>Ga0228535_1000147_pt1 | contig 229470 bp, 198 predicted proteins | sample SJ1metagenome_FD_168457 | JGI IMG/M metagenome (GOLD analysis project Ga0228535, IMG submission 168457) | Enriched culture of PCE-dechlorinating microbial communities from Ithaca, New York, USA - SJ1 | ecosystem: Engineered > Modeled > Simulated communities (microbial... > Unclassified...
CGGGCTGCGGCAAACTCGAAACCAAGATTGTCTTTCACCATCTGGGTGAACTCCTTCGCATCTATTTTGCAAAGGATTATAGTCTGCTACGGTACTTCACACCACTAGTTTTGCGGATTCGGGATAATGCAGAACGTATCTCTGCGATACACGCAATGGTTCAATTGGCGGCACAAGAAGTCAGGACATGTTTTTCAGGGGAGATACAAGGCTGTAATGGTGGATGCTGACGCGTACTTGGCGGAGCTGGCGAGCTATATCCACCTGAATCCAGTGCGGGCACGCATCTCTGAACGGCCGGAGAACCACCGATGGAGCAGCCACCGGGCATATCTTGGCATAGAGAACATATCCTGGCTCGAAACCGGCTCGATCCTTTCGCAATTTTCCATGAACGTTGGAAAGGCTCGTGCGAAGTTTGCGGATTTTGTGGGAGAGAGAGTGGCTGAGGGTCGGCGGAAGGAGTTTCACGGAGAAAGGAATGCCGACAGCCGCATCTTTGGATGTGACAGCTTCATAGATGTCGTTCTTGCGAAGGCTGAATCTATACCGGAACACAAGCCGGATGTGAACGCCGTCGTTGCGGCCGTGAAGAAACTATACGACATCGGCGATGATAGACTGAGAACACAGGGGCAGGAGCGCTTAGCATCAGAGGCTCGGAGTCTTGCCGCGTGGGCGACGCTTGAACTTAGCAGTGGGAAACTTACGGAGTTGGCGAGACACGTAGGACGAGATCCCTCTACGCTGACATGCGCAGTGAGGCGCCTTGAGAAACGGTGGGAAAAAGATATCCACCTTGTCGATAAAATGGAACAGCTGCGGCGTGACTTGATGAATGTTCCAGTCTTCAAATCCTGACCCTACGGACTACTCTACGGACTACTTAATACCAATATAAGCTTGACCTGAGAAGGAATGGGGGCGGACCAAGCTAACATGCTGGATTAGTGATTCAAACAGGTTAAATACAGGAGTTCTTTTACCTATTAAGACCTCATTTTTGACCTCTAAAAACCGCGTTTTGGATCGTGTGTCTTGGACGAACAGCACGTTGTGGCAGCAGCGCGGTATGTGCTCATGAATCCCGTCCGTGCAGGAATGGTGAATGCGCCATGTGAATATATGTGGTCGAGCGCAAGATCTCATGCCGGATTAACCGGAAATGACCCTCTTGTGAAGGACCGGACACTTAAGGGCTTGGTCACTAACTGGCAGGAGTTCGTCGCTGTAGAAGACGACGAATAGTCGCGTCATCTGCGACGGGTGACGCAGTTGACAAAGGAAGCTTTCTGGTTACACTGCATTGAAAAAGAATAAGAATACCGGTCAATTATAGGAGAATGGGGGCCGCGCCGGACACGACTTTGTGCGCCTGGGGTCCTGGGCTTTTTCTTGACTTCTCTTGCTCTGCTGCCGGAAACGCGACCGGTCACCCATTACATGAAAGGTTGCCCGGCATGATGTCAGAGGGGAAGTCCATCATGTTCTCATGTTCGGGGAAATCATGCAGTGCAATGAGGCGCACCTCTTCCTGACAGCCGCCTCTAGTGTCCAATGAGTCGAGCCTTTGTAAAAAATGACGCTTCGGATGAGCGGATTCTCGTCCCGTCGCGTGTCCCGCTGCCTCCCGGAACCATCAACTATGTCACGCCCAGAGGCATGACGCTGCTGAGGGAGGAACTCGCGGCGCTTGAGGCTGAGCGCCTGGAGGCGCGGACGAACCGGGGGGGCGCCAACGATGATGCGGAGCGGATTCGCCGTCTGGCTTCCCTGGGGCGCCGTATCGCTGATCTCGGTCGCCGCATTGACAGTGCGAGAATCGTTGTTCCTCTCGGACAACCTCGCGACGAGGTTCGTTTCGGCGCCACGGTTACGGTGCGCACCCTTTCCGGCCGAAATCCGGGGAGGATTCGCCGTATAACCATCGTAGGCGTGGATGAAGCCGACCCTTCATCGGGGCGCATCTCGTTCATATCGCCGATGGCGTCCATCGTCATCGGGTGTGGTGTCGGGGAAACGGTTTCCATGCGAACCGGAGAAGGGGAGGAATTGCTGGAGATAACAGAGATTGAGTATGCGGAGTGAAGCAGCCACTTGCCTGCTTCTGCATCAGGTGGTGCACGTACGGGTAGAATTCAACCGAAACAGGGGAGGGGTATACGGTGAGAAAGATAGCAACAGGATTCTTACTCTTCTTATTCGGATGTGTCGGCATCCCTGAAAAGGTTACGCCCGTTGAGAATTTCAAACTTGAGAGGTATCTGGGCACGTGGTACGAGATTGCGAGGCTGGATCATTCCTTTGAACGAGGCCTGACCCGGGTAACCGCCCAGTACAGCATGAGGGACGACGGCGGTGTCAGGGTGGTGAACCGTGGGTACTCTGAAAAAGAGAAGAAGTGGAAACAGGCTGAAGGGAAAGCATACTTCGTTCAGGGGAAGGATACCGGTTATCTGAAAGTTTCCTTCTTCGGGCCCTTTTACGGTTCATATATCATATTCGAGCTTGACCATGAGCATTACCGCTATGCGCTGGTTTGCGGGCCTGACAAATCCTATTTGTGGATTCTCGCCAGAGACCCGGAAATAAACAAAGAGCTGAGGGATGCCCTCATTGCAAAGGCAGCGTTACTCGGCTTTGATACAAACGGGTTGATATTTGTCGATCATCGCTAATCGCCCGGGCGAAACGGAGTTTTCAGTCATCGACAGGGGACGGGAAGAAGCATTAAAGATAATAGACAGACCTCACATCTCCTTCCGGGCCGGCAGCCCTCGACACGCCTGTCAGGCGGATATTATGCGGTTGCCGGGAACCGCGCCCGCAGCGCGCTGATCATGGCGGGGCTCAGCTGCTTGTACAATTCCGCATTGTACGATGCGCAGTACGGAACCCCGAGCACCGACCCGTAAAAGATAGACGGATCCGTGTAGGGGGCGCCTGATCCCGGAGCGAGGGGATCCCCTCCCTGCGCTCGGGTCGGGTCCATGGCCTCCACGGTAACGCCGTACATCGTCGCATAGTTCGGGTTGTTCAGGGTCAGGTTTGTCTGGATTATCTGCTGTGTCGCGATTGAGTAATAGCGCGAAAGCGCGGCCGGCGTGCCTTCCCTGACCGCCGGGTCGACATTTGTCGTAACGATTGAAACGGAATAGTCGCTGTTAAGGTAGATTTCGAAGGTGCGGAGTTGCTGGGGAAAGTCGCGCAGCGAGGATGTCTCAACCTGCCAGAAGCCTTTCTCGGGAGCATTGACCGGATCGGGCGATGTGAAAGCCTTCACGGTATTGAGATGGCGATGCCCGGCCATCCACATGAGGAGGTTAGGGGTGTTCCGGAGCGTGGCAACCAGCTCCGCCAGGGTCACGGCATTCTGTTCCACGGCATCGGGATCTTTTCCGGATTCCCACCATTCCGTTTCGGAACTGATAAGAGCGACACCGATTGGTATGTGTGCCGCAATAATCATCAGCTGATTGGCGGCCTGGCCGGCTGCAAGCTCCGCCTGAAGCCAGGCCCAGCGGTTCACGTCGAGAAACCCATGTCCGTGAATGTCGTGGGAGCCGTCGGTTTCCGACTGGGTATTGTCGAGGACGATTACCTTGAGCGGCACATCCGGCTTCGGCAGGAAGCTGTAACAGGCAAAACCGCTCGGCTGGGCGGGATCGACCAGGTTGAAACCGTGGCCGACCGGATTGGTAGACGTGGTGAAATATTCCCGGATCCATTCCGTTCTCAGGAGCGAGCGGCGATCGGCATCGGCAGTAACCGTTGGAGGTTTCCTGAACGTCCCGGTATCCCCCGCGTTGATGATTTTGCCGGTGGGAGAAGCGCCGTCTAGTACGCCCATGTAATACCGGGGTGTGTTTTTGAAATTTTCCATGTCGAACATGACGGGGAATGTGCTCAAATCGGAAGAGGGGATGAGCAGTGAATCCGGCGCCGACCAGACGGTATCGCTGATGTATGAATCCCGTATGCCGAGTGAAGGGTCGGCGTCCACCGGGAACGAGCCGATGTAAAAGTGATCGTGGTTGCCGAGAGCCTGGTACCAGGGGATCGATTTGTCGAGGCCCGCGGCCTTGAACGGTTTCTGGAAGGGTATCGTTGCGGCTCCGAGATGGGCGCCGGAACTCGGGGTGATGACCTTGCCGTCAATGACGTCGATATACCACCTGAGTTCGTTGTACGACGTGTTGTTGCAGGTATCGCCCAGGGAGATGCCGAAGTCGAAGGCGTTCTTCCTGTGCAGGGCGTTTACCGTCTGGATGGCGGCGTCGAGGACGTGGGTCGTGTACATCATGACCGGAGAATAGATGGAGGTGTTCGGTCCGGAGTATTTCGGGCTCTCCTGCTGGAGGTAAATCAACTGGTTCGGGGCTTCCTTGTCGGTGATGTGGATATCGGTTATGGCAAAGAAATTGGAGAATTGCCGAAGCCTGGTGAGTGACGGTGCGATTGCGGGAAAAGTCGCCGGCATGAGATCATAACGCGGAACTATCCGGAGCCCCCTGCTGCTGAACTGCCATTCACCGTATCCATATTCCTTGTATTTATCAATCTGGGGAAGTTCTGACAGATAGAGTCCGGTCCCCGAGTCTGGGGCGCTCGGTTGAGGAGGAACGGGGAATGAAAGCACCCTGCTTGTCGTGGCAACGACATGGGAATCAATGGGGTATGCGGCTATTTTGGCGGTGCTGCCCTTGCCGCCGCATGCGGTGGTTAATGAGCCCAGGTACAGGGATGCAATCGCGCCGACGGAATATTTCATGAAATCCCGCCGGTTCAGGCCGCGAACCAGCTGTACATCATCGCTGCTCCGCACCAGGTGCAGGTCGTCAGCGTCAAGAACCACCTTGCCCTTTGCAGCATCGTCTTTTTCCATGAAGCCCTCCCATGTGCTGATATATCGATTCACACTAAAACCGGACACTGCTTTCCGGAAAACAAAACTGTCCCTGTTCCTACAGGAGCAGCTCCATGGCGTTCTCAAAATCAACGCCGACTATTTTTGCGAACAGACCGATGAACCGTTCATTAAAAGCTCCCTTCATCTCCTGTTTCATCACATGCAGCGCAATGTCGGGAGGAAGGGTCGTGTTCCCGACCCTGTCGACGGTCAGATTGCAGTAAACGTCACAAATTGCGCATAGCTGCGCACTGCGGGGAATCGACTCATTCCTGAGACCCCGAGGATACCCGCTGCCGTTAGTGCGTTCATGATGGTTCCTGACAATACCCAGAGAAACGGGACTCAGCGAGCTGTTTTTCTGCAGATACGCATACCCTTCTTCCGCATGCTTCTTGATAGCGGCTATTTCGTCCGGAGTCAGTCTCCCCGGTTTGCAGAGAATATCCTGGGGGACAAAAAGCATTCCGATGTCGTGAAGCATGCACCCTATTCCGATATCCACCACTTCGTCATGGGAAAGAAGAAACGCCTCGGAATGGAGGAGAAGGGAAAGCGTCGTGACATGCAGGCTATGGACGAACGTCGGGAAATTGTGCGACATGACCGATTCGAGCGAGGTGATGGCTGTGGGATCCTTGGAAATATACAGCAGCAGGTTTTCCACCAGCCTCTGGCTTCGCTCCATGTCTCCGGCCTTGTGCGGATTGGTGAAGATATCCCCCATGAAGTTGATGGAGGTCTGGTAAATGATTTTACCCTTGGTCCTGCCGTCAAACTGGTCGCTCTTCAAAAACCTTTCAGCGCTTTTTTCCATGTGCTCCGTTATGACATCCATGTCTTCCGGGCTCACGAAGAGAAATTCAACCTTGTTGCCGGAGAGTCGCTCGGCATCCTCCCGCGAAAAGTCACGGCCGTGACTTTTGTAGAGAACATAGTTGTTGCCGTTTTTCAGATACAATGCGACGTCCGGAAAAATGGCCGGCTCTATGCTTTCAATACTGACCGGGACAAACTGTGCATCCATAGGTTTCAGGCCTTTTCAACAAGTCACCATGTTTTTTTCACCATAGTGAACGTATCGGTACGATTTCGTCTTTTCTAAAGGAATACTTGAAAAAAGGACGCCTGGAAAGGGCATGAGAATGGAGTGCTGACTACATGGAGGCGAGAATCTTCGGCCGGACCGCATCTCACCGGACATATCGGGACCTGCTGCTGTCCGGGTGCTACTAGGTATACTTGTTGAGGCGCGTGTGCCCCGTCCCTTTCACCCCTTCAGGCAGGAAGCGGGGAACAGCGGCCGGCACCAGGCGATCTTCTTCCAGGCTGTACACGATAAATCCTTCGGATGTTTCGAGTACGAGAAAACGGCCGTCCCTGCTGGGATTGACGGCAAAAGAGGAACCGGGATACACGGGGCAGACCACGTTTCCCGTACGGGAACGATCAACGGCCGGGGCGGGGAACAGCTCGATCCGTCTCCACAGGGTCATGGTTTCCGCATCGATCAGGTCGATTTTGTTGGGAAGATTCGTCACGGCGATGAGCAGTCGCTTTTCGAAGGTGAAGGGTATGTGCTGGCTCATGCGGAAGAACTGGTCGTCGGAATACCCGCCTTCGATAACGGTTTCCCCTGCGCGAATCCGCATCTTGAAAAGGCTGGCGGGACCTTCGAGCATCACGTTTCCCCTGACGGGATGGAAATGGTGCGCGGAGAGATAGAACACCCCCGGATCCGCCGGATCGAACTCGAAATGGGCCGGAACGGGCACCGGTATAACCGTCCGCCAGTGCGTCCCCGCCTCCAGGTCCACGGTAATCAGCTCGTCCTTCTTCATGCCTCCCTCATGACTCGCCCGGTATCCTGCCGGGTCGTCCGCCGGCGACGCAGCCGGGTAGGGAATGTTCATCTCCCAGCGAAACGGCGAAAAAACGAGATGCCGGCCGTCCGGTGAGCAGCTTACCTGATGGATGCGGTCGACGCCGTCCATGTGGTATAGGATCTCGCAGCTCAGGTCCGACAGACGGATGCGACCAATCTCGCAACGTGCTTGTTGGCGAGCGCCTGCCAGAATTTCGAGACTCTCCCGGAACGGCCAGCGGACGAAAAACCAGAATTTCCCGTCGGGAGAGAAATCGCCGGTGGAACTGTAGAGCATGAGAGTGTCCGCGAAATTTTCGGGCGCCACGCTCACTGCTCCCGTATCGGTATTGACCACCGGAACGTGCAGACCGTTGTAGAAATCTCCCAGGCACAGAATAACCTTGTTTCCCGACAGCTGGGCCGTGTGCAGCCCCATCAGGCAGTCGTCAACGAATGATTCGTGGGAAAGGGGCAGCGGCAGACGATCGCTTGGGACCGTTTTCTTCAGGGCCGGAAGCGCGCCGGGAACTTTTGTATACGGCACTGCCCACCGGACGATCTCTTTTTTCGAAAAATCGAGGACGTCGACACGGTAGCCGGATGGGGCGATGCGGCATGCGGTAAAGACCAAGTCGATGCCCGGCAGGTTGGCGATGCCGTCAAAGGGGATGGTTTCGCATGTGGCGCTCATCGTTTTCATACCTGTGCCTCCTGTGCAACGGAAGGTGGATCGGGAACGAGGGCGGTTGCCGCCTCGACCTCCATCTCGAACAACAGATCATCGCGGCAGATATCGGCGTGGGCAACGGCCAGCGGCAGTTCGGTAACGCCCTGGCGTTCAAGGCAGCGCGCCAGCCGGGGAACGTCCCGTAGATCCGCACAATAGGCCACCGCCCGATTCACATCGGGCCAGTCCATACCCCGTGAAAGCAGCAGGTCTCGCACTGCCTGTAGAGCAAGCTCGATTTGACCGTCCACATCGCCGACGTGGACGGTGCCGCCGTCACGTCCGATACTGGCCGTTCCGGAGACATGGAGCGTCCTGCATCCGGGCATCGCCATCTCGACGGCCCGGCTGAAAGAGCTTTTGTAGTCGCTCGCCGCGCACTGGAGGGTCGAATCGACCTCTTTCACCGTGAAATCTTTCCCTTTCGGCCGAACGGCCAGCGCACTGCCGAGGATCGCCGCGCCCTGCGGATTGGTCATGCCGACGCCGGTGCTGGCGGGATACGAGCCGGGCATCATGCCTCGCTTCGTGAAGAACGCGGTGCGGACCGCGTTGAAATCGTCATACCAGGAGAGAATCCGGTCCAGGTAGAACCAGGTGCGGACCACGTGGTGAAAGTTCATGCCGGCGCCGCCCAGGGCAGCCTCCATGGTCTCGAACAGGCGGCGGCACTGTTCGCTCCGGGAGAGGGACTGCCCGGACGGCAGGAGCGAACCCATCAGGCAGAATTCAGCGAACTCCGATTCATACACGCTGCCGATGATGCGGCCGGCCGATTCCAGCCGTCGGACCGGAGCGCCGGAAAGGGCGAATATCTGGCAGCTTACCGCATCCGGACCGTCGCCATGGGGATGTTCCAGCCAGGCAAGCGGCCATTCCGGAACACCGAACGCCGCTTCCAGCGAGCGCATGCCCATGTGCGACGTTCCCGGAGGAGCGAATGCGACCAGCGACAGGATCCGTGCATTACAATTGGAAACCGCTTCCGTGACACGGTGGAACATCTCCGGCGCCGATGCGAGAGACATGGTAGCCGAGACATAGCAGTGCCTGATGCCTCCGGGAAGAGGTACAGTCGAAATTCGGAGGGTATCCGTAACGCTCTTTTTCATTATCCTCGGCCGCCTGTTTTTCTCGTGATATGGGGGGATTATCCCGGATTCGGCATTTGAAGTCATCCTGCGTTCACTCCGGCCGGCCTCAGGCCGAAGTCGTTCTCTTCGGACGAATCCAACCGCCGTTTTTGGATTATTCGTCCGTGCGGAGCATGGAGTAGCAATCCTTGAATTTGCCGCCGGCTTCGAAGGGAATGGAGTCCACGACCTGGATACCGAACTCCGCGCCGGGACCAATCCTGGCGAGGGCGATTTGCCGCAGCAGATCCAGCTCGGTGTCGGCCGGTTTCCGCAGGGTGCTGACACGCAGCGCGAAACGGGTTTCCGTTTCCTGGACCATCTGAAACTGGTTGAGCCACGGCGCGTTGTCCGTGATTACCGGAAGAACGACCTCCAGGGGGTGGACGAGCCTTCCATCCGGCAACGTGAAGTAATCCCGGATCCGCCCCGCAATCTCCCGGAACGTGGAAAAGGGCTGTCCGCAGGGACAGGTGTCCGGGCCCTTCACCACCACGTCACCCAAACGATAGCGGATAAACGGCATGGCATAGGCATGCAGCACGGTGATGACCAGTTCCCCCTGCTCGCCTTCCCGCACCGGCTTCCCGTCCCGCACCACGTCAACCGCGATGTTGTCGTCGCATACGTGGTACAGGCCGGTTTCCGGGCATTCCCACGCCACGATGTTGCATTCGTGGGCGCCGTGTATGTCGTAGACCGGTACGCCATACCCCTCCCGGATGGTTGTGCGTTTCAGTGATGTCAGGGATTCCCCGCCGCAGGTAACATAGCGCAGCCTCCCGGCCGGAAAAGCCCCGTCCGGAAGGGTCACCTGCGCGATAGTGCTCGGATACCCGCTGATGACATCGGGGTTGATTTCCTCCAGGCACCTGCGAATGTCCCGGAAAGGCTGCAGACAATCAACCGGATAGTAGCGGTGAATCCCGGCGGCCTGACGCAGCCTGGACAGTACCGTCTCACGCCTGTCTTTGCGGCTGGGGGCCGCAACGACGCCGGCGATTCTGTCTCTGGGGCGCAGCCCGTAAGAGCGGTGCGCCCGAATGCGGAACATGTGTATCACATGATCCTCGAGAGGCGCTCGACGCACAACGAAGGGCCGCCCGGATGACCCGCTGGTGAGCCTGCGCACCAGCCCGTCGGGAGAAACACCGTGCGAGACAGCGTCCGAAAGGGGACCTGTCCTTAGATCGTTCCTCTCGGTAATCGGCAGCAGCGAAAGATCGTCCGCGGAAGAAATATCTTCGGGATGAATGCCGATCCGATCGAAGAGCCTTCTGTAATAGGCGACGTTCCCGTAGGCATGCATGACGAGGCGCCTGATTTTTCGATTCCGGAAGGAGACGATATCTTCGCGGGAGGCACGCGGATGTCTCCACAATGCCCCGAGAGTATGGAGCAGTTCCTTTGTGTACATACCTGTTTCCGTTCTCCGGTGACGATTTCCTGTATCGTCGCTCTAGCGTGCATTCCGACGCCGAAAGGGGGTGCGTGCGCGAAAGTGCGACGATCCTTATCCGGCATCGTGGAAAGCACGCGTAGGAATGAATATCAGAAAGCGGTCCACAGGGGCCGCGTGCCGGTTTTTAATCGAAAAACCGGATGGTTATGCCGAAAAGACGTGGAAGGATACCACTCCGTCTCGGTGACTGTCAACGCCATTCATGGCGCGGCCGGGAAAATGAAATCTTGGCCAACCCGCTGCATTTCCAGTAGTATGGTCCCCGCACCCGGTACGGACATTCAGAAGCGAGATCCGGTACTGCCGGCTGTCGCGGTATGCCGGTTCATGATTCGAAATCCGCCGTCACGGGAGAACCGAAGTCAATGACCATTTTCCGGATAGTCACTTCACTGGTCCGAGACATCCAGATGATGGGGGCGCCTCGTGTGACGCCACTCGTGGAGAGGGGCTTTCCCCATGACCCGCGGGCGTTCACCCAGGGCCTTGCGTACCGGGACGGGATGCTCTATGAAAGCACCGGCCTGCGCAATGCCTCTTCCCTGCGTCGCATCGATCCGTCAAACGGTGCCATCCTTGAAGAGTTGCCCGTAGAGGGCGTGTTTGCGGAGGGGATCGCCTTCTTGGAGGGAAGGATATACCAGTTGACGTGGAAGGACAGACGCTATCTCGTGTACGACATCCTCCCGCTGCGGCTCGTGGGAGGAGGGAGTATCGATCACGACGGGTGGGGGATTGCCGGCGAAGGGCAATGGCTGTATGTCACCGACGGCAGCAGCCTGATACGGCGATACGACGGCGTGATGCGCGTACGGAACACCGCACGGGCACGGCTTGCGGGGATACGATTGTGCCATCTCAACGACATCGAAGTCGTGCGGGACCGCTTGTATGCCAACGTCTGGCGCACTCCCTTCATTGCCGAGGTACGTCTGCCCGCCGGGGTCGTAACCAGGATTATCGACTGCGGAAACCTGTGCAACCGTGAACGGAGCGGAGATCGCAACTCAATCATGAACGGGATTGCCTACAATCCCGACAACGGCACGTTCTTTGTGACGGGAAAACGGTGGAGACAGTATTATGAAATTTCCCTCCCGGACTGACAGCCGTTTCTACCTTCCCGGTCACGACCCCTATGATCCTGAAGCAACGATGGAAAAAATGATGGCAAGGCACTTTACATACGAAATATTTTATGCAAAGTTGCACGGAATGAACTCCGCACAAGCATCCAGGGTGGTCTGTCGGTTTTCGCGCAAGGGCTCCGAAGCCGCGGTCAAGGATCCTCATGTCGCCTGTCGGCAACAACTATCTGATGGGAAACGGGTTCTGCCGTGATGCACGGCCGGCTTGCATCGTACCTGAGGTTCATGCGGGAACTGCCGGGGTTTCTCCGGTCGCCCATATCCCCGTCCCAGGCCCGTGACATCATAGCGCGCCGGATGGAAGGACGCGGAGACAGGTTCCTGGGGCTTGTCAAGCGCTGCGTCTTCGATAATCCGGCAAGCCCCTACCTGCCGCTCATGAAGGAAGCCGGGTGCGAATACGGCGACGTCTCGCAGGTTGTCCGCGGGGAGGGGGTTGAGGCGTTGCTGCGCAGGCTCCTGGCGGCCGGCGTCCGGATATCCCTCGATGAGTTCAAATGCAGGGAGCCGATTCGCCGGGGAAGGGTCGAACTCCGACCGGAGACCGCCGATTTCGGGAATCCGTACCTGACCTCCGGTGTTGAGGTAAGGACCGGCGGCTCGACCGGCCGTTCCGGCAGGTCGCGGATGGATCTCGGGTTTATGGCGGAGCGTGCCTGCTATGAAAGCCTGATGGTGGACATGCTCGGGCTGCGGGACGTCCCCTGGGCATTATGGTATCCCATCCTTCCCGCCGCAACCGGCATCGGTAACAGCCTGCGCCTGGCAAAGATCGGTTGCCCTTCCGAACGCTGGTTCAGCATGTTGCTGCCCGGGGCATCGGCCGGACTGGAAAGCAGGCTGGCCACGAGCGCGATCGTTCGATTCGGACGCCTGCTCGGCTCAGAACTGCCGAGGCCGGAGCCTTTGGCGATGGGTCGACAGGACCGCATCGCCGACTGGGTTGCCGGTTGCCTCGATAGGAGCGGGAGTTGCGTTGTCCAGAGTTACGTGAGCCAGGCAGTGCGAATCTGCCGCGCCGTCCGGGAACGCCGCTCCCATCTCGGCGGCCTGTCCATGATCGTGGGCAGCGAACCCCTGACGGATGCCAAGTACCGCGAGATTTCGGCCGACGGCGCACGGGTGTACCCTCGGTATGCGGCCACGGAGATGGGGACGATCGGCATGGGGTGTGGAAATCCGGCCGATATCGATGAGGTCCATGTCGTCTCCGACATGGTGGCGCTCATCCAGGACGGCGATACCCCCTCCGGCCGGGTTGCGCCTCTTTTTCTCACCACACTGCACGACATCATGCCGCAGGTGATGATAAACGTCCAGCTCGGCGACGTGGGCGTGGTGCATCAACGGAACTGCGGGTGTGTTTTCGAACACGTCGGTTTCCGGACGCACCTTTCCGCCATCAGGAGCAACGAGAGGGCCACGGGCGAGGGTATGGCCGTCAGCGGCCGACTGCTCGAACGGATTGTCGAGGAGGTCGTCGTGCCTCGCTGTGGCGGTTCCGTGGTGGATTACCAATGGGTGGAAAGGGAAGATGACAGGGGGCTGACCCGGATGGCGCTGAGAATCTCCCCCGATTGCGGACAGGTGGACGAGGGGAGTCTTGTCCGGGGCGTGCTCGATGCCTTGGCTGAAATTGGCGAGGGAGAGAGGCTGATGGCGGAAATATGGCGTCAGACCGACGCTGTGTCGGTCGTTCGCGAGTATCCGCAACCCACTGCCCAGGGGAAGACATTCAGTTTGCAGAGGGAGCGACATGTGGAAAGAGCCTAAGATCACGTTCCGGATCATCAGACGGTGCAGCTTCGACTGCCCCGGCTGTTCGACATTCAGCACCCTGACCCGGAAGGGGGCCATACGGGTCCGCGACTTCCGGAAGGCCGTCGACATCCTCGCGATGCACGAGTTCCGCGGCACGATGAACATTTCCGGCGGTGAGCCGACCTTCCATCGCGGCCTGCCCGACATGATCCGTTATGCATCGGCGAGGCTTCCCTCGGCCCGCATCGCGGTGTTCACCCATGGAGACTGGGTCGGCAGGCGCGGATGGAGGCGGAAGCTAGATCGTCTTGCCGGAGGCGACAATGTCCTGCTGAGGTTTTCCATGGATCCGCAGCATGTCCAGGGGGCGATCCTGGCCTCGGGAAGCCCCCTGACCGACGAACTGGAAGTATCGGTCGAGCGCGAGAGAATGGCAAAAGCGAGGCTGTTCAAGGACGCCTGCACTGACGGCGGCATCCCCTTCGACTTCGCTTTCAAGGGGTCATCGGCACAGGCAAGGCGTTACCTGCGCGAGCTGGGCGAGGTGCCGGTGTATCTGATCCGTTTTCGCGCGGAACCGGACAAGCGACCCAAGGAACCGGGGTTCTTCGCCGTTGATGTCCAGGAAGACAGCAGTATTCTCGTGTATCCCAGTCTCGGTCATATTCCGGCGGGAGAACCGCTGGGCGGCATCGAGACCCTGCCCGCGGCCCTGGAGCTGAACCGGAAGGCGGTTCGGTGATGAAAGTCGGCGATCCCGGCGCCGGTTGCGCCCCCGGCATCGGAATCGAAGTCAAGGTTACCGACCGGTGCAACCAGCACTGCTTTCACTGCGTGAACAGGGATGCCGGCGCTTCCGGGATGCAGGTCGATCATCGCCTGGTCATTGCCAGGCTCAGGGAGTGGGGCCGGTCGACGCATCCCGGACGGCCGCATATCGAAGATGTACGGCTCACCGGTGGAGAGCCGCTGCTCAATGTCGAGGGTGTGGCGGATATCGTCAGGTGCTGCAGCGATCTCGGCCTCCGCTCGGGGATCAATACCAACGGCAGCCTGATCACGCGGGAGGTGGCGGGCAGCCTGCGTCTGGCCGGGATGTCGGTCATGAAGATATCGCTGGATGCCGTAACCGAGGAGGTCCAGGTGCTGACGCGGGGGAGCTCGGATTCCCTGGCGACATGCCTGAAGGGGATTGCAGTGGCGGTTGAAGCGGGATTCGAGGTGATAGCCCGTTTTACGCTCAGCCGACTGAACGGCAACCAACTCCTGCCATGCTACCGCTTCGCCCGCGATGCCGGTGTCGCGAAATTCCAGGTGAAACCGCTCATCGATGCAGGTCGCGCCGCGGGGTGCGGGCAATTTCTGGAAAAGGGCGAAATACGTTCACTTCTGGCCCGTCTCGCGGAACAGGCGGAGTGCCGTCGGACGGTTCCCGAGATTCTCTGCTGGCCGCCGGACGACGCCTTCGGCCTGCAGGCGAAAGCATGCGGCAGTATCAACAAGATCTACGTCGCAACCGACGGCAGGGTCACAACCTGCAACTTCCTGCGGCCGACATGGGAGCAAGACCTGTCCATGCACAGCCTTGAAGAGATTGTCCGCGATCGAACGGCAAAGGTGCTGCCTCGAAACCATTGCGGCTTCCGCATTCTGGACGGGTGCCCGCACTATTTCGAAGCCGTCTGAGGCCGAAGGATGATGTGCGGGCGAGGATGGGAGGGGTGATGCCTTTTTTCCTCACCCGAATTTCACGGAGGAAGAATTCAATGAAAAAAAACGCACTCTGTCTCGCAATCATTTCCACGTTTTTTCTCGTTTCAACGAATCCGCTGAACGCGGCCGAGAAGAAAATCATATTCAATGCCGAGAGAGTCAAATACGAATCAGGCACCGGCGTGGAGAGGTGTCGCGACAAGTGCGGCAGGAGATCCGACCCCGATGTGAAGTCGTTCCTGTCAGAGGGCTGGAAGATTGTCGGCTCTTCTCCGAAACAAGTGACGGCGGAACACTATCGCTATACGCCCTGTCCCACCTGCCTGCCCCATGAATGTATCTGTTTCGGTACGGAGTACGTTCTGCAGAAAGGTGAACCGGCGCCGGTGATTGAAGCCAAGAGCGCTGCATCTGACGCACCGGACAAAGAAAAGCGGGCCGTTCTTCACCCCCCCGCGGAGCACCCCATGAGCGAGCTTGAGCTTCTGAAAAAGGAAAACGACACTCTGAAACAGGAAAATGCCTTGCTGAAGAAGGAAGTTGAAACCCTCAGAAAGCGGTTGGGTTCACAGCAGAAATAGAAAACCAATCAAAGGCCGTTCACGGTACATGGACAGCAAAGCTCAGCGGCCTCGTCCCGCAAACCCTCTCCGGATGGAGACGAAAGCGCATGCTCGCAAACCTTTAGAAGATGACAATGGTTACTCGAAAAATATCCGGCTGCCATGCCGGTGCCGTGCTGTTTGCGGATCTCTGTCATAGCACCGAACTGTATGAAAGCCTGGGGGACGGGGCCGCATTGAGGCTCGTCAAGAGTATTTTTCTCAAATCCGAGGAAATTGCCCGGAAATACGGGGGGTCTCTGGTCAAAACAATCGGCGATGAAGTAATGCTTTGTTTTCCGAACCCATGCGGAGCACTGTCGACAGCCGTCGAACTGCAACACATGATGGAAGGCCGCGGCGCCGAGACGGGCAGGGAGCTTTTTCTCCGGATAGGCGTATATGCCGGGGAACTGAGACATGAAAACGGCGATGTCTTCGGCGATACGGTTAATTGTGCCGCACGCTTCGTCGATTTTGCCGCGCCGGGAAAGATAGTCACTTCAGTGACGATATTTTCCGACGAAGAGTGCCGGCGGAAGTTCGATTTTCGCACCATCGGAACGTACACGTTCAAAGGGAAACGCGAGCCGATAGAGTGTTGCGAGGTGATCTGGAAATTCGACGATACTCTTACGATTATGGGGCGCTCCGATCTGGACGGTACCCCATCCAGGCTGTACCTGGAATACAACGGCGTTTCCCTGGAGATGGATGTTGCCGTGAGGGTGTGCATCGGCAGAGGGAGGGAAAATACGATCCACATTGACCACCCCGGTGTTTCCCGCCATCACGCCGTCATCGAATGGCGTTGCAGCGCATTCTACGTCATCGATCACAGCACGAACGGCACGCTTGTCATGAAGAAAGACGTGCCGCCCGTACTGATAAATCATCAGACGTATTCCCTCTCGGGCGAAGGGGTCCTTTCATTCGGTGAGATGGATGATTCCGGCACTTGCACCAGGGTTGCGTTCAAGGTATTGAGCTGACAAAAGGGTCGCCGTGCGTTTTCTCCAACACAACATATCCACCTTTGTTTTTTCGTGAAATGTCCGGTTTGTGTGATCCGTGTCACTTGCTCTTTTTCCCTTTCCGCGATTATATGTATGTAATAGTTTGAAAGAACGGCTTTTTGCGTATTGCCGAACCGCGGGGAACCGGGGGTGCAAACGACCGTTCCCGGCGCTCGGCGCCGGCCGGCCGGGCCGGCGATGAAATGCGTTCTTCCCCTGTCATTTTGCAGACCTGTTTTTACGCAACTGAAACAGGCGCTTTAGGAGGTGGTTCATGAAAGGAAGAAAGGAATGCCGTCTGAAGGCGGTGCTTGCCGCGGTACTGTTCATCCTGATTGCCTCGTTCTGGGGATGCGGAGCCGGAGATGATGCTTCCATCGCGTCACTGGACTCCGAAGTAAAGGCGGAGGAGGATTTCGGTAACGAGACCAAGGGGCTCGGAAGCGCGTCTTCGGCGCCCTACGTCGCCGACGAGCTCCTGCTGCAGACCAGGGCGGGAGTGCTCAAGGCCAAGATAGATGAAGTGCTTGCCGGCCTCAACGCGACCCAGGTGGAAGAAATCTTCCCTATCAGAATCAAGAGGATCAAGGTCCCACCCCGGGCCCTCGAAATGATCCTCGCGGCCCTTGCCCGATGTCCCCATGTGAAGTTCGTGGAAAAGAACTACCTGGTGAAGGCGGAAAGCATCCCCAATGACGGGTACTACTCCAGCCAGTGGCACCTGCCGATTATCTCCGCACCCACGGCATGGGATATCTCCACCGGCTCCTCCTCCGTGAAAATCGCAATTGCCGATACCGGAGTGGATCCGACGCATCCGGACCTTGCCTCGAAACTGCTGACCGGCTACAATTTTGTTCAGGGCAACACCGATACCCATGACGTGTACGGTCACGGGACCCTCGTAGCCGGTTCCGCCGCGGCCCTCAGCAACAACAGCGTCGGTGTTGCCGGCGTCGCCTGGAGCAACCCCATCGTCCCGCTGGTCGTTGCCGATTCAAACGGCTACGCCACCTATTCCTCCCTGGCAAATTCCATCACATATGCGGCGGATCACGGCATTCGCATCATCAACCTGAGCTTCGGCGGGACCATGAGTTCCGTTACCCTGCAGAACGCCATTGATTATGCATGGAACAAGGGAACCATCGTCTTTGCCTCCGCGGGGAACAGCGCCAACAGCACCCCCCAGTATCCCGCCGCCTGCAACCATGTCGTTGCAGTCACCGCGACCACCTCGACGGATTCTTTGGCGAGCTTCTCAAGCTACGGCAACTGGGTTACGGTTTCCGCCCCCGGAAAGTCCATCCTCACCACCAGCAACGGAGGCGGCTACTCCTACGCCAGCGGCACATCCTTTTCGGCGCCTATCACCGCGGGCCTTGGGGCTCTGATCCTGTCCGTAAACCCCAATCTCACAGCCACACAGGTGGTTGATATCATCAAGCAGGGCGTTGACGACAAGTGGACGACAGGGTTTGACCAGTATTTCGGGTACGGCAGAATCAATGTCTACAGGAGCCTTACTCTTGCGAAGAACACCGTGACCCAGGTGGACGACACCGCGCCCGTCACTTCCATCACGTCTCCTGCTAACGGCGCAAGCGTAAGCGGGACGGTGAATGTCGATGTCACTGCCACGGACAACGTGGGGGTTACGCGGGTCGAACTCTTCGTGAACGGAACGCTCCTTTCCACGGATACGACCGCGCCGTACAGCTTCTCATGGGATACGACCGCTGCGGGAAGCGGAAACTACAGCCTGCAAGCAATCGCCTATGATGCCGCCGGTAATTCCGGTCCGTCAGGTCAGGTGGCGGTCACGGTTTCGATAGCCGCCGACGGCGCCGCGCCCGTCACTTCCATCACGTCCCCGGCAAACGGCGCAACCGTAAGCGGGACGGTGAATGTGGATGTCTCTGCCACGGACAATGTGGGTGTGACGCGGGTTGAGCTTTTCGTAAACGGAGCGCTCCTTTCCACGGATACGGCCGCACCGTACAGCTTCTCGTGGAATACGAACGGGGCGAAAAGCGGAACCAATTACCTGGAGGCCGTCGCCTATGATGCGGCTGGTAACGCCGGCCCATCAGGACAGGTAGCGGTTACGGTATCTGCGGCGAGCGACACGATAGCCCCCACGGTAACCATCACAAGACCGGTGAACGGCACTTCCATTACGAAACTCTCCGCCGTCACCATAGCGGCGACTGCAACCGATAACGTGGTAGTGAAGCGTATGGAACTGTACGTGGACGGCGTCCTTAAAAAGTCCGTTACCGGCCGCTCCATCAGCTATCTGTGGTATACCTCGGCTGTCACGTCCGGAACGCACACCATCTCGGTAAGGGCCTACGACTCGGCCGGAAATATGGGGTCAGCATCCATAAACGTCTTCAAATAACCTGATTCCGTGACGCCTTCACGCCTTCCCCTTCGTGGAACGCCTCGTTTTCTTGCATTTGAGCGGTTTGAGCCAGCCCGACGAAGGTGTCCCGGCGTAATCGGCGTGAACCGGCATCGGCGACGTTCAAACCCCGGCATTCCGCTCGACTCGGCATTCAGGCATCACGGATCCCGGAATAAGGGAATGGCCTGCGAAGCGGGCGGATATGCTCTTCCGCCCGCCTTTTTTTCTCCCCGGATTTCGAATATTGACATCGGGCAGAGGTCCAGTGTAAAAAGATGCTCATGTGAAATCTTTTTCACGTGGAGCTGACGCATGGCGTCGAACGATCAAGCGCGAACAAGACGTACGCCGTCCGTGTCGGTGAAGACCGACCGGGCGGCTTTTTTTACGATTGACGGAGTGCAAATGTTACCCTGGTGATTGGAGCAGGGGATGGTCTTGTGTCCTACCGGACCGCATTGCGGAAAGGAACCATGATATGAGTGAGTGCAGGATAGTGAAGGAGGCGGACCTCCCCCTTGAGACGGTGATTCTGCTTATCGCCGGAATGATGCTGCTGATTTCCGGAGTCTTGCTCTTTCCGGTGTCTGCCGGAGCACTCCCCTACGATGAAAACGGTTTGTACGGATTGCTCCTGGTCATGTTTGCCCTGCAGATGATAACTCTCGGGAAGACACCGGCAGGCGATATGCGCAGATCGATACCGTTGCTTGCCCTCGGTGTGCTGATTGCGGCGATGGGTATCGTTACCTGCTTTATCCCCGGCATATTGGGCAGGATTCCCCGCCTGCTGCTGTTTCTCTGCTTCGGGCCGGGAGGTCTGCTGCTTCTTCTGCGGATGTGTATTGCCAAGGATAAGCTCCGTACCTGGTGGAAATACGAAGGGATTTTTCGTCACCTTATTTTTGCATGCAGTGCGGTCTATGGGTTGTCGATGCTGATCGGGCTGCTTGTCTGGCAACATGGCCTGCCGCCGACGCGCCTGACGGCTGTGACTGCTCTGCTTTTTGGATCGGCGCTTATCTATCTTGCCGGTGTTCTCCGCACGATTTATGGTGCATATCCGGATGCAGGGAAACCCCGTGCGGGAGGTGTCGAACTTTCCACCGATACTGCCATGATTCTGCTGATGGGAACTTTCATGCTGCTTCTCGGCGTGCTGCTGATCCCGGTGAGTCTTGGCCTGCTTCCATTTTCCGGAAGCGCTCAGCTCGGACTTCTGATGGTGATTTTCGCTGTTCAGATGCTGGCAACCGGAAGTACGCCGATCGGTCCGTTTCCCCGATCATGGCTGATGGTCTTGTTCGGGCTGTTGTTTGCGGCGCTCGGCATCGTCTCCTGCGTTATTCCTGAAATTCTGGTTGCGCCGTTGACGGTTCTCGTTGGTGTGCTCAATATCCTCGGCGGTGTCATCACGTTGTGGAAGATATGCATTCCCCGCCTGAGAATATCGTGTGAAACGGGCAGTCCCGCTTCCCTGTTGCTGGGGAAGCTTTTCGCGGCCCAACTGACAATGAACCTGCTCACGATCCTGTTCGGTGTCTCAATGCTCGTTTCACAGCTGATTCCCGGACTGGTCATCGGTGTGGTTCTTGCCGCGAACGGGTGCGTTCTCTTGTATCTGCTGTATATTCTGACCCTTCTGGAGAAGATGCGGAGGGATGCGGAAGCGCTGCAGGGAGGACGATGAATGGGGAATGGCTACGGTTGGTAGAAATCGATGAGATAAAGCGACCCGCATCCGCTTTTGTTCAACCTGGCGCGCAGGACAGGTTTGGCTGGTATGCGTAAGGGCCGGCTTTTCTTCATGGAAACGGGAGGAATGTATGTTTATCGGTCATATGCCGGCCGGGTATCTGCTGACGCGCGCTATGAGGCCGATTCTTTCCCGGAATACACCCGCGAAGTCCCCTTGGAAGCCGTTTCTGTATGCCGGGCTCGCGGGCAGCCTTCTGCCGGATCTCGACATGTTGTACTTTTATTTGATTGATCACGGGCAGCACCTCCATCACGGCTACTGGACGCATTTGCCCATCTTCTGGGTAGTCATCGGGCTGATTGTCTTGGTGTGCATTGCGGTCTTTACCAAGAAACGATTTTTCCCGTTTGTCGCGGTTGTTGAAGCGAACATATTTCTCCACCTGTCCCTCGATACCATTGTCGGCAAGGTGCGCTGGCTCTATCCCATTTCAAACAAGGACTTCTTTCTTTTCCATGTCCCCGCCGTGCATGGATGGTACGTGTGGAATTTTTTCCTCCATTGGACATTCTTGTTTGAAATACTTGCATGGATTGCGGCTTCATACGTTTTCTTTGCGTATCCGTTGTCAGCCACGGGGCAATGCGGAAAAACCGGGGCAGGCCCCTCGGTCGATGCGTTCTAACGTATCCGGACAACGACGTCGTATACCTCTCCCTCGACAATCCGGGCAATAGCTGTACACTTGTTTCAGTTGCACTGATAGAACGTGAAGGTCAAAAAAACGGAGGATGCGATGAAAATCTTTTTTGTTGTCGTGTTGTTAGTGCTGTTGCCGCTCACTGCATGCGTTATCACGCCCGGTCCTCCCGGTTCCGGCGGGATAACGGTAACGCCCCTTCCCGCGGTCATTGAACTGGGTGATGATCCCTATTACTATCAAAACGGCTATTATTATTTCTTCAACAACAACGAGTGGCGCTATTCCCGATCAAGGAGCGGACCGTGGTCTGATCTGCCGAGGTCCTATTGGCCGAAGGAAATCAGACATAAGAAAAGGGATAGGGATGGCGACAGGCAACGGGATTACGATCGTGACCGGCAACGGGATTACGATCGTGACCGGCAACGGGACTCTGATTGGGATGGAGATTCCAGACGGGATTATGACAGGCGATAAGAAGTCCGGTGGGATCTGACGTATTTCCATTGACCTCGGCAGGGAAGGATGGAAGGCATTCGTGCCGCATGGCGGCAAATTCGTTAAAAGGAGGATTGAAATGGGCTTTATATCCTGGATCGTAATGGGTTTGATTGTCGGCGTGCTCGCAAAATGGATAATGCCCGGCAAGGATCCCGGCGGGTTCATCATTACCATACTGATAGGGATAGCGGGCGCCTTCGTTGGGGGATTTATCGGTTCCCTTCTCGGGCTCGGCAAGGTCACGGGATTTAATCTGGGAAGTCTGTTGCTGGCTATCGGCGGCGCCATCCTTCTCCTGTTCGTGTACCGGAAAGTGAAGAAACCGCCCACGTCCACACCCTCTGCCTGACAAGGTTACCCCTCGAATGGCCGGGGCGTGTTCCGCGAACCGTGTTGAAGTGTCTTACGATTGCCGTTGTCTGCTTCCGCGTGAAAATATGTTCCTGATGAAGGGGGCTTTTCCTATCTTCTCGACGAACACGTAGCAGATCCATGCTACGATCACAAGTCCGAGGATTGGCAGCACGATGGCGCAGATGGTAAGCAGTGTCGAACCGGCAAGTTCCCCGGTGGATACAAGGGGATTTGCCGCCCCGCCTGTTGCCCCGGTTGATTTTGTCCGCAATGCGACGGTACCTCCTTGAACCAGTGCGGAGATACCGCCGCCCGCGATAATTGCCGTGGACCACTTCAGGAATGGGGATATGTCACCGACCATGGCCGCGGTGGAAATCGTTCCCGCCACTATGGCCGCGGGTGTCATAAGCGCATCCATCATATTGTCGAGCCAGGGGATGTAGTAAGCGCCTACCTCCAGCACTGTCGCCGTGGTGAAGGCTATCAGCGCGGGCCATGTCCCCATCCACTGGAAGCCGTGAGCGGGAGAGATATATCCAAAGTGCGCCGCGATGCTCAGCCCCATCAAGGGAACGAACACCCGTAATCCGCATGCGGCGCTGAGTCCTATGCCCACGGCAAGTCCGATGATTGTCTCCATACAATGCCTTTATTGAATTCTCGCTTGTCAGATACGCCTTCCGTACCGTCAATTCATTTACAACAACAAAGATGGACCGTCCTGTTCCCGAATGGTTGCACCGGTTGAATCAGAGAGCAGGAATGCGGATCTTCTGGCCGGGGTAGATAAGGTCCGCATCCTTGATTACCTCGCGATTCGCCTCGAATATGACGGGGTACTTGTTCGCATCTCCATAGTAACGCTTTGCAATCTTGGAAAGAGTATCTCCCGACTGTATGGTGTAGTACTCTACCTTCTCCTCTTCCGGAGTGGGAGCCGGAACCCGGAGGTTCATGATGTCCACACTGGTGACTCCCTGAATGTTGCCGGCGAGAAGGACCGCCTTCTGCATGGCCGCTGCCGACGGACAGTCGCCGCTGATCGAGCACTTGCCGTCCTTGTATGTGACCTGCAGGTTCTGAATTCCGAGATTTCCGGACTCAATCTCAGCCTTGATCTTTGCCGCGGCGTCCTCTTTTGGCGCGTCCGACCCGAAAAGCTTCTTGCCGATGTTGCCGATAAAATCGAAAAGACCCATATCTTCCTCCCCTTCCGGCGGTTTCTCCCGAAAGTCAGGATAGTGGGACTTCCCCCATGTCGAATTCCCGCTGTCCCGACGTGCGAGAGGAACCTGAAAGCATCCCGACCTGCCGGTCTCCGCGGGCACATTTTGCCCCGTGTGTTCATGGGGTGGATGATCCCGGCAGGATATGCCACAGGAAAGAAATGACACGTAACCGGAAGGAGGTCCGGTTGTCCTTTGCCATACCGGTCCTCCCAGTCGGTCGGCCTTACTTGCCGGTCACCCGCATGTCGATCCGGCGGTTTTTGGCGCGGCCTTCTTCGGTGCCGTTGTCGGCGATCGGATGCTCTTGGCCGTAACCCTCGGCTTCAAGCCGTCCGGTGTCAATGCCCATCCCGACAAGGTCCGCCATGACCGTTTCGGCCCGTTGTCGGGACAGTTTGAGGTTAGCGTCGGCATCCCCGACATTGTCGGTGTACCCGCCGAGCTTGATGGTAACCTTCGGATACGCCTTCAGGATTTCGGCAATGTTCTTGAGCTGTTCCCGGGATTCGGGTTTCAGGGTCGCCTTGCCGGTCTCAAAGGTAAGCCGATCGAAAGAGAACCATGTCGTCTTGTCCACCGGGCGCTGTGCGTCCTCGATAAAAGCGATCAGCTTGTTTTCCACACCCAGTTCGGGAATATTCAATTCGATTCCGTTGGGAAGCTTCTTGCTGAAGAATTTACCCAGGGCGGCCCACTTTTCGCTTGCCTCTTGCACAACCTTTTCGGTCACCTCCTGTTTCGGCGCCTGTATGCCGCAGCCTCGCCACAGCAAGAAGAGCAAGGTTAATCCGATGATCAGGAAAACCCATGGCCAGATACCCCTTTCCGAAGCCGCCGCGGCCTTTACCTCCTTCATTTCCGGTTTTTCGATATCGCCAACTCCGAGCAGGCCGGCGATTCCCGCCGGCAGGGCTGCCTTTACCGTATCCTTCTGGCCAAGGAGCAGTCTTATGAGGCCTTGCGCGGAAAAGCCTCCCTCCGACTTGAGCATCTTGCCGATGAAGCCCATGACGATCGGGGCGAGAATGCCCAGGAGAGAGGAGCCGGAGTTTTTGCTTATCCCGCCGATTGACGCGATCATATCTCCAAGCCCACCGGCCTTGTCCCCGAAAATCGAAGCCAGCAGTCCCTTTCCCGACGACAGGAGATTCTCCGTGGCTGATCCTCCGTCAAGGACGCTGTCGAGGTTGTCGAGAATGCCTCCATCATGCTTTCCTTCCCGCAGAATTCCAAGCAGGTCCTCGGCGCCTCCCGGTTCGGTCCCCTTCTTGATGAGACCGAGAAGGAGGGAGGGCAAGGCGCTGCCCACCGCCGAAGTCACCCCGGATTTCTCTTCACCCAGGAAACCGGCAATCCTGCCCAGTACGTTTTCATTCAGTTGCTCCTTGATCAATCCGACAATGTCCTGTGTCATGTGATACCTCCTTTTGTGACGCAAAGACTTCGCACGTATCCGGTAAGTATACCACCATATGAAAAACCTGAAAGTTTCGCACATAGTGGAGCGGAAAGGGAAATAAGACCGAAACAGGCGGGTATCGTTGGAGCGTGGTTTTAAGAGGATGAATTTGAGAGCGAACGGGATGGGAAGTTCGGAAATCAGGATTCCGGATGCAGCATTATCTCTATGGTTTCGGTTCGGCCTTCATTTCCGTTGCGACGAATTGTCCCCTTCCCGATGCAGATGCCGATCAAGGAAAAGCTCACGCAGGTACCGGAAAGCCCTCTGGTAGATGCCGGGAGACTTGCTCTCGCGCGGCCCTGCGACATTCAGGATCGCAATGTCGTTCCGGTTCAGCCATTCTGTTACAATCGCGGTCGTCGGAGTATCGTCCATCTCCAGAATCAGGCAGGGCTTGCCGTGCTTTTCCGCGTACTCGGCGGTCAACAGAGTGCCGTGGCTTAACGTGCCCATATTCAGGATCAGGGTGCCGTCCGATTCGATGACATTCTGCTCGGTGCGTTCGCCATACCCGCCCTCAGCCATCTCGACCAGGGGGTAGTGGTCGGGAACCCTGCCGTCTTCGGCAAGTCGTCCCGCCGGGCAGTAGCCGCCGATCGGGAGCCCGGCGTTCAGCGCCGCATCCAGCGCCGCCCGGTCTACACCGGTCTGCCCGCCGGAGACAACCTTTTTCAAGGTTGACGTCCGCATCATGACGCAGTCTCAACCACCACTGCCGTCCCATAGCACAGGACCTCCGTCACGCCCCCCATCAGTTCGGTCGCGTCATACCGAATCCCGATAACGGCATTTGCGCCCACATGGCGGGCATGGGTCATCATCATGTCGAAGGCCTCGGTGCGGGTCTTCTCGCAGAGTTCGGTAAAGAGCGTTATGTTCCCTCCGAAAAGGGTCTGCAGCGAGCCCCCGATTGTGCCGAAGACCGAACGCGAGCGAACCGTTATCCCCCGAACGACTCCAAGATTTCTGATGATGCGGTACCCCTCTAGCGTGAATGCGGTTGTCGTCAGTTTATGGTCCATGGAATCCCTCCAATTTTCATGTCACACGCCGTAACGTGCGTATTCGCCGGTCCAGCCCTTCATGGGATTCTGTTATACGCCCCTGCCGGTCACCGAAAGAATACCACAGTTTTCGACAGCCTTTTTCAACGCATCCCGTGATTCTTCCGCATGCCGGTGTTTTACATCGTAAACGGCCATGTTTCATGGGCATGGACCTTTTTTCCGCTCCCCGGCGGTAACAGGGTATACTTAGTCATATACGAGGTAGTGTGATGCTTGGCAGGGTATATCGCAACGTTCGGTGAAAAAGGGGGAAACCATGAAAAGCTACGAGAATATCAGCGGTACCTCCGCAATCGTTGCCTTCGAAATCGGCGACGACTCGATCAAGGTCAAATTTGTTGATGGATCGATCTATCTGTTTACCTACCGGAGCGCGGGCAGCGCCAACGTCGAGCAGATGAAGAAATACGCGACCTTCGGGCACGGGTTGCAAGGCTTTATCAACAGATTCGTTGGCATGGAGTGCGGGGTGAGGGTTGGGAGCAGACGGAAACGCCCTGCTCAGGGGTGTTCCCCACACAAATGAACAACGGTAGCTTATTGTCGGAATCTTGATGCAGGTCAATGCCGGTGCGCCCTCGGACTGGTATAAGCACCCTTGGAAAGAAATTGGGGAAAAGCCGGGTATACTGAAGGCTATCCCATATTTCTGAATAAAAGGGAAAAGGAGGGTTTGTATGTTCTGTCACCAGTGTGAGCAGGCGGCGAAAGGAATCGGATGCGACGTTATGGGGGTGTGCGGCAAGAAGCCGGAGGTTGCGGCGCTGCAGGATAACCTGCTGTATGGCCTGAAGGGCGTGGCCATATATGCAAACGAGGCCCGGAAGCTTGAGGCAAAGGATCAGGCGATTGATGTCTTCATGCTTGAAGGGCTTTTCGCCACGGTCACCAACGTGGACTTTGACCCGGCCCGCCTTGAAGCTGCCATCAGAAAATGCTTCGAGATGAAGGAGAAGGCAAAGGCCCTGTATCTGAAAGCCTCCGGCGGCGCCGAAGCTGAAGGCGGTTTATTCCAGAAATTGAAGGCGTTTTTTACCGGTGATGAGTCCACACCGGCCCAGGAAGTTGCGGCCCCGGCCGCCTGGGTCCCGGCCGCGGATCTCGTCAAGCAGGGCGAGCAGTACGGCATCATGACCTTTCACAATGACGCCGACATCCGCTCCGCCATCGAGATCCTGGTCTACGGCCTGAAAGGCATGGCCGCCTACGCCGACCACTGCCAGATCCTGGGCAAGCACGACGATGAGGTCTATGCCTTCTTCCACAAGGCCCTGGCCGCCACCGCCGACCCGGCCCTGGGGCTGATGGACTACGTTGAGCTGGCAATGGAGTGCGGCAAGGTGAACCTGAAGGTGATGGGGATGCTTGACTCGGCTCACATAGAGCGGTTCGGCAGCCCGGTACCGACTCCGGTGCAGCTCGGCACAAAGGCGGGCAAGGCGATACTCGTCTCCGGCCACGACCTGCTCATGCTGGAAGAGCTCCTGAAGCAGACCGAGGGCACGGGTATCAACGTCTACACCCACGGCGAGATGCTCCCGGCCCACGGTTATCCCGGGCTCAAGAAGTACGCCCACCTGGCCGGCAACTTCGGCGGCGCCTGGCAGGACCAGGCCAAGGAGTTCGACGGCTTCCCCGGCGCCATCATCTTCAACACCAACTGCATCCAGAAACCGGCCGACTCCTACATCGACCGGGTGTTCACCTGGGGTCTGGTCGCATGGCCGGGCATACCCCACATCGACGGCTGGGATTTCAGCGCCGTTATCGAGAAGGCCCAGTCACTCCCCGGCTTCCCCGACGCTCCGGGCAAGGAGATCCTGGTGGGCTTCGGCCACGACGCGGTGCTGGGCGTGGCGGACAAGGTCATCGAGGCGGTGAAAGGCGGGGCGGTCAAGCACTTCTTCCTCATCGGCGGCTGCGACGGCGCCAAGCCGGGCAGGAACTACTACACCGAATTCGCGGAGAAGGTTCCCAAGGACTGCGTCATCCTGACCCTGGCCTGCGGCAAGTACCGCTTCAACAAGCTTGACTTCGGCGACATCGGCGGCATCCCGCGGCTCCTGGACGTAGGCCAGTGCAACGACGCCTACTCAGCCGTCATGATAGCCGTGGCCCTGGCGGGCGCTTTCGAGTGCGGGGTGAACGACCTGCCGCTGTCGCTGATCCTCTCCTGGTACGAGCAGAAGGCGGTGGTGATCCTGCTGACACTGCTCCACCTGGGCATCAAGAATATCAAGCTGGGACCGAGCCTCCCGGCCTTCATTTCCCCCAACGTCCTCAACTTCCTGGTGGAAAACTTCAAAATCGCCCCCATCTCCACGCCGGATGAGGACTTGAAGACAATACTCGGGTAAAGGGATAGGAGTTATCGGCATGCTTTCCCCCTTCGTTTGGAGGGGGAAAGCATGCTCGTGCTCTCCAAAATGGTCAAAGACAGGAGGTGAGCATCATGCAAAAGGCAGAAAAATGGATGTGTGTAGTTTGCGGATACGTACATGACGATCCGGAACCGCCAAAGAGATGCATGAAATGTGGCGCCGAGAGATCGAAGTTTGTTCCGTACAAGTAAAAATACTCAACGGTACAGGTATTCGCCGCTTGAGTTCATCCTCCGTTCATTTCGGAGGACTCACCTACCTTTTATCTTGGAATAGTAATTTTGAAATATCTGTTGACAGGGCGACGGTTTTTCATTAAAAGTCAAACGACGTTTTGCATTCTTCCTTCTTGAATTTCCTTGTCGAGGTGCGGGCTGTGTGCAATGGCATTCAAGAGAAGTATGTTGATGCGTAAGGCCGTCCTCTACCGATGTTCAACGAGTTGAGGCGCCGTATTTCGTTTTTCACAATTAACCATGGGAGGAGAGAAGAATGGGCGATGTAAACAAGGTATGGGAGAATCTGAACACCGCGGTAATTGTATCCGACCCTGATTTCAACGTGACCTACGCCAATCAAAGGGCCTATACGCTTTTTGATGAGTTGAAAATTGCCGGACTGGAAGTCGGCAAGAATATGGCGGCCTGTCATAAACCGGAAACCATGGTCAAGATGAAAAGCATCTATCAGACTTTTGCCGACAAAAAAAGCAAGATAAACTATTTGACCATGGACGGCCCGGAAGGAACATTAACCATCGTGAACGTTCCCTTCTACGATGGTGATGTTCTCGGTGGCGTGGTGGAGATGGTTTTCGAAGGATCCCTGGCGTGACGCAGTATTGATTCCATGCACGAAGTGTATTGAGAAGGAAAAGCCCCCCGGTTGCCGTATCGGGGGGCTTTTTTTCAGGCGCGTCTTGTGTTGAATGCGGAAATTACCTATAGTAGCCGGGCTGTTTCAGGTGAAAGGGTATAGTGTAAAAGAGGGGAGAATTATGGTTCGCTTCGTCTTGGCAGCGGTTTTCGCGCTGCTTGCCGTCACGGAAGTGCGGAACGTGCAGGCTGATCCATCCGCGGAAGGTGGATATTCGAAAGTGAAGAAAGAGATCGTTGCCGCCTATTCCGGCCGGGAGCCCAAGGAGTGGGGAGAGACGGTTACCGGGGTGAAGACCTCCCTTGCAACGAAAGACAAGGTTGTGGCGCTTACCCTGGATGCATGCGGCAGCGCGTCGGGAAAAGGTATTGACGCGGAACTCATCCGTTTCCTGGATACAGAAAAAGTTCCGGCGACCCTGTTCATCAATGCCCGCTGGATAGACGCCAACCCGGATCTGTTCCTGCACCTGGCGAGGAACCCCCTGTTCACCATCGCCAATCACGGACTGCTTCACAAGCCTGCGTCCGTGAACGGAAAATCGGTCTACGGGATCAACGGCACCAGGGACGTGGGAGAGCTTGTTGACGAGATCGAGCTGAATGCCGAGAAGATTGAACAGTTGACCGGCAAGCGACCCGTCTACTACCGTTCCGGCACCGCCTTTTACGACGAGATTGCCGTGCAGGTGGCGGAACGACTCGGCCATCAGGTGATAGGCTTCTCCGTGCTCGGTGACGCCGGAGCGACCTATTCCGCGGAGAAGGTGACCGCGGCGTTGCTCACATCCAAACCCGGATCCATCGTTATACTTCACATGAACCATCCCGAGAGCGGAACGGGGAAAGGGGTCATGGCGGCGGTGCCGCTGATGAAGAAGAAAGGTTTCCGGTTTGTGAGACTTTCTGACTATCTTCTGAGGTGAATCTGAAAGGAAACGCTTTCAGGCATGGCTGAAGGGGGAAAAGGCCGTTGATTTTTTCGGCGGCCTTTCTTTTTTTGGGGTGTGGGAAATAATTTCTTGACAGGGAATGCCTTGTCGGTGTATTGAAAACGAAATTCAAATTCTTGGAGGGCGGCGCAATGATTCCCTCGTCCGTGGCTGAAAAAAATACAGGGTACCGAAAGCCCGTCTGGATGGAAATCTCCGGAAGGTATCCCGACGACCGGGACTGCCTTGCGGCGTTCATCGCCTTCGAGGCCGCCGAGGTGCTGGACGGCATCAAGCCGTCAAGCCTGATAAACCTGATCGACAGGCCCAGGCGATGCGGCAGGAACCTCTACGCCATCTGGAAGGAGCACGGGGAGGACATCCTCCGCGAGAGCCCGCTGGATGTGCGGGTCATGGCCGAGCGGCCGGGTTCGCTGCTGGTGCTGTTTTATGACCGGGCCGCCCTGGAGCGGCTCCTCGTGAACAAGGGAGTCGTCGCGATACTGGGCAGGGCGGGATACCGTGAGGCCTGTGATGTCGACGGACTGTTGTCCGCGTTCGCGTCCCGCTTCGGTTCCGGCGGGGTCCCTCACGAAATCGGGCTTATCCTTGGCTATCCGATCAAGGATGTGGCCGGCTTCGTGGGGCTGGGCCGGCTGCGGTTCAGCTGCCAGGGGCCGTGGCGGATCTACGGAAACCCCCGGGAGAGCCTTATGCTGGCGGAGAGTCATCTGCAGTGCCGCTGCCGGATGGCGGGGCGCCTGATGGCGGGGTGTGTGCCCTGCGAGTGTCTCGGTTGTCCGGTCGGCGATAGCGGGTTACAGCGGGACGGTATTTTTTTGTCACATACATGAAAATGAAAATCAATATTACAAAAAGGAGGCGGACGATATGTGTGTCGCTCTGATAGGCGGGATGGATCGTCTTGAACGGCAGTACCTTGAGGAAGCGGCAAAATTGGGCATCGACCTCAGGGTCTTCACCAGGACCGAGGCCGGGATCTCCTCCAAGATCCGCAACGTGGACGCCATGGTCATCTTCACCAACAAGGTATCGCACCAGGTGAAGAAGCAGGCGGTGAACATGGCGAGGTCCAGCGACATACCGGTGTTCATGCACCATTCATGCGGGATATGTACGCTCAGGGAGTGCCTTGGTTGTATCAAAACCATCAAAGGGAGAGACAAGAATGCGTGATGCTGTGAAAAGGATTGTGCTTGTAATGGGTTTTGTCATGTTGGCGGCGGGGGCGGCGTTCGGCGCCCATCCGCTGATTACCGACGACACCGGGACCCAGGGAAGGGGTAAATTTCAGGTTGAGTTGAACGGCGAGTACGGCCATGACAGCGAAAGCGAACTGGACGTCAGGTCCAAGGAAAGCAGCGGATCCCTGGAAACAGTGTTTTCCGCCGGCCTTGTCGACAGCCTGGATCTGGTGCTGGCGGTCCCCTACGAATGGAGCCGGGTCAAGGAGAACGATATGGTGTCAGCGGACACGGATGGACTGGGCGATGTGTCCCTGGAGTTGAAGTGGCGTTTTTTCGAAAAGAACGGCTTCAGTCTCGCCTTCAAGCCGGCGGTCAGCTTCCCGTCCGGCAACACGGACAAGGGCCTGGGCGCGGGCAAGGTGGGGTACGGGGCGACACTGATCGCCACCCGGGAACTGGCCCCCTTTGCAATCCATGTGAACCTTGCTTACTCCCATACACCCTTCAAGCTGCAAGAGGATAAGGACGCGAACCGGCGCGACATCTGGCATGCCTCCGTCGCCGGAACGGCGGAGGTACTGGAGGGGCTGCAACTGGCGGCCAACGTGGGGATGCAAACAAACCCGGACAAGACCTCCAACACGCCACCGGTGTTCTGCGTCGCCGGCGCTATATATTCAGTGACTGACTGGCTCGATGTGGACCTGGGGGTCAAGGTGGGGCTCACCAAACCCGAAACCGACGTGAGCATGCTGGCCGGTCTGGCCGTGCGCTTCTGAAAGGAGACCCCATGATGCCGCTTGGTTTGTTGAGCCCCGGCGAGACGGGAGAGATAGCGGAGATTCGAGTGTCTGCGATTCAGCGGCGTTGCCGCTGCCGCGGGGATGGCAGCTTGTGTGAATGCGGCGACGACGATGAATGCGGAGGCGCTTCGCGAGGCGCGATGCACGGAGTCAGGCTGGAAGACATGGGTCTGCGCGTCGGAAAGAGCGTGGAAATTCTGAACAACCGCGGCGGGCCTGTTCTTGTCAGGGTGGACGAATCGCGCATCGCCATTGCCCGCGGCATGGCGATGAAGATACTGGTAAGGAGGAGACAGTGACAAATCTTGCAGAGTTGCAGCCGGGCCGGAAGGGAAAAATAACCTCCATCGGGGTGACAGGTCCCCTGAGAAGGAGGCTGATGGACATGGGCGTGCTGGTGGGTGAGGAGGTCCAGGTACTGAAGATGGCCCCGCTGGGCGATCCCATCGAGGTGAGGATCAAGAGCTATAACCTCTCGCTGCGCAAGAAAGAGGCTCAAGTGATAGGCGTGGAGGTGATGGGATGAGCACGCAGGCGCATCAATCCGCGAACGTTTTCACCGGGGAGCAGACAAGGGCGGCGCTTCGTCCGGTGGAAAAAAGGACCATAACGGTGGCGGTCGCCGGCAACCCCAACTCCGGCAAGTCGACGCTGATCAACACCATTGCCGGCACCAGGCTCCAGGTGGGCAACTGGGCGGGGGTGACGGTCGAGAAGAAGGAGGCGCTGTTCGAGTTCAAGGGGAGAAGGATCAGGCTGGTGGACCTTCCCGGCGCCTACTCGCTCTCACCTTACACCCAGGAGGAGATCATCGCCCGGGATTACCTGGTGCACGAGCGGCCCGACCTGATCGTCAACGTGGTGGACGCCACCAACCTGGAGCGCAACCTCTACCTGACCGTCCAGCTGCTGGAGCTGGGCATCCCGGTGGTCATGGCCCTCAATATCTACGACGAGGCCGAGGCCAAGGGGTACAGGATAGACGTGAAGTGGATCGAAAAGATGCTCGGCATCACCGTGGTCCCCACCTCGGCGGTGAAGAAGAGCGGCCTGGACGCCCTGCTGACCGCTGTGCTCTCGACCGCCGACGACTTGCCGGGACACGCTCCGAAAGAGCTGAGCTACGGGGAGGATATCGAGAAGGCCGCCGGGATGGTGAGCGGGGTGCTCCGGACAGGGCGTTCCGGCCTGCTGGAGAAATACCCGAAACGCTGGCTGCTGCTCAAGCTGATGGAGGGAGACAGCCACGTGCGGGACGAGATCGGTGACGCGGGCGACGTCTCCCTGGATGAAGCGCTCCGGCACCTGAAGCAGGCCCACGGCGACGACATCGAGGCGATCATGGCCGACACCCGCTACTCCCTGGCCGCCGGACTTACCCGGGAGGTGCTCCGGAAGCCTGAGCTGCGGAAGATGGAGCTGACCGAAAAGATCGACCGGGTGGTTCTCAACCGTTTCCTCGGCATTCCCATCTTCCTGGCTGCCATGTGGGTCATGTTCAAGCTGACCTTCGACCTGTCCACCCCCTTTGCCGACTGGATCGACGCCATGACCGCCGGCCCCTTCAAGCGTTGGGCCGAGACCATCCTGGTGGGGGGCATCGGCGCGCCGGCCTGGACCGTGTCGCTGGTCAACGACGGCATCATCGCCGGGGTTGGTTTCGTGCTGGTGTTCGTGCCGGTGATCTTCGCCATGATGTTCTTCATCACCTTCCTGGAGGGGAGCGGCTACATGGCCCGGGCGGCCTTCGTCATGGACCGGGCCATGCAGTCCATCGGCCTGCACGGCAAGTCGTTCATCCCCATGCTGCTCGGCTTCGGCTGCAACGTGCCCGGCATCTACGCCACCAGGACCCTGGAGAATCCCCGCGACAAGGCCCTGACCGCACTGCTGCTGCCGCTGATGTCGTGCGGTGCACGCCTGCCGGTCTACGTGCTGTTCGCCGGGGTGTTCTTCGCCGCCGGTTCCGGCACGGTCATCTGGTCCCTGTACGTCCTGGGCATCGTGCTCGCCATCGTCATGGGGCTGATCTTCAAGAAGACCCTGTTCAGGGGCGAGACGCCCATGTTCATCATGGAGCTCCCCCCCTACCGCATGCCCTCCCTGCACAGCCTCTGCCTGCACACCTGGGAGAAGGGGAAGCATTTCCTGATCAAGGCCGGCACGTACATTCTTGCGGTTTCCATCCTCGTCTGGTTCATGTTGAATCTGCCCTGGGGGGTGGAGAGCAAGAAGGACTCCTACCTGGGCAATGCGGGACAGGTGATGGCGCCGGTCTTCGAACCGCTCGGCTTCGGCACCTGGGAGGCGGCTTCCTCGCTGATCACCGGCGTCATCGCCAAGGAGATCGTGGTGGGCACCATGGGCGAGATCTACGTACCTGAGAAGAAAGCAGAGGAGAAGGCAAAGCCGACCCTTGGCGAGGACCTGAAGGAGATAGTCGTCTCCTTCGGCGGCGCGGTCAGGGATTCCGCCGCCAACGTGGTCTCCACCTTCGGCGTCTCCAGCCTGGCGGCCGAGGAAGAGGAGGGGCAGTCGTCCCTGAAGGCAGCGGTCCGTACCGCCTTTACACCGCTCACCGCCTATGCCTTCATGGTGTTCGTGCTCCTCTACATGCCGTGCGTGGTGGTGGCCGTCGCCATGAAGCAGGAATTCGGCAGCTGGAAATGGTTCGGCATCGCCTTCGCCTACCAGACGGCCCTGGCGTGGGGCATGGCGTTCATCATCTACCAGGGGGGTAGACTCCTGGGACTGGGAGGTTAAGCCATGGGAATCAGCGACATACTCATTGCCGGAATCATCCTCGCGGGAGCGGTGTATCTCCTCTACCACTCGGTCTGGAAGAAAAAAGGGCACTGCCAGGGGTGCGGGGATGGCGGCTGCGGGAAGCGCTGACATGGTGCTCCCGGCACGGTCACCCTACCTCGGCGGATCAAAAAAGGACGCGTGAAGTGATAATCACGCGCCCTCGCCACTTTCAGCCGCGGAGGTCAACGCCTTCAGTATCCCGCACTGCCCGGCGGAGAGGCTGTCGTCGCAGCAGGCCCGCAGGGCGGCCAACTGTTCCCCAAGGCTGCGCAACACCTCAACCTGGTGACGTACCCGAGCGATCTGCCGGTCAATCAACTCGCTGATCCCGGCGCAGGGCTCCTGGGGATTGGCCTGAAATCCCTGCAGGACCTTGATTTCCGCCAGGGTCATCCCCAGGGAACGGCAGTGCCGCACGAAGTTGAGCTGGGCAAGGTGGGCTTCGGTATACTTCCTGTAGCCGGAATCCGATCGGTAAGGCTTCCCCAGCAGCCCTTCACGCTCATAGAAGCGTATTGTTCCGGCATCACATCCCGCGTGTTTGGCCAGTTCTCCAATCAGCATTTTTCCCCTCCGAAAAACCGTTTGACCTTACACCTGCTGCAAGGTTCTATACTAATTCTATAGAACATCGCTCAGCGTCGCAATCCCTTACCGCGTCGCAAAAAAAGGGGGCTCTATGAGCACCGCAAACCATACCGCACAAGCAGATAACCCGTTGGAATCGGCCTGTTCCTGCTGTCACGTGGAAAACCATGGACACGAAAACGGCCATGACGCAAAGCTTCACGAACTTCCCCTCCCCGAGGGGAGCAAAACGGCGCGGTTCCTGATCCTTAATATGTGCTGCCCGACCGAGGAGCATATAATCAGGAATGCCTTGGAAAGCATGTCCGGCATCCACCGGCTTGAATTCAACACGCTCGACCGTGTGCTGACCATATACCACAGTCTGGCTGATACCGGCGGCATCGTCGCCCAGCTCACCGCAATCGACATGCATCCCCGCGAACTGACCGGAGACCGGCCCCGGAAACAGGAAAAGCCCTCACCCGGTTCCGTCCTCGGTTCATGGTGGCTGCTGGCTATCAGCGGCGCCGCGGCGGTAGGATCGGAAATCATCTCCTGGATAACCGGCGCCGACAGCTCACCGCTCATCATCGCCCTGGTGATCCTCTCGATTCTCACCGCGGGCCTGCCGACCCTCAAGCGGGGCTGGACCGCCCTGAAGAGCCTGTCCCTCAACATCAACTTCCTCATGTCCATCGCCGTGATCGGCGCAATCGCCATCGGCCAGTGGCCGGAAGCGGCGGTGGTCATCTGGCTGTTCGCTGTTGCCGAGAAAATAGAGACCCTCTCCCTGGACCGGGCGCGCACTGCCATACGCGGGTTGATGGCGATCTCGCCGGAAACCGCCACGGTCCGTGAAGAGGGCGATCAGTGGCGGGAAGTAGAGGCGGCGGCGGTCAGGCCCGGCCAGGTCTGCCGGGTGCGACCGGGCGAGCGGGTCCCGCTGGACGGCGTGGTCACGGCCGGATATTCGAGCGTCAACCAGGCGCCCATTACCGGGGAAAGCCTGCCGGTGGAGAAGGTTGAGGGGGATACGGTGTTTGCCGGTACGGTTAACGAAAACGGCGTGTTAGAGTTCAGGGTGACCGGCGACTACGAGCACACCACCCTGGCACGGATAATTCATGCCGTGCAGGAGGCCCAGTCGCAGCGGGCGCCGGCCCAGCGGCTGGTCGATGCCTTTGCCGGACGGTACACGCCGATAGTGGTGGCCGTTGCCCTGCTGGTTGCGGTGATTCCACCGCTGTTCATGGGGCTGGCATGGAGCGACTGGGTCTACAAGGCCCTGGTCTTGCTGGTCATCTCCTGTCCGTGCGCCCTGGTGATCTCCATCCCGGTCTCGGTTGTCAGCGGCCTTGCCGCCGCGGCCCACCACGGGATCCTTGTGAAGGGTGGCGTGTACCTGGAAGGGGGACGGAAGCTTCGTTCCGTGGCGCTGGACAAGACCGGCACCCTGACCCGGGGCAAGCCGGTGGTGACCGACATCATCCCCTTGGGGCACGGAGACGCCGGTACTGTGCTCCGGATTGCCGCCAGCCTGGAGGAACATGCCGGCCATCCGATTGCGCGCTCCATCGTGGAGCACTGGAATGCCGGCCCCGGCAGGGAGCCCATGTTCACCGTGATCAACTTCATGAACATGCCCGGCCGTGGAGTGGCCGGAGATATTGACGGGGAGAGCTGCTACCTCGGCAACCGGCGGCTGCTGGAGGATCTTGAAATCCGCGATCCCGCGCTTGAGCAGGAGTTGAGCCGCCTCGAACAGGAGGGAAAGACCTGCGTGGTGCTGGCCAAAGCCGACGGGCCCTTGGCCGTGATCTGCGTGGCGGACGTCATCAGGGATTCCGGCAGGCGGGCCATTGCCTCGCTGCACGACCTGGACGTCAGGACCGTGATGCTGTCGGGCGACAACGAGACGTCGGTCAGGGTCATTGCCGCGGCCGCCGGGATCGACGACTCCCGGGGCAATCTGCTGCCGGACGACAAACTGAATGCCATTACCGAACTTCAGCGGTCCGGCGCCGTGGGCATGGTCGGCGACGGGATTAATGACGCCCCGGCCCTGGCCAGGGCGAACATCGGCTTTGCCATGGGCGCGGTCGGCTCCGACACGGCACTGGAAACCGCCGACGTGGCACTGATGGACGACGACCTGAACAAGATTCCGGACTTCATCCGTCTGAGCCGGGAGACCTGGCGCATCATCACCCAGAACGTGGTCTTCGCGCTGGGCGCCAAGGCATTGTTTTTCGGTCTGGCGCTGGCGGGGCAGGCAACCTTGTGGATGGCGGTTTTCGCGGATATGGGGGTGAGCCTGCTGGTAGTGTTCAACAGCCTGCGGCTGCTGCGATTCTTCAACGGGAAACGTGCCGGCGGCACGGGAAGCCTGCCCTGATTATCCCGCGGCCCAATCAATCCTTCCCGGCTTCTTCCAGGATGGCGAGCCTTTTGAGCAGCCCGCCACGCTGCAGTTTGTCCCGGTAATCATTGCGGTGGTTCTCCAGCAGATGACTCAGATAGGCCTGGTTGTTTTCTATGGAGTCGGCATACATGACGTAGTCTATCTCCCACCGTTTCAGGAAGTGGTTGACGAAGTAGACCTCAACGTCGCCTAGCTCGTTTTCCATCCGATATTGGGCGCGGTCCGAATTCCGGGATATTTGTCTCCTTTATTACGATGTCCCTGAAATATGGTCCCAGAAATCTGCCTGCCTGTCCCTGGTATTCTCTGTGGGAGGGGTTCTCCACCTCTTTTGTTGGTGATATCTGGTGGTTCGCTTCTTTCAGCAACAGGCCGAATACCATGTTTATCGTGCCTGCGCTCTACAGTCCCTGGTGGTTTTTCCGGCAGAAGATTGCATTGTGTGCGCTTCGGGCATGGCCGCCTGAACAATGGTTTTTCTGACGTACCTGAACGCGGACGATCATTTCATTGTCTTTCACGATACCTACGGCGCCAATTACAAGGTTTCGCTCATCCTGGAACGCATGGGCATAGAGATCACCTGGCTCAATGCCGACGATGCGGCGCAATGGTGGTTGTGGACAACACCTTTGCCACTCCCTATCACTAGAGTCCCCCCGAACTGGTCGCCGACCTGGTAGTACACAGCGCCACCAAGGCGCTTGGCGGGCATGACGATCTCATGGCGGGTGCCATCGCTTGCTTGAAAGAGCATTACAACAAGTTGTGGTTTACCCGTCAGGCGATCGGAACGACTCTGGACGCGTACTCCGCGTTGCTGCCGGATCGGGGTCTGAAAACTTTTGAACTCCGGAGCGCGGCGATGACTCGAAACGCCCAACAGATGGCGGGGTTTCTCGAATCCAACCCGAAGATCTCGCGGATGGTGTATCCGGGCCTGGCGAGTCATCCCGGCCATTCCATGGCGGCCGGGCAGATGCGCGGCGGTTTCGGCGGCATGCTTGCCTTTGATGTCGGCGAGTGCGAAGAAGACGCCCGGCGATTTGTCGCCGCACTCCGAACGATTCGCCATGCCGTGAGCCTTGGGGCCACGGGGTTCTTTATCTGCGTTCCGTATCTCACGACCATGCTGTACCTGCCGCCTGAGAGAAGAACCATTTTTGGCGTCAGAAAAAAACGGTCCGTCTTTCCGCGGGGATCGAGCCGATTGAACAGCTTCTGGCGGATTTGAAAATGGCCCTTGCCTGCGTGGATGCCGGAGGCGCCAGTCACACCTGATTTCGGAATGGCGGCCTGGCGGATAATGCTTCCGGCGGGCGCGATTACCGGCGAATCGGAACTACGTTTCAGGGCGGCGGCGCATTATCTCCTTTTTTCTTCCATTTCCCCCTATGGATGTTCGACACCGTCGTTTGCAAGTCGAAACGGAACACGCAACCGGAAATCCGGCGGGGCCTCAACGCTCCTGCTGACGCTGCTCCGTGCTGTCGCGGCGGGCGCGCGCCAGCGCCAGGAATGCGCGCAGATAGTCTATGTCGGCGTCCGCTTCGCGGATACCGAGAAATATCTGTTTGTCGATGCCCTCCGCGCCCAGGCGCACCGGGAAAACGGCAAACTGGCCGGCGTATTCTTCGACAATCCAGCGCGGCAAGGCAGCGACGCCACGGCCGCTGGCCACCATTTGCAGCATGATGTCGGTGGTCTCGATCAGCTTGTGCCGCTTGGGGCTGATTCCCGCGGGCGTGAGGAATCGAGTATATATATCAAGCCGGTCGATTGTTACCGGATAGGTGATAAGGATTTCTCCGGCGAGCTGCTCCGGCTGAACATGGCTCGAATCCCGCAACGGATGCCCCGGACCGACCACCAGCACCTGCTCGTAGTCGAACACCGGCTCGAAAAGCAGGCCGGTTCTGTACAGCGGATCAGGCGTCACCAGCAAATCGATTTCGTGGCCGAACAGCGCGCCGATGCCGCCGAACTGAAATTTCTGGATCACATCAAGGTCCACCTCTGGCCATGCGGCCAGGTAGGGCGCGGCGATCTTCAGCAGCCACTGGTAACAGGGATGGCATTCCATGCCGATGCGCAGTGTGCCCCGTTCCCCTTGGGCAAACTGCCTGAGGCGCTCCTCGGCGTGCGCGAATTGAGGTGTCAGACGATTGGCTACCGCCAGCAGGTATTCCCCGGCCTGGGTCGGATGCAGGCCGCGGCCCTCGCGGCGCCAGACAGCCACGCCGAGTTGATCTTCCAGTTTGCGGATGCTGTGACTTAACGCGGATTGGGTGAGGTGCAGCGTGTCGGCGGCGGCCGTCAGCGAGCCGTGCCGGTCGACTGCGCGGAGGATCTCCAGGTGGATACGTTCAAGGATTGCCATTCAGCGCTTCCTTCTTATGAGCAAAATTCATGATTATGTGAAAATATACCATTTGTCTTCATGGATACAAGCGGTTATTTTTTTGGGGACATCATTCAAACCAAGGAAAAGGATACCCCATGGCATACACACACAATCTCGGCTTCCCACGCATCGGCGCCGAACGTGAACTGAAATTCGCCCTCGAATCCTACTGGAAGGGACAGTCACCCCTCGACGAACTGAAAGCGCTGGGCGCTGAGCTGCGCAGGCGCCACTGGCAGCATCAAGCGGCCCTGGACCTGACGCCCGTCGGCGACTTCGCTTTCTACGATCAGGCGCTGGACATGAGCTTCACCCTGGGCAATCTGCCTGAGCGGGTGCGCGTTTTTCATGGCGATGCGCTGGACAACTATTTCCGTGTCGCCCGCGGTCGCACGGCCCCGGAGGCCGATGACCTCGCAGGCTGTCGAGGCGTGGACGCCGGTGAAATGACCAAGTGGTTCGATACCAACTACCACTACATCGTTCCCGAGTTTAACGCAGACACCCGGTTCAGCCTGGATGCCTCCCGCCTGCTGGAGCACCTGGACGAAGCCGGGTCCCGGGGCGTCAAGGCAAAGCCGGTAATCATCGGTCCGGTCACCTATCTGGTCATCGGCAAAGCCATGGACGGTTCTGACAGGCTCGCGTTGCTGCCGCGACTGCTGCCGGTCTATGTCGAACTTTTGAACGCACTGGCTGCGTGGGGCGTGGAATGGGTCCAGATTGACGAACCCATCCTTGTTGCCGAACTCGACGCCGAGTGGCGGCAGGCCTTTGCAACAGCTTACCATACCCTGAACACCGGGACGGTCAAGCTGCTGCTGGCCACCTATTTCGGGCCGCTGATGGAAAATCTGCCGCTGGTTGCCGGTCTGCCGGTGCAGGGCGTGCACCTCGACGCCGTCAACGCGCGCCATGAGGTTGATGCCCTGATTGGTCAACTGCCAGCCGACCGGGTGGTGTCGCTGGGGGTAATCAACGGCCGCAACATCTGGAAGACCGATCTGAACGCCGTGCTCGACTGGCTGGAACCCGTTGCCCGGAAGCTGGGCGAGCGTCTCTGGATCGCGCCTTCCTGCTCTCTGCTGCATGTACCCGTGGACCTGGAGAGCGAACAGAAGCTCGATGGAGAAATCAAATCATGGCTGGCCTTTGCGAGGCAGAAGCTGGAGGAACTGCGCACTCTTGGCGCCGCCCTGAACCAGGGACGTGAAGCGGTAAAAGTCGAGCTGGAAGCCAATCGCGCCGCCATCGAGGCGCGCCGACTCTCTCCGCGGGTAAACAACCCGGCGGTCAAGGCCGCCCTCGCGGGAATTACGCCATGGATGGACCGGCGCCTGAGCCCCTATCCCCAGCGAGCCGCCAAACAGGCGCCATTGCTGAACTTGCCCAAGTTTCCTACCACCACCATCGGTTCCTTCCCGCAAACGGCGGAGATCCGCCAGGCGCGCAGCCGGTTCAAGGCCGGAAAAATCGATGAGGCAGCGTACAAGCAAACCATGCGCGCCGAGATCGCGCGCTGCGTGCGCGAGCAGGAAGCTCTCGGCCTGGATGTGCTGGTGCATGGCGAACCGGAGCGCAACGACATGGTTGAATATTTCGGCGAGCAGCTCGAGGGGTACGCCTTCAGCCAATTCGGCTGGGTGCAGTCCTACGGCTCGCGCTGCGTGAAGCCGCCCATCCTGTTTGGCGACATCAGCCGCCCGCGGGCCATGACGGTAGAATGGATTACCTATGCTCAATCCCTGACCGGCAAGCCCATGAAGGGCATGCTGACCGGTCCGGTGACCATCCTCAACTGGTCCTTCGTGCGCGACGACCAGCCGCGCTCGGTGACCTGCCGGCAGCTGGCCCTGGCCATCCGTGAGGAAGCGCTGGACCTGGAAAAGGCCGGTGTGCGCGTGATCCAGATCGACGAGGCCGCGCTGCGCGAAGGCCTGCCGCTGCGAAAATCCCGGTGGTGGGAGTACCTTGACTGGGCGGTGGAATCCTTCCGCATCACCGTGGGCGGCGTGGCCGACGAAACGCAGATCCACACCCACATGTGTTACTCGGAGTTCAACGACATCATCGCGTCCATTGCCGATATGGATGCCGACGTCATCACCATCGAGACATCCCGTTCCCGCATGGAGCTGCTCGACGCTTTCGACGCCTTCAACTATCCCAACGAAATCGGTCCGGGCGTGTACGACATCCACTCGCCCAACATCCCGAGCGAGGAGCATATGGTCGAGCTGATGAAGAAAGCCGCCGAACGGATTCCCGTCGAACGCCTGTGGGTCAATCCCGACTGCGGCCTGAAGACCCGCCAGTGGGAAGAGGTGATCCCGTCGCTGACCAACATGGTTGCAGCCGCGAAGACCTTGCGCGCCGCCACGGGCTGATGAATGAGGGGATTTCCCGTTCAGTGCGCTGTACATGAAAAATGCATTGACTTAAAGGTTAAGATACTGTACTAATTTGACCCATGGAAACAAAGGAAGAATTCATCAGGTCGGCCATCCGCCTCATCCAGAGGATCGCTCATCAATATGCCCGCATCGAGGAGATGCCTCTCCGGTTCGACGAGGACGGCGAAGTCACCACCAAGGAAGCGCACATCGTCCAGGCCATCGGCGAGGTAGACGGGATGAACGTAACGGGCCTGGCAAGCCGTTTCGGCATAACGAAAAGCGCGGCTTCGCAGATGGCCTCCAAGCTGGCCGGAAAAGGCTTTATCCGGAAAAGCCAGTCTCCTCACAGCAACAAGGAATTCCTCCTTTCTCTCACGGAACGGGGCAGGCTGGTGTTCGACGCCCATGAGCGCCTGCACGGCAGGGAGATGGATGAGCTCATCGGCAAACTGAGCGCGTTTTCCATGTCCCAGATCGCGACGCTGTCGGTGCTGCTGGAGGTTGTCGGAACAACCATGGACAACCGCCTCTCCGATTCCGCGAAGAAGTAATTTTTTTTGGGCTAATAGTTAAGCATCTTAATAAAAAGGAGCGGGAACATGTCGAACCTGAAGAATGCCGTAATCGAATTTTCCATCAGGCGCTACAAGACGGTCGCCGTTGCCGTAACCCTCTTCACGCTTGCCGCGGGCGCTTTTTTTCCCTTGATCACCATCGATACGGATCCGGAAAACATGCTCGAAAAAAACGAACCGGTGCGGGTCTTTCACGATGAAAGCAAGAAACGGTTCGAACTGAGCGATACCATCGTGCTGGGGGTCGTCAACGAGCGCGACCCGGACGGGGTGTTCAACCCGGCCACGCTGAAGCGCGTGCATGAACTGACGGAATACGCCAAAACCCTGCGCTGGGAGGACGGGAAAAATCCGGGCCGTACCTCGGGGGTCATCGAAGCGGACATGATCGCGCCCTCCCTGGTGGACCACATCACCCAGGATGGTCCGGGGGCGCTCCGGTTCGAGTGGCTGATGCCCGGGACGCCGCGCACCAGGGAAGAGGCCAGGGCGATACGCGACAAGGCGCTTTCCAATCAGATGCTGAAGGGGATGATGGTCTCGGAGGACGGGAAGGCCCTGTGCATCTACCTGCCCTTGACGGACAAGCTGCTCAGTTACCACGTCTATGAAGAGCTGAAAAAGAAGACAGCCGGACTCGGCGGCGACGAGGAATATCACATTGCCGGCCTGCCGGTGGCCGAGAGCGCCATCGGCGTGGAGATGTTCAAGCAGATGACGGTCGCGGCGCCCCTGACCATGGTGGTCATTTTCGGCCTTCTGCTCCTCTTTTTCCGCAAGCTGAGGCTTATCGTCCTGCCGATGATTATCGCGACGGTTTCGGTGGTTTCCGCCCTGGGCATGATGATCGCCTTCGGCCATCCGGTGCATATCCTCAGCTCCATGCTCCCCATCTTCCTGATGCCCATCGCCATCTGTGATTCCGTCCACATCCTGTCGGACTTTTTCGAATCCTATTCCCTTGAAAAAGGGCGCGCCGGGACCCTCCGGGAGGTCATGGGCCGGCTGTTCGCGCCCATACTCTATACCTCGCTGACAACGGCCGCGGGTTTTCTCTCCTTCCTCACCACTTCCATTCCGCCGGCCAGGGTGTTCGGCCTGTTCGTGGCGGTGGGGGTGATGATCGCGTGGGCCGCCACCATCCTGCTGGTCCCGGCGTATGTGATGATGATTCCGGAGCGGGTGCTCGCGAACTTCGGCAGGGGCGCGGGCAGGGAGCGTTCGACGAGGCTCGCCGCCTTTCTCCAGTGGATAGGACGGTTTGCCTGCGCCCATACGAAGCCGGTTCTCGTGATCATGGCCCTGCTGATAGTGATTGCGGTATGGGGCATTTCGCGCATCAACATCAACGACAATTACGCGAAACGCTTCACTGCGGGCCACCCGATCCGCAAGGCCGATACGGCGCTGAACAGGCATTTCGGAGGGACCTACACCGCCTACCTGGTGCTGGAGGGGAGAGAGGGCGGCGGCAAGCCGATGCCCGGGGATGTGGAGCGTATCGAGACCGCCATGTCGGGCTTTGCTTCCCGGATTGACGCACCCGGCGCACTCGTCGAAAGAATCGCCGCGGACGTGAGGGCACGGATGCCAGGCTTTGCCCGCGTCGCCGCCGGTCACGAGGATTTTCTGGATAGGGCAATGAAGTATTTGGAAGAACGGACTTCCGCGGCGTCCGATGAAGAAGCCTATGTGCTGCGAGAACTGCACGGCTTTCTCGGCGCTGAAAAGGAAGGCATGAAGACCTTCAAGCGTCCCGAGGTCCTGCGCTACCTGGCCGGGCTCCAGTCGTACCTGGAGGGGGAAGGAATCGTTGGCAAGACCACGTCCGTGGCCGATGTGGTCCGCAAGGTCAACCAGGAACTGACGGACGGGAAAAAGGAGAGCTTCCGCGTTCCCGACAAGGCGTCGGCCGTTTCGGAATGCTACCTCCAGTACCAGCAGGGCCACCGGCCCAATGACCTGTGGCATATGGTGACGCCCGATTACATGAGCGCAACGGTCTGGACCCAGTTCACCCGTGGCGACAGTAACCGGACCGCGCGGGCGGTGGAGGCGGTGAACAGTTATCTGAAGGACAATCCGCCACCGGTGGAGCTCTCCTGCCGCTGGGCCGGTCTCCACTATGTGAACCTCGTCTTTCAGGACATCATGTTCCGGGAGATGCTGGGTTCGTTCATCGGGTCGTTCGTCATCGTCTTCCTGATGATGGTCGTGCTGTTCCGTTCCGTGCTCTGGGCCGGGGCGTGCATGATCCCGCTGACCGTGACCATCGCCGCCATTTACGGGGTCACCGGGATCATCGGCAAGGATTACGACATGCCGGTGGCGGTGATGAGCACAATATCCCTGGGCATAGCCGTGGATTTCGCCGTCCACTTCCTGGAGAGGAGCCGCCGCGCTTTCAGGGAAAAGGGTTCGTGGAAAGCGGCCGAGCCCGCCATGTTCGGCGAACCGGCCCTGGCTATCAGCAGAAACGTGCTGGTAGTGGCGCTCGGCTTCCTGCCGCTCATGGTGGCCCACCTGATCCCCTACAAGGTAACCGCGGTGATGCTCTTCGGGATCCTGTCCGTTTCCGGCGTGGTGACGCTCTTGTTTCTTCCCGCGCTTTTGACAGTCGCGGAGAGGTGGTTTTTCAGGACAAGTGTGAATGCTGCAAAGGAAGTCGAACCGGTGGCCGAGGCGTTTCAGGAGCAATGATTGCGCATTCCCCTCCCCCCCGCCCCTCTCCCCGTGGTGGGAGAGGGTGGCCGAAGGCCGGGAGAGGGGTAAGGAAGGGGTGGCATCAGTGTAATTTTGAATGGAGCGCCGGATCAGTCAGGATTGGATATCGGCATGAGCGAAAGAAATGGAGGTTCGTAATGAAGATAAAAACTGGATGGATGGTTGCGGTTCTGATGACCTGCGCGGGTTCAGCCTTTGCCGCCGGTTCGCCGGGCGGGGTGAGCGTCGATGAAATCGTCAGGAAAGCCAATCACATGGCCCTTTACCAGGGCGAGGACGGCAGGGGACGGGTCGAAATGGTGATCACCGACAGGCAGGGGCGCACGTGCAAAAGGGTGTTCGCCATGCTGCGCAAAGACGATGGCGAGGGTGACCGGGACCAGAGGTACTATGTCCTTTTTCATGAGCCGGCCGATGTGCGCAGGACGGTCTTCATGGTCCACAAGCATGCCGCTCCCGGAAAGGATGACGACCGGTGGCTCTACCTCCCCGGTCTCGACCTGGTGAAACGCATCGCGTCGAGCGACAAGCGGACCAGCTTTGTCGGCTCCGATTTCCTGTACGAGGACATCTCCGGCCGGAGCGTCACGGAAGACCGGCATGAACTGCTCCGGACCACGGACAGGCACTATGTTGTGAAAAATGTGCCGAAACAGCCGCACACCGTGGAGTTTGCCTACTACCTGGCATATGTGGACAGGAAGAGTTTCATGCCGGTGAAGATGGAGTTTTTCAAGAAAGCGGACCGGCTGTATCGCGTGATCGAGGTGGAGCGGCTGGAAAACGTCGCGGCGCGGGAAAAGGGGCGCGCGGTCGGCTATCCCACGGTGATGAAAACCGTTGCCCGGGACCTGGACACGGGGAGCAGGACCGAGATGGTCTTCTCCGCTGTCGGCTACAACAGCGGCCTAAAGGATGATCTGTTCAGCGAGCGCTACCTGAGAAAACCGCCGAGAGAAGCCGTGCGATGAGAATGACGCGCTTCATTCGTCCCCTGTCGTTCATGGTCGCCGCGGTCATCGCGTTTTCGGCATGCGCCTATGCGGAGGCGGATACGGACAGGCCGTGGCTGGACCGGTTCGAGGCGGAGCTGCACGGATACGGCGAATTGCGATCCGGTTTTCGCACCCGCAACGACCCCCATGAAAAAGAGCTGTCTGTCATGGAAGCGCGCCTGCAACTGGAGCTGTCCGTCTCGGACCCGTGGTTCGATTTCAAATACAAGGGAGACGCCTGGGCCGACGGCATAACGGAACGGGGTGAGTATGATACGCGCGAACTGTGGTTCTTCGCCCGTCCGGCCAACTTCCTGGACATGAAGCTCGGCCGGCAGATCCTGACCTGGGGGACCGGGGACCTGGTGTTTCTCAACGACCTGTTTCCCAAAGACTGGCGGTCGTTCTTCATAGGACGTGACTCCGAATACCTGAAGGCCCCGTCCGATGCGCTGAAACTGGGCATATTCACGGAGTACGTCAACCTGGACCTGGTGTATACGCCGCGGTTCGACGCGGACCGCTTTATCTCGGGTGAATACGTTTCCTTCTGGAACGGGGGATTGAACAGGCGCTCCGGCCGCGACGCGATTCTTTCCGCCGCCGAACCGGACCGCTGGTTCCGGAGTTATGAACTGGCCGCGCGTCTCTTCCGGAACATCGGAGGGTATGAACTGGCCGCCTACGCCTACCGGGGGTACTGGAAAACCCCGTCCGGCCGGACAACGGCGGGAACCGCGACCTTTCCCCGCCTGAACGTTTTCGGAGCGAGCGCGCGGGGCGCCGTCGGCGCCGGTATCACCAACATCGAGTGCGCCTGGTACCAGTCAGTCGACAATGAAAGCGGTCGCAACCCCCTGGCGAACAATTCGGAAATGCGCTACCTGGCGGGGTATGCCTGGGAAATCGCCAGGGATTTCAATGCCTCGATGCAGTATTACGTGGAGCAGACGCTGAAGTACGGCGCATATCGGGAACTCCATGGCGGCGCGCCCGTCAGGGACCGTTTCAGGCACGTGATTACGCTGCAACTGACGAAGCTGATGATGAACCAGAACCTGAAGCTGTCCCTGTCCGGATACTATTCCCCAAGCGACAACGACGCCTATCTCCGGCCCCATGTCCAGTACAAATACTCGGACCGTGTTACCCTGGAAGCCGGGGCGAACGTGTTCGCGGGAGAGTGTTCCCAGACATTTTTCGCGCAGTTCAATGACAACACCAATATCTATACGGCGGTCCGGTACAGCTTCTGAACGGGGACGCGAAGATGGGCCGTGCGGCTGCAACGGGAGACGAAAGGAGGAGAGAAGGCGATGCATGACAATGAACGGAACGGTCTTGGGCAGGGGCATGGAAAGGGCGCGCACGGAAGGGGACCGAGCAGCTTCTGGATGCACGACCCGCGGAAAGTCTTTAACGCGCTGGCGCTGGAACGGGGAGAGGCCTTTCTCGATCTGGGGTGTGGCCCCGGAGAGTATGTCATGGAGGCGGCGCGGATCGTCGGGGATTCGGGGATGGTGTACGCACTGGACAAATCAGGACGGATGGTTGACTATGTGGCCTGGGAAGCCTATTCTCACGGCGCCGGAAATGTCACGGTCAGGGTTTGTGACATTACCGGTCCGTTACCACTGGCCGACTACAGCGTCGATGTCTGCCTCCTGTCCACCGTCTTTCACATCCCGGAGGTTTCGCGCCATGCGCGGGATATTTTCGCTGAAGTTCAGCGCGTGCTGAAGCCGGGGGGCCGTCTGGCTATTATCGAATGCAAAAAGAAAGAGATGTCTTTCGGCCCGCCCATGGATATGCGCTGGGCGCCGGGGGAGCTGGAAGATCTCCTTTCCGGAACCGGGTACCGGAAGATAGGTCTGACCGATCTGGGATACTGCTATCTGCTGCAATTCGATGCCGGTACGTTGTAGCGTTCCGACGTTGCGACAAAGTTGCTTCTATTTCTGCCTTGAATCATGGTTTCTGCCTTTAACCGCGTCACTGCCCCCGATCTTTTTCGGTTTCTGATCTCGGCCCGCGAGATCGTATGCATCAGACATTCAAGTTGCTATGCCAAGTCTCGGCAGAATCACTTTTTGCAGAATAACCCAGGTAACTGCAACAGCGCTGATAATAAAATGTTTTTCATTGTTCCTCCTCGATAGTGGCAATGCAGAATGTCCGCGAGAGCGGAGAAGGAGAACGTTCATTTTCGTTCTCAGGGCCGACCGTACTGCTTTGTTTTTCACACCTTTGATTGTTTTTGATGCCGACCCGGCATCGCTCAGAATCATCAGCCCTCACTGCCGCAGTATTCTGTTGAAGTCGACCCGGTTGAGGAAAAAGATGAAACTTCTTTTCTTAACCCGGTTGACCCGCAGTACGGGCACGCCACAGTTTCAGTCGCCGCCTTTTTCTCCAGTTTCTCAAATCGGCGTCCGCATTTTATGCATGAGTATTCGTACATAAGCATAATCGACCTCCCGAAAATAATATTCAATATTTGGTTCCCACCATGACGAAGACCTTGCGCGTAATCTGCCGGCAGCTTGAACGGCATTTCCAGGCTGAGCGGACTGATGGCGGTTTACAGAATTTACGGGGTTGTCCATTTGCCGTTGTAGAATATATTCAGGTACACCACAATAGTTCGTTATGGGACGCAAAACAAACGATGGAGTCCGGGAACATAACGGTGGAAGCCGAGATGGGGGCGCGGGCGCCGGGTACAAAATCGCAAGAGATGAATGTTTATGGATATCCGACGGGATTCGGAATCATTCCGTATTGGAAATTTCCAGCAGCTCAAGTCTTTTCAACAGCCCGCCCCGCTGCAGTTTGTCCCGGTAATCATTGCGGTGGTTCTCCAGCAGATGACACAGGTATGCCTGGTTGCTTTCTATGGAGTCGGCGTACATGTCGTAGTCTATCTCCCACCGTTTCCGGAAGTGATTGGCGAAGTAAGCTTTGACGTCGCCCAAGTCGTTTTCCATCCGATATTGGGCGCGGCGGTATGATTCGAGGGTGTTTTCAAGCAGTTCCAGTTCCGTGCGGAATCCGAGAACCTGCACCTCGCTCAGTTCCTTGAAAAGGAACAGAAGCTTTTCCAGGTAGGTTCGGTCCGCAATCTGACCTATGATCTCGGCCGTGGCCACCATTTTCGCGAGGGTCTCTTCACCCTTGGATACGAACGAGATGTCGCCCGGGTTCATCTCCATATCCGTGCATCTGACGAAGTCCCGACAGATATCCAGGTCCTTGGTGTCGTAGCCGTTGTCGGAGAAGTACTGCTCCAGGAACTGAATGCTCCGCTCGATTCTGACGGGGGTATACTTGCCCCCCGTCCCCAAGGTGTCGTCTTGCCGTTGGATATATCCCGTTTCATGGAGCAGGACGGCTATCAGGGCAAGGGTTACGTGCCGTTCACGGAAAGACACACCGGCTGCATAGGCGCCGTGAACGAGGCTTACCAGGGCGAGCAGCACATCGGTCATGTGTTTCAGATCGTGGTAGGGGGTGGTGCACTGCCGGTAGCCGGGGTAGTTGCCGTTGTAGAGCTTGACGACATCATTGAAAACCGAGTCGAGCCAGGTGAAGTCGTAGTCGGAATATACGAGAGACACAAGTTCACGGACCTCATCGTATACGCTCCGGGGGAAATCCATCTTGATGAGGTCGGTAAGGAACAGCTTGTTGCGGACCGGATCCATAGAGAGCCTTTCCTATGCGGAGATGACGGCGACATCCTTGCAAGAACCATCACAGACGTTGATACGGAATAGATCCTTTCCATCCGGAAAATCCGGATGTGACACTATTGGTTTCACCCTGAATCCGTAACGCCTTCACGCCTTAGCCTTCGCGGATTCAGGTTCACGTAATAACAATAGCATGGAAAAAGTCAACAAAAAATTCCACGCCCTGCCGCGCCCCTGAATTCCCGTTTCCGGATCTCTTGCAAAAATATCCCCTGACTTGCTACACTGATTTTCGTCCGGAACTCAACCGCAAAGGATATACCATGAGCCTGCCGAAACGCGACGAGATGCTCCATGTCATAGAAACCCTGTCTACCCGCTACCTGCGAGGAAAGATCCGGGCCGTCAAGCTGTCAATGATCGCCCTTCTCTCCGGGGGGCATATCCTGCTGGAGGACATCCCTGGCCTCGGCAAGACAACACTTGCCCTTGCCCTGTCCGGAGTGCTCGGCATGACCTTCGGCCGTCTCCAGTGCACCAGCGACCTGCTTCCCTCCGATATCACGGGGCTTTCCATCTTCAATCGTGAAGAGGGAAAGTTCACCTTTCTGCGCGGCCCCATCTTCAATAACCTGGTGCTGGTGGACGAGATCAACCGTGCCATGCCAAAGACCCAGAGCGCCATGCTGGAGGCCATGGAGGAGCGGAGGGTGACCGTCGAAGGGGTAACCTATCCACTGCCGATCCCTTTCCTGGTAATCGCCACCCAGAACCCGGTGGAGCAGGTCGGGACCTACCCCCTGCCGGAATCGCAGATGGACCGGTTTCTCATCCGGACAGGGATTGGCTACCCGCCGGAGGAGATAGAGAAAACCATCATCAAGGGGGGGAGTATCCGTGATCGGATCAAGGATCTGACGCCGCTGGTGGGACTGAGCGATATCATGGAAGCGCGGAAGGCGGTTAAAGAAAAGGTCCTCCTGTCCGATACGATTGTAGGGTACATCTTCGCCATCGTTGCCGCCACCAGAAACCATCCCTTCATTCTGACCGGCGTTTCCACGCGGGGCGGGATCAATCTTGCCGAGGCGGCACAGGCCCATGCCTACCTGGAAGGCCGCGACTTTGTCGTTCCCGAGGACGTAAAAGCCGTTGCTCTGCCGGTCGGGGCTCACCGCATGATCCTGCGGCCGGAAAACGAAGCGCTGGACAAGGAGGACGTATTCCAGTCCGTTCTCAAAAACATAGAGATACCCATTCTCTGACCATCACCAAGGCCGGGTTCTGGTACATCGCCATTACGCTGCTCATGGGTTTTGCCGCGGTCAATACCGGAAACAACCTCCTCTTCCTCATCGTATCGTCCCTCCTGGGCTTTATGGCGGTTTCCGGGTGCCTCGGCTGGATGAATCTCCGGAATCTGGGGGTGACGGTGTCGCTCCCCGACGAGATATACGATGGCAAGGATACCTTCGTGACCGTCCGGCTGGAAAACCGCAAACGGTTTTTGTCCGCTTTTCTGCTCCGCGTCCATATCTCCGGCAAGGATGCCCGATTCCCCCTCGTGGAGAAAGGCTGCGTGGAGTCCGATGCGGTGACGCTGGTGTTTCGCGGCCGGGGCTCGAAGCTCCTGGAGAAAGCGACCGTCTCCTCTCCCTTTCCCATCAACTTTTTTGTCAGGCGGAGGAGCGTTTCGCTCTCAGTGCCCTTTACCGTCTTCCCCTCTCCCAGAGAATGCCCGGCCGTGGGAGGTACGGGGAAAAAGGACGCGCGCGGGGATGCGTTTTCGCGGAGCAAGGGATTCGGGGGGGATGTGGCGGCGATCCGCGACTACACGGCTAGCGACCCCCTCAAGCTTATTCATTGGCGGCTCTCGGCCCGCCAGGGGGAACTGAAGGTGAAGGAGATAACGGCGCCGTCCGAAGACCCCCTGATCATCGATGTGCTTTCCCTTCCGGCCGGCGGCCTGGAGGAAAACCTGTCCTGCGCGGCGTACCTGGTGAACAGGGCTTTCCGCGCCAACCGGGCGGTCGGCCTGAAGGTAGGGTCCAGGCTTGTCCGGCCGGACCTGAGCCGGACGCACCGGCTGCGCCTGCTCACGGAGCTTGCGGTGTATGGTACACGTTAGGACGGTTCTGGATATCCTGGCGTTGGTGACGGGACTGTTGGGCACGGCCCCCCTGTTTTTCCATCTGAACAGGATTCCCCAGTTCGTCTTTCTCGCCGCACTGGTGTTCGTTATCTTTGCCGCATGGAAAGGGGTTCCGCCCCTGAGAGGGTGGCGAGCGACGGTCACTACGGGAGTCTTTTTCATCTATTACGCGCTCCAGTTCTCCCGTGACAACCTCGTGGAACCTGCCGCCAACCTTCTGGTGGTGCTCCTTTCGATCCGGCTGGCAGGGGAGAAGATCCCGCGAAACTACCTCCAGATCTATGCCCTTTCCCTGTTTGCCCTGGCGGCATCGTCCGCCTTCAGCCTCAGCGGCGCGTTTCTCGGGTACCTGGGCCTCCTGCTCCTTTCCATCGCCGTTTCTCTTGTCCTCCTTACATTCTTTACCGTGGACAGCAGGCTGTCCCTGACCCGTCGGGGACTGCGGCGCGTGGCTTCGGTCGCCGCGGCCATGCCGGCGGCGTCGGCGCCTCTGATCCTGCTGTTCTTTGTTATTCTTCCCCGTCCCCAGTTTCCGTTGTGGGACTTTCTTTCCCCTGCGGGAGAAAAGGTTGCCGGACTGAGCGACCGGGTGGAGCCGGGTTCCGCGGCGAGTGTGGGGGAGGTTGCATCCCCTGTTTTGCGGGCGCGGAGTGAAAAACTGCCCCAGAAGGACCTCTATTGGAGAGGTGTCGTGCTCAACACGCCGCAGGGCAATGCCTGGATCCGGACGGAGATCCCGGGTCGGGAGATCCCTCCGCCCAAAGGTGTTGTCATGGTGCGGCAGACGGTCTTTCCCGAAACAACGGCGAGTCCCTGGCTGATAGCCCTGGATGCGCCGTGGAGCGTGAGTGGTGTCCGGTCGGGGAAAAGCGCCGATCTTGTGTTCAGGAAGCGGCGCTCGTCCGGCGGCCGTCTGAAATATGATACGGTTTCTGCGGCGCACGGCGCCATCGAAACGAAAGAAGGAATCGACAGGGATTTCTACCTGAAACTTCCGGAAAAGGTGTCCCCGCGGGTCTTGTCCCTGGGCAGGTCGATTGCGCGGCAGGGCGGTTCCGACAGCGTAAGGCTTTCCCGGCTGGAAGGCTATTTCCAGTCAGCCGGATTGCGGTATGCGACCCGCGATCTTCCGAGATCCGCCGACCCCCTTGATGAGTTTCTTTTCGAGAGAAAGGCGGGGCACTGCGAGTTCTTTGCTTCGTCCTTTGCCGTGCTGCTCAGAGCCGCCGGGGTCCCGTCGCGATTGGTGGGCGGGTACTACGGCGGAGAATATAACGAACTGGGCGGGTACTACCTGGTAACGGAAAGCATGGCGCACGCATGGGTCGAGGTCTTCCTGGAGGAGAGGGGGTGGGTCAGGAGAGACCCGACCATCTATGCCGTCAACTTCAGCAGGGAAAGGGATGGAAAGCGTCGCGGCCTCGTCGCGACGGTACGGCTGATCGCGGACTCCATGAGCTACTACTGGAACCAGACGGTGATCACCTATGACCTGGACAAGCAGTTGCGTATGGTGCGCGCGACCGGTTCGGCTCTGCGTACCCTGTCATTTCCCTCCGGCGTGCGGCGGGCCGGTATCCCCCTGCTTGTCGCCGGGTTCCTGCTGGCGGTTTGTCTCGTCGGCGCAAAGAGAAAATGGGGTTCGCGGGAACAGAGGGTAGTGCGGAAATTTCTTCGAATGGTCGGTAAGCGGTATCCCCACATTTCCATATCTCCCTCGACCGGGCTGCTGGAGCTTGCCGAACGGACAGGCGATCCTCGTGTCCGGAGATTCGCCGATATTCGCTACGGTGCGCTGTATCGGGACAGGAAGCTTTCCGAACGGGAACTCTCCCTGCTGGAAGACATCACCCGTGCTTTCGCCGCGTCACGGGAAATAGTCCGCGATATCGAGCGCACAAGCGGCACAAGTCATTGACTTGATTTCATTTTGCTGCTACATTTTCATTCCCGAAGTCCGACCGGAAAGGGGACCTCGATTCCCGATTGCAGTCCCTTCCCGTTGGAGAGGTGACTCCCTGAGTCTGCCCGGAGTGATGGGTTGACACAGATCCCAAACGAGTAAAGAAGGTGTGATTTGAGTTCACAAAAAGACAAATATCTGGCAAGCGCGCAAAAGTTCATTCAGAAGGGGCAGTTCGACCGTGCCCTGAGGGACTATGAGCAGGTTGTTACCGCTGATCCGAAGGATGTCAAGCACCGTCAGAAGCTTGCCGAACTGCTCGTGAGGTGCAACCGGCGGGAAGACGCGATCAGGGAATATGATACTATCGCACGCTACTACGAGGAGAACGGCTTCAACCTGAAGTCAATTGCCGTTTACAAACAGATTCAGCGGCTGGACCCCTCAAACATTGAAATATCCCTTTCCCTTGCCGCACTCAATGAAAAACAGGGCATGATTGGAAATGCCCTGTCGGAATACAAAACAGTCTTCGATGCCTATGAAAAATCAGGGAGGACCGAAGACGCCCTGAAAATTCTGGAAAAAATGCAGGGGGTGGATCCCGACAACACAGACATCCGCCTGAAGCTGGCGGAGGCTCTCTATTCCTCGGGGGCGCGGGACAGGGCGCATCAGGAGTATATGCGCGCCGCCATGGCCCTGAAGGAACGGGGCATGACGACCCTTTTCGACAAGGTCTGCGGAAAAATGCATGAGCTTTTCCCGGAGAAGGAGGATTCCGGTTTCGAGATCCTGGCCGAACAGGTCCGGAGCGGAGTGGTTGATGATGCAATACCGAAGCTGGGCCAGCTTCTTCAGGGGGAGCCGGATAATCTTCGCGTTCTCGCTCTCCTGGCGGATGCGTACAGGGTTTCGGGTGATATGACCAGCCGGAGAGAAACTCTGCGGCGGATAATCGACGTTTCATCCGATGACCTCCCGGCTATCAAGGGGCTGATTGAATGTTCCGTTGAGGAAGGCGATGTGGAAGGCAGCCTTACCCTCATCGACGGGCATATGTCAGTGCTTGTCGCCGGGGGCGCCTACGGTGAGCTGGAGCGATACTATACAGCGCTTCAGAACAAAGCCCCGTACGACGTACGTCTTCTCGAGGGGTTGAAAAGTCTGTACGAACTGACCGGTGAAAGATCGAAGCTTGCCGATGTGCAGGTCAGTCTCAATATTCTTTCCCAGAAAGGGGAAGGGGGAGCCGCGGCGTCCCCTGAGGAGTATGTCGAACTCGAAGCGGGATCCCCGGATGCCTCCTCTTCCGCCGGCTCGGAATCCTCCGCGGATATTGCCTGGGGAGATGAAATCGACCTGTCGGAAGCAGCCGACATCGGTGTCTCCGCGGGCGGTGCGTCCTCCGAGGCTGAAAGCGTCTGGGGAGATGAAATCGACCTCACCAATGCGGTTGACGTGGTTCTGGAAAAGCAGGAGGAGTCGAAGGGTCCGGATATTGAGGACTTTGCCTCCGTTGACCTGGCTTCCGGCACGACAGGAGATGTGAAGACTGAATCCGATGAATTCGAGATCGATATCTCCTTTGAATTGCCGGAAAACGCCGACCTTTTTGCATCCCCTGAGCCGGGTGGCGATAGGGAGCTTTCTTCCGGGAAGCCGGGGCATGATGAGCCGGATCTCCTGGATCTGATCGGGGCTGAGGTCCCGATTGCGGATGCCGGCAGTGAAAAAGAATTCGTCCTCGACATGGAGGCAGGTTCCGATCTCCCGTTTGCTATCGAAGAAGAGAGTCCTGTCGATGGAGGTGCGGAAGGGTCGTTCTTTTCCCCGGATACGGAATCGCGGCCCGCTGCTTCTCTCTCCTTTGAGGAGCCTGTTCACGATATCTCGACTCCGGGCCGGCCCGAGCTCTCCGCCTTTCCGGAAGAGGATTTAGCTTCTTCCGTTGGGACGGTCGAAGGCACCGCGCCGGAAGTCCCGGAACAGGCGGATACCCTTCAAGGATTCAAGGAAAGCCTTGACCAGCAACTCGAGCAGGAGGATGCGGAGACGCACTACAATCTGGGCATTGCCTATATGGAGATGGGACTCCATGACGACGCGATCAAGCAGTTCCGCATCGCCGCAAACGATTCGAACCGGGAACTGGACTGCCTGACGCTGCAGGGGGTCTGCTGCCGGGAGAAAGGGGACTTCTCAGGGGCGGAGCAGGTTCTTACGTCGGTGCTTTCCCTTGCGGATCTCGGCGCCGAGAGAGTCCTGAACCTCCGGTATGAGCTGGGGCTTCTGTACATGGCCGCGGGCCGCGGAGAGGAAGCGCTCCAGTCCTTCCGCGAAGTCTTCTCCGTGAACCCCGGCTTCCGCGAAACCATGAACATGATTGCGAAACTGAGCGGCAAAGCCGGAGCTTTCGACCTTTCGGACATGGATGATGTGGATATCGAGTTGGAGGAGATTGGCTGACGTCCGGCTATCAGGATTGATGACCGGCGTCGCGCATCCCGTCATCCGCTCCGACATCCCGCTCCTTGAGGACAGAAACTCCCTGGCCGGTGCGCATCAGCCTGGAGTGCGCCCGTGAAGCAACGAACTCCCGTCACCCGAACCTGAAACACCGTCCCTGACAACCGTTTTGGCTGACCACACATCTTCCGAAAGGACTCACCTGAATGGATAGGATTTGGGCTCCATGGCGCATGGAGTTTATCGTAAACGAGAAACCCTCCGGGTGTATCTTCTGTCTGGGAGAACGAAAGGACGAAGATGCCGAGAAGGAAAGACTCATTCTTCACCGGGGCATGCACACGTCTATCATGATGAACCGCTATCCATACAGCTGCGGTCATCTGCTGGTCTCTCCCCTTCGCCATGTGGCGGATATGGGGAGGCTCCTCCCCGAGGAGATGCTGGAGCTTTTCGAGAACGTACGGCTCTGTTGCTCCGTGATGACCGGGATACTGTCTCCGCAGGGATACAATATCGGTATGAATCTGGGAAAAGCCGCCGGCGCCGGGGTTGACGACCACCTTCACATTCATGTCGTTCCCCGATGGGTTGGAGATACCAACTTCATGACTCTCATTGCCGATGTGCGGGTTATGCCGGAAAGTCTCTCGGCAACCTACGACAAGCTTCTGGTCGGCTTTCGGGATGCGGGAGAGTCGGCCGCGCGCTGATCTTTCAGAATGCTGTCTCCTGGAAGATGCAGCCCTTTGAAATGATGATGGAGCGTCCCTTTCGGAAGGGAAGGGGCGATACCTTTGGTGCGCATTGATTTCAAATCATATATTGACCGGCTGGAAACAGGGAAGGAATGATATGAACGGTCAGAGGAGATTGCACCACCGGGGCGTGGTATATGCCCTGGTCGGGTTTTCGATGATAGTTGTTGCGCCGGCGCTGTGGGCGCTCCTTCGCCTGGCCTTTCTTCCTGATTCGGGCGGCACCCTGTGGGAGCAGCTCTTCGGGGATGCCACCAGAAGCTTCGAGAACGGACTGCTGTATTGCTACATCGGTTTCGGGGCGGCTATCATGGCATCCGTCTGCGGCTACATCTTCGGGAAGACCGGCGATCAGCTTCGCTCACGGGCCGATGAACTGGAGGAGCTTCATCGGGCGGGAGTCTCCCAGGCTGAGTTGTATGAAAGCAGGTATCGCGCGCTCGACGACACCATAAAGAAATTTCACCGCATCAGCGCCAGGATCCAGAAATCGCTGGATGTACAGGAGGTTCTTTCTCTCTGCGCCGAAGGACTGCATGACGTTCTCGGGTTCGAGCGGGTCAACATCCTGATGGCGGATTCTGAGCGGAAACATCTCCGCTTTCTCATCGCAACGGGAAGCGATGGATACAATGTGGATGAAATTGCCCTTCCCCTGGACAAGAGGATAGGGGTTATCTTCAAAGCTTTCTCCGAGCGGAAGCTGTATCGGGTGGACGACATGGGCGCCTGTCCGCCGGAATACTTCCTCCAGCCTCCCTATGACGGGATCAAACCGCTCCGCTCCCGCAGTTTCTTCCTGTGTCCCATCGTCGTGAAGGGTGAGTCCGTCGGTCTTTTCGGAATCGATAATGCGTACAGCCGACGTATTGCCAACGAGAGCGACGAGGATACCATCAGGCTGTTCGCCGAGCAGGCGGCAGGGGCCATCACCCGCATCAATCTTCTGAAAGCCATTGATTCCCTCACGACCGAGTTGGAAAAGACTTTCTCCGATTTTTTCCTGAAACGGGAAACCTATTCCCGGACCGTTCACAACCTGAAGTCCGCCATTGATTCCCTTTTCGACGGGACCGCCAAGATTTCCGGCGCGTCGGAGAGTGTCATGTCGTCCGTTGAGGAAACGAGTTCCGCGGTCGGACAGATTTCCGTCTCCATCGATCAGGTTACGAATAATCTGAATTTTCTGGCGGCTACCATCGATAAATCCGTGTCGGCCATGGAAGAGATGCATGCGTCCATCAAGAATGTCGAGAAGAATGCCGCCGTTTCCCATGAGGTCTCGCGGCAGGTTACCCTTCAGGCCGACAAGGGACGGGAGGGCGTCGGAGAGACCATCGAGGCTCTGTCCGAGATCCAGAAATCCGTGGTGATTTCTTTTGACGGGATAATGCGGCTCAGCAGCAACAGCGGAAGAATCGGCAGCATCGTGAAGGTTATCAAGGATATCACGAAAAAGACGAATCTCCTTGCCCTGAACGCCTCCATTATCGCGGCCCAGGCAGGAGAGTTCGGCAAGGATTTCGGGGTCGTCGCGGAAGAGATGCGGGCGCTTTCGCATCAGACCGGTCAGATCACTGGCGAGATTGAAGTGATTATCTCCTATATCCTGAACGATTCCGACACGGCGGCCAAGAATATCACCTTTTCCAAGGAACTGGTGCAGAAGGGCGTCGAGATCGGCCACGAAACGGGAGAGACCCTGAGAAACATCAACGAAAGCGCCGTTCGCTCCATGGACATGACCGAGCAGATCAAGACGGCAACCGCTGAGCAGGTTCAGGGTGTCAAGCTTGTCACCCAGTCCATCGAGGACGTCAGCGCAATGGCCTCGCAGATTTACAACGCTTCCAAGGAGCAGTCCGAGGCGACGAAAAACATACTCAGGTCAATCGAATCCATCAAGAACATGGCGGTAAACGTGGTGCGGGCTACCGAAGCCCAGCAGCGTGACGGATCCGAGATCGAATCGTCCGTCGATTCCCACATGAGAACGAGCGAGGAGATGTTTGCCAGCATGGAGCTGCGCAGAAGGCAGAGCAGTGCGGTTGTTGAGGAATTGGAGGTTATGAAGGGGGTTTCGCCCTAAAATCCGCTGGTCTTTTACCCCCTGATGTGATACAAAATAACGGCATGCCGAAGAGCCGTGGATATGGCCTTTGATCATGTCTTGTGAGCAGCAGATCCCCATACCGCCTGGATTCATCATTGAACCGGGACGGGAGGCGATAGCCGATCTGACGCGGGACAATTCCCTCCCGTTTCGATATGCAAAAACGCCCCCCCATCCGGGAGGGCGTTTTTTTTTGGGAGGGAACCTTGAAACGCAAGAAGACCATTCTCGATATCCGCAAGATGAAGCAGGTGGGAGAAAAGATCTCCATGCTTACCTGTTACGACTACCCGACCGCGAGAATCCTCGATGAGACGGGTATCGATATCCTGCTCGTGGGTGATTCCGTGGGTGTCGTGGTCTCCGGGTACGATACCACTCTTCCGGTCACCATGGAGGAGATGGTGTATCATACGCGGGCGGTTGCGCGGGCGAAACCGAAGGCGCTCCTGGTGGCGGATCTTCCGTTTCTTTCCTATCAGACCGATCTCCGTGATGCCCGGGTAAACGCCGGCCGACTCATCAAGGACGGCGGTGCGGAGGCGGTGAAGATCGAGGGCGGCGTAAACGTTGTAGGCAGCATCAGGGCGCTGGTCGACATGGATATCCCGGTCATGGCGCACATCGGCCTGACTCCCCAGTCGATTCACCGCATGGGAGGATACAAGGTGCAGGGGAAGACGGAAAGCGCCGGAGAAAGGCTGCTTGCCGATGCCGTGGCCGTGCAGGAGGCAGGGGCTTTTGCCGTCGTCTTGGAGGGTATTCCCCTCAAGCTTGCCCGACGGATTACCGACGAGCTCGAGATCCCGACCATCGGCATCGGCGCAGGCCCGTTCTGTGACGGCCAGGTCCTGGTCATACACGATATCCTCGGGCTGTGCGAAAAGTATTCTCCCAAGTTCGTCAGGCAGTATGCGGATGTGAAGTCCGTCATCGCCGCCGCCGCCGCCCGTTTTTCCAGCGAGGTCAAGGAAGGGGAATTCCCCACCGAGGAGCATTCGTTTGCCTGATATATCCATCATAACCTCTGTACGGGAAATGCGGGAATGGACCGCCGCGGCGCGGGCGGAAGGCGCGACAATTTCTTTTGTGCCGACCATGGGGTTTCTTCACGAAGGGCATGCCTCCCTGATGCGGGAAGGACGGAAGCGGGGAGATCTCCTGGTGCTGAGCATTTTTGTCAATCCGACCCAGTTCGGTGTGGGAGAAGATTTCGAGTCATACCCCCGTAACCTGAGCCGGGACAGCGAGATTGCCCGTGCTTGCGGGGTAGACATCATCTTCGCGCCCGATGCCCGGGAGATGTACCCGGCCGGGTTTCAGACCTGGGTGAACGTGGAGACGGTTTCTTTGCCTCTCTGCGGCGCTTCGCGCCCGGGGCATTTCCGGGGCGTCACCACGGTTGTGGCCAAGCTTTTCAATATCGTGAAGCCCACCTTCGCCTTCTTCGGTGAAAAGGACTTCCAGCAGCTGACGGTAATCCGCCGCATGGTCGACGACCTGAACATGGAGGTGGAGGTTGTGGGCCTGCCGACGGTGCGGGAAGCGGACGGGCTCGCCATGAGCTCCCGCAACAGCTACCTCTCCGCGGCTGAAAGGAAGAGCGCCCTCTGCCTCTCCCGCGCCCTTGACGCCGCTTCCACCCTCTATCGGTCGGGTGTGGTTTCCGTGACGAGGATGCGTGAAGAGGTGATGGGAATACTGGGAAGAGAGCCCGAGGCCCGTATCGATTACGTCGAGTTCCGCGACGGTGAGAACCTGGAAGAACGGGAACTGGCGGACGATCGCACGGTCCTGGCCTTGGCCGTGCGTATCGGCTCGACCAGACTGATTGATAATGTCATTGTGGGAAGGGGTATTACATGGAAAGAAAAATGCTGAAAAGCAAGATTCACCGGGCAACCCTGACCGGTGCGGATTTGGAGTACGAGGGAAGCGTGACCATCGACAGAGACCTGATGGATGCCGCCGATATACTTCCCTACGAGTCTGTCTGTATCTGGGATGTGACGAACGGCAGCCGGCTTGAAACCTATGCCATCGAGGGGGAAAGCGGCTCCGGTGTCGTCTGCGTGAACGGCGCCGCGGCCCGTCTGGTTGCGCCGGGCGACCTGGTAATCATCGCAAGTTTCGTATCTCTTGATGAACAGGAAGCGCGCAGGCACGAGCCGAAACTGGTATTCGTCGACGAGCGGAACAGGATGACGCCCACGCGGAAGGAGAAAGCGGGACAGGCGAATCTGCGCACGGTCTCCTGGTAGCGGCAAAAAGTGATTCTTTGCTTTTTCCGCGGGTTCCGCGGTTGATTTTGCTGCTTTCTCTGGTACAAATACACAGGTGCGGTTTCATGAGAAATGACGCAAAACAGCTTGCCTGGAATATGCCATGAAGATTTACGCAGCATCCCATCTGTGTGCCGTTTCGTCTCCGCCCCTTGAGGGTGGAGCGATCGCCGTCGAAAACGGCAGGATTGTGGACGTCGGTACACGGGCTCACATTACCGCGCTCCATGCCGGGCCGGTCGCGGAGTACCCCGGATGCGCCATTTTGCCGGGCCTGGTGAATGCCCACAGCCATCTGGAACTGACGCATTTTCCCTCCTGGAAGATTCGAAAGGGCATCGATTATTCTCCGAGAACCTATGTCGACTGGATCATCCAGGTTATCAAGATACGGAGGGCGCTCACCCGCCGGGAAGTCGAGCAGTCGGTTCTTGAGGGGGTTCGCATCTCCCTGGAGTCCGGGACAACGGCAGTGGGAGAAATTCTGTCCGACGCGACCCTGCTCCCACTGTATCAGCGCTCCCATCTCGGAGGGCGCATCTACCTGGAGGCAATCGGTCAGGCGCCGGCCCACTGCGACAACGTTCTCTCCGTTATTTCCGGAAGTATCGCGGAGTCCTGGGACGGGGCTTTCCGGCCCGGCGTCTCCCCCCATGCGCCCCATACCCTTTCGCCTGCTCTGTTCAGGGCCGTCAGGGAACTGGTCGACCGCCATTCGCTGCCTCTCGCGGTGCACCTCGCCGAATCCCGTGATGAGCTTGAGTTCCTCTTCGACTCCTCGGGACCCATTGCCGAAAAACTGTATCCCTTCGTTGACTGGCTGGAGTATCTGCCTCCGCCCTGTCGCACGACACCTGTCGGATACCTTGACGGATTCGGTCTTCTGAGGCCGGGGACAACCGCGGTTCACTGTGTCCATCTGTCCCCCGCTGACGTGGAACTGCTGAAGACACGAGGCGTGGGGATTGTGCTCTGTCCCCGCAGCAACGAGAAGCTGGACGTTGGAAAGGCCCCAGCGCGACGACTGAAAAAGGCCGGTATCCCCCTGGCGCTGGGCACCGACTCTCTTGCAAGCAACGATTCCCTATCGCTTCTGGATGAAGCGCGCTTTCTGCTGCGGCAGTTTCCGGAAGATTTCACCCATGGAGAGGCGCTACGCATGATAACCCTGTCCGGTGCGGCGATCATCGGCATGGAGTCGGAAATGGGCTCTCTGGAAAACGGAAAGCGGGGAGATTTCCTGGTCGTGGATCTTCCCGAGAATCCGGGCACGGACTTGAGCGAAGCGATTATCGAACGTGGCAGAATCCGGGAAGTGTTCATCCGGGGAGAAGCGGTCGTCACGGCCGAAGACGCGAATATCGTGTCCTGAGCAATGTTTTCCTTGGACATGTCCGTGAACGATTTGCTATCATACCCACAATGAGTGAGAAAATAATCTGCAACAACAAGAAGGCCTTTCACGACTTCTTCATAGAAGAAAAACTGGAAGCCGGAATGGCGCTCACCGGCACCGAAGTTAAATCCCTGCGCATGGGAAAAGCGAATCTCAATGATTCCTTTGCCTTGGTGAGGAACGGCGAAGCGTTTCTGAACAACCTGCACATCTCACCCTATGATTTCGGCAACCGGGAGAACCATGACCCGGACCGGATGCGCAAGCTTCTTCTTCACAAGAAGGAGATAACCAGGCTGTTCAGCAAGATCCGCGAACAGGGTTACTCCTTGGTGCCGTTACGCCTCTATTTCAAGAACGGCAGGGTCAAGGTGGAGATGGGGCTTGCCAAGGGGAAGAAGCTCTACGACAAACGCGAGGATCTGAAGAAAAAGGACCAGAAGCGCGAAATGGCGCAGGTGTTAAAGGAAAGACATAAAAGCAGGGACTAGGGGCTGGGGACTAGGGGCTGGCAAGAGCAATCACAACCCCTAGCCCCCATTCCCCAGTCCCCGGATTTAGGGGGTGTACTGGTTTCGACGGGGGTAGTAAGCAAAGGTTGCATGCCGAGGTCCGGGTGGCTCGTTAAACAATCCGGGGCGAATTAAACGCCGACAACTACGAATACGCTTTAGCAGCTTAATACCCTGCTAACGATCTGCCGACCCTCTCCCACGGGGAAGGACAGATCGTCATTTCAGTGGGATAGCCGAGGGGAGTTCCCGTGACCCGACGCGAAATTTCAGCGGGATCGCCAAATGAATATCCCGGCCGGTGGAGCTTCATGCGGCTAAAACAAATACCGGTATAAGCATGTAGACGCCTTTCGTGGATGATCTTCGGACGCGGGTTCGACTCCCGCCACCTCCACCAATTGACAAGGCTCCAACCGATACGCGATGTATTGGTTGGAGCCTTTGTTTTGTTCCTGGATTTCCCTTTCTCAGGATCCTGCCTTGCAGTCTGTTTTGCCTTGCACGCTCATGGCTGATGATATATTTTGTCGAAAGAAATTTAACGGTGTCTGAACTCATTAACAACTCATGAGCAGGGGTTGAGTCGATGATTCTGCAACCTGATACCTTTCCGAAATATGTAGAAAAAGTCCGGCGGCAACTGGGCCTTTCCCTGAAAATTGATGAACCGGGAATCGGTCAACTATGAGCTACAACGAACAGGAAACCCGGTTCTTTCTTATTGATCCTGTCCTGCGTGACAAGGGGTATAACGACCATCAACGGCGTAAGCTGGAGACGCCCTCCCCGGTAGAGCCGACAGGCCCGAAAGGCCGTCGCCGCAGGGGGCCCTGCAGAACCGATTACCTGCTCTGCGTGCAGGTCGGCGACATGTCCAAGTCGCTGCCATGCTGTTTCAGGCCGACAGCCCGGCCTGGTCGCTGTCCCGCTACTATCAGGACGCGGCCATTCGCGCCGCCTTTGAAAAAATCATCCGTTGCCGCCAGCAGGGCGAACCGGCCCGGGTGCTGCTGACGCTGGCCACCGGTTCGGGCAAAACCATCATCGCCACCAACCTGCTCTGGCGTCTCTCCCAGGCCGGGCAACTGCCCAAACCGGCGCTCTTCCTCTGCGACCGTGACGAGTTGCGCGAGCAGGCTTACGATAAACTGTCCGCCGCCTTCGGCGGCAACGCCCGCATCGTAAAGACAGAGAAAGGCGGCAACGCCGCCGCCAACGCCCGCATCCACATCGCCACCTTCCAGACCCTGGGACTGGACGATCCCGGTGCCGTTCGCCCTGAGCCTGTCGAAGGGCAGACTTCGACTGACCAAGGCACGCAGATGTACATTTCAGCCGACGGGGCCAAACCTATTGTAAAGAATCCGCGCCCAAAGGACGCGGCTTTAAGGGTAGCCCCCCATAGGGGGGCATATCAGCATTTTCGTAACAGCAACAGTTCCTGCTACTCTGGCTAAAAACCTTGTCTCATCGCTACGTTCAGTTTGTGCAGTTAACACGGCCAGACGGCCATACCCATCCGGGACCGGCATAGCCAACAAACATTACCACGTCCATAGGACGTGGGTTTCTACTTCGTACTAAAGGCCGGCTTGACTGCTGAAGACCCTCAGGTCCGCGAAAATGCTGAACGTGCCAGGAAAATCTGTTGCGGCTCGGCCGCTTTGATCATCTTGACGTTGAATGAGGGGGGATCATCTTATGACCGACCGCGACAAGAAACTGATCCGCAATTCCACCATCGAATTCATGATATTCACCGGCCAGTCGGGTGAACAAAGCATCGAGGCACGCTATGAGGATGAGACCATCTGGCTCTCCCAAAAACTAATGGCAACTCTGTTCGATGTCGGTGTCAATACGATTAATTACCATCTGAAAGAAGTTTATGAGAGCGGCGAGGTTCAGCCCGAGGCAACTATTCGAAAATTTCGAATTGTTCAAACCGAGGGGAACCGAGAGGTTGCCCGAAGCGTCGATTTCTACAACCTCGATGCCATCATCTCCGTCGGCTACCGGGTTAATTCGGTGCGGGCCACCCAATTCCGCCAGTGGGCCACCCAAGTGCTGCGAGAGTTTGCCATCAAGGGCTATGTGCTGGATAAGAAGCGTATGGAGAACGGCACGTTTCTGGGCGAGGACTATTTCGAGGGGCTGCTTGAAGAGATCCGCGAGATCCGTCTCTCCGAGCGGCGCTTCTATCAGAAAATCACCGACATCTATGCCACCAGCGTTGATTACAACCTCGACGCGCCGACCACCAAGGCATTTTTCGCCAAAGTGCAGAACAAACTGCTTGCGTAAGATCCCCATGACCATGGAAGACTGGACCAAGCGGCTGGATTCCTTCCTGGAATTCACCGAGCGCGACATCCTGCAGCACAGCGGCAAGGTCAGCGCGGAGATCGCCACGGCTCATGCCGAAAGCGAGTTCGAGAAATACCGCATCGTGCAGGACCGACTGTTTGAAAGCGACTTCGACCGGATGATGAAGCAGATTGAATCCGCAGGCGACGATAAGCTGAGCCAAGAGTAAGGCAGCCGACTTGAGGCGTTGGGAACTTGTGACAGACTCACGATGTAGTTGTGTCGCGGTAGATTCTGTCCAAGAAGAGAATGTTTTCCATGGCTACCACAGGCATGACGAAGCCCGTTCCATAGATTATGGGCTTTCGCCGATTGAATGTATCCTGTAGTATCCGCGGAAAGAAAGTACCAGAAGCAGGGTGCTTCCAATCGTGAGGGAGGGTCTCGTGTCCGAAAAGGAATTTGTCGATTATTACGAGTTGTTGCAACTGAGCCCGAATGCCGATACCGATACTGTTGAGCGTGTCTTTCGCCATCTTGCCAAGAAATGCCATCCCGACAGCACCGAAGCTCCCGACAATGATCGCTTCCAGAAGATCGTCGAGGCTCACCGGACGCTTGCAGACCCGGAGGCCCGAGCAGGCTACGACGTCAGGTACCAGGAATACCTGAATCACAAATGGAGTCTCGCGTCGGAGGCCGGTGCCATGTCCGCCTTTGACGCCGACAGGATTACCCGTGAGCGCCTGCTTTCACTGTTGTACGTGCAGCGGCGGCGAAATATGAGAAATCCGGGGCTTGGAGAGTTGACCATTGCCCGTCTCCTCCTCACTCCTCCCGAACTGCTCGAATTTCACTTGTGGTACCTCAAGGCCCAGGGGTGGGTCGAACGTCTAGAATCCGGAATGCTGGCGATCTCCGCACAGGGTGTCGATCAGGTCGAGAAAAGCAGGCTCCGGCTGATGCCGGATCACCTGCTCGAAGAGCATTATGCGTCGAACAGGAATGCGAAGGAAGCCGCGGATGGTGATGCCGAGAGAGAGCTTCTTGCTTCGGAGGCGGCACAATACCGTCCGGAATAGGCTGCCGCCCGATTGTGTTCGAAGATGCCTTTTATCAAAACGGGCCTGCCGGTTGAATGCCGGCAGGCCCGTTCGTTCATCAAGCGAAGGATACCCGCTTTCTACTTCAGGCAGGATCCGATATAGATCATGCCCATCATCTTCTCTTTTTCCCGCTCCGCCACTTGTTGCAGATTCCGGAGCGTGGTACGCGTTATCGAGGCTTCCCCGGCGTATCCGGCCTTGTAGACAATGGCGACCGGCGCGGTTTCCGGGTAGTACTTCTTCAGGAGGGGCGACAGCTTCTCCATCTCCTTGAGGCCCATGAATATGGCCACCATGTCGCCGCCCGCCGCGGCCTCCTTCAGCAGCCCCTCGTTGGCTATAAGGCTGTAGGGGGCCGTGATGAGAACGTTCCCCTTGTTGCACACCAGGTTGCCCGCTCCCCCGGCTTCGAAGGCGCTGATTCCCGTGTAAACCTTCTGGTTTGCAAACAGGGCGTTGGCCGCGTTGAACGCGCTGACGCCGGTTACGATCTCGAAACGACCGGCGACCTCCGGTTCGATCCAGTGCTGCCACCCCCCGTAGATGGTCGGATCGCCGTGCTCCAGCAGCGCGATGCTCTTCCCTGCCGCCAGCGTGTCGCGTATCTTCTTCATGTCGGCGGCGCGCTGGGCCTCCAGTTTCCTTTTCATCTCTTCAGGGCTCAGTCCCGGATGATTCTTTCTGAAGACCGGCTCGAAATTGAGCATGGGGTCGAACAGCACCGGCTTTCCTCCCATGTAGGCGGCAAACTGCTTTGCCATGCCTTCGGCAGCGATGAAGACATCGGCCTTGCCCATGGCGGAGACTGCCTCCAGCGTCATCAGGGGCGGATCCGCGCACCCCAGGCTGATGACGTAGAGTTTCGGCTGCGGTTTCAGGGAGATGACCTCGATCCTGCTGACGGTCTTGACCATGCGGTCGGCAGCAAGGTCATCCGGGACGACGAGGGTGAATTTTTTCTCCTCACCCGCTTTCTTTCCCTTTATCTCTGAAATGATGATTCGCTCCCCCAACGGATCCAGGAAGATCTCTCCCGGGGACAAACAGACCCGGTAGCCGTCGGTTGAGGTTATCAGCACTGCCTTGTCCGTATCCCGCTCTCCGGCGACCGTGCGAAGGATTGCCCGGAGTGGGGTGCCCTCGTGCTTCTCTACGCCGTGAAAGCCGTGTCCGTCGCCCACAATCTTGACGTCCACCGTTGTCTTCGGATAGCCGGACAGGCCGGTGAGTTCAACGCTTTTCCCCGTTACATCCGTTACGGTGAAGCGGGCCGACGATGGTTTTGCTCTCCCCTTCTTCGCCGTTTCCCTTCCCAGGTTCACCACCTCGATGGAGACAACGTCCTCAATGCTGCGATCCGAATAGAAGTCGTTGGCAAGGACCAGTTTGGGATAGCCTATGGTCCGTTGGAACTGATCCATTGTCGGCTCGTAGAAATCCTGTGCATGGCACTCGCCGCACCCCGTGGCCTTGTGGGGAAGGACCGGCGTCGCCGCGACGGCGAGCAGCACATTGGACGGGTTTCGGTAAAAGACCTCGCCCCAGGAAAGCACGGTGGTGACGCCGTTTCTGGTTCGCACGGCAATGGCGAGGTCGGTGGTTTTCCTGAAGCCGGGGCCGTCCTTTTCTATCCGGGCCATTTCCAGGACCGTACGCAGCGGCACACCACGGTAGACAAAGACGCCGCCGAACTTCTTGTCGCGGGTCAGATCCGCGAGCCTGACTTCCGTTGTGCCGAGTTGCGACAGGGTCTTGGTGTCCAGGTTGAGCGGTTGACGAACGACTCCTCCCACAGTCAGCGCGTGGGCCGGGGAGGGGAGTGACGCCGCGCCCAGGGCGAGGGCCGCCAAAAGGGAAAGAACGTGTCTTTTCATGGATGTCTCCTTTGCTTTCAGACCCGACGGGTTTTCAAAACCCGGCAGGTCTTGGTGTCCTTCTACTTTCTCTTTGCTCCCGGTATGTGCATGGGCCGGAACAGTCGGGCCGCGATGTCCGCCAGCGCCGGCGAACAGCGGGCCGGTTCCAGGACCATTCCCTCCGCCATTCCCTTCCAGAAGGGAGGGAGGGAGTCGAACCTGCGCGCCATGCCTCCGTTGATGTCGGGCGCGGCGTAGTACACCTTTTTTATCCCGGAGTTGATGATGCGGGTAAGGCACATGGGACAGGGCTCAACGGAGGTATACAGGACGATCCCCTCCGCTGCGCGGGGATCCAGGTACGTTGCTTCGCGGGGGTCCCGTGACCTCGTCAGTCTCATCCTCTCTTCCCAACGATCGAGCAGATCCATTTCCGCGTGCAGATCGCTGCGGAAATAGGGCTCGTACTGGCTGTTACGGCCGCGTTCCAGGATCTCGCCGGTCGCTTCGCGAACCAGGCAGGCGCCGATACCGCCGTTCCGCTCACGTGCCCCTTTCAGTGCCTCACGGACTGTTTCCAGTACAAAGGGATCGTCCGGGAATCGCGGGTCGGGCACGTAGGTATTGATGTCCTTTTCGATTCCGTCCAGATAGTGAATCCTGGCCGGAGGTACGTACCCTCCGGGGGGCGTATGCTGACAGGCGGGGAGGGAGAAGAGGAGCACAAGAAGAAAAAGAAGGGCAGTGGAAACCCGTTTGACCAAAGAAGGGCTTCTCTTGTGATGTGTACGCATCGCTTACTATCCTTGGTTGAAATAAAGAATGAGTCCCATCGGGATGTCCGATGGTAGACGGGGGATGTATCCCCCGGCGTGGGATTGCGGTTTTCCCTCCGTCACACATGCGACGGATTCTCATGAAATAACGTAGAATCCCGGCAATGAATCGCCGGGCTATAATCATTCTGTCCCTTTGAGACGAAATCCGGAAAAGCCAGAACAGATACTAACCTCGCTTTTTCTTACAACGTCGGAAAACACGCCTTGCGATCGATCCCTTCCCCCACATGGAGCACCTTCACCTCCACGCCGTAGGCCTCCCTCATGTTCTCGTCGGTGATGACCGTTTCCGGCGATCCCTTGCGCGAGAGTCCCCCACGATTCATGATCGCCACCTCGGTCGCGGCGATAAAGGCGTGGTCCGGGAAATGGGTGGCCATGATGACGGCGATACCGGACTCCGCCAGCGACTTCACCACTCTCAGTATTCTCACCTGGTTTCCCAGGTCGAGATGGGAGGTGGGCTCGTCCAGCACCATGACCCGCGGTTCCTGTGCCATGGCCCGCGCTATGAGGGTGAGCTGCCATTCGCCGCCGCTGAGGGTGGTGCAGGGGCGGTCCGCCAGGGAGAGGATGCCGACGGTTTCCATGGCAGCATGGGCGATTTTACGGTCATGGGCGCTGGGCGATGCGAACACGGCCAGGTGGGGCGCCCTGCCCATGACCACTATGTCCCGCACCTGGAACGGAAACGCGGATGTCTGGTTCTGGGGGACATAGCCGATTCCCCTGGCTACCTCTGCCGGTTTCATCCTGGAAATGTCGCTGCCGTCGAGACGGATAGTGCCGTGCCAGCCCTGAAGGACATTGCTCGCGCATTTGAGGAGCGTGGATTTGCCGGTGCCGTTGGGGCCGAGGAGGCAGAAAATATCGCCGGACCCAACGGAAAAGGTCACTTCATGGAACACGGCGTGGGGCGCCGCGCCGGTATAGCTGAAGGAAAGGTCCCGGATATCGATGAGTGGCGTCATCTCACCACCCCGGCCTGGATTTTTTCAGGAGATAGGCGAAGATGGGCGCGCCGACCAGTGCGGTGAGGATGCCGATGGGAATCTCCGACTCCATGGCGGTCCGGGCGATGGTGTCCACGGTGACAAGGTAGGAGGCGCCCACCAGCACCGCCACCGGCAGGAGGTACTTGTTGTCCGGTCCCACCATCAGCCTGCCGATGTGGGGGATGACCAGCCCGATCCAGCCGATGATGCCGCTGATGGACACCGCGGCGGCCGAAATCATGGTGGCGCAGATGATGATGACGGCCCTGAGGCGTCCCGTGTCAACTCCCAGGGCGCGGGCGTCCTCCTCACCCATGGCGAGCAGGTTGATGCGCCAGCGTATCAGGAGGAGGACGGTGATGCCGGCGAGGATGACCGGCCCCACAACGGCCAGGTCCTTGTTGGATGCGTTGTTCAGGGAACCCAGGAGCCAGAACACGATGGACGGCATGTTGTTGAGCGGGTCGGCGATATACTTGAGGAGCGAGGTGCAGGCGGAGAACAGGGCGCCCACGATAATCCCGGACAGGACGAGCATCAGCACGGGCGTGGTGCGGTAGACCCTGGCCAGTCCGACGGTCATCAGCACCGCGGCCAGGCCGAAGACGAAGGACAGGATCTGGACGGCCAGGATGTTGCTGAAAAAGAGGATGGCCAGCGCCGCGCCCATTCCGGCCCCGGCGGACACGCCGAGGATGTGGGGCGAGACGAGCGGGTTGCGGAACAGGCCCTGGAACGAGGCGCCGGAAATGGAGAGACCCGCGCCCACGAGGATTCCGGCCAGAAGCCGGGGAAGGCGGACATCGAACAGCACCGATTCCAGTGTCGGTTCCCAGGTCTGCTCGATGGGAAGGATCCGGGACGCGAAAATTTCCAGTATCGTTGCCGGCGGTATCCGCAGCTGGCCGAGCATGAGTGCCCCGATGGCGACCATGAGGAGAAGCAGCGCCAGCAGAAACAGCAGTTTCCCCGGCGCTATCCCGATTCCGATTTTTTTTCCCGCGGAATGCATCGCGCCGCTACCGTATTCCCTGAACCGGTCCGAACTTCAACTGGAACTTCCCTTCCAGAAGCGAACGGGCCTGGGCATCGTTCAGGTTGAACGACATGGTCTCGCGGTAGAACCTCTTCACTTCCTTCATCATGTCCACGTCCCGGAAACGTTCCGGATAGGCGGTCTTGGCGAGCCACAGGGGATAGAGCACCGCTGCTTCCGCTGTCGGACGGTCCCAGATGAACACCCCTACCGGCTGCTTGTACACCTGGCGATTGCGGATCGCTGAAACGTTTTTCCACCGCGGGTCGCGGTACACTTCTTCCGGGGTTCCGGAATCGATGACAAGGATGTCCGGGTTCCAGCCCAGGACCTTTTCCAGGGACATCTCCGCCAGGCCGGAATGGAGCCCCTCCTTGGCGCCGGCGGTGCTGATGCCCGCGACCACGTCGATACATCCCGCATTCAGGATCCGCTCATGCATGAAGGTGTCACCGCCGAGCGTCACCAGGTGGCTCGGCCCGTATCCGTTGAAAACCTTCTTGCGTTTGTCGGCCGGGATGTCCTTGGTCCGGGACCTGACAAAGGATATGGTCTTGTCCAGATAGGCGATATACTTTTCTCCCCGCTTCTCCTTGCCGAAAACAGACGCGTAGAATCGTATCTCTTTCCTCAGGAGGTCGAGCCCGTGGTTCATGCTGCTTTCCGTATAGGCGACCGGAATGCCGGTCTTCTTTTCCACGATGGACCCGTCCAGAGTGCCGGCGATGACCAGTTGCGGCCTGGAGAGGACCAGGGCCTCGATATTCACATGTCCGCTGGTGCTTCTCGGGCCGGGAAGGTTTCTGACGGAAGGGTCGAAGGCGTTGATAAGCTCCGAGCCCTTGAGCGAACTGGTAACCGCGCACAGCTGGTTCCTGGCGCCGAGGATGTAGGCGAGCTGTCCCGTGGGGCCGCCGAACAGGGCCACGCGGGTGAGGGGATCCGGGACACGGATCTTCCTGCCGGTCATGTCGGTAATGACGCGGGTTTTGCCCCCGGTCCTGGCCTCGGCACTCCGTGCTGCCGCATGGGAGGGCACGGCGAGGGATGAGAGGAGTATTGCAGCGCACAAGAATGCAATGGCTGCCTTCAGATAACGAATTGTATTCATTGGATTCCTCCTGAAATTACGACTTCATGACTCCCCCAGACCCCCTCTTTTAATTCATAAGAGGGGGAGTGATAATGAGGAGCTTGCTCTTGCGGGGGGTACGTACCCCTCCCCTTGGCTTAAGGGTAGGCCGGGAGGGGTTACGTGTGTATGCTTTTGTTTCATTTCCTGAACATCGTTACCGGCTCTATCCCGGCAATCTTCCGGTAGAACTTCACCCCCTGCGAAAGGCTGCGGAACAGGGCCTCCGGGTCCGTGACCCTGACACCGGCGACCGCCGTGGCGCCGAAGTCGAATAAAACCTCGCTCATGGGCGTGCTGGGGCCGAGGACCACGGCGATTCCGTTACGGGACAGCTCCAGCAGCCTCTGCATGGTTTTGTTGATGAGGGTGGTGCCGGTTATGATCACCAGGTCGGATTCGGGGACGACCTCTTCGGCGGCATACGGCGGGAGTTCGCCCTCCCGCGGCTCCATTTCCAGAAGAAAGGCCCGTGCCGCGATGCGTGAGATCTCGGGGAAGAAGGGAAACCTGCCGATGCAGGTTACCGTCCTGCCCGGCGACTGGCTGAGGATATAGTCGTGGACATTGACCTTCTCACCCTTCGGCTCCATGAGGGAGTTGAGTGCGGCCAGCCCGAGGCTCGCCTCCAGAGGTTCCCAGCTTTTCAGGAGGGAAGCGGCTTCAAGGATATCTTTCCCACGAACGGCGCCGGCGTCTTTCAGCTCGAACCCCTGGTCTCCCCGGAAAATATGGGAAATGCCGATGCGCCTGCTCTCTACGGATATCCAGTGGAGGCCTATGAGGATGTTTTCGATCTTCTCTTCAGCGCCGGAGACGCTCTCCAACAGGGCGTCAACAAGCTTCACGGCTGTTCCTCCACCGGTTCGTAGTATGCGCCGCGGAGGCACGAGGAGCAGAACGGGCCCGCTTCTCCCCCGTATTCGGCGATATCCTTGCCGTCGAAAACCTTTTCCCCGCAGCGCACGCACCGCACGATGCGTTCCGGCTTGCCCGGCAGATCCTCTTTCTTCAGCCTGACCCGCACCTTTTTCCAGGAGAGGAGCTCTTCATCCGGCATGGCGAGGACCCTTTCCCTTGCTTCTTCCTTGGAAAGCTCCCCCAGTTCGAAGGGTTGCAGCCCGACCCGCCAAGCCGTGTCTTTCGCGAGGTTCACGAATGTGGCGGCCATTTTTCCGTAATCCACCAGCTTGAGGGTGCGCCTTCCGACGCGGGTCCCGGTGGCAATGAGCACGGCATCGGCGATGCACCGGTCGTTCTCCACGAACACTATCAGGTCCTTTTCCCCTGCCGGGGCGGCAAGGTCCAGGCCTTTCAGCGCGATGCGCACCCCCAGCGCCTGTCCGATGCAGAAGTGGCCGTGGTAGTCGACGCAACGTTGCAGCACTTCATGGACTGAATCGGATTGCATGGCGATATTCCTTTCCTTTGGCGTCGTTCCGCTACCCGAGTGAGCGGGTCGTGGATGGCTGAAAATTTAATTAACTCTTGACATGAAGAAATGCGATATGTCAAGAGTTAAATAGCGAACGCTATAAAAGATATTATACTGAGATCGGGTTTCGTTTCCACCCTCTCCGATACTGTTCGGCGGTATGCGGGAGGAAGATGACAGGGTCGGTGCAAGCGATGGAAAGCCTTCTTGCCGTTGACGGCATTGCTTTCGGATACAGGAATAAGCCGGTGCTCCACGATATCACGTTCACCGTGGAAAGGGGGAGCCTGTGCGGGCTGCTGGGGCCCAACGCCTCGGGCAAGACCACGCTGCTCAAGTGCATCAACGGCGTGCTGAACCCGAAGGAGGGGCATATCAGGGTGAACGGGGAAGCTGTCAGCGGCATGACGCGCCGTGAAGTGGCCCGGCTCATGGCGGTCGTGCCCCAGCAGATGAGCCTTGCCTTTTCATTTACCGCTCTGCAGATGGTGGTCATGGGCAGGGCCGCCAGGCTGGGCGCTTTGAAGCTGCCGTCTGCCCATGATCGCGACGAGGCCCGCGCGGCCATGAAGGAACTGGGCGTGGAGAGCCTGGCGGAACGTCAATTCAACGAACTGAGCGGCGGCGAACGGCAACTGGTGCTCCTGGCGCGGGCGCTCTTCCAGGAAACGCCGATCCTGCTCCTTGACGAGCCTACCTCCCATCTTGATTTCAGGAACCAGTACCGGATCATGGATGTGGTGCGCGATATGACGCACGCGAAGGGCCTGTCCACCCTCGTGACCCTTCACGACCCCAACCTGGCGGCCCGCTACTGCACGCACCTGGTCGTGCTCAGGGACGGTCATCTTCACCGGTCGGGCACGCGGGAGGCTGTCTTCGAACGGAAAACCCTGGAAGAGGTCTACGGCATGGAGGTGTTCGTGCAGCAGATACCCGGAGGTCCGTCGGTGGTTCTCCCCGGACGGAGCATGGAGGCCCCGTGAGAGAGCACAGGCTGACCTTCGCCGTTTCTCTGCTCCTTCTCGCTGCAAGTGTCGCGCTGGCGCTGGTACTCGGGCGCTACCGCATCGAGGTGGGGGCTCTTGTTGATATTCTCGTGACCACGGTGAGCGGCGGGGACGTGGATCCTTCCCTGTCCGGGTCGTCTCTCGTGCTCTGGTCCGTGCGTCTGCCACGGGTTGTCGCCGCGGTCATGGTGGGAGCGGCGCTCTCGGTTTCCGGCGCGGTCTTTCAGAGCCTGTTCCGCAACCCCCTGGTTTCGCCCGGCATTTTGGGCGTCACATCCGGCGCCAGCTTCGGGGCCACCCTGGCGTTCTTCTTTGCCGCCGGTTCGGCAACGGTTGTTGAACTGTCCGCTTTTGTCTGGGGTCTGATAGCGGTCACCCTTGCCTATCAGATCGGCCGCCGCAGCGGCAACACGGTGACGAGCCTCGTCCTGTCGGGCGTCATCGTTTCCGCGCTTTTCACCGCCGGCATCTCCTTTCTGAAGTACAAGGCGGATCCCTATCAGCAGCTGCCGGCCATGGTCTTCTGGACCATGGGCAGCTTCAACAGCATTGTCTGGGCCGACTCCATCCGGGCGCTGTCGATTATCATCCCCGGCCTGATTGTCCTCTATCTGTTCCGATGGTGGCTCAACCCCATCGCCCTGGGTGACGAGGACGCCATGACCCTCGGTATCGACGTCCGCAAGGCGAGGATGATCTATATCGTGGTCGGCACGCTCATCGTGGCCGCTTCCGTTTCCTCCTGCGGCGCCATCGGCTGGGTAGGGCTCGTGGTCCCCCACATGGCGAGGATAATCGTCGGATCCGACCACGACGCCCTGATCCCTTTCACGGCCCTGCTGGGCGGGACATTCATGCTGGTCATGGACACCCTTGCCCGGTCGCTGCCCGGCGGGGAGATCCCGGTGGGCGTGCTGACCGCGTTGCTGGGCGCGCCGTTCTTCGCGTATCTCCTGGTGACGAACGAGAAAAGGGGCGGGTGGCAGAATTAATTGTAGGGGCGGGATGACCCCGCCCCTACGGATCCCTGCCGCCTGCGTTTATCTGTACAAGTGAGGAGAATATGACACGAATCGGATGGAATTCCAAAACCTACAAGAGATTCGATGAGGACAGGGCCGGCGAATACGCGGTTATCGCCAACGAGGTCTTCGCGCCCATTTACCCGGTAATCGCACGCCAGATCCTGGAACGGTGCGGTGTGACAGAAGGATTGTGCGTCGACGTGGGGTGCGGCCCCGCAAACCTGGCCATCGCGCTGGCACGGATCACCTCTCTTGATTTCTATGCCATGGATTTCTCCCCTCACATCCTCGAACTCGGCCGGGAGAATATCGTCCGGGAGGGGCTCGCGGGGCGTGTGACACCCGTTGCCGGAGACGTGCACCGCATGCCCTTTGCGGACGGCATTGCTTCCCTGGTCGTGAGCCGGGGCTCCATGCGCTTCTGGCGCAACCGGCCCGCCGCCTTCCGGGAGATACGGCGGATCCTCAAGCCGGGGGGCAGGGGATATGTGGGCGGCGGCCTGGGTTCCCGCGAGTTGGCTGAGGAGATTAATCGCGAGATGGTGCGGCGGGGCGCGGAGTGGCGGAACAAGCCGACTCCGAAAGTCCGGAAAAAAGACACGGCCGAATGGCGGGCAATCATGGAAAAGGCCGGGTTTGCGCGCTACGAGGTAATTCGGGACGATTCCGGTTCATGGATATGTTTCGAGAAGGAGGGGGAATAGCCATGAGGAGGGAAATTCATCCGCATCTTCGGGTGCTTGCCCTGGTCGCAGGTCTCGTTTTCCTGTTTCTTGTGCTTTGCAGCGCTTCCAATGCCGGGGCTGCTCCCATGAAAACGGTCAAAGACCGCAACGGACGCACGGTGCAGGTACCGGTCGACCCGAAGAGGATCGCCTGTTTCTTCGGCCCCTCCTACGAGAAAGTGTTTCTGCTGGGATCGGCGGACCGTGTGTCGGCCATGTCCCTCAAACAGTCGCCATGGGCACACAAGCTCAACCCGGACCTGAAGAAAGTCGTGGTCATGCCGTCCTATACCGACCCGGACGTGGAGAGGCTCCTCCACCTGGGAATCGATCTGGTCTTCTACTGGCAGTGGCCCCAGCAGACCCGGAGGATGGCGACAGCCGGCATACCGGTGGTCTGCCCCTACGACGGCGTCACGATTCCGCGTAACAGCGAGGAATTCATGCGCGCCTACCAGGAGGAGATTCGCTTCTACGGCCTTGTGCTGGGGAAAAAGGCACAAAAGGTCGCGGAGTCGTATTGCTCCTACTATGACGACAAGATGCGGCGCATCGTTTCCATCACGTCGAAAATCCCGGAAAACCGGAAACCGACGGTCTACTACATCACCGGCCGGAACGTCTTCGCCACCCAGGGCGGCGCCGGCACCAGCCGCTGGCTGCTGGAAATGGCCGGGGCACGCATGGTGTCGCGGGACCAGAACCGGAACTTTCTGGATGTTACCATGGAGCAGGTCATTGCCTGGGACCCGGAGGTGATCCTGGTGGGCGGCCTCACCACGCCCGACGCCATCCGCAACGACCCCAGGTGGAAAGCCATCCGCGCGGTGCGGGAGAACCGGGTCTACACCTGTCCGGAAGGGGTATTCATCTGGGGCCACGGCAGCAGCGAGGGGCACCTGTTCGTCCTGTGGCTGGCGAAGATCCTCCATCCCGACAAATTCCGCTCCTTCGACCTGGTCCGGGAGACGAGGGAGTATTTTTCCCGCTTCTACCATTACCCGCTCACCGATGAGGAGGCGCGGCGCATCCTGAAGCGGCTGCCGCCGGAGAATTACCCAGCTCGGGAAACCAGACCCGTCAGGTTTTGAAAACCCGGGAGGTCTTTGAAAAAAGGGTCTTTGTATGCGAATAACGAAAAGAAATCTCCTCAGATCAATCTTTTTTATCTTTTCCCTCGGCTGCTTCCCGGCCGTCAGCGGCTGCTCCGGCTCCACGGCCACGGATGGCGACACCATCACCGTCGTCGACCAGGTGGGCCGCACCGTCACCGTTCCGAAGAACATCAGGCGCATCGCCGCGCTCCATCATTTCGGCGGCAAGGTGGTCTTTGCCCTTGGTCAACAGGACAAACTGGTGGACCAGGCGCTCTACCACCGGGAGAATCTGGCCATGGCGAAGATAAATCCCTCGTTCGCGGCGAAGCCGAAGCTGATTTCGGGTCACAACCTGAACAACGAGCAAATGGTCGCCCTCAAGCCGGATATCGCCATCGCCTACGCATCCTTTGATCCCGCGGATATCGAGCAACTGGAAAACGCCGGCGTCAAGGTCATCGCCATCAGGGGGGAGACGCTGGAGGAGAGTTACGCCGGGGTCAGGCTCGTCGCCAGGGTGCTCGGATGCGAGAAGCGGGGAGAGGAGTATGTCGCCGAATGCGAACGCCTGTTTCGGCTGGTGAAGGAGAGGACGGACCGGATCCCCCCGGAGAAACGCCTGAAGGTGATGTTCGTGGGGCCGAAGAACATTTACACCGCGGCTACCGGCCAGATGCTGCAGAACACGCTGCTGGAGACGGCGGGCGGCCGCAACGTGGCCGAATCGCTGAAAGGTTTCTGGGCAGCGGTTTCTCCGGAGCAGATAGCGGCCTGGAATCCCGACGTCATCTTTCTCGGTTCGAGCCTTGACTCCTACGGCGCCGACTCGCTGTTCGGCGACCGGCAGTTCATCACCGTTTCGGCTGTCCGGAACCGGCGGGTGTACGTTTTTCCGTCCAATATCGGCTGGTGGGACTATCCCGCGCCCCACTGCGTCCTGGGAATGGTATGGGCTGCCAAGACCCTCTATCCCGATCTATTCCGGGATGTGGACATGAAGAAGATCGCGGACGGATTCTACACGCGATACCTGGGATACTCGTTTACCGCCATGGGAGGAAAGCTGTAAGTGCGCTTTTCCATCAGAAAGAGCCTGATACTCCTCTGTGTCGGCGGGTTTCTGCTGGCTCTCCTGGCGTCGTTGAGCATGGGGCGCTATCCCATCGGCCTCCCTGAACTGGCCCGGTTGATCCTTCCCCATCTGGGTCTGGGAGAGTACCTCGGTCCCGCGCCGCCCGAGATGCAGATGGTTTTCTGGAATATCCGCGTGCCGAGGATCCTCATGAGCATTGCCGTGGGGAGCGGCATCTCCATCGCCGGGGTGGTGTTCCAGCCCTGTTCAGGAATCCCCTCGCAGCGCCCGACATCCTGGGGGTGACCGCGGGCTCCTGTTTCGGAGCGGCACTGTCCATCATGTTTTTTACGCGGATGGCGCTGGGCGTGCAGGGGTTCGCCTTTGCCTTCGGCGTATTCGCCGTGTCCATCGCCTACCTGCTCGCGGAGCGGAGCTGGGACCGTTCGACCTCCGTGCTCGTCATCACCGGGATCGTGGTCTCTGCCGTGTTCCAGGCCGGCGTGTCCGTTCTCATGTACCTGGCCGACCCCTATGACCAGCTGGCCAAGATCGTCTTCTGGATCATGGGGAGCTTTCACGTGGCATCCTGGGCAAAGGTGCAGGTGACGCTCCCCGTGGTGGTGGTCGGCTCCGTACTCCTCGGTCTGTTCGGCTGGCGGCTCAACATCATGACCCAGAGCGAAGAGGAGGCCCTCTCCCTGGGCGTGGACGTGTTCCGCTGGCGCCTGTTCTACGTGGTGACGAGCACGCTCATCGTGGCATCGTCGGTGGCTGCCGTGGGCACCATCAGCTGGGTCGGGTTGATCGTTCCCCATATCGCGCGCTATCTGGTGGGTACGGAGCACCGGAGGCTCATACCCACGGCGGCGTTTGTCGGCGGCGGTTTTCTCCTGGTCATGGATACGGTTGCCAGGACCATCTCCGCTTCCGAGATTCCCATCAGCATCATAACTTCCCTCATCGGTGCGCCGTTCCTCGGGTACCTGGTGATGCGGAAAAGCAGGCTGAAGGCTGAAGTCTGAAGAGATCCGGAACAGCTTGGCGATAATTCTCTTTTCTGGCCTATCAAGGTTTCCGGGAAATAATTGGTACTTGCCGGGATCGAAATTATATTCGGGCCTTTACTTTGCCTTCGGTCTTCAGCCTTCAGCCTGAGGGGGTATCGATGTCGGTTGAGATAAACGGCCTGACAGCCGGATACGGGAGTGTATCGGTTCTCCACGATATCAGCGTGGAGATAGGGGCAGGGCGGATCTGCGCCCTGATCGGACACAACGGGTCGGGAAAGACTACCCTCATGCGATGCATCAACGGGCTTCTCAAGCCGTCGAAAGGGAAGATAACGGTGTCCGGCAGGGATATTTCCCGGATGCGCAGGAACGAAATGGCCCGCCTGATCAGCCTGGTCCCCCAGGGGGGGCATTCGCCGTTCCAGTTTTCGTCGCTGGAGATGGTGCTTATGGGCGGGGCGACACGGGTCAAGCCCTGGGCCTCGCCCTGCGCGGTGGAGAGGCGCCTGGCCGCGGACGTCTGTCGTGAGGTGGGGGTGGCCGAGCTTGCCGATACCCCCTTCAATACCCTGTCGGGAGGGCAGAAGCAGCTTGTCATGCTCGCCCGCGCCCTGTACCAGAACGCGCCTGTCATGCTCCTGGACGAGCCCAATTCCCACCTGGACTTCTCGAACCAGCACAAGACCATGGGGCTGATGCGCCGTTTCGTCAAGGAGCGGGGCGTGACTGCCCTCATCAGCCTGCACGATCCCAATCTGGCGTTATCCTATGCCGATGACGCGGTGATGCTGAAACAGGGCAGGGTGGTGGCCGCCGGGCCGGCCGCGGAAGTAATGGATGACGAGCATCTCAGGGAAGCGATAGGCGGCAATCTGATGCTGGACAGGACCGTGTCCGGCGTGCGGGTGGTTGTTCCGAGGGATGTATCCGTACAATAAGATATTCGTTCTCTTTCAAGCAGATAGACCTGCCGGGTTTTCAAAACCCGGCAGGTCCGGATACCAAGGAGGTTTTCATGCAGTGCACGTATTGCGAATGGCGGTGCGAACTGGGAGATGGGAGTCCCGGCGTATGCCGCATGTACGTCGAGGAGGGAGGAGCAATCAGGGAACGGTTTCCGTATCGCTGGTCCAGCTGCATCCCGTCACGGGTCGAGTCGGTTCCCTTCTATCATGCCTGGCCCGGAAGCCGCTGCCTGGTCATCGGCACGGCCGGATGCAACTTCCGCTGCCGCTACTGCTCCAACTCCTTTGTGGCCAAACAGGATCCAGCCATGATCCAGGACGGGATGATCGAGCTGACCCCGCCGCAGCTGATCCGCAAGGCGAAGCAGTTGGGATGTCATTCCATCGTGTTCAACGTGAACGAGCCGGCCGTGTCCCTGCCATCCCTGCTTGAACTTGCGGTGGAGGCGCGGGCCGCCGGGATGCCCATGGGGTGTCTCACCAACGCCTATACCACCGAGGAGTCGACCGAATTGCTGGGAACGGTTTTTTCCTTCTTCAACATCGGACTGAAGGGCCTGTCCGACGCCTTCAACCGCGACTATATCGGCATACCCTCCGCGGAACCGGTGTTGCGGAACATCCGCAGGCTTGCGGCCCTCGGGCACGTGGAAGTGACCACCCCGGTGATCGAGTCTGCCAACGACAACGAACTGGAGGAGATTGCCCGGTTTCTCGCCGACGTGGATCCGGAGATACCGTGGCACGTGTTCCGCCTCCTTCCGGAAGACGAGATGAAAGAGGCCCGCTACCCGAACATAGACGCCATTGCCGGCGCGCTGGAGAAGATTCGCGGATACCTCCCCCATGTGTACTTTCATAATTTCGTCGGTTCCGACTGGGTGAACACCCTCTGTCCCGGGTGCGGTGCAACCGTTATCGAGCGCTTCAGCCTCGGGTGCGGCGGCGACCGCCTCCGCTCCTTTGCCTGCCGGGGAAATGAGTGCCCGTCGTGCGGGCGGAAAATACGTCTCCACGGGGAAAAGGTACCCTGGAACGCAGGGGAGGTGCTGCCATGAGCCTGGCAATAATCGATGCGCGAGAATGGCAGCGGGTGTTCGACCTGAGGACCGGCGCAGGGGTAGAAGAAAGAAACCCTCTCCTGAAGATGGTGATGGACATCCAGGCCCGGCGGCCGTACCCCGGCGACCTGGACGACGCGGGCAATCGCTGGGTGACCGACACCGCGCTCGACCTGATTGCCGGGTATGATCCTTCCTTCGTCTACCTGACCTATGCCCGGCAGTTCTTCGTGGGCCGCTATTCGGTCCTTACGGAGAGAGAATGGGCCTGCATGGTTTCCTCCGTGTTCGAGGAGGTCAACCGGTTCGTGGCGCGCTCGGGCTTTACGCCCGTTATCGTGGGAACCGGCGGGATGATCCCTTTTGTCGATTTCATCGACGTGACGCGCCTCGACGGACTGGTGCTCTCCACCCACTGGTCGGCGCGCTACGCCGGGCTCCACGACGGGAGCAGGCGGGACCTGCAAGGCTTGGCCGCGCTCCCGGAAATAGAGAGGATTGTGCCGCGTCACGAATTCCGGAGTCTCTTTGCCGAATGTCCGGGGGACGCTTCGCGCATGCCCGAATACCTTCTTGCGGCCCGTCCGGGGTACATGTTCCGCACCGTGGGAGGCGCCTTCCGCAAGGTCCGGCGGGTGCCGGCCCCCGCATACGCCATACCCCTTGCCGCCGAATCGGGCGTTGCGTCCTCCATAACCGACATCCGCAGGCTCGTCGTCGAATCCCTCCGGGAACGGAAAATAGCACTCATCGTGGTTGAGGGGCTGGGCATGGATGACTTTCCCTGGCCGCACCAGAGGTGCGAAAACGGGCGAGGCTGGTTCTACTACGAGCCGGGCGACGCCCAGTACCTGACACTCACCACCGGCAGGCACCAGGTGTTCGAGTACCCGACAGGGTACAAATATTTCGATGAGGACGCGGAGAAGAAGGAGTATCCCCTGTCCGGCTACTTTACCTCGGTTCCGGCCGACACCATCGCCTCCGGTCTCGGGGTGCGGAGCCTCGCGGTGGGGAACCGCAGCATGCTCATGCACATGGCGCCGGGCGCCGACATCTCCATCGAATGCTTCGCCCGCAACCTGTTCAACCAGGGAACCATGGCGGTCATCCACAGGATGGGCACGATATGAACGAAATAGAGGTTAGACCTGTCGGAGTAGTGTGCTCGGCCGATGACGCGACACTCCATGTCCCGCTTCAGGGAAACAGGGCGGTTATCGAGATCTTCCCGGAGTACGTGGCTGCCCTGGAGAGGATTGATGAGTATTCGCACCTGTGGATACAGTCCTGGTTCCACGAGGCGAAACGGGACGTGCTTGCCACCGTGCCGTCAAAGGTGAATCCCGACCTGCCGCGGTACGGCGTCTTTGCCCTGAGGTCGCCACTGCGACCGAATCCGATAGCCCTGACACTGGTGACATTGGACCGGGTCGAAGGAAACCGCCTGTTCGTCAACGGCCTGGATGCGGTGGACGGGACGCCGATCCTGGATATCAAGCCGTATTTCGAGCAGGATATCGTCTTCTCTCCCCGAACCGCGCGCATAACGGCGGCGAAGCGCGAGGTGAGAAAGAACCTGATGGAACGGGAGGCGCTGCTCCATCATCGCGAGTCGTGCGAGGATCTGCGGATTGCCGTGCGTATGGCACTGATCGCCGAAGAGAGCTTCGGCAAGCTCAATGACGATGAGCTGAAGGTACACGTGACGGGGTCTCCCTGTCTGGGGGATGTAATCCAGGGATTGACACGGGCCAGGCTGGCCAATCCGCCGCGTTTTCTGTTCAGGCCGTGCGGAGATACCATGGGATGTACTTTTCTGAAAAACGAAAGGAAGCTGGTCGTGGAGGTTCGGGACGACGTCGATACAGCCAATCCGGATGCCGTGTCGGATGAAGACGTGTTCCGAATCACGGAGGGATGACGGGATTTAATGGAGGGTTTCGGCGCCGGCAGCGCGGCCGGCGCGCACTCCACCCACCCGCACGTGCGGGAAAGCGACAATGCGCGCCGACCGCAATGCCAAGAAGTTGATCCCGGTATGAAGGTCGGTTATGGATACGCCGGCGCATAGCCCGAGGACGGATAGTAGCCGGGAGGAGGAGGCGGCATTCTCCTGACGCGGTACGTCCTGCGCGACGTTCCCGGGATCTGGTTTCCCTTTGCGTACATGCACTGCTGATACGCCATGTCGTACTGGCGCTGCGCCTCGTAACCGTAAATCTGCCCGGCTTCAGCGCCGGAAGCCGTTCCCATGAGAAGCCCGCTGCCGGCCCCGATTGCCGCGCCGAGAGCCGGGTTGCCGGCCGCGGCGCCTATTGCCGCGCCGAGAGCCCCGCCAAGGTATGTCCCGATAACGGCGCTCGTGACGGTATTCTGATTGGCGGTATCCATCGGCGACAATCCCGTGCGCTGCGCCGCCCACTGCCGGCAGAGCGTATCTTCCGCCTGGAACTGCTCAAAGGGCTTGCCCTGCTCCGGCAGCACCATCACGCTCGGGCCGGTGGGCATGGTTACGCAGCCTCCGAGAGCGAACAGCGCGACCCCTGAGATAAAAGAAATCATGCCTTTTTTCATGGCTTCGTTACCTCCCCTTCCGGTACTTCCGGTGGCGGTACAACCTTCAACCAGCCATCGGGGCACTGTTTGATGTACGGGTAGTATCCCTCCGGTTTGCGGCAGAAGTACCAATAGTCCTCTTCCTGCATTTCAGAGGATTGGTTGATGTATTCCTGCCGGTCCGGTTGTACGACCACGCGCGGCGCGTACGAGGGATAGTACCGATAGTACGATGGATATAGAGGAACCGGCCAGCCTCCCCACCATCCGGGGCCTATCCATATCCCTCCGCTGAACCGCGGATAATAGCCCCCGTAGTGTCCTCCGTGTCCGTGGCCATATCCGGATCCATGCCCATGTCCACGCGCGTAACAGGAAACGGAACCTGCCAGAGTCAGTGCCAGAATACCTGTGATCAGCACGATGAGCTTTCGCATGCATGCCTCCTTTGCCGGGGATCGACGAATACCCGGTCCTCTAGATACACTACACCTCTCGTCCTGCTTATTGTACTCACTAAAACGTGTGCCGGTTGATTACGTTGACAGATGTTGTGCTGCTCTTGAGGGAACGAAGAGTGAAGCTCACTGGGAGGTGGTATGGGGCTGAGGTTCTGCCGCTACGAAAGAGGGTGCGTGCCGGATAGGGGAGCGTTCCGGGTTCCCGTTACCCGGAACGTATGGTGTCGTGGGCCGGAAATTTACTCCAGCCCGTATGAGAAGGGAATGGTGAGCTTCACCGGAACGGGAGGCTTGGGGAAGGGTTCAACCCTTCTGATGGTTTCGACGACATTGTCGTCGAGGACCTCATAGCCGGTGCTCCTGGCGATTCTGATGTTCTGCACCTTGCCGTTGTTCTGGACCTCGAAGGCGACGACCACCCGGCCGCTCCAGCCCATTCGCTGCGCCTGGGGCGGATAGGAGAGGTTTTCCTCGATTATCTTTTTGATATAGGCGAAGTGCTCAGCCCGGTACCTGCTGCGAAGCTGCTCCGGCGACTCGCTTCTCCCGCTTCCCGAGCCCGATGACGTGACCGATGCGACGGTGTTTGCGGCCGGGACGGCGGGCTGGGCGACCGGCGCCGGTGTGGATTCATTCGGCTTGGCGAAAACCGGCACGGTTCCCCTGGCCTCGGTGGCCGGTTCCCGCGGAACGATTTGCTGCCGAGGCTGGATCGGGGTCGGTTGGGGTTTGGCGATCACCGGGGTTTCCGTTTTCTTCCGCGGGACTTCGGCGGGCGGTGGCGGCGGACCGCTCGGCTCGATCATGGTGAAGTCGATAGCGACCGGCTTGCCGGGTCCGGCCAATGAACTGCTCAGGGCGAAGACCAGGAAAAGCATGGTTCCGTGGAGCAGCAGCGATAGTGTCATTGCCCTCCGCCGGTAGTTCATTTCTTTGCCTCGGTTTGCAGGCTCACCTGGCGGAAGCCGCTGTTTTTGACCGCATCCAGCACGTCCACGAAGGACTGGAGGGCGAGATCCCGGTCCGCGCGGATGAGAAACGGCGTGCTCCGGTCAAGGGGGCGTATTTCGGCCAGCAGCGAGGCGACGGTCTTGGGCTGTCCGTTGAAGAAGATGTTTCCGCGCCGGTCGATCTCGATTGTCCGCACCTTCAGGGTCTGTTCCTGGTTTTTGGTTGCCTTGGGCAGATTGATGGGTATCCCGCCGGTTGCGATGAAGGTGGAGGTGGTGAGCACGATGGTCAGCAGGACCAGCATGATGTCCACGAACGGGATTACGTTGATGTAATCAAACTCTTTCTCTTCCATTCATAATCTCCCATCGAAGAATGAGCACCTTGACCTTTCGCAGGAGAAGGTTGTACAGGGAAACCGAGGGGATCGCCACCAGCAGCCCAACCGCGGTCGCCTTGAGGGCAAGGGCGAGGCCCGTCATGATCTTTCCGGTGTCCATGAAGCCTTCCTGTCCCATGCTGTAAAAGGTGAGCATGATGCCGAGCACGGTGCCGAGAAGCCCCAGGTACGGCGCGTTGCTGCCGATTGTCGCGATGACGTGGAGCTTCTTGGTGAGCTCCAGTTCCAGGCTCTTCCGATCCTGGAAATCCTGCAGCCGCAGATTCTTGTAGACGAGATGACGTTCGATGGCGCAGGCCACCGCCACGATGCTTAGCAGAATGAGGAGCCAGATGACTCCATAGTCGACCACCATTTTCAGCCATTCCATAGTTTCGGGCACTCCTCTCTTTACCTGTAAGAAATATCCGTCGCAATATATCACAGAATATAGAGACATCCAAGCGGTGAAACGCGGATGGCTCCCTTGTCGGTACACATTTCAGAAAAACCCGTCGAGTTCTCCCCTGGAGATCGATTTTCCGTGCCGGGGGCTCACGTTCCTTGTCATGCTTCCCCGGCCGGGTCACGGACGGGCAGCGTCCCTTTGCCCTGCAGTTTCCACCAGAAGAAAAACGGCAGACCGGTAAGGGCGATGCCGATACCCAGAAGGGATGCCGACGGGTTGCTGAAGGCAATCTGCACGGCAATGGCCGCATATGCCCCGACAAACAGGAGCGGCACAAGGGGGTACCCCCAGGTGCGGAAGGGACGGGGCAGCGTGGGATCCTTTCGACGGAGCACGAAAAGAGATACCCCGGTCGCGACCGACGAAAGGAGCATGACAAAGACCACGTAGCCGAGCAGGTCGTTGAACGTACCGAAGATAACAAGCAGCACGGCGATGCCTGACTGGCTGAGGATGGAGATGTACGGCGTGTTGTAGAGGGGGTGCAGGCGCCGGAAAGACGACCAGAAGGAACTGTCGTCGGCCATGGCATAGCAGACCCGTGCGCCGGTCAGGATGTTGGCGTTGATGCTTGCGGCAATCGCCAGGACAATCGGAATAGAGACCAGTCCGGCAAGGGAGGGTGAGAAGAGCCGGGCCATCGCGGCCTGGGCCACGTTGACGGAACCCTTCAGGGCCGTTACCGGGAGCGCGTACAGGTAGAGCACGTTCATCAGGGTGTAGATCACCGTCACAATCAGTGTTCCGATGATCAGGGAAAGGGGAAGGTTCCTTTTCGGGTCGCGGATTTCACTTCCGATGTACGCGGAGGCGAACCAGCCGCTGTAGGTGAAGATTACCGCTATCATCGGTGTGGAGAAAAGCTTTGTCGCGGGAGTTTCTCCACCCGTGACCGAGAAGTTGAGCCAGGTTCCCTCGCCCATGAGAAAACCGCCGATGATCATCAGGGCAAGTATCAGGACGGTTCCTGTTGTCACTATGTCCTGGGTAATCCCGCCCGGCCGGATTCCGCGGATGTTGATCAGGGAGAACGCCGCAATCAGCGCGACGGCGGCAAGTTTCTCCCCGGAGCCGCTCATCGGGAGAAATGCCTTCAGATACCCTACCAGGGCGATGGCGAGGGCGGCGCTGGAACCGGGGCCGATGACCCAGAAGCTGGTCCAGCCGAGGAGAAACCCGGCCCACCGGCCGTACGCGGCCTTCAGGTAGTGGTAGTCGCCTCCGGCCAGGGGATAGAGCGCGGCCAGCTCCGCATAGGTGATGGCGCCGCAGACCGTAAGGATGCCGCCGATCACCCAGATGCCGATAAACAGAGCCGGATCGGGGAGCTCGCCCGCCAGAAAGCCGCTGGTGGTGAAGATCCCCGCGCCGATGACATTACCGACAATAAGGAGCACGGCGTCGGAAAGGTTCAGTTCCCGCTTCAGTATCATTTGCCGCTCTTCCCGCTCAGGCAGGGGCCGACATAGATCACGCCGAGAAAGTCCTCTTTCTCCTTTGACGCGGCAGCCTGTATGTCCCGCAGTGCGCCTGTTATCCTGCGTTCGCCGCTGCTGATGCCGGCGTTATAGACGATTGCCGCGGGGGTGTCTTCCTTGAAGTATTTGCTGAACAGGGGGATGAGGTTTCCCAGCTCCCTGAGCCCGTTGAAGACGACCACGGTGTCGCCGTTGTCCGCGGCGGCCTTCAGAAGCGCCTCGTTGGCTTTCAGGGCGTTTGGCGTCGTCATGACCAGCGAGCCCGTGCAGGTGACATCCCTGCCCAGTACCGCGTTTGCGGCATTAAAGGCGCTGAGGCCGGGTACGGTCACGATTTCTTCGTCGGAAAAATGTTTCCGGATCCAGCGGCTGCTGCCGTAGACAAGGGGATCACCCCAGTCCAGGCAGGCGATGCTCTGCCCGCCCGCGAGCATCTTTTTCATGTGTTGGAAGGCCTTGTCCCGCTCCTGCTCGAATCTCCCGTCGACCTCGGCAGGGGGGATCTCGGGGTGAGCCTTGGCGAAGAAGTCCTTGTGCGTCAGGATCATGGTATCGAAGAGGAGCGGTTTGCCGGGCAGAAAGGCCGCATAGGTCTTGTACAGCTTTTCCGGCGCAACCACCGCGTCGGTCCTTCCCAGGTAGGTGACGGCCTCGCGGGTCATCAGATCGGTATCGCCGGGACCCATGCCGATGATGTACATCCTGGCCGGTTCGTTGAATGCATGGACCTCTATCTTTGTCACCGCCTTGACGTCCCGGTCCGCGGCCAGATCGTCGGGCACGACCAGCACGAAGGCGCCGCCTTTTTCAATGGGCTTGCCGTTCCATTCGTCGGCGATGATTATCCTTTGGCCTTGGGGAGAAAGGATCAGTTCACCCCAGGAAACGAGGGAGCGGTAGCCGTCGGGAGACGTCACGGATACCACGCTGCGGAGATCGGGCTCGATGCCCACCGCTTCGATCAGGTCGGCAAGAGGGACCCCGCCGTACACGCCGCGGCCGTGGAACCCCTTGCCGTCGCCCACGATATTCACGGCAACGGTGGTACGGGGGAGATTGTCCAGGCTGAAGATTGTGACCGGGTACTCCATGAGGCCGGATACAACCATGCGCGGAGAAAACAGCTCGCCTTTTTTCTTTGCCGCGCCCCTGGGGTCCAGATTGACTACCTCGATGGTGACGATTCCTTCCAGGGAGCGGTCGGAGTCGAAATCGTTGGCCATCACGAGTTTGGGCAGTGATACCGTGCGGCTCAACTGGTCCAGGTACGGTTTACTGAAGCCGGTCGCGTGGCAGCTTGTGCAGTCCATGTGATGGGGCAGGATCGGGGCGGCGGAATAGGCGATGATCACGTCGGAGGGATTGCGGTAGAACACCTCTCCCCACGAAAGAGCCACTTTTTTGCCGTTCCTGTCGCGCACCACGATGGCAAGGTCGACAGGCTTTGCATAGGACGAGGCCTCCTTTTCAACCAGTGCGACTTCCAGAAGGTTTCTCAGCGGCACGCCTTGGGTCGTGAACACACCGTGGAATGCCCCTCCCTTCCTGATGTCATTGATGCGGACCGTGGCTGACTGGAACTTGGCCAGGTCCTCCACAGTCAGGGTCAGGGGACGTTTGACGAGGCCCGTTATGGTCAGGGCCTGCCGACTTGCATGACATTCCAGGGGGAACACGAGGAAGAGCAGGGCGAAGAAGCACAGTGCATGCGGTATATTTCGCATGATTAACCTCCGTTTCGGGTTCTGAAAATACAGGGGAAATACCAGAGCATGAGCAGGCAGAGCAGCGCATTGCCCACAAGGATAAGGGGCAGGCCCGGGTCCTTCTTGACGATGAGCTTCATGGCGGGAGCTTCATTCGCGGCAGGTTTCCCGGCCATGGTAAGGGTGAGCGTATACCCTTCCCATGATAGGGGGTGAAGCACGGAGACGGTTCGGGTCACGGCGCCCGATGGTGACGAGAGGGAAAGGGTGACCCCGCACTCCCGCAATTGGCCTGCGAGCGCCGCTTCGGTGTGATAGGAGCAGCGGCTGTCGCGTACCGTCACTTCCGCGGAGGCGAGAGAGAGTTTCGCTCCGGAGGAAACCGGCATCCGGCGGATATCCGCGCTGAACTGGCTGACGGCGTGTCCGAAGATGATCACGAGGAAACAGAGGTGCATGACCGACGGGGCCAGCATCACGGCGAAGTCTCCGAGGGAATAGTCCCGACGGATCTTCAGAAGTTCGATCAATCTATCCGCGGTGCAGACGGCGGTATTGACCCCGAACAGGAACAGGAGGAGAAAGAGCGACCACACCCACCAGGATGCGTCGAGGCCGTTTCCGGTGAGCCACTCCTGAAAGCGGAGATAGTTCAACCGGCCGTACACCGCGGGGAGAGACTTGGCATACCGGCTGCCGATTGCCAGGTTGACGGCAATGGCGAGAAGGAGCCATACGGTGAGATTGACGCTGCCCAGGAAACGCCACATCGATTTACCCATGTTTCACCACCACTGCCGAGAGATAGTACCCATAGGTGGAGACGAACGTGAACACTGCCCCGCACAGGGCGAACCAGGCCTTCTCCCTGGAGGACCAGCGGGGGGAAAACCGGAGATGGAGAAAGGCGCAGTAGAAACACCAGATGGCCGCGGAAGCCAGGTGGCGCTCGCTCCAGTGGAACGGCACGGCCCATCCCATCCAGCTCCAGACGGCGCCGATCACCTGCGCGATGCTGTAGAGGATGAAACCCCAGACCGCATAGCGGCTGAAGGATTCCTCTTCCGGATGGCGCATCAGAAAGAGAAGGGCGCTCCAGCCGCCGAGCAGAAGCAGCGCATGGGACACGACCTCACAGGAAAAAAACAGCGGCGCGAACAATGTCGAAGATTGGGGCGAAGGGGGGATGGTCCTCGCCGGAAGAAAAAGGGCGATAAGGATAAGGAAAAATATGGGAGCGACGCCTGCCGTGTCCGACGCGGAAGCTCTCTTTTTCGACGCCCGCCACAAGGTCAGGGCCGCGAGACACCAGGGAAGAAAGTACTGTTCCGACACCATGTTCAGGGGGGTGAATAGACCGAAATGCCATCCCCTCAGGAGAATGGCGCCGGTATTCGCGGCAAAGCCGCACCACAGGAGCGTCAGAGAGAATCGTTTTTTGCCCAGCGCGAAAAAAAGGAGGCTGCCGGCATAACCGCCGGCAGCCAGATACAACCATGGAAGGAAGGAGCTGAAAAGCCGCATGAGGGACTTTCTTGTTGGTTGGCGTCGGGAGGGCTCCGCGCCCTCCCGGATGATTTCTAGAACTTGCCGGTGATACCGCCGAAGATGTTTCTTCCCGGGGCAGGGAAGCCGCTTTCCGGCTCGTATTCCCTGTCGAAGAGGTTGTTGATCGCCAGGTATAGCTCAAAGTTTTTCAGGATGGGCTGGGTCACCCGCATGTCCATGGAAAACCAGCCGGCCGTCTCGATTTCCGTCGTCGTGGGCGAGGAAGGCGTGGGCAGCTGGCTGTACAGGCTGGCCATGAGGAGACCGTTCAGGTTGAGGCGGGTCTTGGTGTAGGGCACGGTGTACTGGAGGCCCAGGTCAAGCTTGTGTTCCGGCACGTTGCGCACGTGGTCGGTGACCCTGTTGTCGCTCTGGTCGGATGCATGGTTGAAGTTGTAGCCCAGTTTCAGGATCAGGTCCTGCAGGGGGTAGACCTCGGTGCTGAGCTCGATGCCGTACAGTTCAACCTTGCCGATGTTCTCGTTGGGGCTGTCCTTGTCGGGACGCATGATATAGTCGTTGATCTGGCTCCAGAAGAACGCCAGTTCGCCCCACAGGTACTTGGAGAAGGCGCGCGACACGCCGATGGTGGAGTTGATGGCATGTTCCGCCTTCAGGTTCACGTTTCCGCTGTTGCTGGAATAGAGCTGATCCAGGGTCGGGAAGCGGGATTTGCGGGCCACGGAGGCGAACAGCTTGGTCTTGTCCGGGAACAGATAGGTGGCGCCGACCATTGGGTTGAAGTCGGTGGAGGTGGGGCCGGTCTGCAGGGGAACCTGCTCGATGAAGTCGCCGGTCTTCTTGTCGGTCGTGTTTTTGTTGGCATCGGTCACCTTGAACCAGTCGTAGCTGCCGCCCAGAATCACGGTGAATTCCTTGGTAAAGTTGATTTCGTTTTCAATGCCCGTGGATCCGGTGAAGGCGAAATAATCTTCAAAGGGGAGGTAGTTGTCGTCCCGCTGCTTGTGGGAGTCGCCGCGGTAGTTGAACACGAAACGCGTAGTGTTCCAAGGGACCTGCTTCCATTCGGTGATGAGGGAGCCGCCGATCATGTAATCCTTGTAGTTACTGTGAGCGATGATTGTCGAGAAGCTTTCATCGGAGTAGGAGTCAAGCTTGTCGTCATGGTTGTGGTAGAAGAGCTTGCCCTTCATGGTGACCGTGTCCCCCAGTTTCTGCTGGCCGCTCAGGTCGATGTTGATGTCGTCGTACTTGCTGAAGCGGAAGAAGTTGGAGAAGGCCGGCCTGTTGGGGAACACCCGCACCGAATCCAGGGACGGTGGATTGCCCTGATCCTTCATGGTGTAGTTGAAGTTGAGGGAGTACTCGGAGCCCTCGGACGGTGTGATGCCGAATTTCGCCCAGATGCTGTCCGTTGAATAGTCGGACTGGTTGCGGGTGCCGCCGTCCTCGAAGATCCCCGTCCTAACTACCTTACCGCTGGTAATGATGCTCCCGGTTCTCGGCACGAAGTCGTCGGACATCCTGAAACCGTGGGCCTGCTGGTGGGTGTAGTTCAGCCAGTAGTTGAAGATGCCCTTTTTCATGCCGTGGTTCAGGGCAACCTTGTAGTAGTCGACCTCGCCTCCTTCCACGTTCAGGGAGAAGGTCGGCTTTCCGGAGGCCTGCTTGGTGACGATATTGATGACGCCGCCCTCGGCGTTGGCGCCGTAGAGAACGGAAGCGGCCCCCTTGGTTATTTCAATCTTTGCGATGTTGTCGGTGGTCAGCGTGTTCAGGGCCAGGCCGCCGTACTTGGTCTCGTAGTAGGGTACGCCGTCGATGAGCACCAGGACCCTGTTCTGGTCGAAGAACCCGCGAACGGTTACCGTCGGAACGTTTTTCGTGCCCGTGGACACCCGCACGCCGGTCGCATGGCTCAACGCCTCGGACACGGTAGTGCTGTTGGTGTTCTTGATATCTTCCGCAGTAATGACGGTGGTGACGGCGGTTTCCTTTACCACCGGCGGTTTTTCACCCTTGATGTACACCTCGCCCAGGGAGTAGCTCTCATACCCCTCGTTGGACGCGGGTTCCTCCGCGAGACCGGGCGCAGCCATCAGCAACCCGGCGCAGAGCATCAGTAAATCTGCTCGTGTCCTTTTCACCATAATTCCCTCCCGTTTGTCGTGTTTTTTCAGCCCTAGCCGAAGAACCTGGTTTGCACAGACCCTGTAGCGTTCGATTCGCCAAAATCATTACAAAGAATTACAATACCTCACGATATTTACAATAGATTACAAAATACAACGGTACGCCATATATCAAATTATATAGCCAAAAACAAGCGCAATTTTCATGAAAGGAGGAATACGGTGGGAAATCGGGAGATGAAATGGAAGGGTACCCCATGATAGCCGGTACCGCAATCATGGGGCGGACGGGATGTTTTGATTACATGGCGATGCTGCGTAGGGGTGATGGTTCGCTGTTCAGCCGGATAATAGAACGTCGTGTTTCCTCCTTCAGGAAGCCCCACAGCCCGAGTCGTTCCAGGGTGGCGACGGTGGGGATCCCCGAAGCGTTCCAGCCGCGTTTTTCGTAGTACAGGGTGATGAGCTTGCGCAGTTCCTGCTTCCGGTGATTCATGAGAATAGTTCTCTTGACCGAGGTTTTCCGGGACCGGACGTCTTCCGGCGGCACGCCGAGGATTCTGCTTACCTCTCCGTCGTTATACTCTTCTTCCGCTTCGTACAGGCTGTCTTCTGTAGGTCCGATGGCCCGGTCCGGGACCCAGTCATGGGAATCCGTTTCCTCGCCGAACCTCTCGGCATTCAGTACCCGCTGCAGGTTGATGTCCCGGTCGGTCATCTCGAAGATCTCCTGCCAGGTCATGTCCGTTCCCGTCATGCCGTTGAAGAATTCAGCATACAGCTCCTGGGATGCCGGGTTGATGTAGATATCCGTGTCTAGGGCCTTTGCCGAGTCCGGATTGAAGACGTCCACCCATGGGAGCTTGCAGACCCCCATGTTGTCGTTGCCGAGCCGGACCCGCGGATAGGTGATCAGTGAATTCGCCTTGTCCTCGAAGGTGGGAAACGCGCCCAGCAGGTCCACCTTGATGAGCCAGGCCGCGGCGTGGTGGGCGCCGATGTCGCTTGCCGCGGCGTACGACGCCTGCATGGAGAGCGAGCGGTGGGTGCGGTAGAAGGAGAAGGGGAGCCCCTTTGTCTGCATGGCGTACAGTTCCAGGTCCTCCCGGCAGTCAGCGCCGGTCCGTGCCGTATACCGTTCGCACACCCAGTCTACGGCAGCGCCCATCCCCTTGGCCGCGGCGCGCGCCATGTCGGATTCGCCATGGGCAAGCCGGTGGATGAAGGCGAGAGCGTCGGCCTCGTTGCCCCAGGTAAGCTCCAGCCCTTCGGCATCCTCTTTTGTCAGGTAGCCCCGCTGGAAGCATTCCATGAGGAAGGCCATGATGGTGGGGGCGGTAATGGCGTCGATGGAGTAATTGTCGCAGTACCAGTTGGCCTCAAGGATGAACTCGGCGCTCCAGATTCCCAGGTTGGAGCCGAAGCCGGCGGCCGTTTCATACTCGGGGCCGTCCACCCAAACCCTTTCGCCCCGGTGGTCGCCGGAAACCAGCGTCAGCCATGCTCCCTTGGTGCACATCAGGTTGCACCCGGCGAAACAGCCGTCCATGCCGCGGTGTTCGAAGAGGGTCTCCGCGAAGTGTTTTCCGCAGATCCGGGGCGCCCTGGGATCGGAGCCTTTCTGGAAGTTGTTTACCGGCAGGGACTGGTAATCGGCCTTGTTCATGAACGTGATCAGGCCGGCGCTTCCCTTGCGGTACATCTTGAGAGAGCGGGGATCCTCCTCCTTGATTACCTTGTGAAGAGCCGCTCCGGACCGTTTCACGCGATCCCAGTCGGCCGCGCCGTACGGGTTTTCACCGCGCGGGTAGTCCGCGAGCACGACGATTGTCCTGATTCTCTTGTCCCGCATGACGCTGCCCATGCCGGTGCGCCCCGCCTGCTTGGTGCGGAAGATGCCCCGTCCTTCGGCGGTCGGCTTGGTCATGTCGTAGTAGTGACTGTTGATGCAGCCGTAGGATGTGTGATCCGCCCCGAGGCCGACGGACATGAATGCGATGGAGCGCTTTTCATACCCGGCGGCCGTGAATCGTTCCGCGATCCGGCTCTCCAGCGCGAAAGCCTCGTTCAGTTCGGGAGCTTCCTCGATGGTTATTTCCCGGAGAAAGCCGTCGATGACGATCATCGTCTCCCGCTCGGCCTTGCCGGTGACCTGCAGGGCGTCGAAACCGGCATACTTGAGGTAGGCGCCGAAGTATCCGCCGAAGTTGGAGACACCGGGTATGCCGGTGAGGGGGGAGAGGGAGACCGCCATGGCCTTTGCCGTGCCAGGAAACTGGGGAATCCCTCCCAGGGGTCCGTTGGCCAGGATGAGGGGATTCTCCGGGTCGGTCGGCAGGGTGTCCGGGGTGATTGCCCGGTGGAGGAGGTAGAGGCCCAGGCCCCGGCCTCCCGTAAAGTAGTCCCTGACTTCCCTGTCAAGGTCCGGTGTTGCGATCTCTCCCGTTCCCACATCTATGGTGAGGATCTTGTTTGCATACCCGTGTTGCATCTTTTCTCTGGTGTAGTTCATTTCCTGATATTCCCTCTTTCCGTATCGCTCGTCCGCCAGGTGGGCGCCACGGAGTGAATTTGTGTCGGATTCGACGTATTTTCGGCAGCGAAAGATACCACGGAAGAGGGGCTCGGGTCCAGTATCTATTTCCGGGAAACTACAGCGACAGGGCTGGATACAAGTTCCCCAGCACGGTTCCCCCATCACGACTCCGCCTAAACCCGGCAACGGCAGTTGGAATCATCCAAAGAGAACGAAGGATGACTCCAACTGCCGAATCCAGGGCAAATCGTTTCTTTTTGACATGGGTCATACGCCGTATCGTCATGTGCGCGTATTCTGCCACCATACGAAAGGGCAAGACAGCGGATGTGAAGAAAACAAACGGCCGCCAAGTGACGCGGATAGTATCCAGTAAAGGAGCAGGAGACCATGAAAAGAAAAATCGTAGAAATCGATCGGGACAAATGTGACGGTTGCGGGCTCTGCGTTCCTTCCTGCGCGGAAGGGGCAATACGGATCATTGACGGGAAAGCGGTCCTCGCCGCGGACAATCTCTGTGACGGGCTCGGCGCGTGCCTTGGCGAGTGCCCGAGGGACGCCATCCGCATCATCGAGCGTGAGGCGGACGCATTTGACGAGGCCGCCGTGGATGCCGTAAGGGTCAAGACCGCCGTGGGCGCCGGCTCCGGTCATCATGCCCCGCGTTCCGGCGGGCATGGTGGCGGTGGGTGTCCCGGCATGAAGGTGCAATCACGGCCGACAGCGCCTCAAACCCCGATTGAAGAGGAGCCGGGAGTCCGGCACAGCAGGCTCGGACAGTGGCCGGTCCAACTAAAGCTGGTACCGGTGAACGCTCCTTTCTTCGAGAACGCGGATCTGCTGATTGCAGCCGACTGCGCGCCCTTTGCCTACGGTGATTTCCACAAGGATTTTCTCGCCGGCAAGGCGCTGGTGGTTGGATGCCCCAAGCTGGATGACAACGAGTACTATACGGAGAAACTGACGGAGATATTCCGCACCTCTTCCATCCGGAGCGTTACCGTTGTCCGCATGGAGGTGCCGTGCTGCGGAGGGATCGAAGCCGCGGCGAAAAGGGCGCTGGTGGCGTCGGGCAAGAATATTCCGTGCACTGTCGTGACAATTGGGGTACAAGGGGACATTCGGTAATAAGAAATAGAATACCTGCCAGGTTTTTAAAACCCGGCAGGTATTGGTTTCGGGAGGGTGCATGGATGACGGACTGAAAAAGGTCGAGCAGGCCATGAGAGATTATTTCGACGCGGACCGGCGGAGAATAGATCACGCCCTGCGGGTTACCGGATTTGCCTCTGACATTCTGTCAGTTGAGCCGGGAGAGCGTGAACTGGTTCTCGCCACGGCTCTGCTGCACGATATCGGTATCCGGGAGGCGGAGCGGAAGTTCGGCTCTTCCGCGGGGGACCTCCAGGAGCAGGAAGGGCCTCCCGTTGCCCGTGAGATCCTCTCCTCTCTCGGCTACACCGAGCCTTTCATCCGGGAGGCATGCGAAATCATCGCTTCCCATCACTCTCCCGGCGAGATCGATACGGAAAATTTCCGGGTGATCTGGGATGCCGACTGGCTGGTGAACCTGGGCGATGAGGTGGGAACGGATGACCGGGAACGTCTCGCCGCGATAATCGGGAAGGTCATGATGACCGATACGGGAAAGGCAATCGCCGGGAAGATCTACCTGGGCGCGGCGGATGCGTCCGTCCCGGTTGAGGCGTCTGAACGGTGACCAATCTCCCCGCGTTTCACGACCGCGACCCGGGGGCCGTGCAGGGGCCGGACAGGGTGCTGTACGGCTGCGACCCCACGGAAGGAATCGTCGCCGCCACCCTAGCCGGACATTTCGTCCGCCTGTTCATGAGGACGGAGAGGGGGGTGGTATTCCACGACGATCCGTTTCACCCCTTCATCCTCCTGGAAAGCGAAGACCTGCTTCGGGGATTCGCGCGGAGCGTTACCCTGAAAGGCCTTTCCGGTGACGGGACCTTCCGTTTCATGGCCGGTTTCAGGGACTGGAGCGACTGCGTCGCGGCCAGGGATTATCTCGTCCGACGGAGCGGCAGGACACCCACGGCAGGCGATGCGCCCTATCTGTTTCTCTCCGACCCGATCCACCAGCATCTCCTTGGTACCGGAAAGACTTTTTTCAAGGGGCTTGACTTCCCTTCGCTCCGCCGCATGGCCCTGGATATCGAAACGGACTGCCGTCCCGGTTTCGAATTTTCCAACCCGAACCGGGAAGAGGACCGGATCATCTCCCTGGCGGTCAAGGATACAGCAGGCCGCGAGGAGGTCCTTTCCGGCGCCGCGATGTCCGAGTCGGACATGCTGGAGCGGCTCGGCGAGATCATGCGCGCATGGGACCCCGATGTGGTGGAAGGGCATAATATCTTCCGCTTCGACCTGGAATACATCCGGGTACGGGCGGCCCGTCTCGGGGTCCGGCTCCGCTGGGGGCGCGACGGGAGCGAGCCGAAGTTTTCTCCCTCGCGGTTCACTGTCGCGGAAAAGACCGTCGACTATCCACGCTGTGACATTTACGGACGTTCTATCGTCGACACCTATTTCCTGGTGCTGCTTCATGACGTGGGGGCGAGGGAGATGGAGAGCCACGGCCTCAAGGCCGCCGCGCTTCACTTCGGTCTGGCGGAGCCGGGGCGCGTGTATCTCTCCGGCGACTCCATCAGCAAGGCAGGACAGGAGGATCCGGAACTCCTGGCGCGCTATAACCTGGACGACGTGCGGGAAACCCTGGCATTGTCGGGTATCCTGTCGCAGCCGTACTTCCTGCAGTCCCGCATGTTTCCCTATTCCTACCAGAACTGCGTCATCCGCGGGAATGCCACCCGCATCAACTCGCTCTTCCTGCGGGAATACCTGCGCCGCGGCGTCGCTGTTCCCCGTCCGGCGAGAGGGGAAGGCACTTTCGAGGGCGGCTATGCCGATGTCTTCATCCACGGCGTGGTCGGTCCCGTGGTCCATTGCGACGTGGCTTCTCTCTATCCGTCCCTTCTTCTGTCCTATGGCCTGAAGCCTTCCGCGGATACCCTGGACCTATTTCTCCCCTTGCTCGCCGGATTGCGGGAGTTCCGGCTGGCCGCCAAGAAGCGCGCGAGGGAGGAAGCGGAACCGTCCGTTCGTGAGCATTTCGTCGCCCTGCAGCAGGCCTTCAAGATTCTCATCAATTCCTTTTACGGATATCTGGGCTCATCGCTCCACAACTTTTCCGACTCCGCGGTCGCGGCCCGGGTGACGCGTCTCGGCAGGGAAACGATCCGGTCCATGATGGATTGGCTCCACGACCGGAAAGCGCGGGTCATCGAACTGGATACGGACGGAATCTACTTCATACCTCCGCCCGGAACGGATACGCCGGAACGGCAGGAATCACTCGTCAGCGAACTGTCGGCGGCGCTTCCCCCTGGAATCGACGTGGAGATGGACGGCCGGTATCAAGCAATGTTTTCATACAAGAGCAAGAATTATGCTCTCCTCGGGTACGACGGCGTCATATCGGTGAAGGGAAGCGCTCTCAAATCGCGGGGAATGGAAAAGTACCTGCGGGAATTTACCTCGGAGGTGATTCGCCTCCTGTTGCACGGAGAAGGGGGGGAGGTCGAAGCGTTGTATCTGGAGTACCTTCAGAGGCTTCGAAAGCACGGCTTCGATATTACCTGGATTGCGAAGACCGAAAGCCTCAACGAATCACCGGACTCCTATCGGAGGAAGGTGTCGCAGGGCAAGCGAAACCCTTCCGCGGCGTACGAGATAGCGTTCCGCTCCTCCCATGAGTACCGCGCCGGCGATCAGATTTCCTACTACGTTACCGGCCGGGGAAAAGGGGTTGCGGCATGGGAAAACTGTCGACCCGCAGCATCCTACGACCCGGCCCGACCGGATGAAAATACCGAATATTACGTGGAGAAGCTTCGACAGGTCAAAAAGAGATTCGAAACGTATCTGGACAGGGAAGGGACTCTTTTTTAGGGGAAACCTGCCGGGTTTTCAAAACCCGGCAGGTCTTGTTCGCCGTCTTTTGATACAAAAAAAGCCGCATCCGGGGATGCGGCTTTTTTGATTTCTTGAGAGAAAGAATTACTTTGCAGCCGGAGCTTCAACCGGAGCAGCCGGAGCTTCTTCTTTCTTTACTTCAGCTTTCTTTGCGGGCTTTTTCTTTGCAACTTTCTTCTTCTTGGCTTTCTTTACAGGCTTCTTCACTTCTTCTTTCTTCACTTCAGGGGTAGCAGCCGGTTCGGTGGTTGCTGCAGGCTCTGCTGCGAATACTACGCCGGCAAAGGCAACGGTTACCAGGGCTGCAACGATGGTGGATAGAACTTTTTTCATTGTACTTCCTCCTTGAATAATGTGTGCTCTTTCTTCAGCATGTTGCATGCCAAAAATCATTTTCTTGCATCTTGGCGAATTAAAGGACTATTTTCTTCCGAGAGCGTTTCATGGTACAGTTGCTCGGACGCAAATCCTACAGGCGATACCTCATTTGCGGTATGCCGTTGCAATATTTCCGTATATCTTTATCGTTCGTCGATGGTATAGTCCCCCTTTTTCCTGCATCCGGAGTGAACGAGGTATGATTTCAACCGCCGAATCCAGGTACATCGGTTCAGGAGGCCTTTTGCTGTACGATTCCTATCTTTCCGTGGAAAGACCTGCCCGGTACATGGGCAACGAAGTCGGCTCCATTCTCAAGAGCGGCGCTGACGTGCGATTTGTGCTGGCGTTTCCGGACGTCTACGAAGTCGGCATGAGCCACCTCGGGTTCCAGATTCTGTACGGCATTCTCAACGGGTGTGACTGGATTGCCGCTGAAAGGGCGTACGCCCCATGGCCCGATCGGGAAGACTCAATGCGCGCCTCGGGTGAGCGCCTTTGTACCCTGGAAAGCGGCACTCCCCTGGACCGGGCCGACATCATCGGATTCACCCTACAATACGAGTTGTCCGGCACCAATATCCTGAATATGCTTGAACTGTCCGGTATTCCCGTGCTCTCCGCGGAGCGTGGGGATGACTACCCGCTTGTGCTCGGCGGCGGTCCCTGCGCCGGCAATCCTGAACCCCTTGCTGATTTCTTCGATGCATTTCTTTTCGGTGACGGTGAAGAGGCTGTTGTTGAGATTGCCGAGGTACTCCGGGACTGGAAAAGAGAAAAGGGGGCAAAAGAAGAGCTTCTCAGGCGACTTTCCGCTGTGGAAGGGGTCTATGTCCCGTCTCTTTTTGCTGTTTCGTACAATGACAGTGGAAAAATCACCGATATTTCCTCTCTTGCGCCCGGCTACGAAAAGGTCGTGCGCAGGATAGCTCCGGACCTGGATCGGCTTCCCTATCCCACGGCGCCCGTCGTCCCCTTTCTCAAAACGGTCCATGACCGGGTCAGCATGGAGATAGCACGCGGTTGTACGCGGGGGTGTCGTTTCTGCCAGGCGGGGTACATCTATCGGCCCGTCCGGGAGCGATCTCCGGAAACCGTTCTGGAAAAGATAGATGAGGTGTTGAGAAATACCGGGTATGAGGAAATATCCCTCCTCTCCCTTTCATCGGCCGACTACGGGTGCATAAGCGGGCTTCTCCGGGCGTTGATGGCGAAATACGCAGAGGAACGTGTGGCGGTCTCCTTTCCCTCCCTGCGCGTGGGAAGCCTGACCCGGGACCTGGTGGACGAGGTTGTGAAGGTGCGGAAGACCGGCTTTACCCTTGCCCCCGAGGCGGGGAGCGATCGCCTGCGGAGAGTCATCAACAAGGGCATCACGGAAGAAGACCTGATTCAGAATGCCCGTGACGCCTATTGCGCGGGCTGGCGGGTAATCAAACTCTATTTCATGATAGGGCTTCCCACGGAAACCATGGATGACGTCCTCGGCATTGCTGAGCTCGGCGCTCAGGTAAAGCGGGCGGGAAGGGGGACCGGTCATGGGGGGGATGTGACGGTGTCCGTTGGCAGTTTCGTTCCCAAGCCCCACACCCCTTTCCAGTGGCGCCGGCAGATTGGCCGCGAAGAAATTCTGGACAAGCAGCGCTTCCTTCGCGGGGAGCTGAAAAAAAGGAAGCTTGCCTTCAAGTGGCACGATGCCCACCTGTCGTTTCTCGAAGGTGTCTTTGCCCGGGGGGATCGCCGGCTGTCGCGGGTCCTTCTGAAGGCGCGGGAGCTGGGGTGCCGGTTTGACGGATGGGGCGAGCATCACGATTTCCGCACATGGGAACAGGCCTTCGCCGATGCCGGGTTAGACCCGGAATTCTATCTCAGAGAAAGGGACTTCGACGAAATCCTTCCCTGGGATCACCTGGACAGCGGGGTCAGACGTGAGTTCCTGATGCTGGAAGAGGAAAAATCGCGCCGGGAACTCCCTACTCTCGATTGTCGCGACGGTTCCTGCACCGGATGCGGCGTGTGCGATTTTTCCCGGATCAGGCCTCTGGTCCATCGGCCGGAAGATTTTCGAGATCGTGTCGCGTCCGGGGTGGAATCGGGGATTCCGAGCCAAAGAGAGGGTGGGGAAGAGGGCTCCGGGGCTGTGAGGGTTCGGCTCCGCTTCAGCAAGACCGGCATCATGAGCCTGTTGAGCCACCTGGAACTGATTCATCTCTTCACCAGGGCGGTGCGACGCGCGGCGATTCCCATCCGGCATTCGCTCGGTTTCCATCCGCACCCCAAATTCTCTTTTGCAACGGCTCTATCGGTTGGGGTGGAATCATGGGCGGAGTATTTTGATATGGAAATCGCTCCCGGTTTCGGCGCGCAGCGTGTCCTTGAATCCCTGAACAGGGTCCTGCCGAAGGGGATGGAGGTGCTGGAGGCAGTCGAAATTCCCCTGAAAAGCGAGTCCCTGTCCGTTATTCTGGATACGACCCGCTACCGGGTGACCGTACCCGACGGGATTGCGCCTGACCTGCGGGAAAAGGCGGAGGCTTTTCTCCGCCTGGAGACATTCCCCCACAGCAGGCTGAAAAAGGGGAAGAGCATTGAGATTGATCTCCGGCGGGAACTCGTCGAACTCGCCGCCTCCGGAAACTCTCTCGAAATGCTGGTCAGACGTGGAAAACCGGTCGAGTTTGCTGCTGCAATTACCGGTGTTGCGGAAAAAAACCTTTCTTGCATGCGGATCGAAAAACTGGCGGTGTGTTTCAGGGAAGCCGTGCCTGATAAGTCTGCAAAGACTTGCGTTGGCGATTAATTGCGGTTAAGCTTAACGGGTTCTCCCATTCGTTCAGAAGATTACCCCATTCCATATAGACACATGTTGTGAGAAAGAGGTCGGCATGGCAAACGAGCTGGTTATCAATACCACGTCCCATGAGACCCGGATTGCCCTCATCGAGAACGGCACCATTGCCGAGCTCTATATCGAGCGAAGCCGGGTCAAGGGGATTGTGGGAAACATCTACAAAGGGCGGGTTATCCGCGTCCTGCCCGGCATGCAGGCTGCCTTTGTGGATATCGGCATGGAAAAGGCGGCGTTTCTCTACGTGGCCGATGTGTTCGAGGCGATTGAGGACTACGAGACCTTCATGGATGGAAACGACAAGAAGGAGAACGGCGGGGAGGGAGAGAGCCAGCCCCAGGGCCTGAGTCCCCTGCATCCCATCGAGGAGCTGCTCCAGGAAGGGCAGGAAATCCTGGTGCAGGTTTCCAAGGAGCCGATCGGCACCAAGGGCGCAAGGATCACGTCCCACATCTCCCTGCCGGGCCGCCATCTCGTCTATATGCCCACCGTGGACCATGTGGGCGTGTCGCGGCGTATTGAAAACGAGGCCGAGCGCGAACGTCTCAAGGATATCGTCGAGAGAATTAAACCGGCTGCCGGCGGCTTCATAATCCGGACCGTTTCCGAGGGAAAGAGCGAAGAGGACCTCCTGACGGACATGCAGTATCTGACAAAACTCTGGGAAGAGATCGTCAAGAAAAACGAGAAGGCCCATGCGCCGTGCCTCATCCACTCGGACCTGGATGTCACGCAGAAGGTTGTCCGCGACATCCTCAGCGAGGACGTGGATCGGATCGTGGTCGACGCCAAGCCCGAATACGACAAGATCGTCCAGTTCATCAGTACCTTCATGCCCAAGATCAAATACTCCATCGAGCTGTATGAAGAGAACGAGCCCATCTTCGATCACTTCGGGCTCGAAGTGGAGATCAGCCGCGCATTGGGGCGCAAGGTCTGGCTCAAATCGGGTGGGTATATCATCATCGAACAGACCGAGGCCTTGACGGCCGTTGACGTTAACACGGGCCGCTACGTGGGAAAACACAACCTGGAGGACACCATCCTGAAGACCAACCTGGAGGCGGTCAAGGAGATTGCCTACCAGTTGAGGCTGCGCAATATCGGCGGAATTATCATCATCGACTTCATCGACATGGAGAAAGAGGTGAACCGGGAGAAGGTCTTTACGGCCCTGGAAGAGGCGCTGAAGGCGGACAAGTCCAAGACCAACATCCTCAAGATGTCGGAGCTGGGACTGGTGGAGATGACGCGGAAACGGGTCCGGGAAAGCATCGGTCGCCTCATGTGCGAGCCTTGCCCGTATTGCGAGGGACTGGGGTATATCAAGTCCAAGACAACCGTGTGCCAGGAAATATTTCGCGAGCTGCGCCGCGAGATGCTCGACGTTCACGGTTCCAAGGCCATGCTGACCGTTCATCCCCAGGTTGCCGACCTTCTGTATGATGAAGAGAGACGGGGCCTGGAGGACCTGGAAAAGAGGTTCAAGAAGAGGATAACCGTCCGCGCCAAGCCCGGTTTCCACCAGGAACAGTTCGAGATCACAATCAATTAGCCTGAAAACGGCAGTTGGGATCGTTCTCTTCGGACGGCTCCACTTGCCGAAGGATTAGTCTTTCGCGGCAGGCGAAAAGGAGGGGATATGATAGGAACACCTTTGAAAAAGAGTGCCGTGCGGATGCTTCTCCTCGGTTCCGGGGAGTTGGGGAAGGAAGTGGCCATCGAAGCACAGAGATTCGGTGTCGAGGTGATAGCGGTCGATCGCTACGCCGATGCGCCCGCCATGCAGGTTGCGCATCGGAGCCACGTCATCAACATGCTTGACGGAGAGGCCCTGAGGGAACTGGTCCGCAAGGAGCGCCCCCGCCTTATCGTGCCGGAAATCGAGGCGATTTCCACTGCCACACTGCTGGAACTGGAGGATGAGGGATATACGGTCATCCCCACCGCACGGGCCGCCAACCTGACCATGAACCGGGAAGGGATCAGGAGGCTTGCCGCGGAGGAGATCGGGTTGCCCACCGCCTCGTACCGCTTTGCCTCCGATATCGAGGAGTTCAGGAAAGGGATCGAAGAGATTGGCTTCCCCTGCGTAATCAAACCCATCATGAGTTCGTCCGGGAAAGGGCAGAGTGTCGTCCGGGGAGAGGCCGATATCGACAAGGCGTGGCAGTATGCCCTGGAAGGCACGCGTGGAGCGGCGGACAAGGTGATCATTGAGGAATTCATTCCCTTCGATTACGAGATTACGCTCCTGACGGTACGGTACGCAGGAGGTACCCGCTTCTGCCCCCCTATCGGCCATATCCAGATAAAGGGCGACTATCACGAGTCCTGGCAGCCGATGCCCATGTCGGAGTCGGCCCTTGCGAACGCGCAGTGGCAGGCCAAGGCTGTAACCGACGCACTGGGCGGCTACGGCATCTTCGGCGTCGAGCTCTTCATCAAGGGCGATTCCGTGTATTTCAGCGAGGTTTCCCCTCGTCCCCATGATACGGGTATGGTCACCATGATCTCCCAGAATCTTTCCGAGTTCGAATTGCATGTACGGGCGATCCTCGGCCTGCCGGTGCCCGAGGTTGTCTGCCCCGCTCCCGCGGCCTCCCACGTGATTCTCGCGGAACAACCCGCGGCCGAGGTTGTCTTCGGAGGTCTGAACGAGGCCCTGTCGATTCCGGACACGAAGCTCCGCCTGTTCGGCAAGCCGGACGCACGGTCGGGGCGCCGGATGGGAGTTGCCCTTTCCCTGGGAAAGGATCTGGAAGAGGCGCGCAGGCGGGCGGAGGCGGCGGCCCACGCGGTTGTCCTCCGAGGTGAGTGACGGGGGAGACTTCCATTCGAGGAAGAATTTTTCGACAAACAGAAAAGCCTTGACACGAAACTATTTTTTTACTACTTTGAGACGCTCATCTCAAATACCAAGCAAAAGGTGGTGAAGTACATGTACGCAGTGGTTAGAACCGGAGGGAAGCAATACAAAGTTTCCGAGGGCGACCTGCTGAGGGTCGAAAAACTGGAGGGAGCGGTCGGTGATACCGTCGAGCTCACTGAAGTCCTGATGGTTGGCGGCGAAAAGGTAACAATCGGAACACCTTTAGTGCCCAGCGCTTCCGTGGTCGGCACAATCGTCGAGCAGGGCAAGGACAAGAAGATCCTGGTCTTCAAGGCCAAGCGGAGGAAGAACTCGAGCAAGAAAAACGGACACCGCCAACACCGAACCGTTCTGAAAATAGAAAAGATTACCACGTAAGGGAAAACCCCTTGTACCTGGGAGGGTTACGTTATGGCTCATAAGAAAGCAGGCGGAAGTACACGAAACGGACGCGACTCAGCGGGTCAGCGGCTGGGATGCAAGAAATACGGCGGAGAACTGGTGAAGGCCGGAAATATCCTCTATCGTCAGCACGGCACCAGTATTCATCCCGGCACCAATGTGGGCTGCGGCAAGGATTACACCCTTTTCGCGCTCATCGACGGGATTGTCAAGTTCGAACGGATGGGTAGAGACAGGAAGAAGGTATCCGTTTACCCGGTATAAGATCCATCCATACGGCGCCTCACGATCCGGCTTGGTTTCTCGTCGGAGAAGCAGGCGTCCCTTCCATGGAGTGCTTCGCAAAGCCTGAGGCTGCATAGTCTCAGGCTTTGCGCTTTCCTGAAGAGTTTCCCATGCAATTTATCGATGAAGTAAAGATTTCCGTACGGGCAGGTCATGGCGGCGCGGGGTGCGTCTCCTTCCGGAGGGAGAAGTTCATCCCGAAGGGAGGACCGGACGGCGGTGACGGCGGCAAGGGCGGAGACGTCATCTTCGAGGTTTCCGCGAGCATTTCAACCCTGCTCGACCTGCGCCACCACCCCCACCAGAAGGGCGGTCGGGGAGCCCACGGCATGGGAAAGGACCGGCACGGCGCCAACGGGAAGAATCTGATTATTCCCGTTCCTCCGGGTACCGTTATCAGAGACTGGGAATCAAACGAGGTTCTGGCGGACCTGACCGAGCCGGGGGAGCGGGTGGTGCTCTTGCGCGGCGGCAGGGGCGGCCAGGGAAATGCCCGGTTCGCCACGTCCACCAACAAGGCACCCAAGTTCGCCCAGCCGGGTGAACCCGGTGAGGAACGCGATCTCAGGCTGGAGTTGAAGCTGCTGGCGGATGTGGGATTGTTCGGATTCCCCAGCGTCGGAAAGTCTTCCTTCATCGCCAGGATTTCGGCGGCACGCCCCAAGATTGCCGACTATCCGTTCACGACCCTGACGCCGAACCTGGGTGTCGTTTCCTACAAGGATTTCCGGTCGTTCGTGGTGGCGGACATACCCGGCCTCATCGAGGGCGCCCACCGGGGAGCCGGGCTCGGGCACCGCTTTCTCAAGCATGTGGAGCGGACACGCCTCCTTGTCCATATCCTCGACTTTTCCCACGTACCTGAGAGAGATCCGGTCCGCGAGTATCATGCGCTCAATCGGGAACTCCTTCTCTTTGACGAGCAGCTTGCCGAGAAGCCGCAGGTCGTTGTCGTCAACAAGATCGATCTCCCACAGGTAAGGGAAAGTCTCAGCGACCTGACCTCCGTATTCGCCGGCCTCGGGGTGAGGCTGTTTCCCGTATCCGCCGTAACCGGCGAGGGAATGCCCGTGCTGCTCGACGAGATTGCCCGATGCCTCTGGGGCACGCCTGCGGAATAACTGAAAATAAAACCGTAGTGTTTGCCCTGCTACAACGAACATGCTACTATTCCCCACCGGCGGAATGTCCGAAGAGAGGTGGTATGCGCGATGAGAGCCGAAATTCTTGACAAGGTCAAGCGAATCGTTATCAAGATAGGGAGCCGGGTGCTGACGGGCGATGCGGAAGGTATAGACGTCGCTTTTCTCGACTCTCTTGCACGGGAGACCGGTCGTCTCCGCGAAAAGGGACTTGAAGTAGTCATCGTTACATCAGGCGCGGTTGCCGCGGGCGTCAAGGAAATGGGACTCACGGAGCGACCCAGGACGATCCCACAGAAACAGGCCGCCGCCGCGGTAGGGCAGCCGAAGCTGATGCAGGCCTACGAGGAGGCCTTTTGTACCCATTCCCTGAAGGTCGCCCAGATTCTCCTTACCCGTGACGACCTGGCGAACCGGCGGCGATTTCTCAATGCGCGCGCGGCCCTTGATGTGCTGTTGTCCGGGGGAATCGTGCCGATCATCAACGAGAACGACACGGTTGCGGTGGAAGAGATAAAATTCGGCGACAACGACAACCTCTCGGCCCTGGTGACCAGCCTCGTCGAGGCCCATCTGCTGATTATTCTGACGGATATCGACGGGTACTACGATGCTGACCCGCGTTCCAACCCGGATGCCAGGCTTGTCCCCCTGGTGAAGGCGGTAACGAAGGGCGTGGAGCGGGCAGCCGGAAGCACCGGCTCTTCCGTCGGCACCGGCGGCATGCTGACCAAGCTGGCAGCGGCCAAACGTGTCGGCAGGTATGGGGTGCCTACCATGATCGTCAACGGCCGGAAACCGGGGACACTGGCCCATGCCCTTGCGGGAGAGGAAGTCGGCACGCTTTTCCTGCCGTCCGGAGAGAGCCTGAACCGGCGCAAGCACTGGATTGCCTATACCCTGAGACCGCGGGGGAGGGTGTTCGTGGATACGGGCGCCCTGGTGGCTCTGTCGAGGCACGGCAAGAGTCTGCTCCCCTCGGGAGTAGTGCGGCTGGAGGGTGATTTCGACCGCGGCTCCTGTGTGCTGGTGTGCGGCGCCGACGGCAAGGAATTTGCCCGTGGTCTCGTAGACTACTCCCGCAGGGAACTGGATTCGATTCTGGGATGCAAAAGTTGCGACATTGAGAATCTCCTCGGCTACCGCTACGGAGACGAGGTCATTCATCGGGACAATCTGGTAATTCTTTGAAAGAGCTGAAGATCCTGCCGACAGAATACGAGGAGGAACAGAGAGATGACCATAGCCGAGAAAATCCGGACCATCGCCGCGGAATCGCGTAACGCTTCCCGCGCAATTGCGCGACTCTCTTCGGGGGAAAAGAACGACCTTCTTATTGCCATGGCCGACGCCCTGATCGCAGCTACCCCCCGGCTTCTCGAAGAAAATGCCAAGGATCTGGCTTCCGCGGAGAAAAAGGGGATATCATCCGCCATGCTGGACCGATTGATGCTTGATGATACGCGCATCAGGGCCATGGCGGACGGGCTGCGTGAGGTCGCCGCTCTTTCCGACCCGGTAGGGGAGGTGACCCGCATGTGGAAGCGTCCCAACGGCCTGATGGTGGGAAAGATGCGCATCCCGCTCGGCGTGATAGGGATCATCTACGAGGCGCGGCCCAACGTGACCGCCGACGCGGCGGCCCTCTGCCTGAAGGCGGGCAATGCCGTGATTCTGCGGGGCGGCTCCGAGGCAATCAACTCCAATGTCGCTATTTCCGGAATACTGCGGGAAACCATGACCCGGGCGGGCATCCCGGCGGCCGCTCTCTCGGTAATCCCATTTACGGACCGGGAAGGGGTTCTGGAGATGCTGAAGCAGGAGGAATTCATCGACCTGATCATCCCGCGGGGAGGCGAGGGGCTTATCCGGTTCGTCGTGGAGCACTCCAAGATACCCGTCATCAAGCATTACAAGGGTGTCTGCCATGTGTTCGTGGACGCGACGGGCGACTTCGACACTGCGGAGAGGATCATCATCAACGCCAAAACCCAGCGACCGGGGGTATGCAACGCCCTGGAAACGCTCCTGATACACAGGGATATCGCCGAGCGGTTTGTACCGAGGATTTTTGCCACCCTGTCCCGGCTGGGGGTCGAGATCCGGGGGGACGAGACCTTCCTCCGCTTCGCTCCGGAGGCTAAGGTCGCGGTGGAGGATGACTGGTACATGGAGTTTCTCGATCTCATCCTGGCCGCGCGCGTCGTGGACAGTCTGGATGAGGCCATCGATCACATCGCCACCTACGGGTCTCTCCACACCGAGGCAATTGTGACCTCGGACTACGGCAATGCCCAGCGCTTCATCCGCGAGGTGAATTCCGGCGTGGTACTGGTCAACGCCTCGACCCGTTTCGCAGACGGCAACCAGCTCGGGCTGGGCGCGGAGATTGGAATCTCGACGACCAAGCTTCATTCCTTCGGTCCCATGGGTCTGGAAGACCTTACCACCACGAAATTCATCGTGTACGGGGACGGCCAGGTCCGCGCCTAGTGTGAAGAGAGATGATTGCTCGGACTCGGGAACAGATATGAAAATCGGACTTTTCGGAGGCACCTTCAACCCGGTTCATCTCGCGCACCTTCGCATTGCGGAGGAGATCCGGGAGACCTTCGCCCTGTCCAGGGTCATTTTTATTCCCGCGGCGACTCCCCCGCACAAGCCTCTTGCCGACGACCTCTCATTCGACGAACGGATGAAGATGGTTTCCATGGCAATCCGCGGGAATCCCTTTTTCACCGTATCGGATCTGGAAGGGCGTCGTGAGGGGAAGTCCTACTCCATTGATACGCTTCATGCACTCAGGGAGCTGTACCCGCGGGACGAGTTCTTTCTTATCATGGGGAGCGACTCTTTCGCCGATTTCAGGACCTGGAAGGAATACCGGGCCATCTTCGCCTGCTGCAACATCGTTGTCATCACCCGTCCCGGAACGGCGCTGTCCCTGCGGGAAGCCCTGCCGGATGACGCGGCGAGGGAATTCTGCTACTGCGAGGCGACAAACGTGCTTTCCCACCGTTCCGGCTATTCCGTGTACAGCCTTGAAGGTAGCCTGCTCGACATCTCCTCGACCGATATCCGCTCCCGGATCAGGCAGGAAAAATCCATTCGATATCTGGTGCCGGAGACGGTTGAACGATACATCAGACTACAGAGGTTATATGCGTACCACCACGAAAGTACAACTCACACCCCTTGACAGGGCGCTGCGCTGCGCGGCGCTTGCGTTGGACAAAAAGGCCGAAGATGTAAAGATCCTTGATATCCGACGGATTTCCTCCATTGCCGACTACCTTGTTCTTGCAAACGGTCATTCCGACAAGCAGACCCAGGCAATCGCGGAATCAGTCCGGCTGGATCTGAAGAAATTCGGCAAAGTGCTGGATATCGAAGGGCTCAGAGAGGGTAACTGGGTTATCCTTGACTACGGCGATGTCATCCTCCATGTTTTCAAGGAGGAGGTCCGTCGCTACTATGATCTCGACGAACTCTGGTCTGATGCGGCCGTTGTGGAGATACCTTCCGACTACCGGTTGGACACGAAATAGTCGTGAGGCTCCGGGTGCTGTGGGTCGGCAAGACCCAGCAGGAATGGGTCCGGACCGGCATAGATGAATACGCGACGCGCATCAGGCGTTACTTCCCCTTGGAGATAGGCGAGGCCAGGGAGGAAAAGGGGGCACTGGAGGAATCCAAGAGGGAGCGGGAGTGCTCCCGGCTTGAGAAGCTTCTGCCCAAGTCCGCCCGGCTTGTGCTCCTGGATGAGCGGGGAAAGGAGATGACCTCCCCGGCTTTTGCCGGGTATCTCGGCGCGTGCCGTGATGGCGGAGTTTCCGAACTGGCATTCGCCATCGGCGGCGCATACGGCTTTTCGGAGGCGTTTCGCTCCAGGGCTGATGTCGTTATCTCCCTGTCGCGCATGACCTTGACCCACCAGATGGTGAGGGTTTTTCTCCTCGAACAGATCTATCGGGGATGCACAATCCTCAACCGGGAACCCTATCATCATTGAACCAAACAGAATACACTCCCCTGGAGGCGCCATGCCGAAACCTCTGCTCCTCATGATCCTGGATGGTTGGGGTATCAATCCCAACCGGGAAAACAACGCCATTGCCCTCACTGACCCGCCGGTCATGGGGCGGCTCCTCGGCGAGTACCCGTACACGGAACTGAACGCTTCCGGAATGGCGGTAGGGCTTCCCGACGGACAAATGGGGAACTCCGAGGTGGGGCACCTGAACATCGGCGCCGGGCGGATCGTCTACCAGGACCTGACCCGCATCACAAAGGCAATCCGAGACGAATCTTTCTTCAGCAATCCCGTTCTTCTGGACTGCATGGCCGAAACCCGGGCAGCCGGGGGACGCCTCCACCTTGCGGGCCTCCTCTCCGACGGAGGCGTCCACTCCCACAACACGCATCTCTACGCCCTTCTGGAGTCGGCCCGCCGGCAAGGGATGCGAGAGGTCTTCGTCCATTGCTTCCTGGACGGACGCGATACGCCGCCGAAGAGCGCCGCGGGCTATCTGGCCGCGCTGGAGGACGAAATGAGGCGCGTCGGGATCGGCAGGGTTGCCACCATTATGGGCAGGTATTACGCAATGGATCGCGACAACCGTTGGGATCGGGTCGAAAAGGCCTACCGAGCCATGGCGGGCGGCGAGGGAAAAGTGTCCGCTTCAGCATCCGAAGCAATATCTGAAAGCTACGAAGACGGGATTACCGACGAGTTCGTGCTCCCGGCGGTCATGGTTGACGGAGACGTTCCAGCCGGAACGCTGCGTGACGGGGACGGGTTCATTTTCTTCAACTTCCGCTCGGACCGGGCCAGGGAGATAACGCGCGCTTTTACCGACCCGGAGTTTGCCGGTTTTTCGCGCAGCGTGCGGCCCAAACTTGCTTCCTATGTCTGCATGACCGAGTACGACGAGACGTTCCGCCTTCCCGTTGCCTTCGGTCCGGAAGAGCTGAAGAACATCCTCGGCGAAGTTGTCTCCCGAGCCGGGATGCGCCAGCTCCGGATTGCCGAGACCGAGAAGTACGCCCATGTTACCTTCTTTTTCAACGGCGGCAATGAGACCCCGTTTCCGGGTGAGGACAGGGTTCTTGTCCCATCGCCGAAAGAGGTGGCCACCTATGATCTGAAGCCTGAGATGAGCGCGTACGGGGTTACCGACGAACTGGTACGGCGGCTTGACGAGGACATCTACGACTTTATCGTGCTGAACTTCGCCAATGCCGACATGGTAGGGCACACCGGGGTGCTGGAAGCGGCAAAGAAAGCTATCGCGGCGGTTGATGCCTGCGTCGGAAAGGTGGTTGACGCAGTGCTGTCCCGTGGGGGCAGTCTGCTAATCACGGCCGATCACGGCAATGCGGAGACCATGGTGGATGAGGCGGGAAATCCCCATACGGCCCATACCTGCAATCCCGTACCGTTTCTGTTGCTGGATGATTCCCGCAAAATGGTCCGCCTGCGTCCGGGCATCCTTGCCGACATCGCACCGACGGTTCTGGAACTTCTCGGCATCATCCAGCCGGAAGAGATGACGGGCGCAAGTCTGCTCTCCGAGTAAATCTGAAAACGGCGGTTGGAGTCGTCCGAAGAGAAAGTAGGATTACTTCAACCGCCGAATCCGATACCCCCCTTCCGTTGTCTCACGCGCGTCGACCCGGATGTGCGCCGGTTTCCTCACTCCTTTTCCGCGGCAATCCCGTCTTCTATTGCATGCAGCCTGAAACCTCTCCTCCGCAGGGATTCCCTCAGCCTATCCGGCGGCGCTTCTTTTTTCCATCCCCCGTGAAACCGGTCCGCTGCCAGCAGGATTCCACCCGGTTTGAGTCGCGACGCCAATGAGGCGACAGCGGCCTCTATCTTCTTTTCATCATGGATGAACGGACCGCCCAGCAGTCCATTGCAGAGAATGATGTCATAGGGCGGGTCTCCCGGTCGTGGCGGACAACAGACGTTGCCCTGAAAAAAAGCGATCCCCCCGGTTTCTCCATCCGCGAGCAGTGTCTCGATATTCATCCGAAAAACCTTCTCTCTGTCAGCGTCATGGGGAAAAAAGCCGTGGGCCGCCGCAAAAAGTTCCAGCGGTTCGAGAGAACAACCGTGTAGTGTTCGCTGTTTTTCTGGGATGCCCCGTGCCCGGAGGAGCATTGCCAGATCGTAGGTGGATTCCCCTGTTCCGCATGCCGCATCCAGGCAGCGAACCTCTCGATGCAGGATGTCCCGGCGTTGGTGAATCCAGGTGTCCAGAAACCGTATCTGAGCGGAGTAGCGGCGAAAGCTCCCGCCATGGTGTCGGGGAAGCAGGAAGGTGAAGAGAAAGCGGATACGGCAACCTTCATCCGCTGCCAGCAGCTCCAGCAACCGGGCGGGATTTGCGACGGGAGAGGCCTCTCGAATTCCGCGCAGAAAATCGAGCCAGCTTGCACATGCGGAAAGGAGTGTGAGCCCTGCTTCCGAACGATAGCGGAGCGACAGGGAAAGAAGGCGTTTGAAGGCGCGCGCTATCTCCGCCATGGGCAGGTAGAGTTCGGTCAGGGAGCGCATCTCACCGGTTACGGCGAGTCCTCCATCCCATAGGCCGAAGGGGTAGCAGGCGGAATAAACACGGAAACGCTCCCCGAGTCGGACGATGTCCCGTTCCAACGCTGCATTTCGTATGCTGCCGGAGGCCGTCAGTCGGGAGAGATTGAATCCGGTTTGCCGGGCGGATAGCGTGGGTGTGAAGAGGCGGATCACGTCGGTTCCGGTGGTTTCGGTTCCCTGTCGATGGGTGTGGCGGTCAGAACGTGAACCGGAGCCCCCCTTCAAACCAGCGTCGGGGGTTCTGATAGATGTCGTTCAGATACTGCGCGCCGTTGAAAAGGTTGTGGGCCGTGAAGAAAACCTCTCCTGTAAAACTGTCGGAGAGGCTGAACTTCCTCGACAGGTTCAGATCCCAGATCATGGCGCTGTATCTGCCGTTGTTCTCCGGGGAAGCATTCCAGTCGATATAGCGTCCCTTGAGAAGGGCTCTCAGGAACCGGCTGTCATCATACAGAATCCCCATGTCATAGACGTAGCGGGGGATATCCTTGACGACTTCGCCGGTGGTCCGGTCCTTGGCGTTGGTGAAGATAAAGCCTGCCGTGAAGGAGAGGTGGTACACCGGTGTGGTCTTGATTTCCACCTCAACGCCTTCCCGACGCTGCTTGCCTCCATTGACGGTGGTGAATCTCTCATCCGGCAAAATCTGTGGAGAGAGTGCATCCGAGACCGAGTGGCGGAAATAGGTCGTCTTGAGCCACAGATATTTCAGCGCAGCCGTCTCGAAACCGACAGAGTATGACCAGACCTTTTCCATCTTCAGATCCGGGTTGGGAGTCGAGAATATGCCTGTGGCATAGGTGTACCCGAGGGGCGGAATGTTGAATCCCCGGGCCACATATCCCCGCAGTACGGTGGAGTCGGCAATGGAGCAGGTCACGCCCAGGCTCGGGCTCCAGAAATCGCCGTTGGTGCTGGTGTTGTCGTAGCGGACTCCGGGAGTGATGGAGAACCTGCCCAGCTTTATGGTGTCGTTGAGGTAGAGCGCCCATTTGTCCAGATGCTGGGAGCTGTTCTCTACAGTCGCGGAATCAAGTTTCCCGAAATCCACGTCAACACCGAAGATCAGGTTGTGCAGTTCCTGCTGCCAGAGAAGTCTGGCGCTGCCTCCCAGGTTCGTGTCGACCCCGGTGGTAGTATCCAGTTCCTCACCGGTGCTCAGCATATCCATCGCGATACCGACATTTCGGCGGGAGCCCCGGAAAGCAAGATCGAAACTCAACTCGTCCGTAAGGGTCTGATTCAGCGTCAGGGTGGAAAAGAAATTGTCGTAACGATTGCGGATCGACAAGTCATACAGGGGGATTCGCGCCAGGCCGCGCGCTCCGGTGTCGTATCCAGCGGTAAGGGTGAGGGATGAGCCTGTCCTCGGTCGCCACTCCAGTTTGGAATAGAAGTTTCCGCTCCGAAGGTCCGTTCCCGGTTGAAGTCCGTCTGATATGAGACCCCCGCCTGACAGGTAGTAGCCGAATGAGCCGCCGGCGCCGGAAACCTCACCCCTGTAATCGCCTGTGCCGCGCTCTCCGATGGAGAAGGATGCGGCGCCGCCAAACTTTCTCGTGTCGTCGGGGGATTTCGTAATGATGTTTACCACGCCGCCGAGAGAAGAACCCCAGGAGGACGACGCGGGCCCCTTCACGATTTCGATACGTTCGATGTGCTGCACGCGCATAGAGCTGATATCCGGGTAGCCGTCGCCCAGATTGTTGTGGCTGACGCCGTCGATCATGACCTGCACCTGCCTCCCCTCGGACCCCTGGATGCCGATGGAGGGTGAACCGGCGGGACCGGTGTAGTTCGCGATCTGGATGCCGGTTACGGTATTCAGTACGTCAGCCACGGAGTGGGCGTTCATGGCCTCTATCTCGGCCGCGGTGACGATGGTGATGTTCTCCGCGACCTGTGAAATGGATTTCGCGGTGCGTGTCGGGGTGACGACCAGATCGTTTTCATGATAGAAGAGCTGGAGAACCTCCATCTCTTCACCGGGTCGTGCGTGCGCGGGAACCGTTAACGAGGCGACTACCGCCAAAAGGCAGAAAACAAAGACAACTCTTGTTTTTAAGATATAACCATGCATAATGAGGTCAGGATAATCTTTCCAGATATTTGCCTGTTTTCGAAATAGCACTCCTGATTCGACGTGTCCGCCTGTCGTTGCGTGATTCATCGGATGGCTTGGCAGGATTCACTCATCAAAAAAGGAACCTTGTTTTATTTTGTATCCTTTTACCAGAGCATCCATCGTTTGTCCATACCAACAGAGTTATGGTTAGAATAATTTTCCTCACTTTTCTATCGTTTGTTTCTTTTCTCTGGTGCTCTACGGACGCGCATTCGCAGGAGATTCTCGTTGTCCGGAACCTGAAGATAAAGCCGTACGGTGACGCGTTGGCCGGCTTCAAGTCCGCGCTCGGCGGAAAAGTCGGGAATGTCGGCTATACCCTTCAGGACGCTGATGGCGCGATGGCTTACCTGCGGAGAAAGAGACCTGATCTCATCCTGGCAATCGGTATGGACGCACTCCAGTCGGTGAAAAGAAATACCGATATCCCCATCGTCTACCTCATGGTCCTTGCGCCGGCCTCGCTGGTTCAGGTTGAAAAGAATGTCACCGGCGTGAGCATGACGGTTTCGCCGGAGAAACAGTTGGCGGCTCTCCGGAAGGTCCTTCCCGGCGTGCGGAGGGTCGGCGTCCTGTATGACCCGAGAAAAAGCGGTCCTTTCGTCAAACGGGCGCATGGCGCGGCACGGGAGATGCGCATTGAATTTCTGGCAAAGGAAGTGACACACCCGCGGGCGGTTCTCGATGCGCTGAAAAGCCTCAAGGGTACCGTCGACGCATTCTGGATGATCCCCGATACAACGGTGGTGACGCCTGAGACGACGGAAATGATGATGCTTTTCTCCATGGAAAATCACCTGCCGGTGTCGACCTTCTCCGCGAAGTATCTGGAGATGGGAGCGCTCATGTCTCTGGACATCAATGCCGCCGACATGGGAAGGCAGGCAGCCGAACTGGCGGCGAAGATTCTTTCCGGTATGAATCCCAGGGACGTCGCTCCGGTTGAAGCAGACAATCCAACCCTGGTTATTAACGAGACGGTAGCGCGTAAGCTTCGAATCCCCCTTGGAGATGATATCCGCTCAAAAGCCCGGATAATCAAGTGATATGCACATGAAATATCGTAAACTGATGCTGCGTCCCGGTGATACCTTCGCCGCCAAGATATTCCTGGTTATCATTTCCCTCATTCTTGTCATGTCCGTTGCGTTCACCGTTTTCTTCGTCCATAACCAGTGGAGAATCCAAACGGATGTCCTGGTCCGTCAGGGGGATGTGCTGGCAAAGCTTGTTGCCTATAATGCCCGACTCGGCGTTTTCGCGGAAAACCCCGAGCTGCTGAAAGATCCCGTTGAAGGGGTCTTGCAGAACAATGAAGTGCTTCAGGTTTCCATCTTCAACCTGAACGGCACGCTCCTTCAAGAACAGCTCCGGAAAGGCTCCGAGCAGCAGGGAAGGGATTTCGTCCTGGACGAAAAAAGAAAGCGCGACATCTTGAACCGCCTCCGTAAAAGCAGGGATGTCCTTCATGCCGGTAACGAAGATGACGTTCTGGAATCCTGGGTGGCTGTCACGTCCGGTTCCCGCCCTTCTTCGGAAGAAGCGCTGTATTTCAGCGATGCGATTCTGCAGACGGAAGATCGTACCATCGGGTTTGTCAGGGTGGTGCTGGACAGAAAGATCCTTGATGCTTCACTGCGGAAACTTCTGTTCAAGAGCGGCCTCATTGCCCTCTTTTTCCTTTCCGTTGCCGTCGGAATCGTGTTTTTTGTCGTAAAGGGGGTGACAAGACCTCTCGACAGGCTGACGGAAAGGGTCAGGATGATGGGGATGGGCTCTCCCCTGGAAAAGGTTCCGGTTGAGACCGAAGATGAGATCGGCAAGCTGGCGATCGCGTTTAATTCCATTGCCGAATCCCTTCAGACAAGGGAAAGCGAAAAGGATCATCTCGAACAGCAGTTGAGGCAGGCCCACAAGATGGAGGCAATCGGAACTCTTGCGGGCGGCGTGGCGCATGACTTCAACAATATCCTTTCCACGATTGAAGGGTACGCCGCGCTCCTCAGGGACCGGTTCAAGAAAAAGAGCCCGGTCCGCGACTACGTGGAGCAGATAATCGCGGCGGCTGAAAGGGCTTCGGAACTTACCCGGAGGCTTCTCGCGTTCAGTAGAAATCAGGTCATCCATCCGAAACCGATAAACCTTAACGAGACCATCAACGGCATCAACACAATGCTTGTCCGTCTCGTTGGCGAGGATATCGAATTCAACGTCACGACAACGCGGGAGGATCTGGTTGTCATGGCGGATGACGTGCAGATAGAACAGATGCTCATCAACCTTGTTACCAACGCCCGTGACGCGATGCCCGGCGGCGGGACGCTCAGCATAGAAACCGAGTTCGCGGAGCTCGCGGAAGGCGGGGGGGACGGCTCGTGGAAACTGCCGCCGGGAAGTTACGCGAAACTGACGGTTTCCGATACCGGCGTCGGTATCGATGCATCGGTCCGGGACAGAATCTTCGACCCGTTCTTTACAACCAAGGAGGTGGGAAAAGGGACCGGGCTCGGACTGTCGATGGCATACGGTATCGTGAAACAGCATAGAGGCGCCATCGAAGTGGAGAGTGCGAACGGAGGGGGGACGGTTTTTACCATTTACCTGCCTCTCGTGGAGTCCATAGTGGAACGGAAACAGCTGGAGACGCTTCTTTTGCCTACCGGCGCCGGTGAGACGATACTCCTTGCTGAAGACGACCGTTTTGTCCGGATGCTGACGAAGCATATCCTTATCAAGTACGGATATCTGGTCATAGAAGCGTCGGATGGTGACGATGCGCTGGAAAAATTTCGTGAAAACCTTGAAACTGTCCAGCTTCTCCTTCTCGACGTGATTATGCCCAAGAAGACCGGCAAGCAAATCTATGACGAGGCGAAGAAGCTCCGCCCGGAAATCAAGGTTTTATTCATGAGCGGACATACCTATGACGTGATTACACGGCAAGGAGTCGTGTCAGACGGGGTTCCCCTCATTTCAAAGCCGTTGACTCCCGGCGAGCTTCTGGTCAAGATCCGGGAGGTTCTGGTTTCTCCATCACAACACACGATTCAAGGCGAGGCCCCGTCAAAACGCCTGTCGATAGAGGATGCGCGAAACAATGAGTGACGAGGAAAAGAAACACCCCTGCCCGGATTGCCGGTGCTGTCAGTGGTGCAGCGACAGCAGGTGCGGAGTGTGCCTGCGGAGGAATACGGGCGCCTGTCGGAAGCTGTCGCTCCGGGAGCAGATAGAATTGTATGAATCTCTCAATCGTCGTCCGAAAGACGGGTAGCGGAAGGGGGTGGATTTGAATCTATTCATGCGTTATGTCTGGATTTGTTCCGTTAATCGAGCTACAATGCCTCGCGTTGCGCTATCGTTACAGTTGTTGACTTCGTGTCGGGAGAGGGAATGACGAAAAGAAAATTACTCGGAGAAATCTTTGTCGAACAGGGTCTCATTACCGAGAAAACCCTGGAGAGAACCTTGGCCCGATCGAAGAGGCTCAAGAAAAGGCTCGGCGGTATCCTGGAAGAGATGGAACTGATAACCGGCGAGGAGTTGGCGGCTGCCCTGGCCATGCAGTACGGCTACCGCGTCATCGAGAATTTCGCGCGCCATACTTTCGCGGCAGATGTGCTTTCGTTGATTCCGTCCGACGTGGCCATGCAGACGATGCTGTTCCCGATGAAAATAGAGAACGGAAAGCTCGCCCTTGCTATGGCGGATCCCACGGAAACCAAAATAGTCTCCAATATCGCGGCGAACCACGGATTGACCGTGGTTCCCTTTATCGCAACACGCAAAGAGATTACGGCCGCCATCTGCAGGCATTACCTGGGGAAAGATCCTTCATTCCAGCAGGAGAAAACCGTCCTGCTGGTGGAGAGTGACAGCCTTTCCGGCACCATGTTGAGCCACCTCCTTACCAAGGAGGGGTATTTGGTGAAAATCGCCACGGACGGCATGGAGGCCTATAAGACGGCGATATCTGAAATGCCGCAGGTGATCGTGACCGAAAGGGCGGTGCCGAAGTTGGACGCCTACGGCCTTTTTGACGCACTGCGAACCCTTCCGGAGACACGGCATATTCCGATCATCCTTCTGACAGGCAGTTCTGAAAAGGAAGAAGAAACCCGGGCGTTCGAGAAGGGCTTTTTTGATTTCATCTTCAAGCCGATCAACGAGATCACCCTGAAAACACGGGTGAAAAGGGCCTTCCAGTATCTTGAGCGGGAATTCGGCCTGATTTTTTAACCTTCCACCTTTTCTGCTACCTGAATCCGTGACGCCTTCACGCCTTCGCCTTGGCGGAACGCCTCGGTTTTCTGCATTCGCGTGGGTTGAACCAGCCTGGCGAAGTTCATCCTGCGTACCCGGCGTGAAACAGTATAGGCGACGTTCAAACCCCGTCATTCCGCTCGCCTCGTCATTCAGGCCTCACGGATTCAGAAGCTACTTTTTCCCCAGTTCCACGGAGCGGGCGGTCGCCGCATCAACTGCCGACATGATCGTTCCACGAAATCCCTGCTGCTCGAGGATGTGAAGCCCGGCAATGGTGGTGCCGCCGGGAGAGGTCACCTTTTCCCGAAGGAGTGCCGGGTGCTCGCCGGTTTCCAGCACCATCCCCGCAGCTCCGAGGACGGTCTGCGCCGCGAGACGGGTGGCGATATCCCGGGGAAGGCCGTTTTTTACTCCAGCGTCGGACAATGCCTCGATTAAGGTGTAAACATATGCGGGGCCGCTTCCGGAAAGGCCGGTAACGGCATCGAGCAGTTTTTCGTCCAGGGGATGCGCCGTTCCCAGCAGGTTGAAGATATCGAGAGCGACGGAGACATCATCGGCGGTGGCATTGGCGCCGGCAGCTACGGCCGAGGCGGCCTTGAGAACGAGAGCGGGCGTGTTCGGCATTACCCGGACGACCCGTGCTCCCCGTGCCAGCGCCGATTCGATCGTCTCCGTCTTGACCCCCGCCATGATGGAGATGAAAAGTTTTCCCAGGGAGACGTCACCGGTCAGTGTTCCCAAGGCTTCCATGCAGACCTGCGGTTTCACCGCCAGCAGGACGATTTCCCCGAAAGCCACTGCGTCTCGGTTTTCCCTGACGGTACGGATACCGTACTTTCCCGACAAATACTCTCTCCGTTGATCGACGGGTTCCGCAATCATGATGTTTGCCGGTTCTACGTTTCCCGCCAGCAACCCCCTCACGATGGCTTCCGCCATGTTGCCGCCGCCGATGCATCCGATATTCTTTCCCGTCACCACGCCGCCCTCCGTCCCGCAGTAGATTGACAATCGTCCGGTTCCTTCAATCCGGAGCGTGCAGGGTATCATATTTCACAATGCAAGAACAACCTGCTTTGATGGGTTTTCCGCTCTTCGGGAAAGTATTGATGACCCTGTGCGCCGTTTGCCGACAGCAGTCATGCGCGTAAGCCGTCGATACGCTTTGAGTTCTTGCAATGAATGCCATTGGAGGAAAAAGGAAAATAGTTGACAGAGAATTTGATTTATATTATAAACCACTCCCTGTTTTGTGGTATAGTAAACATAAAGTTTAGAATAGCTAAACAAGGTTGTTGACAAAAAGTTTACAGATACTAAACCCGGAGGATCCCTTGAAAATCGGTGAGCGGTTGAAGCGTTTCAGGATGATCAACTCGTTGACCCAGGAGGAGCTTGCCAGTCGGGCCGACCTTACCAAGGGGTACATCTCCCAGCTCGAAAACGATGCCACATCGCCATCCATCGCCACCCTGAAAGATATCGTGGATGTGCTGGGCACCACCTTGCAGGAGTTTTTCGCCGAGCAGTCGGCTGGAGAAGACGTGGTGTTCGGGACCGATTCCAGGGTGCAATCCACCAGCGACGAGGATGGGGTCAAGGTCGAGCTTCTCGTTCCGGGTGCACAGAACCGGGAGATGGATCCTGCCCTGGTAACCATACTTCCGGGTGAGGAGATGGATACGCAGGATTACCATGAAGGTGAAGAGTTCGGCTATGTGCTTCTCGGCAGGATTCAGTTGCAGCTGGATGATCAGCTTTATACGGTGAGGAAGGGAGAGTGCTTCTATTTCAGCTCCGACAAGAGGCACTCGGTGAAGAATCCGGGCAAGACGGATGCAAAGATACTCTGGGTGGTAACGCCCCCCACGTTCGATTACTAGGAACGATTGAATGGACGAAAAGGAGAGCCGACAATGAGCAAAGTGCTTATCATAGGAGCAGGCGGGGTGGGGCGAGTGGTCGCCCACAAGTGCGCCCAGGCATCGGATGTTTTCACCGAAATTACACTGGCATCACGCACCGAGTCGAAATGCAAGGCCATCGCCGCGGAGATAGCATTTCCCGTAAAGACCGCCCGGGTGGATGCCGATAACGTTCCGGAACTCGTGGAGCTCCTGAAAAAGGAAAAGCCGAACCTGGTCATCAATGTTGCCCTGCCGTACCAGGACCTGACCATCATGGACGCCTGCCTGGAGGTCGGGGTCGACTATCTGGACACCGCCAACTACGAGCCGCTGGAAACCGCCAAGTTCGAGTACAGCTGGCAGTGGGCCTACCAGGATCGCTTCAGGGAGAAGGGGCTCATGGCCCTGCTGGGGAGTGGTTTCGATCCCGGCGTGACGAACGTCTTCACTGCCCTGGTGGCCAAAAACCATCTGGATGAAATCCACGAACTGGACATCATTGACGCCAACGCGGGATCCCACGGCCAGCCGTTTGCCACCAACTTCAACCCCGAGATAAACATCCGCGAGGTGACCGCTCCCTGCCGTCACTGGGAAAACGGCGGGTGGGTGGAGACCGGCGCCCTGGCCACCAAGAGGAGCTTCGACTTCCCCGAGGGGATCGGGCCGATGAATATCTATCGCATGTACCACGAGGAAATGGAATCGCTGGTCAAGCACATCCCCACCATCAAAAAGGCCCAGTTCTGGATGACCTTCTCCGACAACTACCTGAAGCACCTGGAGGTGCTGCAGAACGTGGGCATGACCCGCATCGACGAGGTGGAGTACAACGGCCAGAAGATAGTGCCGCTCCAGTTCCTCAAGGCGGTGCTTCCGGATCCCGGCAGCCTCGGCGCCCTGACCAAGGGCAAGACCTGCATCGGCGTCATCGCCCGCGGCATCAAGGACGGGAAAAGGAAGCAGGTCTACATCTACAACATCTGCGACCACGAGGAGTGCTTCACGGAGGTCAACTCCCAGGCCATCAGCTACACCACCGGCGTGCCCGCCGCGGTGGGGGGGGTCATGATGATGACCGGCAAATGGCGGGGAGAAGGGGTCTTCAATATGGAACAGTTCGACCCTGAGCCGTTCCTGGGGCGGCTGTCGACCATGGGGCTGCCGCACGTGGTGGTAGAGGGTGAATGGCCTGAATTGTAAAAAACAGGCACGAGGTGCGAGGCGCCAGGCACGAGGAAAAGCTTGAAACAACAGGTCATGTAGGGGCGCACCGATGTGCGCCCTGCCCATGTCGCCATCATAAGTCCCGGGCGCACGTCGGTGCGCCCCTACAGCTGATTGGGAAACTATATTGTGACCGGCATCGACATCGACAAAATCCTTGAACTCTCCCCATCCCCTGCCTACGTGGTGGACCTGGGAAGGTTGCGCCACAACCTGGCCATCCTGGATGATGTCCAGCAGCGGAGCGGAGCCAAGATCCTCATGGCGCTTAAGGCCTTCTCCATGTGGAGCGTGTTTCCCATCATCCGGGAGACTCTGCACGGCGTCTGCGCCAGTTCCCCGTGGGAGGCGCGGCTCGGCTGCGAGGAGTTCGGCCGGGAGGTGCACAGCTTTGCCGCCGCCTTCAAGCAGAGCGATGTCGAGGAGTTGCTCCGGATCTCCAATCACCTGGTGTTCAACTCGTTCAACCAGCTGGAACGTTTCCGTCCCCTGTGGGAGAAGGAGCGCGGCCGGGTGTCCATCGGGCTGAGGGTGAACCCTGAGCATTCCGAGGGGCACACACCCATCTACGACCCGTGCGCGTCAAAGTCACGCCTGGGCATTCGCCGGGCCGAGTTCGACGGCCGTTCCCTGGAGGGGGTGGATGGTCTTCATTTTCATACCCTGTGCGAGCAACTGTTCGAGCCCCTGGAGCGGACCGCCGCGGTATTCGAGGAGAAATTCGGCGAATTCCTTCCCCGGATGAAGTGGCTGAATCTCGGCGGCGGCCACCACATCACTCGCGAGGGGTACGATATCGACGCCCTGGTGGAGTTGATCCGCCATTTCAAGGGGAAGTACGGGGTGGAGGTCTACCTGGAGCCGGGCGAGGCCGTCGCCATCGGCACCGGCATCCTGGTGAGCGAGGTGCTGGACGTGATCTGGAACGGCATGGACATCGCCATCCTGGACGTGTCCGCCACCTGCCACATGCCCGACATCCTGGAGATGCCCTATCGGCCCGGCATCAAGGGGGGCTTCGCTGCCGGGGAGAAGGCCCATGACTATCGCCTGGCCGGTCCCTCCTGCCTGGCAGGGGACGTGATTGGCGACTGGTCCTTCGAGCGCCCTCTGGCGCCGGGAGACCGGCTGGCGTTCCTGGACATGTCCCATTACACAATGGTCAAGACCACCTTTTTCAACGGCATCCGGCACCCGCACATCTGCACCTTCGAGCCTGACACCGGGGAGCTGAGGGTCGTGAGGAGCTTCGGCTACGAGGATTTCAGGAGCAGGCTGTCGTAGGGGCGCTGCTTGCCGCGCCCTCGTGCTGAATTGAAGGGCGCGGCAAGCAGCGCCCCTACGGTTATACATTACTCAACAGAGGTTTGCGAAATGCCTATGGAACGCTGGTCCGTAAACGAGTCAGCCAGGATCTACAACATCGACAACTGGGGCGCCGAACTCTTCTCCATCAACAAGAAGGGGAACATCTGCGTTCATCCCTCCCCTAATTCCAAGCATTCCATCGACCTGCGGGCACTGGTGGACGACCTTATCAAGAGGAAGATCAAGCCGCCGATCCTGCTCAGGTTCATGAACATTCTGGAAGGGCGAATCGCCAGCATCAACCGGGTGTTCCGGAACGCCATCCAGGAGAACAACTATCCGGCCAAATACCAGACCTTCTACCCGGTAAAGGTGAACCAGCAGCGGCAGGTGGTGGAGGCCATCACCAAGTTCGGCAAGAAGTACGAGATCGGCCTCGAAGTCGGTTCCAAGCCGGAGCTGGTCGCCGCCATCTCCCTTTCCACCGGCAACGGCCTCCCCATCATCTGCAACGGCTACAAGGACACCGACTTCATCGAGACCATCCTCTATGCCACCAAGATCGGCTACGACATCACCATCGTGGTGGAGAAGCTGTTCGAACTGGAAAAGATCATCGGGCTGGTGGAGAAGACCGGCATCAAGCCGAAGCTGGGCATCAGGGTCAAGCTTTCCTCCAAGGGGACCGGCAAGTGGGCCACCTCCGGCGGTGAGGACGCCAAGTTCGGGCTCAGGATTTCCGAGCTCATCGCGGCCATCGAGATCCTCAAGGAGAACAAACTGCTGGACAGCCTCGGCCTGCTCCACTTCCACATCGGCAGCCAGATAACCAAGATAGACAAGATAAAGAACGCCCTCATCGAGGGGACCCGCATCTACGTGGAGATGAAGAAACTGGGGGTCAACCTCCGCTACCTGGACATCGGCGGCGGCCTGGGGGTCGACTACGACGGCTCCAAGTCCAGCTACTTCTCCAGCGTCAACTATTCGATTGATGAATACGCCAACGACGTGGTCTACCAGATAAAGAACATCTGCGACGAGGCCGGCGTGGACTGCCCCAACATCATCTCAGAGTCCGGCCGGGCAACCGTAGCCCACTACTCGGTGCTGGTCACCAACGTGCTGGACACCAACACCCAGCACCTGATCCCGGATTACGAATCCCTCCTCGACCAGCAGGAACAGCTGTCCCCCACGGTCAGGAAGCTGGTGGACATCTACAAGAGCCTGGACCGCCATTCGCTGCGTGAGGACTACCACGACACCATCCAGCTCATCCAGGAGGCGGTCAGCCTGTTCAACCTGGGCTACCTGAACCTGAACGATCGGGCCGTGGCCGAGATGATCTGCTCCAAGATAATACGGAAGATTAACGGCATCGTGGAGAAGATGAAGCCCATCCCGGACGAGCTGCAGAACTTCCAGCTCAGCCTGCGCCAGACCTATTTCGCCAACTTCTCGCTGTTCCAGTCGGTCCCCGACTCCTGGGCCATCGACCAGCTGTTCCCCATCGTTCCGATCCAGCGCCTGAACCAGAAGCCGGACGTGATCGCCTCCATCGCAGACATTACCTGCGACTCGGACGGCGAGGTCACCAGCTTCGTTGGGGAAAACGGCCGCACCAAGTTCCTCCCCATCCACAAGATCCGGAGCGGCGAGGACTACTACATAGGCTTCTTTCTTATCGGCGCCTACCAGGAGATCCTGGGGGACATGCACAACCTGTTCGGCGACACCAACGCGGTGCACATCACCTTCAACAAAAAGACCGGCTACATGATCGACACGGTCATCAATGGCGACGCCTGCTGGGAGAGCCTCAAGTACGTCCAGTACAAGGGGCCGGAGATCCTGAAGCGCGTTCGGGAGCACCTGGAGAAGGGGGTGTCCCAGCGCAAGGTGTCCATCGAGGAGTGCAGCCACTTCATCGAACTGCTGGACCGGACCCTGCTGGGATATACCTATCTGGGAGAGTAGCCGGCAGGGAATAGCCATTGAAAGGCGCAGGGAAAGCCCTCCATGTTCCGGAAAGGAAATGCGGGGGCTTTTTGTTACCGAGCAGGTGCGCTGCCTGCCTCTGTTCTCATGAGTCGTGGTTTTGTCGTTGACGAAGCATTTTTTGCCGGTATAGGTACAAATATACAAAAGTATCCATTTCAGTTCCTGACCCATACGGAAAGGCGCCGGGAATCAGCGGCAGGGGCGAGGAATAGTTGTGAGCGTGCGTTTGCTGTGTATCATAGTGCTTGCGGGATCCTCCATCGGCACTCTTGTCCTTGCCTGGTTCGGCTGGATAAGGCGGCGCTCCGTTCCATCAGCGTCGGCTTTTACCGGCCTCATGCTGGCGGTTGCCCTGTACACCGGCGGTTATGCCCTTGAGCTCTCCGGAAATACGGTTTCCGAAATGCTTGTCGGCTCCAGGATTGAGTACCTCGGCATTTCTTTCCTGCCCGCGTTCTGGCTTCTGCTGGCGCTCCGCTTCAACTGGCCTTCCGGCCGGATTTCACGCACCATCACGACGGTACTGTTTGCGATGTCGACCCTTACCGTTCTCGTCTTCTATACCAACGGGATGCACCATCTCCATTACCGTACCATCGACATCGACACGGACGGCCCGTTTCCGGTTCTTTCCTTTACCAGAGGGATCTGGTACTGGCTTCATATTGTTTACTCGAACATTGTCATTCTCTGGGGAAACGCGCTGTTTCTCGGCATGATGGTCCGGTCCGTGAAGCACTTTCGTACGCAGCCGGCTCTCATGCTCGCCGGCTCACTTGTCCCCTGGAGCGCACTGATCCTCCATCTTGCCGGCGTCGTTCCCTGGGGGATCGATCCGATACCCTTTGCCCTTGCGACGTCAGGCGGCCTCTATGCCTTCGGCCTGTTCCGTTTTCGCCTGTTCGACCTTGCGCCCATGGCGCGGAGCGTTCTCGTGGAAAACCTTGGAGACGCCGTGCTCGCCTTCAATCACGCCGGGCTCCTCGTTGACTTCAATCGCGCCGCCGTGCCGCTGCTTTCCCTGCCGCCTCAGGCTGCCGTTGGCAGTCCCCGTGAAAGTGTCCTCGCGAAATGCCCCGGACTTCTCGCCGCCGTCCTGGCCGGTGGAGGCCAAGTGGACGAGTTGGGTCCCGGCCCGGAAGCTCACCGGCTTGTCGCACAGGTAACGGTAACCGCTCTGGAGGTAAGCTGGAGACGGGACGCGGGATCCCTCGTCCTCATCCACGACATTTGTGAACTGAAGATGACCGAGGAAAAGCTCCGGGACAGTGAAGAGAGATTCCGGCTCCTCTTCGATGCCGCGCCGGAACCGATACTCCTCCTGGACGACCTGTGCCGTTTCGTCGAATGCAACGACGCGGCCGTCCGTTTGTTGGGCCTTCCCTCACGGGAAAGCCTCCTGCATCGCCAGCCTTCCGATTTTTCGCCCATGTACCAGCCGGACGGTCGACCGTCATCTGAAAAGGTCGCGAGCGTGATGCTAACGGCGTTCGTCGAAGGGCAAGCCAATGTTGAGTGGGAATTTCTCCGATCTGATGGAGCCGGGATGATTGTGGATGTGTCCATCACCATCATTTCCATTAAGGGAGAGAAGCTGCAACTCGTCCACTGGCGGGATGTTACCGAGAAGAAAGAGAACGAGAGGAGGCTGAGGGAGTTGTCGCTCATCGACGAACTTACCGGTCTTCACAACCGTCGGGGATTCCTTACTCTCGCCGCCCAGCACATGAAGATAGCGGACCGGTTGGGCCGGGGCATCGTTCTTCTCTATGTGGACCTGGACAACATGAAGTGGATAAATGACACCTTCGGTCACAAGCAGGGAGACATTGCCCTGATGGATGCCGCGGACATTCTGAGGGACTCTTTCCGTGCTTCCGACATCGTCTCCCGCATAGGAGGAGACGAATTCGTCGGGTTCGCGCTTGAATCGGGGGATGATCCCGGCGAAAGCATCACCGTCCGCCTTCAGGAGAACCTGCGGGCGCATAATCGGCGGGCGGACCGGCCCCACCGCCTCTCTCTCAGCTTCGGGACGGCCCGGTATGATGTCCTTGAGCCGTGCACGATTGAACAACTCCTGGACAGGGGTGACAAAGATATGTATCGACAGAAGCAGATGAAGAAAGCGGGAAAGTCATCCGACGGGGCCGCGACCGTGGGATAAACCTTGAAAGACTCTCCAAGAGCGGTTCCGTGTCATATGGGGAGTTCCTGGTCGGTATGACATGATAATGGTCGCGATCCGACAGAAGGGGCATGGGGAAAGCCATGCCCCTTCTTTTTTCGGCACGGTTATGTACGGCATGGCGCCGCCGTTCCCTGGGAGGTCGACGGAGTGCTGAAATCATTGTCATTCAGCCCTCCGGGTAGCCGAGGAGGGTATTTCCCCGCCGCAGAAGCAGGATGACGGCGAGAAACGGGATGCTCCACAAGAAAAGCGAAACAAGAAAAGTGATAGCGCAGTCGAAATAAAAAAGAAGAGGTGGAGAGCCGGATGTCCGCAGAATGCGGCTGCCGAGTATGGTTGCCTGTTGAATCAGGATGAGGGCTATTCCCCCCCAGGCCAGTCCCGAGAGTCTCTTCGGCATGCGCGGGCGTCGAGCAAGAAATTGTGTTGCCGCAAGGATGAAGCAGACACTGAAAAGCAGCTGAAGCCAGGGTAAGAAACCGATTCTGAAAAAAATCCGAACCTTTGATTCAGGCTCCATGAGGGGCACCGAAAGAATCGTCTGCCAGTCTTTTCCGTAATAGTTCACCAACCCCGCCAAAGCGGCGCAGAGGCACAAGCCTCCGGCAGCAACGGCAACCCATCCTGTCAACTTGATCGGTTCGGGAATCGGGATTGCCGGGGCTGTTTCCGAGTCCGGCCCGTTATCGTCGATATCAGGCGATCGGAGAATACGTTTCAGATGTATGTATTCCCGCATCCTCCGTTCGGCGGCTGATTCGATGGCAGGGGTTCCCGTGGGAACTGCGTCCGCTTCAGGCTGTTGCTGGTGCTCGATTCTCATGACAGACGGTACCTCCACCGGCGTTTGATGGTAAGTCGCGGCGCTCCGTTCCATGGCAGGGCTTGCCGTCCCTGTCGGGTACTGATCCCGGTACAATCGCCTTCGGGAAAAAGGTGCTGTTGAAATGTGCGAGACCCGGCGATTGCTCGTCAACGACCGGCGGCAGCCGCTCTTCTGTATGTGCGTATCTCGTCGTGTCCACGCTTTTTGTGCTGAGACCAGATCTGTTTCAGGGGCGTGCCCAGAATGGATTCAAGGGCCTGCAGTTTGTCAACGGTGAGGTAGCGGCCGAGCTTGGGTTCCCGCGCCTGAAGGGAAAAACGGGCGAACCCGGACGGCATCCGGTAGGTAAGGTTGTTCAGTGTGCTCGACGCGTCACAGCATGGAAGCCTGACGGCCAGGTTTTCGAAGGCGTTCCGCTGCGCCGCGTCCATCGCGTCACCCCACCAGATTTGATCGAGCTCGCTGCCGCAGAGGGGGCATGACACCATCTCGAACCTCATCCCCGCGTCGATGAAACGGATTTCCTTGTGCACAACCGCGTCTACGGATTCAGCCATGGGCAGCATCTTCGTGAATGCAGCCAAGGCCGACTCCTGCCCGTGAGCGGTCGGGACATACTTCGGGTCGACAGGAATGATACACAGGAATTCGGTTCTCATGGTTCCTCCTTCTTGAGTTTTTTCGCGCGATATCCCATTGCGCGGGGGGGATAACTTCATAAAATTGAATGCCAGTTAGTTTATTTGAATATATTTTTGTGAAAAAATATGTAATTAACAGGTTGTTTATCAAATTTGAATGTCCTGATCAAGAAAAAAATTTAATTATTATTCGATAAATAATCTGGTTTTTGATGTTTCGAGATGTTCGATATGCTGGCGGAAGGGTTGGGTGGGGAAAAGTGTAGTGAAATCAGAAGATTATGCGGATGTGATCATGGACGTGGCACGTGAGCGGGTTTGGCGTGGCCGCGGCAACAGAGGGTACTTTTCGGACAATCATCAGATGGTTTTGTAGATGAGGATGGGATAGAAATCTCTTCCGTTGCGGCGCACGCTGAGTTTCAACTCACCCTGTCTGCACGTGATGGTAAAGTGGTGGCTCGTTCCCTCGGAACTCAACTCGCTGAAACGATTATTGACGAAAGCCGCAATCTGTGCCGGTTTTTCGGTCTTGATGGCGAACTGGTATTTCCGTCCGGATGATAGTGTGCCGTTTGTCGGCGCTGTTATGACCCGCACGCGAACGTCATCGTATTGCCAGCCTTGCGGCAGGTAGCCGGAAAGTATGCCCTGCTGGATTTCCCGTGCGGAGAATCCGAGTAAATTCATGGAAGAGATGCGATACATCTCGGGCAGATACCCTCGGGTGATGACCTCTCGTATCATACCGGTGGTGAACCCAACCTCATGCATCTTCTCGATACTGGCAATTTCGGGGGACTGCATGGCCTGAAACTCGGGCACGGTAATCTCTCGTTCAAGGAGAAGCCAGTAGGGGTTATAGGGGAGGTGCCAGTGGGCGAATAATTCAGGGGACGTATCGAACCAGAAGGAGGTGAAATTGTTCTCGTACCCCTGTTGACCGGACACATACCCCGCGCCCCATGTGACATCCACCAGGCGCCACGCCCCTGAAAGCCAGACCGCGTTCCAGGCATGGTTTATGCCGTTGCGAAGCCTCGGGGGCAGTTCGCTCAATCCTTTTGCATACCCGTAGATCATGGGCGCCGTGAGGCCCGCTTCTCCGCAGACGGCCTCGAAAAGCCTCGCATAGCCGTCGCAGACGGAAAGTCGTGTCCTGAAAACCGTTTCCGCATCCCTAACCGTTATCGAATCGGAAAACAGGGCCTGGCTGTCGTATCGGATGTTTTCGGCGATCCAGACATATGCTCCGCGGGCTATCTCCCAGTCGTCCGACGAGTTCTTTCTGAGAAAAGCCGCCAGAGCCTGGAGGGAGCGCGGCGCCGGCATCTTGCGCACAAGGCTTTCAATACGCGAATAGTCACGCTTCCGGATGGTTTCCAGGGATTTCGCCGGCTCTCCGGTTGAGGCATGGAGGGGGGTAGGTGCGAATGCTATTATGAAGGAAAGAATAACCAGGATTGTAGCCAGGAACGGAATCCCCGCGGTCAGGTCGGGCGTGCATTGCCGCATTGCGACCGCATGGTCCCGGGTGATAACAAATCGTTTCATGATCGCTCTCTTCTGTGGTTCGTGTGCATCCGGAGGCGTTGCCGGCGGCGGAACCCAAAGTCTCCACGGCTTTCGCAATCGCGAGCGGAGAGCAGCCTCTTTGCTGTGGTTGTAAGGTGCGGCAGCGATTATATTCCATTCAGCACAAGATGCGCCAACAAAAAGAGAGATGGATGTGAAAATGTCGATTGCTTCCAGAATGGCGCCCGGAGATTGGCGTACGAGAACGGGGTAGTGGTGGGGGTGATTTTAGGAAAAACTCATGTCTTGCCGTTACTGACATTTTTTGGTAGTAAACTGGACAAAAGCTGACAAAATATCTCTTCCATAAAGTTGGTGCCGGGGTATCCATTCAATAGGTATGCGGTCGTAAAAGGAGGTGTCGATGAAACGTTTTCACGGTAACGGAATAATTCTGGCGTTTCTGTTCCTGATGTCGACTCTTTGCGGGTGTGCTTCGGTGACTATGCGGCAATCGCTTCCGGAAAAGGTGGATGCGCCCGAAAAGGCGCTCTTCGAGGGCGAATGGGTTTCCGAAGGGCAGATTATCTACATTCGCTTCGGGGAGGGTGGCCACGGACGTTTCGCCGGAGTGGATTGGAAAGAGGGTCGCTTCCAGTTGGATGAAGGCGAGATGATTGTTACCAAGGGGGAAGGGAGGTCTTTCCTTTCCGTCCGGATCGAGGAAAACGGTGTCTGGGATGAACGGTACTATTTCGCCCGGTATCGTTTCACCGAATCCGGAGATCTGGAGCTGTGGCTTCCCGATACAAAGGCCTTTGCCGAGGCGATCGAGAAAGGGACGCTGGAAGGGGTCGTGGAAAAGGGGAAGCACACCCAGAGCGTCACAATATCCAGCAAGCCGGAGAAGGTTCTGTCGTTTCTGAACGATCCGGCGCATGATGCGCTGTTCGACTCGAAGGAGCCGATGATCCTGAAGAGGCTGATACTGCCGCCCGCCGCTTCAGAGAAGGACGGCGCCTCAAGTGGGGAAGGACCTGCCGCCGGTACCGAGGTGGGAGAGGATGTCGGACAGTCGCCCGCATTGAAGGAGTTGCTGAAGGAATAAATTATTGACAAGTGATATGTGGGGAGAGTAATAAGGACGGGCTCATTTTGGTTGGTGCAGCTGCCACGGAGACCCGTTCCATGATGATTACATCCCTGTGCCGAGACGGAAGCCGTCTCCGCCGGTATTCAGCCGGTGGGACGGCTTTTTTTCTTCTTTGATGTTTCGTGGAAAAGACCCCGGTGTGAATGGCGCCGTAGCATGTGAAATTCGGAATTCGTCAAAGAGTGGGTGGAGGCAGGAAATGCGAAAATCAGCCAGGAAAATACTGTGTTTCGGCATCGGGGTTATTCTCGTTGCCGGCATCGCCGTCATGGCCGTTCCCGGTCTTTGCGTGGTTCCGTACATGATTTCACTGCCTTTTCGAGCTGCTCCGCAAATACTTTCCGTTCCCGTCGAGGGCGTGCAGGCTTCACGGCTTGCGGACACGTGGGGCGCTCCACGGAGCGGGGGGCGGCGCCACGAAGGTATAGATATTTTCGCAAAGAAAGGAACGAGAATCCTCAGCGCCACCGAGGGGGTCGTCACGAGAGTGGGTGATAACCGCCTTGGCGGTCACAGTGTCTGGGTCATGGGACCGGGCGGATACCTGCATTACTATGCTCATCTTGAAAAGTTCGGAGATGTGAAGCCCTGCCAACGGATTCGTAAGGGCCATTGCCTCGGCACCGTTGGTAATTCGGGAAATGCCGGAGGCACACCGCCGCACCTGCACTATGGAATTTACAGGTTCATTGGAGGCGCGAGAAATCCTTACCCGTTGCTCAAAGCAAGATCGGCCCATGATTAGTACGACTGCCCTTTTTCACGCACGAGATGTTTCCCCGGAAGGAAATACCGTCGCCTGACAGTGATGGTTCCTGATCGTAATTACCGTAAATTCAAGAACCACAATGTTTTTGGGAAGGAGAGATACCATGTACTCTATTGCTTTCTTGGTACGGCGTTTAAGCCTTGTTCTTGTCATGGTGGCCGTCTGCGGCAGCCTGGTTTCCTGCAAGAAAAAGGAGGAAGCCCCTGCCCCCGCATCGGCCCCTGCGCCCGAGGCGGCGGACTCCGACGGGGAGACTGCCGCCTCACTTGAAAAAGGACAGGGTGTTCCTGCAGCGAAGCGGAAGATTATCCTGAACCATGCGATGGTTCTTGAGGTGAAGAGTGTTGCCCTCTCCCTTGGGGCGCTGCAGCGCCTTGCGGAATCGAGCGGGGGATATGTCTTCAACAGCACGCGCGCCGGGAGTGAAGGCGGCCCCGTTTCGGGACAGGTGGGCATGCGTGTCCCATCCGGCAAGGCAAGCGGGGTCATGAAGTCCATTCGCGGCATGGGCCGCGTGGAGAGCGAGAATTCCACGGCCGAGGATATCACGGAAGAATACGTTGACCTGGAGGCCCGCCTCAAGAACGCCAAGTCTTCCGAAGCCCGTCTTCTCGGGCTTTACGACAAAGCGGGCAAGCTTTCCGACGTGCTGGCGGTGGAAAAGGAGTTGACGCGTGTCCGGGGCGACATCGAATCATTCGAGGCGAAGAAGAAAAACTGGGACCTGCTGACCGCGATGGTGACCATCGAGATAACCCTGCATGAGCCGTCCGGAGGTTTCCCGTCAGGCCATCGTTTCTGGAGCACCATCAAGGACGCATTCGGCAAATCGTTTGAAGTGATCGCCGACTCGTTCCATGCGCTTATCGTCTTTGCCGCTGCTGTCCTGCCGTGGTTGGCGGTTTTCGGACCGATTGTCTACCTGTTGGTGAAGTGGAGAAGGAAGAAAAAGAGGGAGAAGATTGAGAAAGCCGGAACCGCGGAGGCTTGCCGGGGTGAGGCGGAGGATGGCACGGTGGAAAAGAAATGACAACGGTAGTGGGAGATGTCACATAATTCTTCGGTTACATGATGAAATACCATGCTTGACGAACAACGATGGAATGATCTGTTGAAAAGACTGGGCGGGCAAGACCTGGGCGGGCAAGACCTGGCCGGGGATTCCTTCCGGAGCATTGTTGCCGCGTATTCCGAGCCCCATCGCAGCTATCACACCTGCGATCACATTGAGGCATGTCTCTCGGAGTTCGACCGTATAAGAGATGAATGCGAATCGCCGGACTCGGTTGAATGCGCGCTTTGGCTTCATGACGTTGTCTACGATCCCAGGGCATCGGACAATGAAGAGAAGAGCGCGCGCTGGGCGATGGAATTTCTGGTCGCGTCGGGGTGTCCGGAGGGTTGGGTGAACCGGGTCCGGGAACTGATTCTGATTACAAAGCATGAAGATCCTCCGATGAGCGTAGATCCACGTCTCATGGTTGATATCGATCTTGCCGTTCTCGGGCAACCTTCACCCGTCTTCGACGTCTATGAGAAAAACATACGCGCCGAGTATTCGTGGGTCCCTGAAGAGTCATACAGAAAGGGAAGAGCCAAGGTTCTCCGCGGCTTTCTGGAAAGGTCAGGAATTTTTCACACGGAACGATTCGAAGAATCGTATGGCGTTCAGGCAAGAAGAAACCTGGAAAGAGTTCTCCGGGCACTGGAATGTCCGGAATCGTCACGATGAGGCATTCGCCGGCACACCTGACGCAATCGAACTGCCATGGGACCTGAATGAAAAAAGTAATCCTCGTGCTACTCCTCATCTTTCTCGCGGCTGCCGGTTTCTATCACATGCAGAGCCGCAGAGCCCGAGAGACGTCTCCTTCCCGGCCTTCGGAATGGGTGTCCGAACAACCGCCGACACCTTCAGACGCATCGGTCGGCATGCACCGGGCCGCCGACCTTGTGTACATCGAGAAAAAGGCGCGCCGCTTGACCCTTTTCAGCAACGGAAAACCGATACTGACGTACCGGGTGGCGCTCGGCTTCGCGCCGAAGGGGAAGAAGACCACCGACGGTGACGGCAAGACCCCGGAAGGGCGTTACATCATTGATCGCCGCAATCCGAACAGCAGGTTCCATCGCGCTTTGCACATTTCCTATCCCAACGCCGACGACAGGCGCCAGGCTGCGGCGAGGGGCGTGTCACCCGGCGGCGACATCATGATCCACGGCCTGATGAACAGCCTGGGATGGATAGGGAAGGCACACCGGGTGCGCGATTGGACGCTCGGCTGCATTGCGCTGACCAACGAAGAAATCGAGGAAGTCTGGCGCTTGACGCCGCTCGGCACTCCCGTTGTGATCGTGCCGTAAAGGAATGTATGAAACAATTCTCTCGTCACTCCTCTCGAATGCACTACCGGTGTGTCTCTGAAAAATCCGTTTTGTTCAACAAAATGAGAGGATAGGGAGGTTTTGTTTCCCATGAAAAAAATTGTTCGCCCGTCTTTCATTATCGTTCTGGGTGTCTTTCTGGCAATCCTTCTTGCAGGCGGCGCCTTTATGGCATGGATGCCGGGACACTCCCATCAGGGTCCGCTTCCTCCTTTGAAGTCGGATGAGGCGCAGCTTGAGAGCAATCTCAAAGGCCATGTGACCATGCTTGCCGGAACCATCGGGGAACGGAATACACAACGCTACCATGAGCTGAGGCGGGCGGAGGAGTATATTCGAGGACGTTTCACGGCGCTTGGATTTGCTGTTCACGAACAGTCGTACCAGGCTGACGACAGACAGGTCAAGAATGTATGGGTTGAGGTGTCGGGAACCCGGCAGCCGGATGAGATTGTGATCATCGGCGCGCACTACGATTCGCCTTCCGGTTCGCCCGGCGCCGACGACAACGCCTCGGGAACAGCTGCCCTGCTTGAACTGGCGCGTCTCCTGCGGGACGCGAAGCCCGGCCGCACCCTCCGCCTGGTAGCGTTTGTCAACGAAGAGCCTCCCTTTTTTCAGACCGATCTGATGGGGAGCCGTGTCTTTGCGGCCGTAGCGGCGAGACGGAAGGAAAAGATAGCAGCCATGCTCGCCCTTGAATCCATCGGCTACTTTGACGGGACCCCCGGAAGTCAGCGTTACCCGTTTCTCCTTTCCCTCCTCTACCCGGATACCGGTGATTTCATCGGCTTCGTCGGCAACTCCGGAAGCCGTTCACTCCTCAGTCGGACGGTAGACGCTTTCCGCCGAACGTCCCCGTTCCCTTCACAAGGAGCCGTTGCGCCGGAATTTTTTGTCGGTATCGGCTGGTCGGATCACTGGTCGTTCTGGCAGGAGGGGTACCCGGCAATTATGGTCACGGACACGGCCCCGTTTCGCAATCCGCACTACCATGAATCCACGGACACTCCGGACAGGCTCGATTACGGCCGAATGGCCCGGGTAACGGCCGGTCTTGGGCGGGTAGTGCGGGAGCTGGCCAAGTGACGATTGGAGTTGATGGAGAGAATCTTGAGAGAGATGTGTTTATGACGTGTTGCCCCACAGTTGTATTTCCGGTATACAGAAACAATGATCGTATCTGCGCGAATTCGAGACCTGCGAAGACAACGAAAGGGGAGCACCATGAAAACCATTATCCTGTCGGTAGTCCTTTCCTTGGCTATGACCTGCGCCGCCTGGGCCCATATGACGACGGCGCCCTGCGAGGAACAGCCGAAAATCAAGGTGTCCGGCGAAGCCGTGGTCAACGTAAAGCCGGATCGGATTGTGATCGTGTTCGGGGTTGAGACCTATGAAAAGACCATCATGGAGGCGAAGAACAAGAGCAGCGCTATCATGAAGAAGGCGATAGCGGTTGCGAGGGAGTGCGGCGCGCAGGAGAAGGACATTCAAACCGATACCTTGTCCATAGAACCGATCTACAAACCGGTGTACAAGGAGGATGAAGACGCCAGGAAAAAGATCATCGAATACGTCGTACGGAATACCCTTGTCGTTACGCTTTCGGAGCCCGCGAAGGTGGAGGAACTGGTGACGAGGGAACTGGAGGCGGGCGTGAATTATGTCCACGATATCGATTTCCAGACATCCGCATTGAAGGCATACCGGGAACAGGCCCGGGAGCTTGCTCTCAAGGCGGCGAAGGAAAAGGCGCAAAAGATGGCCTCGGCCCTGGGCCAAACCATCGGACAGGCGATAGAGGTGCATGAAGAGTACGCCGGTTCTCCCTGGTCGTATTACTCAAATTGGCGCGGGGTTAGTTCCGGCCGCCTCCCGGCGATGAGTCAGAATGTTTCCCAGAGCGTCCGAGCAGGATCCGGTGAGGTTTATGATTCCATAGCCCTCGGCAAGCTTTCTATTCGCTCTAACGTATCGGTTGTATTCGAACTGAAAAAGTAAAGCTGCACGCGGGAGTGGATACACGTTTTTCGAGGAAAGGAGAGAAATCGCCGATGAGATTCATCCTACGTGTTTTTCTGGTCCCGGCATTGTGCCTGTTCTGCTGCGTATGGACGGGAATCGCCGCCGCGGAAGGGACATCACGGCATCTGACCACCGCTGAGTCCGAGCAGGTGCAGAAACTGCAGGAGAGGATGCTTGGGGACGCCGACATCATGGCCCAAATCCAGGCCCTCGCGGATGATCCGGAAATGCAGGCGCTCCTGAGCGATCCATCCGTGCTGGACGCCGTTGCCGGCGGCGATATTTCGGCACTGACCGGCAATCCCCGCTTCATGCGCCTTCTGGAGAATGCCCGCGTGAAGGACATTCACCGGCGGTTGAATCGGTAACCTTCCTGGAAGAACCAATGGAGAAAGGATCGAAATGAGGACACGGATCTTGGTATCTTCTTGTGCCGGTGTGCTTCTCTTGCTCGCGGTATTCATGGCCGGGCCGGGCGAGGTGTCCGCTCTGGCCGGTGAACTGACGGCGGATATGCGGACCTATCGCATCTGTCGAGAGGGGCTTGCGCGGACCGTGGCATTCGCCGAATCCCGGAAGGACCTGTTCAGCCGCTCCCGGAAGAAGCGGTACTCGATGCCCAGCCGCGTGGAGAAGATGGAGCTGTGGGCGGCATGGAATGCCATGCTGGACTACACCTCGGGACTGGACGCTGTCGCGGCCGGGCATGCCGATTTCATGGGGTATGTCTCCGGGAAGCGGAAGAGAACCTCGTTTTCCCTCGTGTATGCCTCGTTCCTGGCGGAATACCGCTATGCAATGGAGTTCATCGCTCTGGCTGAAAAGAATCCCGCTCTGGAGGCGATCCTTGACGAGCCGGTTCCGGAGTTCGGTCTGGCGGGTGGAAGTTACGGGCGTTACAAGTACCGATTCCTCAATGTGGTCCGCGCAACGGAATTCGCCGCCATGCTGGCTGTCGACAAGGGGCTTCCCGGAAAGGACGACGCGGCGCTGCGCACGGCAATGCGAGAAGACGACTCCGTGATCAAGCGGATGGGAACATGGAAGGGACCGGCGCTGACCTTCGCCAACGGCCTTTCCATCGTCGGTAAGATCGGCTTTGCCGCGTGGTTCCCGGTCCAGAAGGGGGCCTCGGAGTTCATGGGTGACGTGAAGGTGCATCACATCGGGGAATCTTTCATCTCACCGGAACAGATCCGTTCTCTCCCATCCCGCCTGGAGCCCGGCGACATCCTTCTCGAGCGGCGCGAGTGGTACCTGTCCAACCTGGGGCTCCCCGGCTTCTGGACCCATGCGGCGCTCTACGTGGGAGCAGCGGATGAGCGACGCGCCTTCTTCAATGACCTTCGGGTGCGGCAGTGGCTTCATGCCAAGGGAGTCGCGAGCGGGGATTTCGAAGAACTGCTGCGCCGCTCCTATCCGGCTGCGTACGCACGCAGCTCGACGCCGCAGGAGAAGAGCCATCTTCCCCGCGTGCTGGAGGCCATCTCCGAAGGGGTCTCGTTCACCACTCTGGAACACTCCGCCGCGGCCGATTCTCTGGCGGTGCTCAGGCCAAGGCTTTCCAAACGGGAAAAGGCGGAGGCCCTGCTGCGGGCCTTTCACTACAGCGGACGGCCGTATGATTTCAACTTCGATTTCCGGACCGATTCGTCTCTTGTCTGCTCGGAACTGGTCTACAAGGTATATGAGCCGGCGCCCGGCATGGCGGGGGTGCGGTTTCCGCTGGTGAATATGATGGGCAGGCCCGTTTCCACACCCAACGATATGGTGCGACAGTTCGACGAGCAGTACGGAAAGCCGGGCCAGCAGATCGATTTCGTCCTTTTTCTGGACGGCTCCGAGAAAACGAACAGCGCAGCCGAGGCCGATGTCGCTGAATTTCTGCGGAGCTGGCAGCGCCCCAAGTGGCATGTCCTCACCCAAAACTCTTCGGCTAGGGAGCCTGGAGTTAAACAGGCGGTCATCCCGGAGATGGCGCCATGATAGGAAAGAGCGAAAAACCACGAAAAATCGCCCTGTTCAGCGTCTCGGCCGGCGCCGGTCACGTGCGTGCGGCCCAGGCCCTGCAGGCGGCCGCGGAAAAGTGGCATCCGGGGGTGGAAACGGTCCACGTGGATGTCATGGACCTGGTGCCGAAGCTGTTCCGCACGGTCTACACCGACACGTATATCAAGATCGTAGAACGGCACCCCGCGGTGTGGGGCTACCTGTACGACCGCGCCGACCAGGAAAAGGCCGACTCGACCCTGAACCGGCTCCGCATCGCCGTCGAACGGCTCAATACCCGGTCGCTGAAGAAGGTGGTCCGGGAGCTCGACCCGGACCACATCATCTGCACCCACTTTCTCCCGGCCCAGCTCCTGTCCCGCAAGGCGGCGCAAGGGGTATTCAGCATGCCGGTCTGGGTGCAGGTCACGGATTTCGATCTCCACAGCCTGTGGGTCCATGAACACATGAGGGGGTATTTCGCCGCCAATGACGAGGTGGCCTGGCGCATGTCGAGCCGGGGCATTCCCCGCGATACCATCCATGTAACCGGCATACCGATCATGCCGGTGTTCGGCGAGACCCTGTCGCGGACCGAATGCGCGCGGGAACTGGGAATTGACCCGGAGCGGAAAACGCTCCTCATGATGTCCGGCGGGGCGGGTATCGGCGGTATCGAGACGCTGGCCGAGCGGTTGCTGCAACTGGAAGGCGACTTTCAGGTGGTGGCGCTGGCGGGGCGAAACGAGCGCCTTCTTGAAGACCTGCGACGGCTGGCGGAAAAGCGGCCGGGAAGGCTGTTCCCTCTGGGATTTACCCGCACCATCGAGCGGGTGATGGCGGCAAGCGACCTGGCAATCACCAAGCCAGGCGGCCTCACCACATCCGAGTGCCTGTCGTTCGGCCTGCCTATGATAGTAATTTCCCCGATACCGGGGCAGGAGGAGCGCAACGCCGACTTCCTCCTGGAGAACGGTGCGGCCCTCAAGGCCTGCGGACCGTCAGCCCTCGCCTATCGGGTTGAGAGGCTGCTTAATGAACCCGCGCGCCTGCAATCGCTGCGGGAAAACGCCCTCCGTCTCGGACGGCCGGATGCCGCACGCACGGTACTCCAAATTGTCTTGGGCGACACGATATGAGCAGGGCAGTAAATTGCGCGGAAACGATTTGAGAAAAATTCTGTTTCATACTACGCAGTAAATCCTTCACTTCTTCACGTCAGATACGCACTTCCTGATGTGACCTCAGAATACCCTCCCTTCACTCACTGAAATCCTGTTTGGCTGATATAATTATGCGAAAGGCCCCAACTTTCTTTGCCGACGAATGAACTGCGTATCGGAGGAATCTGCCATGCTGAAATGTCTGCTACGGCTGATATTTTTCATGCAAATGCTGTTCGCGTTTCCCGTCCAGGCAGGCTGGATAGGCGTTCGGGTCCAGGATTCCAGGGCGGATGACGGGACGGTGAGAGGGGTGGCGGTTGTCGATGCGGGCGTGGATACTCCGGCCGCCCGCGCCGGTTTGCAGGCGGGCGACGTCATCATCTCGGTCAAGGGTGTTCCCGTTGCCGCTACCCCTGATTTTGTCAGAATTGTCAGGGAGACACGGGCAGGTGAGCCCGTCGAAATGAGAGTCATCAAGGAAGGAAAGACGGTTGTACTGGCACCCCTTTCCTCCGATCCGCCACGCGGAATCGCCGATCTGCAGAGGGGCATCGACAACCTGGAAAAGCGTCACTACGACCAGGCCGTCAGGGATTTTACGAAAATACTGGAAAGCGATCCAGCCCAAGAGAACGCCTTTTTTTACCGCGCACGGGCGTATCATGAACTGGGCACGTGTGATCGGGCCGTTGCGGATTATACGAAGTGCATCGAGTTGAACCCCAAAGCACTCACTGCCTACGTCAACCGCGGCCGGTGCTATGATCGTATGAATCTCTTCGAACAGGCTGTCAGCGACTTCAGTCGAGCCGTCGAGATGGCGCCCAAGATGGCCCCCCTCTATGTGGAGAGAGCGTATGTTTATCTCCGGAAGGGCCTCTCTGACCGTGCCATCGCGGATTGCACCAAGGCGCTGGAACTGTTGCCGACAATGGATATCGCCTACCGGATGAGGGCGGACGCATACGCAGCCAAAGGAATGAAGCAGGAGGCTCAGGCAGATTATGAGCGGGCCGCGGCTGCATATATCGAAAGTGGACTTGAATTCGCCAGGAAGGGAAACCTCGAAGGGGCACTGCGCAGGTTCGACTCCGCGATACAGCTCAAGACAAGACATTCTTCCAAGGCCTTCTATAATCGTGGCGTGGTCTACGAGAAAAAGGGGGAGCATGTGCGGGCCGTGAATGACTATTCCGAAGCGATACGGCTCAATCCGAGCTATGCCGAGGCCTATTTGCGGAGAGGATACGTTTTTGCGCAGAAGCTTGGGGACTACGGTAATGCCAGGAAAGATTGGGAGAAGGCGAAAAGTCTGGATCCCTCCGGCGAGTTTGGGCGTCGTGCCGCGGAAAATCTGGGGAAACTGGGAGGTGGAAGATGACGCGGTTGCTTACATTCACGTGTGTAATCATCATGTTTTTCACAGCCGTCGCCAATGCTCAATGGATTGTAGAAGACCCCAGATGTGCCGGTTTCCCTGCGTTTCTTCTGAACGCCACGCAGAAGATCACAAAACTGGAAGAGCTTTCCCGCAAGATAAGGGAGGCGGAAGAAAGTGCGTTTAATGCCTCCGTAAACGCCCGGAGATATGACACGGAGGCCCAGGCATGGCTCAAGGAAATCAATGATCGCATCAGGAGAATGGCGGAGATCGCCAAACTGTGCCAGGGAACCAACCGCGATATGGCAAAGACCCAGCTCGAGTACGAGTTGGGTGAAATTCTCAGACTGATTCGACAAATCGACGGCAATCTGAATCTTGTGAATGCGGAATTGCTGATTGCCAGGTCCGCCAAGATACATTCATCCAACTGGAGGGGATTGCATGCCGCAGAATCCCTGGTTCTGGCAACGGAGATAGCGCGCTGGAAAGAAATCGCGCCGAACTGCAACAGGCCGGACGAAAAGCTGGCTGAACTTGCAAAGCTGAAGATACCGGATGTGCCTTCACCGCTTCCCTTGGATTCCTTTATCCGTTCCATTGAAAATCATGCGGACAGTATCGCTAAATGCGCCGCCGATGCGCACAGCCTGGAGGTAGTTGCCAGGGACTACCTGAAGTGGTGCGAAATCGACCTGGAAGCCCGGAAAGGGGCAAGCGCGGCTCTGATTGATTCCGGGGATACGATTATTTTCACCATCACCGTCAGGAATACGGGCAAACACGAACTGGAAGACCTGGACGTAATTGATAAAATCTGCCCGAACGCATTGTTACAGGGGGGCGACACGGACGGCGACAGTCTGCTCGATCCCGGAGAGACCTGGACCTATCAGTGCACCAAGCGAGTCAATACGAAAGATTTGCGACAATCCGAGATACTGAGAAACCAGGTGGAAGTGGTTGCAAGGGGGCCGTCCAAGGCAAAGGTGAAAACAACTCTGAAGAAATCGGCCTCAACCGAAGTCAAGATCCGGGCGCTTACGGAGGTGCCGGACCTGGTGGGGACCACCCTCGAAATAGCCAGGGAAACGATAACGGGCGCCAGTCTGCGCGTCGGCAAGGTGGAGTATGTATTCGACGACACCGACGTCACCAAGGGGGATGTGGTGAGGCAGAGCCCGGAAGCCGGGAGATTCGTGAGGGCAGGCACGTTTGTGGATATCGTCGTATCCAAGGGCCTGCTGGAAAAAGCGGAGAGTCTGTTCGTCGATCCTCCCCGTGTCACAATCAAGGTCGGCGAAAAGACCACCGCTTTCCGCGCCATATTGGTGTACAACAACAAACGTGAGGAGGACGTGACCAGATGGGTGGTGTGGGACCCCGGCGGAAGCGACCCCACTTTTACCTGCGCAAAGGCGGGGAATTTCATCAAGTGGGCATCCTTTGGCGGTTCGATGCGCAATTCCGCCACCATTACCTGCGAGGAGGACTGGTCTGTGCCCGCTTTCCAGCCGCCCATATCACGTTCGAGCGACCGCAACGCGAAGGTGCCGCAAGCCGGACCCGGTGACTATACCTGGTATGCGTTCTGCGAACCCCGCACCGGTGAGGTCACCTATGGGCAGCACCTCATGACCGGGAGGAGTATCATGTCCGGACCGTTCCCCGGTCCGAGGACGGTCTATGACTGGATCGCCAAGAATTGCCCGAACTGGCGCTGCGACACCAGCAGCGCATGCGCCAAGACTCCGGCCATGGGGGGGCGCTGGAAGGTGCTCTGCGGGAAAAACGATCTGAGGGTCGTTCTAGGGGAAACCCATGATTTCATCAAGTACATGCTCATCAAGGAAGGTTTCCTCGGTGAGCCTGACGCCCGCGTTTGGGTGAACCAGGTGTATCCCGACTGGGTATGTCTTGCTGACGGCAGATCACCCGGGCCGTCCACAGGCCTTAACAAACCCCGCAAGGGAGGTAATTGGGCGGTCGTGTGCAGCCGGCATCACGGCGGTGTCGGCCTCACGCAGCATCCGGATCCCATCAGCCAGTGGATCTGGAATGAGAACGTGCTGAGCGAACCTGACGCCCGACTCTGGGCCGACCAGAACTGCCCGAGCTGGCGGTGTGACTCCCAGGGAAAATGCCTGACCGGGGTTGCCCGCGGTACATCTGGAGACCAGCCCCTTGAGCTTCCTCCGGAACCGGGTAGCGGCTCGTGGAGCGAATTCGCTGAAGGATTCAGGCGGGGAGCGAGGGAGGGTTTGGATAAACCGTCGCCGCGGGAAGAGGCCCGCACGGTTCAGAAACCTGTTTATCAGCCGGTGAAGCCATCCGACACGGGAAGGACGTCTTCTTCTAGTACCAAGCCGTCAGACTCCGGAGTCAACTGTGAAGCGCTGCGTGCGGGATATATCAAGAAGTGCCTGGAGATGCGGGAATCCTATGCGAAGCAGAATTGCGCCCAGAACAGGAATTATTCAGGGTGCTTCCTGGACCCGGTGGGATGTTACGGCTATGTCGTCAGCGATGCGCTTCCCGACGGTAGGAGCCAAGGGAGGGTGGGCTGCGGCAGAGGTGTCGTAGAGCAGTACATCTCCTGTCTCACCGCATGTAATCAGGGGTTGCTACAGAAACGCTACAATATGAACACAGTGCCCACCTGCGGGAATGAGTGCAAGACAAAGGCACTGGACGCAATCAAGGGGTGCAACACCGGCTCACGGTGAAAGGCGGGTGAGATGATAGGAGGCGCGATGACCGGCAATCCGGATGTCATGGGCGTGGGGATACTGCTGCTGGTGGCGGGCATCTCGATATTCCTGGCGGGTCTGTCCCTGGTCAAAAAATTCCGCAGCGCAGCAAACTATAGCGGTATCGGGAGTTTCCGCTTTTCTCGGCAGGGCGCTGCTTGGCTGGCTGGGTATCTCCTTGTCATATTCGGCTTGGCGTCCGTGTTTGTGAGCGTCATGCTCCTGTTCCTGTAACCGTTGTCGTCCAAAGAAGCGTTCCAGGCGTGAATGCTTACGTTCCGGACGAAACTGCCCGCATCCTTCCCACCGGCATGATGATCATCGGATCCTCCATGGTCGGCATGGTAAGAACAGCCCGCACCTCATCGTCCTCGAATGCGCCGATCACCACCGTTCCCAGGTTCAGGGAGACTGCCTGCAGGGCCACATTCTGCGCGGCGGTTCCGGCCTCCATGTGGGCATAGCGCACCCCTCTCTTTCCGTATTTTCCGGTTGATCGTGCAAAGACCGCGCTGAAGACAACGGTTGCGGGGGCGCTGCAGACAGGGTCCTGGTGAAGAGATGCCTCTCGGAGTTTCCGGCGCACGTCGCCGGATCGCACCAGGGCCAGTCCGTGTCTGTCCGGTAGATACCGGTACACTCCGGCAGGCAGGTTCCGAATATCTCCGGCGACCACGTACGTTTCCAGTGGGTACAGTGCGCCGGCGGAGGGCGCTGTTCTCATGCCCCTGCCGTGGGTAATCCCCTGGGCTGCCCACAGGAGCTGGGCAATCTCTTCCAGGGAGAGCGGGCCTGTGCCGTAGTCGCGGTGCGATCGCCTCTCCCGCAACGCCTTCTCGACGGATGTCGCGCTTTCCAACTTCGGCCGGGGCAGGGGGATGATCCTTTGCCCGGACACCGGCGCCGTCTTGTCGGTCATGGGCTTTTCCCTTTCGCATCCGGAAGAGAGCAGAACGAGTGCGGCAACAATGAGCAGTGCCGCAAACGTAACGATTATTTTTTCTCTGGTGAGCATAGATTCCTGAACGGGCAGACATCATGTCTGCCCTTCTTGCAATAATCCTTGCCGAGGCGCACCAGGGCAGCCTCCAAGTCACGGAAATCCGACCCGCTCACCCGGTGTCTTGCCCATATCCGTTCGAGAGCGGCAAGCGGGTTTCTCTTTGAGATGAGGCCAAGGTGACCGGCCGCGAGTTCTGCCGGCAGTGAAAGCGCAGGCCGCGCCTTCCCCCATATGGTTCGAAGTTCCCGCAGAAATATGTTTACCGTAACGTCTCCGATCCCCTTTCCGAGTCCTTTCAGGCGATCCTCCAGGTCTTTTTCATCCCGGGCCTGTTCATGGAGATTGTTCAGGTCGCCCCCGTAGTGCCCCTCCAAATCCTTCATTATGGACAGCAGTTTCGTGGCGGTGGAGAAATCGTATCGGACATAGCCGCCCGCGTCCAGTATCTCCACCAGTCCGTCCCAACCGGTATCGAGAATCCGAGCGGGAAGGACGATCCCGCGTCGTTCGAACTCCCTGTATGTCCGCGCGGCGGCTGCCGAGGAAATCCGCGCCCCGAAGAGCTTGGCGGCGAGGAACCACTTGCTCAGTTCGAGCCGGCTGCAAGAGGACAGTTCGATACCCAGTTCACGGGAAAATGTGCCGCCCATGGTCTGGAGAAGCGATGCGACAATGTTGGCGGATGCATGCATGGTTCTTCCCCCGCGTGTGCTTTCAGAAAAATTATACCCGGTTTGAAAGGCTTTTCTCGGCAACGGCTTTTTTGTGAGAAAAGTGTGTCGGCGCCCATCAGATACAGTACGCAAGCACCCTCTCGTATCAGAGTCACGCATGGATGAGAGGCTGGAGACGCGGAAAGCTTTCTTGACATGCAACCGAAAGCACGGATACTGGTGAACGCGCTTTGTGCGTCATTATTCGAATTGTATAGCGATTTCTTCATGGGAATGAGCCCCGGGCTCTGCCGAGTTGTCTTCGGGAAGAGAGGAACAGCGAATATGTTTTTCAGGGGAATTACCGGAAATGTCCTGATTCTGGGGCTGGTAAGCTTCCTCACCGACTTTTCCAGCGAGATGATCTATCCGCTCCTGCCGGTGTTCCTGACCACCGTGCTGGGCGCGGGACCCGCTTTTTTGGGGGTAATCGAGGGGGTTGCGGAATCGACCGCTTCCCTGCTCAAGCTTTTTTCCGGGATTGCGTCCGACCGTGTGCGGGATCGGAAGAAACTTGTGCTGTCCGGCTACGGCATTTCCTCCTGCGTCCGACCCCTGATCGCGGCAGCCACCGGCCCGTTGGCGGTTCTGGTAGTAAGGTTCGCGGACCGGGTCGGGAAGGGTATCCGCACGTCGCCCCGGGACGCGCTCATTGCTGACTCGGTGGACCCCGCCATCAGGGGCAAGGCGTACGGCTTCCACCGCTCCATGGACCATGCGGGCGCCATTGCCGGGCCTCTGACCGCCACCCTGCTGTTGACGTACTTCACCACGGATCTCCGCACGGTTTTCTGGCTTTCGGCCATCCCCGGCGCTCTCACGGTTCTTCTCATCATCTTCAAGGTAAAGGAGGTGTCGCGCAGAAAGGGGCCGAGCGACGGCAGTTTCTTCGGGATATTCCCGCGGGGGAGGTTGAGGAGATACATCCTGGTCCTTTTTCTCTTCACCCTGGGAAATTCGTCCGATGCCTTCCTTCTCCTAAAGGCGGGCCGGCTTGGCGTTTCCCCGGTGATGATCCCGATTCTCTGGGCCTTTTTCCACGTGGTGAAGATGTCTTCCTCCATGCCGTTCGGCGCGCTTTCCGACCGGGTCGGGAGGAGGGGGATCATCGTTTCCGGTTGGGGGATCTACGCACTTACCTATGTCGGGTTTGCCTTCGCCTCTACCGAACTTCACGTATGGCTGCTGTTCACCCTCTACGGCCTGTTCTACGGCCTTACCGAAGGGGTTGAGAAGGCGTTTCTGGCGGATATTTCCGGTCCGGAGGAGCGGGGGAGCGCATTCGGCTGGTTCAACTTCGCAGTCGGTATCGGCGCCCTGCCCGCGAGTCTGGTGTTCGGTTTCATCTGGCAGTGGGTCGGTCCCGGCGCCGCGTTCGGTTTCGGGGCGGGAACCGCTGCACTGTCCGCGGTTCTGCTTCTGCTGCTCGTGAAACCGGCGAAGGTAATTCGGGCAGGATAGTGCCCGCTCAGGATATTCTCGGGATGCAGGCAAAAAAGAGGGGGCGTGATGCCCCCTAACGTGTGCCTTGCTATTGCTGTTGCTTTCTTACCTTGCACCGGTTCTCCCCTGTCCTTGGGAAGGATAGGAAGGCGGAGTCACACCGGTTCCGGTCTGCTGCTGGGTAGTGCCGGGCTTTGACGAAGTCTTTTCCTTGGTCCCGGATTCCTGCTGGGCCGGCGGCTTCTGTCCGCTGTGTTGCCGAACCGTCGGCTGCTGTCCGGACTGCCGGATCTGATTCGGCGGTTGTCCCTGGTGGTACGTTGGGGGCGCGGGAGTCTGGCGCCGCTCTATTTTTACCGGTTGTGCCGGTTGCTGAGATCCCGTGGGATAGGTCGCCGCGGGGCGCTGAACCTGCGGCGGCGGAGTTTTTATCACCGGCTGTCCGGCGGGGGAGGGGACCTGAGGCTTCCGGATCTGCTGTGGTTTCCTGACCGGCGTCGGTGCCACAGGTTGCGGCGCAACCGGCTGGGGTGCAACCCTTGTGCCCTGAGAGTCAATGGTGCGCGACCTGTCCTGGCTCGGAGTCCCCGTTATCACGCCTTGCTGACGGCCGGTGGAAATCCCGCTGGGCGCCGTTCTGATTCGGGTGCGTTCAACGGATTGCCCTGACGGCCGTGTTCCCGTCGTGGATGAAGGCGTGGGCGTGGCGGATGGTGCGATTGCGGGGGCCGTTGATGTCGGAGTCCCCGTTGTCCTGGTTTTCCTTTCCTTCGGAGGCTTTACGGTTGCCGGCGGTTTTTCGGCAGGCACAGCCGGAGGGGCAGCCGTGGTGCTGGGAGGCAACGGCAGCCGCTGTTCCGCTCTTCCGCCGGAAGGCTTGACAGTCGTGGGCTGAGGGGCAGGCACCGGCGTGCCGAGAGGAGGCTTCTCCTTCCCCGTACTCACGCTGCCCGTCTCGGCCGGTCGTGTCCCACTCCCTTCCCGCACCGGATGTATCGGCTCTTCCCGTCGAATTGTCCGCATCTGTCGCACCGGACTCCCCGGCCTGAATACCGACCCTCTTTCGTCGGTAACCAGCCTCCGTTCCCTGCGGATCTTCTCCGGTTTTACCTGTTGCACCATGGGCGGGGGGAGCTTGGCGACAGGGATTGTTCTGATGACCGGCGAGGCGGACGTCCTGTCCGGTTTCACGACAGGCGGCGGGCCGAAACCCACGTTACGCTCCTTGAACGGGTTCTCATGGAGCCTGAAGTCGGTCCTCCTGCCGTGGAAGAAGGTATCCCGATGCATTGCCGTTACCGCGTTCCTGGCATCGATGTTTCTATAGTGCCGGTGCACGTTGATGATGCTGATGTTGATGGTATTGATGTTCACGCTTCCCGGTCCGTAGTCACCGTACCCGTAGTAGGTGTCTCCGGGAGCCAGCGGCACCCACGACACATAGGTGGGCGTATGCACCCATCCCACGTACCCCGGGCCCCAGTGGGCCGCGCCGTGGCGCGGAGGGACCCAGCACCATCCCCTCCCGCCCAGAAATGCCCATCTGCCGTAGTGATAGGGCGCCCATCCCCACGGTTCATAGGAAATCCAGATATAGTTGCCCCCCATCCACGCCCATCTGCCGTCGCGGTAGGGCGCCCAGTTCAGGGAAATCGAGACGCTGGGGGTCCACACGTAGCCGTAGTCCGCGGTATTGATCCACCTGCCGTTGGTGTCCAAATCATAGGCGTATTCATCCAGTTCGTTCGGAAGGTAGTGCAGGCTTTCGCCGGCCCTGGCAAGCATCCGGTCACGCGCCCTGTTCCATGCCTCCCATTCGCCGCCCGCGGCGAGGGGGTAAAACTCCGCTCTCAGGTCTTCCCTGATAAGAAGGGTATTACCCGCCGGTATGCGGATCTTGCCGTTTCTGGTTTCCGCATATGCCTCTCCCTTGAGAACGGAGATTTCCGTCGCGCCTCTTTCGGCAACGTCTATCATGACAAGGGAGTCATCCCGGCATACGATGGAACTCAGTGGCGTGTCAATCTGGATGGAATCTATGCCGTAACTTCGGTTATTGATATATGCGTGTCCGCTGTTCAGATAGAACTGGATGGATTCACCGTCAAGGGAGAGGGTGTCGAGGGATGAGAATGCATTAAGCCGGATGAGTGCGCCTCCCAGAACCTGAACCTCCGTTTTCCCCCCCTGGGGAACCCAAAGCCGGTCTCCTTCCCGCAGCGGGGTATTGGTGGAAGCGGGCAGCCACCCTGGAATATCCGTGGTCTGAATCTGCACATCACCCGACAGAAAACCGATTCTGGCACGTCCATACTCCGCGGAGAAGGCGAAGACGGGTGTCAACGCCAGCACCAGCAACAATGGGACGATTCTCAAGGTTTTCATCGATGTTCTCCTCTCGTTCCTTCTCTTCGGAATTGTTCCTGAAGTAGTATCAATTGTACTCTCTCGCATTACATCGCACAACCGGACGCATTCGTTGACCGACCCTTTTTTCCTGTTATCCTTGAGGACATGCCACGGTCAGTTATCGAAACATTTCCGGTCACGCGTCTGGACATCCTCGATGCGGAGGGAAACGCCGACGAAACTCTTCTCCCACCTCTTTCCCGTGAGGATACCCTGCGGCTCTATGAACTGCTGGTCCTTTCCCGGGCGTTCGACGGTCGAGCCTTGAGCCTGCAACGGGAGGGGCGGATCGGCACGTATCCCTCCATCCTCGGCCAGGAAGCCGCCCAGGTGGGAAGCGCTTTTGCCCTGGAGAAGAGTGACTGGGTCTTTCCCTCGTTCCGGGAAACCGGAATGCATGTCGCCATGGGGTACCCCCTTGACCTGCTGTTCCGCTACTGGGCCGGGGACGAGCGGGGCCTCGTCACTCCCGAGGGGCTGAATATCCTTCCCGTCTGCGTTTCGGTGGGCACCCACATACCTCACGCGGTCGGAGCGGCCATGGCGGCCCGCTACCGCAAGGACCCCATTGCGGTTGTCGCCTATTTCGGTGACGGAGCGACCTCCAAGGGCGATTTCCACGAGGGCTTCAACATGGCGGGGGTGTACCGTCTGCCGGTGGTATTCATCTGCCAGAATAACCAGTGGGCCATATCAGTGCCCCGGGGTCGGCAGACGGCAGCCGCAACCATTGCCCAGAAGGCGATTGCCTATGGGTTCGAGGGGGTACAAGTGGACGGTAACGACGTATTCGCCGTCTACGACGCGACACGACAGGCCTTGGAAAGGGCGCGAAGCGGCGGTGGCCCGACATTCATCGAGTGCTTCACCTATCGCATCTCCCACCACACCACGGCTGATGACGCGGACCGCTACCGGAGCGTCGACGAGGTGGAGGAGTGGAAGAAGAGGGACCCCATCGAGCGCCTCCGCCGTTTCCTGGAAAAACGCGGTTTCTGGACAGTCGAGTATCAGCGGGAGTTGGAGCATCGGACCCGCGATACCATCGACCAGGCGGTTCGGGAGGCGGAAAGCGCCGCTCCGGCCGAGAGGCGGGAGATCTTCCTGTCGGTCTTCGAGAAGCGGACACCCCGTCAGATTCGGGAGATGGAGGGGGGAGCCGATGCCGGTGCGTAACATGGTGCAGGCCATCAATCTCGCCCTGCGGGAGGAGATGGAGCGGGACGACCGGATCGTGCTGCTCGGAGAGGATGTGGGAAAGGACGGCGGGGTGTTTCGCATTACCGAAGGTCTCCTGGAGATGTTCGGTGAGGAACGGATCATCGATACCCCCCTGGCCGAGTCGGGCATCGTGGGGGCCGCGGTCGGCATGGCTCTCTACGGCCTGATGCCGGTGGCGGAAATCCAGTTCCTGGGATTCATCTATCCCGCTTTCGATCAGATTTTTTCCCATGCGGCCCGTTACCGGAGCCGCTCCCGCGGCAGGTTTTCCTGTCCGCTGGTGATCCGCGCCCCCTACGGGGCGGGCATCAAGGCGCCCGAACTGCACGAGGAGAGCTGCGAGGCCTTCTTCTGCCACATGCCGGGGGTCAAGGTGGTGGTCCCTTCCGGCCCTTACGTCGCGAAAGGCCTTCTCATCTCGGCCCTCCGCGACCCGGACCCTGTCATATTCCTGGAGCCGACCCGGCTCTACCGGATGATACGGGAGGAGGTGCCGGACGGTGACTATGCCGTGCCTCTGGGCCAAGCCCGTATCGTGAGGGAAGGAAGTGATGTGACGGTCATCGCCTGGGGGAGCATGCTGGAGCGGGTGGTGAAGTCCCTGGAGCCCTATGACGCCGAAATAGTCGACCTGCTTACCCTGTCACCCTTTGACGAAGAAACGGTCCTCCGTTCCGTGGCGAAAACCGGCCGAGTCGTCATCGTCCACGAGGCGCCCCGGACCTGCGGCTTCGGGGCGGAACTGGCCGCCACCATAGCCGAGGAGGCCATTCTGTCCCTGCGGGGCCCGGTACTTCGGGTTGCCGGACCTGACGTGCCGGTCCCTCTGGCGAAACTTGTCGAGCACTATCTCCCCGACGCCGCCCGCATCCGGGCCGCGGTCGAGGAGCTTCTGAGGTACTGATCATGCCTTTCGATTTTCTGTTGCCGGATTTGGGAGAGGGGATCACCGAGGCCGAGATACGGAAATGGCTCGTCAAGGTCGGCGATGCGGTGGAGGAGCACCAGTGCGTTGTGGAGGTGGAGACCGACAAGGCCGTGGTGGAGGTGCCGACACCCCGTAAAGGGACGGTTCTCTCACTCGCGTGCGGCGAGGGGGAGACGGTGCGGGTCGGCGAGACCCTGCTGACCATCGGCGAAGAGGGTGAGATGGAAGAGCAACGGCCCCGCTCCGTGTCGGTGGTGGGGGAGCTGCCGGAAGCAGAGGAGGTTCCTGCCGCCCCGGTGCTCGCCACCCCGGCGGTGAGGGCACTGGCGCGGGAGAGGGGGATCTCCCTCGACGGCATACAGGGGACCGGTCCCCGCGGCAGCATTACACGGGAAGACCTGCTGACGGCCGCTGAAAAAAGGAGGGTCGCGGACGAAAAGCCGGGACCTGAGGAGCGCATCCCGTTCCGGGGCCTGCGCCGCGCCATTGCCCGGCACCTGCTCAAGTCCCACCAGCTGACCGTCTGCGTCACCGGCATGGAGGAGGTGGACGTCACCGAACTCTGGAACCTGAGGATACGGGAAAAGGCAGGACTTGACGCCCGCGGGATCCACCTCACCTATTTTCCCTTCGTCATCAAGGCGGTCCAGCATGCCCTTCGCGAGCATCCCCTCCTCAACGCCTCCGTGGATGAGGAAGGGGAGGCTATCATCCTGAAGAAATACTGCAACATCGGCTTTGCGGTGGATACGCCGGAAGGTTTGATTGTGCCGGTGCTGCGGGAGGTTGAGAAGAAGAGCATCCTGGAGCTTGCCGGCGAGCTCCAGGCCCTGTCGGAACGTGCCCGGCAACGAACCATTACCCTGGAGGAGATGAAGGGGAGCAGCTTCACCATCAGCAACTTCGGCCAGTTCGGCGGCGGATTCGCCACGCCGATCATCAATTACCCCGACGTGGCAATCCTGGGCTGCGGCAGGATCGCCGACAAACCCTGGGTCGTGAACGGTGAGATTGCAATCCGGAAGATACTTCCCCTGTCCCTGACCTTCGACCACCGGGTGACGGACGGGGGGGACGCGACCCGCTTCCTGAGCCGTGTCGCTGGTTATCTCGAGGACCCGGCACTCCTTTTCATCGAGAGCGTATGAGGTAAGATTTTAAGGCTGAAGGCTGAAGGTGGAAGGCAGAAAGATGAAACATGAGGGTTTTGCGCAGACTTGGGATTTGACGTCATCACTACTCATGAAATAGTTACTATTTTCGGTAGAACGTTCATGGAGTGCGGGTTTTCCTTCAGTCTTCAGCCTTCAGCCTTCAGCCCTCAGCCTATTATCCTGCCCAGGTGTGTTATGAAAGAACTCGATCGCCTCTTTTTTCCGAAAAGCGTCGCCCTGGTGGGCGCTACCCCCGACCCGGCGAAGCTCGGCGGTATCGTACTCCGTAATCTCATCCGGCTCAAGGGCACGGTGTACCCGGTCAACCCGAAGTACGGAGAGATCCTCGGGATTCGCTCGTTTCCTTCCGTTGCGGATCTCCCGGAAACCGTGGACCTTTCCGTGATCCTCCGGCCCGCGGCCGATGTGCCGGCCATCCTTGAGGCGCATCGGGGCAAGGCGCGCTTTGTCCTGGTCGTAAGCGCCGGTTTCGCCGAGGTGGGTGCATCCGATCTGCAGGCCGAGATCATCCGCATCGGCAGGGAAGGGAGGCTCAGGCTCGTCGGGCCCAACTGCCTGGGACTCTACAATCCCCGGCACCGGCTCGACACCATGTTTCTTCCCCATGCCTGCCTGAAGAGGCCGAAGCGCGGGAACGTTGCCGTGGTTTCCCAGAGCGGCGCGGTGATGATCTGCCTCCTGGAAGCAATCCGGATGGCGAACACGGGGATCTCCAAGGTGGTGAACTACGGGAATGCGGTTGACCTGGACGCGCCCGAGGTCTATGAATACCTGGCCGAAGACGACGACACCGCGGTGGTGGTCTCGTACCTGGAGTCGGTGGGCGACGGCCGCAGGTTCCTGGAAGCGGCCAGGTTTCTGTCCGACCGCAAGCCCCTCCTTATCCTGAAGGCGGGCAAGGGCGCCGGGGGGGGCGCCGCGGCGTTTTCCCACACGGGAAGGCTGGCGGGCAACTACGAGGTGTTCCACTCCCTCATGAGCCATTACGGGCTGCATGAGGTGGCAGGGTTCGATGAACTGCTCGACGCGGCCAAGGCCGTTTCCTACCAGCGGCCCGTTCCGGGGAAGCGGGTCTGCATCATCACCAACGGCGGCGGAGCCGGTGTGCTGGCCGTGGACGAGTGCGCGCGCCGCGGCCTGGAGCTGCCCGCTTTGTCCGAAGAGGTCCGCCGGGAGCTGCGCAATGCCTTTCCCTCCTTTTACACGGTGGCCAATCCCATCGACCTGACCGGGCAGGTGCGGGTCGACGATTACCGGGAGGCCCTGTTCGCGGTGCGGGATGTGTACGACGGTTTCCTGGTGATTGCCCTTACAGGCGTTGCGGGAGTGACGCTGCGGCTTGCGGACTGTCTCCGCGAATTCCGGGAGAAGGCGGGCAAGCCGGTCGTCGTGCATATCGCCCAGGGCGGGGTGGCGCTGCGCCTCATCCGCCTGACGGAACGGGCGGGGATTCCCGTCTACCCGTCTCCCGAACGGGCGGTCCGCGGGCTGGCCTCGCTTCTGGGGAAAGGAGGCTCCCATGGATAGGCGGGAGAACCTTCGCCATCTCCTCGAGACATATCCGGATACCAGGGCCCTTCCGGAACACGCCGTCAAAGGATTCCTGCGTGAAGCGGGCCTCCCCGCACCCGACGGGTTCTTTATTCCGGCAGGCGGCTCACTCCCCGACTGCTCCCGCCTTTCGTACCCCCTCGTAGCCAAGGTGTCTTCATCGCGGATCCGCTCCAAGAGCGATGTGGGAGGGATCCGTCTCGGGCTGACGAACTCCGCGGAGGTTGCTTCGGCAGTGGCCGACCTGATGGGGATTGAAAACGCGGAGGGTGTCATTCTCGAAGAGCAGGCGCAAGCGGGGACCGAGGTCATCGTCGGCGGCATCATCGATCCCCAGTTCGGCCCGGTGGTCATGTTCGGCCTGGGCGGCGTGCTCGTGGAACTCTTTCACGATGTTGCCTTCGCACTTGCTCCCATGACCCGTGACGACGCCTATCGCCTCATGGAACGGGTGAAGGGATACCGTCTTCTGACCGGCTACCGCGGCGCGCCGCCCCGGGATCGCGAGGCGTTGGCGGACATTCTGGTGACCGTCTCCGAACTGATTGCCACCGGGTTCCTGGAGGAGATCGACCTCAATCCGGTTGCACTCTACCCCAGCGGCGCAATGATTCTCGACGCCAAGATGTTCGTTGCCGTCCGACACTGATTTGCCGGCTTGTCCCCTCGCAGCGTGCACACTCCTTTTCCGCATCCTTCCGAATGCGCGGCAGTGTTCTTTTGACAGGAGCATCCCGCTGTACTACTATGGCGCCTTCACACGGAGCCGCTTGCGGTTCATGTCAGGAGAACGCCCATGAGAGACACCATAGAATCACTCTTCCCCTACGTGGAGGAAATACCGGCGGAGTATCGCATCGATTCGCCCATCAGGCAGGATTACTACCTGGTGGCCGGCGAACTGCGCCGCTGGAACGGCCCGCTGCGGGAGGTCCTGTCACCGGTCTGGGTGAAAGAGGGCGAAAAACTGACCAGAAAACGGATCGGCGAGTTCCCGGACCTGTCGGAAGACGCGGCCCTGGAAGCCCTTTCCGTGGCGGTGCGCGCCTATGACAACGGACGGGGGGAATGGCCCACCATGTCGGTGGGGGAGCGCATCCGGCGTGTCCAGCACTTTACCCGCGCTTTGCTGGAAAAACGGGAGCCCATCGTCAGGCTCCTCATGTGGGAGATCGGCAAGTCGTTCCGGGAGGCGGAACGGGAGTTCGACCGCGCCGTGGCCTATATCCGGGAGACCATCGAGGCCCTGAAGGAACTGGACCGGGTTTCCTCCCGTTTTGTCATCCAGCAGGGGATAATCGGCCAGATCCGGCGTGCGCCGCTCGGCGTGGTCCTGTGCATGGGGCCCTACAACTTCCCCCTCTATGAAACCTTCACCACGCTGATTCCTTCCCTGATCATGGGGAACACCCTGGTCCTGAAACCCCCGCGCTTTGGGATTCTCCTGTTCCAGCCGCTGCTGGCGGCGTTTCGCGACGCCTTCCCGCCAGGGGTCGTCAACACGGTGTACGGCGATGGGGAAACCGTGGTTGCGCCCCTGCTCGCCTCGGGCCGGGTAGACGTGCTCGCCTTCATCGGCACCAACCGGGTCGCGGACGCCCTGCGCAGGACCCATCCCCGTCCGCACCGTCTCCGCTGCGTGCTCGGCCTCGATGCCAAGAATCCTGCCATCATCCTGCCCGACGCCGATATCGATCTGGCCGCGGCCGAATGCATCCGAGGCAGCCTTACGTACAACGGCCAGCGCTGCACTGCCCTCAAGATCCTGTTCGTACACCGCCGTATTGCCGACGCGTTTCTCGCGAAAATGGCGAAGGGGATAGCCTCGCTGCGATGCGGCATGCCGTGGGAGGAGGGTGTTACCGTCACGCCCCTGCCGGAGCCGGAAAAACCGGACTACCTGTGCGAACTGATACGGGATGCGCAGGGATTCGGCGCGCGGGTCGTCAACAAGGGCGGTGGAACGGCCGTCGCGTCCTTTTTCTACCCGGCGCTTCTCTATCCGGTGACCCCACAGATGCGCCTCTATGGTGAGGAACAGTTCGGACCGATCATCCCGGTTGTTCCCTACGACGACATCCGGGAGCCCGTCGAATACGTGGTCAGCTCCAACTACGGGCAGCAGGCGAGCATCTTCGGCAGGGACACGGACCAGCTCGCCCAGTTGGTGGATTCACTGGTCAACCAGGTGTGCCGCATCAATATCAACAGCCAGTGCCAGCGAAGCCCGGATACCTTTCCCTTCAACGGGCGCAAGGATTCCGCCGAGGGGACACAGTCCGTGTCCGATGCCCTACGGATATTCTCTATCCGCATTGTCGTTTCGGCCCGCGATACGGACGACAACCGCGAGATCATCACCTCCATCGTTCGGGAGAGAAAATCCCATTTCCTGTCTACGGACTTTATCCTGTAGGGATAGATCGTCCCTTCCGGCAAGCAGCCACCTCCCGGACCGAGGGCATCCCGACGCATGGATTCGTCCCATTTCAATCCCTCCCTCCGAAATAGGTCAAGTATATACGTTTTGGAAGATATCCCATGGATTACGATTGGATGAGATCGGCGACTTTCTTCAGGAGCTCTCCGGGGGTATGCGGTTTCTCAAGGAAATGGTGATTCTCCTCCAGGATGCCTTTCTTGGAAATGGTTTCGGGAGTATAGCCGCTGGTGAACAGAACTTTGACATCGGGACGTATCCGCTTCAGCCTGTCGTAAACATCCTTTCCATTCATTTTCGGCATTACCACGTCAAGCATGACCAGATCAACCGCATCTTTTCGTTGCAGGAATCTTTGCACCGCGTCCACGCCATCAATCGCCTCCTCCACTTCGTAGCCGAATTCCCGCAAGAGACCGGCATTGAATTTTCTTACCTCATCATCGTCTTCGGCAAGGAGTATCAATCCTTTGCACATCTTCACGGGAATGGACGTGGAGGATTCGACCGTTGTGGCAGTTGCGTTGATAATCGGCAAGAATACCCTGAACCGGGTGCCATTGCCCGGTTTGCTGCAAACGTCGATATAGCCGTTTGATTGCTTGACAATACCGTAGACGATGGAGAGACCGAGGCCGGTTCCCTTGCCCACCTCCTTCGTGGTGAAGAACGGATCAAATATCCGCTCAAGGACCTCGGCGTCCATACCGGTTCCCGTATCTTCGACCGAAATGCACGCGTACTTCCCCTTTTCTCCATAGCCGTGCGATTGTATGAAATCTTCCCCCATTTCGAAAAGTTCGGTGGATATCGTCAGTCTGCCTCCATTTCTCATGGCATCCCGCGCGTTTGTTGAAAGGTTCATAAGTATTTGCTCCAGTTGGCTGCCGTCGGCCATAACGACAAGTTCTTCCCGTGAACTCCGTGTCTCCAGATGTATATCCTCTCCAAGCAATCTTGTAAGGAAGTTACAAACCTTTTTCAGCAGGAGATTTACGCTGACCGGCTGAGGAGTAGCGGATTGTTTTCTGCTGAATGCCAAGAGCCCGCTGGTCACGTGGACGGCTCTCTCGGACGAGGCCGTTATCTGTTCCGCGAAGTGGCGCAGCGGGTCGTCTTTTCCCATCTTCATCAACAGGAGATGCGCGTACCCTGTGATGGCCGTGATGATGTTATTGAAATCATGGGCGACACCCCCCGCGAGCTGACCTATCGCCTCCATTTTCTGTGCATGGTGAAGTTGTGCTTCAAGCTTCTTTTTTTCTTCTTCCGTCCTCTTCTGTTCACGGAGGTCCCGGATGAAGCAGAAGGTGAAAAGGACTTTTCCCTTTCCGTCGCGAACGGCGCCCGCGAGACAGGAAACGGGGAAGGCGCCCCCTGTTGCGTCAACGGCCGAGAGTTCGCCTTCCCAACTTTCGCCTCCGAGTATGCACGGGCTCATCCGCTTTTCAAGAACCTCGAGCGATTCCGGAGCATAACAGGCACGAAGTCCGGTTCTTCGTAATTGATCCAGGGTGTAACCAAACAGTTTCTCGCATGCGGGATTGATGTACACGAGAGTGTCGGTCGAGTCTTGAATGGTGACGGCTTCCTGGAGGGATTCGATAATCGTCTTGAAAAGTTGAAGATTTTTCTGCGCAAAGCGTGCTTCGACCAATGCGTCCCGGAGTTGTTCCGTGCGTTTTTCTATCTCGCTGTCCATATGATTCAGAAGGCGATTGTTTATCAGCAGTTGTCCAAGGAAGTTACAGAAGACTGAAAGGAAGCGTTCATGCCATTCGGTAAAAGCACGTGGCTCGGGGTGCGATACATTCAGGACGCCAAGCACTTCGCCACCAATCTGGAATATGGGCGCGCTGATCAGGGAGCCGATGGCGCGTCCGTTCAATATCTTGAAGTGCGGGTCCGATGAGCAGTCGCGACAGTGCTGCAGGGTTTTTGTCTTGACTGCCAGACCCATTATGCCCTCTCCGATGCAGACAGTGGTCGAAGAGAGCCTGTCGTGTGATGAACTGAAATTCCCTTCCGTAAGATCTTCGTGGTCAAGACCGATACAGTTTTTCAGGGTGTCATCATGGAGCAGGAAAACGGAGCAGGATGTTATGTCGAGGTTTTCAAGCAATCCTCGTAACGCGTTGTGCAGCAGAGTGGTTTCATCCACGTCCCGCAACTCCAGTGAACTCAGAATGCTGAGCGCCGAAAAGGAGTTGAGAAGACTCGTGAAATTGCCATGCAATTCCAGAAATGAATTAACTATATTATTCTCATTCATCGTGTGTAAAATTCTCTGAGAAAATGGAAAAAGAGTCTATAATCCTGTTTCCCCGGACACCTTTGTAGTGAAATTTTGACCACAAAATGAAATGTTTCTGGAAGAGGATAATATTAAGTCTAAATTATGTAAATACATTATTCTTTTGTCATGTTTCGATCAATAAAGAAAGTAAAAATTACATCGTATACCTTATAGCTATGTAGCATAAATATTAATTTATTATATACAATATACTAATACGGTTGCTCAAATGAAAGATTAATCTTGCCGGCGATTTCTTGTGTCCGGATTTGCTAAGCAAGTGTCTTCTTGACGTCTCCCCGTTTATTCCTTTGCGCGGCAACTTTGAAATTCACGCCCTTCACCTTGACGCAACGCCTGGTGATGCCTATCATTTTCGTACGTGACTGTTACGAAGGGAGCAAAAAAACATGATCAGATCGGAAAAAATGACCATAAAGACCCAGGAAGCCCTTGGCGCGGCGCAGCAACTGGCCGCATCCCGCCAGAACGGCTCCATCGAGCCGGAACATCTGCTCCTGTCGCTGCTGGACCAGGAAGGGGGTTTGATCGGCTCCATTCTGCAGAAGATCGGGGCCAATCCCGCCTATGTCCGTTCAAAGGTTGAGGATGCTTTGAAGAGGCTTCCCCAGGCGACCGGGTCCGGGGTGCAGATCTATCTCTCCTCGTCGCTGCACCATTCCCTGGATACGGCCCAGCGCGAGGCGGAGGCCATGAACGACGAATTCGTTTCCACCGAGCATCTGCTCCTGGGCCTTGTCGAGGAAAAGGGGAGCACGGTGGCGACCATCCTCGCCGACAGCGGGGTTTCCCGCGATGCGGTGCTTGCCGCACTCAAGGATCTGCGCGGTGACGAGCGGGTCACCGACCAGAACCCGGAGGAGAAGTACCAGGCGCTGGCGAAATACAGCCGCGACCTCACCGAGGCTGCCCGCAAGGGGAAACTGGACCCGGTCATCGGCCGTGATGACGAGATCCGCAGGGTGATCCAGGTCCTGTCCCGCCGGACCAAAAACAACCCGGTGCTCATCGGCGAGCCGGGCGTCGGCAAGACTGCAATCGTCGAGGGTCTGGCCCAGCGCATCGTGTCCGGAGACGTGCCCGAGACCCTGAAGAACAAGCGTATCGTGGCCCTGGACATGGGTTCGCTCATTGCCGGCACCAAGTACCGGGGCGAGTTCGAGGAACGTCTCAAGGCCGTGATAAAGGAAGTCACCAAGTCCGAAGGGAACATCGTCCTTTTCATCGACGAGATGCACACCCTGGTAGGCGCGGGGGCCGCCGAGGGGGCCATGGACGCCTCCAACCTGCTGAAGCCGGCCCTTGCACGGGGCGAACTCCACTGCATCGGCGCCACCACCCTCAACGAGTTCCGCAAGAACGTGGAAAAGGACGCGGCCCTGGAGCGCCGCTTCCAGCAGGTCTTTACCGGCGAGCCGAGCGTGGAGGACACTATCTCCATCCTGCGGGGCCTCAAGGAAAAGTACGAGGTCTTCCACGGCATCCGCATCCAGGACAGCGCCATCGTGGCGGCGGCGACCCTTTCGGACCGCTACATCACCGACCGCTTCCTGCCCGACAAGGCCATCGACCTCATCGACGAGGCTGCGTCCCGGCTTCGCATCGAGATTGATTCCATGCCCACCGAGATAGACGAGATAGAGCGCCGGATCATCCAGATGGAGATTGAGAAACAGGCGCTCCTCAAGGAGCATGATCCCCATACGCAGGAACGCCTCAGGAAGCTGGTCGACGAACTGGAGGAACTGAAGACCGAGTCGGCGAAGCTCAAGGTCCACTGGCAGGGGGAAAAGGAGATAATCAAGTCGCTGCGCGAGCTGAAGAACCGGCTGGAAGAAAAGAAGACGGAGGCGCAGAGGACGGAGCGGGAGGGAAACCTTGGCCGGACCGCGGAGATCCGCTACGGCGAGATCCCTGCCATCGAAAAGGAGATGGCGGAAAAGAACCGGGAACTGGAGCAGGTCCAGCGGGAAGGCAAGATGCTGGCGGAGGAGGTGGACGGCGACATGGTGGCCGAGGTGGTTGCAAAATGGACCGGAATCCCGGTGTCACGCCTCCAGGAAAGCGAATCGGCCAAGCTCGTCAGCATGGAGGACCGCCTCAAGTCGCGGGTGGTGGGGCAGGACGACGCCCTGATCCTGGTATCGAACGCGGTGCGTCGCGCACGCTCCGGGCTCTCCGACCCTAACCGTCCCATCGGTTCCTTCATCTTTCTGGGCCCGACAGGCGTTGGCAAGACCGAAACCGCCCGCGCCCTGGCCGAGTTCCTGTTCGACGACGACCAGGCCATCGTGCGTATCGACATGAGCGAGTATCAGGAAAAGCACACGGTGGCGCGGCTCATCGGCGCGCCTCCCGGCTACGTGGGCTACGAGGAGGGTGGGCAGCTCACCGAGGCGGTGCGGCGGCGTCCCTACAGCATCGTCCTTTTCGACGAGATCGAAAAGGCCCATCCCGAGGTGTTCAACGTCCTGCTGCAGGTGCTTGACGACGGCCGGTTGACGGACGGGCAGGGCCGCACCGTGGATTTCCGCAACACGGTCATCATCATGACCAGCAACCTGGGTTCCCAGTGGATTCAGCAGTATGGGGCAACCGATTATTCCCGTATGCGGAGCATGGTGATGGAGACGTTGAAGGAGAGCTTCAAGCCGGAGTTCCTGAACCGTGTGGACGAGATCGTCATCTACCATGCACTGCCGCTGGATCAGATAAAGAGGATTGTCGCAATCCAGGTCAAGGCATTGCAGGCGCGGCTGGCGGAACGACGCATTACGCTTGAGATTACGGACAAGGCCCGCGAGTTCATCGCCCAGGAAGGGTATGATCCGGCCTACGGCGCCCGACCCCTCAAGCGGACCCTGCAGCGCAGGGTTCAGGATCCGCTGGCGCTCATGCTTCTGGAAGGAAAATTCATCGAGGGGGATACGGTTCTCGTGGATATCTCCATAACCGGTGAAGGTCTGGTAATCAGAAAGAAGTAGGTTTGGGTGAAGGGTATCGGCGGTACACAAAAGGCCGCCCACGTCCGGAAGAGGGACGTGGGCGGCCTTTTTTTACTTGGCTGCCTTTTTGGCAACGATCTTCTTTTTGATCCCGTCATACTGCGCGGCGGTGATGATGTTTTTCTGTTTCAGTTCGTTCTTGCGGGTGTAGGGACGGCCGGCGATGATTTTTTTTACTTCGTCGTCGCTGAGGCCGGGAAGAGATTTCAGTTGTTCGGCCGTTGCGGTGTTGATGTCCATCAAATCCTCCGTGGATGAGGATTTTTTGGACTTCTGTTTCTTGGTAGTTGTTTTTGCCGGTTGCGCAGTTGCTGTGCCCGTGTCCGACGCCGCGAACGAGACCGCTACCGCGGCCAGCAGTGCCACCGTTACCAGAAAAAGGTGAAATGCTCCTCGCTTCATGTTGCCCTCCTTGTAATTTTTTATAAATAAATAATAATAAACAAAAATTATGTCAATATATTTCTTGTTGATTTTGCCTCTGTTTCTTTCTGTGGTAGTCTTTTTCGTGAAATGAACTACCGTTCTATTTCCCGTTCAAGGAGAATCCCATGGGGAACAAGATTTCGATTGGCGTCAGCTCCTGCCTTCTCGGCGAAAAGGTCCGGTACGACGGAGGTCATAAGCATGACCGCTACATCACCGACACTCTGGGGCGGTTTTTCCGGTTCGTGCCGGTCTGCCCAGAGGTCGGGTGCGGGCTATCCATACCCCGAGAGGCCATGCGCCTGGAAGGTGACCCGTCGTCGCCGCGCCTGGTGACGAACAGGACCGGCATCGACCTTACGGAGCGGATGCTCGTCTTCTGCCGGAAAAAGGTCCTCGAACTGGAGCAGGAGGACCTGTGCGGTTTCATCTTCAAAAAGGACTCGCCCAGCTCAGGCCTTTACCGGGTGAAGGTCTATGGCGGCGGGGTGCCGGCCAGGAACGGTCGGGGACTCTTTGCCGATGCGCTGGTGAAGCATTTTCCCCTGCTGCCGGTGGAGGAAGAAGGGCGGCTCTATGACATGAACCTCAGGGAGAACTTCATCGAACGGGTTTTCGCCTTTCGAAGCTGGAAGGATTTCCTTCTCGGGCCGTGCGGCATGGGTGACCTGGTCGCCTATCACACGGGCAGAAAATTGCAGATAATGGCCCACTCGCCGGAAATCTACCGGGAGATGGGGAAGTTGGTGGCCGAGGGAAAAAGACTGAGCCGGGATCAGCTCCTGGAACGCTACCGGGAGCTTCTGATGAGGGCGCTTTCCCTGCATGCCACGGTGAAGAAGAACGCCAACGTGCTCTCCCACATCATGGGCTACTTCAAGAAATACCTGTCTTCCGGAGAAAAAGAGGAATTGCTGGAGATTATCCGTCAGTACCATGAACAACTCATTCCCCTCATTGTGCCCGTCACACTCCTGAAGCACTATGTAAACAAATACGATCAGGACTACCTGAAGTCTCAGTCCTACCTCAATCCCCACCCCATGGAGCTCATGCTGAGAAATCACGTGTAAAAAATTCGGAACCTTTTTCGCTCCGCACCTGTCTGATGAAGCAGAGAAAGAATAATCGCTGGACGGCAAGGAGGAACGTATGAGAGCAATACTGGTGGCGATAGCAATTCTGGCGCTGACAGGCGGGGCATGGGCAGGGAGTATCGGCGATGCAGTGGAGGTGGAAGTCAGGTCGGACAACGGGGGGAGTCTGCCGTTGTACCCGGTGGATTCTTATTATCCGAACCGCAAGGCCTACGCCGAGGCGATGAAGGGGGATCAGTACTCCATCATCGTGCGCAACCGTCTCAACCGGCGCATCGGTGTCGTGGTGGCGGTGGACGGCAGGAACATCATTTCCGGAAAGAAATCGTGGCTGCGCAACAGCGAGCGTATGTATATCCTGGAGCCGTACGGTTCGGGTGAATATACGGGATGGCGGACCGGCATGGACACCATCAACCGCTTCTATTTCACCAGCGCAGGCGACTCCTATGCCGCGGCATTCAAGGACAGGTCGGCCATGGGGGTGATTGCCGTCGCGGTCTATCCGGAAGTTCGCAGGTACGTGGAGCCGCAGGAGATGTCGCGATACAAGTCCAGGGACAGGGCCGCTGCGGCGCCGTCCGCCAAGGGCGAGTCCGAGTCGGCCGGAACCGGTTTCGGGAGGGAGGAGTACGCGCCGGCACGGATGGTTGCCTTTGAGCCGGAATCGTCGGCCGTGGAAAAGATCTTTCTGAAGTACGAGTGGCGTTCCACCCTCTGTCGGAAAGGGATTGTCTATTGCGGTACAGAAAGGCCGAGCCGGAATCGGATGTGGGATGACGACGGCTTTGCGCCGCACCCTCCCGGATGGAGATGAGAGGAGGAACCATCACCTGGCAGCCTCATGATCCACCCGAAACGAAAAAAGGGGAGTGGTGAGCGACGGTGATTCATCGCGCATTCACTCCCCCGTATCGTCGTAAATGGTCCGTCAGTCTCCGATGACCCTGTTCAACTCCTCAAGCAGCTTTTCCATGTCCACCTTGTGGACTCCCGCCCCGTGCTCCAGTTCCTCCAGGTCGGCAATCTGGCATTCGAGGCAGTCGAGGCCGAACCGCTTCAGGATCGGTACCGCCTGGGGGTAGCGGCGGCATATCTCGCCAATCTTCATGTCTTTCGTTATCATACCGGTTCCTCCGCTCCCCGAAGGGCGTGATTGTTACACAAGGTTCGCTATCGCCTCTTCGATTCGGTCGATTCCCTTCCGGATGTTCTCCATTCCCGTCGCGTAGGAGAGACGTATGTAGGCGTCCGCGCCGAAGGCTATACCCGGCACCACGGCTACCCTCGCCTGCTCCAGGAAGTAGGCGGCCAACTCGCCGGAGTTGGTGAGCGGCTTGCCGTTGAAGCTCTTTCCGAGGATTCCGGAGACATTGGGGAATGCATAGAACGCACCGGTGGATCGGAAGCAGGATATCCCCGGGATTGCATTCAGGCGATCGATAATGTAGGTACGGCGCTTTTCGAACTCCGCTTTCATCATGTCGATGGCGTCCTGGGGGCCGTTCAGGGCTTCCACCGCCGCCTTCTGAGCAACGGAGGAAGGGTTCGAAGTGGATTGCGACTGCATCTTCGTCATCGCCGCGATAATCTCCCTGGGTCCTGCCGCGTACCCGATGCGCCAGCCGGTCATGGCGTAGGTCTTGGAAACGCCGTTGACGACGATGGTGCGGGAGGCCAGCTCCGGGACCGCTGAGGCGATATTGGAAAAGGTGAGGCCGTCGTAGAGAAGGCTCTCGTAAATGTCGTCGGAGATGATCAGAAAATCGTGACGAAGGCAGACGCGACCAAGGTCACGCAATTCGTCCGCGCTGTAGGAAGTGCCGGTGGGGTTGCAGGGCGAGTTGAGAATCAGCGCCTTTGTCCGGGGCGTGACGGCCTTTTCCAGCAATTCAGGCGTAATCTTGAAGGATGTCCTCTCGTCGGTCTGGACGAACACCGGCGTTCCTCCCGCCAGAAGCACCTGATCCGGGTAGGACACCCAGTAGGGCGCCGGGATGATGACCTCGTCACCTTCCTGGATGAGGGCCTGGGATATGTTGTAGAGGGAGTGTTTCGCTCCGCAGGCGACTGATATCTGATCCCGGGCGTACTCCAGCCCGTTGTCCCTGCGCAGTTTCGCGATGATGGCGTCCTTCAGTTCGTCGGTCCCTCCGACCGGCGTGTAGCGGGTGAAGCCTCCGTCGATGGCCTTTTTTGCCGCCTCCCGGATGTTCTCCGGGGTATTGAAGTCGGGCTCGCCGGCGCCGAAGCCGATGACATCGATTCCCTCCGCCTTGAGGGCCTTTGCCTTGGCGTCGATGACGAGGGTGGGGGAGGGTTGGATTCTGTGGACACGTTCTGCAAGTTTCATTGCTTTCTCCATCGTGTACATGGCGCGCATATGGCGCGTCGTAGTGTTATCGGTTGAATTTTGCGTCAAGGGCTTTTTTGACGAGCGGGGGGACGAGTCCGTCGATGGGGCCCCGCAGGGAATGCACTTCCTTCACCATTGACGAAGAGAGGAAGCTGTAAAAGACAGAGGTCATCAGGAAGACGGTTTCCACGTCCTTGGAGATGCCGCGGTTTATCTGGGCCATCTGCAGTTCGTAATCGAAGTCGGAGATGGAGCGAAGTCCCCTGATGATTGCCTGTGCCTTCTGCGAGCGGGCGTAGTCTACCAGAAGCCCTTCGAAGGTGTCAACTTTCGCCCGTTCATTCTGCTTGAGCACCGCCTTGATAAGGTCGACTCTTTCCTCAACGGTGAAAAGAGGGCTTTTTCTTTCATTGCGCGCAACGGCGATAACCACCTCGTCAAAGATCTTCAGCGCACGGTTGATGATGTCAAGGTGGCCGAAGGTAATGGGATCGAAGGAGCCGGGGTAGACGGCGATTTTTTTCGTCATGGCGAGCCTTTCCGTGTCATGGTGAAAAAGGTCAGGGCTGTATCGCCGTAGACCCTTCTGTCGCATTGCCGCAATGAACCGAAAGCAGTCTTGAGTTCTTCCCTTGAGGAAAGTTCGGCAACAACCACGGAATTTTCTTCCAAAAGGGTTGATGCGCCGATCTGTTCCAGGCACTTTTCCAGAAGCCCTTTCCGGTACGGGGGGTCGAGGAAGGCAAGCCGGAACGTCCGGCCGTCGCGCTCAAGGCGGGCCAGCGCCGCATGAAAGTCCTGCGCAAAGACCCTGCTCCTGTCCGCGAATCCGGTTGTCTCCAGATTCTTCGCGATGACCGCTGCCGCCTCCCTGCCGGCGTCGATGAAGACGGCACTATCGGCGCCACGGCTCATGGCTTCGATCCCCAGGCTTCCGGTGCCGGCAAAGATGTCCAGCACGGAACAGCCGTCAAGAGGGCCCAGCATCCCGCCAAGGATGCTGAACAGCGCTTCCTTGACCTTGTCGGAGGTGGGCCTGGTGTCGAGGCCCCGGGGCGCGAGGAGTCGCCGCCCCCGGGCAGTTCCCCCTATGACCCGCATCGCGACCGCGACAGGGTCTCCGCAAGCTTTGTCGCGCTTCCTTTGGCGCGAAATGCAGTCAGAAACTCCCGTGCCTCCCGGTATGCAAGCTCTTTGATCTGCGCGGCGTTTTCCGCCGGGATATCGTCGATTGCGTCCTTGAAAACCCCTGTCGCATACTTGATATCCCGGTTGTTTTTTCGCGCCCATTCGCGCATGGCATCCATGAGATCGAGGGGGAGCCCGGCGTGGGCGACGTTCTGCCAGAGCGTGCCGATGTTTCCCTTGCGTATGCCGTAGTCGGCGAGCTTTCCCACCAGGTGCAGAGGGGTCCCGGTGATGCCGTGCTGCACCAACCCGGACAGGCCGAAGGACGCGGCAACCTGGTGGATGCGTTGCGTCCTGGCCAGGTCGATGCGGACCACTTCCCCTTCCAGATAATTGCCCCGTTTCGATCCGTTGTTGATGGCGAGCAAATCGGGTGCTATTCCCCGGCGTGAGACTCCTGCCAGAAAATCTTTTGTCTCCGAAACGGTGGTCAGCGAGGAACGTCCCGGGGGTTGGACGGTTTCTCCCAGTTCCAGTTCCAGCCCGTAGCCGTGCCGGATAACCGGTTCCGCGAGTTTCGAGACGATTTCGATGTTCTCGGCAAGGGGGGTAAAGGAGGCGTCGATGGCAAACGAGGTGTAGCCGGCTTCAATCTGCGCCGAGATGAGGAGGCGTGCCTCTTCCAACTCCTCTTCGCCTGTGTTCCGGACCGTGATGTGATCGGCGTGGATGAGGAATGGGCGGGTAAATCGGCTCTGCTCGACGTATTCAATGATGGTGTTGAAAAACAGTTCCGGAGTCTGGCCCGTATAGCCGCCGTCGAGGCCTCCCTCGGTGCGTGTCAATTCAAAGGCGACCACGGCGTCCAGTTCCTCGGCGGCCTTCATGATCCCTGGTACGGCATGCCGGATTCTCGGATTGCAGGCCATAATGATCAGGGTTTCGACTTTCAGGGCGGAAAATACGTCTTTGCCGCTCAACAGGCAGGCGGTCGACTTCCTTCCCAGTTTGCCTCTGACCAGGTCGGGAACCAGTTCCAGAAGTTGTTTATTCATGCTGAATTCCATTTGTGGAATAGTAAAATTATTGAGAAATATTGAGGAAATTTACCAGCTACGGTTTCGTGAGTCAAGGGCAACTTTCCGGTTGACAGAGCTCAAGGTCGGGGCTTTAATAAAATTTTCATGGAAAGGAGATGTCCATGCCAAGTGCAGTATCCACGGAACGGCCTGATCTCGCCGGGTTTGCCGCGCGGAGTTGCCGTTCGCTCGGCAGGCGCTATCCCGAGGAGTTTCGTGACGACCGTCCCGCATTCGAACGTGACCGGGATCGCATCATCCATTGTGCCGCCTTTCGCCGGCTGGAATACAAGACCCAGGTTTTCGTCAACCACGAGGGGGACTACTACCGTACCCGCCTGACCCATTCCCTCGAGGTCGCCCAGATAGGCAAGGCCTGCGCGCGCCGCCTGCGCCTCAATGAGGAACTGACCGAGGCCCTCGCCCTTGCCCACGACCTGGGGCACACCCCCTTCGGTCACACGGGGGAGGAGGTGCTGAACCGTCTCATGGAGGAACACGGGGGGTTCGAGCACAATCGCCAGTCCCTGCGGGTGGTGGACGAGCTGGAGGAGCGCTACCCCGGTTTCAACGGTCTGAATCTATCCTGGGAAACAAGAGAGGGGATCATCAAGCACAAATCCCCCTACGACACGCCGGCAGAGATTCTTGCGGACCTGATGCCGGGGACGGTCCCCACCATCGAGGCCCAGATCATCAATTTCGCCGATGAAATAGCCTATAACAACCATGACATCGACGACGGCCTCAAATCGGGGCTCATCACGATACGGCAGCTGGAGCAGGTGGAGCTGTGGAGCGAGGCCCATGAAGGCATCACGGCCCGGTACCCCGATATTGATCCCGATCGGGACCGCCATCAGACGATCAGCGCCCTCATAGGACTTCTCATCAAGGATCTGTGTTTCTCCACCCTGGAGAATATCGAGCGGTCCCGCATCCAAACCCTGGAAGACCTGCGACGGGTGAATCGCCAGGTGGTCGCGTTCAGCCCGGGTGTAGCGGAAAAGAACCGGAAGCTGAAGCAGTTCCTTATGGGAAACCTCTACCGTCACTACAAGGTGGAGAGGATGCGGGTAAAGGCCGAACGCTGCCTGACCCAGCTCTTCGACACCTACCTGAGGCACCCGACACTACTCCCCCGGAAATATCAGCGGAAGATGGAGGAGTGCGGCAGGGAGCGGGTGATCTGCGATTACATCGCAGGCATGACGGACCGTTTCGCATTAGATGAGTTCAAGAGGCTTTTCGAGCCATACGAGAGGGTGTGATTCAGATTTTGTCCGTAGGGGCGCTGCTCGCTGCGCCCTATTGATGCAATTCCAGATGATGGGCGCGGCAAGCAGCGCCCGTACCTCGGAGAAGGTGGATGGCGAGGATTCTCAAGAAACGCTCGGTGAAATCGGGACTCCCTCCGGGAAGCCTCGTCTATGTGGGCGACAAGGCCGCGGAGCAGGCAACGGTTACCGTTATGGAGTTTGGAGACGGGGTCTTTCGCGAAGAGGTGGTGACATCCCTTGACGCCTGCCTTCCCTCCGACGACCCGTCAACCGTTACCTGGATCGATGTGGATCTGGTGCACCAGGTTGATCTCGTTGCCGGGATCGGGGAACGCTTCGGACTCCATCCCCTGGTGGTCGAGGACATCCTGAACACCGATCAGCGGCCGAAAATGGAGGATTTCGGGGACTTTGTCTATGTGGTTCTCCGTGCTCTCACCTGCAACGGTGAAAAGAGCGGGTTGGAAACCGAACAGGTCAGCCTCGTTCTGGGCCGGAATTATGTCATTTCCTTTCAGGAAAAGGACGGCGCAGTGTTCGGAAAGGTCCGCGATCGGATACGGGCCGGCAAGGGACGCATCGGCAAATCGGGTGCCGATTATCTCGCCTATTCGCTTCTGGACACTGTGGTCGACAACTATTTCATCGTTCTCGAGAGGGTAGGAGAGCGCATTGAGAACCTCGAGGACGCGCTGGTGTCGAATCCCGCCTCTCCTACGCTCAGGGCTATTCACGAGCTGAAAAGGGACCTCATTTTCCTGCGCAGATCCGTATGGCCCCTGCGGGAGGTGCTGAGCGGTCTCCAACGGGAAGAAACGGCTCTGGTGAGTGCAGCGACGCAGGTCTACATCCGTGATGTCTACGATCACACCATCCATGCCATCGACACGCTGGAAACCTTCCGCGACATGATCTCGGGGATGCTCGATATCTATCTGTCCAGCATCAGCAACCGGTTGAACGAGGTGATGAAGGTCCTGACCATGATTGCCACCATCTTCATCCCCCTGACCTTCATCGCCGGGGTCTACGGCATGAATTTCCGCCGCATGCCGGAGCTGGAATGGCGCTGGGGGTATCCCGCCGTCCTGATCCTCATGGCTGCCGTCTGTGTCTACATGATATTCTATTTCAAGAGAAAGAAATGGCTCTGAAAGCCGGTCAGACCTGCCGGGTTTTCAAAACCCGGCAGGTCTCCGGGATGTGAGCAGCAACCGGTAAAGGAGGGAGCATGTTCGAATCCGCGGAATTGGGCCACACCATCGACAAGGAAACCTGGCGCCGGGAAGTCCCTCAACTGCGGGAGGCGCTTCTCGACGCCCAGTACGATCTGCTGCAGAAGGCCGAATTTCCGGTGATCATCCTCGTTTCCGGCGTTGACGGCGCGGGCAAGGGCGAAACGGTCAATATCCTGAACGAGTGGATGGACCCGCGCCATATCCAGACACATGCGGTCAGCGATCCGACCGACGAGGAGAGGGAGCGCCCACCCATGTGGCGCTACTGGCGTCTCCTGCCGCCCAAGGGAAAGATCGGCGTTTTCTTCCGCTCCTGGTATTCCGGTCCCATCAGCGCCATGCTTCACGGTACGGCCAAGAGTTCCGAGTTGGACCAGCAGATGGACCGCATCGTGCGTTTCGAAAAAATGCTGGCAGACGAGGGGGCTCTCATCCTGAAGTTCTGGCTCCATCTGTCCAAGGAAAGCCAGCGCAAGCGCCTCAAGTCCCTGGAAAAGGACCCGGCCACCCGTTGGAGGGTGACGGAGCGGGACTGGCAGAACTTCAAGATCTATGACCGGTTCCGCGGTGTGGCGGAGCACACCCTGCGCCAGACAAGCACCGCCGAGGCGCCCTGGACGATTATCGAGGGTACGGATCCACGCTACCGCTACCTGGCCGTGGGCCGGGCCATCCTGCAGGCGGTCCGCGCGCGGTTGGACGCCGGCGAGCCATGCAAAGCCACCGCGATTGTTCCACCTGTGATTCCCCGCATCGACGAGTTGTCGGTGCTGAACCGCCTCGATCTGTCGCGGAAGATTCCGAAAAAGACCTATGAACAGGAACTGGAGAAATACCAGGGAAAACTGAATCTTCTCTCGCGCCACAAGAACTTCGGAAAGATGTCCGTGGTGGTCGTGCTGGAGGGATTCGACGCCGCCGGCAAGGGAAGCGCCATCCGCAGGATTACCGGCGCCCTGGATGCACGCTTTTATCGGGTGGTCCCCACGGCTGCGCCAACCGATGAGGAGCGGGCGCAGCCCTATCTGTGGCGTTTCTGGCGGCACATTCCCCGGCGCGGGCATCTTGCCGTGTTCGACCGGTCCTGGTACGGGCGGGTGCTCGTGGAGCGGGTGGAGGGTTTCTGTTCCGGGGCCGACTGGAAGCGGGCCTACGGAGAGATTAATGATTTCGAGGAGCAACTGGTTCAGAACCGTACGTTGGTGATAAAATTCTGGCTCCACATCAGCAAGGACGAACAGTTGCGCCGCTTCAAGGAGCGGGAGCAAGTGTCCTTCAAGAGCTACAAGATTACCCCTGATGACTGGCGCAACCGGGAAAAGTGGGACGAATACGAGGCGGCCGTCTGCGACATGATTGATCGCACCAGCACGGAGATAGCCCCGTGGACCCTTGTGGAGTCTGACGACAAGCAGTTCGCGCGCATCAAGGTGCTGAAGACGCTGTGCGAGAGGGTAGAAGCCGCACTGTAGTTGTTACGAGAGCAGTTGGAGAGGGTACGTTGGGCAGGTCATCCGAACGAAGGCGACCTGCCCTTGTTGCGTCGTGAACGGGCAGGAAGTTAAGTGTTCAGGGGAATCGGAAAAATATCAACCTGAAAACGGCAGTTGGAGTTGTCCGAAGAGTATGACTTCGACCTGTTTCGTTGCTGCTCTTGGCGAAATGGAGCGTCAACAGCCGATGGTGTCCGAACCCGCAGGGTGAGTTCATCGGCTGTAGCGAAATGAGCTTAGAGCAGCAGAAGAAGGTCGTTCGGAGTGAACGAAGGATGACTTCAACTGCCGAATCAGGGATTAAGGATCTGTACAAATTCCATAAGTCTGGTATTGTGTGCTAAATGAAATAATTTACAATTAATCTTTCACCGTGCCGGCTGTGCATTGTGAAGCAGGGAGGATGCATGACGAGAGTGGTCATTGTAGGCATGGGGTTCGGCGGAGTTCGGGCGGCGCGGGCGTTGGCCGGGAAAGGCCTGGATGTTCTCATTATCGACCGCAGGAACTATCACCTGTTTCAGCCTCTCCTGTACCAGGTCGCGACTTCTTCCCTTGAGGAAGAGTCCATCGCCTACCCGGTCAGGGCGCTCATCCGCGGCTGGAAAGACGTCCGTTTCCGCATGGCGGAGGTAACGGGAGTCGATTTCGAGAGACGACTGGTGCGCCTGTCGGACGGCGAGGTGGAGTACGACTACCTCATCATGGCGGCGGGAGGGGCCACGCATTTCTTTGGCCTGCAAAGCGTAGAGCAGCGGGCGTTTCAGTTGAAGGGGCTCGGCCATGCCGTCCGCCTGAGAAACCACATCCTGAACGTTTTCGAGCAGGCTGACCGGGAAAGCGATCCGGAGCGGCGGCGGGCGCTCATGACGTTCGTTATCGTCGGCGGAGGGCCAACCGGCGTCGAATTCGCCGGGGCACTGGAAGAACTGATTCACCACGAGCTATCCAGGGATTTCCCCGGACTGGATATGAAGGAAAGCAGGATTCTCCTGCTGGAGGCACGGGACGCGGTCCTGCCCCCTGTTCCCAAGGAGCTGCAACAGTACTCCCGGAAGAGACTCGAAGGAATGGGCGTCGAGGTGCTTCTCAACACCCAGGTGAAAGGGGCTGAGGATGGAAAGGTTCTGCTGGCCGATGGAACGATTATCCCGTCCCATACCATCGTCTGGTCGGCAGGGGTGCAGGCGTCGCCTCTGTCGGCGGAACTGGGTGTGCCGCGGGCCGCGAACGGCCGCATTACGGTCCAGCCCGACCTGAGCCTTGCCGACCGCAAAGAGGTATTCGTTATCGGCGACATGGCCTTCCTGGCGCAGGACGGGACGCCGCTTCCCATGGTTGCTTCGGTTGCCATGCAGCAGGGCGAATATGCGGCTCACGCCATTCTCGGACGCATCAAGGGTGAAAGTGCCGCCCCGTTTCGCTATCACGACAAAGGGACCATGGCCATCATCGGCCGCAACAGCGCGGTTGCGAAAGTGTTCGGGGTGAAGATGACCGGTTTTTTCGCCTGGGTTGTCTGGCTGGCGATTCATCTCATGTTTCTGGTAGGATTTCGCAACCGCCTCCTCGTGCTTCTCAACTGGGCCTACTACTACTATTTCCGTGCGCAGCAGGTACGCCTGATAACCGACGGCAACGGGAAACCGCCCGAAGCCGCCGAGAAATGAACGATAGGCGGGCGGGATGCCGATATGCGGAACGGTTCGAAATTAAAATTCGGAAACGGTGAAGAGCCCAGGCGGAGCAGGAGACCAATCCTCGGGAAAAGGCGAACATCTCGGTTCTCTACGCGTACTGTCTCCTGAATCCGAGGCGCCTGAACGCCGAGACGCGCGGAGTGCCGGGGTTTGAACGTCGGCGATTACGGTTCACGCCGGTTGCGCCGGGTGAGCCTCGATGGACCGATTCAACCCGCGCGAATGGAAGAAACCGGGGCGTTCCGCGAAGACGAAGGCGTGAAGGCGCCACGGATTCAGGTGGCTTTCATCGCGGGGAGTCAGCCGCTTTCACCATCAGGCAGGGCCGTTGCGGGGCCGTGGGTATCACCCACGGTTTTTTTTATGAAGAAAACTCTTGACCCGTCTATTGGTTCACGGTTTAGCCTTGTTTCCGTCATGGCCGTGACGCACATATACATATGAAAAGTGAAAGGAGCACGGAAATGGAAAGAAAGGTTTCAGTGGACGAGTGGATTGCGCGCTTCCGAGCAGTCGGTCTGGATGACACCGCCATGAGGCTGTGGCATACGCTTTTTGAGAGGGAAAACCCGGAAGGACACCAGGCGTTCCTGGAGTGGCTCGGCCTGCCTGCCGACAGAATCGGAGAGATCCGTGGCGGGTCGGCATAGCCTGAGGCGGGCGGCGCTGAAAGGCGCCGCCCCTGCCGAAAGGGGGAAGGCATGTATCGAATCAATGAACTGGCCCGGCATTGCGGCCTTTCCAGGAGTACCCTGCTCTACTATGACCGCATCGGCCTCCTGAAGCCGAGCGGGAGGACGGAATCAGGCTACCGGGTTTATTCCGCCGAGGACCGTGCACGCTTGGAGACCATCTGTTCCTATCGCCGGGCCGGTTTGACCATCGAAGATATCCGGGCAGTCCTGGCGGTTGAAGGGGATGGGACCGTGTCGGTTCTCAGGAAAAGGCTGGCTCTCGTCGGAGAGGAGATCCGTGCGCTCAGGCTCAAACAGCGCGTGCTCGCGGGAATGCTTTCCGCGCACGCAGCCGGGGGCGTTCCCGCCATGATGGACAAGGACATGTGGGTGGAAATGCTGCGCGCCGCCGGAATGGACGATAATGCAATGTGCCGTTGGCATTCCGAATTCGAGCGAAGAGCGCCGGATGCCCACCATGCCTTTCTTCTTTCCCTGGGAATCGAGGAGAAAGAGGCGCTCCTCATTCGAGAATGGTCGAAAACAGACTCTCCGGTGTGAACCACGGAAATCTGCATCACATGAGACGTCAAAAATAAATTCTTGACACGCATGTCTCTCTTCAAGTAGTCTGCTCACCATTTCACTTAACACAGTTAAGCTACCACCTATGAACGATTCGAGACACAGGAACAAAGAAGAGTTTCGCCGGGAGATCCTGGATGCGGCGCGGGAACTCTTTGCCGGCGACGGCTACGGGAATTTCTCCATGCGCAAGCTGGCCCGGCGTATCGGGTACTCGCCCACGACCATCTACCTCTATTTCCGGGACAAGGACGAACTGCTGTTCTGTCTCAGCGAGGAGTTGTTCAGCGACATGGATTCAGCTCTCCGGAGACTTTCGGAAGAGGGAGCGGGTCCGCTGGGGATTCTGCGAAACGCTCTCCTGATGTACGTGGAGTACGGTCTCGCGAATCCGGAGCACTACCGCGTAGCATTTTTCACGAGCCCCGTGGTGTACGGCTCTCCCCGGGAGTATCTGGAACGGGATACCATGAGCCGTCGATCCTATTTCCAGTTTCGCGACCTGGTGGCGGAATGCTGCGCATCCGGCGAGTTGCGGCCCAGGGATCCGGATCTGCTTGCCCAGGCTCTGTGGGCTGGGATGCACGGCGTGATCTCCGCGGCGATTTATGCCCAGGACTTTCCCCTTGTCGATCCCGACCTGCTCGCTCAGACAATGGTGGAGGGATTGCTGAACGGTTTCCGGAAATAGCTGACGACAACCCGTATGTAAGATCGTATACGGGATGGATTGAGAGAAACAATGGTGAAGAAATATCTGCTTACAACAAGGCTGCCTTTGGTCGCATTTGTATGCGCATTCTTGGCAGGATGCGCGGTGGGCCCGGATTTCCGTTCGCCCGAAGCGCCGACTGTCAAAGGGTATACGCCCGAGCCGCTGCCGTCGGAGGCGGTCTCCGCTCCCGGAACCGGCGGCGCTGTCCAACGCTTTGTCTCCGACCGGGATATCCCCGGCCAGTGGTGGACCCTGTTCCGTTCGAAGGCCCTGGACGCTCTCATCCGGAAGGCCTTGACCGACAGCCCGACCATCGCGGCGGCAGAGGCGCGCCTGCGGGAGGCGGAGGAGAACCTGCGCGCGCGGGGCGGGACGGTATACTTCCCCAGCGTGGACGGAAGCTTATCGGCCAACCGCCAGAAATCGACAGGGGCCTCCTACGGCCAACCGGCCGCCGGGGCGAATACCTTTACCCTCTTCAACGCCTCGGTGAATGTCTCCTATACCCTTGACATTTTCGGCGGCAACCGCCGGGAACTGGAGGCGCTGCGCGCGCAGGTGGATTACCAGCGCTTCCAGCTCGAAGCAGCCCATCTGGCCTTGACCTCGAACATCGTCACCTCCGCTGTGATGGAGGCTTCCCTGCGGGCCCAGGTACAGGCCGCGCAGGAGATCGTGGAGATGCTCCGGAAGCAGTTGGGCCTGGTAAGCGCCAAGTTCGAACTTGGAGGGGCGTCGCGACCGGACGTCCTGGAGCAGCGTACCCTGCTGGCCCAGACGCTTGCAACGCTCCCCCCCCTGGAAAAAGAACTGGCCAAAACCCGCCATCAGTTGGCCGTCTATGCGGGAAGTTTTCCCGGTGAGGGGGGGCTGCCGGAGTTTCGCCTGGAGTCCTTGGAGCTCCCGGTGGATGTGCCGGTAAGCGTACCGTCGACCCTGGTGCGCCAAAGGCCGGATATCCGCGCATCCGAGGAATTGCTGCACGCCGCCTGCGCCCAGATTGGGGTCGCCACGGCGAATCTGTATCCCAAAATCACGCTTACCGGGAGCCTCGGATCGAACGCGGTCAGGATTGAAGACCTCTTTACCTCCGGTTCCTCCGTGTGGAGTCTCGGGGCAGGGCTGCTCCAGCCGCTTTTCCGGGGCGGCGAACTGTCCGCGAAACGGCGGGCCGCCATAGCGGCCCATGATCAAGCCCTGGCCCAGTACCGGGAAACCGTGCTGAATTCGTTTCGGGATGTGGCGGATACGTTGAGGGCGCTGGACCTGGATGCGCAGACCTTGCGCGCCCAGGCCGACGCCGAAGCCTCCGCGCGGGAGACTCTTTCATCCGTTGAAAGCCAGTTCAGGATCGGATCGGTCAATTACCTCTCGCTGCTGGTTGCACAGCGTCAGTATCAGGTGGCGCGCACCAACCTGATACGGGCCCGGGCTGTCCGCTTCTCCGATACCGCGGCGCTGTTCCAGGCCCTGGGCGGCGGCTGGTGGAACCGGGGTACGGCGGGCGCCCCCCCGTCACGTGAGGGGGAACAATGATACCTGAATTCGTGACGCCTTTACGCCTTCGTCTTCGCGTCACGCCTCGGTTTCCTGCATATTCGAGGGTTGAACCTGCTTGCCGACGTTCAGACGGCGCAACCGGCGTGAAACAGCATCGGCGACGTTCGAACCCCGGCATTTCGCTCGCCTCGACATTCAGACATCACGTATTCAGGTACTTCATCCTTTCAGGAGCAGTCATACTATGAAGAAACGTATCATTCTCGCCGTCGTCGGACTCCTCGTCATCGCAGGCCTGCTGGCCGGCATCAAGGCGCTCCAGATCAGGGCCATGATCGACCAGGCCAAAAAAGCTGTCCCGCCGCCACAGGCAGTTACCGCCGACCATGCCCGGTCCGAGACATGGGAAACCTCGCTGACCGCCGTCGGTTCTCTGGCCGCGGTCCAGGGTGTTACGGTTTCCGCCGAGCTGGCGGGCAAGGTCGCCGCGATTTCCTTCGAAGCCGGCAGGAGCGTGAAAAAAGGCGATGTGCTGATTCGTCAGGACACTACCGCGGAAGAGGCCCAGCTGCCGGGATTAACGGCACAGGCGAAACTGGCCCGCACCGAACTGGATCGGGCCGCCAAGATGGTCAAAGGTCAGATCGTTTCCCAGGCCGATTATGACAAAGCAGTGGCCAATCATGAACAAGCGGTCTCCCAGGCCAACATCGTCCGAACGACCATCGCGAAAAAGACGATTCGCGCGCCGTTTTCCGGACGCCTCGGCATCCGCCAGGTCAACCTGGGGCAGATGCTGCGCGAGGGCGACCCGGTGGTTACCCTGCAATCCCTCAATCCCATCTTCGTGAACTTCAGCCTGCCGCAGCAGCAGATTGGGCAGTTGCGCACCGGTCTGGCCGTCCGGGTGACGTGCGACGCGCTGCCGGGGCTTTCCGTGGAGGGGCGCATCACCTCCGTCAACCCGCTGGTGGATGCTGAAACGCGCAACGTGCAGGTGCAGGCGACGGTAAACAATCAGTCGGAAAAGCTTCGCCCCGGCATGTTCGTGAACGTGACGGTCGGCCTGCCGGTCCGCCGGGCCGTGCTCTCCATTCCAGCCACAGCCGTGCTTTACGCTCCGTACGGAGATTCGGTATTCATCGTCGAGGACGACAAGAAGGTCAAGGGAGGGAAGGCGCTTCGACAGCAATTCGTTCGCCTGGGCGAGAAGAGGGGAGACTTCGTTGCGGTGACGAGCGGGCTCAAGGGTGGGGAGAGCATTGTCACGACCGGCGTGTTCAAGCTGCGCAACGGCCAGCAGGTAACGGTCGACAACAAGCTGGCGCCCGCCTTCAAAACCGCGCCGACCCCGGAGAACAACTGACCCATGAAGATAACAGATCTCTTTCTGCGTCGCCCCGTTCTTGCCCTGGTGGTCAACCTGATCATCATCATCGCCGGATTGCAGGCAATCCGCTCCATCAATGTGCGCCAGTTTCCGCAGAGCGAGAATGCGGCGGTAACCGTAAAAACGGTCTATGTGGGCGCAAGCGCGGATCTTGTGCGCGGTTTCATCACCACGCCGCTGGAGCGGGCCATTGCCGCCGCGGACGGCATCGAGTACATGGAGTCCAAAAGTACGCTCGGTCTCTCAACCATCACGGTGCGCCTCAAGCTCAACTACGATTCCACCAAGGCCCTGGCCGAGATCAGCTCCAAGGTCGACCAGGTGCGCGCCGACCTTCCGCCCGAGGCCGAGGTGCCGATTATCAACATCGAGTCGGCGGACAGCCAGTGGGCATCGGCCTACCTGAGCTTCAGCTCCGATGTGCTCAAACAGAACGAGATCACCGACTACCTGGTGCGCGTGGTTCAGCCACGGCTGTCGGCCGTCCAGGGCGTGCAGAGGGCCGATATCCTGGGCGCCCGTACGTTCGCCATGCGCGTGTGGCTGAAGCCGGATCGGCTGGCCGCGTTCAACCTCAGTCCGACCCGGATACGCGACGCGCTGGCGGCCAACAATTTCCTGGCCGCCCTGGGTCAGAGCAAGGGCGCTCTCATCCAGGTCAACCTTACCGCCGACACCAATCTCAATACGGTCGATGAATTCAAGCGCCTGGTGGTGACGCAGAAGAACGGCGCCATCGTGCGTCTCGGCGACGTGGCCGACGTGGTTCTGGGTGCGGAATCCTATGACGAGGAGGTCCGCTTCAACGGACAGACGGCGGTGTTTATCGGCATCTGGGCTCTTCCCAACGCCAACTCCCTCGACGTCATCAAAAAGGCCCGCCAGGAGCTGGAGTCCATTAAGCAGGATCTGCCGACCGGCCTCAAGGCCTATGTCGCCTACGATGCCACCGACTACATATCCAATGCCATCACCGAGGTTCTGAAGACCCTGGGCGATACGCTCCTCATCGTCATGCTCGTCATCTTCCTGTTCCTCGGCTCTTTCCGTTCGGTGCTGATCCCGGTGGTGGCGATACCTCTGTCGCTTATCGGCGGCATATTCCTGATGCAGGCGTTCGGTTTTTCACTGAACCTCCTGACCCTGCTGGCCGTCGTGCTCTCCGTCGGTCTGGTGGTGGACGACGCCATCGTGGTGGTGGAAAACGTGGAACGCCACATGAGCGAAGGGAAAACACCATTGCAGGCCGCACTGATCGGCGCACGCGAACTGGTGGGTCCCATCATCGCCATGACCATTACCCTGGCCGCGGTGTATCTCCCCATCGGCCTCCAGGGAGGTCTGACCGGGTCCCTGTTCCGCGAGTTCGCCTTCACACTTGCCGGAACGGTGACCATTTCAGGAATCGTGGCCTTGACCCTGTCACCGCTCATGTCCTCGCGGCTCCTTACTCCCGGTATCGAGGAGCGCGGCCTGCCGGGATTCATCGCGAGCAACTTCAGACGATTGAGGGACTTCTACGGCCGCTGTCTGGCCCTGACACTGGCAGCCCGGCCGGCGGTCTATACCACGTGGATCATTATTTCGATCCTCACGGTCCCCATGTTCACCATGTCGGCCAAGGAACTGGCCCCCTCCGAGGATCAGGGAATCATATTCAGCATCCTTGACGCGTCGGCGAACTCGACCCTGGACCAGAACAGATTTTTCGCCGATGCCGTCAATCGCGTCTATACGAGTACCCCCGAGTACGAATTCACTTTTCAGGCCACCTTCCCCAATTCCGGTTTTGCCGGCCTGGTCGTAAAGCCGTGGGATGACCGGAAACGGACCGTCTTCCAGGTCCTTCCCGAGGTTCAGGCAAAGCTTTCCGCAATCCCCGGCATCCAGGCCTTTGCGGTAACGCCACCGGCCCTTCCCGGCGGGGGCGACTTCCCGGTTGAATTCGTGGTTGCGTCGACGGCGGATACCCGTGAGATCCTGGAGTTCGCCAAGCAGTTGCAGATGAAGGCCATGGCGAGCGGCATGTTCGCCTTTCCGCCCCTCATCGACGTGAAGATCGACCAGCCCCAGACCGAGTTTGTCGTGGACAAGGACAAGGTTGCGGCCCTGGGCCTCACCCTGGGCCAGGTCGGGGGCGACCTGGGCGGCATGGTTGGCGGGAATTACGTAAACCGCTTCGATATCTCCGGGCGCAGCTACAAGGTCATTCCCCAGATCGAGCGTTCCGGCCGCCTCAATCCGGGGCAGCTCCAGGATGTCTACGTCACCGGGCCGGGCGGCAAGCTGATCGAGTTCAGTACCATCGCCACGCAACGGGATACGGTGGTGCCCCGTTCCCTCAACCGCTTCCAGCAGCTCAACGCGGTAAAGCTCAGCGGCGTTCCCATGCGCCCACTTGACGAGGCCCTCGCTTTCCTGGAGCAGGAGGCACAGAAAATCCTGCCTCAGGGGTACGTCATGGACTACACCGGAGAATCCCGTCAGCTGCGTACCGAGGGAAACCGCTTCCTCCCGGCGTTCGCCCTGGCCATCATCCTCATCTTCCTGGTGCTGGCGGCTCAGTTCAACAGCTTCCGCGACCCCTTCGTCATCCTCGCCGGTTCGGTGCCCCTGGCCATGTTCGGCTCCCTGCTGTTCACCTTCCTGAAGATGCCGGACCCAAACGTGCCGTTCCTGACGAACGGCTGGACCACCACCCTCAACATCTACTCCCAGGTCGGGCTGGTCACCCTGGTGGGTCTGGTGTCCAAGAACGGCATCCTCATTGTCGAATTCGCCAACAAGCTGCAACTCCAGGGCCTGCCCAAGCTCGATGCCATACAACAGGCAGCCAAGATCCGCCTTCGGCCGGTTCTGATGACCACGGCGGCGACCATTGCCGGTCATTTCCCCCTCACCCTGGTGAGCGGCGCCGGAGCGGCGGCCCGTAACTCCATCGGCCTGGTGCTGGTGGGGGGCATGTTCGTGGGGACCCTGTTCACCCTGTTCATCATCCCGTCCATCTACATGTTGATAGCCCGCGACCACGGCAAGGACCGGGAGCGGGAGGCCATTGTGGCAGCCGCTGAGGTTTGATGCCGGAAAAGGCCGCGCATCTATTGCGCTGCACAGAGAGAACCCGATGGGTATCGTACGCCGTTTGACCCTTTCATTGCTATTTGTTGCCACCCTGGCTTCGGCATCGGCTTTCGCGGAAACCGGCGAAACGATCAGAATCGGCGGGACCGGCGGCGGCCTTGGGCTGATGCGGAAACTCGCCGCTCTCTATACGGCACGGCACAAAGGATTGACGTACACGATAGTTCCCAGCCTGGGCAGCACGGGCGGAGTCAGGGCTCTCCGTGACGGAGCGCTTGATATCGCCGTCAGCGCGCGGCCGGCAAGGGCCGAAGAAAAGGGGACCGAATCCCGTTTCCTTGCCGCCACTCCCCTGGCATTCGTGGTCCATCCCGGTGTCGGCGTCTCGAACATCACTACGGCCGAGCTGGAACATATCTACGGCGGCTCTCTCACTACGTGGCCGGACGGAAAAAGAATGCGGCTGATCCTTCGGCCGGAGACGGAGAGCGACACCAAAGCTCTGCGCGGTATCTCGTCCGCTATGAACACGGCCGTCACCGCGGCCCATTCCCGCCCGGGAATGCCCATGGCGCTGAACGACCAGGAAAACCTGAGCATGTTGAAAAAGACGCGCGGTTCCTTGGGAATTGCCGCACTGGCGACGCTGGCGGTCGAGCACGCGGGACTCAAGGTGCTGTCCTTCAACGGAATCCGGCCGGGGCCGTCTTCCCTCGGTGACGGCGGGTATCCGATCTCCCGCACATTTTTTCTGGTAATCCGGAATCCCGCGAGCGACGCCGTTCGTGGATTTATCACATTCGTCACCTCGCCTGAGGCACGAGCTATGTTGAAAAGATATCACTGTTATAGTGAAGGGGCGCCGTAGATGTCCGCATCCAACAGGTATCTGAACCGTGTCGTCGGCCTGTTCGCGGCCGTCGCGGCATGCGCGGTGGCAATCCTGCCGCCGGCCGGCTATTTCTTTATCAGCTATCGTTATCTTCAGGGCGGGATGGAGACCGAAGCGGCAATCGATGCTTCACTTGTGAGCGGCCTGGTGGTGAGTTCCCCCGAGTACTGGAGATACCAGACGCTCCGCCTCGAAGAATTGCTCAAGCGCTGTCCCCACGAAGGACATCACGAGACGCGGCTCGTAACCGATCAGGCCGGTGCTGCCATTGCTTCGAACGGAGGGACTCCGCGGCCGCCCATCATCTCCCGGAGCCATCTGATATACGATGCCGGAACGCCGGTGGCAAGGGTTGAGGTTCGCCGGTCTCTCCGTCCGGTGCTGTTCCGCTCCGCACTGGTGTTGCTGGCGAGCAGCGCTCTCGGGGCGTTGCTGTTTTTCGTTGTCAGGCTTGTTCCCATGCGGGCGCTGGCCGAGGCCAACCGAACGCTGTCCGAAAACGAACTGAAATACCGCTCCCTGTTCACGAACATGAGCGAAGCGGTACTGCTGCTGGAGGTCGGGCCGGAATTGTCCGGCGCGCTTATCTGCGAGGCAAACCCAGCATGCGGGGGGCTGTTCGCCACCGATTACCGGACGCTCCCCGGTTGTTATCTTTCCAGCCTTATCGCTTCATCCGATGCGGAACTCCTGCGCGATTTCCGTCGGGTGGCGCGGGACGGCGCTTCACTCTCCCTTGACTTTCCCTGCCTGGGCAGGATTTTCACCTTCTCGGTGACCCCTGCTGAAGAAGGCCGGGTTGCGGTGATGGTATCCGACGTCACCGACCATCGCGCCAAAGAGAAGCGCATCCGGCAGTTGACATTCTACGACTCCCTGACCGGTCTTCCGAACCGGGCGCTGCTCAGGGACCGGTTGAAACAGGCCATCGCAGGATGCGAGCGGGATGGGAAAAAGATTGCCGTCATACTCCTTGGAATGGATAACTTCAAGGCGGTGAACGAAACGCTGGGCCACGAAGCGGGAAACCGGCTGCTTCAGGCCGTGTCGGAACGTCTCAGGAATTCCGTGCGAAGGGCGGATACCTTTGCCCGCCTGGGAGGAGACGAGTTCGTGATACTGCTCCTGGGGATGAGCGGAGAACTGAATGCCTCCCAGGTGGCGCGAACGATTCTGAACCAGATGGGAGAACCGTTTCAGGTCGCGGATCGCGATGTTTTTACCGGCTGCACCATTGGAATTTCCATCTATCCCGACGACTCGACAATCGATACCACCCTGCTGGCGAATGCGGCCATGGCCCTGAATTCGGCCAAGGAGAATGGCCGGAACCGGTACAGCTACTATTCACAGGAGCTCAACCAAAAGGCCATGGAGAGAATGGGGACGGAGACGTTCATTCGTTTTGCCCTTATCAACAACTGGCTGTCCCTGGTATACCAGCCCCAGGTAAATGCGCGCACCGGAGCAATACACGGTGTGGAGGTGCTGCTGCGGGCCGGCAGCCCCGACGGTTCGGAACAGTATTCCGCATCCCGGATAATAGCCATTGCCGAAGAGACCGGACTGATAGTGCCCATCGGCGAGTGGGTGCTGACGACTGCCTGTACCCAGGCCCGTCGCTGGCTGGATCAGGGCATCAGCCTTCCGCAACTTGCCGTCAACCTCTCGGCAAAGCAGTTCGAATTGCCGACGCTGGTTCCATTGGTACGGAATGTCCTTCAGAAGAGCGGCATTCCGCCCACCATGGTGGAATTCGAGCTCACTGAGAGCGCCATCATACGACACCCCGAAGAAGCGGGCCGAAAGCTGCGGGAGCTTAAAAAGCTCGGGGTCTCCCTGGCTGTCGACGATTTCTGCACCGGGTACTCCTCCCTCAATTACCTCAAGGACTTCCCCATCGACCGGGTCAAGATAGATCGGTCTTTCGTGCGGGATGCATGTTCCGGCGGCCGCTCCGCCGCCATTGTGGAGGCGGTCATCGCCTTGGCCGGCGGCCTCGGTCTGGACGTTATCGCGGAGGGGGTCGAGCACCGCGGCCAGATGGAGTACCTTCTCTCCCGGGGATGCGAGGAGATGCAGGGGTACTACTTCTCCCGACCCGTGCCGGTGGAAAAATGCGGTGCATTGCTGACAAAGGGACGGGTCACTGTTGAATCTGAATATCAATGGCTCTCGAGCACCTCGGAGAACTCCCATTCAATGGTCGATCTATCACTATCTTCCTGACTGACAAACATCCGTCCCGTCTCTCCCCGCCACACTCGCCACACGCTTTTTCCGCAAAAATACCCCTGAAATCACTCGTTCAGGGGAGTAATAACACCATTGTGGGCGATATCTTCGAGTGTTATTCCCGTGCTATCTTTCCGCACAGTTACGGCTGACTTTTTTTGATACAAATGCCGCGTTCTCTGGTGAGCTCAAAAGAAGAAGGCTGACTCCTCCATTCTGTGGTTGGGCAAGGGGTACTCCCCCACCCCTTGCCCGCATTTTTTCTGTGTTCGTGAGTGTCAGAGACGGTTTCCGCAGCTAGGGACGTGAAGCAGGCACTACGGAACTGATGAGAGGATTCCCGCCTGAGTCCTGCTCTCTCGAAATCTTTCTTCAAAACTGAAGCATCCCTCGAAATATCCATTTCCAGTTCGCCAAAAGGTCACGGTAGGCAGCGCGCCGCGTGCTTTACCTTTCCCGCCCTTCTTCAATCCACGCGCCGCACCATTGCGCGGCATTTTTTCGACCTCACCCCGAAATACCACCTTTGAGCGATTACGAACACCCTTTCAGGCGATAGTTTCAGGTTGCGCCCCGTGCTAAAAAACGAGGCATCCGTAAGTTCTTGTTTTCTGCAGCAGTTGAATTGACTGCATAACCGGGAAGCATTTTGAAACCACATGAAATACATCGGCTGAGAGAGCTGGTACAGCGCGGAAAAGGGAGAAGGGGGGTGATGGTGATTCCCGGGCTTCCGCGGAGACCGAAAGTGGGTAATCCAAACGAACAGCAAACGAAGGAGGAAGGCATGGCATCAAAGATTGACGTAACGAATCTGCCTGGGGCGACGCCCCGAGTGGAAGCAATCAAGGAGCGATTCATCAAGGTGACGCCTGAGATCTGCGTGGAGCGTGCGCAGTTGATCACCGAATCCTACAAGGAGACGGAAGACCTGCCGATTCATCTTCGTCGGGCCAAGTCCCTTGAAAAGATCCTGAACGGGATGACCGTCTTCATTGCGGACGACGAACTGGTAGTGGGCAACCAGTGCACCAAGCCCCGTTCCGCGCCGGTGTATCCCGAATTCTCGTGCAAGTGGCTGGAAGCGGAACTGGACCGTCTGGAGAAGCGGACCGGCGACGTGTTCCTCATTTCCGAAGACAAGAAGAAGACCCTTCGGGAGCTGTTCCCCTACTGGGACAAGAAGACCTCCAACGAACTGGCCACGTCGCTCATGACGGCGGATGCGCTGGCGGCCCAGGGTGCCGGTGTCTTCACCGTGGGCAACTACTACTTCAACGGCGTCGGCCACATCTCCGTCGACTACGCCAAGGTATTGGCCGACGGCCTGAACGGCGTCATCGCCGAGGCAAAAGCCGAACTGGCCGGGCTGGACATCGCCAACCCCGACGACCTCAAGAAGATGCACTTCCTGAACGCGGTCATCATCTCCAACGAAGCGGTCATCGCCTTTGCCGGCCGATTCGCCGCGGAAGCCGACAGGCTGGCGGCGAGTGAATCAAATACGCAGCGCAAGGCCGAACTACAGGAAATCGCCCGCATCTGCCGGAAGGTCCCGGCGCAACCCGCGGCATCGTTTTGGGAAGCGATCCAGTCCTTCTGGTTCATCCAGCTGGTGCTGCAACTGGAATCCAACGGCCATTCCATCTCTCCCATGCGCTTCGACCAGTACATGTACCCCTACCTGCAAATGGACGGCGCCATCAGCGTGGAGAAAGCCCAGGAGCTGCTCGACCTTCTCTACATCAAGTTCAGCGAGATCAACAAGGTGCGCGACGAAGGCTCCACCAAGGCCTTCGGCGGCTATCCCATGTTCCAGAACCTGATCGTCGGCGGTGTGGATCGTGAAGGCGAAGACGCCACCAACGACCTTTCGTTCATGTGCCTGCAGGCGACGGCCAACACCAAGCTCTACCAGCCGTCCATCTCCATCCGCGTCCACAGCAACACCCCTGCCGAGCTGTACAAAAAGGCGGCCGAAGTGAGCCGTCTCGGTCTGGGCATGCCCGCCTACTACAACGACCGGTTCATCATCCCCGCGCTCTTGAGCCGCGGCCTTACCCGCGAAGACGCCCGCGACTACGGCATCATCGGCTGCGTCGAGCCCCAGGTGGCCAGCAAGACCGAAGGGTGGCACGACGCCGCGTTCTTCAACATGGCCAAGGTCCTGGAACTGGCGCTCAACAACGGAGTCGATGCCCTCACCGGCAAGCAGCTCGGCCCCGAGACCGGCGACCTGGCATCCTTCACCTCCTTTGACGACGTCATGAAGGCGTACACGACGCAGATGGAATACTTCGTCAAGCTGCTGGTCGTCTCCGACAACGCGGTGGACATTGCCCACGGCCAACGCACGCCGCTGCCGTTCCTCTCCTCCCTGGTGGACGACTGCATGGCCAAGGGGAAATCACTCCAGGAAGGCGGAGCGCACTACAACTTCACCGGACCGCAGGGCGTAGGCGTCGGCAACGTGGGCGACTCGCTGACCGCCATCAGGAAGCTGGTGTTCGACGACAAGGCAATCACCCTTGCCGATCTCAAAAAAGGCCTTGCGAGCGACTTTGCGGGCGTGGAAATGGAAAGCATGCGGCAGATGCTGCAGAACCGCGCGCCCAAGTACGGCAACGACAATGAATACGCCGACATGATAGCCCACGAAGGCGCGCTTATTTACTGTCGTGAGGTGGAGAAGTACAGCAACCCGCGCGGCGGGAAATTCCAGCCCGGCCTCTACCCGGTCTCGGCCAACGTGCCGCTCGGCACGGTAGTGGCTGCGACCCCCGACGGCCGCAAGTCCGGCACACCGCTGGCAGACGGCGTCTCCCCGGTATCGGGCGTCGACCAGTCCGGACCCACGGCGTCCGTGAAATCGGTTGCCCGTCTCGACCACGTCATCGCCTCCAACGGGACCCTGCTGAACATGAAGTTCCACCCCAACGCCCTGAAGGACGACCGCGGGATACAGAACCTGGTCGGCGTCACCGAGACCTTCTTCAACGGCGGGGGTACCCACATCCAGTACAACGTCATCGGCCGCGACACGCTGCTGGATGCGCAGAAACACCCCGACAACTACCAGGGCATGGTGGTGCGCGTGGCAGGATACAGCGCCTTCTTCACCTCCCTCGACAAGGCCATCCAGGACGATATCATCGCACGTACCGAACAGGTGTTCTGATGGTATGCGCATAACAACCTCGGGGAGCCGGCATTTGTCCGGTGCGGCTCCCCGGAATCCATCAGGTAGTATGCCGATGGAGAGTGTCGGACTCTTACATCAAAGGAGATGATACAATGAATATTTTTCTGGCTGAAACCATAGGGATGGCTATTCTTATTCTTCTTGGAACCGGTTGTGTCGCGCAGGTATTGCTCAAAGATTCGAAAGGTTCGACCGGTGTCCTGTCGTCAGGCTCCGGCTGGCTGGTGATCGTCTTCGGGTGGGGTTTCGCGGTAACTTTCGGTGTGTACGCCGTTGCCTGGGCGAGCGGCGCCCACCTCAACCCGGCGGTAACGATTGCGCTCGCAATACTCGGCAAAGTCCCCATGGAAAAGTTGCCGCTCTACTTCGGAGGTCAGATGTTCGGCGCAATGATTGGCGCCACACTAACCTGGCTGGCGTATCTTCCCCACTGGGAAGCGACGCAGGACCCCGGCTTGAAGCTGGCTGTCTTCTCAACAGGCCCCGGTATACGCAATATGGCAGGCAATGTAATCTGCGAGATTATCGGCACCGTCATGCTGGTTCTCGGCATTCTTTTCCTGATCGATCCGAATGTCCAGAAAGCCACTCCCATCGCCGGTCTCACTCCGCTGGTAATCGGTTTTCTCGTTACCGCTTGCGGACTGTCCCTTGGCGGGCCCACCGGGTTTGCGATTAATCCCGCGCGGGATTTGGGACCGAGGATCGCCCACGCCATCCTTCCCATCGCCGGCAAGGGGAGTTCGGATTGGGGATATGCAATGGTGCCGGTAATCGGCCCCTGTATCGGCGGCGTGATAGCGGCCTTCATCTATCAGGCATGCTGGCTGTAGGAGCCGGCTGACTCACGGGCAGGTATCTATGCCCCTGAAAAGGGCGAGGACGACCTCCTCCCGTCTCTCGCCCTTTCCTGTGCCTGCCATGACAGTGAGAAACGCCGAGCCGCAAGAATGAAGTAATCACGTACCAAGTCAAGGAGAAACGCGATGAGTTGGGCACATGAATATCTGCTTTATAATCCCGATGCAGGAAAACGAAGGGAACAGACCGGCCTAGTAACCGATTTCCAGCGTTTTTCCATCCACGACGGTCCGGGTATCCGTACCATCGTCTTCCTGAAAGGGTGCCCCCTGCACTGTGCCTGGTGCGCCAACCCGGAAGCAATCTCTCCTCGGCCGGAGATTATGCTCATCCCGCACAATTGCATTAGATGCGGCAAGTGCATTGATGCCTGTCCCACCAAATGTTTCGGAGAATCCGAAGGTCTCGTATGCGCCATCGACCGGGACAGATGCCTCCTGCCGGAGTGCGGCAAATGCCAGCGTGTCTGTTATGCCAATGCGGTAAACATCAGCGGGCGGTACCTCACGGTCGAGGAGGTAATGGATGTGGTGCTGCGGGATCGGGAGTTTTACGAGCGTACCGGGGGGGGATTACCTTTTCAGGGGGCGAACCGTTCGCGCAGCCGGTCTTTTTCCAGGAGCTGGCGCGTACGGCAAAGATGTTGAAACTGCATACGGCGGTCGAAACATGCGGTCACGTAAGCTGGAATGTATTCGCCTCAGTCTTTGATTATCTGGATATCGTGCTCTACGTCCTGAAGCACATGGACCCGGACAGGCATCTCCAGGGAACGGGCGTCACCAATCGGACCATACTGGAAAACGTGAAGCGCCTTGATGCGTCAGGCAAACCCATTCGCATCAGGCTGCCGCTGATACCGGGATTCAACGACTCCGAGGAAAACGTACGGGCCACCGCGGACTTTATCGCGGGATTTTCCAATCTGGAGGCACTGGACATTCTCCCCTACCATCGCATGGGCGAACCCAAGTGGGGGCAGCTGCATCAGGACTACAAACTCCATGGCATCGCGCCTCACACCAAGGACCGCGTATTCGAACTGGCCGACATCGCACGGACGTACGGCATCGAAGTAACCGTCGGCGGGTGAACGAAAAGCCGTCATGACCCGTGGCGTTTCATGATTCGCGTGATCACGGAATCCATAACAACTCCAACACTGCATCAGGTAAGAACTGTACTGTTTTGATGGCAACCTGGAAAGGATTGCCGCTCAACATGCCGACATTACCTCATGCTCCCCCTCCGCACTGTCCATTTACCGCAAACGGTCCGTCAAAAAATAAATAGATTTATTGATTTGGTATGGTAAATTAATTGCCGTCTATTTTTTTTGAGAAACAATATGCGACGTGCGGCGACATATGGGAGTTCGTGCGCTCCAACGTACAAGGATGCGTTCAAATTCGTGAAGAGGGATGAACTCGTAAAACAATAAGAGAACAGTCATTTTCGTTATTCCCGCGCAAGCTGGAATCCAGGAATTTCATGCCGATTCAAAACCTCTGGCTAACCGTTTCGCGGGTTTGACGACTATTTGCGAAAACATCAAGAGGGGAGACACGATGGACGAAATATCAACGGCCTATTGCGAGGAACTGAAGAAGATTCTGTCGGAGACGGCGAAGTCTCTGAAATCGTCCGACCCGGCCGTCCACGAGAAAAGCGCGGCGCGGCTGCGCAGCTTCCGTGAGCTCACGAACCGGGGAGGAACGGCCCTGGAAAACGTCCGCGCCTCACTGATGAGTCAGGGGGAGGCGTTCTCGGCTGCCCGGGTAATCGGCAAAAAGCAGCTCGATGCCTGCCTGGTGGATCTGACGTGCGCCGTCGAGACCGGGGATCGGGGGAGGGTGACGGCACTTGTCGGTGATCTGCGGAACAGTATCCAGATTGCCTCGCACGCCGCAGCGCAGGCGAAGAAAAAGCGTGCGCAGGAGAAGCGGACCCGCCTTGAAGGGGTCGGCCGCGGCATGTTCGCCGGGCTTCTTGATGTCCCCGGTTTCCAGATGTCCCTTGCGGAACTGGTTCAGCGGCGACGTCCCGGTTTGGCGAAAATCCCGCCGGCCCAGAGGTTTCCCACCTACACGGCAACTTCCATCATCAAACCGGGACCGCCGTTGAAGGGAATATCGTCTCCCTCGCCGGCGCCGATGGACGAGGAACAGGATTTCGTCGAGAAATACGGACAGGTACGTGACCTTCCGCTCAGGATTATAGCGCCGTTGGGCACGGGGGTCGTGTTCGACACCACGTTGGACGATGCGGATTTCCGAGGAGGCAGACCCGCGGATTCCCCTCTCCCTCTCGTATCATCGAATGCTGGTATTACCTCCGCATTGCGCGCCTACGCCGCGGCGAACGGCGAGATCCGTTATTCCTACGAGGGCGTGCGCGCATCGGTTGCGGCGCTCTATGACCGTGTCAACGCCGAGCTGGGAGAAACACCGTCCGTTGCCGCATTGAGGAAGAGGTTCATCGACGGCATGGTTCTTACGCTGCTGCATGGCGTGGTTTCCTACGAGAGCGAGGGATATTTCGCGGGGGCCGCGCCCGAAATCGCCGATTTTCGGGGCAGAATCCTGGATTGGGGGACATTCGGCGAGGATGGCGTAACACCCAACTACCTGAGCGCCTCCCTGTGGCCGCCGCAATCACTTGACAATGTCCTGTATGGGTACGACGCATTACGTGAAACCGCGAAAGCATACTGGTTGTCCCGCCTGGAAAAGGCAAAGAAAGAAGTTCGTGCGGCGAGGAGCGAGGCAGTATCGGAACTGCGGGAAGAGATTGCCCTCCTGACCGGAGGTTCCACGGAAACGGGCAGGCACCAGGAGATACTCGCCCGGGTGGATGAAATCATGGAGTATCTGGACTACGGGACCCCTCTTTCGGACGAGCCGAAGGAAGGGAGCTGCTTCACGGTGCTGACCAGTGATTCGGGATTCTTCGGCTTTGCCGTTGAATATCTGGCGAAGGTGCCGGAACTCGATCTGGACTACGCGCGCCGGGTACTGAACAATCCGGGCGGATACTACAAGGAACAGTACGATATCCTGTCCCGCATCCTCGAAAAGGTGCTGACTGCCATGCAGAGGAGTGACGAAGAATACCCGGGCTGGCACTATTCAGCGGCGTGGAAATACTATCGGGTCTACCGTTCGTTTTTCGAGAGTATCCGCTCACGCGCCGCCGCGGGGCTCACGGGCCTTGCCGCTGACACGGCCCGGGTGGAGTACCTGGCATCCCGTCAGACCTCTGTAGGCAAGCGCTACGCCGCGACTCTCCGTGCCTATGGCGAGCTGTATGCCGAAATCGTCAACGGTTACCTGTACGGCGCCTTTGTCAAGACAGCCGCCGACTACCTGCGCACGGGGTGCGTAAAGAAAAAAGTGGTGACCGACGCCTACCTCCCCCTGGTGGCCATGCCTCCCGGTTACGGGGCGTTCGGTGAGGCGGCGCGCGCCGATTCCGTGAGACTTGAAAGGCTCGATGCCCGCCGCGAGCAGGACTTCTTTCTGGCCGAACCCCGGATGGGGCTTTTGAAAGAGTATCGCATGGAAATGAGCCACGCCGGGTTCGGGCTCGGCGCGCACCTTTACTCGTACAGCCTGTTTCCCGGAGAGACCGTCACCCTGGAGACGCGGTCGCTCCATCGTATGAAAAGCACCGAGACCGAGAGTACCTCGGAGAATATCTTCGAAGAGACCGGTTCCGAGACCATGGCCGACTTCACCAAAGAGCTGAAACGACAGATACAGGCGGAAAACAAGGCTTCACAGTCGTCTCAGAAGTCACTGGGGGGAGATCTGGGGGGCAGTTTCCTCGGCATCACCTTCGGTGCGACGGCAAATGGAACGTGGTCCCGTCAGGAGGATGAGCGGAACTTTGCCGACCAGGTGGAGAGTCTTGTTGACAAGTTATCCTCCCGCTTCTCCCAGAAGCGCCAGATAACCCTGGCCGTGAAGACCGACAGCACCGTGGAGGAGGAACAGGAGAGCGAAGAAAAGGCCGTGCGCACCTATGCAAACGACAACCGTGAGAAAAACCTCACCATCAACTTTTTCCAGATTACCCGTAAGCATGAAACGAATCTCTGGCTCGACAATATCAGGGCCTTCTATTCCTCGGGCCGTTATCCCGTGGTGCGGGTCTTTGTCGCAACCGATCCCGACACCATCGACACGTTCTGTTCCGACCCGGAGGTCCGCAATCGACTGAAGGCATTGACGGATGCCCTCGAAATGACGCCCGAGGAGATGGTGAAAATGAATATCATCGAGACCCTCCCCCTGGAACTGTGCGACCTGTTTGCGAGGGATTCCTTCATCGTGGTTCTGGCGCCTCCTTACAACGTGCGGCTGCCGCTCTCCCAGACAAACGCCTTCCTTGCGCATACCTTCACCTTCGAGAAGGCCGCCGAAGTAAACGGGGAGATATGGCGTTTTATCGGACAGGGACAGGCCTCACCGGACGGACTCGGCATCTGTGCCTTTCCCTTCGGCCGGGATGAGGCGCCGGAACTCTGGCCGACGGATAGTGACGGGGCCGGGCAGTGGGGCTTTCAGGCAAAGGTTGACGATTCAATGGTCTGTGCCGACAAGGTAGCTCTCGTGGGGGAAAAGATGGCCAAGGTCCTGCCGAACATCGACCTCCGCTACAAGGCTTCCTACAAGACCTCGTCACGCTATGAGGATGGCCCGAATGGAGAATTTTCCCTGCCGAAGCTCCTGTGGAGCAAGAGTTACGTGGTGAACACGAACGGCGTCTACACTGAAAACATGCTGGGCAGGGTGAGCGCACTGGAGGAATTCGCCGTCAATCACCGCAACCTCGACGTCCGGTTGAAGGAGATCCAGGCGGAACGGGACCAGGCCCTGTTGCAGAAGGAGTTGCTCGAGGTGCGGAGGATAGAGTCGACCCTGCCGCCGCCTCGTGAGACGTATGCGTCTGAGGCTGACTTTCTGGCCGCTCTCCAGGCCTACTATCGGGCGAGGTCCGGTGAGAACGGACGCTGTATTACCCTGGAGACGCCGCCGGGGGCTGACCTCAGCGTGAACCTGACTGCAGACGGGACGACCGGAAATATCGTGCTGCAATCTGTTGAAAAGGGTGCAGGCGAGGGTGGAGGGATAACGGGCGGCAGTTGAGGAGCCCCGAAGAAAGTGAGAAGGCGCCTGCTATGGCAACCCCGGGCATGTATGAATGCATTTTCGTCATTGGCCAGAAAACGGCCGATGTGACCTATTCCTGGATGATCTCGCTGCTCGACTACAGCCGGGTTGCGGCGGTTACCATCTTCGATTTCAAGGAGGAAAGGGTAACCCTTCACGAGGCCGGGGGGCAACATCGCCTGGAAGAGCTTGAGAAGCGGGTGAAATGGATAGATAAAGAGGTCATGTCCCTTATTTTGTGCGACTACCTCATCGACGAACGCCCCGGGATCTACCGTGACATCTTTCAGGTTGAGAGCCCGGCGCAGCTTCCGCCGGTTGCCTTTATCAGCGTTTCCTCTCATTCCTTCGTCAACGGTCTCAGCCCGCGGTACGCCACACCGGACGGCGCCATCTCCTATACGGAGAATCTGCTGAACAACCCCCTCCTGGCCTGCCGTGACCGGATCCGCGCATCCCTTTCCCCCGACTGCGTGGTCAAGCTCTGGGGATGTCAGGGCATAGGCGGTGACGGATTGTGCGATCGAGTGCTGCGCGCCTGCCTTCAGCTGGACTGGGATGAGAAACAGGGGAACTCGGCTTTGTTTCATCCAGAGCTTTACAACCCGCCTCCACCACCACTTGACGACCCGAAACGAGAAGAATTCAAAGAACCGACATTCCATGAAATCATGAGGAGAAACCGTGCGGCGATCGACGAGTCTCTTCGGGTGGAGTTCGATTATCTGACCGCACGAAATATCATCAAATATATTTTTTTCGGTGATACTCCCGGACTGGTCGTCCCTCCCGAGAAAGATACCGCCGGTACGATAGAAAAAGAAAAGAAAGCGGTTGACGCGTGTTACATGAAGATAAGGGTTTCCTATCCGGTTGCGCTCTCTCGTTTTCTGAACAGGCCGGTTATTGCCGCAAGCTTCGGAATAAGTACCGAAAAGCATGCAATTCTTCCGGAAAAGCTTTTACTCCTTGGGGAAATACGGGACACGAATCGCGCCATGGCATTCCCCGGCTTGGGAGACTACTTCGACAAGGCCGACGGAGAGATAACCATGCCGGTGGATGTGGAGTGCGAGGTGCTTGATCTCCTTATATCACGGTGGGTGACACCGCCGGAGAGGATCCAGGTCCCTCCGGTGCTTCTCTCGGGGGAGTTTCCCAGTGAACGCTACGTGGTCTACCGCCCGGATATCAGCCTGAGCAATGTGGAGTTCGGGGGGCTGACCGTGGCCCCGGAAAAACCGCCTATCCTTGACTATGCAGGTAAGGCTCCGGATCTCCTCGAAACGGAGCATCTGCTGACGTATCCCTCCATAAAGGATTATTCGTAAGTACTTGCCGAGATGGCGCATCCGCATGCTTTGCGTCCTCAAAAGCTCGATATTCAGCGCTTCCTTGTCCGCAAGCGGTTTTACGAAAAACGGGTTGCAGCCTGAAGACAAAAAATGATATAGATGGACGACACGCCACGGGATGTCCCGTGGTTTTTTTCTTGGGCGCCGGAAAAAGGACCACCACGAATGCGGTTTATCGATAGACTGGAAAAGAAGCTGGGCAGGTATGCCCCGACGAACCTCACCGTCTACCTGATTGCCGGCCAATCCCTTTTCTATGTCCTTTTCATGATGGGCAAGGTTGAACCGACTCAGATCTGGCTGACCGGGGGAAGCCTGCTGCAGGGTGAATGGTGGAGGCTCCTCCTGTTTCCCCTGTATCCGCCGAGCTGTGGTCTGCTCTGCGCCCTTTTTGGTTGGTATCTTTTCTACCTGATGGGGTCGGCCCTGGAAGAGCACTGGGGAGCCTTCCGCTACGACCTGTTTCTGCTCACGGGCTTTCTGCTGACGGTTTCGGTCTCCTTCCTTGTTCCAGCGTACCCCATGAGCACTGCGTTTCTCGGTGGATCGGTGTTTCTTGCCTTTGCCTTCCTGTTCCCCGACTTCCAGTTGCTCCTGTTTTTCGTCCTGCCGGTCCGCATCAAGTGGCTGGCGCTTATCACCTGGCTCGGGTACGGGTACCTGCTCCTGGTCGGCGGGTGGGCAAGCCGCCTGCTGGTGCTTGCCTCCGTTGGAAACTTCCTTCTTTTCTTTGCCCGTGATATCCTCGTGAATCTTAAATACGGCAGGAGGCAGGTGGCAAAGAGGGTAGTGTCCGCAACGAGGGGCTCGGAACAGCCGTTCCATCGCTGCACGGTCTGCGGCATCACCGACAAGACCCATCCTGATATGGATTTCCGGTATTGCCCCCAGTGTGAGGGGCAATACGGGTACTGCCGCGACCATATCTTCAACCACGATCACATTAAAGGATGAGTATCCGCGTCCGTCATGCTGCTGAAACAGGCCCTAGAATTACCTCAACTTTCCGCCCGGCCTGCCGATATGTCTCAGTATGGGACAGTACGGGAGGTGATTTTCATGACGCCGTCACCACACGCGCCTCGCGCCCGATGGCGTGACTATGTCGCATCGGCGTACCTGAGGCGTATAACGGACGATACCAGCGATTATGACCCCGGCAAGGGCGGCAGGATCTATCGGCGCTATGACTACACCATCGAGGCCGTCGGGGCTCTGGCGGAAGCGCGGCGACGGGCGAATAGATAGAGTACGGACGGCCGCGGGAATCTAGGGAGGGCCGTTTCCATGAAGCACCACATAACGTTGATGTAAGAGTATCGGAGGAAGAATGTTTGATGAAACACAGCCATATCAATTCCCTCTTTCGCTGGAAGGGAACAATATACCGCGATTCGCGGTGATTATGCCCGGATTCGATTCGGTTGCCATGGGGAATGACGAGTATCTGCTCCTTACCCCGCAGGAGCATGAAACGGGCGATATCCGCGAGTATTTTCAGCTTCCCAACGATCCCAGGACCGTCCGGGAACTGATGGAGGTTATCGGGGCGACCGCGGAGGGTGGATGGATTCCCTTCGGAAGCTGGTTGCTGGAGTAACGCGCCGCTATCCGATTCATACAAAATCTTTTATGACCTGGAAAAGCCGTTTCCATCGCTCGAATACCGATGGAAACGGCTTTCGTCGTTTTCTCTCCGCAATCGGCGCGATATGCGCGGACAAGCCCTTGGCTGACCCTTGCCGCGAACTCCCCATTCGGGCCTTCCTGTACGTTGACTTTATATGGTGTGGTTGCTAGAATGCCGAAGTTTACTGCCGGGCGTTCAAGGCGTTCCGGTAGCGGCATCGTCCGAGATTGTATCCCATAGGCACGATAAGGAAATGGTAATGATCCGCATGATTTCTGTTTTCATTGTTCCCTTTTTCCTTCTTTCTCTGTTTGGCTGTGTCGGCCAGAATGCCTATCAGAAAAAGATTGATGAGGCATCCGATCTTACCAAAGTCCTTGCAGAGGCCCGGAAGAAGAACGCGGACCTTTCCCGTGAGAATGAAGAGATGAGGGCGAAGCTAGACCGGCTCGATCGTTCTGTAGTCGAGCTTGAGTCGGGGAAGAAGAACCTTGAGGATTTGCTTGCAAAGAAGCAGGACACACCTGCGGTAAAGATAGCCGAACAGGCTCAGGAGATTGAGAAACTCAAGGGAGATCTGGAGAGTCTGCACCGTGAACGTGAGGGCAAGGTCCGGGACGTAAGCACCCTGTATGAAAGCCTTCTGGAAAGGATGAAGGATGAGGTCGCCCATGGCCGGGCATCCATTACCGAATTGCGCGGAACCGTGACGGTTTCCGTCCCGGAAGAGGTCCTTTTTGACGGGGATTCGGATGAGGTGAAGCAGGGTGGCGTTCCCATGATCAGGAAGATTGCCGAACTTCTCGCGAGGGTCCATGACAGAAATGTGCGGGTCGAGACTACATTTGTTGTCTCCGGAGAACCTGAGTCCACTGGGAATCGTCGTTCCGCATGGGAATCGGCCGCGGCTCGGGCCGTCGCCGTTGCCTACCTCCTTCGCGGGCACGGAGTAGATCCGGCGGTCATCAACGCCGGCATCAGCGGAGGCTTCACTACCGGCGGAGGCTCAAGCGCAGGCCTTGTTCGGGCAAAGGGCCGTCGCCTGGAAATCAGCGTCATTTCAAAGGAGGGGTGACGGCCTCGAAATTTTCCGTCCCTGCCGGAACGTGATGTATCCGGAATTCATCCGGCGGAGTTGGCGCGCGGATTCTGATTGCCCTTAAGTCGACAGTTCCGAATTGGAGACCGATAGTGTCACATCCGGGGTTTCCGGATGAACACAAACTCTGTACGAGAGCCTTTCATGTATGAAGAAGAATAAGGAAAAAACGGAAAATAAGAAGGGCTTCTCCAATGTGCCGTTCAAGGGGCTGAAATCTTTTACGGTGAAGGCTGATGGCGCTCCTGTGGTTGCTGCCCCCCCGAAGATTGCCCCGCCTCCGCCCGTTCACAGGGAGGAGGACGATGCTTCCCTGTTTCTCCGGGAAATGGAAGGGATTACAAGGCTGGATGGTGAGAAACCGAAAAAGGCCCGACCGCCCAAGCCTCCGGAGACACCTGAACCTGAACTGGCCGAAGAGGAAAAGAACCTGTTCCTTTCATCCCTGACGGGAATGGATGTTTCATTCCGCGATGAGTTCCCGGACGTGAAACCGCTTCGGCCTCTGCCCGTGAACCGCATGCGCCAGTTGAAGACGGGCGCGATTCGCATCGACCTGGAACTCGACCTTCACGGGTTGACCCGTGACGAGGCGCTGAAAAGCCTTGAAAGCTTCGTTGCCGGTGCTTTCAAGCGTGGGCAGAAGGCCATCCTTGTAATTACCGGAAAGGGCAACAACTCTCCCGCGGAACCGGTTCTCCAGGGTGCGGTTTCGTCCTGGTTGCGGGAAATGGGAAAGAAAATGGTCGCGGAATTCGCACCGGCCCCGCTTCGGATGGGGGGAAGCGGGGCTTTTGTGGTGTTTCTCAAGGAAAAGAAAAGCTCGGAGTCGGCAGCCGGATCCGAAAACGGAAGCATACGGTAATCTGAGAGAGGAGACGAGGAAATGATTAAGCTGGAGAGGTATCTTTCCATCAACGTCGTGTTGTCGATATTGTTGATCCTGTGGGGGGTTGTGCTGCTGCTTGCCGGTTCCGCCCACGCGGCGGACACGGGCGGGAAGTCACCCGTGACACGCTACTGGATGAGCATCTCCACGGAAAAGAGCAGCTTTCCCGGCATGCCTTCCGGGATGCCGGGTATTGGAGGCCTTTTCGGGCGGGGGGACTCCGGCAAAAAGCTGCTGCTTCAAGTGAATTCGCCAAAGGCGCCGCCGGCAGGACCCGTGGCGACCCACGACATCCCGCCCGGGCAGAACATGGGAGACACTCTCCCGCTTGTAATCCCTGAACGGGAGCGGAACGAGGCGGGTGAGCCGGGCAAACCGGGAAAAATGGAAAAGCCGAAGATGCGCATGCTCATCTACTGGGGATGCGGCGAGACCATCCGCAAGGGGCAGCCAAGGGTTCTGGATACGGACAAGATGAGCCTCGCGGACTTCGGCAAGGCCATGGGCGGCAGGAGCATTGCCCGCCAGAGTCCGCCGTCACCACGGACCGGTCGGGTGTACGCCGACTGGCCCAATGAGCAGGACGGAACCGCCGTTCCCAAGAACAGTTCCCTGGTCGGCGGACACTACGTGCACGGTAACTATCTCCCGGATATGCGGTTTTCCATCGATGCCGGGCATGACTTCATGGCTCCCGTTGAATTCACGTCGGTGAAGGGAACCCCGGCGGAAAGCATCCGCTTCCAGTGGCGCGCCATCCCCTCGGCGACCGGTTACTTCGCCACCGCCATGGGCCATGACCAGAAGAGCGGCACCATGATCCTCTGGAGTTCCAGCGAACTTTCCGAACCCGGCTATGCCCTCATGGACTACCTGTCCGAGGACGAGGTGCGGCGCCTGATCCGGGAAAAGGTGGTCATGGGGCCATCCGTCACACAGTGCGCGATTCCCCGAGGCGTGTTCAAGGACGCCGAGGGAGGCATCCTCCAGTTCATCGCCTACGGGGATGAACTGAACATCTCCTATCCGCCGAGAGACCCGAAAAAACCGGTTGATCCCATCTGGACGGTGAAGGCGCGTCGCAAGTCCACCGGGATGCTGCCCTTGATGGCGATGGACGGCGCGGGAGCGGGAGGCGAACGGGCGGAGGACGAAAGAGGGCGAGATTCCGGTGATGCAGCCTCTCCCGAGAAAAATGAGGGTCTTTCTCCCGGCAAGGTGCTGCGTGGAATCATCGGGTTCTGACGCCATGTCCGCGGCGGCGAAATGCCGGTTTAATTCGTATGATACTTCATGCGCCTTCGGAAGTGTTCTCCGCAAAGAATATCCGGTAAGGGTGTAAGGAAAGCCGCTTCCGTCAACATGTGCCGACGGGGGCGGCTTTCTTCGTTTTCACGTTTTTTCCCATGTGCAGTATTCCGGCTTGTCAAAAGAGGAGGCAACCATGTTCAATCCGCGGCGTATTCTGGTTCCGACCGACATGTCTGAGCATTCGGACAGGGCTATCCGTCGGGCATTCGATATCGCGAGGCAGTTTGGCGCGGAGATGCATATCCTCCATGTGGTTCGGGACCCCGTTCAACTCTGTACGGTCGACTTCTGCGTCAGTGAGAGCCTGATGAAACAGGTAACCGTCCAGATGCTGGAACAGGCCCGTGAAGCCGTCAGACGTCAGGTGGCGAGATTTCTGAGCATGGGAGATATTCCCCTGTCAACCGATGTCAAGGTTGGCACCCCCCACGAGATGATCCTGAAAGAGGCGGTGGAGAGGGAAATAGACCTGATAGTGCTTACTACCCATGGCGCAACCGATCTCTCGAAGCACCTGATGGGAAGCGTGGCACGGCATGTGCTGCTCGGGGCGGAGTGTCAGGTTCTTGTGGTCAAGTAGGCTTTGTTGTTGTGTACGGTTTTCTTTCCTGTTGTCCAATGCGCTAGTCCGTTCAAGAAAGAAGGGAATGCAGTATGAGTGAGGAAGGTTCTCCTGTAAAACGTATTGCGAAAGATCCGATTTTTCCTTTATCAAAAAAGATTCTGAACACTATTTTCCAAGCGATACCGGACTTCATTTCAATAGTTGATAAGGAGTGCAGGATGGTAGTAAGCAATTGGAAAGGTGACCTTGAATCAGTTGATTCCGTAACCCGCAAACGAAGTCGCCGCCGCAAGGAGGTGTGCCATCATGGAAGGACGACGCAGTGTGAAGATTGTACCCTGAGGGAGGTTTTCAGGACCGGAAAGCCTTGTATCACGGAGAAATATATTCCTCGGACGGGCTACGTGGAGATTCATTCGTTTCCACTGTACGATGAGCAGGGTGAACTCGTAATGGCCGGCGAATACCGTCGTAATGTCAGTGAGCGGTACCATGCGCAAGACGCTCTTCGCAAGACAAACCGCTTGCTTCAGGCAATCATTGATGCATCGCCGCTGGCGACGGTTGCCGTGGACAGTGAACTCAAGGTTACTCTCTGGAATCCCGCGGCTGAAAAAATGTTCGGTTGGAAGAAAGAAGAGATACTCGGAAAGCCCTACCCGACAGTCCCCCCTGATCTGCATGAAGAGCTTCAAGATAACTTTCGGTGTCTGAATGAAGGGTTGACCCGCCGCGAATATGAGACCCGCCGCATGCGTAAGGATGGTTCCGTTATTGACGTGGACCTTTCACTGGCGCCCATACGGAACAGTGCGGGAATCTCCATCGGTCTCGTGGCAATAATGGCCGATATAACTTCGCGAAAGCAGGAACAACAAGCCCTGAGGGAATCGGAAGCGAGTTACCGGACCATTTTTGATGCGGCCAACGACGCACACTTCGTGTTTGACGCCAAAGACGCGACGATCCTGGACGTAAACCTTAAAATGTGCGAGATGTACGGCTTCGACAGTCGCGAGGAAGCGTTGCGGCACAATGTGGAAGAAATGATGGCAGGGTATCCGCCGTATACCTTGAACGACTTGTTGCCACGAATCTGGAAGGCCAAGGACGGCAGGACGCAAACGTTCGAGTGGTTGGCCAAACACACGTCAGGGCGTCTCTTCTGGATGGAAGTGGTCATGAAGGGGGTCATCATCAGCGGTGAATACAAGGTGCTGGCGGTCGTCCGGGATACCATGGAGCGTAAGGCCGCGGAAGAAGAAAATAGAAGGATGCAGGAAACGCTTCTGCAGGCAAACAAAATGGCCGCAATAGGGACGCTTGCGTCGGGCATTGCACACGAGATAAATAACCCCAATAACTTTATCCTCTCCAATGCCCAATTCCTGTCCGACAACTGGTCCGATATCGACAGGATCCTTTCAAGTTACGCAGAAGAAAACGGGGAGTTTTTTATCGGCAAGATGCGCTATTCGGAGGCCAGGCCCATCATTCCGAAAATGTTCAAAAGTCTCATGGAAGGGGCGCTACGCATCAAGGGCATAGTTACGGGACTGAAAGACTTTTCCCGTAAGGAAAAGGCAACCCTGGACCAGACCGTCGATATCAATAAAGTCATAGAAGCTGCCGTGTCCATGCTGCAGAACCAGATAAAAAAACACACCGACTACTTCAGTTGCAGCCTGGGACAGGATCTCCCCTCGGTCAAGGGCAATTTCAGGCAACTGGAACAGATTGTCGTCAATCTCACCTTAAATGCGCTTGAGTCGCTGCAGTGCAGAGACTGCGGTGTCTACATCGCGACAACATACTCCAGGTTTCTAGGCCAGATCGTAATCAAGATCCAGGATGAGGGGATCGGCATGACTGACGATGTGAAAAAGACCATCTTCGATCCTTTCTTTACCACCAAACATGACTCCGGCGGGACCGGTCTCGGTCTTTCCATCTGTTTCAGCATCGTTAAAGAACACAACGGCATGATTATCTGCGATTCGAAGCCGGGTTACGGCACGACGTTTCTTGTGAGGATTCCGGCCATCGAAAGTGAAAAAAGGAGATAACTGTATATGGCGAAGGATTATTCTTCAGCAGTCTTACTGGTTGACGACGAAACGCATATTCTGAATTCCTCGGAATCGCTGCTCCGCTTTGCCGGTATCCGGGAGGTAAGGACCATCGATGATAGCCGGAAAGTCATGCCGTTCCTGGAAACAGAAAAAATCGGTGTCATCGTTCTCGATCTCTTCATGCCTTACATATCAGGGTGGGAGCTGCTCAAAGCCATAGCCCACGACTATCCGCATATTCCCGTCATCGTAATGACTGCCGCGGAGGAGGTGGAAACGGCGGTAGACTGCATGAAATCAGGCGCATTCGACTACCTGGTAAAGCCGGTCGAGAATGCCCGCCTGATCTCTTCGGTGAAGAGGGCGCTGGAGGTGTGCAGCCTGAAGAACCAAGTGACGCAGTTGCGGGATCACCTGCTTACCAACCAGCTTACGCATCCTGAGGCCTTCGACCACATAATTTCAGCCAGCCCCAAAATGACCTCGATTTTCCAGTATTGCGAGGTTGTTGCCGAATCGGGGCAGCCGGTCATCGTTATCGGCGCGACAGGCGTAGGTAAGGAACTGGTGGCGAAAGCGATTCACAATGTGAGCGGATTGCAGGGGAAATTCGTGCCTGTTAATGTTGCCGGCCTTGACGACAACATGTTTTCCGATACCCTGTTCGGTCACAAAAAAGGCGCCTTTACCGGCGCGGAGCAGGCCCGCAGCGGTCTTATTGCCCAGGCAGCCGGCGGCACCCTGTTCCTCGACGAAATCGGCGATCTGACGGAAATGTCCCAGGTGAAGCTTCTCCGCCTGCTCCAGGAGCAGGAATATTATCAAGTCGGCTCGGATATCCCCCTGGTGAGCGATGCCAGGATAATTGCAGCGACGAACAAAGACCTGCGGGAGCTTAGCGAGGCAGGCAAATTCCGTAATGACCTCTACTTCCGGCTTTGCACCCACCAAGTGCACATCCCGCCTCTGCGGGAACGGCTGGAAGATGTTCCTCTCTTGCTGGAATATTTCCTTGATGAGGCATCGCTGGTCATGAAAAAGAAGAAACCGACATACCCTGATGAGCTGATAACACTGCTCTCCACCTATGATTTTCCAGGGAACGTGCGCGAACTGAAGGCGATTATCTTTGATGCGGTTGCCCGCCACCGGTCCGGCGTACTTTCCATGGATCGGTTCAAGGAGGTCATCGGCAACTGCCCGTCGACGCCCGGTTTTGAGTCCCTCCAGGTTAAGTCGGTTGTTGACGCGCTTCAGGGTGTGCTGCACCGCCTGCCGAAGGTTCGCGAGGTGGAAGACTATCTTATAGAAGAGGCAATGAAGCAGGCAAAAGGAAACCAGGGCATAGCAGCATCCCTGCTCGGTTTTACCCGCCAGACCCTCAATAAGAGATTACAGAAAGCAAAAGGCAAATAACAACGGTGATAAAGGAAAAAGGCCGGACTTGTTCCGGCCTTTTTTGTTGAAATGCATTGAAGTGGGCGGGAGGGCGGTGGGCAGCCGCCCCCCCCAAGGAGGAAACGCGTCGCCTGGAATGGGAATGGAGGCGTTTCCGAAGTGAAATCATTGCCGGAATCAAAAGTTCCAGAATTCGTCTATCTGTTCTCCGGGATAATTCCAACCGATATTGTGTGGTGGAAGCTGCTCGTCAAAAAACTCGGGGAGCCGGTCGTGGGCGCTGGTAAAACCCGCGGCTTGATTGAAAGCACGTTCGGTCTTGAGGACATACTTGCCCAGCTCCGAAACATCGTTTGCGGTCAGGCTGAGGCCGTAACGGGCGTTGATCATTTCGTAGATGGCGGCGAAGCACTCGGGCACATCCAGGGCCGGAAAGGCAACCATGAGGCAGAGACCGGTGCTGTCGACGGCCGCGGTTGCAATCTGGAGGTTCCTTGACAGGTCCACCTGTCCTTCATTTTTCAGGGGTTCAACAAAACCGCCTATTTTAAGGATATTTGTGGCAATGGCATATCCGGCTGTATGGTCGGCGCCCATGGTTGATGTGGCATAGGTAATGCCGAAACCCCTGATTGTTCGCGGATCGTAGGCGGGGATAGCCTGGTTCTTCACCACCGGCACCCGGGTAATGCCATAGGCTCTGCCGACGGCGCCTGCGCCGTTGCCGAGAATGCGGCCGAGCGGTGTTCCCGTGCGTATTTCCTCGTTGAGCAAGCGGTATGCTCCCTGTCCGTCACCCCAGGGTAGGATGCCCGCTTCCATGGCAACGTTGATGACTACACTCCCTTCGATTGAATCTATGCCGATGTCATCCATTACCCAGTCGCACTTGGCGATAATATCCAGATCTCCGATCAGGCTGTTCGCGCCTAAGAGCTGGATGGTCTCGTATTCAAAGCCTGCCGTTACGAAATTTCCGTCCGCGTCATTGTAGACCTGGGAACACTTGATGATACAGCCGCCCTGGCAGCCGTGGCTCGGGCTGCCATTTCGGGAAACGATCACATCATGCATGGTTTCGCCGCAGATTTTTTCCGCCTGATCCCAGTAGCCGTAACGGAAATTTTTGGTCGGAAATGCACCGGCTTGGTTGACGATGTTGACCATAATATTGGTTCCGTAGGTCGGAAGGCCATGGCCGGTGACCGGGTTGTCGAGCATGGCTTTGGCGAAAATGCGGGCCTGCTTCTTGAATTTTTCCGGATCGGCAAGCGTAACGCCCGGTCCGCCGGCATCATCAATGGTGATATATTTTATTTTCTTGGAACCCATGACAGCCCCGCCGCCGCCGCGACCGTGGCTGCGGACTTTACCGTCCGGGTCCTTTGCCGAGATGTTGGCGGCGGTCATTCTGAATTCACCGGCTGGGCCGATGGCTAGGACGCCAACCTTTTTGCCCATTTTTTCGCTGATGGATTTGAACAGCTCAAAATTTCCCTTGCCGAGGTATTCCGCGTCTTCCTTGATGGTAACGCCGTCTTTGTTGATGTGGATGCTATACCACGTCTCTTCCTGGGGCATCCCCTCGATTATCAGTGCCTTGATGCCGAGCCGTTCCAGGTTCTGCCCGGCGCTGCCGCCTGCATTGCTCTCCTTGATGCCGCAGGTTAAAGGGCTTTTGAAGCCTGCTGAAAGACGCCCGGAATTGGCGGCAACCGTGGCGGTCAACAGGCCTGGTGCGAATACCAGCTTGTTAAACTTGCCAAGGGCGTTACAGCCGGGTGGAACTTCGGCCGAAATGACGGTTGATGTCAATGCCCTTCCGCCGAGGGCGGCCCAGCCCGCGGGTACCGGTTCAATGGAAGTGGTAAGGTTTGACATGTTAATTCGGATAATCTTTTCTCCCATCTTCTTCTCCTTTTCCTCATAGTTCAGATGTATCCATCGGGACTCCCTAGTAACTCCCTCCAGATATGGTGAAATGCATTGAACGCTCTGAATATAAACTGATAGCGTCAATAGCACTGATTGTGCCAGAACGCTTGTGGGCAAAAAATCTAATTAAATCAGAATTGTGCGCCGTTTGCGGGTCATTGCGCGATGAAGAGAAGGGTGCGTAATTGTTTACAGGACCGGTAGCAGGATTCAACCGGAATGACGGAAAATCGTGCGCGGTTGCCCGGTTGTACGAATAATAGGCAGGTGCAAATTTATCATCCGCCGACGGAACCGTAGCGACAGCCGTGTCCGGTTTATGGTTGTGGCGATGGGGAAGCCCAAGGTCATGGGACCTTGTCGCGGTACCGCGGGGGCTGAAATACCGGAGAGCAGATAATTGAAATATATACTCTATGCTAAAAGTGAATGTAGAGTTGTACAATTGAAAGCATAAATAAAATGATTATTGTAATACTAAAAGATGTGTGGTGTGTGGAGAGTAATTTAGTTTAAAAAATTTCAGTTACAATAAAACAAGGCAGGTAAAGTACGGTTAAAGTATAACAAAATTAGTATTACTTAAAATGTGAAGTATTGAATATATTGTGTGAATAAGTTTCGTTATCATAAGGATGAAAAATACATAATTGCCTGTAAATGCAATTATGGAATATGAAAAAAAATACCTTCTGTCACAATTGTTGATATCGCCGCAATTGTCATATCTGGCGCGACTTTTCCCCTCCTTGACGCTCTCTACTGTAAATATAATTGCAGTAGTATCATCTTCCCTCAAATTGAATAAAAATACTAAGTATACGAAATAAGACCAATTAATGATTATAAAGCATCTGGCATGAACTATGCTATAACACATTCACCAGCCTTTGGTGATGATGACCATAATTAGTGTGCAAAATATTATTTGATGAGAGACGATAGAAGTAACTGATGGAAGAAAGGAGATATACTTTTAAATCATAAACAAGACGTTTAGATTTCGCCTTTGCTTGACTGGAAAAACAATAGACGCGTGAGCTTAGGTTGCCGGTACTCTATCGCGATAAGGCAGCGAAAGACCGCTTCCGTCATTTTAGTTCTTTGTAACACAGGGAAGGCAAAAATATATCAATCTTGCTGAAATATCAACCACCGACTTCTTGCAAAGGCATAGATGAAAAATGTGCAGATATGACAGGTGTCTATTTCATTAACAGGCAATAGAAAACAATCATGGAGGTGTAATATGTCTGATGTAGCGCAGCAAATTGATCAACTCGTGTCAAATGCAAAGAAAGCACTGGATGTAATGTCTACTCTGAATCAGGAACAGGTTGATAAAATAGTGTATGAAATGACACGTGCCGGTACTGCTAATGCCAAATCTCTTGCAGAGCTGGCATACGAAGAAACCGGGATGGGGAATCTTGAACAGAAGGAGCACAAAAACGTATTAGCGACGGAATTGATGTGGAAACTGCAACTTGAAGGAAAAAAATCCGTCGGCATAATCGGAGAAAAAGACGGCATCATTGAAGTCGCCGAACCTTTCGGGGTGGTAGTTGCCGTCACGCCCGTTACGCATCCTACGGCAAATACGATGTTCAAGTGCATTGTGCCGTTAAAAGGGAGAAACGTCGTAATTGTGGCATATCATCCCAAGAGCCGGAATTCGGCAATCGCCGCGTGCCGTCTGATGAGAGACACCGCCGTGGCTGCCGGAGCCCCCGCGGACTGTATCCAGTGGATTGAGGAACCATCCCTTGAAGCAACAAACCTGTTAATGAAGCACCCGGGCGTGAATCTGATAGTTGCCACCGGCGGCGGCGCCATGGTGAAAGCCGCATACAGTTCGGGGCATCCGTGTCTGGGAGTGGGACCGGGCAATGTGCCGGTTTACATTGATAAAACCGCGAACCTGAATATGTCGGTCAACACCATTTTAGCAAGCAAGACATATGACAATGGTTCAATATGTTCCTCTGAACAGGTTCTTATCTTTGATGATCAGGAGCTTGCCGACAAGGCACTCAAACTCTTCGGCGAAAGAGGAGCCTATCTGTGCAATGAGGAAGAGAAGTCGAAGCTCGAAGCCGTCATGTTTGATAAAGAGCGAGGAGTCCCTTCGCTGCAGATTGTTGCGCAGCCCGCCAATAAAATCGCGGCGCTCGCGGGTTTGAACGTACCGGAAGACACCAGAATGCTGATGGTTCCAGTCAAGGCAATCGGGCCGGAAGACTACATGAGCCATGAGAAACTGTCCCCGGTTCTTGGGTGGTGTGTCGTAAGCGACAAGGAAGAGGCTATAAAGGCCGCGGTCTCGGTTCTCGAATTCGGGGGCAAGGGACATACCGCCGCCCTCCATTCATACGATGAAAACCTCATAAGAGAGTACGGATTAGCGGTTCCCGTCTACAGGGTAGTGCTCAACCAGGGTTCGGCTCCCGGAAGCTTTGGCATGTATAACCCGGCGCTGGATTTGACTTTCACCATCGGTTGCGGTTCCCATGGCAATAACAGCACTTCTGACAATGTCACTTATAAGCATATGCTCTGCATTAAACGAATAGTAAGAAGAGCAATTCCTGAGTCTACAGAGGTGTAGTGTTGAAGTTAACTGACGCAGTAAAAAATAGATGTGATGTGTAAAAGTGGAGTGTATCTGAAATAAATTTTATAGTACAAATTGATTTGTCAATTTTGCCATGACAATTGATAAAATTAGCTGGTTAATTACAACAATATTTATAAATTGAATACCTCCATGCATGCAATTTCCTCCCTTGTAAATCGCAGTGCGAGGGAGGGAATCTTTTTTGCGGCTGATTTAGCCATTTACCACCTCCTTGCATTGAATTGTGTAAGGGGCCGAAAAAAGGAGTGATTGATCCATGACAAATCACGCACCCGTAAAACAGGTTAAGCATCCTATGCTTGACCCGATGAGTGCCATGAAAATGAAGAAAGGGAAGGTCGTCACCGCGGAAGACGCCATAGAGCTTATCCGCGACGGCGACACGATTGTAACGGCAGGGTTCGTGGGGGTAGGGTTTGCCGAGGAGCTTGCTATTAGGCTGAAAGAGCGCTTCCTGAAAACCGGCGCGCCGAGAAACCTGACCCTGACGTATCCGGCGGGCCAAGGGGACGGACAAAGCAAGGGATTGAACCACCTTGCCATTGAAGGCCTTGTGGGAAGATTCATCTGCGGACATACGGGGCTTACTCCGGGGCTTGGAAAACTGGCCAATGACAATAAGATCCTTGCGTACAATATTCCCATGGGAGTGATCTGCCATCTCTTCAGAGACATCGCCGCCGGCAAGCCGGGGACATTGACTCATGTCGGGCTCGGCACCTTCTGCGATCCCAGGGTCGATGGCGGCAAGCTCAATGACCTGACCAAATCCCAAGGGGAAGACATCGTCACGCTGATGAATGTTGATGGAAAGGACTATCTCTTCTACAAGTCATTCCCCATCAATGTGGCCTTCATCCGAGGGACGACGGCAGACGCGGACGGCAACGTTACCATGGAAAAAGAGGCCGCCACTCTTGATGCTTTACCCATGGCAATGGCCGTCAGGAACTCCGGCGGCATCGTCATTGTGCAAGTCGAGAGATTGGCTGAACGCGGAACTCTCAATCCCCGTCAAGTAAAGGTTCCCGGGATCTTTGTCGACTGCGTAGTGGTGGCCAGGCCTGAAAATCACTGGCAAACCTTTGCCGAGCCTTACAGCCCTGCATTCAGCTGCGAACTGAAAGTGCCCATGCTGGCAATCCCTCCTCTGGAAATGGGTCCCCGGAAAATCGTTGCCAGACGCGCCGCCTTCCAACTGAAACCGAACAGTATCGTGAACCTCGGCATCGGCATGCCTGAAGGCATCTCTCGTGTGGCCAACGAAGAAAGGGTGCTTGAATGCGCCACCCTCACGACGGAAGCGGGAGTGATTGGAGGACTTCCGATGGGGGGATTGGATTTCGGGGCCGCCGTCAACGTCGAAGCGATAATCGAGGAACACAGTCAGTTTGACTTTTACGATGGAGGGGGCCTCGATATTGCATTTTTAGGTATGGCGCAGACGGACGCTGAAGGAAACGTGAATGTCAGTAAGTTCGGACCCCGCTTTACCGGTCCCGGAGGATTCATAAACATCAGCCAAAATGCCAAGGCGCTTTGTTTCGTCGGGCTCTTTACAGCAGGCGGGCTTGAGGTTGCATTGGAAGACGGCAATCTGCGAATTGTCAAGGAAGGGCGGGAAAGAAAGTTCGTCCGGCAGGTAGAACAGAAAACCTTCAGCGGCACGCATGCGGCAAGCAACAAGCAGCCGGTGCTGTATATAACGGAACGTTGTGTATTCTCTTTATGCGAGGAAGGTCTGGAGCTTATTGAAATCGCTCCCGGGATAGACTTGGAAACCCAGATTCTGGCCCTTATGGATTTCAAACCCATCATGCGCAAGCCACCGAAGCTCATGGATTCGAGGATATTCAGGACTCCTCCCATGGGCATCAGAGACGATATCCTGGCCATGCCCCTGGATGAGCGCTTCACGTACCAGGCGGCAGATAACGTCTTCTTCATCAACCTCGAAAACTACTATGTGAAAAGCAGCGAAGAAGTTCGAAAGATCAAAGAACTGGTTTGGGGAATACTGGAACCGTTAGGCAGGAAGGTTCATGCCATTGCTAATTATGATAACTTCAATGTGTCTCCGCACGTGGTAGACGAATATGTGGAAATGGTAAAGTTCGCGGCGGGCTTTTATGACAGCGTGACCCGTTATACAACCAGTACTTTTCTGAGGATGAAGCTTGGTGACGAACTCCAAAGGCGCGGTGTAGCTCCCCACATTTATGAAAGCAGAGAAGAAGCCCGAAGGGCGCTGACCGGCGGGTAAATCATGCAAGGCTGACACTCCTGGACTCCCCCCAGGCCTTCGCCAGGGGGAGGTCCAGGTCTTGATCCGGTGTGATGACCTTAGTGTTCTATAAAAGGCCGCACGGGAACGGGTACGTTCAGGTGTTCCGGCGAGGGTTCAAAAAGCCTTAACACTGTCGCCCACATGAGGTGTGGTGTAACGAAAATCGATTCTGTCAAATTAATTGACAATCAATTCCTGATTCAATCCGTTATGCGGTTTTCAACTGCAAGCAAAATTCCCTGTAAAATAATTTGCACCCCGAGTGCTTCGAGCATCTCGTCAATGGCGTGATAACTCATCGATATTAGGATTGATTTTTAATTTAGGCGCCTGGGCACAGTCCCTGCTATTTATATCAGGAACGTTGCGGTGCCGGCTAAAACGATTCAATCCGCTTAATTCGAAAAGTAAAGGGAAGGGAGGCGATGAGGGGTAAATCAGGCACTTGGTGAATGGTGCGGGAGCGGCGGCAATCATGCCGCACTGGATGAAATCAGGTACGTGACAATATAGTTGCATAAAGAAGCGCTTATTTCGACCTCCGACATGCGGACTCACCGAAACCCGCTTTGATTGTGAATTTCAATTCATAATTAATGCGGGTTTTCTGTTTCAAGTCCGGGAACGGCTAATTTCCTGCATTGTATGACTGAAATTAATCGCTTATGGGGATGACGGGCCTCCATTGTTGACGTGCAACGGAAACTTCCCGTTTGAACGCAACGTAATTGACCGTCATAACAACACTAGGAGGTAGTATGGAATTAAACAGGCTTTTCTTGAATATTAACGGAGTCAATCGAATGGTCATTTGCGACCCTGAGAAAGACTCCCTGGCCGAAGTGGTGCGCAGGATGGGCCTCACCGGAACCAAGGTCGGCTGCGGCACAGGGCAATGCGGCTCATGCTCGCTGATCCTGAACGGTGAAGTTGTTCGTTCCTGCATGAAAAAAATGAAGACCGTACCGGAATTCAGTACGATTATTACCATTGAAGGCATCGGAACGCCGACCGCTCTGCATCCTTTGCAGCAGGCCTGGATAACCTACGGCGGCGTCCAGTGCGGTTTCTGTTCTCCCGGCTTTATTGTCTCCGCAAAAGCCCTGCTGGACAAGAACCCGAGCCCGACCCGAGAAGAGGTACGCGCCTGGTTTCAGAAACACCGCAATCTGTGCCGCTGTACGGGCTACAAGCCGCTGGTCGACGCGGTAATGGAAGCTGCTAAAGTGCTGCGCGGCGAAAAAACCATGGAGGACATCACCTTCAAGGCGGAACCCGGCGCATCCATCTACGGCACCAGATATCCCCGCCCCACGGCTTTGGCTAAGGTCACCGGCCTGGCCGACTATGGCGACGATATGAAACTCAAAATGCCTGCCGGTACGCTGCACTTGGCCATTGTCCAACCGAAAATCGCATCGCACGCCAAAATTCTGAAAATTGATACGTCAGAGGCAGAGAAAATGGACGGCGTGGTCAAGGTTGTCACGGCAAAGGACGTTAAAGGCACCAACCGTTGCGTTGTCCCGGTAGTCCATGAGCGTTCGACGGAACCGGGAACCGAGCGTCCCATCCTCGCGGACGAAAAAATATTCCGCTACGGCGATGTAGTGGCCATCGTAATCGCTTCAACGGAAGAAAAGGCGCGCCTTGCCGCAAAAGCCGTAAAAGTCGAGATCGAGCCTCTGCCGGAATACATGAACTTCCTGGATTCCGTGGCACCTGACGCCTTGAGAATCCACCAGGGACCGAACGTGTATATGCTGCAACCCGTGCTCAAGGGCCGGAAAGCCGCGGACGTAATAGAAGAGTCCCATTGCTCGGTAAGCGGCAGTTTCCACTCTTCCCGCCAGCCGCATCTGAGCATCGAAGGCGACACCATGCAGGGGTATTGGGATAACGAAGGCAACATGGTTATCCTTTGCAAGACCCAGTGCAACTTCTATTCGCGCGCCGGCATAGCTTCCGGTATCGGTCAGCCCCTGGAAAAACTCAGGATGATAGAAAACACCACCGGCGCCAGCTTCGGATGGGCAGCCTCCCCCGGCAGCTATGCCCTCATGGGCGTGTGCCTGCAGGTCGTCAAGCAGCCGCTGACTCTGACCATGAGCTACGAAGAACACCAGCACTTCAGCGGCAAACGCTCTCCGACCTACACCAACGGCCGCATGGCGTGCGACAAGGACGGACGCCTCACCGCGCTCGAATTCGATGTCGGCCTGGACAGCGGACCGTACACGGAGTTTTCCGATCATATCATTGAAAAAGTCACCCGCTTCTTTGGATTCCCCTATGATTGGTCGAATGTATCCGGACTGTGCCGTATCGCCCATACCAATCATAATTTCAAGACCGCGTACCGCGGCTTCGGTTCTCCGCAGGGGTATACCGCGTCGGAACAGCTCATTGACATGCTCGCGGAAAAGATGGGAATGGACCCCTTTGAATTCCGCTATAAGAATGTCGCAAGGCCCGGCGCGACAACCATCAACAGCTACCCGTTCCCTGAATATCCGATGGTGGACCTGATGGACAAGATAAAGCCCTATTACGAGGAGTACAAGGCGAGCGCCGCTAAAAACAGCACGGACCAGAAAAAACGGGGCGTCGGCCTTTGCTGTGGCGGTTTCACCGTAACTCTGGGCTCACACGACCGCGCTGAGATTGACCTTGAACTGAATCCGGACGGCACCGTCACTCACTACAATACCTGGGAAGACCAGGGTCAGGGTGGCGACATCGGGACCCTGGCGCATACCCATGAGGCGCTGAAGCCCCTCGGCCTCAGACCGGACCAGATCAGGCTCCTGATGAATGACAGCCATCGTTGCCCCGATACCGGCATTGCCGCCGCGAGCCGTTCACACTATATGGCCGGCAACGCCACCATCGACGGAGCAAACAAATTGATGGCCGCCATGCGCAAACCTGACGGGACCTTCAGAACCTATGAAGAAATGACGGCCGAAGGCATTCCGACAAAATATCGCGGTGTCTATGAAACCACGGGCACCGGCTGCGAACTCGATCCCAACACCGGCAAAGGCGATCCCGGCCAGACCTTGATGTACAGCGTATTCCTCTCCGAGGTCGAGGTTGACGTTGCCACCGGCAAGACCAAAGTCCTCAGGCACGTGGCCGCGGGCGATGTGGGTAAACTCGGCAATATCCTCGCAGTGGAAGGCCAGGCATACGGAGGCATCTCCCACACCATCGGCTTCGCTCTTCAGGAGGAATATGAAGATTTGAAACGCCACGGCACCATGGCAGGTGCTGGAATTCCAACCATTGAGGATATTCCGGACGACATCGAGCTGCTGTTTGTTGAAACGCCGAGAAAACTTGGGCCATTCGGCTCCGGTGGCTGCTCGGAAAACTACCAATCCGGCGGCCATGCGTCAGTGCTGAATGCGATTTATAACGCTATCGGCGTCAGGATGCACGAAATCCCGGCCCGTCCGGAAAAGATCAAGGCCGCTTTGGAAGCAAAGGCTGCCGGCAAGGAACTGAAGCAGGAAAAATACTTCCTGGGTTCGGATCTGTACGATGCGCTTGACGAAATAGCTGAAAATCCCGTAAAGCCGAGATAATTGCCGGCGTGTTCATGATTCTTGATGGCATAGAAGAAAATTAGTACTTCTTTAGTACCCAGCGTTCTTTCAGGAGGGTATGATCCCTGGAGGAGGAACGCTGGGTTGTTTTTTTTGTTTACAACATGACGGGAACCCGATGAAAATTGACGATTTCAAATCCTTTTCGACTGCCTGCTTCCGGGACTATCCGCCGCCCTGCACGTGTGCGTGCCCTCTTGAGGTAGACGTGCGAGCCATTATTGACAAGGTGCGGAAAAATAATTTCACCGGCGCCTATCGACTCTACCGCAATAAGGTTCTCTTCCCAGCCATCGTGAGCCGAATTTGCGACGAGCCGTGCCGGTTGCACTGCGTCCGCGGGAATTCCGACGAATCCGTATTTCTCAGGAAAATCGAGGCGGCATGCGTTGCATTCACAAAAGACGCTGAACCGACACGGTATCATGTGCCGAAAAAGCCCTATACCGTTGCGATAATCGGCGCAGGCCTGAGCGGTCTCAGTTGCGCCCTGAAACTCGCGGCACGTAATTATACCGTTACAATATATGAGAAACGAGACAAACCGGGCGGACAACTCTGGAATCTATTGCCTCCCGAAATCTTTCTGGCCGAGATAGAAACCCAGTTCGGCCGCGTCGAGTATGAGAGCTTCTATTCCCATGAGGTCGAAAATCTGGACAATATAGCAGCGGACGCCATCTATATCGCGACCGGTAAAGACGGTAATGATTTCGGCCTGAAGGACGGTATGGATCGCAACTCGCTCGGCACTGCCGGGCAGGGCGTATTTCTGGGAGGCGGCATTCTTGGAGCTTCCCCTGTCGAGGCCATTGAGCACGGGGTGCGGGTTTCTTATTCCATTGAAAAATGTCTGCAACTGGGCGCCATGGATGGCGTGCCGGAAACGTATACGAAGCCCGTTGCGCACGAAACATTTTATGAACTGCCCGTCAAAAAACAGCACTCTTCAATTTCCGGGAAAGTTCAGCTGGTTACGGAAGAAGCTGTGGTCGAAAGCCTTCGCTGCCTGCGGTGCAACTGTTCCCAATGCCATGCCGGTTGCGAGCTTATGAAACAATTCAAGGCATTTCCGCAGAAAATTACCACCGATGTCATATCCACGTTGCGACCGATTGAAAAGTTCAGCACCCGCATCGCCTCAAGGATGATCAACTCCTGCAATGTGTGCGGCCTGTGCGGGCGTGCATGTCCCGAACAGGTCGATATGGAGGCCTGCTTTCTTGAAGCCCGTCGCAGACTGCATAAAGACGGCGCAATGCCTGCCGCCTACCACGATTTCTGGTTGCGCGACATGAACTTTTCATGCTCGGAAGCCTATTTTCTCTATACGCCGGACGGTGTTGAAAAAAGCGGATACATGTTCTTTCCCGGATGCCAGCTCGGGGCATCCGATCCTGATTATGTAGTTAAATCCTATGAATATTTGTCTGATCTTCACGCGGATACCTCGCTCTTGCTTGCCTGCTGCGCGGTGCCGGCCGATTGGGCGGGAGATGTGGCGATGCGCGATGCGGTCCTTGAAAAGATCAAAAGCGATTGGGAAAGAATCGGAAAACCGAAACTGATACTCGCCTGTCCCACGTGCAGAAAAACCTTCGAGCGCTATTTTCCTGAAGCCGCGACCATTTCACTCTATGAAATGCTTGCGCAGTCGGATATGAAGCTTTCCGTTGCTCAGCCCGGATCGTTGCCTGTCAGTATTTTCGACCCCTGTTCGAGCCGCGAAGATCCGTCAATGCAGAAAAGCATCAGGGCATTGGCGAAACAATGCGGCCTGCTTGTGGAAGAGTTGGAAATAATGCCCGACGATGCGCTCTGTTGCGGCTTCGGCGGCCATATGTACGCGGTCAACCCCTCCCTTTTCAAAAATATCGTCAACAATCGCATCCATGCCGGCGACAACGAATATATTACCTACTGTACAAACTGCAGGGATATTTTCGCGGCATCAGGCAAGGCCTGCAAGCACATCCTGGATGTACTGTTTACAGACAACACCGCCAACCGGAAACCGCCATCACTGTCCAGGCGGCGGGCCAACCGCATGTACCTGAAAACCGTTTTCGCGGAAAAGTCCGGTATACCCCGGCCGATTATTCCGCCAGGAGATCATGAAGAAATGAGAGTGCATATCCCTGATGAGCTCATTCAGAAAATGGACACCATGCTTATTCTGGAAGAAGAGGTACAAACGGTCGTAGAGCATTGTGAAAACATCGGTGAAAAGCTGTTCGATCCCAAAACCGGATGGTTCATAGGTCATAAGCGCATCGGCATAATCACCTACTGGGTAGCCTATACGAAAGACGACGCAGGCATAACGCTGAAGAATGTCTATTCTCACCGCATGTCCATTGAATATTAGAACAAACCCATCAAGCCCTCGGAGGATATGCCCGTGTCTGAAAATGAAGGACTCATGTGTTTCAAGTGCAATGTGCCCCTGGTCCCGACCAAGACACATTTCAGCTACCTCAAGCACAATTTCTCGGAAGAAATGCCCAGATGCCCCGTCTGCGGGCAGGTGTACATATCCGAATCGCTGGTGCTGGACAGAATGATCCCGGTCGAGCAGATGCTGGAGGATAAATGAATTCACTACTACGACACACCTTCAGTGTCTGTCCTGTCTGTCTGCGGCGCGTCCCGGCCCGCCTGACGGCACGGGAATCCGACATCTACCTGGAAAAGAGATGTGGAGAGCACGGAGAGTTTTCCACCATAGTCTGGCGGGGCGAGCCAGTGCTTGCCGACTGGGTCGGGGAGGTCGCGGAGGTTGCCGGAAACGAGGCCCCCGACTGCCCCGCTGCCTGCGGGCTGTGCCCGGAACACCGGCAGGATACCTGCTGCGTACTCCTCGAAGTCACATGCCGCTGCAATCTAGCATGCCCTCATTGCTTTGCCGAATCCTCTTCCACCTGCGCCGGCGATGACCCTCCACTTGATCAGGTTCAAGCATGGATCCTGGATATTGCCGGAAGGGGAAAAACCTTTCTGCAACTGAGCGGCGGGGAACCCACGCTGCGTGATGACCTGCCGGATATGATAAGGTTTGCAAAAAAGGCTGGCTGTGAATACGTTCAGCTGAACTCGAACGGCCTGCGACTGGCCGAGGATCCTGACTATGTGGAGGCCCTGGCGGAAGCAGGGCTTTCCTTCGTCTTCATGCAGTTTGACGGTTGCACCGACGACATATACACAACCCTGAGAGGCCGCGCCCTGCTGAAGACGAAATTGCGCGCCATAGAACAGTGCGGCCTTCGCAATATCGGTGTCGTTCTCGTGCCGACGCTTGTTCCCGGCGTAAACATGCAGCATGTCGGAGCAATTATCCGCCTGGCTGTGGCGACTTCTCCGGTGGTGCGCGGAGTTCACTTCCAACCGGTAAGTTATTTCGGGCGCTATCCCCAAGCTCCCGACGATGCCCTTCGCGTCACCTTGCCTGAAGTCTTGAGAGCCGTATTCGAGCAGGCGGGCGATATCGTGCCGGCAAACAGCATTGCTCCGTCACATTGCGACCATGCACGGTGCGGCTTCCACGGCGCGTATATCGTGACACCTGAAGGTTTGAAACCCCTGACAAAACCAACGCCGTCGGGGTGCTGTCATCCGTCGCCGGCGGAGAAGAACCGCCGGTTTGTGGGCATCCGGTGGCAGCGGCCGTCGAGCCGTTGTTGCACTGACACGGAAAAGCCGGTGGCGCCTGCTGCAGATAGTTGTGATCTGGGCACCATAGAAGGATTCTTTCAGCGTTCGAAGTCCCATGCCTTCACAATCAGCGCCATGGCATTTCAGGACGCGTACACCCTTGATCTGGAGCGCCTGCGCCAGTGCAGCCTGCATGTATATGCCGACGGGGCGGTGCGTCCATTCTGCGCGCACTATCTGACACGGTCCCACGCTCAACGTCGCTGATCGGCGACCACAACCGGAGCACCGCGGAAAAACCGGGAACCAGCCCCGGGTTACCGCGAAAACCGTGAATTCATCAACGGCTGAAGATAGTCATGAGGAGCGGCATCCAGATGAAGCGTTCTCCCGTATACGCCTGGGTAGCACAAAAAACCGGACTGGGCGCACAACTCGACCCGAACACCCTCCGGGAGTATCAATTTTCCCGCCTGCGGGAAACGCTGGATTTCGTGAAGCGTCACAGCAGGCATTACGCCGACACCCTTCAACATCTTGATCCGCGGAGCGTCATGGAGCCACAGGATCTGCATCGTCTTCCCTTCACGACGGCCGAGGATCTGCACATGGACAGCGCCCGCTTTGTCTGCGTTCCGCAGCATAAAGTGGCGCGGATCGTAACGCTCTCCACATCAGGTACCAGCGGAAATCCCAAACGCCTCTATTTTTCGGAACATGACCTGGAACTGTGCGTGGATTTCTTTGCCTGCGGCATGCAGACCATGGTTTCGAAAGGAGACAGTGTCGCTGTCTTTCTGGGCGGCACAAACCCCGGCGGAACGGTTGATCTGCTGCGGCAGGCATTGGAACGGATCGGCGTTGAGGCCATTCTTCGCGGATTTTTGGATGACGCCGCCAAACCTCTTGAATGTTTCCAAGCGGACTGCCTGGTCGGCTTGCCGACCCAGCTTTTCCAAGTGGCAAAGGCGAACCCGACGCTGCGCCCGAAAGCCGTATTGCTGTGTGCGGATTATGTGTCGGACGCGGTTTATACGCGCATCAGGGATACTTGGCACTGCGAAGTGTTCACTCACTACGGCAGCACCGAAAGCGGGCTGGGCGGCGGCGTCCAGTGTTGGGCCCACAACGGGTATCACGTGAGGGATGCCGATCTGCTCATTGAGATTATCGATCCGAACAGCGGAAGACCTGTTCCCCGCGGCAGCTTCGGGGAGGTAGTCTTTTCGACGCTCACGCGCGAAGCGATGCCGCTCATCCGTTACCGCACCGGCGATATCTCGCGCATACTGGATACACCATGCCCGTGCGGCTCTCCCCTGCACCGGCTGGACACTATTGCCGGCCGGTATGCCAACCTGATCCCGTTGGCCTGCGGAGGCGTGCTTTCCATACACCAGTTGGACGACATGCTTTTCGGCTTCCCTGAGATTCTGGGGTATTCCGCCGAATTGCACTCCGGCCGCGACCTCCGCATTACAGCGCGGTTGAGCGAGGCCGTTGAACCCGGGCAACTTGCGAGGCGCATTGAAGAACTGTTGATGCTTCCACTTTCCGTTTCCGTATCCATAACGGAAGCTCCCCTGCCGGCATCCCACGCAAAGCGGATCATTTCCGTAGTGAACGACCGAGAAAAGACAGAGAATGGACAAATCACCGTATAATCAACCACAATTCAGAAAAGCAGCGGGGCTGACCTTGCGACCGGGGGGACTTGCCATAACGGAAAAAGGGCTTGAAGTATGCGACTGGCCGGAAAAAGCCCTGGTGGCTGATATCGGATGCGGCCTGGGCGCCAGCCTGAAGCTGATGAGATCCAAGGGGTTGCATCCCATAGGACTGGATACGTGTTTGGATTCGGTGCGGGAGGCACGAAGAAATTCCGACTGCCCAACGGTAGTGGGGCGGGCTGAGCGGTTGCCCTGGCCGGACGATTATCTGGATGGACTGGTTTGCGAATGCGTAGTATCACTGACAGAGGATCAGCCCGCAGTCTTGAAGGAATTCCATCGGGTGCTGAAGACCGGCGGAAAATTATTGCTGTCCGACATCTCTTTGGTACGTCTTAACGGCAGTAAGCCGTTTACAAATCAAACCTGCTTGAAGGGCGCTACCCATCCGGACAATACCTCAACCTTGCTGTCAGACGCCGGTTTTACCGTCAGTCTGGTTACTGAATATCCCGAAGCTTTGAAAGAATTGGCCGCGCAATTACTCTGGCAAGGGTCAACGGATCTCAGCAGCTGGCTGGGGCCTTTTTGCGCCGCTGCTGCCCGCGGCGCAAAATACAGCTATATCCAGTGGATAGCGGAAAAAAACGCGGAGACCGGCATGTCGAAATGAAGAATTCGGCGTCTTTTGCCCGACAGTACGTCAGGAAGCTCTCCGGCCCTGCCGGGGAGTACGTGCTCAATGCATGACATCCGTGCTTCTGAGATTGATATTCATTGCATTTCCGCTCCCCTTTGCCGCCATACAGGCCAGCGCGATGGAATTGAGCTTTCCTTCAGGGGAATCGGCGCGGGAAGTCAGCACAATCGGGTTTGATGCGCCGAGCACGATGCCGGCCATTTTACTCCTGGCATAGTAGATCAGAGACTTGCAAAGGGCATTGCCTGTTTCGATATTAGGCATGAGGAAAAGGTCGACCTGTCCCGACACCTTGCTGGTCAAGCCTTTATGAATCGCGGCTTCACGGCTTACGGCCACGTCGAAAGAAATAGGTCCTTCCACTACACCGTCAGGCAGTTCGCCCTCTGCAGCCATTTCGGCTAAAGCCCTGGCATCGGTGGTCGCCGGCATTTTGGGGCTGACCCGCTCATTGGCGGTCAGCACGGCGACATTCGGCTGTTCGATTCCCAAACCATGGAGCGTAAGCATAGCGTTAATCAGGATCTCTTTCTTCTCCGCCAGATTAGGCGCAATGTTCATGCCTGCATCGGAATAAAAAGTCAGCTTTGTTTCACCGGGCACCTCAAACGCGGCCAAGTGGCTCAAGATACGACCTGTCCTGAGCCCTTCTTCAGCATGCAATACCGCCTTTAGAAAATCGCTGCTGTTTATCAACCCTTTCATCAATACCCTGGCTACGCCTTTATGTACCAGAGAAACCGCGGTAAGCGCGGCTTTATTTGTATCCGGTTCATCCACGATAGCGGTATCGGCCGGCAATCCGGTTTCTCTCAGTAACGGCCGGATAGCAGCTTCGTCACCTACCAGAATGGGCTGAACAAGGTCGGCATCGCAGGCTAGCTTCACAGCCCGCAAGACATCCTTGTCCTGGGCGACGGCAACGCAGACTGGCACTTTATCAGTATATTTTACGTGTTCAATTACTTCCTCAAAGGTGCGCAGCACAGCTACCCTCCCGGTGGATTTTATGTACGGGAAATTCATGCCGGCCCGCTCCGGCGGGCGTATCCTGGATGGGCCTGATCATTACGTATAGACCTGTGGCTGCTCTTCGCCACGCAGTACGCGTATCGCCCCCATTGCCAATGACTCCAGCTCTTCTTCACCAGGAGCAACCACCACCGGCGCAATATATTGAACTCTATCAGTAATGGCTTTGACGATTTTTGCCGAGTATGCGATACCGCCCGTCAGAATAATACGATCTACCGCTCCTGAAAGAACCGTTGCCATGGCTCCGATCTCTTTTGCCACCTGATAGGCCATCGCCTGTAATAAAAGCTCTGCCTGCTCATAGCCCTTTGCAGCCAGTTTTTCAGCTTCCCGAACGTCCCTCGTTCCAAGGTAGGCATATAATCCGCCGGTGCGAATCATCTTTGATTCCAGTTCTTTCTGGCTGTATTTTCCGGAAAAACAGAGTTTTGTCAAAAGTCCGGAAGGCAACCCCCCACATCGGTCCGGCGCAAATGGACCTTCTTCTTTGGCGTTATTGACATCAATCATTCTACCTCTGAAATGTGGCGCGACCGATATGCCGGAACCGAGATGTGCGACAATGAGACTAACGTCTTCGTATTTTTTATCCATATCCCTGGAGATTTTGCGAGCTACGGCCTTCATATTCAACGCATGAGACATACTTATCCGCGGAAGATCGGGCAACCCCGAGATTCTGGCCACGTCTTCCATTTCATCCACCGATACCGGGTCCACAATAAAGGCAGGAATGCCGACCTGTTTTGCCAGATACGCAGCTATAACCGCCCCCAAATTGGACGCATGCTCTCCCCATTCCGCTTTTTTCAAGTCTTCGACCATCAATTCATTGACTTCATACGTGCCCCCGGCCAGAGGTTTCAACAAGCCTCCCCTGCCGGCAACCGCGTTACAAGAATTCAACCGAATTCCGACAGTTTCCAAAGTATTTACAATCAAGTCCAGACGATACTGATACTGGTCAAACATCCGGCGAAAAGAGGTCAAGTCCTCAGATGCATGCTCAACCGTATGGGTAAACAGCTTTGCGTCACCTTCAAATACGCCGAACTTGGTTGAAGTTGCTCCCGGATTTATAGCTAACACCCGCAGCAGGTTGGATTGCTGTCCATCGTTTGCATTCATGCGAGTCCACCCCTTGAATCTTCAGCCAACGGTGACAATCAATTCTCTTCCTGTTTTGCAGTGCATGGATTTGTTTAAGACAATTTTCCCGTTTGCCCCAATATCACTAAACAATTACTATGCCAAAACTGCTTGTGATGACATTGTTGTAAATATTTCTGATAGTTACATGGTTGACTCAATGTGTGGCCTTTCTCTCATCATGAGCTGAGCTCCCGAATCACAACTGGAAGCATCCCTGTGATAACTTATGTTGACAACTATTTACACCAGTGATAACTTTTTTGACGATGAGCCATGTGTAAACAGAAGGTCTGGAGCCTTAATGGGGGAAGTTACCTGCAAGTGAAAGGATAATTCAGCGTGAATTCGAGCGAGCATGTTATTGATATCGAGTTTGAAGATCGCCCGCAGTTGGGATTTGAGATAATGAAAGTTTTTGAAAAACATTCCATCGACAAATCGAATCTGGAGGTAGTTCACAGAAAGAATAGCATGTCCATGGTGATCAGATTTCACTGTCCATCGAAGCTTGAGATTGGCCGGATCAAGAAGGAGTTTCTTGAGATTCGGAATGTTCTATCTGTCGGATTTCGAGACTATATGCCGAGCGAAGAAAAAGAACGCCGATTGCAGATAATTCTCAATTCGGTCAGCGAAGGAATTATTGCCATCGACAAGAATGGCATCGTTCTTCATATGAATGACATGGCTCGCCGTATCTTTTCCCGTTCCCATCACGAAAGTATCGACCTTCCCGCTGAAACCATATTCCCCCCGGAATCTCCAATATTTGAAACTCTGAAATCGGGACGTTCCTTCAGTTACATGGAGCAGCGAATACGTACTGATGCTATAGATACTCATTTTTTTATCAGTTGCAGGCCCGTTCGCGATCCAAAAGGAACGATCGTGGGTGTTGTGGCAACGATTAAAGACTATGGACAGGCCGAGGAAATAACTTCAAAGGTCAACCGGAAAAAGGAACTTGTTACTTTCGACAGCATAATTCACCAGAGTCACATAATGAAGCAGGTTATTGAAACTGCGAAAATCGTTTCCAAGGGAACTTCATCCATTCTGTTGCGAGGCGAAAGCGGAACAGGGAAGGAACTGTTTGCCAAGGCCATCCACATGGAAAGCAACAGGAATAAACATCCATTTATTGCCATCAATTGCGGCGCTTTGCCTGACTCTCTTCTGGAAAGTGAATTGTTCGGTTACGAACCGGGGGCCTTTACCGGAGCATCCAGAAGCGGAAAAAAGGGGTTGTTCGAGCAGGCCCACGCCGGCACCATCTTTCTGGATGAAATAGGAGAAATATCACGGCAGATGCAAGTACGTTTGCTGCGTGTAGTGCAAGAGCAGACGATTCGGAGAGTCGGCGGGGAAAAAGATATTCCTATCGATGTCCGTATCATAGCGGCTACGAACAGAAACCTGGAAGACATGATGAAACAGGGATTGTTCCGGGATGATCTCTATTATCGACTCAATGTAATACCATTGACTATTCCGCCTCTGCGTGAACGGAAAGAAGACATTCGAATAATAGCGCAGCAACTCATACGGAAAATCTGCTTAAAGTTAGGCAAACCGGAGAAATTCCTGGCAAAAGAAAGCGTCGAGTTGCTGTTGTCGTATCATTACCCCGGAAATGTCCGGCAATTGGAGAACATGCTTGAACTGGTAATCAATCTTGAGCAAGCGGATGAGATACAACCCAGCCATTTGATGGACAAGCTTTACATGCAACCTCCTTCTGCATATGGCAAAGATGACGTTGTTGCGTCTGAAATCAAGATCCCCATACCCATTGACGGTAACTGGCCACCACTGAAAGAAATCGTTCGCGAAGTGGAAAGACAGATCATTCATCACATCATGAAAACAGCTCCATCATCCCGAAAAATCGGGAATATACTGGGAGTTTCGAATACGGCCATATTGAAAAAAATAAAAAAATTCAATGAAACCCGGAAGGATACGAAAGGTCAAGGGGGCAGCTCAGAACATGAGACACACTGAGAAAAAGTTCAATCAGCGCTTCCAGGGTACCCGTTTCCCGGGGTAGCGAGATGCTCAAGCGAACTGTTCACGCGACCGCGTCGCGTCGTGAATGGCGGGGCTCAGCTTCTAAAACAAGTCGATCGATGCAATTCTCCCTGTTAGATACTGGGTCGAGAACCGGTACTTCAGTCCATAGACAGTTCAGCGGATAAGAATATTAAGAGCAAAAATTATGGGTGCAAACATATTGACCCCTGTCATCAAAATTGACAATATATGTCTGTTATTGCCTTTCCGCTTGTTGCCTGCCCAATACACCCTCATCCGTGATTATCTTTTTCACCCTTCGAAGAGATAGTATGTCGCCTGCGACGTCGTAACAATTTGATTTTGTAAGTTTATTATCTTCGCATGCCTGGGCATGGTAAATGCTTTGATTACTCCGGCAGCTGAACATGTTTACGTGGGAGCGGCTTTATCCGTGTTTATCGCGCCTGAAGGCGCTCCAACATTGATTTGTTTAATCGCCGCCTAGATGCAGCCCGCCTTCCCGTCTCTGACGTGTATCGGATTGTCAGGGTGGCACGGGAATCGATCGAAATCAATTCTATTACCTTCGGTAACTGAAGAGGAATACAGCATGGATTCAGAAACAATTCCTGTTCGCCGCACAATGGTGGAGCAGGGTGAGCTTGAAGCGATGTTGAAAGACCTTTTGGAATGTCGCTTGAGATTCAATGGAGTTATTGGACTGCGTGTTGAATCCTTTGGGCCGGAAACGCCGAGATTAAGATTTGATATGCGGCCGGAGCTGACCGGCAGTCATGTGCATAATCGTCTCCATGGCGGCGCAATTGCAACTGCACTGGACACGGTTGGCGGCTTCGCCGTCACTATGCTTTTCTTCAACACTTGCCGGCCAACCAGCTCCTGTAACTTGTTGAAATTACGTGATCGCTTTTTGAAAAACCGCAAAAAACCCGTTTTCATGGTGCCAATATCCACAGGGTTATCCGCTGGA
>Ga0228535_1000148_pt1 | contig 229002 bp, 167 predicted proteins | sample SJ1metagenome_FD_168457 | JGI IMG/M metagenome (GOLD analysis project Ga0228535, IMG submission 168457) | Enriched culture of PCE-dechlorinating microbial communities from Ithaca, New York, USA - SJ1 | ecosystem: Engineered > Modeled > Simulated communities (microbial... > Unclassified...
TCTGTTACAAATTCAACAGGCGTTATTTCGGGGAAAAACAGTTTGACAGGCTGCTCATAGCCGCCGTTACTTACACCCCCGATTTTAAATCAAGAATTTATAATAGGAACAGTTGCGGATAATCATAATTTTCTTTATTTATTAGTTCGTTGACGTTGCATTCGCGCGAAATTGTCTGACTCCCGGCATAATGCCTCTTTCTTTCTTTACATTCAACGGATCACCTGTTTCCCGGTCGAACCAATCTTTTGTAAGGTTTTCAGGCAGGGTATCCCCCGTTTCCTCCTGCCATTGCATGAGTGTTTTCCTGCATTTTTCCAACTCATGTTGATAACGAGGATGTGAAGCCAGATTGATCAGCTGTAACGAGTCGTCTGTTACATGGTAAAGTTCTTCAAAAGGCCTCGGTGCTACAAAAACATCGGCCTGAGCTGCGGTCAACCGGCCTTTGTCCCGTAATATGTTGAGCGAATGTTGTGACGGAGATGTTTTTGAATCAGCGGGTCCACAGTTGGTCAGGTTTGGCCGTCCGTTGAAAACATACAAAAATTCTTTAGTTCTGACCATACGTTCGTAGGCTTCATAATCGTGCCAGTTGTGTTCCGAAAATATTTCGGTTCTTATTTCCTTGTCGGGATCCCATAAAATTTCGACAAAGCTTTTTCCCTGAATGAAGGACGGTACTTGAACGTCCGCCAGCTCCAGCAGAGTGGGGGCAATATCCACGGCGCTGATCAGACTTTCGCTTACCGATCCCTTATTTTTGATGCTATTCGGCCAGGACACGATAAACGGTGTTTTCATTCCGCTGTCGTACACTCGCGTTTTGCATCTCGGGAATGGACGCCCATTATCGGCCATGACGATAATGAGGGTATTTTCAAACACATGCTGCTGTTCCAGTTCTTCTCTCACTTTCCCTATATAAGAATCGAACCGGGCTATTTCATTGTAATAGGAAGCCAAGTCTCGACGAGTTTCCGGCGTATCGGCAAGGTAAAGTGGAACGTTGATCGTTTTCGGGTCATGATTTATTTCAAACTCGTCGGCACCCCAAGGTCGATGGGCATCATGCGAAGCCAACCAAAGAAAAAAGGGCTTGTCCTTCGGTCGCTCTTTCAGAAATCGTACCCAATTATCTTCTCCTCCATCACCATTATCGTAACCATTTTCGTCAGTATATCGGTCGAAAGCCCTGTGAACGGAAGGTCCCATATGCCATTTTCCGGCCTGCGCCGTGTAATAACCGCTTTCTTTCAATAATAGCGGAAAAGGAATTTCAGATTCAGGGAGCGGCGTGTGCAATTCAGCTGCACCGGTCGAATGCGGGTATTTGCCTGTAATGATGCAACAACGACTGGGACTGGATGAACTTGTAGCCAGAAAAGCATTGTCGAACCGCATTCCCTCGAGGGCGAGGCGATCGATATTGGGTGTATTCACCACTTTATTCCCATAGCAGCCGATATCGTCGTAGCTGACATCATCCGCTATGATAAGAACTATATTCGGTCTTTTTTCGGCTTTCAAATTCGGCATCAGCAATAAACCGGCACTGAGGGATGAGATAAAAAGATGCTTATTCATTATTAATCTTTCTTATAGGAAGGTCTTATTCCTTTTGTTAGCGAAGAATCGAAATCCAAAGCCATCTGCATTAATTCATCTGCAATTTTTTGATTGGACTTGATCACGTTTTTTGTTTCTCCGATATCTGTGGATAAATCATATAGCCATGGGATATCTTCGGTTGGCTTTTTATCGAGTAATGCTTCTTTCACAGGTAAATTTCCGGCCCAGCGTTCATCTGGTTTTCGCAAATGCAATTTCCAATTGCCTTGACGAATAGCTGCCAAGTTTCCTGCTCTTTCGTAGTAGCAAAAGAAGGAATAAGGTGATTTTGCATTTTTATCGGTGAGAAGTGGATAAATACTATAACCATCAATTTTCCGGTCTTGAGGCAATTTACCTCCCACTAATGGTACCAGAGTAGGTAAAAAATCCATTGTGGTTGCCATTTCATCGGTTTCGGTGTTCGGTGTAATTACCGAAGTCCATCTTACGATGCATGGAACTCTCAATCCGGCTTCCCATGTGCTGCCTTTTCCCCCGTGCAAAGGAGGTGCTGCCGATTCGTACGGTCCGTTATCCGATACAAAGATAATAATCGTATTATCCAGAATATTGTTTTTTTTCAGTTCTTCGTATATTTTACCGACACTCCAGTCCAGTTCTTCCGTCATATCAATGTATAATCCTCTTTTCCCCTCGTGTCTTCGAAAAGCGGGAGAGGCATACAATGGGATATGTATGGCGCTATGCGCCATGTAGAGAAAGAAAGGTTTATTTTTATGCGTTTGAATATACGAAATGGCTTTCTCCGTGTAATCTATGGTAATGGAATCATAATTCACTTCACTGTTTTTTTTGAGTAATGTTGTATTTTGATACAAATCCGAACGTCCATGATTTGGACCCGGCATGCCATAATAATAATCAAAGCCTTGCGAGGTAGGCAATACCTCCGGTAAAAGTCCCAGATGCCATTTACCGATACAGCCTGTCGAATATCCCTCTTTTTTGAGTAATTCGGCAATGGTTATTTCATTGGGATTTAATCCTGATTCGGTATTGGGAGGTAAAACGCCTACATGCATGTCAACACGTTTGGGATAGCAGCCGGTCATGATGCTGGCTCTCGTGGGGGTGGAAACTGATCCGGCGGAATAAAAGTTTGTAAAACGGATGCCTTCCTTTGCCAATCTGTCAATATGTGGCGTTTTGATATCCTTTGCACCGTAACAACTTAAATCGGTATATCCCATATCATCCGCCAGAATTAAGACGATATTTGGAGTCCTATTCTCAGGCTCTTTTGCATGTGCAGCATTCAGAGCCGATAGGCCCACACACATGATTGACCCGGTAAACCGAAAATCATGAAAATATTTCGAAAAAGAATTATTTTGTTTCATATCTTATTTCTAATAAGAACTTTTTTATTCGTAATCACTCCGGTGAAAGATCTGCCCTTTTTATTCTTTCAGGAGATAAGCTGACATGAGAGGAAATACTTCATTCGTTAGTTGTTCATTCACCTTATTGCTGTGCGTTCCTTCGTACCAACAAGTAGAATGCGGTATTTCTGCTTCTCTCAACAATCCTGAAAAATGTACTGAACCTTCAAACAAACCCGGCATTTCGTCCTGATAACCACAACTCAATGCAAACTTTCGGTATTGCTTCAGATTGTTCTCATAGTTTTTCACTTTTTCTTCCAAATTTCCAAAAGCGGATACCCATTTTTCGTAAACATCCTCTACTTTGATAAACGTACTGTCCGCATTCATTCTAAATGGAAGCGCCATTTTTAAAGGCTTCGAGAGATCGGGCGAGAAGGCAGACCCCATGGCGAGAACGCCAAAAACACTCATTACTGTCCGATCATACGATTTTAATTCTTGCTGCAATGTTTTGGCAAAATCGTCTTCTTGCACTTTCTCCATTTTCGTGGACAGATTTTCAACTTGCTTCAGGATGGAATCGTTTTCAAAAATGCTGTTTAATAGCTTATCATCCGCTAAAACGGCGGGGCTCATAGCATAGGCTATAGAAAATACCTCCGGATGCTTTAAGCTGATGTTGACTGTTCCACCGCCACCCATAGAGTGACCGGACAGGCCGCGCGATTCACGTTTCGATAACGTTCTGTAATGGCTATCAACAAAACCTACCACATCTTTTACGATATAGTCTTCCCAGTTTCCGGAAACCGGCGAATTGGCATACATCGATCCTTCAAACAAATTATGGCCGTTCAGCTCTATTAAAATGAATTCCTGATTTTTATTGTTTTTCATATAACTGTCATAAGCGCCTGTTTTGGAATATTCGCCGGCTTCTACCGTGTATCCGTTCAAAAAATAAACTACCGGGTATAATTTATCCGATTCCGAATAGGAGGGTGGCAAATACACACCGATTTTTTGAACATCCTTTGTACCTATCAGATTATTTTTGAGTGATGGTGCAGGGATCTCTACCAAAGAGTAGCTGCTTTTTTGGTCTTGTGCTTCGATACTAAAACCAAATAACAGAAACACAATAATCAAACTTTGAAATAAATGTCCGTTTCTCATATAAAATAAATATTTGTTATAAAATATGGAATTGAAAACTTGAACTGAAAATTTAACGTATTCCAGTTCAAGTTAATATATCTGATTACCATCCCGGATTTTGATCGAGATTTTCGTTTAATGAACGCTCGTTGTCAGGGATTGGCAACAATTGATAGTGATCCAAATATCCGTTGGGAAATTTGGTCTCAATCAGATTTCCATTGTGATCACGCACTTCAACCGGATAGATCCGATCGGCATATCCATCCAAGGCTTGCCATCTTTTAATATCCATCCAGTACAATCCTTCCAAGGCAAATTCTATCCTTCGCTCGTGTCTTAGTTTTTCGCGTGCTACTTCCCGGCTTAGCCCCACAGGTAGAGCAGAAATTTTTACATCATCTCTGTCTCGTCTAATACGATTAATTAACGCAACAGCATCATCTACATTCCCATTTGTCTCAATAATTGCTTCTGCTTTGGAAAGAATGACATCGGCATAACGCAATACGATATTGTTCAAATCGGATTGACCGGATGGAGGAAGTTGTGATTCGTCATCAATCCTGTATTTTCGAGTAGATAAGTGTTTTAACCTGTTTCCTGTATGGTTGTATGCCCCGCCGGGATACAAATAATTCGGGAAACGATATCCAAGTATATAAGAACCCGGTACTACAACCGTAAATTTTAGACGCGGATCCCAACCGTTATACGGATCATCACGATTAATTGTGGATTCGAAATATTTGCCCGGGGTTCCGTCTATTTTTTCATAGGCATTGACTAAATCATTGGTAGGAACATACCGGCTTCCTCTCGTCCAACTTCCTGTTCCGGTGCCACAATATTGATCAAGAAATGACCCTTGTCCGTTTTCGCCTCGTATGTATTGCACATCGAAAATCACTTCTTGATTATTTTCATTTTCGGCCTTAAACAATCCTTCGTAGCTCGGAAATAAAGAATATTTACCCAATGCATCAATTTGCTCAATCACCGTTAAAACTTCGGAATACTTATTTTGATAAAGATATGCCCTCATTTTCATACCCAATGCTGCGCCTTTTGTTGCTCTTCCTTTTTCCGGAGCATCCGGTTTTAAGTTTTGTATAGCAACATCATAATCGGATATGACTTGAGTCCATGTTTCTTCGCTGGTGGCTCTAGGAATTGTTCTCGCTTCCTGAGTTGTAATGGATTCTAAAATTAACGGTACTCCACCGTAAGATTCAACAAGTAATGAGTAGGCCAAGCCGCGTAAGAAATGTGCTTCTCCGACATAAATCGATTTAACATCATCGCTCAGGAAATCGATTTTTTCAAGAGTTTCAAGTAAATAATTTGCACGGTAAATGATGCCGTAACATCTTCCCCATCGAAATACAAGCATGGCACCATCCCCAGAAGCAAGTTGTCCATTTCCCGCTTTGGTTATAGCTGTATTTCCCCAATTAAAGGCATTGGGCGTAGCTCCGTCCAAAATACCAAAACCGAATAGACCTTGGTCATAAATGGATTGTTCACGTAACTGAGCATATACGCCATTCAGCAATAATTTGATATCATTTTCGTTTTCTGGAAAATTTGCGGAAGTCATACGATCTTCGGGAAAAACATCCAAATAGTTATCCACACAAGCTGGGACGAACAGGAAAACTATTGAAATGACACTATAAATTAAAATTTTATTTAGTTTCATTGCTTTCTGTTTTTAAAAATTAAGATTTACTCCAAATGAAATTATTCTAGGCGTCGGATAAACCATATTCCCGGACCCAAATGTATTCCGCTCAGGATCATAACCTTCATAGTCTTTATCGGCAATAGTGAATACATTCTGGGCGTTGGCATAAACGGATACTTTTTGAAGACCTATTCGAGTAAGAAGCTGCTCCGGTAAGGTATAAGTCAATTGGAGGTTTTTCAGTTTAAGAAAGGACCCATTGCGAACCCAAAACGAGGATTGATAATTATCCCACGTATTATTAAATTTCATACTTGGGATATTGGTATCACGATTATCAGGTGACCAAGCGTCTCTCCAGCGCGTAGAAGTCATTCGGTTTTCCCAATTCAAATTTGTAAAATTATTCTGAACATACAAATTAACGCCTGCAACTCCCTGAAATAAATAACTCAGATCGAATCCTTTGTAATGAAAAGCACCTGATAAACCATAGCTGAATTTAGGAATGGTATTTCCCAATCCCTGTTTATCTTCATATCCCAATTTACCATCATTATTGACGTCCTCGTATTTTAAATTACCCGCTTTGGGTGTAGGACTATTGTCAAACATGTGCTCTTTGGCTTCTTCATCTGTTTGATAAACTCCTATGGCTTTGTAACCATACAATGCGTTGTAAGAATACCCTTCTCTAATCAAATAGAGTTGATCAGGAGACTTGCCTCCCTGAAATTTTGTAACTTCATTGTCGATATAGGTAAGATTTAAGCCAATATTATAACCGAACTGATTCCGCATCTGTTTTAGATTGGTGTAATTAAGAACAAATTCAAAGCCGGTATTCACCATTTCTCCAACATTTTCCCATGGGGAGTCAACCCCGCCCATGAGAGCCGGTATAGGTAATTGGACCAGAATATCGGAAGTCTTTTTTCGAAAATAATCAGCTTCCATATTGATTTTATTATTCACGAATCCCAAGTCAAAACCTATATCGAATGTAGAAGTGGTTTCCCAAGTAATGTTCTCATCAACTAAGGAAGTAACAGCGGCACCTGGTGAAAAAGTTCCCCCGTAACTATAGCTTAAATTATTGTTTTGATTAATGGCTGCCAAGTATGGCCAATACCAGCCGATATTCTGGTTACCAAGTTCTCCCCAAGAAACTCGCAATTTTAGGTTTGAAAACAGATCCAAATTCTTAATAAAATTCTCCTCACCGAGTCTCCAGCCGGCGGAAAACCCGGGAAATATACCCCATCGGTTACCCTTCTTAAAACGAGAAGAAGCATCTGCACGAAGATTTGCCTCGAAAAGATATTTATTCTGAAAAGCATAATTCGCCCGGCCGAAATAGGAAAACATTCTCAATCGTTGCATGTTACCTTCTGCCTGAAATCCATCCGTACCTGCATCCACCTGCGTCAAGCCTTCCTTAGGAGGATTTGCCCTGCGGGCATAAACATTTTTTATGTTTTCGTTTTCGAGCTGTAATCCGGCGATTATGCCCAAATCGTGGTTTTCCGCAAATTGGTGGTTATAATTAAGGGTGGAAAATAACGTGTTTCCTATAACAGTGTTCTCATTTCTACTTATTTCAAGTCCTTCCCTGTTATAATTTTTAGTCATTGTTTCTCTGCCATCATCTGTATATCCGAATATAGTTTCGTTGAATCTATCTATCACAGCCCAATTTCCCGATGTTGCCAACGTAGTTTTCCACAACAAATCTTTAAAAAAGTTGATTTCAACTGATGCATTGACAGTAAGGAAATCAATCTGTCCTTTGGTTTCCCCATTCGCTGCATCAATCAATGGATTTCGATTGTCATATAAAAGATTTCCTTCATTATCGATGGCTTGCACAGAGCCAAACTTGCCATCTCTGGTATACGGAGCAATATATGGAGTTGCTCCAGAAAGCATTTCAAAAACACGGCCTAAAGAACCATAAGTGACGTCGGCATAAGGCTCTTGTGTGAGCTTTCGATTATAATTTAATCGTACTCCAACTTTTAGCCATTTATTTACATTTGAATCAATATTTGCTCTAATGCCAAATCTCTCGGCGTTTGTATGGGGTACCATCCCATTTTGGTTTAAATAATTAAATGAAAGGAAGGAAGAGATTTGAGATGATCCTCCTCGGATAGATAGATTATGTTCTTGTATAAATGCATCTTGAAAAAGGACATCAAACCAATCGGTATTCGGATACTTATATGGATCTTTTCCATTTTCGAAAGCCGAGATTAAATAATCCGGATAATAAGGACTCGAACCTTCATTAATTAAAGCCTGGTTTGTCAAACGCATTTGTTCGGCACTGTTTGTAATCACGTCGTACCTTCTGCCCAGTGATTGCACACCCACATAGGAAGAGAGACTTACCTGCATTTTTTCATCTTTTCTCCCTGTTTTAGTAGTAACCAATATTACTCCATTGGCCGCCTTCGAACCATAGATGGCCGCACTTGCAGCATCCTTCAAAACAGAAATGTTTTCAATATCGCTCGGGTTTATTTGATTAAAATTACCTTCTACTCCGTCAATAATAACAAGCGGATTAGAATTGTTTAAAGTACCCCAACCTCTTACTCTTAGTTGGGCTTCATCACTACCAGGCTTCCCTGAGTTTTGACTTACCCACACACCGGTAGTCTTACCGCTTAGTGCTTGAGATGCATTGGTAATAGGTCGATTTTCAAGTTCCTCGTCAAATTGAATGGTTGATACTGATCCGGTGAGATTTACTTTTTTCTGTGTTCCGTATCCTACAACCACCACTTCCTCCAGCGTTTTTGTATCTTCTTGTAGGACTACTTGCAAGGTGTTCTTTCCGGCCGTGTTAACGTTTTGTTCGATGTAGCCGATGAACGAAATTCGAAGAACGGCATCATCAGATACATTTAGTGTGAAGTTGCCGTCAATATCTGTCACAGTCCCATTGGTTGTCCCTACCTCTATGATATTTGCTCCAATTATGGGTTCACCATTTGAGTCGGTTACCTTTCCGGTAATGGTTTTTTGCTGCTGTTGAACGCCTTCAACGAGGGAAACTATTTCCTTCGCTTTTTCTTTCGGCGACAGAATGATTTGGTTGCCCTCTACCTGATATTCCACATTTTGCGAGGCGAAGAGTTTGTCGAGTATATCCGAAATGGCCGCATTTTTAACTCGTACACTCACTTTTCGGTCGACATTCACCAGCTTGTTGTTGTACAGGAAGAAATAGTCGGATTCTTCTTCGATGGTTTGCAATACTTTTTCGACGGAAGCATTTTTCATGTCCAGCGAAATTTTCGTTTTTTGTGAATACACATCTTCAGCCTGAAGTTGAAATGCGATCAAACAAAGTAAGATCAGGGTTACTCTCATGGCTAATGGTATTTTTTGGGTAATTGATAAATAATTCATATTTTTGCTCTGTTATTAAATTTGTTATGGGTTTAGTAACTTTGCTTATCGAAGGTGGGAGTGGCATTTTCCGAAACGATAAGCGAATTATTTGCGGGGGAGATTAAGTTACGGCGTATCTCCCCCTCATTTTTCTGTATTTTCATCTGTTCATAGGCATTCCTCCCATATGGCTTTATTTGGTAGTTATTTTAATGATGCGTTTTGTATATGTGCTATCGGTGAGCTGTTGTGGATTGCTGATGGTGTAGGAGATAGGTGTCGAACGTGTGAGCAGATATAGAATTTCTTCCAGCGATTCGTCGGTGAAGGTAGCTGTGAATGTGTATTCTCGCAGTTTTTCATCTTCCAGTTGAATATTGACTCCAAATTTTCGCGAAAGTTTTTCGGTGATGGTTTCGAATTTTTCTCGACGAAATACCATCTTGCCATCTTTCCAAGCCGTTTCAGCATAAGTGTCGGCTGAAGCTACCTTCATATTACCGCTGACAGCTTCTACGATGGCTTTTTCTCCGGGAATGAGTGTCTCCTGCCATTTGGAAACGTCCGACGAAACTTCCACGTGTCCCTCCGCCAATGTTACTTCGTAGCGATTCGCGCTCGTGTAGGCATTCACGTTAAATTCCGTTCCGTAAGCGCTTACGATTATTTGATGAGGCGTCATCACTTCGAAACGATGCTCTTTGTCGGAAGTTACCTTGAAATAGGCCTCGCCGTTGAGTTTCACGGTTCGAGTTTTTTGGGTGAAGTGTACCGGATAGGTAAGTGTGCTTTGAGCATTCAGCCACACCTCGCTGCCATCGGGAAGCACTGTTTTGGTGACTGTGCCGGGTGCTGAAGTTACGGTAATAGTTTGTTGTATCTTGTTCCGATTGATTTCGGGCAACAGAAAATATTGATAAATCAAAAAAAGCGGAAGAAGAATGGCAGCGGCGGTTCGAGTGAAATTCCAAATCGACTGCATGGTTTTGCTTCTCTTAATACGCCGATAAAGCTGGTCCCATGCTGCTTGCGTATTCACTTCACGTTGCCGGATTAGATTTTCGGATAGAGTATATATTCGGGCAATTTCATCGAATTTCTTTCTGAGTTCGGGAGACTGCTGTAATTGCAGCTCGAAGTCTCGTCTTTCATCGGCAGATAGATTGTCTTGTAAATACGAAAAAATATATGATTCGTTATATTCCATTTACACCTTTTATATACTTGACGTTTCACTTGTCAAATACCCTATAAAAAAAGTAATTTTTTATCAAACCATTAAATTTTTAAGACATTAAGACATTAAGATTGGGAAGAAAACAGGAAATGTGACTTAATGTACCCCTAATTTATTCATATTAACAAGTTAATTTATAAACTATTAAGGAGTTTATGTCGTTAAAGAAACAAACAGAATAAAGGCAAATAGTCTTTCAACTCGACACGCAAAATGCTTAGAGCTTTGCTGATGTAGGCCTCGATGGTTTTTGGAGAAAGCGACATATGTTGCGCAATTTCGTTGTAGGTCATTCCCTTGAAGCGATTCATCTCGAATGCTTCGCGAATGTTGGGCGGAAGTTTTTGAATTGCTTTTCCGATGATTTGCTCCAACTCATTGATGGTATAGATTTCTTCAGGCGATTGTTCCGATGGTTCCATTGTTGAGGGTGATCGGGTGGCAAAGCGGTCGATTACCGTGCGCTTGCGCAAGATGTCGGTGCACTGGTTGCGTACGGCCGTTACGATAAAGTTGCGAAAAGACGACTCCATTTCAATTTTTTTTCGATTTTTCCAGATCTTGAAAAACACTTCCTGCACAATGTCGCGGGCTGTTTCGTTGTCGCCCACTATTTTGGAAGCATATACGCAAAGCGTCGGGAAAAATTCGAAAAAAAGCTCCTTGAAAGCTTCTTCACTATCCAGTAAAGCTGCTTTCGAGAAAAGTCGATCGTAACGTAAGTCTTCTTTCATCTCAGTTTCAATCCGACTTCGGAATGACCGGTATTATCCGCCTGCCCATGTCTCTCGATCCAAATTGCGATAATTTATCGCTTCGGCAAGATGATGGGGCAACACTTTTTCGGAATTGTCCAAATCGGCAATGGTCCGCGAAACTTTCAGAATACGGTCGTAGGCCCGAGCCGAAAGGCTTAGGCGCTCCATGGCCGTTTTCAGCAGCTTTAAACCTGCTTCGTCGGGCGAAGCATATTTTTGCAGCATTTTGCTGGTCATCTGTGCATTGCAGTAGATGCCGTCTATATCTTTAAAACGTTCTTCCTGAATTTTCCGAGCCATGATCACGCGTTCGCGTATGGCGGCACTATGTTCGGCCGGTGTCTTGTCCGATATTTTTTCGAACGGTACCGGAATGATTTCGATATGAATGTCGATGCGGTCGAGAAGTGGTCCCGAGATTTTGTTCAGGTATTTTTGTACGGCTCCGGGCGGACAAACGCAAGCTCTTTCGGGATGATTGTAGTATCCGCACGGACACGGGTTCATGGCCGAAACCAACATAAAACTTGCCGGATATTCTACCGAAAATTTTGCACGCGAGATGGTTATTCTTCTGTCTTCGAGTGGCTGGCGCATCACTTCGAGCACACTTCGGTTGAATTCGGGAAGCTCGTCGAGAAACAGGACCCCATTGTGTGCCAAACTTATTTCGCCAGGCTGAGGATAAGTCCCGCCGCCCACAAGTGCTACATCGCTGATGGTGTGATGAGGCGATCGGAAAGGCCGTCGCGACATGAGGGCGGTGTTCCCCTCGAGTTTCCCTGCTACGCTGTGTATTTTGGTTGTTTCGAGTGCTTCACCTATCGAAAAGGGAGGCAAGATGGATGGCATTCGTTTGGCCATCATCGATTTGCCGGCTCCCGGACTTCCAATCATCAAAATATTGTGACCTCCGGCAGCGGCAACTTCCAGTGCACGCTTCACATTTTCTTGGCCTTTGACGTCGGCAAAATCGAGTTCAAACGTTGACTGGTCTTTCAAAAATTCTTGATAAATATCAACCTGTGTGCGATCGAGTTTCAGTTCGTCGTTGAAAAAACCGGTTACCTGACGAATATTTTTCACACCGTAAATATTGAGGCCTTCCACCACGGCTGCTTCCTTTGCATTTTCTTCGGGCAGTATAAATCCTTCAAATCCTATTTCCTTTGCCATAATGGCAATGGGCAAAGCTCCCTTGATGGGTAATATGGTCCCGTCAAGCGAGAGTTCGCCCATCATCAGATATTTTTCGAGCCGATCGGGGCGGAGTGATTCCGAGGCAGCTAAAATACCTATTGCCAGAGGTAAATCGTAAGCCGATCCCTCCTTCCGAATGTCGGCAGGGGACATGTTTATTACAATTTGACGACGCGGAAAAGCAAATCCGTTTGCCTGCAATGCCGAAACAATGCGTTCGTGACTTTCTTTTACAGAGGCGTCGGGAAGCCCGACGAGCATAAATTTGATACCGGTCGAGCAGTTTACCTCGATGGTAATAGGGGTTGCGCTGATACCATGTACAGCCGCACCAAATACTTTAACTATCATGTTTTAATTGTCCTGTATTATGAATCGGATTTGCCCTTTTTTGCAATTGTGGAGCTAATTTGCGATGCAGCAATGTTCCGAATTTGTATTTTGCCTCCCGGTGAGATCAGAATGTTGTAAGGGACAAACGGAATGTGATATGAGCGTACAATATCCGATGCCCAGCTCCTTTTTTCGGCAACTGCAATCCAGGGCAATGAGTCGTTTCCGATGGTTGTGATGGGGTAAATGTCCGAATCGATGTAGATCGATAAAAACTGAACGGAATCTTTATTGACTTTTTCGAATTCTTTCTTCAATACTTGCACGGTTTCGCGCGATTCGCTACCGGTAGCCGAAAGAAATGACATGACCAAATATTTGGACGCGAAGTCGGTGGAGCGAATGGTTTTATCGTTTATGTCGGTGAGTTGAAAATAGGGCATGTAGGCTCCCTCAGCCGATTCCTTGAGTTCTTGAGTATAAATTTTGAGATCGGAAACGGGTGGCCATTCAAGCGCTTTCCCTTTCAGATATCCGAGTACTCTTTCGAGCGACTGCGGATTTTCGGTATCTCTGAAAAACTCGTTGATCAGAATTGCACTGGCAATTTTTTCGGGATTTGCCTGAATGAATGTTTCGGCGCGTTGCATCAATTCGTGATTTAGGGAATTTATTTTTGCAACCTTTTCGTTCACGCTTAAAACGCCGTTTTTCGGATCGTTTTCCGATCGGTAATTGTTGATGATTTCGAAGCGTTGCTTGATCAAAGCTTCGTTCTCCTTTTTAAATGTCGATAAATCCTCGTTTATTTCATTGCCTTTCACCACGATTAAATCCGATAGATTGGCATCTCCGTCAAGAGAGATTTTGTCATCTTTGTCGGCAAAAACTACTGTCGAACTTTGGTAATCGTTGAAATAGAGCGCAAAGGTGGAAAGTGTGTCGATTTTTGTTTCGTATTTGAAGCTTCCTTCGGGGCTTGTTTTTATTGTGTCTATCACTATGGAATCTGACGAAAAATGCGTAGCAATGATATAAGGAGTTTCCAAATTCGAAATTTCACCTTTGATGATCACCTTGTTCGAATTTTTTTTACACGAAACAAATGAGAATGTCACCAAGCACGTTAATAGATAAAGTCCTATTTTTCTTATATTTAAGAATATCATTATAAGATAGTTTGAATAGATGTTTCGTTGCCTTTTTCAGACCTCTAAAATAGAAATTTATGGATATATTTGCTACATCCACACAAAGATAATTTCATATTTTGAATATTCAGCTATTTTTGCATATTTTTATTCAAATTTTATTTTATCGTGTTTGTAAAGAACTTCTGCACGCATTGTTTTTTTGTTTAGATTTGTATCCAAGAATCGAAAAAATGCAATTTTCTGTAATTATACCTGTTTTTAATCGTCCCGACGAGGTGGATGAATTGTTGGAAAGTTTGACGAAACAAACTTATCGGCAGTTCGAAGTGATTGTGGTAGAAGATGGTTCTACCCGAAAATGCGATGAAGTGGTGAATAAATACCGCGAAAAACTGTCTGTCGTTTATTTCGAAAAACCCAATAGTGGTCCCGGACAATCGCGAAATGCCGGTGTCGAAAAAGCAAAGTACGAATATCTCGTTTTTTTCGATTCGGATTGCATCATTCCCGAAAATTATTTTCACGAGGTGAATCGATTCCTTTCCGATCACTACGCGGATGCTTATGGTGGCCCCGATCGGGCACTGCCTACATTTACAACGGTGCAAAAGGCAATAAATTATTCGATGACTTCTTTTTTTACGACCGGAGGCATTCGTGGGGGCAAAAAATCGATGGACAAATTTCATCCGCGCAGTTTTAATCTCGGAGTTTCTCGCAAAGCTTTCGACGCGATTGGCGGTTATGGTTCGATGCGTTTTGGCGAGGATATCGATTTCAGTTTGCGCCTGCTCGAACATGGCTTTAGTACCGCCCTCATACCCGAAGCGTTTGTGTATCACAAACGCCGTACCGATTTCAAAAAGTTTTATAAGCAAGTTTATAATTCGGGTATTGCACGCATTAATCTGTATTTGGCTCATCCTTCATCGCTGAAACCGGTGCATTTGTTGCCTTCGTTTTTTGTAGTGGCGATGTGTTTTTTTGTCCTTAGCGCATTCATCTGCCCTTATGCGTTACTTATCCCACTGCTATACTGCTTGGCTGTTTTTGTCGATTCTTCGGCTCAAAACCGATCGATAAAAGTTGGTTTGTACAGTATTGCTGCCGCCTGGACTCAACTTTTTGGCTATGGATTGGGTTTTTTGTCGGCAGTTTGGAATCGGTTGATACGGAAGAAAGGGGAATTTGGCGCATTCGAAAAAAAATTTTACGAATAGCCGTTTTCGTTAATCTTCAACTTCTACTTATCTGCATTCCGGTAGGCGACAGATTCATTTCCACGAAACGTGCTTGTTCGTTGGGACGATTTTCGACGAGAATTTTTTTGATCTTGGCTGCTGCTTCCGGGCTTTTCGCTACCATGTACAGATAGCCCCCGCCGCCGGCACCCGGAAGTTTGAGCCCGAGTGTATAATCTTTCACCAATGTGATGATTTTTTCGATCGAAGCGGGATTTGTCCCACAATCCAAACGTTTGTTTTGTTCCCAGGTTTTTGCCACATACCGGCCAAATTCCTCGAAATTATTTCGCTGTATGGCGTCCGCCAAATCCAGTGCATGTTGTTTCATATCGGCTAACTGCGACAGTGTATCCGATTTGTTGAGAAACATGCCGGCAACAATTTCCTGTAAAATGTTTTTCGCCGTGCGTGTAATTCCGGTGTAATAGAGCAGGTGACAGTCGCGGTAGAAGGGGGCATTGAACAAATAATCCGGCAGCCAGCTTGTCACGGGTGTTTGATCGAATCCGTCGGTGGTGCGAAGCAATTTTGCACCACGCAAAATGCCTCCGTATTGGTCTTGCCAACCCCCGCCGGTAGTCAGCAGCTGTTCGAGTGCGAGCGTGTAATTGCAAATTTCGTGTTCTGTTCGGTTCAGCCCCAGAAAATCGGAAAGGACGCCAAGAACCGTTGCCGAAAGCACACTGCTTGTCCCCAATCCCGAACCGGCAGGAACAGCCGACAACAGAGTGATTTCGATGCCGCAGCCGAGTGCCTGCAGTTGCTCGCGCAGCGATGCGAAAGGTTGTGCCGAAAAATCGGGTGAAAAGCCGCATAAAACGAGTGCGGCCTTTGGAATGGAAAAAGGTGAACCTACAGTGTGGAACCGATGTAAAGCCTTGTAATCTTCTACTATTTCGGTTGCTCCCAAATCGATGGAGCGCAGGGTGATATTGAATTTTTTCGACGGTTTGGCGTAAACCTGAATGGGTGGATGTCCGTTCAGTTCGATAGCGATATTGACCACACTCCCTCCTTCCATCAGACAATAGGGTGGCGTATCGGTCCAGCCTCCGGCAAGGTCGATGCGTACAGGACTTCGTCCCCAAACAATCTGATCGGGATAGACGTTCATCGTGGGATTGACTTTTTCTGTTAATACCGAATCGAGAATTCCTTTGCGAAGCAGCGAAAACGCTTGATCTCGATCGTTTTCGAACGTTTTTCCCGAGAGTTGAAGTACACGACTTCGGAACATTCGATTGTGAATTTGTGTCAGCAAATCGGTTTGCACGGGAATGGGCTCGGGGATGGGCAGTTTGTTGGCCGCAAAGGCTTGAGCTTCGGCTTCGAGATCGATCTGATAAAAAATGCTGTTGGCATAATTATTTGCTAAAGCTACCCTGTTTTCGTTCAGCAAGGAAGCTCGCGAAGCCAATATTTTTTCGATGTCGGCTCTCAATGTGATTTCGTCGGCCGATAGTCTTTCGTGATTCAGCCAAATTTCTTTCCCTTTTTCGTCGCGCTTATTGCCGATCATCCATTGCAGCACCTCAATGATTTCGTCGGTAGTATCAACAAGTGGAAAGAGTTTTGCGAACTGGATATCGTCGATATTTTCCAACAAAACTTGCGCGATTTCTACTCCTCGATCGGTGAACCACGACAATGCAGATTTTCCCATCCATAGTGTGGTTGACAAATCTGTGGCTCCGGTGAATTTGTCTTCGAAGCCATAGGGACGAACGGCGAACTGTTGTCCAACGGGTATGATATCGATGCAGATACCGGGTGGTAAATTTATCTCCCAATCGTTTGCCGGAATCCCCGTAAGAATGTGTTTTTCGTGAAGAATCCAGTGACTGCCGAGATGGGCATTTTCAATCCAAATCTCCGAATTATTCGACGAAAACGAAAGTTCAACATGCGCATTCTGGACGAAAATGGCCGGATGCGGCTTTATTTTTTTGTGCAGGATGACCTTTTGATTGTTCGTTTGATTTTGTATGGAAAGCGTGGATGAAATCAATTCCTTTCCTGTTCCGAAATGATAGAATTCGGCATTGTCCAATGGCAAAATCGAAACGGTTAATTTGTTAATTTCTTCGTCGATGATGGTTGGATGTTTACCCATCGCCGGACCGAATTGCGAATACAGATCATAAAAACCGATTTCATCGCTTCGGCCCTTCCAACCCGACTTTTTCATCAAAATTTCCACTGCCTTGTCGCTCAGCATCCACAAACCGATATCCATCATAAAATAATGCGATTGCGATAGGCTTTGCAGCCTAGCCGCATCGGGTTTTTGAAGCATGAAATCGAGTTCCGATGAAGATGTCCGGTCAAAAAAGAATACGCCATGCCTGCCGGCAATATCGCTGTCCACCCACACGCCGCAACAAATGATGTCGGCATCCGGGATGCGAGGGATTTTGCTTGTATTGTGAATGTAAACATCGCCGCTGGCGACAAGTGTGTGAAAAGACAAGGGCGCAGCTTCCATCATTTTTTCGTAGAGAGGCAGCTGCAGTGAAAGGAGGGTCTGGTCGAGTTTTTGTCCACGCGCCCATCGAAAAACCGGGACGGGCAGAAAAATCTTCCCGATAGGAGCATAAGCCGGCAACCGCCTGCTCTGACCTCCGGCATGAATCAAAATTCTTTTTTCGGTGCTCAGCCAATCTCCAAATTCCAGTGTACTGTTCTCTCTTTCTCTGCAGCTTTCGAGCAACCATGCCGTTCCTCCCCCTGATCCCAGTTTTTTGTCTTGAGGATCGGATGTGAAAAAATAATCATTCCAAGTAGGATTATTGTCTTTTCGAAGGTATTCGGCCAGGTTAGGTGGCAGAGAAAGGAGTTTTTTCATCTTGTTCAGTCTTTTATCCCGTACGCCAAATCGCCGGCATCACCCAGCCCCGGGACAATGTAGGCATGTTCGTTGAGTTCGGGGTCAATAGCTGCAGTCCAAATGGTTGTTTTTTCTTCGGGAAAATTGTTCTTGCAATATTCGATTGCTTGTTTGCTGGCTATAATAGTTGCAAGATGAATTTTGTCCGGGTTCCCTTTTGTAAGTAAAGCCTTATATGTCAACTCCATACTGCTGCCCGTAGCGAGCATGGGATCGGTGAGGATCAACGTCTTGCCCTCGATTCGAGGTGAGGCGATATATTCGATGAAGATGTTGAACGATTCGTGGCTTTCTTTATACTTGCGATATGCTGAAACAAACGCATTCTCGGCCCCATCGAAATAATTCAGAAATCCGTGATGAAACGGCAGTCCTGCTCTCAAAATTGTGCCTATTACGATATCCTCGCAAGGAAGATTGATTTCGCTTATTCCGAGTGGAGTCTGGATTTTTTTTGCTTCATAGGTCAATGTTTTGCTTATTTCGTAGGCCATCACTTCACCTATGCGTTCGATGTTTCTTCTGAATCGAAGACGGTCGTTTTGAATATCTATATCCCTGATTTCGCGCACAAAAGAGTTAAGGAGAGAGTTGTTTTCCGAAAAATTTATAATTCTCATTAGTAGGATGGTTGTTAGCGTTATTTATTTTTTTCGGAAAACAAAGGTAATCGTTTTGTCTTGATCTATAAACATTTTGAATGTTATTTTGTTTTATTTTCGTCGGTGCAAAGAATTTTATTACGGAAATTTTTCTTTAATCCTTTGCTTTTTCCGCGTAAATAATTATCTTTGTCTCGTTGTTTTTAGGCTCACATCTGAAGATTTCATCATTAAATATTTTATCAAATCATTTCAACAACTAAACAAATGGCAAATTTAGATTTAAGCAAGTATGGAATTAAGGGCGATTTCGAGATTGTCCACAATCCATCTTATGAGACTCTTTTTCAGGATGAAATGAATCCTGCAAACGAAGGCTTTGAAAAAGCCAAGTTAACAAAAACAGGTGCTACAGCTGTTTATACCGGAAAGTTTACCGGACGTTCACCTAAAGACAAATTTTTCGTAAAAGATGCCGTTACCGAAAACACCTTGTGGTGGGACGGTACGATCAATCGCCCTTGCACCAAGGAAGCATTTGACTATTGCAAAGGCCGTGTTGTTGAACAACTTTCAAAAGCAAAAAAATTGTATGTGGTTGATACATTTTGCGGAACAAATGAGGATACTCGTATGAAGGTTCGCTTCATCATGGAAGTTGCATGGCAGGCGCATTTTGTTACCAACATGTTTATCCGTCCTTCTCACTACGAACTCACCCATTATGGCGAACCTGATTTTGTTTGTCTCAATGGTTCGAAAACCACCAACGACAAATGGCAGGAACACGGATTGAATTCCGAAAACTTCACGCTTTTCGATTTGACCGAAAAAATGCAGGTAATCGGTGGTACATGGTACGGTGGCGAAATGAAGAAAGGTATTTTCTCATTGATGAACTACTACCTTCCTTTAAAGGGTATTGCTTCGATGCACTGCTCAGCCAATGTAGGTAAAGAAGGCGACGTTGCCATTTTCTTCGGACTTTCCGGAACCGGCAAAACAACCCTTTCGGCTGACCCGAAACGTTATCTGATTGGCGATGATGAACATGGCTGGGACGATCACGGCGTTTTCAACTACGAAGGTGGTTGCTACGCAAAAGTCATCAACCTGAGCGAAGAAAACGAACCGGATATCTGGAGAGCTATTCGTCGCGATTCTCTGCTCGAAAATGTTACGGTTGACGACGAAGGAAATGTAGATTATGCCGATGGCTCGACTACTGAAAATACACGTGTTTCTTACCCGATTTATTTTATCAATAAGATCGTACTTCCTTCGCGCGCAGGTCACGCCAACAAGGTAATTTATCTGTCAGCCGACGCTTTTGGCGTTCTTCCGCCGGTATCTATCCTCGATGACAATCAGGCTCAATATCACTTCCTTTGCGGATATACGTCGAAACTTGCCGGAACCGAACGTGGTATTACAGAACCTGTTCCTTCGTTCTCACCAGCATTTGGCGAAGCTTTCCTCACACTTCATCCGACCATTTACGCACAACGTTTGGTTGAAAAGATGCAAGCTCACGGCGCAAAAGCTTATTTGGTGAATACGGGTTGGAATGGCACCGGAAAACGTATTTCCATCAAAGATACGCGTGCCATCATCGATGCCATCATCGACGGTTCGATCGAAGAAGCCGAAAAAATTCATATTCCCATCATGAACTTGACAGTTCCCAAAAAATTGAATAATGTTTCGGAAGGCATTCTCGATCCTCGCGATACATATACCGACAAAGCCGAATGGGAAGCTAAAGCTAAGAAATTGGCTGCTATGTATATCGAAAACTTCAAACAATATTGCGATAACGATGCTGCTAAAGCTTTGATTCCTTCAGGACCGCAATTGTAATTTGAAATATTTCGGTTTCAATAAAAATAAATCCCGCACTTCGACTTGAAGGCGGGATTTTCTTCATAATAGTATCACGGGTTTTTTCATAATAATCGTATCGCAAATTTTTTCAAAAAGAGGATGAAATGTCGGTTGCAACTTCACCGTGCTGAGTAATATCCAATCCACGTTCTTCCTGCAATTCGGTTACGCGCATCGGCAGAATTAAATTTGTGAGTTTGTAAAGCAGGTAACTGCCCCCAAAAGTGAAGACGCCAACCACGATCAAGGCCACAACATGATAGAGAAAGATTGTTGGATCGCCGTAAATTAATCCGACATCTTTTGCAAATACTCCGGTGAGTAGCATTCCAACCATTCCTCCAATACCATGACATGGGAAAACATCGAGCGTGTCGTCGATGCTGCTGCGTGATTTTAATCTGACGGCAAAATAGCTAACCAATGCGCCGGCAAATCCTATGAAAATACTTTGACCCACATTGACAAAGCCTGCCGCCGGAGTGATGGCTACAAGCCCGACTACGGCACCTACAGCAGCTCCCGTTGCCGAACGTTTTTTCCCGCGTGCTCCGTCGGTGAGCATCCAGGTGAGCATGGCCGTCGCCGATGCCAGATTGGTGTTGATGAATGCTGTTACTGCCACTTCATTGGCTGCTAAAGCCGACCCGCCATTAAATCCAAACCATCCGAACCAAAGTAATCCGGTGCCTAACAAAATGTATGGGACGTTTGTGGGATTGCTTTCCTCGCTGTCTTTGCGCCTGCCCAGAAATATTGCGCCGCTCAAAGCGGCGAAACCGGCAGAAATATGTACAACCGTTCCCCCTGCAAAATCTAAAACTCCCCATTTGTGCAGAAAGCCTTCGGGATGCCATGTCCAATGTGCCAGCGGAGCATAGATAAAGAGTGAAAATAGAACGATGAACAGCATTAATGATGAAAAGCGAATTCTTTCGGCCAATCCTCCCGTGATGAGAGCCGGTGTGATAATCGCAAATTTGAGATGGAACACGGCAAATAGCGCAAAGGGAATGGTCGCTGCAAAATCGGGATTGGGCGCAGTTCCCACGTTTTTAAACATAAAAAACGTAAGCGGATTTCCAATGAATCCCCCGATGCTGTCGCCAAAAGCAAGACTGAATCCTACCACAATCCATATCACGCTGATGATACCCAGCGTAATAAAACTTTGGAGTAGGGTGGATACGAGGTTTTTGTATCTGACCATCCCTCCGTAAAAAAATGCCAGACCGGGCGTCATGAGCAATACCAGCGCCGATGCCATCAACATCCATGCGGTATCAGCGCCATTGATGGCGGCGTCGGCAACATGGGGTGTTGTATCATCTACCGGAATCAACGCTATGACTGCTATTACCGATAAAAAGATAAAGGGCGCTAGATATCTCCTCTTTGAGTTCTTTTCGTTCATTTTGTAATTATTTTAGAGCAATGATTGTCATAAAGAAATTAATTCACTGCAAATGTATAAAAAATATTACAATAAAAACATTATACAATACAAAAAGATTTTATATCAATATATATAATTTCAAAATGATTTTTCCGATAAATAAAAAAATCGCTCTGCCTACGTTCGGGCGATTCTCTCAAAATAGATTACAATATGGTTTCGGATGAGAAGATGCAGTCTTGATCTTTTTTGGCATCAAGGCAAAAAAACATGTGGGGTTTGGGGCAACGCCCTAAGAGTCAATGGATAATGGATAATGCACAATGTATAATTTACCGATTGAAGGATTTATCGATTTGATAATTCATTGAAATTCTTATTTCTCTATTTCCCATTTCTCTATTTCTTGTTAATTCTCAATTATCCATTAGTTCATAACTCTTCCCCGCCTTCGGCGGTACCCCTCTTATCTTAAGAGGGGAATAGTTTTGGGATCACGTTTACCGTAGCTGTCCCCTTAAGATAAGGGGACAAGTGCTGCCGCCAGGCAGCACAGGGGTTATGATATTCTGAGGACGAAGCCAACTTTGCGTCTTTGTATCTTCGTGGCAAATAAAAGTACTGCCTTCCAGGCAGGTTTCTGGCGACGATTCATGCCGCAGAATAAATTCTGCGGTTATGGAAATCCGGCTTTTCAAGCCCAAAGAGTTTTCAATGCACGAACTCATCGTTGCCTGAAAGGCAAAAACATTCATAACCGCAGGTCGGCGACCTGCGGACAAAGATGCAACAAACATACGCTGCCTGAAAGGCAGAACTCTTACCGCGTTGTACAAATGAATGTCCACACCGGCAAAAAGAACAAACAAAAGGAAAATTCGTAATTTAAAATTCTCACTTCCAACTTCTTCACTTCTTTCTTAAATTCTCAATTATCCATTATACATTCTTTTTGGCATCAAGGCAAAAAAGAATGTGGAGTTTGGGGCAACGCCCCAAGAGTCAATGAACGCCATGAGTTGTGCAGAAAAAGCTGCTACCTCTTAAGATAATGGTTTCACTTTTTCCCATACTAATTCATATAGAACCGAAAATTCTCAAAAATAATTGCTTTATTCGTCTAATATTTTCAGCTCCACTTTTCTGAATTCGCACGGATGACCTTCACTTTGCAGGGAAATCGTTCCTTTGCTCAACATTATTCCACCGTTGAGTTTCACAAGTTTCGAAAAAGTCGCATCGCGATCGTCCAATTGAGGCTGTTGATAGGTAATTACGGTGTCGCCGTTCATGATATGCTTGATAATGCCGTTGCCATGAACTTCAACCTCAGCCGTTACCCAATCGTCACCGTAAACTGGTTTGGAAGTGGAGTTGGTGCAGTGCTCGAGAATCAATTGGTTATTCATCACGATATTCGTACCGGGTGTGCAAACATTCATATTTGTGCGTTCAACCAGCGAATCGCTTCCCAAAAGTTGCACCTCGATGGAAGTTGGGAATTCCTGATTCTTTTCCATCGATTGAGGTGTCTGTCCATGAATCATGATGCCACTGTTTCGGTAAGCCCACTCGGGAGCACCCGGACATTGATCGCCGGTCAAACGATACTCAACACGGAGAATGTAATGCGAAAATTCATCCTTATAAAAAATGTGTCCAAACCGATTGCGAAGCGAATCATAAGCATCATATCTTACTTTCAGAATGCCATCTTCCACACGAAACGTGTTCCCGAAATTATCTCCTGCATCGTATCCGCAGATTTTTACGGTCCAACCCGACAAATCTTTCCCGTTGAAGAGTTGAATCCATTCGCCGTCGGTGTTCGATTGATTTTTGTTTTGCGAGCATGAAAATAAAATCACTGCCGAAAAAAATAACGAAATAAAAAGAAATGTGTGTTTCATCTGTTTATTTTTTTTGAATGAGTTGAGGTATTCTGCAAAAATACATACAATTTTTAATTGTTCTACCGGTTACAAGGTTTAATGATGTGAGAAATATGGCTTTTTGCACAACAGACCCTTCATCTCCAAATTTACGCGAGAACGATAAAAATGTTTTTTGTTTAGCCGGTTTTGTGTAGCTCATTTGTTGAAATTGACTATTTTTGTATCAGATCAACCTTGTTTATTTAAAATTTCCACAAAATGAGAAAGACACTTTTTCTTACATTGATTTTATGGACAACACTTTTCATTGCCAATGCCCAATCGGCTTGCGACACAACGTTTGTCCGAGTAAAAACTGCCAACGGAACAATCGAAGGTTTCGAATTAATGGGCATTCGATTTTTTCGCGGTGTTCCTTATGCACAACCTCCCGTAGGGGACTTGCGCTGGAAGGAACCTCAACCCCTTCAATCTTGGAGCGGTGTGAAAAAAACTATCCAATTTGGGCCGAGAGCCATGCAACTGCCTGTTTTCAGCGATATGCGTTTCAGATCGAACGGCATGAGCGAAGACTGTCTGTATCTGAATATTTGGACACCGGCTAAAAATGACGATGAACGATTTCCCGTACTGGTGTATTTCTACGGTGGCGGATTCATTGCGGGCGACGGTTCGGAATACCGTTACGATGGCGAAAGCATGGCTCGCAAAGGAATCGTAACTGTAACGGTGAATTATCGATTAGGAATATTCGGATTTTTTAATCATCCCGAACTCTCAAAAGAGTCATCTCATAAAGCTTCGGGCAATTATGGGCTGCTCGATCAGAGTGCGGCTCTGCAATGGGTGAAGGAAAATATTGAACAGTTTGGTGGCGATCCCTCGCGAATTACCATTGCCGGAGAGTCGGCAGGATCTTATTCGGTGAGTGCGCAGATGGCAACGCCCTTGTCGCGCGATATGCTGGCAGGTGCGATTTGCGAAAGTGGTTCGCTTTTGGGCTTTCGTCAAATGCCGACGTTGAACGAAGCTGAGGCGCGAGGTGTTGAGTTTGCCCGGAAAATTGGTAAAAAAAATCTGAAGGAACTGCGTTCGCTTTCGAGTGATGAATTGCTTCAAATTTCGGGAAGGCGCGACTTGCCATCGTTTGGCGTGGTGGTGGACGGCTATTTTTTGCCCGAAAACCCGATCGCTATTTTCGAAAAAGGGGAGCAGGCTCATGTGCCCCTTTTGGTGGGTTGGAATTCGATGGAAGGTCATTACAGTGCCATTTTGGGGAAAGCCGAGCCTACGATTGCCAATTTCGAAAAAGCCATTCGAGAAAAATATCCCGATTTTGCCGACGGGCTGCTTCGAGTGTATCGTCCTGCATCGGACAAGGAAGTGCCCATAGTGGCTTCGGAATTTGCGGGAGATATGTTTATTTCTTTTGGAACATGGAATTTGTCGGATATGCATGCGTCAACGGTTGCTAAACCTGTTTATCGCTATTATTTCACTCATCCGCGACCGGGATATAAAGGGCAGCCTCAAAACGTCGATCCATTGTATCGGGGTGCATCGCATTCGGCCGAAATCGAATATGTGTTGGGCAATTTGCCGGTGAATGATGTGTACGACTTTCAATCGGAAGATTACTTGGTTTCGTCGCTGGCACAAACATTTTTTGCGAATTTTATTCTTACGGGAAATCCCAATGGAGCAGGCGTTCCCGATTGGAATCCGCTCAGAGCGGGGAAACCGGCCGAGGTCATGATCCTCGATACGAAAAGTTGTCTGCAAACAGAACAACACCGCGATCGGTATCTTTATTTGCGAAGTATTCAAAACAGCTTTAATCCATAAAAAAATCGGAGTTGAACAAACTCCGATCAGAGTAGCCCGGCCGGGAATCGAACATAGTAATAAATATGCCGATATACAATACGTTAAGTGATTGAGAAAAGCATATTCCGCGATTAATCCCATAATTTATTTGCACTATTTCGCAATAGATTTCATCGTGTAGAATACCGGTGCGAAGTTAAATACTTTATTCTTACATTACTACTGTTGCGTTAATAGGTGAAACGTTTCAACAAAACAAAGATCATTGGTCTTTGATATTTTGATCGACTTGATTAGGCGTATGTTCAGTCAGCTTCTGGCGTATGGGAGTCTTATCAAAAGCCGGGATTCGTAAAATTTGCCTGATTTCATAAATCGATAGCGGGCTCTTTATTAAGTGTTTGATATAAGCAACAATCCGATAGGAACAAATTGCCGTCCACAAATGTATTTTGATGGCATTTGGGGAATGTCCCCAAAGTTTTTTTGACTGTCAGATTTTGTTCTATCCATTTGAAAAAAATTCGATTTGCCAACGGTTTTGTACAAATATGCCACTTCGAGGGCAGATACATCAAAATTATTAGTCAAAAACAGAAGTAATTCGTCGTTTTCGCTGTCGTAAAACTCAACCGGACGAAGCTTTTCCGGATAAAGGCGTTTCGACTCCGGAACAGTAAGTTCTATGGTTTTGTCGGGTTTCAGTCCCGTCGTTTGGTCAATATCAAAGCTTTGCTCAACAATGCTATATCGCAAGGTTGATTTTGTCCGCGTAACGAAAAATGCACCTGCACTGTTTATTCGAAACAATGCCTCGAAATCGATATAAGCCTTGTCCTTTTCAGATAAATGGCGTTTGCATAACACAGAAGTGGCATGTATAACTCGAATTCGGCAAATTCTTTACACGGCATCCGACATTAACCGGCTGTTGGAAGAAAATGACTATCCGGCTTTTGCCGAATAAAAGTGGCGGAATCCGGGGAAGAACTGTTTGCATTTCATCCTATCATTTCGATAACATGTTCCGGCAAAAAAATATTCTCCGCCGATTTCTTATTGCTTTTCAGAAACAATACAGGAACAATTTTCTTATTTTTCGCGAAGGGAAGTTTTGCACTTTTTTCGGTCAGAATTTTAATTAAGCGCTCTGTATTCTCATTTTCCGACCATTTGCATTCGCCCACCAATAAATTCTTTCCATCCATAGATTCGGCTACAATATCCAGTTCCATTTGTTCATCACGCGATATATTTCCCCACCAGCGCGACGCCAATCCATAACGTTCTCCCATAAATATCTGTCCGCTAATAGCTTTACGACACAAGTTTTCCCAATGCCAAGCCACATAGCCGTGAAAACGTGTCAAAATTTCTTCCATCACGGCATCGGTGCGTCCTAACTCTATCTGAGAACGGTTTGGAACAATGAAACGAAAATAAAAATCTATAAACGGGTCGGCAATTTTATAAAGTCCCTTTTTACTGTTTTTAGGGTTGTCACCAAACGGAATCTCTCGTTCAATGTAACCCAATGTTATCAGTTTATCCAATGGTCCTGAAAGGCTTGTGACGGGTTTATTCGCCCTTGTTGCAATTTCGGAAATCCGGTTTGCTCCGTTTCCGATAAGTGACAGCAAGGTGGATGCTTGAACAATATCACGCATATCGTCAATAAACAGCCGGTAAGGTTCTTCGTATAAAGTTCCTTGTGCATTTAATAAATTAAAATTAATGGCTTCTTTTAACGAATTGCTCTGCAGACGTATTTCCCAGTAACGGGGCACACCGCCCCACACGGCATATTCTTCGACGGCTTCGACGGGCGTACAATTTAATTGTTCACGAAGATATTTAATATTCATCGGCGAAATCTTCAATACCTGACTAGCGCGTCCATATAGCGGCGAGCTGCTGTCGAGTACTAATCCCTGCATCAATTGCTGCGAGGATCCACAAATAATCAGATTATACTTGAGCGTTTTGGCATCAATCATTTTTTGGAGTAGTGATGGCAGTTCGGGTGAACTTTTTGCCAAATACGGAAACTCATCTAAACGTAAGGTGAAACGTTCTGTTACGCGAAAATTAAGCGCTTGGAACAATGTTTCCCAATCGGGATAAATTACACGGTCGAAGCCTTCAAAGCGTAATCCGATTTCTTTGGCCAGCAATTCAATTTGATGGGGGCGCTCCGTTTGGTCGGCCATATAATATACGTCGTCAGGAGAAATCATTTTCTTTATTAAAGTTGATTTTCCTATGCGACGGCGACCATACACTACAATAAATGAAGAAGATGCACTTTTTAAGGTTGTAGTGAGCCGTTTTTGTTCTTCTATCCGGTTTACGAATTTCATGCGATTTTTTTTGAACGTTATGACTATACAGATATTATGTTTTACAAAAATAATGTTTCTAATACATAGTTCAAAACATTTATGACAAAAAATAAAATTCTAATATTTTCGGTAGATAAGGTGTCACCTTAGTGCACGTTATCATCGACAAACACACTTAAAACTTCAAGTAAGGTTTTGGTTTCTTTATCGACTCGTAAAAGTGATTAGGATTAATTCGGCGGTAGTGGTTTTGCCGGCTGTTTCCAATTCACGATAAATTGGATAAACTTGCGAAAATAGCCACGATTTGCACCCGTACAATATGCTTAAAACGGCTATTTTTTGCCTTTTCCTTAAAAACAAAATCCACCAATAACCTCAGATTATCAGTGGATTGCTTTATTCTTCTCCTATTATCGGTAGCCCGGCCGGGAATCGAACCCGGATCAAAAGTTTAGGAAACTTCTATTCTATCCATTGAACTACCGCGCCTTGTGGACGACAAAATTACGAACTTTTTCCCTTATTGTCAAAAGTTTTTGTAGTGGCATGCAATTAGCAGATTACGGCTTTTAAACAAATGGGGTGTTTAACTGTTTATAGATGGATAACAAAAATTAATTCTACAAAAGATGAACAAAATTGCAATACTTTATGGCTCCTCGGGAGGCAATACTCAATTGGTAGCAAAGCAGGTGCAAGAACTTTTTGATGGCCGGGCCGATTTATACGACGTAGCCGACGTCCGACTCGATGATATAAAAGCCTATCCTTACCTTATTTTGGGTACATCCACCACAGGTGTGGGCGATTTGCAGGATGATTGGGATGGTTTTTTACCGTCTTTTGCGAAATCGGATCTTTCAGGTAAGACCGTTGCCATCTTCGGATTGGGCGACAGTGCCTCTTTCTCGGGTAGTTTTGCCGAATCGATGCGGATAATATACGATGCCATCAAGGATAAGGTGAAAATTGTGGGGCAAGTACCCGACGAGGGATATACGTACGATGATTCTACGGCCGTGATTGATGGTATATGGGTAGGATTGCCGCTGGATGAAGATAACGAATACGATCTTACCTCTCAGCGGGTGCAGGCTTGGGTTGATACATTAAAAAAAGAATTTGTTTAGTCCGTATTCAAAAGTTTTATACAAAAAAAGACAGCTTCAGGCTGTCTTTTTTTGCGAAAGGTTTCGTCTTGACTAAATGAGCTTGTCGATTTTTTCTGTGAACAGGTTTTTTGGGCCTGCACCAACCACTTTGTCAACTACTTGTCCATTTTTGATGAATAGCACGGTAGGTATATTGCGAATACCATATTTCGATGTAGCTTCGTCGTTATTGTCCACGTCAACTTTCCCGACAACGATTTTGTCTTTGTATTCTTCGGCAATTTGTTCGATGATGGGTCCAACCATTTTGCAAGGGCCACACCATTCAGCCCAAAAATCAATTACCACCAGTTTATCGGTGTTTAATACATCCTTTAGTGTTGAATCTGTAATTTGAAGCGCCATAATTTTTTTGATTTTTATATTATTATTAATTGAGTTTGAAGTCGATGGTCAATTTGTTCTTTAGATAATCGATCACCTGTTTATTGACCCGAATACGGGCAGGACGTGAAAATAGTTGAATACTCGTATTTGTTTCTTCTTTTATAATTTCAAAGTATAACAACGAATCTCCCGAATTGTTTTTTACCAAACTCGATAATTCGTTTATTGTAACGTCGTCAATCTCTCTCAATGGCAGCTGCAGCGTAATTTTTGAGACAAGTTTATCCTTTACCTCCGAAAGCAGATTCATCGAGTTGATTTTTAACTCAAGCTGCTCGGGCTTGAAGCGTCGAGGCTGCACTTTACCGGTAGCGTAAACCGATAGTCCGACACGGGCAAATCGGCTGAAGTTTAAGCATTCCTCGCCAAAAAAAGCCAATTCTATGCTTCCCACATAATCTTCGATTTTGAGGATAGTGAATGGAGAGTTGTTTTTGGTGTGTCCTTCGCGTACGTTGGTGATGATGCCTCCAAATTGCACTTCTTTACCGTTTAAGGCATCCAGGTCGCTCAATTTGACGGTATCCGCATTGCACACGTAATTCAGGATGAATTCGTAATCGTCGAGCGGGTGGGCCGACAGATAAATACCGATGCATTCGCGTTCTTTGTTAAGACGCTCCAGATCCGACCATTTTTGCAATTTGGGTATTTCGGGACGAGCTATCTGAAAGGAGGAATCGTCACCGAAAAGCGAATTCATCGATATTTGTTTATCCGTCTGATACTTATTTCCATAGCGGATCAGCGTATCGAGAAACTCTTCGCCTTTACTGTTGGTTCCCACGAATTGTTCGCGAGCGATGCCCGGCATGCTGTCGAAAGCACCTGCCAAAGCCAATGCTTCAATTGTTTTTTTGTTGCACGACGTCAGATTGATTCGCTCTACAAAGTCAAAAATGTCTTTAAACGGACCGTTTTTTTCGCGTTCGTCTATGATACTTTGTGCTGCACCCTGTCCGACGCCTTTTATAGCGGCCAATCCGAAACGGATATCACCCTTTTTGTTTACCGAAAATTTCATGAACGATTCGTTGACATCCGGGCTCAGCACATTGATACCCATTGCCTTGCATTCGTCCATGAATTTGGTGATTTCGGTGAGATTATTGAGGTTGTTCGACAATACCGACGCCATATATTCCGACGGATAATTGGCTTTGAGCCATGCCGTTTGATAAGCAACCCATGAGTAGCACGTTGCATGCGATTTGTTGAACGCATAAGATGCAAATTTTTCCCAATCGATCCAGATTTTATTCAGCACTTTTTCTTCATATCCGTTTCGGATGCCTCCGGCAATGAATTTTTCTTTCAAAGCCGTCATTTTGTCGATCATTTTTTTGCCCATCGCCTTACGCAATTCGTCCGACTGTCCGCGCGTGAAATTGGCAAGCAGGCGCGAAAGCAACATCACCTGTTCCTGATATACTGTAATTCCGTAGGTTTCACTCAAATATTTTTCCATCACCGGAATGTCGTAGGTGATTGCTTCGCGACCATGTTTTCGAGCGATGAATGATGGGATATAGTCCATCGGTCCCGGTCGATACAAGGCATTCATCGCGATCAGGTCTTCGAATTTGCTTGGCTGCAACTCTTTGAGGTATTTTTGCATACCGGCTGATTCAAACTGAAACGTTCCGGTGGTTTTTCCTTCGCAATAGAGTTGATAGGTTTTCGGATCGTTCATGTCAATATTGGAAATATCGACTTTTATGCCTTCGGTAAATTCTATGTTGGCTATGGCGTCCTTGATGATGGTGAGCGTTTTAAGTCCCAGAAAGTCCATTTTTATCAATCCCGTTTCTTCTATCACCGAGCCTTCATATTGAGTAACGATCAGTTTTTCTTTCGTTTCCTTGTCTTCGGCTGTGCTCACCGGCACCACATCCGATATATCGGTTTGTCCGATAATGACGCCACAAGCGTGAACGCCGGTACTGCGTATGTTACCTTCGAGCATGCCGGCATATTTGAGCGTGTCGCTCACCAGCGGATCGTCGCTGTTAGCGGCCTTTTGGAGTTCGGGAACGTATTCGATGGCTGCCTGCAAATCGATTTTTTTGACATTCGGTATTCGGTCGGGCACCAACTTGGCAAGTCTGTCCGATTCCGATAGAGGCAGTTTGTGTACGCGCGCCACATCACGGATGGCCGACTTTGTGGCCATTGTACCATAGGTGATGATATGGGCAACCCTTTCAACTCCGTATTTCTCGGTAACCCACCGAAGTACTTTTCCGCGACCTTCGTCGTCGAAATCAATATCGATATCGGGCATCGAGATGCGGTCGGGATTCAGGAATCGTTCGAACAGCAAGTCGTATTTGAGCGGATCGATATCGGTGATGCCGAGACAATAGGCTACCGCCGATCCGGCAGCCGATCCTCGTCCGGGACCGACGGCTACATTCATTTGCCGGGCGGCATTGATGAAGTCCTGCACAATAAGAAAATAGCCCGGAAACCCCATGCTTTTTATGGTGTCCAATTCGAACTGAAGTCGGTCTTTTATTTCGTCGGAGGGATTTTCTCCGTATCTTCTTTTCGCTCCGATATGAGTAAGGTAGGTTAGGTAATCCGATTCGAGTTTGATACGGATTACTTTGTCGTAGCCGCCCAAACGTTCAAATCCTTTCGGTGTGAATTCTTGCTGAAGCTGTTCGGGCGAGTATTTGGCTTTGTAGCTTTCCTCCGTCCCGAATGCGGGATCGATCGGATAAAAAGGCATCAAAGGTTCGTGGTCGATGGAATAGAATTCTACTTTTTGTGCTACTTCGAGGGTATTGGCAAGCGCCTGAGGAACGTCGGCAAAAATGCGGTTCATCTCTTCGGTCGTTTTTAGCCATTCCTGCTTGGTGTAACGCATGCGATCGGGGTCGTCGAAGTCTTTCCCTGTGCTCAGACAGATAAGGCGGTCGTGTGCATCGGCATCTTCTTCGTTCACAAAGTGAACGTCGTTGGTGGCAATCACTTTCACATCGTATTTTTCGGCAATCCGAAGCAATTCGCGGTTGACACGTTCCTGCTTGGGATACGTAGTTTGATCGGCGTCACTGCGATCGGTTTTGTGGCGTTGCAGTTCGAGATAATAATCGTCGCCGAAAATATTTTTGTACCATCGCACGGCTTCTTCGGCCTGTTCTATTTGTCCTTCGTCTATTTTTCTCGATATTTCTCCACCCAGACATGCCGAGGATAAAATTAATCCTTCATGGAATTCTTCCAAAAGTTGCTTATCGATGCGGGGACGATAGTAAAATCCTTCGGTCCAGCTTTTCGAAACTATTTTGATCAGGTTTTTGTATCCTTTCAGATTTTTTGCCAGAACGATGAGATGCCAGCCGCTCGAATCAATTTTATCGTTTTGCGAAAAGCGATCGCGTCGTGCAACATAACATTCACATCCGACGATGGGCTTGAAGAGTTTCTTCTCGGCCTCGGCGAGCTTCGCCTGAAGTTGAAAGGCGAGGTCTGGATTTTTTTGTTCGTCGGCTTTTCCAAGTTCGCTTTTCAGATTTTTTATTTCGGCTTGAACGGGTGCATTTTTTTTCGATACGTAATTGATAAATTCCTTGATGCCGTACATGGCTCCGTGGTCGGTCAGCGCAATGGCTTTCATGCCATCTTTCATGGCTTTGTCCACCAGTCGCTGGATGCTTGCCTGACCATCGAGAAGCGAATACTGAGAGTGAACGTGTAAATGTACAAATGGCTGCATTATAGTAAAATATCTTTATCTGTTAGATTTGATCCCGACAAATATACTCAAAAAAAGCATGCTTTTCCGGAGGGAATAGATAGAAATTGAAGATCGAAATTTTATCTGCCAATCATTGAACGCGTTGCAAAATGTTAAACCCGTAATTATTTTCGGATACGTTTTCCGATAATTACGGGTCAAAATTCAGGATGGATAAAATCGAGGTATATATCGTCAGTTCATCGAAGTGGCGATCCGCTGCTTTTGGTGATTTTGGCTGCAAAACCTCCGCCGGGCATAAGGGTTACGGATAATAGTCGATTGTCGGGAACCTGCAAAATTTCACGTTTGAAGTCGCGTGCCGACCTGTCGGCATTGATTCCGTCGCGAAACAGTTCTATTTCGAAGGTGCCATCCCCCAAAAACGACAGATCGACCGTAAGATCTCGTTTATCCCAGTTGGTGAGCCCACCAACATACCAAACATCATTTTTGCGGCGCGCAATGACGGCATGTTGGCCGATTTTTCCGTCCAAAGCTATAGTTTGATCCCAAACGGTAGGAATGTTCGAAATAAACTCGGTGCATTCCGGCTCGCGGTCGTAGTTCGAAGGACTGTCGCAAAGCATATTTAAGGGGGATTCGAAAATCACATATTCGGCCAGTTGGTGGCAGCGCGTCCCCTGGCTCATGGGTTCGCTGTTGATCGGACGATAATTTTCCTTCGTGGCATTGCGCATAGCGCCTTGGGTGTAATCCATCGGCCCTGCCAGCATTCGTATGAACGGTATGGTAACGTCATATTTCACCATATCCACCGAAGCCGGCGACCATTTTAATTGTTCCAGTCCGTGCACGCCTTCGAAATTGATCACATTGGGATACGTACGGTTTAGACCCGTGGGTTTATAGGCACCGTGAAAATCGATCATCAGATGATATTTGGCAGCCGTTTCGGCGCAACGGTAATAAAAATCCACCATTGCCTGATCGTCTCTGTCCATAAAATCGACCTTAAATCCCTTCACACCCATATCGGAATAGGTTTTGAATACATTTTCCATATCTCGATCTACGGCCAGGTATCCTGCCCATAAAATAATCCCGACATTGCGTGCTTTTCCGTAATCTACCAGTTCTCGGATGTCGATATCGGGAACGACCTGTAACAGGTCTGCTTTGAGATTTACGGCCCATCCTTCGTCGAGAATGATGTATTCGATGCCGTGTTTCGATGCAAAATCGATGTAGTATTTGTAGGTCGGGTTGTTGATTCCCGATTTGAAATCGACGCCGTAAACGTTCCAGTCGTTCCACCATTCCCATGCCACTTTTCCGGGTTTTATCCACGAGGTGTCTTCTATGCGCGAAGGAGTTGCCAGCTGATAAACAAGGTCGTTGTTCATGAGCTCTTTGTCGCTCGACGAAATGGCAAATACTCGCCAGGGAAAGTTGCGAGTGCCTTTGCATTTGGCAATGAAATTTTCACGTTCCGTGATAATTCCCTGCAGCATATTGTGTCCGCCTTGTTTGATTTTTTTGGGATAAGGGGCAAAAACGCCTCGAAGCGATAAATCGTTTCCTTTGTTCAGATAAAGACCGGGATAACTTTCCAGATCCGATTCCGTGATGCAAAGTTTTTTCCCGTCATTCAATTCCACGACGAGCGGGAGAAACATTAACCGATTCGGTTCCAGTTGGCTGAGTTTTGCATGCGTATAGGTGTTTTCGAACGAGTTGAAAAACTGTTGTTCGAATGTCTTGGGGTTATCGGTTCTGACGTACGGAACAACAGTAGAATAATCATTGCCGAATTGCAGATCCACTTCTTCGTTCGTGACAGTGATACTGTCTTTGTTGGAGGACGAAAAACGATAGGCCACTCCCTGATTGAACGCTCTGAAAATGATGCTGTAATTTCCTTTGAAATTAAGTGTCAGTTCGTTATACGAATTTTCGATTGAGTTTTTTTTGTAGAGTGACGAGTGAATGGTTTCGTTGATGCTTTTTGTTTTTTTCCCGGTCAATTTTGCTTTCTGACCCCATACTGTCCCGTCTGCCAAGGTCATCGAAATGGCAGAAGGAGCCATCACTTCTGTTTGTTCGTGATTGACGGAAAAACGAATCTTATCTTCGATTTTCACATTCACGCTAATTTTTCTGTCAGGCGACTTCAACACATAAGATTCGGCCACGATCGATGCAACCGAAAAAAAGGAAAGAATGGATAGAAATAAAGTTTTCATGAGCATCTATCTGTTTGTTAAATAAATTTTATAACGAACAAATATCGGAATTAAATTTTAAAAATCGAAAAAAACTTTTTGATTTCGCGAAATTTATAAGCAAATCTTGGTTATGTACTAATTTGCATGGGTGAACGTAAATTAATTGAGAATGTATAATGGATAATTGAGAATTTAAGAATGAAGTGAAGAAGTTGGAAGTGGGGAATATCATAACCCCTGTGCTGCTCGGCGGCAGCACTTGTCCCCTTATCTTAAGGGGACTGTTTAGATGGTGGTGTAATCCCATAATTACTCCCCTCTTAAGATAAGAGGGGTACCGCCGAAGGCGGGGAGGTGTTATGATGTAATGGATAATGTATAATTGACAATTGAGAATTAACAAGAAATAGAGAAATGGGAAGTAGAGAAATAAGAATTTCAATCCTGTTGGTTTATTTTTGCCGGCGAAGATATTTATCAATGCAGCGACAATAGTTCTGCCTTTCAGGCAGCATATGTTTGTTGTATCTTTGTCCGCAGGTCGGCGACCTGCGGTTATGAATGTTTTTGCCTTTCAGGCAACGATGAGTTCGTGCATTGAAAACTTTTTGGGCTTGAAAAGCCGGATTTCCATAACCGCAGAATTTATTCTGCGGCATGAATCGTCGCCAGAAACCTGCCTGGAAGGCAGTACTTTTATTTGCCACGAAGATGCAAAGACGCGAAGTTGGCTTCGTCCTCAGAATATCATAACCCCTGTGCTGCCTGACGGCAGCACTTGTCCCCTTATCTTAAGGGGACAGCTACGGTAAACGTGATCCCAAAACTATTCCCCTCTTAAGATAAGAGGGGTACTGCCGAAGGCAGGGAGGTGTTATGATGTAATTGACAATTGAGAATTAAAAGAAATAGAGAAATGGGAAGTAGAGAAATAAGAATTTCAATGAATCATCAAATCGATAAATCTTTGAATCGGAAAATTAATGCATAATGGATTATGGAGTTGAAAAGTTGCAAGTAGAACTTTATGGACTTCCTAAACTTTCCAACTTTCAACTAAATATCCAACCATCAGCCTCAAACCTCAAACGTAAGAGGGCAAACTCAGAAATGAGTGAGCCATCACAAATTCATGTGGCAAACTCAGTTTTGATTATCCGCATTATTTCACATAGAACCCGGATTCTTATCGGTGAAAAGAGGAAAGTTTATTCAACCGACAAGGCGAAGAAATATCTCCGCCTTGTCCATAAAGTTTGTACCCCATTATATGTTATGCATCGCCGGTGGCTTTTTCGAGCTTTTTCATAATCGAGAAAATGAATATCGCCGAAATCGAACAACAGGCAACCAATACACCCCAAACCATCCACAATGGAATTGGACCCCATAGGTAGCCGATAATGGAAGTCAGATAATTTCCTATCGCCGTGGCGGCAAACCAACTGCCCATCATAGCTCCTTTGTATTTTGGAGGAGCTACTCTGGAGACGAATGAAATACCCATCGGCGAAAGCAGAAGTTCGGCAAAGGTCAGCACCAGATATGTGGAGATGAGCCAATTGGGCGATACGAGTACATTGCTCACTCCGCCCACATCCTTCAGTTCGTCGGGCGAAGCCAACCCCATCGATCCTACGGCCATGATGATGAACCCTAATGCGGCAACGATCATTCCATACCCAATTTTTCGAGGAGCCGATGGTTCTTTTCCTTTTTTTGCCAGCGAAGAGAAAATGGCCAACGAAACAGGAGTAAGTGCTACAACGAAAAACGGGTTGAATTGTTGGAAGATTTGTGGCGCAATTTCGACCGCGGGAGGTGTCGCCATGTATTTGATGACCAATCCAATTAGCGATAATGCTACTATTCCTCCCGAAATAAGTTTGGCTCGCAAAGTCTTGGATTGAAAAACCGAAAATCCGGCATATACGGCAATGATGATGAGTACCAAATTCCATACATCAAATCCGATACGCGTAATGCCATCTGCAATGTTCGACGTGTAATCGCGAGCGAAATACGTCATCGTCAATCCGTTTTGGTGAAACGACATCCAAAAGAAAATTACTACAGCAAATACAAGCAGTAAAGCAGTGATGCGCTCCTTGGTTTGTTGAGGAGTCAATTCGGGCTCGTGGTTCACACCTGCGGCTTTTGTTTGCTTCGAGCTGAAGATGGCATGCTTGAAAGTGGATTGAAATCCCAGATAAATGGCCATCGAGGCAATCAGCGAAATGCATGCAACGGCAAATCCGTAGTTGTATGACTGTGCCAATTGTTCGATATATGCCGTGCTAAATTGGGCTAAATCGCCGGTGAAATTCTGTGAAACTGCCAGTTGGTTGAGTTGATCGAGTCCTTCGGGTTTTATTTCTCCGCGCAAAAATTGGTGTGCCAGCGCCGGAATTTGCGGATTATACGTAAATCCGGCTTTCGCCATAAAGTAATTGGTTACTTTGGTGGCTGCGGTAGGCGCGAAAAGTGCTCCTATATTGATGGCCATGTAAAAGATGCTGAATGCGGTATCTCTTTTTGCACTGTACTTGGGATCGTCGTATAGATTTCCGACAATTACCTGCAGGTTGCCTTTGAAAAAACCCGTACCGATAGCGATTAATGCCAAAGCCGAAAACATCATGATTTGGCCTATTCCCAGTTTATCCATTCCCGTGGGTACGGCCAGCAGAAGATATCCGACAAACATGATCACGATGCCTGCCGTAACCATTTTCCCATAGCCGAATTTGTCGGCCAGAATACCTCCAACGAGTGGCATAAAATACACCATTGCCAGGAATCCTCCGAATATGGTGGACGTCTGATCGATCGTGAAGCCGAATTTTGCCTGTAAAAAGAGCGTGAAAATGGCCAACATCGTGTAGTAGCCAAATCGCTCGCCTGTGTTGGCCAAAGCCAACGCATATAAACCTTTGGGTTGTCCTTCGAACATATTTACATTTTATTTATGGTTAATTACATATTCTTATTAGTTCTCGGTAATTGAGGTTGCAAACATACACAAAAATCTTGTAAAAATTTCCTGTTTCGAAAAAATATCGTTTGGAAATATATCCGATTTTTTGGCTCTACGTAAAATCGTGTGGGTAGATAAAAATCGAGGTTCCCTCATGAATTACGGATAGTTGGCTTATTACTCAAATTCCGTTCTTCCTTTTCCTTTCCCCATTAAACCTCACTGTCCCCTTAAGATAAGGGGACAAGTGCTGCCGTCAGGCAGCACAGGGGTTATGATATTTTTCTGTTTGACGATTTACCGCCTACATCCAGAACTGCCAGAAGAAAAATTCGTAATTCGAAATTGGTAACTTGTAATTCCTTATGAAAATTCGGTTTTTCAAGCCAAAAACACCCTCGAATACAGAAATATTCATCGCAGTGGAAGCCTTCAATTCATTGGCTCACTTTTGCCTGAAAGGCAATAACCTTCATAACCGCAGGTCACGACCTGCGGACAAAGACGTCCCTACCATTGCTGCCTGAAAGGCAGAACCACTGCAGTTGCACAAACGAATATCCATGCCGGCGAAAAGCGAAAAATCAGACTTCGCGTCTTTGCGCCTTCGTGGCAAATAAAGGTCCTGCCTTCCGGGCAGGTTTCCGACGACGATTCATGCCGCAGAATAAATTCTGCGGTTATGAAAATTCGGCTTTTCAAGCCCAAAACACTCTCGAATACAGAAATATTCATCGCAGTGGAAGCCTTCAATTCACCGGCTCACTTTTGCCTGAAAGGCAATAACCTTCATAACCGCAGGTCACGACCTGCGGACAAAGACGTCCCTACCATTGCTGCCTGAAAGGCAGAACTATTGTCGCTGCATTGATAAATATCTTCGCCGTCGAAAAGCGAACAAACAAAACGAAAATTCGTAATTTTCAATCCCCATTTCTGACTTCTTCACTTCTTTCTTAAATTCTCAATTATGGGATTACACCATCTAAACAGTCCCCTTAAGATAAGGGGACAAGTGCTGCCGTCAGGCAGCACAGGGGTTATGATAATCAGTTAAGTTTTTAAAGTTCATAAAGTTCCTGCCTAAAGTTATGCTGCCGCTAAACTTGAACGAATGGGATAATAAGTCCTGCCTTCCGGGCAGGTTTCAGACGAGGGTTGATCCCGCAGAATAAATTCTGCGGTTGTGAAAATCCGGCTTTTCAAGCCCAAAATACCTTCGAATACAGAAATCCATCACAGTCGAAGTTTTCAATTCACCGGCTCACTTTTGCCTGAAAGGCAATAACCTTCATAACCGCAGGTCACCGACCTGCGGACAAAGACGTCCCTACCATTGCTGCCTGAAAGGCAGAACCACTGCAGTTGCACAAACGAATATCCATGCCGGCGAAAAGCGAAAAATCAGACTTCGCGTCTTTGCGCCTTCGTGGCAAATAAAGGTCCTGCCTTCCGGGCAGGTTTCTGACGACGATTCATGCCGCTGAATAAATTCTGTGGTTGTGAAAATCCGGCTTTTCAAGCCAAAAAAATTTTCAATTCACGAATTTTTTCGTTTTCGGGAAATTATCGACCACGCAACATAACGTGTGGTTTCGTTTACCGGCGTGAGTGACAGATATCCGGAAGAAATTTTTCCATGATCGATTTCGAGAGGAAAGGCTTTTTGCTGTTCGTCGTGAAATTTCAAGGCCTCTCCATCACGCTTGAAATAGCCGATGCGATAAATGCCTTCGGAATCTGCATGAACAAATCGATCGAAAAAGCGCCGCGCCACGAGCCCCATGTTCATCCGCATATTTATCTCCACGCACGGATGCAATCGAAACCCTTTGCCGGTTCTGCAGATCATCATATCCACACCCATCGGGCCTTCGTATTCGGGAAAATATTCGGCCAGACGGTTGCCCAATTGTTCACGCAAACGGTATAAAACGGGAACATCGATAAACTTCGATGCTTCCTTCTCGAACTGCTTGTCGGTGAGTAACCGATTTCCTGCATAAGCACCTGAGGACGCCGATTCGAAAAGTGAATAACATTCAAAGGTTACTGTTCCCCGATTGGCCGAAAACTCCATCGCCAAGTCTGTTTGTTTGTCATAAACCGGCTCGGCAACTATCCCTCCTTGTGTTGCAATTACCCGCCTACACCAATCGGTCTGTTTGTCGGATATTTCGCCTTTGATCCAGATCAGTCCTTTTCCGCTGCCCGAGTTGGGCATTTTCAATACCTTGTCGCCCGAAAACGACGAAAGGTATTCCAAAACTTCGTGCAATCGGGTAAAAAATCGGGCATCGCCACAAAATACATCGTTTTGCGGAAGCAGTTCGTGAAGCAGTCTCACCGCATGTTGGCGTCCCGAATATTCGCGTAAACGATCCAAGTCTTCCATCGAAGGAAGAACGTCTTGCGAAACGCCCGCTTTTATCAGTTGCTGTCGCAACAAGGGATTCCAACCCCAAGGAACAATTATTTCCGGTGCAAAGGATGAAATTTCGGTAAAAGGTATCGCCACCGAGCGGATGGGAAGAATCGATTGCAATGTCCGGAGATAGTCTGCATTCGCCGCACCTCCGGCGACGATACGCTCTCCGTCAGGAGCGTACCAAACGGGCAGCAATGCCAAATCCGACGCCAGTTTCACCGCCGATTTGGGCGGAGTGTAGTTGGGGCCGAAGTTGCCCAATGCCAAATCATGTTCGGGGTTAAAAATATACATCTCTGCAAAAGTACGAAAAACTACTTATCGGTAGATTCCGCTTGTTCTTTTCTCCAAATCTCCAAAATGGAGATTTGGAGATTTGCAAAACGAGAAGTAAAAAAATAATTTGACGATTTACCGCCTCCGTCCTGAACTGCCGGAATGGAAATTCGTAATTTGCAATTCCCAGTTCCAACTTCTCCACTTCTTTCTTCACTTCTCAATTATGGGATTACACCATCTAAACCGTCCCCTTAAGATAAGGGGACAAGCACTGCCGTCAGGCAGCACAGGGGTTATGATATTCCTCCATTTCCAACTTCCCCACTTCTCCTATTATTATCCATTATTATTTGTCAATTGTCAATTAATTCATAACACCTCCCCGCCTTCGGCGGTACCCCTCTTATCTTAAGAGGGGAGTAATTAGTCGATTTAACAATTCAGACCAACAAGTCCACAGACGGATATTCAGCACCGTCGATGGAAAAGTACTGCCTTTCAGGCAGGTTTCTGACGAGGATTCATGCCGCAGAATAAATTCTGCGGTTATGAAAATTCGGCTTTTCAAGCCAAAAACACCCTCGAATACAGAAATATCCCATCACAGTCGAAGTTTTCGATTCACCGGCTCACTTTTGCCTGAAAGGCAATAACCTTCATAACCGCAGGTCACCGACCTGCGGAAAAGATACAACAAACATATGCTGCCTGAAAGGCAGAACGATTGCAGTTGCATAGAGATATCTCGCCGGCGAAAGGAAACAAACAGAATGGAAATTCGAAATTGGTAACTTGTAATTTGCAATTCCCATTTCCAACTTCCCCTCTTCTTTCTTCAATTCTCAATTATGGGATTACACCATCTAAACTGTCCCCTTAAGATAAGGGGACAAGCGCTGCCGCCAGGCAGTACAGGGGTTATGATATTCCTTATTCCTCCACTTCTGACTTCTTCTTAATTCTTAATTCTCAATTGTCAATTATCAATTATTCATTATTTTCCTGACCTCATCTCATCATCGGGGCACCCGATCTGCGCAGAGAGCGTGCCGTCAGGCAAAAGACAAGCTGTTTGAGCCGCCGTCAGGCGGTGAGTTATTTGTCTTTTAGCGAACAAGCAGCAATCGGGTCGATGATGAGATGCAGTCTTGATTTTTTTTGCATACTTTTTTGCATCAAGGCAAAAAAGAATGTGGGGTTTGGGGCAACGCCCCAAGAATCAAAGGATAATGGATAATGAATAATTTCCCGATTCAATGATTCCCCAATTTGATAATTCATTGAAATGAGTAATTTTCAATTCTCCATTTATCCATTTTCCACGCTCCCCATCACACATACTCCTTCACCTCCACCTCGCCGGTGATGGCAAGCAAGGCATTTTCTGCCAAAGCGCGCATCTCGTCTTCGCCGGGATAAATATAGATAGGAGCTATTTTGAAAACCCGTTCGATAATCAGGTTACAAATCCATTTGCTGTTGGCCATGCCTCCGGTAATCAAAATACCATCTACGTCGCCTTTCAATACCGTTGACATCGCCCCGATCTCCTTAGCCACCTGATAAGCCATAGCCTCGAGCACTTCTGAGCTTTTGCGGTCGCCATCTTTTGCGTTTCGTTCCACCAGATACGCATCGTTGGTACCCATGTAGGCCATCAATCCTCCTTTTCCCGTAATCATTTCTGTCATTTCCCCGAGCGTATATTTCCCGCTGAATGCGGCGCGCACCAATGCCCCCGAAGGCAGACCTCCCGATCGTTCGGGCGAAAACGGTCCGTCACCGTCCAAACCTTGGTTCACGTCGATCACCTTACCTTTCCGGTGAGCTCCCACTGTGATACCTCCACCCAAGTGTGCTACAATCAGATTCATGTCTTCATATTGTCTCATAATGGATTTGGCATGCGAACGTGCAATGGCTTTCTGATTGAGAGCATGAAAAATGGAAACCCTCTCGAAAGCCGGATGCCCCGAATAACGGGCAAGCGGTTCGAATTCGTCCACCACTACCGGATCGGCAATCAGTGCAACAGCGTTGGGCAGTTCTTTCGCAATATCGTCGGCAATGAGCGCCCCCAGATTGCTGGCATGTTCGCCCATCTTGCAGGCAAGCAAATCCTGTCGCATGGCTTCGTTCACCCGATAAACTCCCGATGCAATCGGTTTCACCAGTCCGCCCCTGCCGATTACTGCACGGATCAGGTCGAAATAAATATCGGCATCCTTCAGCTCTTGATAGATTTTTTCCTTCCGATATTGATACTGATCGGTTATGCGGGGAAATTTGGCCAATTCCTCGGGTGAATGACGGATTGTTTTCAGAAAAACGACCTTCTCGTTTTGATAAACGGCAATCTTCGTGGATGTTGAGCCGGGATTTATTGCCAAAATACGAACATTTTTATCCATATGGTCAAGTATTTTTTTAATTGTTTTTCAATCTCATCGAATGACCGCCGCCAGAGCTACCGACAGAAGCTTGCTCCTTTCGTCGTCCGATCGCGACGTGAGTACGATAGGAACCGATGCTCCCATCACTATTGCGGCCGATGCAGCGCCGCCCAAAAAATTGAGTGCTTTATATAAAATATTTCCGGCTTCGATATCGGGTACGAGTATAATATCGCTGTCGCCGGCAACCGCATTGTCGATTCCCTTGTGTAGAGCGGCCTGTTTATCGACGGCAATATCGAGGGCAAATGGTCCTTCGACGATACAGCCCGTCAATTTGCCCTCACGGTTCATTTCCTTGAGCATGGCCGCGTGAACGGTAGCTTCCATTTTCGGATTCACGGTTTCCACTGCGGCCACCACCGCCACTTTGGGGTTGTCTGTTCCAAGCTTTCGACTTGCTTCTGCGGCATTGCGAATGATGTGCGTTTTGGTGTCCAGATCAGGTGCAATATTCATCGCAACATCCGTCACTCCCAGCAATTTGTGGTAGTAGGGCGACTCCATAAATGCCACATGACTCAATACTTGGGTTGCTCGAATGCCATTATGCTTGTCGAGAACTGCTTTCAACAGTTCGGCCGTATTCAAAAATCCTTTCATCAGTATGTCGGCTTCTCCCTTCTTCACCAGCGAAACGGCAATCTCGGCCGACCCCGATGTGCTTCCGTTGTGATCTATCGTTTCGATACCTTTCAGGTCGAAATCGATGGATCGCGCAATGTCGGCTATCACACGCTTGTTTCCCACCAATATCGGATGCACGATTTGCAATTCTACGGCTTCTTTCAAGGCTTTCAGCACCTCTTTGTCTTCAGCCGCCGCCACAGCTATCCTGCACATGGGTTTTTTGCGGGCTATTTCTATCAGTTCCGTCAACTTGCTAATCATACCTGAATGTTATTTTGTAGTAATTTACTGACAAAAGAACAAAAAAAATCGGAATTTCGGCCGATTTTGTTGGTGTTTTTTGTGACAAATGTCAATGATTGAAATTGCCAATTACCAATTTCCATTCTGTTGGTTTCGATTTAGCCTGTGAAGATATCTCTATGCAACTGCAATCGTTCTGCCTTTCAGGCAAAAGTGAGCCGTTGAATTGAAAACTTCGACTGCGATGGATTCCTGTATTCGAAGGTGTTTTTGGCTTGAAAAGCCGAATTTTCATAAGGAATTACAAGTTACCAATTTCGAATTACGAATGCGATCATCTGCACTTTTCAATCTGCGACTATCTACGTGAACCTATCTATTTTTTTTTCTCGCAGATCAACGCTGATCTTTTTCTCGCTGATTCACGCTGATTTATTTTCTGCGCCCATCTGCGATTTCAATCTGCGAATATCTGCGTGAACTGTTTTTTCTGAATTTTCTCACCCATGCCCAAAAACAGGAAAACGGAAAATATCGAGTTTCCGTATCCTGGTGGAGCACGCCATCGGCGGAGTCAAAAAATGTCGTATTGTCAAAGAACGTTTCAGGTGTCGCAAGTTTGGGTTTGACGATTTAGTCATGCTCATTGCTTGCGGTCTACATAATTTCAGAATCACAATGTCTCTCAATTTGAGACCTGTATAATTTTAATGAATATAATCTCTATTCTTTGCTCATTTTTGATAAATAAGACTTAATCAAGGAGACTCATGAATATGATGTCGAATGTAGAATCAAAAATTCAAGAGCCATAGTTTTGAAAAAAGCGAGGCGAAAAAATCGCCCCGCTTGTCTTCCTTAAACAATTAAGGATAAAAGTAGAGTAAAATCAAAAGAAAACGCTATATCAATAATTCTTGACCATCAATTTATTAAAATCAGTTTCAATTTTAGGAATTTCATAATACCAACCCGGTTCATCCAACGTACGTAAAAGAAATCCGCAAAATGCGGCACTATAATTATTGCCGTTTCGATTGCAAGGAAGATTAAGTCTTTTCAAATCAAACCAACGGAATCCTTCACCCCAAAGTTCGATTCTACGATGGTTCATAACCTCTTCAGCAAGGGCTGCACCGGTTTTCGTCGATTCAGTATAGCTTGGATCGCGTTTTATAGCAAATGCTGTCAAATATTTCTTGGCTTCGGTATCGTTGCCGGAACGAGCATAAGCCTCAGCAGCAATAAGATACATCTCGGCAAGTCGCATAAACGGAAAATCGCCAACGGCACTTGCAGTGGATCGAGCAGTGAATTTTCTGTTTTGATATTTACGTTTATTGTAGTTTGAGGCAGGCACGGCAGCTGTCCCTGTAGGATCCCACCATTGACGTCTTAAATCTGTAGGCGACATCAAATCATAAGTTGCTTGATTGATACATTTTATGCCCGTTCTAATCGAACTAGAATTAAAGTTCCATGACATATAAGCATAGAATGAATAAAAATATACGGTCTGTTCTTCAAGAGGAATCGTTGCATACATCGTTTCTTTCGTTTTGGTTGTAAAGTCAGCAAAGCCATTCATCAAATCTGCAGGTTCCATAAGTTTTCCGCCCTCTGCTTCTGTTAGTTTTATGGCTTCTACCGCATATTCGGCAGCTTTTGCGTAATTCTGTTGAGTTAAAGCCACACGCGCTTTGAGTCCGTAAACTACTTTTGATGAATAGTGATTCAATCCGGCTGGACTATATCCATCGAGCAAGGTAATTGCTTGATCCAAATCTTGGTTAATTTTCGTATAAACTTCTTCAACAGTGTTTCGAGCCATCTCAACGGTTTCTGATGATTCGCGATACGGTACACCCAATTGGGTATTCTCAGTGCCTGCCACATAACGTTTAGCATAATACTGAACAAGCTGGAAGTGCGCCCACGCCCGAATCGCCAAACTTTCGCCTCTGATATATTTTGCTCTCGGTTCAGGTGAATTTGCGAAATTCTTATCCAAACTTTCAATTATTTTATTGGCATTCAATATAAATTGATAATATGTTTGCCAAACTCCGGCATTGTATGCCGACGAAGGATTGGTATTAATAGTCCAGTTTAAGTGACTTTGGTGCCAAGTTTGCGTATCCCAAGTCATATCGTCACCATGCGCTTCACGGCCAATGATAAATCCGGGTTCTCCGCCCATACCTTGAATCCCGAGATCTTGAGAAACCATTTTCCGATGAATACCATTCAATGCAAGGTACAAACCATCGAGCGTTTCCGAAATCGTTTTATCCGATACCGAACTGGTAGGAGCTGTATCGAGATAGTCATCCGCACAACCGGCTAATCCTAATCCAAAAATAAGAAGAGCCAAATAGATAAATTTTATATGTTTCATAATAAATTGATCAGTTTATTGTTAGTTATTTAAAAAGATAGATTCAAACCAAAAGTTAAAGTCCTGGCAGGCATATATTCATTATAGGTAATTCCGCTATAATTTCCCTGAGGATTAAGCCCATTACGATATTTGAGCATAAACAGATTTTCGGCACTTAAACTTAATCGGAGGTTACTTAAATCATATTGGGTTACCAGTTTTTTGGGTAAATCATAACTTAAAGTGAGAGACCTCAAGTTCAGATAATCAGCCGGCGCTAACCAACGCGTCGAATAGGATGTACCGATGTTCGTGGCATGGGTTGAGGTTGCGTCCAGACGCGGAACGTCCGTAATATCGCCTTTAGTATTCCATGCTTTTTTTATATCTTTATGCATTGCATAACCATATTGATCGTTACCCATTAAATAGGCGTAATTCAAATCTAAAACTTTGCCTCCTAATGAATATGAAAAAATAGCAGCCAAATTAAATCCTTTATATCCTAAATCGAAATTGAAACCACCATATAGCGTTGGAATGGATCTTCCACTAAAATCATATTTGGCATATGAATATGAATTTGTCAATTTTTTGTCATCGATTGTAACTATTGTTTTGTCTATTTTTGCCTTTGTCGCATCATCTGCTTTATCGTAAACATCAGTATCTAAATAAAAGAGTCCGTCGCCATTGTCGGGATTGACTCCATACCACTGTCTTAACCAAAACTCATACATCGATTTTCCTTCCACCAATTTTTTGCTGCCCGAAATAATTCCGGCTTCTCGATTGCTTTCTGGAAGTTTAATAATTTTATTGACTAAAAATGTTCCATTAACTCCAAATAACAAGCTCCAATCTTTTTCCTTAAGTATCTGATAATCAAATCCCCATTCCAAACCTTCATTGCGCACCTTACCTATATTTTGAATTTGTGATGTGACTCCGGTTGAAGCAGGCAAAGAAACTGGGAATAAAAGATCTTTTGAGTCTTTTCTGAAATACTCTACAACTCCGGTTAGTTTATCGAATATCGTAAATTCGAGTGCTACATCAGAAGATACTTGAGTTTCCCAAACTAAATTAGGATTTGCTAAATTTGAAAAATATGCACCTGCTTCTTTTCCATTATTAATTCCTAAATCATATAAAGTTTGATAAGGATAATAAGATGAACTTCCGCTGCTATCCAAAATATCGTCATTCCCTGTTTCGCCATATGATGCTCTCAAACGCAAATTATTAATCCAACTTACATCTTGCATAAATTCTTCTTGGGTTATTCTCCATGAGGCGCCAAATGAGAAGAAGTTTCCCCATCGATTATCTTTCGAAAATCTTGAGCTGCCGTCACGTCTATACGAAAACGAACCATAATATCTGTCATCATAGTCATAATTCAATCGAGTGAAATATCCTTCTTTTTTATAATTATCCGTATAAGATGAAAGGTCGCTGATTTGAGTAAAATTTGGATAATCATAGACATTGGGAACAATTTCGCGAGTCTTCATCGAATAATAATAATCATATTTAAATGCGTAATTTTCATGTCCCAACAAAATATCGAAATTATTTTTATCGATCGACTTTTGATAAGTAATCAATTGATTGAATGTTTCGGAAAAAATTCTCGTCGAAAGGATATTTAAGCGTCCCGGCCCTGCTGTCCCATCTCCTACATAAGGATTCTCATACACTTTTCTTCGATAATCACTATTTTCGATGCCGTAATTCGAAGTAATATTTAAGCCTTCAATAGGAATAAGAGTTATATAGGTTCTTCCGACAGTATTAAAGCGGCTGAAATCTCGCATATTCATTTCCGTTTCCGCTATAGCATCGCGTCCGTTACTCGACAATCGGGGACCATCATAGTCATAAACATACTCTTTTGGATTTGTCGTTGGGTTGCCATTTTTATCCAAATAAGCGCCCGTTTTTAAATCGTGTTTATGAACGGGATAAATCGGAGCCATTGTTCGAACAAACCTTGTCAAATTGCTATAAGCACTCGAATTATCAGATGTAGAAGTTGAATAATTTGAATTTACTTTGGACAATGAGACATTTAATCCACTTTTCACCCATTTCTTTGGTGCGATATTATAATTAAGCCTTCCGGAATAGCGCTCATAATCGGTCTTAAGCATATATCCATTGTCATTCAAATATCCTATTGATGCATATGTATCGCTTTTTTCTGTTTTAGAATTATAACCTAATACATACTCTTGACGATAACCGGTTCCATAAGCGGCTTTTTCCCAATCCAAGTCGTCACCCCATTTGAGGGAGGTGGCATTCGGATTTAATTTTCCGTCTACTCCTACTACGGCTGCATCATCTATACCTGCATAGGGATTATATTTCAAAGTTCCAACGATGTTAGCCGTTGCATTTTGAGCAGCAACTTCAGCAGTCTTACCGGTACTGATATAACTGTTTTTGAGCATTGTCCACTGAAGTGGATAGTATTCCCAGACGTTAACCCTGTCATAATCTTTATAAGCACGAACGCTCCCACCTTGAGTCATACTAAAGGTTATGCCGGCACCGTCTTTCCCCCTTTTTGTTGTAATCAATACCACTCCATTTCCTGCGCTTGATCCATAAAGAGCAGTAGATGCCGCATCCTTCAAAACGGTCAACGATTCTATGTCGTTGGGATTAATATCGGCAAGAGCACCATTATAAATTGCCCCGTCAACTACATACAAAGGAGCATTCGAAGCATTTACAGAGCCAAATCCTCTAATTCTGAGAGAAGAGGATGATCCCGGTTGTCCAAGGGCAGATGTAGTTTGAACTCCCGAAGTCTTGCCCTCCAAAACGCTCGTAATGTTGGTGATAGGCCTTTTTTCGATGGCATTTGAATTTACGGTAGCAGCCGACCCGGTAAATGACGAACGTTTAGTCGTACCGTAAGCTACGGCAATGACTTCATCAAGCACTTTTTCATCGAATTGTAAAACGATTCTTAAATTTGGTTTTACGGCTATTTCTTGCGATTTCATTCCGATATACGAAATCACCAACACACCATTTGAAGGCGCCGAAAGTGTAAAATGACCGTCTCCGTCAGTAATCGTTCCCTGTGACGTACCTTTGATCTGAACTGTAGCTCCTATCAAAGGCTCTCCCGTCTCGTCCAAGACAGTTCCCTGAACTCGAGTTTGCGCATTCACAGATGCTATCCCCATAAGGAATAAGCCGAAAATAATCATTAATAATTTTCTCATAATTTACATTTTTAATAATTGATTTTTTTAGTTAAATCATTAACTCTTCAATCTCATTAAAAGATTGGAATTCATTTAATTTGTTATTTAAAATCGCTTTATGTTAATATATTCACTATAAGCCAAAGCACAGACTAATTACCAAGGATATCCTATATTGAATCACTCGTGAATATCTTTTAAGGGATTCACTTTTGTTAAATATTTATCTCATCTCTATTTTTGGTTTTCTCTTGAGTTATAACGAGGATGTATTTATTATGTTATTTATCTTAACCCTCAGTATAACGGCAAAAAAGTAAAACACTACTTCTAATAGTCATTTAATAACCTTTCGCTGCAAATATATAATTTTTTTGTTTAAAAAACTATTTTAGGCATAAAATTAAAGTTTAACTATTAAATCGAATTCATTCCAAACAATTGCAAGCTTATCAAGTAAAATTTAACATCCGGCTATTTGTCAATTTAAAAAAATCGAATTACCTATAGCTCGTTCAAGTTTAGCGGCAGCACTTGTCCCCTTATCTTAAGGGGACAGTTAATGGCAGGTGTGATCCGACTCCCCTCTTAAGATAAGAGGGGTACCGCCGAAGGCGGGGAGGTGTTATGATGTTAATGGATAATTGACAATTGACAATTAACAAGAAATAGAGAAATGGGAAGTAGAGAAATAAGAATTTTAAATTACGAATTTTCGTTTTGTTTGTTCTTTTTTTGCCGGTGTGGATATTTATTTGTACAACGGCAGTAGTTCTGCCTTTCAGGCAGCAATGGTAGTGACGTCTTTGTCCGCAGGTCGGTGACCTGCGGTTATGAAGGTTATTGCCTTTCAGGCAACGGTTAGCCGGTGAATTGAAAACTTCGACTGTGATGGATATTTCTGTATTCGAGGGTGTTTTTGGCTTGAAAAGCCGAATTTTCATAAGGAATTACAAGTTATCAATTTCGAATTACGAATGCGATCATCTGCACTTTTCAATCTGCGACTATCTACGTGAACCTATCTATTTTTTTTCTCGCAGATCAACGCTGATCTTTTTCTCGCTGATTCACGCTGATTTATTTTCTGCGCCCATCTGCGATTTCAATCTGCGAATATCTGCGTGAACTGTTTTTTCTGAATTTTCTCACCCACGCCCAAATATTCTCCAAAACTACTCTTCTCTTAAGATAAGAGGGGTGCCGCCGAAGGCGGGGGGGTGTTATGATGTAATGGATAATGAATAATTGACAATTGAGAATTAAGAAAGAAATAAAGAAGTCAGAAGTGGAGGAATATCATAACCTCTGCACTGCCCGGCTAGTTGCAGATAGATTTCATTGGTAAATCAATAAATCGAATAAATCATCGAATCGGTAAATTATCGACTAATTCCAACCTCCATCCCCCAACCACCATCCTCCTTACGCATTCACATCCTTTCACTTTCTCAATTGTGATGTTTTGTTAATAAAATCGGGCAAATTCCTTTCATAAGCTTTCAGTATGACATTAATATATGTATATCAGCAGATTATTTGTATGTTTCTGAAGTAAAAATTCATCGATTCGGCAACAAAATTGCCCCGTCAGAAATGTAGAAAACGCGTTTGACTCCGACGGACCTGTTTTCTACTTTGTAGAAAACACGTTCGGCTTAAAGAATGTTATATCTACTTTGTAGATTTCGCAAATGTGAATGAAAACGTCCAATCTTGTTAACATTCTATAGGGATTCGGCGCCAAATTGCCCAATCTTGAAGTGCAGAAAGTACAATTCTGTCCGACGAACATACTTTCTACAAAGTAGACGGAGCAATTTTGTCCGCCGATTGCCTCGTCTATACTTCTGAAAGGTACATTTTCGAGCCAAATTGCCTTTTCTATTAACATCCTATAGGCATTTTTTGGCTAAAACATGTAATCTGCAACGTAGAAACCATGACTTTTTGCGACGGACATGCTTTCTTCACTCCAAGATGACCGATCACGACAAGACAATCGTGTCATTTCGAAGTGAAAACGGGGGGTCATTCCTCGCCGAACGTATCATCTTTGAGTGAAGATGATGGAATTTGAGTAACAGGAGTGTTAAATCAGCCTCATTATTTAACGATTTTCTACGGATTTGCATCATCACGAAGTGTAGAAACCACCATTTTTTCGTCTGATGAAGTTTTCCGCGAGTGCGGACAATGGGTTTTTCTTCGAAAATGTAGTCATTCTTATGAGATACCGGCAGCTTTTTGCGAAACATTTGTGTCATCTTCGTTGCAATATTTCGAGGTCCTTTTGCATGTATATCTTCGTCGGGAGGATTGCTAAACAGGCGTTTTTTGCTTAGTTGTCAGGTTTTGGTTGCTCAAATTGTATTCTTGTCGCGAAGCTTTATTATCCTGCACGGCATTCACGACCAACTAAAGACTAACATTGCTTTCAAGTGGGAGGAATGGAAAAACGCGGGAGGATGATAGATGATAAATGTATTCGCTAAACGATTGTAAATGCTGAGGTCCACGAATACAAAAAGAGTGCCCGAAAGGAACACTCTTTTTTTTAGAAAAAAACATGCATGATATTTTTTTACATATCCTCAGGCATACCCGTGTAACGATATCCTGCAAGAATCCAATGCTCATCCCAATCATCGGCCGGAGCTGGCGTATTGCTTCCGGGTTTTAATCGCCATGCATACTCGGGCACTTGTGGGTCTTCCCATTCATCTTCTGGAAGAGTATAGCTCTCGAACACAATAAAATCGTGATGCATTATAGCTTTTACATATACACTGTCTGAAGTATTTCCTCCTATGGTTGTAGCACCTTTAGGAATAATTTTCCCTTCCTCGAGTGTTATTCGTGAATAAAGTTGAATACCATCAATTAATGATCCTTCTGAAGTGGGAACACCATAATAGCGATTTGCATTACTCTGATTAAATGCAGCTATTCCACCGGTAGGTGTGAAAATATAATAACTGCTTGCAATATTTGATACGGTTTCATTGCCTTTGAAAGAAGAGATGTCGCCAGTAATTTTGAATTTCGCTTTTATGTGAGCACCTGCAACTTCCGTATCCAACCATATTTCATCGTTTACATTTGCGGCCGAATTGTATATCATCAATTCAATGCCATCCTCAATGGATGTATCGTCACTTGAATATTCCTCACAAGTTGTGGCTACGACGTAACGTCCATCATAGGATGCTGTTTCAGTATACCAATTATCAAGTTCTTTCTGGCACGAATTAAAACTGATAATAGTTAGGAATATACCTATCAAATAAATATTTTTTCTCATATTTCTATTTTTTATTAAGTACTATAAAGAATTTCATTCCTGCATAATAGGCCGTCCATTTAATGGAGCCATCCTCTGGATTATAAACAGCATCCCTTAAATCACTCAACGAGTCTCCCCATCCCGGAACATGGCTGGAGAGTAATGCTAATGTATTATCTTCCTTTAGCTGAAATTGACCTTTTGCGGCATATAGCCCTCCGTATTCAGCTCTTTGGTCGTAATAACCTCCCAGAAAATCGGAAACTTCGAAGAATCCCGGAGCAATTTTCCTTATTGAAACTTTAAAACCCGGATAAGGAGTAATTGCTGCGGCTTCTCTTCGAGTACCTTCAACCGTTATATATTCTCCCGAAAGATCTGTTGTTATAGATGGGTCGGCTACAATTACTGTGCGTGTTTTTGTGGTTTTTACACCATCAGCATTCACAATAGTATAATGTATCGGATAAACGCCAACAGTATTTCCGTCAACTTCACCATCAACCTTTACAGTATTAGTAATATCATTACCCGCGTAAATTACTTTATAACCAGGCTCTTCGTAAACATTATTCAATGGAAGAAGATAACTCTCGCCTTCGAAAAGTTCAAAATACAATATACTTGATACTCCCTCGGTTTCTTTTTCGCAAGAATAGAAAAAAGAAAGAGATATCAATATAATTGAAATGTATAATAAATTCTTTTTCATATTATGTATATATTAAATTTATTTTCCGCTTTTAAGATTCCACCATACTTTTACACCCACATTTGTTTTTTGATCGGGAGCATTGTTGTTCCTGAAAATATAAGAACTCGGGTAAAGTGGGGATGCCGGTAAATTCCCTTGGAGGAGACCCCTTCCTTTGACAGATATAGTCAGATCTCCAATTGGGAAATTTGCATTTGCGCCAACCCGATCTGCGGCTATATCAATCTCATTTACTGAAGGATATTTTGTTCTATTCCTTTCCAGGAAGGACTCTATGTGCTGATAATTGGCGTTAGCTACCCATTTTTGCATGGCAATTTGTTTGATCATGGCTTCGGTGTTTCCTCCTTGCCATTGAGCATAACCATTCGCTTCGATAATAGAATAATCATCAATCCCATGCTGTTTCAACGATGCAATTACTCCTTTCTCATAATAATCTTTGGCTTGGGCTGCTTGAGATGCTCGTGCATATACTTCGGCAATGTAGAAATTTACTTCCCAATCTGACATGATTATCAAATCCATATCTCCTGTAAAAAGAGGAATAGCATAGGTCTCTTTATCGTCTGTAGTACCATTCCCATCGGAATCTTCTTTGGAATCGAAGTCACCGAAAAACGCACCTTTTGTGCCATTATAAAACAAGGTAGTTAAACGAGGGTCCTCATTTGTGCTTAAATAATCAATAAAATTCTTGGCAGCTATTACATTTGTCGTAATATAATTAGCGCCCCCTGCTTGAAACTCTCTCATGGGATGGCGTTTACCTTCTTGGTCGTCGGCCCAAACAGAACCCGGTATTTTGGCTGTTGTGGTAAGAAGATCTGCCGAATTGATAAAGCTTAATACTTCAGCATTATCATATTGAGGCGTTTCAGATAAACGTATCATCAATTTTAATTTTAGTGAATTAGCAAATCTATACCATTGGTCTAAGTCTCCTTGATAGATAAAATCGGATGCGGCGTCGATATACGACTTACTTAAATCTTCCTTCAATAAGTCGTCGACTCTGTTCAGTAGATCCTCATAAATAGCTTCTCCGGTATCTTGTACTGGATGCAAAATTCCTTCGTCTGCTCTTAAGGCTTCGAAGTAAGGCATATCTCCCCATACATCGGTTATAATCTGCCAAGTGAAGATGGATAGAGCCTCCGCTACGAAATAGTACCCTCTATTTTCATCTTCGGCCGACATCGTTTTAATTCTTTTCAGGTCAGTCATAGGTTCTCTCATCAATGATTGATAAGCAGTATTAAATTCCTGGGGAAGATATTCACAGAGTGATTTGAACTGTGAGGCTGTGTAGGATTGAGTCCAGTACTCCACCCAAAAACCACCGCCAAAACCAAAATCCCATCCCATTAAATTATTAGCAATGCCCACTTCTGCTGCAGGTAATAAAACTTTCGCATCAGGGATTTCCTCCAAGGCATTGGGGTCGTGATTCACGTCGAGCCAATCATTACAACTTGGAATGACAACCAGAGTGATAATAACGGAAAATATAATTAATAATTTATTTTTCATAATCTCTAATTTTATAATAATTAAAATGTTACATTCAATCCAAATACATAGGTTTGATAAGGAGGTGTAGTCCCGAACTCACCAAATTTGGCTGCAATATTGTTTCCGAAAGTAGTGATCTCCGGATCGATGTATTGATTCTCTGCAGGAGTCCACAAGAGGATGTTTGAAGCAGTGAGAGAAGCACTCAATCGGGTTATACCTAACCTTGTTACTAACGATTTAGGCAATTCATACACCAGACTTACATTTCTGAGTTTTAGATAAGAGCGATCGATAACAGCAAAGTCTGAATAATCGAAACCCCCGTTGCTATAAAAGGTGTGAAGAGCCGTGGGGTTTACCGGTGTTGTGTTTTCACTATAAGTGCCGTCTAAATTATCCACGACCGAGTTGGGAACGATAAATGGGTTTCTATCATTATAAACAGTTTCCGGACCGCTTCCAACCCAATGCATATAATCCTTTGTATAACTGTAGATGTAACCACCATATCTGAAATCAAAAGTACCGGAAAGAGAGAGTCCTTTGTAGGTAAACGTATTTGTCAAACCCATTCTGTATTTTTCGTTGATATCTTTGTTTAGATAAACCTCATTGGGAGTGGGCTGAGGATTGCCATTCCCATCTACTACAGTGTGTTCGATTCCATCGAGTTCCACTTTGAGAGCTTTCTGGGACTTAAACTGCCCAATCGGCTCTCCTTCTACAGCATAGATGCCAATTCCTCCAAATCCACCGAGAAAAACTTCCGGTACCTCCAAACGTTCAACTTTATTGTAGTTCTTTGTAAAGTTATAAGAGATATCCCACTGAAAATCTTTCGACCGTATGGGGGACACGTTAAGTAGAAGTTCGATACCCTGATTTCTCACATCACCCAAGTTTGCCATTTGTGAAGTATAACCTGTAGTAGGATCGATCGGCAGAGTTGCAATAAGTCCATTTGTCATTTTGTTGTAATAAGAAAACTCCAAACCTAATCGACGATCGAAAAAGTTAAGATCGGCTCCAATTTCAAATTCGTCAGTCAATTCCGGTTTCAAATTAATATTACCGGCTGTGTTTGAAACAGAGTAGGCATTCACTCCCCCGATAGGGAAAGTTAGATAATCAACACTAGGGTATCCGGGATTAGATATTTCGGCAGCTGCAAGTCTCGCATTAACCGCATAAAGCCCCGCATCTTTTCCGGTACGACCATAAGACAAACGTAGTTTTGCAAAGTCAAGAATACCTGTGTCTACATCTTTCCCCTTAAGATAGTCTGTAAGTAAGAAACTCAACATTCCACTTGGATAAAAATATGAGTTCTTCCCGGGAGGTAAAGTAGAGGAATAATCATTTCTCCCTGTTAGGGTTAAATACAGGTAATCGCGATATCCAAAATCCGCATTTAAATACATCCCCCATAAACGATAGAGTGTCGAAGCCTGAGTTGCAGTAGAGGGACTTAGTGAATTTGTAAAATCGTAAAATCCGGGTATATCTATTGAAGTGATCTGACCTCCAATTGCATTGTAGGATTGTTCATTAGTATTGCCTCCGGCAATAGCATTTAATGAAAAATCCCCAAATTGGTCCTGATAGTTTAAAATAAAATCATGATTCACTTGTATTCTCTGTCTTCTGGTTTGGTCATACCAACCCGGATTTTCATTAGAGGAGCCTTCATTTGGAGATCCCGGCGAAAATTTAATGGCATCCGAATGAGTATCCGCAATCGATGACTCATAGTCGCCTCCAAAACGATAAGTGAATTTCAGATTATCTAAAATATCATAATCAAGTTGCACTTTCCCAAAGAATTTGTATTTATTTTGAACTGCTTCCCTTATGTGCAACATGTAGTAGGGATTCATCCCATAAGGAGTGAAATAATTATCCACATTGTTGAATTTATTATTGAAATCTTTTAAATCAACAATAGATATATCTGTTGCAATTTCACTCAAGGAGCGATATACGGAATTGTCCTGACCGGTAGGCGACACTTCGTTTCTTTCGGAACTAAAGTTAATTGAACTACTTACAGTAAGTTTATTTGCTTTGTGAGATCCATTAGAAGCAATGGTGTATCGCTTATATGAGTCATCATTCGTCGGAATTGGGCCATCGATATAATTTTGAGATACGGAAGCATGAAATTGTGTCCTATCGTTACCACCTGTTAGCGACACTGCATTGTTGTAGCCAATACCAAAATCATAAAAATCACGAATTCGATTATTTAAGTAAACGTATGGCTTAATCTGTTGACTATTATCAACGATATTTCCCCACACACGCTCTTTCCCATCAAATCGAGCACCCCAGCTACCGTTTTCATCCAACGCACGATCGCCGCTCCAGCCTTGCCCAAACATTGTTTGTTCAGTGGGTATTCGGCCAACTTGTTGTACCGTCAGCCCTCCATCATAAGCGATTAAAAATTTCCCGTCAGTATTTTTACCGGATTTAGTTGTAATCATAATTACACCCTGGGCAGCACGTGAACCATAGAGAGCAGAAGCAGCAGAACCTTTCAAAACCGTGATGTTCTCAATATCATTTGGATTCAAAGCGTTTATACCTGATCCAAAGTCAGCTTGAGAATTCAGGTCAGTACCTGAGCGATTCTGAGCATTTGTAATAGGAACTCCGTCAACCACATACAAAGGTTGGTTATTACCGAAAGAGCTATAACCACGAATGGCGACATTCTGGGTTCCTCCCGGGTTGGCTGATGAAGAAGAAACATCCAAACCTGCTACTTTTCCTTGTAATGCTGATATTGGATTGACTGCTTTGGAGCGTGTAATTTCGTCTGCCGATACTGAGGCAACTCCATATCCTAAAGTCTTTTTTTCTCGGGTTAGTCCTAATGCAGTGACCACAACTTCATCAAGCATCTCTGTATCTTCTCTGAGTGTAACATTGACGGTAGGTTGCACGGGCACTTCCTGTGTTTGCATACCCACGTACGAAATCACCAAAGTTCCGTTGGCGGGAGCCGATAAATTGAAACGTCCATCGACGTCGGTAACCGTGCCTTGCGAAGTGCCTTTGATCTGGATGGTTGCGCCGATTACCGGTTGGCCGGATTCGTCCACAACTGTTCCACGCACCTGTGTCTGAGCGGTTACGATCCCTATCCCGATAAAGAACAGGGCTAAAAACATTGTTAGTTTTCTTTTCATAAACTCTACTTTTAGATTAAACACTGATTAATAAAAAAAATAATTATACCCTGATATAAACGCCTTTAAGAATCCATTTCAGGAGCGCATCCGATGGGGAGACGAAAGCGGAGTGAATGGTGGTTCCTAACAGCATTTAGCGCATACGGCAGTCGATTAACATAATTATAGACCAAGTATGACATCGCAAATATATATTAAAATTACATACAGAGTATTTTTTCATAACTTTTTTTTCGTTTCAGGTTGCAATTTTTCACCAATAATGAGTAAAAAATACGTTTTCATCGTTTGTTGCGATGCTAAAAGACCGTCAATAACGATCTCCACTTTTAACATTCGATTAAACTGATCTCTTCTCTATGTGTGAAAACACCTAAAACAGGTGCAAATATATAACCTTTTTACAAATTGAAATCATATCCGTACAATTTTAACACGTTTGCTATGCAAAAGTTCATAATTCGAGACAAATGTTCGCGATATTGCCGAAATAAGAAACAGTGCAAATTGGGGGCGTGTGGAAATGGGAATTATGAGTTACCAATAACGAATCTCTATTCTGTTTGGTTCTTTTTGCCGACGCAGATATTTATTGATGCAGCGACAATCGTTCTGCCTTTCAGGCAGTATCCGGTTGTTGTATCTTTGTCCGCAGGTCGGTGACCCGTGGTTATCAAGGTTATTGCCTTTCAGGCGAAAGGAAGCCGGTGAATTGAAAAGTTTGACCGTGATGGATATTTCTGTATTCTAGGGTGTTTTTGGCTTGAAAAGCCGAATTTTCATAAGGAATTACAAGTTATCAATTTCGAATTACGAATGCGATCATCTGCACTTTTCAATCTGCGACTATCTACGTGAACCTATCTATTTTTTTCTCGCAGATCAACGCTGATCTATTTTCTGCGCCCATCTGCGATTTTAATCTGCGAATATCTGCGTGAACTGTTTTTCTGAATTTTCTCACCCACGCCCAAATATTCCCCAAACTACTCTTCTCTTAAGATAAGAGGGGTACCGCCGAAGGCGGGGAGGTGTTATGATGTAATGGATAATGTATAATTGAGAATTTAAGAAAGAAGTGAAGAAATATTATACCCCCCGCATCATCCGGAATTCATCAGTAAATCGATAAATCATCTAATCGATCAGTGTTCTTTTTCGTCGGTGTGGATATTCGTTTGTGCAACTGCAATCGTTCTGCCTTTCAGGCAGTATCCGGTTGTTGTATCTTTTCCGCAGGTCGGTGACCGGCGGTTATCAAGGTTATTGCCTTTCAGGCAAAAGTGAGCCGGTGAATTGAAGGCTTCCACTGCGATGGATTTCTGTATTCGAGGGTGTTTTTGGCTTGAAAAGCCGGATTTTCATAAGGAATTACAAGTTATCAATTTCGAATTACGAATGCGATCATCTGCACTTTTCAATCTGCGACTATCTACGTGAACCTATCTATTTTCTTTTCTCGCAGATCAACGCTGATCTTTTTCTCGCTGATTCACGCTGATTTATTTTCTGCGCCCATCTGCGATTTCAATCTGCGAATATCTGCGTGAACTGTTTTTCTGAATTTTCTCACCCACGCCCCAATATTCCCCAAAACTACTCCCTTCTTAAGATAAGAGAGGTACCGCCGAAGGCGGGGAGGTGTTATGAATGAATTGACAATTGACAAATAATAATAGGAGAAGAGGGGAAGTTGGAAATGGGAATTGAGAATTGCCAATTACGAATTACAGAGAATCATCCGGTCAATAAATCGTCGAATCGGTAAATGCCGATTACAAGTTTCAAAGAATCTATCGCTAAACAATCGTTATCATTCACTATGATTTTTCAGCTAATTCTTATCGAATGCTTAATGAAATACTGGTGACCGATATAATTTCCCGATGGACATCTTTCGTCCTCCCGCAGCGTAAATTGTTCTCAGCTTCTACGAAGCTATTAACCGAAAAGACGAAAATTTTCTCCTAATGTGGCGAAAAAACTTTTTTTTCAGTTAAATAGTTCGTGAAAGCTCTCATCGAGCTTGCCGTTTTTTTCTTTTATGGCAATTTCGGTGCAACTCCCAGTCAACTCCCAGTCAACTCCCAGTCAACTCCCAGTCAATTCCATATAACTCTCATATATGTTTCTCTTCAAAATTTGCGATAAATCGTAAAATGAGCTATGTTTTGTAGTTCCTGAAATTGTTTTCTCGAAGGGTCAGCCTATCCCAATAGGCTGCCTATCGAACCTTGAATAGAAGTTGAATGGAAAATTCGATAAAATTTCAAGAATATACGTCAAGTCAAATTTACATATTTTCAGATAGAGGTTCTTTTGAAATTTATATATCTTTGCATGTCGTGCAATGCAATTATTTCTATGTGTAAAACAATTACGGATTTCAAAACATAGAATTTTTGGTTTCGTAATAAGGCAGAATAGTTATCCTGCTCACGCGCATTATAACATATTTTCGATTCCTAACCCCGGATAAAAATTTGTATTTGAATAAATTATGAAACTCTCTGATCGTGATGATACCCAACTATGGCTTTCATTTAAGAATGGAGATGAAGATGCTGTAATTTTCATTTACAACGAATATTATCCGGTCCTTTATCGATATGGATTGAAATTCTCCGCTCAATCGGTTTTGGTAGAAGATGCGATTCAGGATTTTTTTACGGAGCTCATAAAGAATCGTCAAACTTTGGGAAATACCGATAATATTCTTTTTTATCTGTTAAAATCGTTTCGCAGATTGCTCTTCCGTAAACTGCAACAAAAATCGAGATATGAGTTGTCCGGCGAAATAACGGATGATTATTTCTTCGAAGTGGAATGGGCAGCCGATCATGATTTGATTGACCGTGAAGAGGCAAATTCGCGTATTACTTTGTTGTCGAATGCATTAAAAGAGCTCACTCCCCGCCAAAAAGAAGCCATTTATCTGCGTTTTAATAAGGAATTGGAATACTCTGAAATTGCCCAAATCATGGGTATCAGCATCGAAGCTTGTAGAAATCTGATTTCCAAAGCCATTGCTAATTTGAAACAACAAATTCGGTAAAAATATTCAAAAATTCAGTTTTTTTTGATGATGTTTCACTCTGAGATGTCTTTCTCTAATAGTAGCATGCAAATATGAATTTCGAAAAATACATACCATATTCTACAGAAGATTTCGTTCTTGATACCTATTTCATGCAGTGGGTATTGCATCCCGACGCGGAAAGCAATCTGTTTTGGAACGAATTTCTCCGTCGTTATCCCGAAAAAAAAGATGAGATTGAGCAAGCCATGCTCTTAATCGAGTCTTTCAGAATAGATGAGCCTGTGGTGCCGAATAGAGCATTGGATGTTGAAATATTCCTCGCGCCATCCGGATCAAAACATACCCATACCTTAGGCAGGCAATTGCTGAAATATGCTGCTGTCTTTTTGTTGGTTGCTGCAATGGGTGGAATATTTTATCATTATCAATTTTCTCACAGAAATCGTTTCCCTGTGGAAATGGCAGATAGTCGTCTGTTCGAAAAAGGCGGAATCGTTTTGCCTGACGGAACCATCAACGAATTCGAAACCAAAGAGACACAAATTAAACAATCGTCTTCGGGAGAAATTACTATCAACGACGATACATTGCATGTGAGCAGCATCGAAATGAATTCGGATGCATCGGTTATGACTCAGGTTATTACTCCTTATGGCAAACGCACACGGATAGTCCTTCCCGATGGTACTAAAATTTGGCTGAATGCCGGCACAACGCTTTCTTATCCAACTTCATTCTCAAATAAATCAAGAGAAGTATATCTTTCGGGGGAAGCTTTTTTCGAAGTTGCCAAAGACAAGTCCAGACCGTTTCATGTTATCACCGGCGATTTGAAAATCAAAGTTACAGGCACTCGTTTCAATGTTACTTCCTACCAAAACGATACGTTCACGCAGGCTGTTCTTGTTGAAGGTAAAATTTTTGCCTCGAAAAACGGGATTTTCGCGAAAGATGTTGAGCTCACTCCCGGTGAAAGAATTGTGTTGGACAAAAGTGAAAATCGTCTATCAAAACAAAAAGTGGATGTTGAGCAATATGCTTCATGGATCAACGGTTATCTGATTATCAGAGATGAACCCATAGATGAAATCATTAAAAAACTCGAACGATACTATGACCGGAAAATTATTGCCGAGAAGCTAAGCCAAGATATACGTTTTACCGGAAAATTGAATTTGGCCGACGACTTGAATAAAGTGTTGCAAAACATCGCATTCTCGGCTGCCTTCACGGTAGAATATAAAAATGATACCTACATTATTAAATAATTATAAAACATAAAAATGCCTATGAGATGATACCCCGGATAGCCTGAAAAACGAAAAAACCGGGACAAGCTGCCAACAAGTCCCGATTTTAGTGACATTTAATTATCTGTGAATAACTAAACAACAAACAAATTTATGAAAGAAAAACAACATGAACAACACGTCGGGGATATTTTATGCTGTTTCCGACAAACAATTCGAATTATGCGGTTAAGCTTGTTTTTTATGGTGGTAAGCACTGCGATGGCTTTTAGTGCTGCTACTTATTCTCAAAGCACCAAACTTTCTGTAAATCTTAAAGATGCTACCGTCAGGGAGGTATTCGACGCCATTGAGCGCCAAAGCGAATATTTGTTTCTGTACCAGGAGGGACAAGTCGATCTTAATCGACATGTTTCTATCGAGGTAAAAGGACGACAGTTGAAAGAAATTCTCGACGAGATGTTTCGTGAAACCGACAATATCTACATCATTAGCGGTCGTCAGGTAGTGATCGGGAAAGCGCCAAGAAAAGCTCTTGAGGCACAACTAACGTCTCTGCGAAAAGATATAAAGTTAAATTCCAATCAGCAACAGCTGATTGAGATTACGGGAAAAGTAACGGATGTTTCTGGTGCGCCTTTGCCTGGGGCAACAGTAATGGTTAAAGGAACTAATATTGGGACGATTACAAATGTCGATGGTATTTATCTTTTAGGGAACGTTCCTAAAAATGCAACTCTTGTTTTTTCGTTTATAGGTATGAAAACGCAAGAAGTTCAAATTTCAAATATGTCAATAGTGAATGTCGTGATGGAAGAAGAGGCTATAGGACTCGAAGAAGTGGTTGCTATTGGTTATGGAACTCAAAAGAAAGGAAGTATTATTGGGTCGATTGATCGTGTTCTTCCTCAACAATTAAAATTACCAACCCGCACTATAAGTACGTCGCTGGCAGGAAGATTGGCCGGAATTGTTTCAGTACAACGAACCGGTGAGCCTGGATACGATGCTGCCGATTTTTGGATTCGTGGAGTAAATACTTTTACCGGAAACACTTCTCCTTTAGTATTAATTGATGGTGTTGAAAGAGCTATAGATAATATCGATCCTGAAGAAATTGCCGATTTCACAATTTTAAAAGATGCTACGGCTACTGCTATTTATGGAGTTCGGGGTGCTAATGGTGTGGTTTTAATAACTACAAAAAAAGGATCGATCGGCAAACCGAAGATTAACCTCAGAACCGAAGTAAATGTTTCTAATCCTCTTGAGTTGCCTGATTTTGTGGATGGTCCAACTTACATGAAGTTACAAAATGAGGCTCTGAGAAATAATGGGAAAAATCCTCTTTTTTCCGATGAACAAATATTGCGTACTGCTTCGGGATACGATCCTTATTATTATCCGAATGTAAATTGGATAAAAGAACTTATTTCTCACTGGTCGCCGAGTGAAAAGGTTACTTTGAATGTTTCAGGGGGAAGTGAACTTGTTCGTTATTTTGTTTCAGGTGCATTTTTGAACCAGGGCGGAATGTGGAAGAACTTTGGAGGAACCAGTTATAATAATAACGTTAATGTAAAACGTTATAATTTTCGTTCGAACGTTGATATGAATGTCACGCCTTCAACAACTCTCTCGGTGAACTTGGGCGCAATACTCGAAGACAGAAATTATCCCGGCGAATCCTCCTCTACGATTTTTAGCTGGATGTTACAAACTCCACCGATTTGGTTCCCAATGACCTACCCTGATAAAACCAAAGTTCCGGGTTATCCTTATGGAATGGCTCGAAATCCTTATCAGTTGCTCGCAAGATCTGGATTCACAACAGAAAATCACTCGACAGTACAGTCGAATTTTAATGTATTGCAAAACCTCGATGCAATTACTAAAGGATTAAATGCAAAATTCTTATTCGCATTCGATTCCTATACTTCTGCTCAAATTGATAGAGACATGTCTCCCAGGCCTTATCTTATCGTTCCTTATGGTTTTGATGACGATGGTAATCCTATTCTTAAGAACGAAAACGGCGAATATAAATATCAGGACCAGGAACCCAATAATTCGGGCTATCATGATTATTTAACCCGTTCGGTCAGCACGCCCTATACCGATCGTTCGATATATGTGGAGGCGAGTTTAATTTACAATCATGCTTTTGGCAAACATGATGTTGGCGGGCTTTTGCTTTATAATCAGGATGATACACAATATCCAACGTTAGGTGGAATTTATGAGTCAGTTCCACGTCGCCATCAAGGCTTGACGGGAAGAGCAACGTATGCTTTTGATCAGAAATATTTCGGAGAATTTAATTTCGGATATAACGGATCAGAAAATTTTGCAAAAGGAAAGCGTTATGGTTTCTTTCCATCTGCTGCTATTGGTTGGGTGCCTTCCAGTGAACTTTTCATGAAGCCATTGAAACCGTATATTGATTATTTGAAGATACGTCTTTCGCATGGTCTTGTTGGAAATGACGGATTAAATTCGCGTTTCGTTTATTTGACAAGAGTCGAAACAACGAGTACAAACGTAGGATTCGGAACAAATAATGGGTATGGTTATGGATATGGTTCCGGAATTAATATCACATATTATGGCAATCCGGATGCGACTTGGGAGCAGGCGGCAAAAACTGATGTGGGAATAGAATTGCACTTTTTGAAAAATTTTGTTTTGCAAGCCGATTTGTTTCATGAAAATCGGAAAAATATTTGGGTACAACTTACAAAAGTTCCCGATATTCTTGGTTTCAGCACGAATCCTTATGGAAATGCGGGTGAAATGGAAAATAAGGGCATTGATGGTTATATCGAATATACAAACAGTTTTACAAAGAATTTTGCGCTCAATTTCAAAGGGACATTTACTTTCGCTAAAAATAAAATTTTAGCTAACGGTGAGGAAACGAAAAAATATGCCTATCAATCGGCTATCGGACAGCCTTATGGACGACAACTGGGATATATAGCAGAAGGTCTGTTTATAGATCAAGCTGAAATTGATCATAGCCCAAGCCAAGTATCGGTTGGAGGTGCATCTCTGCCAGGAGATATTAAATACAAAGACGTAAACGAAGATGGAATAATTGATCAATTTGATCGTGTTTATATGGGATACCCTACCATTCCGGAAATTACCTATGGTTTTGGAGGAAGCGCTATTTATAAGAATTTTGATTTGTCCCTTTTATTTCAAGGAGCAGCAAGAGTTTCATTTTTTGCAAATCCAATAACATTCCCCGAAGAAAATCGCGGAAATGTATTGACTCTTATTGCTGACAGCTATTGGAATCAGACAACTCAAAATCTTAATGCAGATTTTCCGAGACTTGGAGTAGGTAGTCAAACTAAAAATTATACTGCATCGAGCTGGTGGCTTCGTGATGGTAGCTATCTACGTTTAAAACAAATCGAAATTGGATATTCACTTCCAACATTGAGCACCAAAAAATTAAATATTACCGGAATCCGATTCTTTTTGAATGGATTGAATTTATTTACTTTCCAACCCTTTAAATGGTGGGATGCTGAATCGCAAAGTTCTAATGGAATGTATTATCCTCTTCAAAAGATTATTAACGCAGGTTTTGAAATTAAATTCTAAATAATATGAAGAAATATATAATAAATATAGCCTTATTTTTAGGCATTGTTTGGACTTTTGGAAGTTGTTCTGATTATTTGGATCAAGTACCGGAAGAAAAATTAAGCGAAGCCAACTTGTTTAAATCCAAAGATGATGTTGTGAAAGTTCTCACCCAGATCTACTCCTATTATTATTCGACAATTGATTTTAGAGATAATTGTGGTCAAGCCGCAGATGATTGCGACTATAATTGGAGCAACTATAGCCCTAATTATAAAGATATTGGCCAATATAGTCAATCTTCTCTGATTTATGATCATTGGGGAAATTTTTATAAACAAATCCGCACGGCTCAATACTTTCTTAATCGCATCGATGAATGTAAAGATGAGAAACTGACAGAAGACGAACGCTCATGGTGGAAGGGAGAAGCTTATTTTTTGCAGGCATATTATTATTTTTTGTTGTTGGAACAATACGGTCCTGTCCCATTAGTCAAAAAGGTTTATGATGGAAATGAAATGATTGGTGTGGCTAACGAAGGAATTCCAAGATCAAGTTTCGACGATTGTGTTAATTATATCGATACATTATTAGTCAATGCTATCGATCATTTGGATTTGTTTTATACTTTTTCCTCAACGGAAAGAGCTGCACGTGCGAGCAAATGTTCTGCATGGTTTTTAAGATCCCGTTTGTGGCTTTATGCTGCCAGCCCACTTTACAATGGTATGACAAGTTCCAATGGAAAGAGCTATGCTTTCCTCGCACCGAAAGATAAAGATGGAAACTTATTGATAAGCACAACGTTTGATAATGGAAAATGGAAAAAGGCCATGGATATAACTAAACAGGCTATTGATGTGTGCAATTCGGCTAATTTAGGACTTTACAAGCCTGGTGTTACTACATCAATTAAAAACGGTTACGACGCATACTGGAATGTCTTTAATTATGCGCGTGGCGGTCATCCGAGTTGCGAAAATGTTTTCTACAAACAAAATTTTTCAACAAGTGATATCCGCCAACATTCTTTGCCTATTTCCTGGAGTGGCTACTCAGGAATATGTCCGACTATCGAGCATGTTAACGAATATTTTATGGCAAATGGTTTGATGCCTGAAGATGATCCAACCTATTTAGCTGCAAGCGGTTTCACTACATATGAGAAAAATAACTACACTATCAGACTTTATAATAAATTTAGGAAACGTGATCCAAGATTTTATACCAATATTTTGTTTCCGGGTCAATATTCATATGCTGTTTTAGGGAATCAAACCGAGAGTTATGATACGAGATGGGCCTATAATACTACAACTTCATGGACAGATTACGTATGGTATCGTCCATTTTATGATGGGCCCGACGGATACGCAAGCAAAACAGGTAGAGACTTTACTACAACTGGATTTTTGAATATAAAATTCGTAGGGAAAACGGATAATAAGACGAGCAAAGGCGATTATGCCGTGAATATCTTTAGATATGCTGAATTGTTATTGAATTATACAGAAGCTGCATTTGAATATTATTCTCATGCGGGAATTGATCCGCTCACGAAAGATGATGTTTTTCTATATTGGGACGAATTGCGGCAAAGAGTTCAAATTCCTGACGTTCGTTCTGCTTATTCAACAGCCGGAATTCAGTTGACGAGTGATAAATTAAGAGAACTTATACATCGGGAACGATCTGTGGAATTAGCTTTCGAAGGTCATCGTTATTTTGATAATCGTCGATGGCTGATTGCAGAACGCGAAAGTGGAGAAAAGCATGGGTTTGATATTTATAAAACCGAAGCAAGTGGATTTTGGAATGAAAATCACGTTTTTGAGACGCGAGTTTGGGACGATAAGATGTATTTTATGCCTATTCCTCAAACCGAAATTGATAAGAATCCAAAATTAACCCAAAATGCGTTATGGGAAAAAGCTGAATAATGACTATTTAAAATGTATAATATGAAAAGGAAAATATATTTTTTAGTAGGACTCGCATTTTCATTACTTTTTGCAGCTTGCAGCGATGAAAATAATGATGTATCTGTGCTGAGCCCTGTGAGTAACGTGCAGGTTACAGCCGGATACGGACAATTGATGCTCTCGTGGGTTAATCCTCCTGAAGAAGATTTCTATTATGTGGATGTCACCTATAAGGACGCGAATGGTAATCATATCAGCAATAAAGTGAGTAAATATGTTAGCGGTGATACTTTACTTGGTTTTGTCGATACCAACAAGTATGATCTCACTCTCACGGCATACACCCTTTCAGGAAAGCATTCTGCACCGGTAATAGTTTCTGGAACTCCATTAGAACCTGCGTTTAACGTTGCTCTTAATTCAGTTACAATGGTTTCTGATTTTGGGGGAGCAATTATAAAATGGGAAAATAGCACCGGTCAGAAGTTAACATTACAAGTACGTTACAAAAATGATGCAAATGAAAAAACTACAGCCATATTTGATGCTTCAGAATCAGGGTCAGGATTAATTTCAGGTTTATCCGCTACAGAAAGGGTTTTTGAGGTTTTCTTTACTGATGCTCTCGGCAATAATTCTGCAGCTAAAACATTTACTATTGTTCCAATGGCGGAGGTTAAGATCGATAAATCTAAATGGACAGTTTTAGCCTATAGTAGTCAAGAGCCAGCTGAAGGAGGCAACCCTAACGGACTTGTGATTGCTGCATTCGATGATGATCTTTCAACTTATTGGCATACGCAATGGGCGGGTGGATCTCCTGGTTATCCTCATTTCTTTGCTGTTGATATGAATCAACAAGTTACCATAAGCAGGGTGGTTTGTAATAGAAGAAAAGGGGATAGTCGTGGCCAGACTCAATTTCAGATACTTACAAGTTTGGATGGAATTAATTGGGAAGATCAAGGGACATTTGACTTTAATAGTACTTCTGATGCCGATCAAAGTTTTCGATTGGTTAAAAATCCAAAAGCTCGTTATTTTAAATATGTCGCTTTGAAAGGGCCAAACTTCTTCGCTTTTCTCGGAGAAATAACGATTTATGGATCTTTAGAATAGCTTAAAAATTTATCTAAGTATTTTATAATCGTAATTTAAGTCTATTGATTGTCTTTTTGAGTATTATCTTGTTGTCATAAATAATTGTTTGCTAATTTTTTTAGTACTGACCTGCCATAAAACAGGTCAGTACTATCTAACTTTTTTCGTTACTATGAATGTAGAAAGCCCTTTAATCACAATTTTCAAATAAATATGCATCCAAAGTCAATATTAATTTTATTGATGGCGTTCTTGATATTGTCATGTTCAGATTCAGAATCAAAAGAGCCACCAACGTTATCAATAAAGGGAAAAAACATCACGTTCGAAGCTACTTCAACGCAACGTTCGGTTGCTATCGTTACGAATGTTGAATCGTGGAGTTTTGCTGTCCAACCGGATGCAATAAGTTGGCTGAGTGCTTCCAAATCGGGTAATAATTTGATCATTTCCGTGAAAGATAATGATGGAGATGCTCCTCGAAAAGGTCAAATTAATGTTACAGCTGACAATTTGGTCGAAACTATTACGGTTGAGCAAATTGGTCAAGCCCCTGCTATTATTGTTTCGTCCGATATATTTACGGTTGAATCAACGGGCGGTGAGGTGAATTTGGAGATAACGTCGAATGTTGAATATTCCATCGAAATACCTTCAAGTATTGATTGGATAAGGTTGGATGAATCTCCTACGAAATCTGCAATGATTACCTATAAACATACATTTAAAGTGAGTTTTAATGTTGAAGGGAAAGAAAGAACAGCCGGAATCCTGATAAAACAGAAGAATGGCAGTTTGCAGAAAAAAATAATAATAACGCAAAAGACGGCTTACAACTCAGGCAGTACGGCAGGAATTAAAGATGATATCAAAGTCCCTGTGAGTTCAGGATCTGCTTCTTCTTATCAAAATGGTGAGAATATCGAAAAATCTTTTGATGGAAATTATAACACGCTATATCATTCTAACTGGACTAATACAGCTCCAAATTATTTCCCGATCACGCTTGATTACAATTTTATAAATCAAGAAAGCATTAACTATCTGATTTATTATCCGAGAACAGATGGTGGAATAAACGGAAGGTTTAAAGAGACAGAAATTTGGGTGAAAACTTTAGCAAATCCTACGTTTGTGAAAATCATGGATTACAATTTCAATGGAGTTTCTTCGCCAACTCGTGTTACTTTCAATAAAACAATATCCAATCCGTTAATTTTGAGATTTGTTGTGAAATCAGGAGCAGGAGATGGCCAAGGTTTTGCAAGTTGTGCTGAGATGGAATTTTATCGTCAGAATCCCGATAATTTTAATGCTTTAACTATTTTCTCAGATCAAACATGTTCCGAACTCAAACCAGGTATAGCTATAGCGGAAATCGAGAAAATTCCAATCCAGTTATATCGTAATATCGCATTGTATCTTTATTATGGTAAATATCCCAAGGAATTTCGAATTCAAGAATATAAAGCTTGGCCAAATCCGGATGACTGGGCAAAGGTCAACAAAACTTCGACCTATAGTTTGTTGGATAATCCAACGGGAATAGGTGTGAATCAGGGCGATACATTGATAGTCTTTGTTGGTAATACAGGAGGACATTCTTTAAGTATTAAAGTGCAGGATCTTAACCTTCCCGACGGTGATGGATACAATAACGCATCTTATTATTCGTTAGCTGAAGGAATGAATAAATTTGCGATGAAAAACAGAGGGCTTATTTATGTTTTTTATCATACAAAAGATTACCAAACTGCTTCTCCGGTAAAAATACATTTTGCAACTGGTACTGTAAATGGTTATTTTGATTCTCAAAAGCATAGTTCCTCAGATTGGCCGCGTTTACTTTCTGCTGCAACGGATCCCTATTTTGATGTAGTGGGAAAATTTGCTCATCTCACTTTCCCTACTTCAGATTTCAGACGTTATGCTTTGAATGAAGGACCGGGGCTTATTGCGGCTTATGACGATTTAGTGAGATTGGAGCAGGATTTTATGGGATTATACAAGTATAATAGGTTACCCGTAAACAGGGCTTATTTTCATGTCGTGTATACTTCATATATGTATTCAACTTCTTATAGAACAGCTTATAATGTATCGACAATGAGCGCTATTTTGAGTCTTTCGAAACTGAAAACCGAGATCTGGGGACCTGCACATGAATTTGGTCATACCAATCAGACACGGCCTGGCTTCAAGTGGTTCGGAATGACTGAAGTGACTAATAATGTGCACTCGCTGTATGTGCAGACCCAATGGGGCAATCCGTCAAGGTTGGAATCCGAGTCAATGGGGAGGTTCAACAACCGTTACGAAAAAGCCTATTACAATTCGTTTGTTCATCATACGCCTCATCCGGGAGAAAGCGACGTTTTCTGCAAGTTGGTTTCGTTGTGGCAACTGCAGCTGTATTTTGCGGATGCGTGCGGCTATACCGATTTTTACAAAGATTTCTACGAACAGATCCGCATCAAGTCCGATAAACCGACGGCCGGAGAACAACAGCTCGAGTTCGTGAAAACGGTGTGCGATGTGGCGCAAAAGGATTTGACGGACTTTTTCATGAAATGGGGTTATCTGACGCCTTACGACGCAGAAATCGATGATTACGGAAATGGAAAACTTACTGTTACCCAACATCGGATTGAAGAAATTGTTGCCGACATCAAATCGAAAAACTATCCCCCGGTAACGGATAAAATTGAGTATATTTGCGATTCGAACAAACAGTACTTCAAAAACAAATCTTCCATACAGAAAGGCACGGCTACGAAAAACGGCACATCCGTTTCCATGTCCGGATGGAAAAATGTGGTGGCGTATGAAGTTTATGAGGGCGACAAGTTGGTATTTGTTTCGAACAAAGATTCTTTCACGTTGGATAATCCCGTCACCTCTTCGACAAAGGTGTATGCGGTTGCCTATAACGGAGACAAGACGGAAGTTTCGTTTTGAGTGAACTTCATGCAAAATGCGTTATATATAAAATAAACCAAATAATTAATAATCAGTTATGCAAAGAGGAATTAAATTTCATTCATGGGTAGTTTTACTGGTCGGTTTGTTATTGATGAGCTACACCGATAAAGCTTCTTTTCCGGGGAGCGGGCAAAACGGCGATCGGGTGATCCGCACGGCAGTACCCGAGCGACCTTCGGGACAGAAGCACGTGCTGGGGCTGAGGGCACCGAAGCTGGACACGGTTCGTGTAGGCTTCATTGGGTTGGGCATGCGCGGTCCGGGCGCGGTAGAACGATTCACCCATATTCCGGGCGTAAAGATCGTAGCCCTGTGCGACAAACACGGCGATAGGGTAGAGAAGGCGCAACAGATTTTGGAGAAGGCGGGATTACCGGCTACAGCCTCCTACGGCGGGAGCGAAGAGGCATGGAAGGAATTGTGCCAAAGGAAGGACATCGATCTGGTTTACATTGCCACGGACTGGGAACACCATGCCGAGATGATGCTTTATGCGATGGAACAGGGTAAACACGTTGCTTGTGAAGTACCTGCAGCCATGACGTTGGAAGAGATATGGAAGGTTGTGGACACGGCCGAGCGGACGCGGAAACACTGCATGATGCTGGAGAACTGCGTGTACGACTTTTTCGAGCTGACGACGCTGAACATGGCCCGGCAGGGACTTTTCGGAGAGATACTTCATGTGGAAGGCGGTTATCTTCACAACCTGGAAGACTTTTGGGACTATTACGAAGGGGACTGGCGGATGCGCTACAACAAGACGCACCGCGGGGATGTTTATCCCACGCACGGATTCGGACCCGCCTGCCAGCTGCTGGACATTCACCGCGGCGACCGGTTGGATTACCTGGTATCGATGGACACCAAGCCGGCGAATATTCCGCAATACCTGATCGAGAAAAGGGGGATGGAGGCGGACAGTGCCTACGATTTCCGCAACGGGGAACACACGATGACGATGGTTCGCACGGAAAAGGAGAAGACCATACTGATCCGTCACGACGTTTCCTCGCCGCGTCCCTATTCGCGGTGCTATGAGGTAACAGGGACGAAGGGATTTGCGCAGAAATACCCTCGGGAAGGTTATGCCATCCGGAGCGATTCTCCGCTGGACGCCGCTGCGGTACCCGATCACGAAAACCTGAGCGGTCACGGTTTTGTTTCCGAGGAGACGAAGCGGGCGTTAATGGATACCTACAAGCATCCGATTCACAAAGAGTTGGAAGAGCTGGCCAAGCAGGTGGGCGGACACGGCGGTATGGACTTCATCATGGATTACCGGTTGGTATACTGTCTGCGCAACGGATTGCCGCTGGACATGGACGTATACGATCTGGCCGAGTGGTGCTGCCTTGTACCGTTGAGCGAAATCTCGTTGGATAACGACTCGGCACCGGTAGCCATCCCCGATTTCACGCGGGGACACTGGAACGATGTCCGGGGATACCGTCACGCATTCGTCGAATAAAAGGCCTTGAAAAAATGAAGCGTTTGAGAATATTTGCTGTTGCCTTTTGCCTGCCGGTGTTGTTGTTTTCCCAAAACATCACGATCACGCACGGCCCCTATCTCCAGAAAGTAGGGAAAGAGGAAGTTACGGTGATTTGGACCACGGATAAGGATGCCGTATCGTGGGTGGAATTGGCGCCGGCAGGCAACGACAGTTTCTATTCGCAAGAAAGGCCCCGTTATTACGATACCGCCTGTGGCAACAAAGTCGTCGGCAAGCTTCATCGCGTAACGATTACCGGTCTGACACCCGGCACCGAATACCGCTACCGTATATTTTCGAAGGAAGTGTCGGGGTACGAAGGACATAGGATCTTGTACGGGAATATTGCCGCTAGCGACGTTTACTCGCGGCGGCCTTATGCCTTCAGGACATCGGATTCGCGGAAAGAGAAAGTTTCGTTCCGTGTGGTGAACGACATTCACGGCAACAACGACCATCTTCGCGCGCTGCTTTCGGATGTCGAAAGGGAGAATACCGATCTGGTGATTTTCAACGGCGACATGGTTTCTACGGTAAACGAAGAAGAAGGGATCTTCCGCGGATTCATGGATACGGCAATAGCGCTTTTTGCAAGCGAAGTACCGATGTATTACGTAAGGGGGAATCACGAAACCCGGGGCAGGGCGAGTTCTTCGGTGTACGATTATTTTCCCACCCCGACGAGAGAATTTTACTATGCGTTCAGGGAAGGTCCTGTTTTCTTTCTTGTGCTCGACAGCGGCGAAGACAAGCCCGATTCCGACATCGAATATTCGGAATTGGCCTGTTTCGACGACTACCGGAGCGAAGAAAGCAAGTGGTTGGAAGCGATGGTAATGACCCCCGAATTTCGATCGGCCGAATATCGTATCGTGTTGATGCACATGCCTCCGGTGGGTTCGAGTTGGCATGGCACGCGTGAAGTAGCCCGAAAGTTTGTGCCGTTGCTTAACGATGCCGGGATCGATTTGATGATTTGCGGACATACGCACGAATACGGGTTTGTCGGCAAAGGAGAAAAAAGCGGGATAAACTTCCCCGTCCTCATCAACGACGACGAAATCTGCCTGCAAGTGGAGGTGTCGGATAAGATAACGGTGAAAACAAAAGACTTGACCGGCAAGATACTGCACACACATACGTTTTATCCTCAAAAATAGCAATTTACAATTTAGGAATGAAATTCAACTACTTAGTACTCACTGTTTTTTTGGCTTTAATGCCATTTTTTGTTTACTCAACAAACGGGAATCAGAATAATACAAAACCGTATTGGCAGGATGTTCAGACTGTTGCCGTAAATAAGGAATATCCACGCACTTCTTTTATGACATTTGATAGTCGCAATGAAGCGCTTTCTCAAAAATTCGAGGAGAGCAAGTTTTATCGATCACTCAACGGCGTTTGGAAGTTTTATTTTGTCGAAGGTTACAACGATTTGCCTGCCGATATTGCCGATGCGGCTGTTTCGACAGCAAATTGGAACGATATTACTGTCCCCGGCAATTGGGAAATGCAAGGTTTTGGCGTACCGATATATACCAATCACGGTTACGAATTTAAGCCGCGAGATCCTCAGCCTCCTACGTTGCCCGAAATGAATCCCGTTGGTGTTTATCGAAGGGATATCGACATTCCTTCCGGATGGATGAATCGGGATATTTTTCTCCATGTTGGTGGGGCAAAATCGGGAATGTATGTATATATCAATGGGAAGGAAGTGGGTTATAGCGAAGATTCCAAAAATCCTGCGGAGTTTCTTATCAACGATTATGTAAAACCCGGGAAAAACACGTTGGTTCTAAAAATATTCCGCTGGTCAACAGGTTCCTATCTCGAATGTCAGGATTTTTGGCGTATAAGTGGTATAGAACGTGATGTGTATCTTTGGGCACAACCAAAAATTCGCGTTCGCGATTTTGCCGTGACATCCAATTTGGATGATACCTATAAAAACGGTCTTTTTGGGTTGAAGACCCAAATCGAAAATAATACAGAAGGGAAGGCCGATATCGAAATACGATACGAATTAGTAGACGTAAACAATCAGGTCATTGCATCCGATGTGCAAACGATATCGTTGAGCAGCGGGAAAGAAATAACCGTCTCGTTTTCGAAACAAATCGATAATCCCCTGAAATGGACATCCGAAACCCCAAATCTTTATAAATTATTGATAACGACCCTACAGAATGGGAAGACGTTGGAAGTGATTCCTTTCTCCGTTGGATTTCGCCGTATCGAAATTCTGCCCGTCCAAAGTATAAACGGCAGGACGGATTATTTATTGTTGGTCAACGGACAACCCATCAACTTGAAGGGAGTAAATATTCATGAAACAAATCCTGCAACCGGTCATTACGTACCCGAAGAATTGATGCGGAAAGATTTTTCGCTAATGAAGCAAAACAACATTAATACCGTCAGATTGAGTCATTATCCCCAAAGCCGGCGTTTCTACGAACTTTGCGATGAATACGGTTTGTACGTGTATGATGAAGCAAATATCGAATCGCACGGCATGTATTATGATCTTCGCAAAGGAGGCACATTGGGAAATAATCCCGAATGGTTGATACCGCATATGGACAGAATCAAGAATATGTTTGAAAGGAACAAAAACCATCCGTCGGTAACTTTTTGGTCTTTAGGAAATGAAGCCGGCAACGGGTATAATTTTTATAAGGCCTACCTGTGGATTAAGGAACAGGATAAAGACATTATGAATCGGCCGGTAAATTATGAACGAGCATTGTGGGAATGGAATACCGATATGTATGTTCCTCAATATCCCAGTGCGGCTTGGTTGGAAGAAATCGGTAGAAACGGAAGCGATCGCCCTGTTGTTCCTTCGGAATATTCGCATGCAATGGGTAACTCCAATGGCAATCTCGATTTGCAATGGCAGGCTATTTATAAATGGCCGAATTTGCAAGGCGGCTATATTTGGGATTGGGTTGACCAAGGAATGGATGCTGTTGATTCCACGGGAACTCATTATTGGAAATATGGAGGAGATTATGGAGAAAATATGCCGAGCGATGGCAATTTTCTTTGCAATGGCATCGTAAACCCCGACCGAACCCCACATCCGGCTATGGCGGAAGTGAAATACGTTCATCAGGATTTTTCTTTTGATGCCGTAGATGTGCAAAAGGGCTTGTTCCGAGTGAAAAATCGGCTGTTTTTCACCAATACGGATGATTACGATATCTATTACAACGTGACCGAAAACGGGAAAGCGATAGCAAAAGGGATAGTGGACGTTGAACTCGAACCACAGGAAACGAAAGAAATTGTATTCCGTTTGTCCGATGTGAAGGCAAAGTCCGGCAGGGAATATTTTGTGAATTTCAATGTGGTGTTGAAAAAAGAAAAACTGGGAGTTCCTGTAGGGCACGTTGTTGCTTGCGAACAGTTTAAGCTGCCTATCGGCATAGAAAAGGAACCATACACGGCACCATCGGCACCCAAATTGTCTTTTACTACATTGGAAGACCGCATAATCGTAAGTTCTAAAAAAGTAAATTTTGTTTTCGATAAAAAAATCGGCAGGGTAACCTCTTACCGAGTCGACGGGGAAGAGTTTTTCGATAAGGCTTTCGGTATTCAACCCAATTTTTGGAGAGGACCCACGGATAACGATTACGGGAATGCCATGCCGAGCCGATTGCATATATGGAAAGAGTCGAGCAAAAATTTTCATGTAACCGATGCCACAGTCGTTTACCAAGGAGAAAACGTAGTGCTGGAAACCACTTATCTGCTCGCCGCAGGCAATTTGTATATCGTAAAATATACCGTTTTCCCTGCGGGAATTGTGAAAGTTGACGTGGAATTTACTTCTATCGATATTCAAAAGGAAGAAAAAACAGCGGTTTCGGAAGCTACAAAAATGGCTACTTTTTCTCCCGAAGCAACCGCTGCCAGAAAAGCATCCTCGGAATTGACGGTTCCCCGGATTGGCGTTCGATTCAGGCTTCCTGTTCAAATGCATAAGGTTACCTATTTTGGGCGAGGACCGGGCGAAAATTATATCGACAGGGCTTCCGGTTCTAAAATTGGGTTGTATGAAACCACAGCGGAAGACATGTACTTTCCGTATGTACGTCCCCAAGAAAACGGGCATCGCACCGATACCTGGTGGGTGGCTTTGACAAACGGGAAAAAGGGATTGCTGGTTGTTGCGGATTCTACCATCGGATTCAATTCGTTGCGTAATAGTGTAGAAGATTTCGATTCGGAGGAAAACAAAAATCGGCCGTATCAATGGAACAATTTTTATCCCGATGAAGCGGATGACAAATCCAAGGAATTAAAACGAAACGGGTGGGATAGTCCGGAGAACAAAATGCCTCGTCATACCCATATCAACGATATCAAACCGTGTGATTACGTGGAAGTATGCCTCGATATGAAGCAACAGGGTGTTGCCGGATATAACAGTTGGGGCGCCCGTCCGCTTCAGGAGTACAGTATCCCCGCAAACAAAAACTACACATGGAGATTTACGTTGATACCTGTAAAAAATTCTTCCGATAGGGATAAGAAATCGGTGTTGAAGTATTGAAATTATTTAGTCACTATCATCTTATTAATCATGAGTTAAGGAAGTTTTTCATTCTCGAAAATTAATAAAAGAACTATGTTATAAAATTGGATGTAAAGTGTCTTTAAGGGTAATCAACCACATTTTTTTCTCGATTTGATTTTTTTATTCAAAAAAATATTACTTTTGTAGCGTCATTTCATCGAAAACGAACAAAATGAAACACTCAAGTTTTGCCTATTCTTTCTTTTTTTACTTTTACTTTAGCAAGTAAGAGCAGGATTTTATAGGCAAAAATGAAGAAAAAATACAAAACGTCATATTGAGTTCATAAAATCCTGTCGCCGATACGATGGGATTTTTTTTTAATATACATGGTGTAAGATATTTATGAAAAGAGTAGCAATTCAGGGTGGAACGGGTGCTTATCACGAAATCGCTGCCCGCCGTTATTTCGAAGGGGAAGAATTGGAAATTGTGGAATGCCTCACGTTTCGCGATATTTTCGAAGAAGCCAAAAAAGACCCCGCGCTTATTGGGATTATGGCCATCGAAAATACGATTGCAGGGAGTCTGCTTCCAAATCATGATCTGCTGAAGATGAGCGATCTGCAAATTGCGGGGGAATACAGGCTGCGTATTTCGCATACATTGGCTGCCCTTCCGGGACAATCGATAGCCGATGTGAGGGAAGTGATGTCGCATCCCATTGCACTGATGCAATGCGAAGATTACTTGGAAGGGCTTCCGCACGTCAAAATCGTAGAACATGAAGATACGGCTTTGGCGGCCAAAGAGATTCACGATCGTCAATTGCGTGGAGTAGCCGCCATTTGCAGCAGCCTGGCGGCAGAGATGTATGGACTTGAACCTCTCGCTACAGGTATCGAGACCAACAAGCGAAACTTCACTCGTTTCCTTATCCTCGCCCGACCCGAAATGTTGCCCGAAGTGCAAAAAGACAATCATATCAATAAGTCGTCGCTCGTTTTTGTGCTTCCGCACAAAGAAGGAAGTCTTTCGCAAGTGTTATCCGTGCTTTCGTTTTACGGAATCAATCTCACCCGCATTCAATCGCTCCCCATCATCGGGCGCGAGTGGGAGTATCAGTTTTATATCGATCTCACCTTTTCCGATTACGATCGTTATCGTCAGTCACTCGATGCAATCATGCCGCTTATTGGCGATCTGAAAGTGTTGGGCGAATATCGGGAAGCAAAATATAATATGAACAATAACACAGATTATGAACATGTCGAAGCGAATAGAACCGTCTGAAAACGTAAAAAAAATATCGGAATACTATTTTTCCGTGAAATTGGCCGAAGTGGCACAGATGAATGCCCAAGGTATGGATGTCATCAACTTGGCCGTAGGAAGTCCCGATCAGCCACCATCTGAAGCCACCATTGAAGCGCTGTGCGAAAGCGCCCGTCAACCCGATGCGCACGGATATCAGCCCTATAACGGGCTTCCGGCACTGCGTCAAGCTTTTGCCGATTGGTACAGGCGCTATTTTCATGTCGATCTTACAACGGACGAAATACTGCCCCTGATCGGTTCCAAAGAAGGCATTCTGCACATTTCGCTCACGTTTCTCAATCCGGGTGACGGCGTGCTGGTGCCAAATCCCGGTTATCCTACTTACACTTCGGTATCTGAACTGGTGGGTGCGAATGTCATTCATTATGATTTGATGGAAAACAATCATTGGCAGCCCGATTTTGATGCGCTCGAACGGTTGGACCTTTCGAATGTTAAACTCATGTGGGTCAACTATCCCAATATGCCTACCGGTGCAAGTGCATCGCCACAACTTTTCGAAAAACTTGTTGCTTTCGGCAAAAAACATCAAATCGTCATTTGTCACGACAATCCTTACAGTTTTATCCTCAACGAACATCCCGAAAGTATTTTATCTGCCGACGGTGCAAAAGATATTTGTATCGAACTCAATTCGATGAGTAAGTCACACAATATGCCCGGTTGGCGTATGGGAATGCTTGCATCGAATCCGCAATTCGTGAAATGGATTTTGCGCGAAAAAAGCAATATCGACAATGGACAGTTCAAACCCATGCAGGTGGCCACTATTGCCGCTCTTGGAAATCCCCCCGAATGGTATGTGCGGATGAACAAGCTTTATGCTGAACGGCGTGTAGTGGCCGAACGCATTATGGATTTGCTCGGCTGCACATACGATAAAAATCAGGTTGGTCTTTTTCTTTGGGCAAAAATGAACGATAACGAAGCCGGCAGCGAACAGTTGATAAACGAAATTTTGCGTAATGCTCACGTTTTTATTACGCCGGGATTTATTTTCGGAAGCAATGGCAGTCGATATATCCGCATTTCACTTGGAGTTTCCAAAGAAAGAATGGAAGAGGCTTATCGTCGAATCGAAACTTATCTCAACAAAAAAGACAAATAAAACGGAAAAAGATATGGAATTTTCATCAATTTTATTGCCCGGTATCGAGGACAAACGTCCGTTTGTGATATCGGGGCCATGTAGCGCCGAAACGGAGGAACAAGTAATGGCAACGGCCATCGATTTGGCAAATCTGGGTATAAAGGTTTTTCGGGCAGGTGTTTGGAAACCACGCACCAAACCGGGTGGCTTCGAGGGCGTTGGGAGTCCTGCTCTGAAATGGCTTCAGCGCGTGAAACGCGAAACCGGAATGTACACTGCCGTTGAAGTGGCTACCGAAAAACATGTGTACGAGGCATTGAAATATGGCGTTGATATGCTTTGGATCGGTGCTCGAACAACTGCCAATCCGTTTGCGGTGCAGGAAATTGCCGATACGTTGCGTGGAACCGACATCCCGGTTCTGATTAAGAATCCCGTAAATCCCGATTTGGAGCTTTGGATTGGTGCGCTGGAACGACTGTATAACGTCGGTATTACTCGGTTGGGTGCTATTCATCGTGGGTTCAGCTCCTCGGATAAAAGCATATATCGAAATATGCCTCAATGGCATATTCCCATCGAGTTGCAGCGACGTTTTCCCGAATTACCTATCATTTGCGATCCAAGCCACATGGGCGGACGTCGCGATATGATTTTCAAGCTGAGTCAACAGGCAATGGATTTGAATTTTTACGGACTGATCATCGAGTCGCATTGCACTCCTGATGAGGCCTGGAGCGATAAAGATCAACAAATTACGCCAAAAACGCTCGCGGAAATTCTGAGTTCGTTGGTAATTCGTGAAAAAGGACAAACGACGGAAGATCTTTCGGCTTTGCGCCAGCAAATAGATGAGATCGATAATCAGATGCTTGAGTTGTTATCGAAACGTATGCGTGTTTCGCGCGAAATCGGGCAGTATAAACTCGAGCATGATATGGCGGTTTTGCAGACACGCCGTTATGACGATATTCTGACCGATCGTGCCCGTCAGGCTTCCCGTCTTGGAATGTCGGAGGAGTTTGTTGTCAAAATTCTGGAAGCTACGCACGAGGAATCGGTGCGTCAACAGCTCGAAATCATGGAAAAGGCAGGAAAAAACAATCGTTGAGACAGAGTTCCCTTATTTTTTTAAATAGTTTGAAATGAAGATATTGATTCTTGGAGCCGGCAAAATGGGATCGTTTTTTGCCGATGTGCTCAGTTTCGATCACGAAGTCGCGATCCTCGATACCGATCCGCAGAAATTGCGCTTTACGTATAACACCGTCAGAATGTCCAATCCGGAAGAAGTTCGGGATTTCGCTCCTGAAATGGTGATTAATGCCGTAACGCTGAAATATACACTCGATGCGTTTCATAATATTCTGCCGTATATATCCGATGCATGCATCCTGAGCGATATTGCTTCCGTGAAAACCGGGCTGGATGCGTTTTATAGCGATTCGAAACATCCTTTTGTTTCTTCGCATCCCATGTTTGGCCCCACCTTCGCCAGCTTGGGCGATTTAAGTTCCGAAAATGCAATTATTATCAAGGAGTCGTCGCATTTGGGAAAGGTGTTTTTCAGAGATTTATATTCGAAACTGAAACTCAATATTTGCGAATATTCGTTTGATGAACACGACAAAACCATTGCCTATTCGCTTTCAATTCCGTTTGCCTCTACGCTGGTGTTTGCTTCGGTAATGAAGCATCAGGAAGCTCCCGGAACTACTTTCAAAAAACACATGAATATTGCTCGCGGATTGTTGTCGGAGGACGATTTTCTGTTAACCGAAATTCTGTTCAATCCCTACACGCCTGCACAATTGATGCAAATTCGCGAAAAACTGAAAGAATTGCTCGGCATTATCGAAGCGAAGGATAGCGAAAAAATGAAAGCTTTTCTTACGCAGGTAAGAAAAAATATAGAATAAAACATTCTGCTGCACAAGAATTTACTCGCGCGGAGTATCGGCATTTAACCGATATTCCATGCGAGAATGCGTTCCATTGCTTCGCGCGTCTTTTCGTGGGTGTTGAATGCTGTCAGGCGGAAAAATCCTTCACCGCAGGCACCGAATCCCTGTCCCGGAGTGCCCACGATATGGCATTCCGTAAGCAGCTGATCGAAAAATTGCCACGAATCGTCCGTATTTGGGCATTTCAGCCAGATATAGGGCGAATTTGTGCCTCCGAAAACAGTCCAGCCTTTTTGTGTGAGTGCCTCGCGAATGGTTTTCGCATTTTCCATGTAATAATCTACAAGTCCGCGAATTTCTTTTTTCCCTTCCGATGAATAGATAGCTTCGGCTGCGCGTTGAATCAGGTAGGCTGTGCCATTGAATTTGGTCGATTGACGGCGAAACCATAACCGGTTAAGTTTTATTTCGATGCCGTTGGACGACTTGACTTTCAGCGCTTCCGGAACAACCGTATAGCTGCACCGCACGCCGGTAAACCCGGCGTTTTTTGAATAGGATCGAAACTCGATGGCGCACATTCGGGCACCTTCTATTTCGTAGATGCTGTGCGGAATGTCCTTTTCGGTAATATAGGCTTCGTATGCGGCATCGAAAAGAATAAGGCTTTGATTTTCCAAAGCATAATCAACCCATCGTTTCAGCTCTTCTTTTTTCATTACCGTTCCGGTCGGATTGTTGGGATAGCAAAGGTAGATCACGTCCACTTTTTCGGAAGGCAATTGGGGTAAAAAATCATTTTCGGCTGTGCAGGGAAGCATGATAAGTTGATCACGATCAGCCAGATTCATCAGATTGGTATCCACATACACGGGATATACCGGATCGGTAACCGCCACCTTGTTGTTTCGCCCCAAGATATCGACAATGTTTCCCACGTCGCTTTTCGCACCGTCGCTCACAAAAATTTCGCAAGGAGAGATGTCGATTCCGAATGCCTTAAAATCGTTCTCGGCAATGGCATCCAGCAAAAAATCGTAGCCCTGTTCCGGTCCGTAACCGCGGAATGTTTCTTTTATGGCCATTTCGTCCACTGCCTTGTGCATGGCCGAAATTACCGATGGGGTGAGGGGTTGGGTCACGTCGCCTATGCCAAGGCGAATGATGTTGGCATCGGGATGAGTTGCCGTAAATTGTGCAACTTTTTTGGATATGGTACTGAAAAGATAGCTTTCGTTCAGCAGTAAAAAATTCTCGTTGACGGAAAACATAAATTCTGAGTTGATTCTTTTTGTTAAATTTCTCCTTCGAATACGAAATGTGCATCGCCCGTCAAATAGACCTGATTGTTGCTTTGATCCCATTTAATTTGGAGGTCGCCTCCTTTCAACCTGACCGTAACCTTGTTGTTACAACGATTGTTGATGACGCCGGCTACGGTTGCCGCGCAAGCGCCTGTTCCACAGGCAAGCGTCTCGCCACTTCCGCGCTCCCAAACACGCATTTTCAGCGTATCACGGTCGATGATTTCGATAAATTCCACGTTTGTGCGTTCGGGGAAGATGGGATGATTTTCGATTTTCGGGCCGATTTCCTCTATTTTCATGCCATCGATGCCTGTCGTGAAAATTACGGCATGGGGATTTCCCATGGATACACACGTTATCCGATAGGTATCTCCATCGATGGTCAGCGGCTGATCGATTACTTCCGGCAATGCCGAAACTACCGGAATGCGGGCGGACTCGGTAGTTGCCGATCCCATATTTACGCGGACGGTTTTCACCGTGTCGGTTTCGGGATCGATGTGCAACTGCAAATGCTTGATTCCGGATTTTGTGCTCAGTGCGATTTCTTTTTTACGTGTCATATGTTTGTCGTACAGATATTTGCCTACGCATCGCGAAGCGTTTCCGCACATTTGGGCTTCGCTGCCGTCGGCATTGAACATGCGCATCGAGAAATCGCCCGTGTCGGATGGGCCGATGAGCACAATTCCGTCCCCACCAATGCCGAAATGTCTGTCGCTTAACTGTATGGCGAGCGAAGAGGGATCGCTTATTTGTTCTTCGAACAGGTTGAAGTAGATGTAATCGTTGCCTGTCCCTTGCATTTTGGTGAATTTCATCCTGAATTGATAACTTTTTTCTTTTTTAGATGCAAAAGTAATGCTTTTCGTTTTGTTTTGTACTGAACAACAGAAAAAATGAAATATCGACAAGAACGGCGAAAGCTCTGTGAATAACTTAGATCCGGCTATTAAACAATTGTTCCTTGAAAAAAAATTGTATTTTTTAAAACCGAATGAATTTTTATTACGAAATTTGCCTCACAAAAAAGCTGCATTGATAATTCTAATTCAGCATATGAATTAAAAGAATTTAAAAAAGATGAGTAAAAGTGTTTTAATCGATTTGTCGGCTTTAAGGGATTTATATTGTGGATTAGGTCAGGTGGCTTTGTCCTACGGCAGGTATTTCGAAAAAAACTATAGAAAAGCAAATTCGGCATATTCATTAACATTGCTCGTGCCGGACAAAATGATTGGAAAATTTGGCAATGAGGTGAGTTATTTATCCAGTTCAAGAAAACTTACACGTAAATTCCAATTTTTATTGCCAAAATTTGATGTATGGCATTCCATCCATCAATCAACTCGATTTAAACCTCAGCACTCTGAAACAAAATACATTCTTACGATACATGACTTAAATTACCTTTACGAAAAAAAAGGGCTTAATCGTCTGAGTAAGCATTGGAAGCTTCAACAAAAAATAAATAGGGCTGACGAAATTGTATGTATTTCAAAGTTTGCAAAAGCTGAAGTTGAGGAACACACAAAGTTAAAGGGGAAAAAGTGTCACGTAATATACAACCATGTCGAACCCTTACATAAGAGCAAATCCATTGAACCTGAGATAGAAATAAAAAATCCTTTCTTTTTCTCCATTGGTGTGATACAGAGGAAAAAGAATTTTCATGTCTTACTTGACTTGATGAAACTTTATCCTGACAAACATTTATACATTGCCGGGAAAGAAGCGAAAAAAGCAAAAAAAAATGAATACGCCGAAATGATTAAGAGCAGAATAGTAAACGAAAATATTACCAATGTCACTCTTCTTGGAGGAATTTCACACGAAGAAAAAATATGGATGTATGAAAATTGTGAAGCATTTCTGTACCCTTCTTTATTTGAGGGATTTGGGCTTCCTGTAATTGAGGCAATGCAATTTGGAAAGGCCGTATTTTGTTCGCAAGAAACAAGTTTGAAAGAAATTGGCGGTGAGCATGCGTTCTTTTGGGATAATTTCGAGGCTGAAACAATGAAGTTATTAATAGATAATCATTTAGAGGCATTTTACAACAACAAAGAGAAGGTTCAAAAGGAAATAGAATATGCAATGTCCTTTACATCCGACAGCCATTTTAAACAATACGAAAAACTGTACGAAACAATTTAATTTTAGTTTGTTTGGTTCGATGCTTCAAAGTTCTCAAAACAGATGAAATGAGAAGAAATATCGCTTTTATTGTTCAACGATACGGAAATGAAATCAATGGAGGTGCAGAAGTTCATTGTCGCCAATTGGCGGAGAGACTATCGGCAACAAATCAAGTTGAGGTATTAACAACCTGTGCCATTGATTATCATACTTGGAGGCCAGAATTGCCGGAAGGCGAAACTTTTGTAAATGGGATTAAGGTTATTCGTTTCGCGAGCAAAGAAAGAAATAAAAAATTAGCAAGAAAAAGCGGATATGCACTGAGTTCTCCTACCTATCTTATCAAACACGGTCGATTGTTATCGTTGGCACGCTCAATTATGCCAAAGTGGAAAAACGGTGAAATCTGGCTGAAAGCTCAAGGTCCCTATTGTGAGGATTTGATTACTTATCTTGAAAAAAATCACAAGAAATATGATGTTTTGATTTTTATGACCTATTTGTATTATCCCACTGCAGTCGGGATAAGAGTTGCACCTCAGAAAAGCATTTTAATTCCTACGGCGCATGATGAAAGACCAATTTATTTTTTCCCGTACAAACAGGTTTTCAATTTGCCGGCATTCATAATGTATAATTCAAAAACTGAAAAAACATTTGTTGAAACTCATTTTCATAATCAAAATATCCCTAACGAAATTGCGGGAGTCGGAATTGAACCTCCGGATCCTAAGATTAATTTTCCGAAAGAAAGATTCGGTATTACCGGAGATTATATACTTTTCGTAGGACGTATAGCATCGGAGAAAGTTGTAAATTTATTTGAGGACTTTATTGAATACAAAAAAAAATATCCTTCAAATCTTAAACTGATTTTGATAGGGCAAGCATTCATCGAAATTCCTCAACACTCGGATATTATTTATCTTGGGTTTGTTTCTGATGATATGAAAAATAGTGCTATGAAATCAGCTTTAATGCTTGTTTTGCCATCTCATTTTGAAAGTCTGTCAATGGTTGTTTTAGAAAGTTTATATTTTAATACTCCTATTTTAGTCAATGGGCAATGTGAAATTTTAGTAGAACATTGCAAGCAAAGTGGAGCGGGTTTTTATTATAACAATAAAAATGAATTTGATGCTGCAATAGAGTTTGCAAGAGCGAATAATGATAAGTTGATTGAAATGGGTGTATCAGGAAAAAAGTATGTCATCGAAAACTATTCCTGGAATGCTGTTATAGAAAAATACCAGAAAGCTTTTGATATCATAACGCAAACATCTCCATATCAATAGAATTTCAATGAGGGCTAATAAACTCTTTGGGATTTTACTCATGACGATCGACAATAACGATGAAATTATCATACTATCTGACCAAAATGACATTACTGAAGAAGTGAAGTTTTTGATAAGTTTAAGTTATTATCAGAAAGAATATCCGATTAAACACATTTCTTATCCATTGGATGGAGATTTTGCCACATTTAAAAATAATCTAATTAATGTTAGTACAAAAAATATATATTTCAAATAGATGCGGATGAATTTCCCACTGAAACTTTACTCAAAAAGCTAAAAGCATTCTTCTATTTTCATCCCTTTGACGATTGTTTTTATGTTCCTCGAGTAAACACTGTTGATGAAATCAGAGATTCTTATATGAGACCACTTTAAAAAGTCCAAAACACCAGCAAATTATTTTGTAAGTGTATGATTATCAATTTGAAATTTTGATTATTTTCGATAGAGAAGACTTATTCAAGCAGACTCTTATAATAGAAAAATGGAACTGGCAAAATAAGGTTCACGAAAAATTAGTGAACTAATGATCGAAGAAAAACTCCCTTGTAAAAATGAAGATACTTGACTCTATCATTCTAAAACCATCAATCGATAAGAAAAGCGAGATAGTTTTTATGAAAGCATCATTCAAAAATCCGATTAAATTGATTCTAATCGCCAAATAGAGTTTTGGATGAAAAATCTGTTTTATCTTTGTAACTGACAAATCAGTCAACAAATTTATTGTCAATCATTTCTTTTTATTTTGATGAGAAAAAGTACTACAATGTCAGAAAAAAAGCAAATTATCGTATCACTTACATCTTTTCCTGCAGCTATACCGTTTGCTCTACAAGCTATTCGTTCTATTTTGAAAGGAACTGTTTTACCCGACAAAGTAATACTTTATCTCACGGCTTCACAATTTCCTGATGGCAAAATTCCTTTTGAACTCATAGAATTAAAAGAAAACAAGTTATTTGAAGTTCGATTTTACCAGGAAAACATTCGTTCTTACACCAAATTAATTCCGGCTCTAAAAGATTTTCCAAACGATATCATTGTTACCATTGACGATGATATATTATACGACAAAAATATGTTGAGAGGATTGCTTCATCTACACAATCGATATCCGGAAGCAATTGTTGGGCATCGCGTAAGGGAATATAAACCGAATGCCCCGTATCGTTCTTGGAAGAGGTATAAGGAGCACCGTTATTTATTGAAAAGTTTGAAGCCGAAATTTACAAATATTCAAACAGGTGTTGGCGGAGTTTTATATCCTCCCAACTCACTCGACACGACTATGCTCGATTCGAAAATTTTTATGGAAATGGCTCCTACTGTTGACGACATTTGGTTTTGGGCTGCAGCTGTGGCGAAAGGAACGAAAATAGCTCCCGTTCCTTTCGGTTACTATAAACTTAACGAACTAAAAAAACCAAAAGAAATAAGTTTGTTCAACGTGAACGGGGATGCAAACAATGACGTAAATCGGATTGTTCTTGAAAAGATTCTTGAAAGGTATCCGAAAATTAAAGAAAATGTTGACAGTGAGATTAAATCGGTTAAAAATCCGATATCTTTATTCTGTAAAACATTTTTCTCTAAATTCTAAATAACGATGCAAAAAAAAGAACAGGTTATTGTATCTCTGACATCTTTCCCCGCTGCCATTCGGTACGCAGTCCAGGCGGTTAAATCTATTTTGGAAGGTACTGTATTGCCGGATAAAGTTGTGCTTTATCTGACATTTTCGCAGTTTGGTGAAAGCGGCATCCCTGAGGAACTGCATGAATTAGCCGAAAACAACCTTGTTTTTGAAATTAGAAATTACGATGACGATATCCGCTCTTATACAAAATTAGTCCCGGCATTGAATGATTTTCCCGATGCTGTGATTGTTACGATTGACGATGATGTGAGGTACGACAAAAATATGCTGCGTGTTTTGTTGCGTCTGCATGATAAATTTCCGGATGCGATATTGGCTCACCGGGCAAAAAGAATTAAATTAAACGCTCCATACCGTAAGTGGGGAAAATACAGATGGTATCATTTTGTTTTTAAGAGAATTCATTCAAGCTATAAGAACTTACAAACAGGAGTTGGGGGAGTGTTGTATCCGCCTCATTCGTTAAAAAAAGAGATGATTAATCCGGAACTCTTTAAAGCAATAGCTCCCACTACAGATGATATTTGGTTTTGGGCGGCTGCCGTTGCCAATGGAACTAAAATAATACCTGTTCCGTTTGGATATAATAAGCCGCGTGGCCTCAAAAAACCGAAAGTATTATCCTTAAAAACCACCAACTTTAAGTCCGGAATCGATTTGAATAGCGTGTCTCTAAAAAAAATTATAGAAAAGTATCCGGAAATATTACAGAAAATTGAATCGGAAAATTAACGCGACCATCGTCCAAAAAAATTGCAAAACCGAAAAATGAGCCATCTCTAATCTTTGATGTCATTCAGATCATATTGATAGAAATAATCAATATTTCGTTTTTTGAGCGTTCGGACTCTGCCTCTGGCTCGTTTACCCAAAAATTCTTCGTACGATTTTACGGCATAATGATTGATGCGAATGATATCCTGTTGAGGTTCTCGATCGCGAAAATTCTTTTTCACAATTTCTCCATGTGAATCGACTGTATATCCTGACATACGTGCTACTTCGTGGCTACCGATGAAACTAAAAACTCGTCGAGGATTGACAATGCTTTTCACATGGCGATTCAGTATATGATCAGGGCGCGAGTGATACTTAAATCTGTCCATCACATTTCCTTCCGTTTTTTCTTTTGCTCCTCCGCTTCCGTAAATCAACCAATTTATCTCAACTGCGGCGTATGATTCAAATTTTCTCAAAAAATCAGGAATACTCGGATCTTTTAGTGGCACGATAAATTCGTCTAAATCAATAAAAGCGATCCAATGAGAATCGGTACGATGTTTTTCCAAACAATCATCATAGGCCAAAAGTTGTGTTAGCTTTCCGGGAAAATAGATATACTCAACAAGGCCGGAATCTATATATGATTCAAGAACTTGTTTTGTATTATCTACGCTTTCGTTGTCATAGATATAGAATTTTTCAACGCCTAACTTTTTGTGCCATTCAATCCATTCTTGGAAATACGGACCTTCGTTTTTTGCTATCGCGCAAATAGCTAAATAATAGGTCGGCGTTGTTTTATCATTTTTCATCCTCCGTTTCAGTCGGATCGCACGAAAAGGGCCATAACGTAGAATTCCTCGCCATCTGTTCCGAACCATTTTGATTGGGATAAGTCCGGCAATGATTTCTGCCAATAACTTTTTTAAGCGTGGAGCTGCATTCATCAACCTAAAGATTTTAATTAAATTTCAAATTTTGATTTGTGAGGTAGAATATGTTCAAAAGCATTTTCAATATTTTTCATTACCTGATCGTAGTTTCGAATATGAATATTGTCATTCAAACAAATCAAAGAATATCGCTGTTCTTCAATAGCTTTTATTGCTTGTTTCGATTTCAACATCAGAGGAAACATTTTTGTATCCTGATAGGTATTGTATGGCTCAAAATTTCCCTTACATATTTGCCAGGTACGAAAAAGTTCCGGTGTCAGATCGTTTAATGCTCTGAATCTGTTCACCGATGTTTCAGTTAATTCTTTTCCTGCAACTGTCCAAACTTCTTCGAAAGTACGCTTTAAATAAGGCTGTGCATTATGAGGAGTGCGTAACGTTACAAATTTATTGTAAGGCTTTAGAATATAGTTCCAACGAGCTTTAGAACCGTATGATTTGTTGAACCATTTATCGTGAAACTGAGTCATCACTTCTTTTTTGTCAAAATGTTGGTTGATGATTCTGATGTTGTTTTGAATTCGTTTATACCATTGCGCCCAGCCTGGATTGTAAAGAAAAGCAGCAATGTCGCATGGCAAACCGTTTTTGAAAAATCGTTCCGGATTGATTGGTTGAATGATGTAAAAATCATCATTAAAATATACGAAATGGTCAGACAAGTCGGGTATTTTGTGCAAATAACGTTCGATGACAACAGAATTATAGGTTGGTAAGAATTCATTCGGTATAAAGTCTTTATGGGATACCAAATGAAGTTTGGGGTGATTTTCGTTCAACCAGTCGGGTTTTTGCCCGCTGGTTACAAAATGAATTTTGCGAACCCAAGGCGCAAATTTTTCCACACCTCTGAACCAATACTTCAGAAAACCGTAATCGCGAAAACGGGCTTCAGACACCTCGTTTTTCGTGTTGTCAATCTTGCCGGAATACTTTGCAAAATCGGCTTTCCACTGCGGATCGTTCATATCGACCCAAGTTATCACGAAATCGATCTCAGGGGAGAACGTTTGTTCCATTGTCAGTGCCTTTTTAGTCAATCCTTAAAAAATCCGTTATGAAGCGGATAGTTTATAAAATTTGGGGTGTCGGAAATCTTTTTTTCAGATGTCTGTTTTCTGCTCCTGCTGCGTTTGATAAAGCCCAATCGCCTGCTTTGGCTTCTTCCGAAGTTGTGATTTTTAAGTTCCATATCCGAATAGTAAATTTCCGACTCTTTCTCAAAATAATTCCGGCCTATCATGTTAGCCAACAAACCAATTCGTAGTTCATTTCGATAAAATTACCCGACAAGGGTCCAAATAATCCTGCTGTTTTTTCGGTGATTTCACGCTCATTCCTTCAGCATTTATACCGCAAAAGTACTCAATTCTAAAATGTAAACAAACGTGTTAGCGCTATTTTATTGATATCTAATCGAACAGGATTAATTTCAGGCACGTTGTTACTCCTTTTTCTTCCTCAAAAAGTTGCAGTAATTACTTCAAATTACGGTTTTTGTTTGCGTTATTTGTAACGAATCCACTTCATGATCTCCTTGATTGTTGGTTTTTTACCATACATCAGGATGCCTACGCGATAGATTTTTTTGCCCAACCGGGCTCCATAATACTCTATCCAATGCCTGAGGAAAAAAGCATCGTTTCGAGCCATGTTATGGCAGCTATTTTTTTTCATTTCGGATAAATTGCACAAAAATACAATGATATCGATTAATTTACAAACGTTGATTGTGTGTATTCGCCAAATGGGTAGTTTTTTATTGCTTGGATGAGATGAAAAATGAAGTAAGAATAATGGGAGTAATGCTTTTGGGTTATTTCAAGAAAGATATAGTTTTTATAATTGTAGAACAAGAACTATAACAACATGGATAAAAGTAAAAATTTCATCTGTAACCTGCCAACGATCGGCTATTTGATTGTCGGATAAATTATCGAAAAGAAATTGCCTATGAAAAACAATGTTTACGTAGTTTGTTCAGATAAGGCCGCCTTTTATATACCGCTTCGCACAGATTCGATTTTGTATGTAAAAGAATCAGCTCGATACCAGCCTATGTTGTATTCTATAGGCTTACCATTTATATCACTTACTGCTCTTTTTCGGATTAATATGGGAGCGCCGGTCTCAACTTCTAATTTCGATGCGATGAAATTGTTGGCAGGAGCTGCACTTATTTCTTCTCTCGACGTCTTTACAACGATATTATAGTCGTTTCTTAATATCTCATACAGAGGCCTGTTAAAATTCTCTCCCCCGGTTAATGGAATTTCAGGATTAAATTCAGAAACAAAATATACAAAAGGAAAGTTTATTTTGCCTCTGAGTCTTTCGATTCTGAGCACTTTTGTGTTTTCGGCGATTGAAAAAAATGATCTCGCTTCATCACTTGGTATTTGTCGACTAATATGTAATTCAAAATTCTCGATTTCTACGCCTAAGACTTTCATTTCCTGCGAAAAGCTTAACCAATTAGTCGCTTCACTATAGATATTCTTTTCGGCAACTCGTGTACCCACTCCCCTTTTTCGAATGATGAGTCCCTCGTTCACAAGAGTATTTATAGCCTGCCTCAGAGTATTTCTGGACATTTTCAATTGTTCAGACAATTCGACCTCATTGGGAAGTAGCTTGCCGTCCCTGAATTCTTCTTGTTCTATCAATTTCCTCAGATAGAATTCGGCTTGTTTGTGCAAAGGGATTTTATTATGTTTCACTTTTTTTTTCGGCAAAGAAATGAAAAATAAAAAAAAACTCAAAATTATTTTGGTGTATTTATTTTCTTTTATACATTTGTCGGGTCTAAATGTTCAAACAAATAGTGTAAATGTTCAATGAAATGTTCTTAGATGAGTCTCAATATGATAAATATCCTGCCACATCCATCGAAAATGGAATGTTAATCAAAGGGTGGGATAAAATTCTGCATAAACTCTCTTCGGAGATTCGTACCGGTATAATGTCTATTGATTGTTATACAGGAGTTTATTATGAGAAGCTTATCTCATATTTTAAGACAATTCCTCACGTTTTGTTTATAGATACCCTAAAGCTTTTTAAAACTCCAAGAGAGATTCATCAAATGACCGAAAACTTTGTTAAAGAAGATATTCTGTTCGGCTATTTAAGCAATCTTTCCATTAGTGATTATTTTGATGAGGAGAAAATATTTCATGTGCGCCATGATATTGAATCTGCAAAAAAAAATGGTCGAGTTATACTTTTTGGATATGGGAGTTCATTTGTTGCAGAAGCTGATATTTTGGTATATGCTGATATGCCACGTTGGGAAATACAACAAAGGATGCGAAGGAATGAAATTGATGGCTTAGGAATTGAAAATAAAAATGAAGCGTTTTCCCTCCAATATAAACGAGGCTATTTTAATGATTGGAGGGTATTAGATAAGCACAAAAAAACATTGTTCAACCACGTCGATTACTGGTTGGATAGCACTCAAGAAGAACCTAAGATTATCGATAAAAAAACATTTTTTAATGGCGTTGAAAAGACAATTCGAAAACCATTTAGAGTAGTTCCATTTTTTGATCCGGCTCCTTGGGGGGGGCAATGGATGAAGGAAGTCTGTAATCTTGACAAATCAGTAAGCAATTTTGGTTGGTGTTTTGATTGTGTTCCAGAAGAAAACAGTTTGTTATTTGAAATAAAGGGTGAAACATTTGAAATGCCATCGGTCAATCTGGTTTATTTGAAAAGCAAGGACTTGTTGGGTGAACCTGTTGAGGCACGATTTGGAGAGGATTTTCCTATTCGTTTTGATATTTTGGATACTATGGATGGTGGAAATTTAAGTCTTCAGGTTCATCCTACAATTCAATTTGCAAGAGATAACTTTGGCCTGCCATATACGCAAGACGAGAGTTACTATCTGATTGAAGCGAAAGAAGATGCAGGCGTATTTTTGGGATTGAAATCGGGAATAGATACTAAATCAATGATCAATGATCTTAAGAATGCCAATCAAGATTCGAAATTGAGTTTCGATGACGAAAAGTATATCAATCACATTCCTACAAAAAAGCATGATCATTTTCTGATTCCTGCCGGAACTATTCACTGTTCGGGAAAAAACTCAGTTGTGCTTGAAATCAGTGCGACACCTAATTTGTTCACTTTCAAATTATGGGATTGGAATCGTTTGGGACTTGATGGCAAACCTCGACCTATCAACATAGAAAGAGGAGAAAAGGTTATTCAATGGAACCGAGAGACCCACTATGTTATGACACAATTGGTTAACCAATTTAAAGAAGTCAGTTGTGGCAAAGGATGGGTAGAAGAAAGAACCGGTTTACATAAAACTCAGTTTATAGAAACAAGGAGACATATATTTACAGAGCGGGTTATACATACCACAAACGATTCGGTCAATGTTTTGAATCTGGTTGAAGGTTACGAAATAATTGTGGAAAGTCCGAATGAAAATTTTGAGCCCTTTGTAGTCCATTATGCCGAAACTTTTATTATACCTGCCTCAGTAAAGGAATATACTATTAGGCCGTATGGCAAATCAGAGGGAAAGAAGTGCATAACCATTAAAGCATACATCAGATTTTAAACAGGCATAAGATGAACGACGAAAAGGTGAAATCGGTTTGGGTCTCCAAAGTAGCTGTATTTTTCGGCTTCTTTATCATGGGGTTTGTGGATGTAGTGGGTATTGCTACCAATTACGTTAAGATCGATTTTGATTTGTCAAGTACACTTGCCAATACCATTCCCATGATGGTATTCTTATGGTTTGCCGTTTTTTCTATTCCGGCAGGTATCCTGATGGGTAGGATTGGCAAGAAAAAAACGGTTATGCTCTCTCTTTCCATCACCACCGTAGCAATGATCATACCGTTTATCAGTTACACTTTCCCTAAGGTTCTGACGGCCTTTGCCCTCCTTGGGATAAGCAATACGATCCTGCAAGTTTCACTTAACCCACTGGTAGCTGCTATGTTCACAAATGAGAAAACGGCAAGTGTACTGACTGCCGGGCAGTTTATCAAGTCCATCTCTTCACTGCTGGGACCAATTATTGCTGGAGTAGCCGCCAATTATTTCTCAGATTGGAAAATGACTTTCGTTATCTTTACCATCATCTCCCTATTTTCAGTGCTGCTGTTACTATTCTCAAAAATAGAAGAACATGAGGTCGAAAACAGACAAAGTACATTCAGAAGCGTATTGACTCTTTTGAAGGATAAATATATTTTGTATTGTTTTCTAAGCATTTTATTTATTGTTGGTCTGGATGTAGGGATAAATACTTCGGCACCTGAATTGCTTATGAAACGCACAGGATTGGATCTAAGTCGTGCAGGACTTGGCAGTAGTGTTTATTTTGCGGCTAAAACAATAGGAGCTTTCGTCGGAATTATTCTCCTACTAAAAATTAAACCGCTTTATTTTTTAAGATCTTCGCTAATTCTTGCTATTGGGGCTTTTGTCTTATTGATGTTTGTACAAAGTCTTTGGGGTCTCTTATCCCTTATATTTATTATTGGAATATCGTGCGCGAACGTTTTTTCAATCATTTTTTCATTTGCAATACAGAAAGATCAGCGACGATCCAATGAAATTTCGGCATTGATGATTATGGGGGTTTCGGGTGGTGCCATTATTTTACCTTTTCAAGGTTTAATAAACGATAACTTTGGTTTTTTTGCCGCCTTATCAGTGTTGCTTCTTTGCTTGATTATTAACTTATTAATTACCAATATTTTCAGTGAAAAAGACCGATAAAGATAGAAGTGTGTTGACTCTTGATGCAGGAGGTACGAATTTTGTATTTTCCGCTATGAAAAATAATAAAGAGATTATAGAGCCAATAAATATACCTACAGATCCAAACGATTTGGACAAATGCTTGAATCTAATCTGTACCGGGTTTAAAGAGGTTATAAAAAGAATCAACGACGAGCCGATGGCGATTAGTTTTGCGTTTCCCGGCCCTGCAGATTATGAACATGGTATTATTGGTGATCTCCCAAACTTCCCTGCTTTCAAAGGAGGGGTTGCCTTGGGCCCTTACTTACAAGAAAAATTTGGATTGCCCGTTTTTATCAATAATGATGGAAATCTGTTTGCATATGGGGAAGCACTCGCAGGAGCATTGCCCGAAATTAATAAACAATTGGAAGCCAATGGGAATCTTAAAAGATATCGCAATCTACTTGGTGTAACTATCGGAACAGGTTTTGGAGGTGGTGTGGTTATAGATAACAATCTTTTATTGGGAGATAACGGATGTGGAGGAGATCTTTGGTTGTCTGCAAACAAATTCGATAATTCACTCATCGCGGAGGAAGGGGTTAGTATTCGTGCGGTGAAACGTGAATATAGTGAATTATCCGGAGATAAGTCAAATTTTTCACCAAAGGAAATTTTCGAAATTGCTGAGGGAATAAAAGAAGGGAATAGGGAAGCAGCTATAAAAAGTTTTGAAAAACTTGGAGAAATCGCAGGTTTCACAATATCCGAATCGCTGAATATTGTGGATGGGATAGTTGTCATTGGTGGTGGAATAGCCAATGCACATAAATATATCCTCCCTGCAATGATCAAAGAAATGAACGGGGTCAGAAGGACCGTCAAAGGTGATATTTTCCCCAGATTACAATCAATTGTATACAACTTGGAAGATGAATCGGAAAAGGCTCTTTTCTTGAAGAATGAATCAAAAGTATTATCTATTCCCGAAAGTAAGAATAATGCAATATACTATGCTGTAAAAAAGATCGGCGTAACAATAAGTACGCTGGGAACAAGCAAAGCCATTGCAATCGGGGCCTATAATTTTGCTTTGAATCAGCTATCTTGAAACTTATGCTACTCAAAATCCAAATAGAGCTAATCATAGATCTGGAACCCCGATGTTAATCTGCAAGGAGAGTGTTTGTAAAATAAACATATAGAAACATTAATTCAAAAACAAAAACAATGAAAAACGTATGTAAAATTATTCTAAGTGTTTCATGTGTATTACTTATCTTCTTTTTTTCTTGTGAAAAAGATGAGAGTATTCATCATGATTCAAAAGTAATTCTGGATAAATTACTTTTTTCCGGCTATACGGGTGATACAATTAAAGCCACTGTAACTTTCGGTTCTCCCGCGATTAAGAAAATCGTGATAACAAAGTGGGTCAATGGAGAACAAATTTCGGATTATAGAATAGAAGTTTCTGTGAATAACATATCCGAAGTTTATGAATTCCAACAGGAAATTGCTGTGGGAGATGAAGAAGGAACCCTGATTTATACATTTAGTGGATATGATGAGGATAATAAGTTAATTGATGCTTCAGATTTAGCTGTTTCCGTAACCTTGACTGATTTTGGAAGACTATGTAAATTTGACTGGAAGTTAACCGAACAAACAACAAATGGTGAAAACACCACAAGCAGTGAAATGTTGGATAACGTTTACCGCCTTAATAATGATTTTAGCTGGGAATATGATTGGGGTGATCCTGCAGGAGCCGGTTGGGATGTTCTAAATCAATATTGTGCTTGGAAATATATAGGAACTGAGTTGAAAGCCGATTCAATTTATTTGATAAAATTTGGATTCTTGTCAACGACGCCTACAATTGATAAATATAAAGTACTGAAATTAGACGATACTTCCTTATGGATACAAACATTTATGGATTTATCGTGGCTTGGTGATCCATATACCGCTGAAACTCCTGTTGTTGAAAAATATGTTGCAATTCCCAAGTCGCCAGATTTTACGCCCTACAGAGGTGAAAATCCCGCAAATTACAGTTGGGCTCCTTGTACACCAGGTAATTACTAAATAATCAGAATTATGAGTAAACACATATTCACCATATTGATGTTCGTAGTGTACCACTTGGGCTTATTTGCTGGACCTGACAATATTGCACCTTTAGCCAAAGTAACGGCATCTTCCGAAAAAAACTCCGAATATTCTGTACAAAAAGCGGTTGACGGATTGATAGGTATCGAAAACAAAGGGGAATGGGCTTCGGCAAGCGGACAAACTCCTTGGGGAGCTATCGATTATCCTTGGATAAAATTAGAATGGGAAAAACCTCAAAATATCAATCGAATTATATTGTATGACAGACCGATACAACAAAGTCATATTGCTGGTGGGACATTGCATTTTAGCGATGGGACAACTATCTTCGTTAATCAGATACCTAACGACGGAACGGCAAAGGCAGTAAACTTTCCAAGCAAAAAAGTAACCTGGGTAAAATTTGAAACGACCGACGGCGACGGGTGGAATATCGGACTCTCCGAAATTGAGGTGTATCCTGCACCGGAAGATTATACCGATTATGTTTCAAAAGTGGATCCCTATGTGGAGTCGGCTCGTGGTCGCTATTTCTTTTTTGTAACAGGAAGCCGCCCGTTTGGTATGATCAGTGCTGCGCCATTAACGCGTAACAAAAACCAATACGGCGGTGGATATAACTATAATTCACTCGAAATACTCGGATTTCCCCAGATACACTGCTGGATGTTATCTGGAATCAGTCTGATGCCGACTACCGGTAATATAAATCCTGTATTGGGTGAGCAACACTGGAAATCTACCTTTTCACATGATGGTGAAATTGTGCAACCCGGATATCATCGGGTATTTTTACAGGATCATGGCATTTGGGTAGAACAAACCACAACCGACAGAGTAAGTTACTATAAGCTTCGTTATACGAAAGACAATACTTCGAATTTACTGCTCAATTTAGGTGGATATTTGGGAAACACAACAATGAACGATTGCCGTGTTACTAAAGTAAATAATACCGAAATTGAAGGTTCTGTTAATACTACCGGACGTTTTTGGGGTGGTCCTGATAATGTAAGGATATTCTTTGTAATGAAATTCGATAAACCATTTCAGCAATTAGATGCATGGGATGATAAAGAAATTCTGAAAAATGTAAGTTCACATCAGGGTGTGAAACAAAAAACTGCCCGAAACACAGGTCAAAGCTATTATGATGCCCCAACCTGTGGCGTAAGCGCTATATATGATGTAAAGGCCGGTGATGAAATTCAGGTAAAATTTGCCATTTCTTACACAAGCATAGAGAATGCCCGCAAAAACATGGAAAGCGATCGGTTCGGGTGGGATTTCGACGCCGTTAAAGCCGATTCACGGCAAGAATGGAATGATTGGCTGGGACGTATTGACGTAAAAGGGGGTACGCACAAACAACAAATTAAATTTTATACCGATTTATGGCACGTATTGCTTGGAAGGCATAAACTGGATGATGCTTCTGGCGATTATCCCGATTATACGCAAGGTCAGCGGATCGGAAATGCAACCGTCAATGCCAAGTTAATTGTGCGTACACTTCCTAAAAATCCTGATGGTACAGTTCGTTTCCATATGTATAACTCCGACGCCTTCTGGTTAACCCAATGGAATTTGAATGTACTTTGGGGATTGGCGTGGCCGGAAGTGTTGGATGATTTTGCCGCCTGTCTTGTCCAGTATGCCGATAACGGCGGATTGCTACCACGAGGACCCAATGCTGGCGGATATTCGTATATTATGACAAGTTGTCCGGCAACTAATTTAATCACCAGTGCTTATCAAAAGAATATGCTGACCAAGACAACACCTGAAAAGGCATACGAAGCAATGGTCCGGAATCATAAGCCGGGAGGTATGATTGGTCCCGAAAAAGAAATAAACTTCTATATAAAAAATGGCTATTATCCTGGTAATGCCGGTATCACTATTGAAGCTGCATTCCAGGATTGGGCACTGTCTCAAATGGCTGCTAAAATGGGTAAAAGTAAAGATGCGGACTATTATCTGAAACGCTCTCGTGGTTGGACAAAATTATACAATACCGAGCAGAAATTACTTTTTCCAAAAGATGAACGTGGAGAGTGGGTAACATTGGACCCTTTAAGTAATAAAGGATGGGTTGAAGCCAATGCCTGGCAGGCAACTTGGGGAGTATCGCACGATATTCCCGGATTAGCGGAATTGATAGGAGGAAATGACCAGCTATGTGAAAAGTTGAATTATGCTTTTGAGCAGTCTGAAAAAGATGATTTTGTATTCGGATACGGTAATGGATATGTGAGCTATGCCAATCAGCCCGGATGTTCAAATGCGCATGTATTCAATCTGGCAGGCCAACCGTGGCTTTCCCAATATTGGGTCAGAAAAGTCGGGACACAGGCTTATGGTGCAATTACTCCTGACCGAGGATATGGCGGACATGATGAAGATCAAGGTCAAATGGGTGGCGTAAGCGCTTTGATGGCATTGGGACTGTTCAGTGTGCAAGGAACTTGCTCTCAGACTCCTTCGTATGAAATTACAAGTCCTGTATTTGACGAAATCACAATTAAACTTAATCCTACATACTATGAAGGGAATGAGTTTAAGATCAGGGCATATAACAATTCAAAAAAGAACTGTTTCATCCGGAAAACTCAACTAAACGGGAAAGATTACAACAGGTACTGGATTGATCATAAGGATTTTGGAGCCGGAGGATGTTTGGAAATCTGGCTTGACTCTGAACCAAACAAAAACTGGGGAACGATAAAATAGTTTTTAATTTAGTATTTATTTAATAATGATGCACATGAAACTCTTAAAATTTTGCTGTTTATTATTATTCCTTTGCTCATGGAATAATTTATACTCACAGCACAAAAATTATTTAGGTATTGTAACTGGAGATGATGGCCTGCCGCTTATCGGAGTAACTGTTTTGGTGAAAAATACCACTATCGGAACCGTGACTGATGTCGATGGAAAATTCACAATAGAGGCGCAGCCTGGAGATTATCTTGTCTTCTCGTATGTAGGCTATGAAACCGTCGAGAAACATTTGACTAATGATGAATACATTACAATATTAATGGACGAGCAATCCATTTATTTGGATGAAATGGTTGTCGTGGGTTATGGTCAGATGAAAAAAAGCGATCTGACGGCCGCCATAGCTTCTGTGAAATCAGAAGATTTAATAAAAACCTCAATCACTTCTATCGATCAGGGACTGCAAGGCCGTGCGGCGGGCGTAGTTGTTACCAATATTTCTGGCCAACCTGGTGCCGGGACGTCTATCCGTATTCGTGGAACTAGTTCCGTGATGGGGACTAACGAGCCGTTATACGTAATTGACGGAATACCTGTAATTAATGGTGGCGCCAGTTCAGGGGTAATGAGTACCCCTCCCTTAAATCCCATGGCGTTGATGAATCCGAACGATGTAGAATCAATCGAAGTATTGAAAGACGCCTCTGCTACGGCTATTTATGGAGCGCGAGGAGCAAATGGTGTAATTTTGGTAACAACTAAACGTGGAAGTAAAGGAAGGGTGAAAACCTCGGTAAATGCTTATTATGGATTACAGTCCATTGCAAAAAAGATTGATATGTTGAATGCCGAGCAATTGGCAATTTTGGGAAATGAAGCTACAGATAATGCCAATATCGACAGAAAGTTAATATTTGCCGATTTGAATAACCTGAGAAAACGAAGCACGGACTGGCAAAGTGAAATTTTCCGTATTGCCCCTATTCAAAATTATGAGTTGGCTTTCTCAGGAGGTAGTGACAAAACGGTTTATTTTCTATCAACCAATTTTTTCTCCCAAGATGGCATCATTCTCGGTTCTGATTATAACAAAGGAAGTCTCCGTATTAATTTGGATCAAGAATTAAGCAGCCGTCTAAAAATAGGAAATACAATGAATATTACCTATAGCCAGTCCAATGGAGTAGTAACCAATTATGAAAGTGCAATACCTTCCAGTATAACCTCCTGGGCATTGGAAATGAATCCAGGTTTACCCGTACGAAATCCGGATGGCACATATGTATATGAAAACAACTTATCGAAGCCGGCAGTGGGGAATCCTGTTCAGGATGCTAATACTTATGAACAGTTGAATAAAACACTAAGATTGACAGGGAACATGTATGCTGATTTGCTTATCGTTAAAGGGCTAAATTTCAAAACAAGTATTGGTATAGACTACTATAATGTAAAAGACCAGAGTTTTGCACCGGCTGATATCAAACGTGGAGAGGCTAGTGAAGGGATTGCAACCATAGGGCAGTCGGATGGTTATACATGGGTTTGGGAAAATACACTGAGTTACAATACCATATTTGCTGAAAAACATTCAGTAAATGCAGTTGCAGGCATCACTGCGCAACAATATGAGGGGACTCCCGTTTTTGTTTCCAGAGCGGGGATTGAAGATGGACGATTAGGCTACCATTCTATTCAGGAAGGAAGTAAAATTCAGCTGGCAAATACAGGTTATAGTTCATGGCAAATGCTGTCTTACTTAGGTCGTGTAAATTACGGATATGATAGTCGCTATTTGCTTACATTGACTGGCCGCATAGATGGTTCCTCTAAATTCGGGGCAAATAATAAATATGGTTTTTTCCCTTCTGCTGCTTTTGCTTGGCGCATTTCCGAAGAAGCTTTTATGAAGGAGCAAGCGACTATTGATAATCTAAAGTTACGTGTAAGCTATGGATTGGTAGGTAATGAGGGTATTTCACCTTATAGTTCCATGGGATTATTGCAAGGAACGGAAGCATATATTGGTACATCCCAAATCATAAAAGGCCAGGCCCCGTATACACTCGGAAATCAGGACCTGAAATGGGAAACAACTTCTCAGTTTAATGTGGGATTTGATATAGGTATCAACAAAGGTCGATATTCATTATCTGCAGATTATTACGTCAAAAAAACAAAAGATCTGTTATTGACTGTACCGACCGAATCGCATATCGGATATGATGTTGCAATGCAAAATATAGGAAATCTTGAAAACAATGGATTTGATTTGACCTTCAACGCCATTCCGGTAGATAACCGCAAATTCAAATGGGATTCGAACTTAACATTCGGGCTTAACCGGAATAAAGTAACTAATTTACCCGGTAATGAAAAAGGAATTTCAGGTATAAGTATTTTGGGAATTAATTATTGGACTAAAATTTTGGAAGGCAAAGCCATAGGAACCATCTATGGCTACAAAACGGATGGAATAGCTCAATTGGGTGAAGATTTATCTAAAATTGTTTATTTCCCGGGAAGAACAATTTCTTATGGCGACAGAAAGTACGTAAATAAAGAAGGAACAAGTAATGTCCTAAATGAAGATGATCTTTTTGAGTTGGGTAATGCCAATCCTGATTTTACTTATGGTTGGAATAATACTTTTTCATTGAATATAGGACAGAATAATGGCGTTGTCAATTTAAATGTATATTTGCAAGGTGTGCAAGGTAACTCGATCGCCAACTTCAATTTATTTGCACTTGAAAGTTTTGATGGTCAAAAGAATAACTCTGCAGCTGCATTAAAGCGTTGGACGCCGGATAATCCGACCAATGATTATCCAAGAGCAAATGCTCTTCCGATGTCAAGTGTATTTTCAGATCATCAGGTTGAAGACGGCTCATATTTGAGGATAAAGGATGTTACATTATCGTATGATTTTCCGGTGAATTTGACCAAAAAATTTAGTTGCAACACATTCCAAATTTACCTAAGCGCGAAAAATGTATATACATTTACAAAATATTCCGGATATGACCCGGAGGTAAGCCGCTTTGGCCAAAATAATTTGAGTATGGGCGCTGATTATGGCCCTTATCCAGTGCCGAGATTATATATGTTAGGACTTAAAATGAACTTTTAATGATTATCCCAATGAAAAAAACATGTTTTTATTTTTCAATTTGCATACTTTTAATAGGAGTGGTCTGGCTTTCTGCTTGTTCCGATTTCTTGGATGAAGAGGCGAAAGGAAGTCAAGTTGATAAGAATTATTACAAAACTGAAGCTGATGCTGTTGCCGCTACAGATGCTATTTATAGTTATCTTATTTCTGATGCGGATGCTTATAATTTGTGGAGTGATCATTTTGGCGGATTGTTTTACAATGATTTCTGGGAACTTCCCGAATTGATGTCCGATAATGCGGTTTCCAAACAATCTTCACCCGAGTATCAATCTATTAGCAAATTTCAAGTAGATGCATATAGCATTCGAGTTGCTTGCTTATGGCGCGATTTTTACACCACAATCAATGTTTGCAATACTGTCATTGCAAAAGTTCCAGCCATCAGTTTCACAGATGAGATCAAAAAAAATCAATTAATTGCCGAAGCTAAATTTTTCCGCGCATTGTGCTATTTCGAATTGACGCGTTTCTTTGGAGATGTACCCTTACATATTGTACCAACCGAAAGTGTTTCGGAAGCTCAGATTCCAAGGACACCAGTAGCCCAAATCTATCCTCTAATTCTGGAAGACTTGGATTTTGCTGAGAAAAATTTGAAATATGAGGAGCGTTTAGGGTATGGACGTCCTTATGCATTGTCTGCCACTGCTTTATTGGCGAGAGTATATTTAACATTGGGACAGAAAGAGAAGAATAACATATATCTGCAAAATGCAATTGAAAAGGCAGATGCAGTAATTCCGGTCTTTCCAATGGGTTCGTATGAAGATCTGTTTAAATTGGAAAACCGATTTAAAGGGGAACGGATATGGGAAGTTAATTTTAATGCTTCTTTAAGTCAGGGATGGAAAGGCAATCAATTTCTGGTACGTTTATTGCCAAAAATGGATACGGAGAAAGGTGGTCCTAATAATGCTCAAGGATGGGTTGCGGCAACTGATAATTTGTACAATGTTTTCGAGCCAGGAGACAAACGTCGAGACATAACACTTTTCAAATCTTTTACGTACTCTGATGGTTCTGTTGAATCGTTTGATGCACCTTATTTTTGCAAATATTGGGACAGAGTGGCTGAGCCCAAAGGAAATGAATCTGATGCAACATTTCCATATCTACGCACAGCGGAAATGTATTTGATAAAAGCGGAAGCTTTGAATGAAATCAATAAAAATCCTACTCAGGAGGCCAAAGACGCCTTGAATGCTGTTCGTAATCGCGCAGGTTTAGGAAATACTCCGGCAAATAATTACGCAGATTTCAAAAAAGCAGTTTTGGCCGAGAGACGTGCTGAATTTGCTATGGAGGGCCATCGTTGGCATGATCTTGTACGAATGTGTACCTTGGATGAAATGAAAGAACTGGTGGGAACGGCCAAGCCTGGCGTCATTCCAAGAGATGCCAATTATTTATTTCCTATTCCAAATAACGAGATAAATATTTCGAATGGAAGATTAACCCAAAATGAGGGGTATTAATTAACGGAATTCGAACAGGAGGTCTTCTCCTGTTCGAATTTTGCAATTATATAAATGAGTCCACTTTATAAAGTCCAAAATACCATAAAGTCGTTTTGTAAAGCGCTGATAGTCAATTTTAATTTGGCTTATTTTTCAATACACAGACTTTTTCAAGTAGGCTCATAAATCATTACACCCATGAAATTTCAATTACTTATATTAGCCGGTTTACTGTTTGTTTTCTCATGCCAACAATCTAACAAACAAGACCACAATCCATCAGATTCTCCTATTAATGAAAAGGCAGTTATTGATACACAAATGGTAAAAATTCTATTCCCTCCCGGAAAAGATATTCTTACAGGTGGTGATGGAGCCATATCCATTCAAATAGATAACACCAAAAGTTTCTGGCTGTGGGGTGATTCTTTTTTAGGTGAAGTTATCGATAACAGCAGGGCGGACTCATCTCCATTTATCATGGGAAATGTATGGCAACTACTGGATGGAGAATCTGTGAAAACCATAACCGGGGGCACCTCAATAAATCCTGAATCATTGCTGAAAACGGAAAATGTTGACGGAAATACGGCCATTCTTTGGCCGATGCATGGCTTTGTAAAGAACAATATTGTACATGTATTTATGTCCACTATCGTCCAAACAGGTAAGGGAACCTGGGACTTTTATTGGCATTCAACCATGTATTACCGGTTGAATCTTTCGAATTTATCAGTTATTGATAGACAAGAATGGTTGACAAGGGAACAGACCGATGCTCATTTCGGATTTGGAGTTACAGAATATAATGGATTTTATTATATATATGGTTCAAATCCACAGAAAAATTTCACTTCAACCTTACATGTAGCACGAGCTCGTTTGATAAATGATATGTTGCAAGATTGGGAGTATTTTGACGGCACGAACTGGGTGTATGACGCGAAAGAAAGCAAATCATTGCAGGGTATCGATATACCCATTTCGGAACAATTTAGCGTCTTTAGGCACAATAACAAATTCATATTGTTAACACAAGATAGATTTAATCCCGAAATTTATACTTTCAATTCCGATACCCCCGAAGGCCCATGGTCAAACAAAAAGCATATCTATACAATACCTGAGAGTGAAGATTCAACATTATTCACCTATAATGCAATGGCCCATCCCCAGTATATTTCGGATAATAAGCTATTAGTGAGCTACTGTGTAAATGCAAAAAATACATCTGACCTTTATAAAGATGCATCTATTTATAAACCACGTTTTATCCGGATACCAATGGAGTACATGTTTGATAATTAATTGTATAGTTTGTGTCTACTAAAAACGAAAGAAGTTCTTTATACTGCTGGCGTTGGTTTTATATATTACTTTTTTATCGATTTTTTTACTAAAATACAACCAAAAATTATTTGTAACGAATCCACTTCATGATCTCCTTGATTGTTGGTTTTTTACCATACATCAGGATGCCTACGCGATAGATTTTTGCAGCCAACATCGAAATAAGTAGGAAAGAGCCATACAAAATGACGATGGCAAGCAGATTCTGCCATAATGGGATGCCGAACGGAATGCGTACCATCATTACGATAGGCGATGTGAAAGGGATAAATGAGCACCAAAATGCCAACGGTCCGTCCGGATTGTTTACACTGTAGAATCCGGCATAAAAGGCGAATAACAGTAGGAGCGTGATGGGCACCATGAATTGCTGCGTGTCCTGCTCATTGTCAACCGACGAACCGATCGCTGCAAAGATGGATGCATAGAGCACGTATCCTCCGATGAAATATACGATGAAATTTACAAAGATTTCCAACCAATTGATACTTGCCAGCATCGTCATGATGGTTGTGGGATCGAAATCGCCACTCATCGCTGCTGCCTGTGCTGCCTGAATTTCCATACTTCCGTTTGAGTATCCCATAGCTATACTTCCAAAAGTCATCAGAATACCTATCATGATTCCCCAAATAAAAAGTTGGGTGAGTCCTACCAGCCCGATGGCGATGATTTTCCCGACAAGCAGATTGACCGGTTTTACGGATGAAATCATGACCTCTACGATTCGACTTCGTTTTTCTTCCATCACTGCCTGCATCACCATACTGCCATAGGTCATGATAAACATGTAGATGAGAAAGGTGAAGATCATTCCCACGATGGAGGCTACTGCCGTGGAGGTTTCGGATATGCTGCCGCTCTTGCTCCATTTGAGTGTGGATAGCGAAATATCGTCTTTCGATTCGACGATTTTTCTTACTTGGCTGATCGTTGCCTGATCTACATTGGCCGAAGCCGAAAGTTCTTCGAGACGCTGCTCGGTAACTTTTGCCGAAAGTGTTTTTTCGATGTACGATTGCAAGTCCATGGGCGCCTGTTTCTCCGAAATAAGCGAAACGGCTTTTGGGTTTTTGCTTAAGTCGTCCGTAATGGTGAGTATGGCGAAAAGCTCGTCTCCAAGTTGTTGCATGAGGCCCGATGTGTCATTTTGATGAATGAGCTCGAAATTGTATTCCTCGTTTGATTGGAATTCCGAAGCATATATTCCGGTATAATCCGCCACGGCGATTTTTTTCGTTCCCGAATCCTTCAGATTAGCAAGCCACAAGGGCAAAAGGGCTAATGCCACAAAGAGAAACGGCATCAAGATAGTCATCAGGATGAACGTTTTTTTTCGTACTCTGTCGGCATATTCTCTTTCGACGATGAGTTTAAGCGTATTCATAGGATATTGTTTTTTTGGGTTCTGTTTCTTTCACGGTTTGGATAAATACGTCGTTCATCGTGGGCAATTCTTCTTCGAATGAAACTACTTCGTAGCGGTTCATGACCATTTTTACGATTTCCGACATTTCGGTGTTTGATAGTGCCTGTAGCCGAACATCGAGATATTCGTGATATTTTTGTTTCGACAGGACGACAAATCGGGTATCAACCGGATCAAAATCGTCTGCTACCAGTCTGAATCTGAAGATATGTTGTTTGTAGGCATTGCAAATGGCATATACATTGCCATGCAAAACTACTCGGGATTTGTTGATCAGAGCAATATTGTCGCACAACTCTTCCACCGATTCCATATTGTGCGTCGAGAGAATAATGGTTTTCCCTTCGTCTTTCAATCGGAGCATTTCGTTTTTCACAATTTCGGCATTCAATGGGTCAAATCCGCTGAACGGCTCGTCGAAGATGAGCAAATCGGGATTGTGAATGACTGTCGATATGAATTGCACTTTTTGTTGCATTCCTTTCGAAAGTTCTTCCACTTTTCGGTTGTACCAGTCCATGATATCGAACCGGCGAAACCATGCTGTCAATTCGCGATGGGCTTCTTCTTTTGTCATGCCGCGAAGTTGAGCCAGATACAAGGCTTGTTCGCCCACTTTCATCTTTTTGTACAGGCCTCGCTCTTCGGGCAGGTAGCCGATTTTGTAAATGTCTTCTTCTTTCGAAGGCCGTCCTTCGATAAGCACTTCGCCGCTGTCGGGCGCCGTAATCCGGGTGATGATGCGAATGAGGGTAGTTTTGCCTGCGCCGTTTGGCCCAAGCAGGCCGAAGATGGTTCCTCGTGGCACTTCGATGCTCACTTTGTCGAGTGCAAGGTGTTCTGCATATTGCTTGACGATGTCGTGGGTTTCTAAATAAAACATGAGTTGACTTATTATGTTGTTGAGTGGATTGTTTGACGGTTGATGGGGCTAGTATTTTAAAACAATTCTTTCGCCAAGCAGTTTCGACAGTTCTTTTTTGATGGTTTGAAGTTCCTGCAGTTGAGTGATCAGCATAACGAGTTCGTCGGAGTCGGCCGATTGCATCGTTTTTTTTAAGTCTTTAATTTTTTCGAGGACATAGGCATATTTCAATTCGGTGGTAGCACGAGGAACCAGATTTTCGAGATCGTTTTTTTCGGCAAGACGCGAATCTTCACTATCTATTTCTTCGCCAATCGATTTTGCATGAATCTTGCTCAGGTGGTATTTGTCGCTGAGTAAATCGGCAGCTAAGCGGCCGATTTGCGGATTGGGATGTACGGAAAAATAGCGTGTACTGTCGAAATCTTCGTCGGCTGAATGTTCGCACACTTCTTCGAATATTTGTCTGTAAAGAGGATGGGTGAACGCGATGTGATCGCGTTCGAAGTCATACTTCACAAAATCGATGACGGACGGACCAATTTCTGTCGGAACTTTTTCCTCGGTGATTTCGCGACCGATTTTGCGTTTTTCGAGCTTATATCGAACGAACAACGGAGTTGTAGCGTACCTGATTATATATCGAATGATTTCACGTTCGAAACGGTCGTAAGGATTTTTGGCTGGCGAAGTCGCGATTGTTTCATCTTCAATTGCCGGCGCAATGGCCTCCGAAATGTCTGCTTGACGATTTTTTTCGGACGCTTCCTTGCGCTTGTCGTAATTGGCAATCCTGATTTTGTTGACCGCACCGATCAATACTTTTTCCGAAACTTCCAGTTGATGTGCACACTCCTGAATATATACCGAACGCTTGATGGCATCGGGAATTACCGAAATGCTTTGGACGATGTTCGATATCAGCCCGGCACGCTTGATGGGGTCGTCGCCAACTTCCCTGAGCAGCAGTTGCGTTTTGAAGCGGATGAAATCGGTTTCGTGTTCCGAAATGTATGTCTGAAAACTCTCGGCATTCTGTTTGCGTGCGAATGAGTCAGGGTCTTCGCCATCGGGCAGGAGCAGCACTTTTACGTTCATGCCGTCTTCGAGCAGCAGGTCGATGCCGCGCAAGGCGGCTTTGATGCCGGCTGCATCGCCATCGTAGAGCACGGTGATGTTCTCGGTAAAGCGATGAATCATTCGTATCTGACCGTGTGTGAGCGCCGTGCCCGAGGAGGCTACCACGTTTTCGATGCCTGCCTGGTGCATCGAAATCACATCGGTATAGCCTTCCACCAAAAAACATTTATCCTGTTTGACAATGGCGTTTTTGGCGAAATATATTCCGTAAAGTTCGTTGCTTTTGGAGTATATCTCGCTTTCGGGCGAGTTGACATATTTGCCGGTGTTTTCAACTTTTTTCAGGATTCTTCCGCCAAAGGCAACAACTTTTCCGGAAAGGGTATGTACGGGGAAAATCACTCTCCCCCGAAAACGATCGATGAGGGGACTCCCATTTTCGCCACCTGCCGAAAGGCCTGTTTTCAGCAGATAATCGCGCTTGTAACCGGCTTTTTGGGCTTCGGTCGAAAAAGCGTCGCGCTGCTCGAGGCTGTATCCGAGTTGAAATTTTTGGATAATGTCGTCCCTGAAGCCGCGTTCGCGAAAATAGGTCAGCCCGATGGCTTTCCCTTCAGGATGCTCGTGAAGCGTTTTCACGAAATAGTCGCGCGCATATTCGTTGAGGATAAACATGCTGTCGCGATCGTTTTGTGCCGCTTTTTCCTCGTCGGTAAGTTCTTTTTCTACTACTTCGATGTTGTATTTCCGGGCGAGATACTTCAGTGCTTCGTAATACGAGAGTTGTTCGTGCTTCATAATGAAGTGAACGGGCGATCCGCCTTCGCCGCAGGCAAAACATTTGCAAATGTTTTTGGACGGCGAAACGTAGAACGACGGCGTGCGATCGTCGTGAAAAGGACACAATCCTACGAAGTTGACGCCCCGCTTGCGAAGCGTAACGAAATCGGATACTACGTCCACTATTTGTGCGGCATCCTGTATGCGGGCTATGGTTATTTGGTCTATCATTTTTTTCGCCTTGCGAAATTACGGATTTATGTTGTTAATTTTGCATTTTCCATAAAATAAATTGTACTTTTGCGAGAAGCAATTCTAAGGCAACAAACTATCTAAAGCTACTATAAAATTTTGCAAAAATGGATACTATAAATTGGTCGGAATTATCATTCGGCTACATGAAAACCGATTACAACGTCCGGAGTTATTATCGCGACGGCAAATGGAGTGACCCTGAAATCGAATCGTCCGAAATGATCAGCCTGCACATGGCGGCTACGTGTCTGCACTACGGACAGGAAGCGTTTGAAGGTCTGAAAGCCTTCAAGGGAAAAGACGGGAAAGTGCGTATTTTCCGTATGCGCGACAATGCGCTGCGATTGCAATCGTCGTCTCGGGGAATCATGATGGCCGAAGTGCCCGTGGAGCTTTTCGAAGAGATGGTGCTGACTGCCGTGAAAAAGAATATGCGATTTGTTCCTCCTTATGAAAGCGGTGCCTCGCTTTACATTCGCCCGCTTCTGATCGGGACAAGTGCTCAGGTGGGTGTGAAGCCTTCCAAAGAATACATGTTCCTTATCTTCGTGACGCCCGTTGGTCCTTACTTCAAAGAAGGATTTCAGCCTACGCCGATGGTCATTATGCGCGAGTATGATCGTGCTGCACCGCTTGGTACAGGAACCTATAAGGTGGGCGGAAATTATGCAGCCAGTCTGGTTTCGGGCGAAAAAGCACATGAGATGGGCTATTCTGCAGTGATTTACCTCGATGCCAAAGAGAAAAAATATATCGATGAATGCGGCCCTGCCAATTTCTTCGGAATCAAAAACAATACGTACATCACACCCGAATCAACCTCTATTTTGCCTTCGATTACCAATAAAAGTTTGATGCAGCTTGCCGAAGATATGGGTATGAAAGTGGAGCGTCGCAGAGTGCCCGAAGAAGAGTTGGCTACTTTTGAAGAAGCCGGGGCTTGCGGAACAGCTGCCGTCATCAGTCCGATTTTGCGGATCGACGATATCAGCGAAAATAAAAGTTATTATTACTGCAAAGATGGCAAGGCAGGCCCGATTTCGGAAAAACTGTATCACAAACTTCGCGCCATCCAATATGGCGACGAACCCGACGTGCATGGATGGGTAACCGTGGTGGAATAAAACGAAAAGAAATCGCTTGACAGTCGGTTATTCGCCTAAAAATTTCAATAAGGGAGTCACGAACCGATCAAACGCTTCAATGTGAGGGAGGTGTCCGACATCGTCGAGTTCCACTAATTGTGCGTTGGGAATCTGTTGTTGCGTTTTCCTGCCCAATTCGTTGTACAACCCCATCGTGGGCTGAATTTCTTTCGGCGCGCGGTCTTTGCCGATAGCCGTTCGGTCTCGTGTCCCGATAATCAGCAGAGTGGGGGCTTTCACGTTTTTGAATTCATGCACAACAGGCTGCGTGAAGATCATATCGCTCGTAAGAGCCGCATTCCATGCGACAAGGGGATAATCGGGGTGCAAGGTCCAGCCGGCAAGCAGATTGAGCCAGCGGTCGTACTCGGGTTTCCAACGGTTATCGTAGTAAAACGTGAGTTGATATTTTTTGTAACTCTCGGCCGTGTTTTTTAATTCGTTTTGATAACCCTCGTCGATGGGTTGATATGCGGCCTGTGCTTGGTAATCTTCCAGCCCGATAGGGTTCACCAGAACCAATTTTTCCGTAGTTTCCGGGAATATCAACGCAAAACGCGTTGCGAGCATCCCTCCCATGGAATGTCCCAGCACGGAAACTTTTTTTAACCCGAGCTTATCGAGAAGGTTTTTCGTGTTGGTGGCTAACTGGTGAAAACTGTATTGATAGTGTTCGGGTTTGGTGGATTTACCAAAACCCACCTGATCGGGAACCACAACACGGTATCCCTTTTGAGCGAGCGCAGAGATGGTTTCTTGCCAGTACGCTCCATTGAAATTCTTGCCGTGCAAAAGAACAATATTCTTTCCGTTATAGTTTTCAGGCTTTACGTCCATGTACGCCATGCGCATGAGTTGATTCTGAGAGTGAAAGTCGTAAAAACTCACCGGATAAGGATATTCTACTGTGGAGAGGTCTTTGTCTAAAGGAATGAGGTTGTTCTGACCAAAAAGGTAACATCCCGATAGGGTTGTCGCTGCGATGAATGTTAATAGAATTGTTTTCATTATGTTTATTTATTGCCATTCTTTATAGGGATGTATCGAAAGGTAGGAATTGTAGTAGCGAACATTGCCGGTAACTTCTTCCCCAAGCCATTCGGGACGTTCGAAAGGTTCGTCTTCCTGCCGAAGCTCAACTTCGGCAATGACCAGTCCTTCATTTGAACCATAAAATTCATCTACTTCAAAAATGTGATTGCCCGCGCCCACCAGATAGCGGGTTTTGTCGATAATGCAATCGCAGCATAAGCGGAGCATTTCTTCCGCATCGTCCACGGGAATTTCGTATTCCCACTCATGCCGTGTGATGCTTCCCTCTTTCGGAGCATTTTTGATGGTAATGAATGCTTCCCGGTCTTTCGTCCGAACCCTGACAATGGTTCCCGTAACGGAAAGATATCCCTGTTTGATTTTTATCTGCCGGAACGAATGGGATTTGAAGTCTCCTTTCACCAAAAACTTTCGCTCTATTTCGTAAGCCATTTTGTGGAATTTTTGATTTTCCAAAAGTAGCAAATATTGTTGCGAAAAATGAAAATGGTGTTGGAAAAATGCGGAAGTTTTTTTCGATACCGTTTTGAATCGTGTACGAATAAGTTATCGAATGTTTGATAATGTAAATTTATATTGAAATACTGGACCTGATTTCACTGGGGTTTCCGTCGTATTTGCTCCATACTTTCCTCGTACTTGCACCGTATCTGTTTTCTATTCAATAATGTTATAAATTGTTTCGGGATATTAATTATCGTTTTACGCGAATTGTTGTTTTTCCCCGATTTTATGCATCTTTGTAATTCAATCTTCAAAAAAACGGTTAATTAGCACAAACATTGTGGATTTCGTATTACATTTGTATTTGCAGTCGGTCGGTTTGTCGCTCCGAAATATTGTTCGGGGAGGAAAGTCCGGGCAACACAGGGCACCATACTTCCTAACGGGAAGCTGTTCGCGAGAGCAGATTAGCGTAACAGAAAACAACCGTTCCGGCTTGCCGGAATAAGGGTGAAAAGGTGAGGTAAGAGCTCACCGGATATCGCAGCAATGCGGTATGCCGTACGCATTATGGGTTGCAAGGCCGTGTATATCGGATAGATGTAGGGTTGCCCGCCCGATGCCGAGGGGTAGGCCGCTAAAGAGCGATGGCGACATCGTCTCGTAGATAAATGACAGACATCCCGACTTGTCGGGAGACAGAACCCGGCTTATAGACCGACTGCTTTTTTTGTCTGATGGCTAAGAAAAAGACTGATAATAAGGATCACAAGAATTACAAACCATCTCGGCTGACCAGATGGAGGGTTCAGTTGGAGGAATTTGCCGAATTTCTCACGCATGACATTTGGCGTGTAGATTCCAAAACGCTTTCCAAAAAAACCAGCATTTATTATAATACGGTCAAAACAGTGATCATGACTGTCCGAAATGTTTCCGAACTCGATTTGGGTTCGCGGGCAGCTTCTCTTACGTATCGTACGGTGCTTTCTATTGTGCCTTTTTTGGCCGTGCTCTTTGCTATTGCTCGAGGTTTTGGATTCGAGAACATCGTTCAGAGTGAAATTTTCAGTTATTTCGGATTATCAAAGTCTTCCGACTCTTCGTCGGTTGGTCAAGACACTTTGATGACCCAAATTCTGGAATCTATCAACAATTCGCTCGAATTTGCCAAGGGGAGTGGTGTTTTCGCCGGAGTCGGTGTGGTCTTACTGCTCTATACGGTATTTACTTTGTTTCAGGATATCGAAAAGAATTTCAACCGGATTTGGCAAGTTAAAAAAGGTCGTTCTATCCAACGTCGTGCGACAGATTACTTTGCTCTTATCCTGTTTATTCCGGTGATGATTATTCTTAATTATGGTATTTCATTGATTCTGAATTCTCCGGGCGACTATTTCGATTATTTTGTGGATTTCTTGAGCCCTCTCTTTGCTCGAATTATCAATATTCTTCCTTATTTTATTATTGTTCTGGTGCTTACGCTGCTTTATTTGTTTATGCCCAATACGCGTGTTAAATTCTTCAATGCGTTAATTGCGGCTCTCGTGGCAGGCACTGCATTGCAGGTTTTCCAGTTTCTGTATTTGAGCGGACAAATCTGGATTACAAAATACAATGCCATTTACGGTACATTTGCGGCAATACCGTTGTTGCTGTTGTGGATACAACTTTCGTGGTTTATCATTCTTATCGGCGTGGAATTGTCGTTTGCGGCTCAAAATGTGGGGAAATTTAATTTCGATAAGGAAACGCGCAATATCAGTCGTCGATATCGCGATTTCTTCACTTTACTGATCATGACCGAAATCGTGAAAAGTTTCATGGATGACAAACCGGCGCTCACCAACGATGAGATTTCGGAAGCCTGCAGCGTTCCTATCGGATTAACGAACAGGATTATAGACGATTTGCAGGATATGAAAATGATTTGTCCGACACCTTCCGAAAAAGAACCTAAAGTGATGGCATACGTGCCGGCTCTCGATATCAACCTGATTACGGTAAATTATTTGATGAAGAAAATCGATCAGTTCGGATCGGAAGATTTCCGCGTGGATAATAAAGTCGCGTTTTATAATGAGTGGAATGCCTTGATGGAAACCCGCAAGGGTTTCTACGAAAACAATCGAACGGTTTTACTCAAAGATTTGTAATCGTCTTTAGTGCTCGAAAAAATATGCGTAACTGTTGGGTAAATTGTATCGCAGTTTTTTGTCGAGCATTTTGGCATCTTCGCCACAGAAAACACTGAGTTTTTCCCAAAACTTGGTGCTATGATTCAACTCCACTGTATGTGTAAGTTCGTGAAGAATAACGTATTCGATCATTTTTTCGTCGAGAAGCATGAGATAAAGCGAGAGGTTGATATTTTTGTCGGATGAGCAGCTTCCCCATTTCGATTTCAGTTTCTTGATAAAGACCCTGCGATAGTTGAGTTTGAATTTTTGCGCCAGCTGCTCGGTTTTAATGGGCAAAATGCGTTTCGCTTCGTGGCGTAATGCTTCTTCTATCAGATTTTTGATAATGTTTTGCGATCGTAGGGAGAGAATATCCACATTTTCAGGAACGAAAACGGTAAGCATACCATTGCGCAGCGTCATCCGAAATTGATTCGCGATTTCATATTTTTTGATGCAGGCCTCGAATGTAAATGTTCGAAATGAAGTGGTTTCCGAGATAAAATGTTCTGCCCGGCGAGGTGCTTTCAAAAGCTGAGGCTTCAGACGGTCTAAGGATTCGAGAATTTTATCGTGCGAAAGGCCTTGCGGTATGGTAAGCTCAATGTGCCCCGACATGGGCCGGGCAATTACTTTTTTTGCTCGTACATTGGGCTTTACAACGATTTCACCAAGTTCGGAATGTTTTATTCTGTACATGCCCCAAAGATAATTATTTTTAAAAATACGGACGCAATTGCGACTTGTTTTCTATAGTTTGAAAACAATAGGCTATCTTTGCATGTTTAAAAATTCGGCAATATGTCCATAAGATCAACATTAGAAAGTATCGGTGAATATGCGTTGCTGCTCAGGCGCGTGCTGATGCCTCCTGATCGGGCAAGAGAGTTTGCAAAGGAATTTTCGAAAGAAACCTATAAATTAGGCGTCAATTCGATATGGATTGTAACGATTATCTCTCTTTTCATCGGGGCCGTCATCGTCATGCAAATAGCCTATAATATCAACTCTCCGCTGCTCCCGCGTTCGACAGTGGGATCGGTGTCGCGCGAAATCATTATTCTCGAATTTTCTTCCACCGTTATCTGTCTTATACTTGCAGGAAAAGTTGGATCGAATATTGCATCCGAAATTGGCACGATGCGAATCACGCAACAAATTGACGCCCTCGATATTATGGGTGTAAATTCTGCTAATTTTCTTATTTTGCCGAAAATTGCTGCCTTTGTGCTTTTTATGCCCGTGCTTGTTATTTTCAGCACATTCATGGGGCTGTATGGAGGATATGTATTTTGCGCTATTTCAGGTGACCCGAGCCCAGATACTTATATTTACGGCATTCAATTCTTTTTCAGGGAATCGCTTGTTTGGTACTCGCTCCTCAAATCGATGTTGTTTGGTTTCATTATTTCTTCGGTGGCCGCATATTACGGGTATAACGCTCGAGGCGGAGCACTGGATGTGGGGAAGGCAAGCACCGATTCGGTGGTGGCAAATAGCATTTTGATTTTGATGATCGACTTGGCTTTTACTCAATTGATGATGGGTTAACACTTTCGAACCGATGATAGAAGTACAAAATTTAATCAAGCAATTTGAAGGGAAAGTCGTTATAAATAATATCTCGACTAAATTCAAGGAGGGTGCAGTGAACATGATTATCGGGAAGAGTGGATCGGGAAAGAGTGTGTTTCTGAAATGTCTCGTCGGATTACTTCGTCCCGAAGGGGGGAAAGTTTTGTATGATGGAAAAGATTTTCTGAAAATGAAGCAGAAAGATGTAAAGAAGTTGCGCCGAAATATGGGAATGCTTTTTCAGAACGCAGCCCTCTTCGATTCCAAAACGGTGCTCGAGAATGTGATGTTTCCCCTTGATATGTTTTCACGAAAAAATTATCGGGAGCGAAAGAAGAGAGCCGAGTTTTGTCTGGAGCGTGTCGATTTGCTTGATGCCGCAAATCTTTATCCGTCCGAAATTAGTGGCGGTATGATGAAGCGTGCCGCCATTGCACGCGCCATTGCGCTCAATCCTAAATATTTGTTTTGCGACGAACCCAATTCGGGTCTCGATCCCAAAACGTCGCAACTAATAGACGAATTGATTCAAGGCATCACCAAAGATTTCGAGATTACGACCATCGTGGTGTCGCACGATATGAACTCCGTCATGAACATTGGCGATCATATCATATTTATCAACGAAGGCGTGAAGGAGTGGGAGGGAACGAAAGATCATGTGATAAATTCGGATAATAAGGAGCTGAATGAGTTTGTATTTGCATCCGATTTGTTTAAAAAAATAAAGGAAGCGGAAGAAACCGGTCAAGAAACACGAAATTCTGAGCGTTGAATAGCGTTATCGGCAGCAAATCGACTATCATTATTTTTATTTGCCGGAAGCGAATGATCAAACAATTCGGAGGAGAAAGTTGTTTAAGGTTTTGCAGTTGCTTTCACTGCTTATAATAAAACCACATAAATATAAAATTTGAGCGGATGTTTCAAATCCGCTTTTTCAACAGACTAAATATGTCGAATTTACTACAAATAAAAAATTTACATGCCATAGTAGAAGGCAAGGAAATCCTGAAAGGAATTGATCTGGAAGTAAATAAAGGTGAAATTCATGCCATAATGGGTCCTAACGGTTCGGGGAAAAGTACCCTCGCATCGGTATTGGTGGGAAATCCGAAATTTGAGGTTACTCGTGGATCAATTATTTTCAACGGAAAGGATATGCTCGATATGTCTCCTGAGGATAGAGCCAGAGAGGGCCTTTTTTTGAGCTTTCAGTATCCGGTGGAGATCCCCGGCGTGAGCATGGTTAATTTTATGCGTGCCGCAGTCAACGAACAAAGAAAATATAGAGGAGAAGAGCCCATCTCGGCCAATGATTTCCTCAAGCTCATGCGCGGAAAGCGTGAGTTGCTCGGGATGGATAGTCAATTGGTGAGTCGTTCGGTGAACGAAGGATTTTCGGGCGGCGAAAAAAAACGCAACGAAATTTTTCAGATGGCCATGCTCAACCCCTTGCTTTCCATACTCGACGAAACCGATTCCGGTCTCGACATCGATGCTTTGCGCATAGTTGCTGCCGGTGTCAATAAGTTGCATACCCCCGACAATGCTACTATCGTCATCACCCACTATCAACGATTGTTGGATTATATTCAGCCGGATGTGGTTCATGTGCTCTACAAAGGCAAAATCATTAAAACGGATGGGCCCGAACTGGCGCTCGAACTCGAAAAGAAGGGCTATGACTGGCTCATCAATCCTTAAACGGGATATGTTATTTTTTTGTTTTATTCCGTCCCGGACGGGATAGTTTTTATTATACACCGTAACAAGTAACAAATGACCGAACAACAATATATCGATCTGTTTGAAACCTATCGTGAAGAAATCGATCGGAATTCTTCCGACGGATTCAACAAAGAACGTCAGGATGCTTTCGAAACTTTCGGCAAAATAGGTTTCCCAACCTCGAAACTCGAAGATTATAAACACTCCAATATTGCGAGAGCATTCGATACCGAATTGGGACTTAATCTGCGTAATATCCCGATTCCCGTGAATCCCTATGACGCTTTCAAGTGTGATGTTCCCAATCTGTCAACATTCGTATATTTCTTGATCAACGAACGTTATTATCGCAAAGCCCAAAATCCGAATAGTTTGCCTGACGGTGTGTTTGCGGGTAGTATGATCGATTTTTCGCAACAGCGCCCCGATATTTTTAATAAATACTATGCGCGCATAGCTGATTATTCGCAAAACGGTGTTACGGCTTACAACACCATGTTCGCTCAGGATGGTTTTGTACTGTATGTTCCCGAAAATGTCGTGGTCGAAAAACCACTTCAACTTATCAATATCTTGCGCGGAGGCGTTGACCTGAATGTAAATCGACGGCTCTTGGTGATCGCCGAAAAAAATGCACAAGTCAAACTCCTCATTTGCGACCATACGGTTGACGATGTTCAATTTGTTGTTACGCAGGTTACCGAAATCGTAGCGCAGGAAGGGGCGCAAGTCGACTTTTATGAGTTGGAAGAGAATTCGGAAAAAGTTACCCGCCTTTCTTCGCTTTACGCCGAACAGAAGGAGAATTCTTGTCTGGTAACCAGCAGCATTACTCTCCACAATGGATATACGCGCAACAATTATCATTTCAGACTGCTGGGTCGGTATGCCGAAGCACATATTGGAGGATTGGCTATTTGCGACAAAGAGCAGCATGTCGATAATTTTGCTTTTATTGATCATGCCGTACCGCATTGTACCAGCAACGAATTGTTTAAGTATGCATTGCAAGAAAAATCGACGGGCGTTTTCTGTGGGAAAATTCTGGTGGAGAAGGGTGCACAAAAAACGCAGGCTTACCAAAACAATCGTAATTTGTCTACCTCGTCCGATGCCCATATGTATTCGAAACCTCAGCTCGAAATCTATGCCGACGACGTGAAATGTTCGCACGGACTTACTACCGGACAGCTTGATGAGGAGGCGTTGTTCTACTTGCAAGCCAGAGGAATACCCGAAGCCGAAGCACGCATGTTGCTGATGGTGGCTTTCACCAAAGATGTGATCGATTTGGTTCGTATCGACACTCTTCGCGAGCGACTCGAATATTTGGTCAATAAACGTTTTCGGGGCGAATTACTTCGTTGCGGAAACTGCAATGTCGCAGATAAAAAATGGATATAATTGAAATCAGACACGATTTTCCCATTCTTCAACGGGAAGTGTATGGTAAGCCCCTGGTCTATCTTGACAATGCAGCTACTACACAAAAACCGCGCTGCGTGGTGGAAAAGATCGACGAGATGTACTTCACGCTCAATTCGAATGTCCATCGCGGTGTTCATTTCCTGAGTCAGGAAGCTACCCAAGCTCATGAAAATGCACGAAAAACCGTGCAAAAATTCATAGGTGCTGCCTCTGAGTCGGAAATTGTGTTTACGCGTGGAACAACCGAGTCGATCAACCTTGTGGCTTCATCTTTTTGCAGAGCCTTCTGCAAAGAGGACGACGAAATTCTGATCACGGCTATGGAACATCATTCCAACATTGTTCCCTGGCAATTGCAGGCCGATATCCGCGGTGTGAAATTACGGGTAGCTCCTATCAACAGCCGAGGCGAACTTTTGCTTGACGAATTCGAAAAAAAAATTTCCCCGCGAACCAAACTTATATCCGTTACTCATATTTCGAACGTACTCGGGACGATAAACCCAATTGACGAAATCATTCGCATTGCTCACGAACATGATATCCCTGTTTTAATCGATGCCGCACAATCGGTTCAACATATTGGTGTGAATGTGCAGCAACTCGATTGCGATTTTTTGGTATTTTCTTCGCACAAGATATATGGACCGACGGGTGTTGGTGTTCTTTATGGAAAAGAAAAATGGCTCAATGCTATGCCTCCTTATCAAGGCGGAGGCGAAATGATTGCGAATGTTTCGTTCGAAAAAACCACTTATAACGAAATTCCTTTCAAATTCGAAGCCGGCACGCCTGATTTTGTTGGCACAACCGCCCTTGCTTCGGCACTCGATTATGTTGCCGGCCTGGGCATCGACAACATTGCCGCATACGAAAAAGAATTGCTCGATTATGCGACGGAGCGCTTGAGCTCGATGGATGGAATGCATATTTTCGGAGAGGCCCAAAACAAAAGCAGTGTTTTATCATTTCTTGTCAAAGATATTCACCCTTATGATGTGGGCACGTTGCTCGATAAAATGGGGATCGCGGTGCGCACCGGTCATCATTGTGCCGAGCCGCTCATGAACTTTTTCGGTGTTCCGGGCACTGTGAGGGCTTCTTTCGCTTTCTACAATACTCGTGAGGAAATTGATCTTCTCGCGAATGCGATAGAGCGAATTGTTAAGATGTTCTGATTTTTATTACCAGAAAAAAAGAAAGCGTATATTTGTCGGGTGTTATTTTTTTGTAATTCCATGGATGCTGATTTCAAATACACTCACAACGAAGATAATGCCTTGTTTCTGCTTATCAAAAGCCGAGACAAGGAGGCATTTACGACGATTTATCGAAAATATCACGCCTATCTTTACGCATTGGCACTTCGCTATCTGAAAAATACGGACTTGGCAGAAGAAGCGGTGCAGCATGTGTTTGTGAAATTTTGGGAAAATACAAAAGATATAGAGATAGGCATCAATCTGAAGAATTATCTCTATACCATGACCAAAAACTATATTCTCAATCAGATACGCGATCATAAGGACACAATCTCGGTGTATTACGCAAATGCGCAAAACGAAATTGCGGACGACAATCATTTTCTGCAACGAATGGAAGAGACACAAGTTTTAGAAACGCTCTATCGGGCTATCGATTCGTTGCCTGCTCAAAAAAAAGAAGTCTGCAAATTGAAAATCGAAGAGGACATAAGTAATCAGGAAATTGCCGATCGAATGGGAATTTCTGTACACACCGTAAAATCGCACTATCAGGAGTCTGTCAAAATGATTAGAACGTACTTCCGGAAAATAAAATTGATGATATTTTAAAAAAGTGCATTTTACACTCATTTTTTTTCGTTTTCGTGTGTCTATTTATTAAATAGAACAGGTATTTTTATATGCAATCATCCGAAAAAGCAACACTAAAGAAGGTAATCGAGGAAAAGTCGTCGAAGGAACAAGCGCGACAAACTGTAGATTGGATCTCATCGTCTATCGAGGGACAGCAGGCTCTTTCGGAAATGATCGACAGAGATGCATATCTCATGGAAGATGAGTTTCTTAATGTTAAAATATCATCTGTTCAATCCGATAAAATTTTATCGAACATTCTCCGAGATATCAGACGTAAGCATATTCGTAAAGTGACGTTTAGTGTTGCAGCGGTAGTAATTCCTCTTGTATTGCTGTTCGGATGGATTGTTTTATCGAATCCTGATGCGCAAATTTTTGGAAATCCAACTTACGCCGAAATTTATGTCCCGAGAGGCGACAACGCTCGAATTTTTTTCCAGGACGGAACTCAAGTATATTTGAATGCTGACACCAAAATTCGTTATCCCAAAAAATTCGGACTTTTTAAGCGGAAGGTTTCCCTTTCGGGGGAAGCTTATTTTATAGTTTCGCCAAACAAACATCGTCCTTTCATCGTCAATACGGGAAGTGCGGACGTTCGCGTTTTAGGAACGTCGTTCAACGTAAAGGCCTATAACGATGATGAGCAAATAAAGGTGGTTCTTGATGAGGGAAAGATTACTTTTGATACACCAACCAATCATTACAAAGTTGCTCCGGGACAACAAATTGTTTACGACAAAACTGCTGGTGCCTGTACGATACAAAACTTGCCTCAATCTTCCAATATATCATTGTGGAAATATCAAATCACTTACCTTAACGATACACCCCTTTCGGAAGTTATTCGTACGCTCGAACGCAAATATGACGTATCTTTCCGCATCAAAGACCGTGAGGCCTTAAAATATACCTATACTCTCACTACCCGACAAACATCACTCGAAGAAATCTTGTCTGAACTTCAGAAAATTGCGCCTGTGAAATTCATGAAGAAAGGGGCAGAAATAGAGGTTTCACTTTCCTGAGGCAAATTCGGTAAACCCTAATTTTTTTATTGGGGTTGCTGTATTTTTATTTAATGTTTTATTTTTTTATTTATTTCCTAATACTTTTTGCTGCCATTCGTGTCAATACAATAAGTTTAAAAAATCTTCGAGATGTTTTATTTATGAGAATTTAATAACATTTTTTTACGTTTAATTTATTAATACAAAAGACCATGGGAAAAATTCTATCTGGGAAGCGTGTAATGTTGCTGCTTGGAATCTTTTTGTTTAGTTTGAGCGTTAGTTCGGCGCAAAAAGTGAGTGCAAATTATACGAAAACAAATCTGAAAACCGTGCTGGAAAGTATTTCAAAACAAACGGGTTACACTCTGGCTTACAGCAAAGAGGTGGTAAACCTAAGCGATGAAGTAACCATCCATGTTACTGATGGAGAGCTTTCCGATGTCCTTGAGACATTGCTTTCGCCCCGTAATTTGGGTTATGAAATTAAGGATGGAAAAATTTACATCCTTTACAAAAGTCGAGAAAAACAGTTGACATCGATGGACGTCCCATCGCCTCAACAAAACAATGTGCAGAGTGTAAGTGGAATAGTAACTGATCAGAATGGAGAGCCAATCATCGGGGCCAATATTTCGATAGTTGGTACTACTATGGGTACAATTACCGATGTAGATGGAAAATATTTGATCAATGTACCACGTGGCTCGGTTTTGCGTTTCTCGTACATTGGCTACGTCGATCAGGAATTTACGATTACAAATCAGACTACTTTAAACGTAATATTACAAGAAAATGCCGAATTATTGGATGAACTGGTTGTTATAGGTTATGGTGTTCAGAAAAAGAGCGTTGTAACTGCAGCTATTAGTCGAGTGACTTCGGAGGAACTGAATACTGCGCGGCCATCGCGAGTAGAAGATGCATTAAAAGGAAAAGTGTCGGGAGTTCAAATCACACAAAGCTCGGGGCATCCGGGGGCTGAATCTAAAGTTCGTATTCGCGGTATTGGCACTGTAAATAATAGTGATCCTTTGTATATCGTAGATGGAATGCCCGTAGACGGCGGAATAAATTACCTTAATCCGGTTGATATTCAATCTGTAGAAGTGCTTAAAGACGCAGCTTCTGCTGCTATTTATGGGGCACGTGCTGCAAATGGCGTAATTTTGATAACAACCAAATCCGGAGAAGGTGCTATTGGGGCCGCAGCAGGGAGACCACTTATCAATTATGATTTCAATTACGGATGGCAAAATCCCTGGAAGAAAAAATCTGTATTGAACGCCCAGGAATACATGATAATTATGAATGAAGCTCAGATTAATGATGGAAACTTACCGAGATATTCATTCGATCAAATTTCAAATCAAATCAAAGGTACTGATTGGCAAGATGAAACATTTAATTATGATGCACCTGTTCAATCACATCAACTTAGTATAAGCGGAAATTCCGAAAAAATATCGTATTTCTTATCAATGGGTTTCTTTGGTCAGGATGGAATTGTTGGTGGTAATTATGGGAAATCAAATTACGAAAGGTGGAGTTTGCGTACCAATTCTACCTATAAGGTTTTCGAAGAAAAAGATCGAGATTTTGTTAATAGTCTCAAAGTTGGTGTGAATGTCGGCTATTCTCGTGACAATTCCACCGGTATTGAAACTAACTCTGAATATGGTTCGGTACTTGGAAGTGCATTGGCTTTTAACCCTAGAGTTCCTGTATATGCTCCCGAAACCTCTTCCGATCCAGATATTCAATCAGTCGCTTCAATATTAGCGTCTCATCCTTATGCCGTGACCGATAAAAACGGAAATGTATTTTCGATTCCACCCTCAGGATTTCAGGAAATAGCCAATCCCGTGGCGATGCTTAACCAACCACGTTCAGATAAGTGGAATTCTGATAAGTTTGTCGGCACATTTTGGGGCGAATTGGATGTGGTGCCTGGTCTGAAATTTAAGAGTAGTTATGGTTTTGATCTGGCATTTTGGGGCGATGATGGCTATGAATATCCATATTTTTTGGCTACGCAGGGCAAGGATGTGAGCCAGAGTTCTGTATGGAGTCAAATGAATCGAGGTTTCAAATGGCAAGTTGAGAATGTATTTACCTACAACAAATTATTTAGAGATGTACATAATCTGACATTTGTGTTGGGCCAATCAGCTCAAAAATACACTTATCGTCAGGTAGGAGGAAGTGATTATGATTTATTGGGTAACGATCCTGTATTAGCCACTATTAATGCTGCCACCGCAGATCGAGACAAAGAAAGAATTTATGGTGGCACTGGAGGATATAATTTTACGGCGCTGGCTTCATATTTTGGTCGTCTCGATTACAATTATGCGGAAAGATATATGTTGCAGGCAACTATTCGAAGGGATGGATCGTCAAGATTTGGGCCTAATAACAAATGGGCTGTATTTCCTGCTCTTTCGTTGGGATGGAATGTGTTGAACGAACCTTATTTAGAAGAAATTCGCCCAGAATGGATGGATGCTTTCAAACTTCGTTTCAGTTGGGGAAAAAATGGTAATGAAAATATTGGCAATTTCCGCTATACATCATTGATGGATGGTGGGCAAAATTATTATTTCGGAGGTGGATATGTAGTTTCTTCTGACTCAAAAAACGGAGTGATGCAATATGGAACATCTCCATCGGCTCTGCCAAATCCGAATGTTAGATGGGAGGAATCTGAACAAACGGACTTGGGTTTTGATGCTCGTTTTTTGCGTAATGCCCTTACGTTTAGTTTCGACTATTTCGTGAAAAATACAAACGGAATGCTTATGGATCAACCAATTCCGAGTTACGTTGGTCAAAGTGCACCGATTGGAAATGTGGGCGATATGCAAAACCGGGGGCTCGAATTTGAAATTGGATGGAAACAAACTCTCGGCGAATTTAAGTACAATATTTTGGCAAATGCTTCATATCTCAAAAACAAATTAATAAAACTTGGGAATGCTTCCGGAGAAGCTATTTATGAGACCGCCGGCGCTTCAGGGTTGGGTAGTTTCATCAAAGGTAAAAATGGAGAAGTATGGCCATTCTTTTATGGTTACAAAACTGACGGAATATTCCAAAATATTGAGGAGGTTAATGCTTACGTGAATTCAGACGGAGTGACATATCAGCCTAAAGCTCAGCCTGGCGATGTCCGTTTTGTTGATTATAATGGAGATGGAGTAATAGATGATAACGATAAGACAAAGATAGGGAAAGGAATGCCGGATTGGACATTTGGATTTTCGTTTGGGGCTGAATGGAAGAATTTTGATATGAACTTGTTTTTCCAAGGCGCTCAAGGAAATGATGTATTCGATTTTTCTATGCGAGGGGATATTCCTGCAATGAATCGTCCATCGTGGATATTGGAACGCTGGCATGGAGAGGGGACCTCTGATAAGATACCTCGTATGACGAGTGCCGATCCTAACAGCAACTGGAGATCATCGGATCTTTATATCAAGAACGGCAGCTACTTGCGATTAAAAACGGCACAATTAGGCTATACCTTACCTCAGGTTTTGACAAAGAAAATATCCATTCAGCAGCTAAGATTATATGTGTCTGCTGAGAACCTATTCACATTCACCGGTTATAATGGATTTGATCCTGAGGTTGCAACGGGCGAGTATACCCGTATCGGAGTCGATAGAGGTGTTTATCCTCAATCAAGAACAATTTATCTTGGAGCGAATGTGTCATTCTAACCTATTAATTCTAAATATATAGAAAAAATGAAAAAATATAAATTTATTGCAATCATAGCTACTCTCGTGATAGGAGTTTTTTCTATGATTTCTTGTAGTGACGATTTTTTAAGTGCATCGTCGACCGAAAAACCCGAGTACGGAGGTTCGGCTACGGAAGGATCGATCCTGTCAAATCTTGCGTCTGCATATCAAATTCTTTTGTTCGACAGTTATGCAAATGGCAATTACAATGCGGTTTTATTAATGTCGGATCTGCGGTCAGATGATATTTATAAAGGTGGAGGTAGTGCCGGTGATCAGGAACAATTGTATAAACTGTCGCAATTTACATCCACCGCTGCTTCGACACTGGATGGACTCTGGAGTATCTATTTTACGGGTTTAGCTCGAGCTAACAATGTTATCATATCCTGTGAAAATGCTTCTGGTGTTAAAGAGGAAAAACTGGAACAATATAAAGCTGAGGCTCATTTTCTGAGAGCATATTATGTGCATTTGCTTTGGAAATTTTGGGGTAATATTCCATATTTCGAAGAACCACTTTCCAATCCTCCGTATATGGCCAAGCAATTACCGGCTGACTCAATTTACAATAAAATTTTGAAGGATGTTGATTTCGCTTGCGTTGAAGGAAAGCTCCCCATGAAAACCGTTGGAAATGATCTTGGTCGTGTTTCGCGGGCTGCGGCACTTATGTTGCGGGCAAGGGTGGTGATGTATCAAAAGGATGCTTCGCGTTATGCTCAAGTTACCAATGATATGGCCACAATTATCAATAGCGGAGAATATGAACTCTTCGAAGATTTTGATGCCATGTGGAGAGACGAGAACGAATTTTGTAAAGAATCCATTTTCGAAAGCAACCAGCTTCCTGAAGGAAAAACATGGGGAAATTCATGGAGCGGTTATGGCACGAACCTGCCTGCGTTTATTTCGCCAGCCGATCTCAAAGATCCTAATTCTGTATTCAAAGGAGGTTGGGGCTTTGGCCCTGTGCGTCAGAGTGCTTATGATATGTATGAAGAAGGAGATGTACGTCGTGATGCTTCAATTAACAAATGGGAAGATGGATCCTATACCGCTCGTTTTCAAAATACCGGTTTGTTTCAACGCAAATATGCCGCACGCGTTGGATATAATCCGCCTCCCGGTGATGTCGATTTAAATTATTGCAACAATTTACGTATTTTCCGCTATGCAGAAACATTATTGAATTACGCCGAACTTATAGTGTTACATGGGCAGTCCGAGGTTCAAGGCATTACCGCCCAAGGATGTTTAGATCAAATACGTAATCGCGCAGGAGTTCCTTCAATTACGGCAAACATAGAAAATATTAAACTCGAACGCCGTCGTGAATTTTTAGGTGAAGGGATGCGTTTTTGGGATTTGGTAAGATGGGGAGATGCCACAAGTGTTTTGACTGAGGATCTGCCTGAACATAATTCTGTACGTACTTTCTCCGAGTGGATGAAATATATACCTATTCCACAAGGTGAGATGGAGAAAACGAAAGGAACCGAATTTGAATTGACGCAAAACGGAAATTGGAATTAATTTTGTTTCTAATTATTTAAAAGATTTGTCAATATGAAAAATATACGAAAACAAGGAATTTGGGCGCTGTTGTTATTATTTATTTTGGCAGCATGTAGTCCACAAGAAGATGATAGATATTCTTTAGGGGAATTGGGGACAGTTACTTCGGAAATTATATCTTTTTCTCAGACGCCTTCTGCTTCAAGCAATAATGTGATTACTTATGAAAATACTTCCAATTTAAACTTCCCTGTCACGGCCGTTTGGGACTTGGGAAACGGCTCTTCTGCAAGAGGTAGTAAAGTTACTGCTTCTTATCCCGAAAAAGGGGATTATACAGTAACACTTACTTTGTATGCAGCCGATGGTTCTATGGCGTCAAAAAGCGTTGTTGTGCACATTGAAGAAGATGACTTCGGCCTTATCAATACCCCGGCATACACCAATTTGACAGGAGGAGCCGATAATCTCAACGGTAAAACATGGGTGTTTGATCAATATCATGATGGTCATTTTGGAGTAGGTCCGGCCGATGCAGATTCTCCTAGTTGGTGGTCGTGCCCGGCTCAAGGAAAAGAAGGTTCTTCGCTTTACACGCAGAAGTTCACTTTTTTTCAACAAGGAACGAAAATGAAATGGGAGAACAATGGATATATCTATACCAATGCAGCCGGGGTGCAAGGATTGGGAAATCCGGCAGGTGTAATAGCGAATCCTGGTGGGGTAGGTGATTTCGATGTGCCATTTGTTCCTAATGCAGATGGCTATAGTTTCAAATTGAATGAAGAGGATATGACACTCGAATTAAGTGGAGGAGCATTTTTTGGCTTTTATACCGGAACAAGCATTTTTAAAATATACTCGCTTACCGAAACCGAATTGTATGTAAAATGCGTGAGCACTGTTGAACCTTCAAATTCATGGTGGTTCCGTTTAATTCCTGAAGAGTTGAATGTGGCTGAACCTCCAGTCGAGAAATTACCTAAGGCAATTCCATTGTCCGAAACTTTCGAATCAGGCTCACTTACGGTGGATTTTGTCAAACAGGATATGGGTACATTAAGTGGTATTGTTGACAATCCGGCTCCAATAGGCATTAACCCATCCAATAAAGTATACCGCTATCAAAAAACGAATGCGTTTTATTCAAATTTATCCTTTACAGCTCCTGATTATAAATTTGATTTGACTACGCAGAATAAAATCCGTTTGAAAGTGTATGTTCCTTCTTATAACGATTATGAAACGGAAAATGATGTGGCGGGGGATTGGATTGCCGAAAAAAGGTTGCGCCCTCAGTTGGCCGTTAAATTGCAAAACAGCGATATGGGGGATAATACTTGGCAAACACAAACTGAAATAGTAAAGACAAATTTGGTAACTGATAGATGGATTGAACTTGAATTCGATTTTAGTAATGTTGCTGATCGTCAGGACTACGATAAAATTGTGATTCAATTTGGAGGAGAAGGTCATGCCGGACAAGGTTTGTTCTTCTTTGATGATTTTACTTTCAGCGAATAAAATAATAATTTGATAGGGCTGCCGTGAAAAGCGGCAGCCCTAGTTTTACTAGTTTGAGATAATGAAGAAAATGATCAATATATTTCTTATTGCTTTTTTTATTTTGGGTGCTTGTTCAGAAGGAGATGATCCAAATACCGAACCACCCGAGCCTGGAAAACAGATTGAAATTACGGTTAATCCTGAACCTGGTGAATTTTCCGGTGACGGAGAAACAAAAAGTGTAATTGTTGCGGCAAATGCCGATTGGGCGGTTACTTCCAGCCAGCCTTGGTGTACGCTTTCTGTAGCAAAAGGGTATTCCGGGCAGACAAGTTTAAAGATCACGGTTTTAAAAAATCCGTTTGAAACACCACGGACTGCAGAACTTACTTTTATTGCAGGCGATGATTTTACTAAAAAAGTTACTATAACCCAACGAAAAGGGCAACCGGAGAATTATGTTCCTGAAGGGTATAATTTGGTGTGGAGCGATGAATTTAACGATACGCGAGAAAACGATGGAAAGCCGTCGATGCCCGGTACAGAAAAATGGTGGTTTGAAACCGGTGCAAGTGGTTGGGGGAATAACGAGCTTCAAAATTATATCGATCGTTTTATTGGCACGGATACTTGTGCTGTGGTAACCGACGGGACGTTGAAAATCATTGCCAAAAAAAAGGGTTCGGAGGTGATATCTATTCGGATGAACACAATTGAAAGTTGGCAATACGGCTATTTTGAAGCTCGACTGCGCATGCCGAGTGGAAAAGGCACATGGCCTGCCTTCTGGATGCTGCCAAAGGATTTTAAGAGTTGGCCGCTCGACGGAGAAATCGATATTATGGAATATGTGGGATACGATCCCAATGTGGTACATGCTTCGGTGCATACCATGGCCTACAACCATGCCATTGGAACTCAAAAAACGGCAACAAAACGAGTGGAAAATGTTGAAACGGAATTTCATATTTATGCTTTGGAATGGACTGCCGATCGAATTACTGCTTTTATTGATGGACAACAATATTTTTCATTTGCAAATGATGGTAGGGGCGATGTAAATACATGGCCATTCAATAAACCGTTCTATTTGAAACTCAATTTGGCATGGGGCGGTAATTGGGGTGGAGCCCAAGGCGTGGATGAAAGCAAACTTCCTGCAACGTATGAAATTGATTATGTCCGGGTTTATCAAAAATAAAATTCACGGAATATGCAGAGAGCAAGTAAAGTACTTCTTATCGTTTTGTTTTCGGGGACAATTATTTTTCCTTTGTTTTCACAAAACGAAAGACGCGAGAAAAATCGTTTCATCTCCGTAGTGGAACAAAATTTAGTTACTCCCGACGGGAAAGTGTTTTTGATGAAAGGCATCAATCTCGGGAATTGGTTAAATCCCGAAGGATACATGTTTCTGTTTCAGGATGTAAATTCTTACCGACTTATCGATCAGGCTTTGAAAGAAATGGTAGGGACGGATTTTGTTAATCAATTCTGGAGGAAGTTTCAGGAAAACTACATTACCCAAGATGATATTCGTTACATCCGTCAAACCGGCATGAATTCCATTCGCATTCCTTTTCATTACAAATTGTTTACCTGTGAAGATTTTATGGGAAGTAACAATCCCAATCGCGGATTCGAACTGCTCGATAGCGTTATTCAATGGTGCAAAGAGGAAGGGCTGTATGTCGTACTCGATATGCATGCTGCGCCGGGAGGTCAAACCGGTGACAACATTGATGACAGTTACGGTTACCCGTGGTTATTTGAGAGTCCTAAAAATCAAGCGCTTTTTTGTTCCATCTGGAAGCGGATTGCCGAACATTATGCCGATGAGCCTACCGTTCTTGGGTATGATTTGCTGAATGAACCCATTGCCCATTTTTTCGATAACAAAGATGAGCTAAATAATTATCTCGAACCCCTTTACAGGAAGGCTACAGAAGCGATTAGAGAAGTTGACAAAAATCATATTGTAATCTGGGGAGGAGCGCAATGGAATACCAATTTTTCGGTTTTCCAAAATCCGCATTTCGACGATAAAATGATGTACGAATGTCATACGTATTGGTCAGATACTACTCAAGCGGCAATTCAGCACTTTCTCGATTTCAGGGAGAAAACGAATTTGCCGATGTATATGGGCGAAACAGGAGAAAATACGGACGAATGGATTGGCGGATTTCGACGTTTGCTTGAAAGAAATCATATGGGGTGGCATTTCTGGCCGTATAAAAAAATGCTTAAAACCAGTTGCATGGTTTCAATAAAAGAGCCCAAAAATTGGGATCTTGTTGTGGAATATACCAAAAAGGATCGAAGCAGCTTTGCCAAAATTCGCGAAAACAGACCTGACCAAAATAAAGTGCGAAATGCATTGAGTGAATTGCTTGATAATTGTAAATTTGTTGAGTGTGCAAAAAACGACGGTTACATAAAAGCATTAGGCATGCAACCGTAAAAGACAATTAAAATTTTATCAAAACGGATAAATCAATGAAACAGAAAAAATTTGTATTTCTCTTGCTGCTTTTGCTTTCTTTAGTGGGATGCGGGCATGGAAAAACCGATGATCAGCAAGTTGAGCAAAAAATCAACGAGTTGATCTCTAAAATGTCCATTGAAGAAAAGGTTGGTCAGATGGCGCAATTCACCATCGATGTCTTGGGTAAAGGTGGAGGTGTTTACGCCAGCGATGAGCCTTTTGAACTTGATCCGGCCATGATGGACACGGTTTTCGGTAAATATAAGGTAGGATCTATTTTGAATACTAGCAACAATAGGGCAAGAACTACCGAAGTATGGGAAAATACCGTTAGAGCGATTCAGGAAAAAGCGCTTAAAGAAATCGGTATTCCTGTGATTTACGGGATTGATGCCATTCATGGGGTTACCTATACAGCAGGGGCAACTTTTTTCCCTCAACAAATAGGGTTGGCAGCTACGTTTAATCCGGAATTGATGGAGGAGGGTTCACGTATAGCGGCTTATGAAACCAGAGCCAGCAATATTCCGTGGAATTTTTCTCCTATCCTCGATTTGGGGCGTGATCCGCGTTGGCCACGTCAATGGGAGACTTTCGGAGAAGATCCTTATCTAGCTAAAGTACTGGGAATGGCGTCGGTTCAAGGATATCAAGGGAAGGATCGCAATCATATAGACCAAAATCATGTTGCGGCTACTTTGAAGCACTACATGGGGTATGGCGTCCCTTATTCGGGAAAAGATCGTACACCTTCCATCATTACGGAAAGTGATCTTCGAGAAAAGCATTTCGAACCGTTTCGCGCTGCTGTCGATGGCGGTGCTTTGTCGCTGATGGTCAATTCGGGTATTATCAACGGTGTTTCCACTCATTCAGACTATCGGTTGCTTACCGAATGGTTGAAAGAGGATTTGAATTTCGACGGTGTCATCGTTACCGATTGGGCTGATGTGCAAAATCTGCTTTCTCGTGATCATATTGCCAAAGATTATAAAGACGCTATTCGCATTGCTATTAATGCAGGAATCGATATGGTGATGGAACCTTATAATTTGCAATTTTGCGATGAGTTGGTTGCCCTTGTCAAGTCGGGTGAGGTAAAACAGACGAGAATTGATGACGCTGTTCGCCGTATTTTGAGGATGAAGTATCGTCTCGGATTGTTCGACCGTCCTTATTGGTCACGCAACGAATATCCCGATTTCGGAAGTAAGGCGCATGAAGCCGCAGCCAAAGCTGCTGCCGACGAATCGATTACGTTGCTGAAAAATGAGGGCAATATCTTACCGCTTAAAAAAGGAGTGCGTCTGTTGGTTACAGGACCCAATGCCAATTCGATGCGCACGCTGAATGGAGGATGGAGTTACTCGTGGCAGGGCGAAAAAACGGAAGAATTTGCTCAGCAATACAATACGATATTTGAAGCGTTGCAAAATAAATTCGGGGGAACAAATGTGAAATACGAGCCGGGCGTGACGTATAAAATGGACGGACAATATTTCGAAGAAAATCCCCCGGAAATCGAAAAAGCCGTTGCTGCTGCTTCCGATGTGGATTATGTGGTGCTTTGCGTGGGAGAAAATTCGTATTGCGAAACGCCCGGAAATCTTGATGAGTTGACACTCTCGGAAAATCAGATTGCATTGGCAAAAGCACTCTACAAAACGGGTAAACCGGTCATTCTTGTGCTCAACGAAGGTCGTCCACGCTTGATTCGTACCATCGAACCCGATGCAAAAGCGGTCGTTCAGGTTTATCTTCCCGGAAATTATGGCGGCGATGCACTTGCCGATATTTTGGCAGGAGATGTCAATCCGAGCGGAAAACTTCCCTACACCTATCCGAAATTCGAACAAAGTCTCATCACCTACGATCACAAACCGAGCCAGAATTTGGCCGAAAAAATGAGTGGTGCTTACGATTACGGAGCACGTACCGATGTGCAATATCCGTTCGGATTCGGATTGAGCTATACCACTTTCGAATATTCAAACCTTACGGTTGACAAAAATGAATTTCTCCCGGGTGACATCTTAACGGTTTCCGTAGATGTAAAAAATACCGGAAAAGTGGCAGGAAAAGAATCTGTGATGCTTTTCAGCAGCGATTTGGTTGCATCTATTACTCCCGATGTGCGTCGTCTAAGAGCATTTCGGAAAATGAATCTCCAACCCGGCGAACAGAAAACGGTAACATTAAAAATAGCGGCTGACGATTTGGCTTTTGTAAATCCTGAGGGAAAATGGACACTGGAAGAAGGCGACTTTAGGTTTCAGATCGGAAATCTAACTGATAAGGTAACTTGTACGCAGACGAAGATATGGGATTCCCCAAACAAGTGACGAATTAAGTCGAAAAAGAAATTCTCGCTTAAGAAGCGGAGACTATTTTGTTCATGTCATTTTTTTCATAAAACATCGGCATTCGCGAGGGATGTTCGATGTTTATTTTTTTACTTCGTAACAGATTTTGTTGTATTTTCGCTACGTAGAATTAGAAGAATACATACGATGTTCCCTCTCAAGGAAGAAACTGATGATCTTATAGCTCTCCGCAACGGTTCCCCGCAAGCTTTCGAGAGAATTTACCATCGTTATGGAGGAAAGCTGTACAACTTCATCATGACCCTTTCTCATGGCGATCGATACCTGGCCGAGGAGATAGTTCAGTCTGTCTTTATCAAACTCTGGGAGGTGCGCGAGCAAATCCATCCCGAGAAATCCGTTATCTTTTATCTTTCTACCATTGGGAAAAATATGCTCATGAATACCTATCAGCGGCAAACTATAGAATTTGTGTATCGAAAATTACTTTCGGAACAACAAGTCGATTATGATACTACTACGGAGGAGGAAATCGACCGCAAGTGGTTGGAAAATTTTGCGGACGAACTTATCCGACAACTTCCGCCCTCGCGACAGAAAATATTTATTTTAAGCCGCAAAGAAGGTTATTCAAACAAGCAAATCGCCGAAATGCTGAATATCTCTGTAAGCACGGTGGAGACGCAACTTTCGTTAGCGATGAAATTCATGCGAAAAGAATTTCAAAAGAATCGCGATAAACTATTCGTACTTTTGATTTGTCTGTTAATTTAGTATAAAGATATATTTCCGGTTAGTGAAAACGAGGTGAGTAATTGTATCATAAATAAGGGATGAAAAAATGAAGGATAAAAACTACACAATCTTGTTTGAAAAATATCTTCGTAACGAGGCATCGGCCGACGAAGTGGCACAATTGCAGGCCACCATGCATCACGATGCGAAAATACAAGCTATTTTTGAAGATGAGTTACGGTACTCCGATTCATCGATGGATGAAAATACCCGACATAAATTATTTCAAAATATCCGCCGGCAGGTTTACAACGAAAAAGAACCCCGTTTCCTTCAAAAGAGTTGGAAAAAAGCGTTATACTGGGCTGCGATTTTCATTTTACCCGTTATCTCATCATTTTCCGTATACTATTATTTTACTCAAAAGCAGCAGATCGTTAACCATCCCACCGAAATCATTGCCCGATACGGTGAGAAAGCCGAAGTCGTTCTTCCCGATGGAAGCAGAGTATGGATTAATTCCGGTTCCAAAATTATTTATGATGATGCATTTAATCGAAAGCAACGCCCGGTTTTTTTGGAAGGCGAAGCCTGTTTTGAAGTGGCAACGGATAAGGATCGACCATTTGTTGTAAAAACCAAAGCAATGAACATTCAAGCCCTCGGGACAACCTTCAATGTTCGATCTTACGATGATGACGAACAGGCCTATGCCGTTTTGCTCGAAGGGAAAATAAAAGTAAGCGCTTCGGGTCAGGAGCGAATTCTGACCGAAAATCAGCGTGCAACATTCAACAAAAACACACACGTGCTTACGACCGATATCGTTCGTTCGGTTGATTTCGCGCAATGGAGAAACGGAAATCTGTATTTCGATAATCAAACGTTCGAAGATATCGCCCGTACGCTGTCGCGTATTTTTAATGTCAATATTCGTTTTGCCTCCGATACTCTCCGCTCCATGCGCTTTTCAGGAACTTTGGGTATGAGCGGCATTCAAAATGCATTGGACATTTTGTCGCTTACTTCGCCCATGCGTTACAAAATGGATGGAACAACGATAGAATTATACCATCGAAAATAATCTCCGAGCGATTTCATCACAATGGCTTTTTTCATCGGCTTAACCGAAACGGGGAACGCTAAGTTAAATGCTGTTAATTAAATCTAATACATTAGTGGTTTCCCCATCCTAAATCTGTATTGTATAAAATAAGGGGAATAATAATCAATCTATTCCAATTCAACAATTGTATCATGTTTAAATTGTTATCAATGAAAAAAAAATCATTTATCAGAAAATGCCACTTCCGGCCAAAGCTTGCCATAATTCTGCTATTAACTGCTATGGCGATGCCGTCTTTTTCACAAATTTCCTTAAATGTAAGGAATCAACCTTTTCGTCAAGCATTGAGGGAAATAGAAAAAGTGAGTAATTATCGATTTTTTTACAACGAATCGTTGCCTATTTTAGACAAAAACAGCACGATTCAAGTCTCCAATTCCAACATCGATGAGGTTATGCAAAAACTGCTTGCCAACACCGATGTTACCTACGAAAAAAACAACAATATCATTGTTTTAGTAGAAAAAACAAAGACCAATGCCGATCAACAACCTAATGCACCCCGGCAAGCAAACATAACGGTGAAGGGAAAGGTTACGGATGTTAACGGCGAGCCAATCATCGGGGTGAATATTTTCGTGGTAGGAATAGCCACCGGCACAGTTAGCGATTACGACGGCAATTATTCTTTGACCGTACCTCGTGGTTCTGTGTTGCGTTTCTCGTATATCGGGTACAAGGATCGGGAACTTACCATCACCGACCAAAATACGCTCGACGTTCAGATGGAGGAAGATACCGAAATGTTGGACGAGTTGGTAGTGATCGGCTACGGTGCCGTGAAAAGACGCGACGTAACTACTGCTGTGTCCACCGTATCGACACAAGATTTGCTGGAACGTCCCGTAATATCTGCAGCCCAAGCTATACAGGGGAAAGCGGCCGGTGTGCAAGTAGTGCAACCCAACGGGCAGCCGGGAGGAGGAATGGTTGTGCGTGTCAGGGGAAATACCTCTATCACTGCGAGCAATGATCCGTTATACGTTGTGGATGGAGTGCCTACCGATAATATAGATTTTTTGGCTCCTGCTGATATTGAATCCATGCAGATCCTAAAAGATGCATCCTCTGCAGCTATTTATGGATCTCGAGCTTCAAATGGCGTTGTCTTAATAACTACCAAAGCGGGTAAAGCCGGACAGTCTAAAATTAGTTTTAACTCCTACGTAGGAGCATCTCATGTGATCAAGCAGTTAAAATCTTTGAACGTAGCTCAGTATAAAGAATTGATGGATGAGCTGGGTGCGGTAGTTTTGCCCGAGGGGCTTACGGATCAGACGGATTGGTTTAACGAAACTTATCGTACCGGATTGAACCAGAACTATCAATTATCAATTTCGAGTGGAAACGATAAACTTCGCTACTTGATTTCGGGGGGATATACCAACGAGAAAGGTGTTCTGAATGTATCTTATTTCAAACGATATAATTTCCGTGCAAATATCGAAAATCAGGTACGAGACTGGCTTAATATCGGCGCCAATATCGCTTATTCCGATTATTCGAATAACGGAATAATTTCAGGAACCGGTGCCAATCGTGCCGGAGTTGTTTTATCGGTAATCAATACTCCTACATATGCTCCTATATGGGATCCGGAGAATCCTCGTCAATACTATAATGATTTTTATGGGGCGAACATTACGCATCCGATCGAAAATCTCTCTCGCACCGAAGATAACAAAACGCGTAACAATCGTTTATTGGGTTCATTTAATGCGGAATTCACATTATTGCCAAATTTGAAATTTAAGAGCACTAACTCAATCGATCGGGTTTACTATCACGCGACAACTTATCTTGATCCGGTTAAAACTTCATACGGAAGAAATCAGGGAGGTACAGCGTCGGACAATCGTTCCTTGAGCACCGTACTTACTTTTGATAATATCCTTACTTATGATTTTACGAAGGATGAACATTCGCTAAGCCTCATGGCAGGTACATCCTACACCACTTCACAGTGGAACAATTCGTATATGTCCGGAAGTTTTTTCAGGACTGATTATTCTCCCAAAACACTTAATGCAGCCAATAAGATAGATCCTTGGGGTACGGGAACATCGGCCTCAGACTGGGCCTTGATGTCATATCTTGGAAGAGTGTCATACAACTACGCCAGTAAGTATTTGCTCACTGTTAATTTCCGAGCCGACGGTTCTTCGAAATTGTCTCCTGAAAACAGATTCGGTTATTTTCCTTCGGTATCGGCCGCATGGAGGATTTCATCCGAAGATTTTATGAGTGATGTCGATTGGGTTGACGATTTGAAACTCAGAGGTGGTTGGGGTAAAACCGGCAATCAATCCGGCATCAGTGATTATGCATATTTGCAACTCTATAACATTCAACGAATCCCATGGTGGGAAACAGGTAATGATCGGGCTGTTGTTAACATCACGCCGGCCAACATGCGTAATCGAGACCTTACTTGGGAAACTACTGCACAGACTAATTTAGGAGTAGATTTCACTGTTTTGAAAAATAGACTCACTTTCGCTGCCGATGCTTATTACAAATACACTACCAATTTGTTGATGAATGTTCCGCTTCCCGGTGGATTGGATTTTTCGAATATTTATCGCAATGAAGGCGAAATGGAAAATAGAGGGTTCGAATTCTCACTTAATTCTAAGAATATTCAAAACTCACAATGGACATGGGACACGGATTTCAATATATCCTTTAATCGCAACAAAGTAACCAAATTATCGTTGCAAAAAATATACTATTTTGCAAATACGTCGGAAGCAACCAGTGAAAATGTGGTAAGAATGACGGAGGGGAAACCTCTTGGTATGTTTTGGGGATATATTTCGGAAGGCGTTGATCCCGAAACCGGAGATCTGAAATTCAAAGATTTGGATAATAACGGAAGAATTACCACCAGTGATAAAACCTATATCGGCGATCCGAATCCCGATTTCACTTGGGGTATGACAAACAATGTTTCGTTTAAGAATTTTAATTTAAGCATATTTTTCCAGGGATCGCAAGGTAACGATATTTACAATGCGTCCAGATATGAAACCGAAGGAATGTATAATGGTCAAAATCAGTCAACCGAAGTAATCCGAAGGTGGAGAATTCCGGGCCAAATTACGGACATGCCAAGAGCTTCAAAAAGTACAGACAATTTAAGAGCTTCTACCCGATTTGTTGAAGATGGCAGTTACCTGCGTCTGAAGAATTTAACTCTCTCTTATAACGTTGAAGCTCCGATTTTGAAGAAATGGAAAATCGCACGTTTGCAACCGTATTTTACAGCTCAAAACCTCTTCACTATCACCAATTACAAAGGTTTCGATCCCGAAGTGAATCAGTATGGTGGTAGCTCAACCGTGCAGGGAATAGATTGGGGAACATATCCGCAAGTGAAGACATTTATTTTCGGTTTAAATATTGACTTTTAAAAAAATTATTGCAATGAAAAATAAAATATATCTGACCCTATTGTTCGTAGGATTATTGATCACTCAATATTCATGCGATTTACAAAAAGATCCTATTTCAGATTTTAGCGAACTTACTAATCCGAGAGATTCTGCAAACAACGAAAACGAAATTACGACCAAAGAACAAGTTGTAGCACTCAGAAATGGGCTCTATTCTACGATTAGAGATTCTCAGGAAAATTGGTATCTTGATTATTTGGTTTATACTGAAACCCATGCCGATAATGCATATCGGGGTACTTCCGGCAGTGAACTTTCATCGCTCGAAGCCCAGTCGCAGGATGGCATCAACAAAAATATCGCTCGCGATTGGAATGCATTCTTAAATTATATCGTCACGGCTAATCGTATCATTTTGAATATAGATGATGTTCCGGATCAATCGCTTACTACGGCAGAACGCAAGCAATGGAAAGCCGAAGCTCTTATTTTCCGTGCCTGGATTTGGTTTGATATGGTAAGATTGTGGGGCGGAATTCCATTGGTAACTCAGAAGACTCCAAATGTAACGGCTGAAAATATTGAAGAAGTTTATCCGTTACTATTCCCTGCTCGTAATTCGGTCGAAGAGGTTTATACAAAAATTATATCCGATCTGCAAGCCGCAGTTATAGATGCTCCGGACGTAAGTGCAGACAACAAATTTTTGCTGTCGAAAGCAGTTGCCAATGCCTTACTTGCTCGTGTATATGCCGAAAAACCGGTTCGAGATTACGAGAAAGTGATTGAATATTGCAACGATGTTCAAAGTGCCGGTTTTGAGTTGGTTGAAAATTACGGCGATTTATTTGCCTTCGACCAAAATACCAAAGATGTGAAATTGCGCAACAGTAAAGAGTCCATTTTCGAAATTACGTATCCTGCCGGAAGTACCAATTGGGTGTGGATGATGTTCGGTCTCAACGAAGCCGATCCCAACAGCGTGTATGATTGGGCTAAATGGATCACTCCTTCGAGGGATCTTATTGCTGCTTTCGAGAAAGAAAACGATACTGAGCGCATGAATGCGTCTATCGTTTGGGGAAACCCAAGTTGGAGCATACATTATCCTTCGAACAACTATCCTTTCATGTACAAAACGCGATCGAACTTATCGAGTGTGATAAAAATTCGACTTGCAGATATTTTGTTGTTAAAAGCGGAGGCTTATGCCAATTTGGAGAAACTTGGTGATGCAAAAGCACTTGTCGATCGAATTCGTTCGCGTGCAAAACTTGGGAATTTGCCCGCTTCGGCTACGGCATCGAAAGAAAACATGAAAGCAGCTGTACTCAACGAGCGTCGATTGGAACTTGCCTTCGAAGGTCAGCGTTGGTTTGATTTGGTAAGAAACGACCAAGCTATTCCGGTGCTTAATACCCTCAATAGTAGAGATCCGGGACGAATACCCATGCTCCCAGTTACCGAACAAACTATTCTTCTGCCAATACCGCAGGAAGCGATAGATAAAAATCCGTCTTTAACACAAAATGAAGGTTATTGATCATGAGTAAGATGCGATTATTTTTCGGCGTTGTCTTTATAACCGTTATTTCCGTGCTGACCGCTTCTTGCGGCAGCTCGGACAATAATGGTACTCAAGAACCACCGCCACCAAACAATGAAAGTGATGTTGTGGCTTATGTTACTTCTGCCTCACAATCGATGCTTTTTAAAAGTGTACCTATTCCATTTAGTAACAAAGACAACATGTCTCCCTATACCGTTACGCTGGATCCGGAGCATAAGTTTCAACAGATCGACGGTTTTGGAGCGGCTTTTACCGGGTCAACATGCTACAATCTGATGAAAATGCCGGCCGATAAGAGGAACGAATTGTTGAGAGAAACATTCGATCCTGTAAACGGAATGGGTTACAGCTATATTCGTATTTCTATCGGTTGTTCCGATTTTTCGCTTTCGGAGTACACGTATTGCGATACGCCAGGCATCGAAAATTTTGCGCTTCAAGAAGAAGAAATCAAATACATATTCCCTGTCCTTAGGGAAATTCTTGCGATAAATCCTTCGGTAAAAATAATAGCATCGCCATGGACCGCTCCTCGATGGATGAAAGTGAACAATTTAACTGAATTAAAGCCTTTCAACTCATGGAACGATGGTCAATTGAACCCTAAGTATTATCAGGATTACGCCGAGTATTTCGTAAAATACATACAGGCAATGCAGAAAGAAGGTTTCAGAATAGAGTCCATCACAATACAAAACGAACCTTTGAATAGAGGGAATTCGGCTTCCATGTTTATGACTTGGCAAGAACAGCGCGATTTCATCAAAACGGCACTCGGCCCAAAATTTCGGGAAAACAATATCAAAACGAAGATTGTAGTCTACGATCACAACTACAACTACGATTCCGAAAAACCCGATACACAAGACCAGGGAAGTTATCCATTAAAAATTTATGCTGATCCCGAAGCAGCGCAATATATCGATGGAGCTGCATACCACGCTTATGGCGGCGATAAAAGCGAATTGTTGAATATTCACAATGCACGCCCCGATAAAAACCTCTATTTCACGGAGATTTCCATCGGATTATGGGGAAGCGGCTATCAGTTTGGTGAAGATTTGATGTGGAACCTTAGAGAAGTGGGAATAGGAACGTTGAATAATTGGTCAAAAGCCGTTATTGTTTGGAATTTTATGCTCGACGATAAACACGGCCCTTATCGTCCCGGAGGGTGCGATATGTGCCTTGGTGCAATAGACATCAATTCGAGTAACTATTCGACTTATACCAAGAATAGCCATTTCTACGATATTGCTCATTTGTCCAAAGTGATAAAGCCCGGAGCGTACAGAATCCAATCATCGGATTTAGGTATTCCCGGTTTATACTATGTTGCCGCAAAAAATGTCGACTCAACTTTTGGTATGGTTGTGCTGAATACGCAAACAAAGGAGCAAAACATTACAATAAATGATGGAACTCATACCTTTAGTTATAAACTGCCGGCACAAACTGTAGCATCATTTTCATGGAAATAATTTGCAAATCAATTAATTATTAATATCTAAAAAATCAGCATATGAAAAATTTACTCAAATATTTACCTGCATGTATGCTTGCGATTTTCGCTTTTGCTGCCTGCGACGATGAAGCTGAATTTCCGGGGTCTCCCGGCAATCCGGAGATTGTTTCTCCTCAAGTGCCCGCAAGTGCATATTTTGCCGACAGCATTCCGTTTTCGGCAACCGTAAGTGATACAAAAGTGCCTTTGTCCACACTTAAGGCACAACTCTATTATGGCGAAGACAAGGTTTCTGAAACAACTATTCGTACGAAAACAGATGGCACTTATCAAGGCAAAATCTATGCGCCATTTCTGAAGAATGTACCTGATGGAAATGCAACCCTCAAATTGGTTTTGCAGGATATTCATTTCACTTCGGTTGAGCAAACATTTACTATATCATTGCAACGGCCCCAATTCGAATATGTTACGTTAATAACTGATTCGGGTGATAGCATCAAGTTGAATCATTCCGGTCCGAATATGTATAAGGGATTGACAATGGAAGATACCCCGAAGCTTTTGAAAGGTATCATCGTCGCTCCCAAATACGGAGCTAATGGAAACGAATTGAAATTCGGTTGGGACAACGGTTCGGTAAAAGAACAGAGTGAAAACACTATAACTTTCATCAGCGTTGCAAACAGTCCATATGAGGTAAGTTTCAACTCTCTCACTTATGAACGTAGTCCATTCGTTGTTTACATTCTTAATGGTAAAGAAATGGACTTTGTAGATGGAAATTTCCAAATCGACATAGACCTGAAAAAAGGCGATGTCATAACCACTCAAAACATCGAAAATATTGCTTCCTACTGGATTGATCCGGATTTCTTTGCTGTTTCTGAAAATGGAGATATAACATTCAATGCAATTGATGGTAAATACCGGATTATCGCTACCGAAGGAGAGCTTCCTTATTTTCGAGTACAGACACTTGATGCGAGTGGGAATAAAGCAACACTGAAAACAGATGGATCGGGTGCCGTATGGATTGCCGGCTATGGCATCGCTAAACCGGGAATGAAGACAGGACAGCCCGGATGGACACCGGGAAATATGCTCTGCATGGCGCCCGTAGAGCCTAAAAAATACAGAATGACTGTGGTAGCCAGCGAGGAGAACGGATGGGGCCAAATACGCACCGATTGGATTGGATTCAAATTTTTCTATCAAGATGATTGGGGAGGAGAATTTACATTGAGTAATTATGCCGAAATTTCCGGGATTATACCCTCGATTATTACAATCAGTAATAGTGGCGATTATGGCCTGGCCGAAGGAAAATCCTTAGAAGCAGGGAAAACTTATGTAATCACATTGGATTGTACCAATGGCCCAACACAAGCGTCTATATCAATAGTTGAAAAGTAAGAAAATGAAATTGGAAAGAATGTTCGGCAAAGTTTGTATCTTTGACCGAACATTCTTGTAAATATCAATGATATGAAATCGAAAAAATTCTTAAATGTAATTATCCTGATTTTATCTGCATTTCCTATTACGGGATTTGCTCAAAATTTTAATGATTCGGGCAAAGTTTTTGCTTTGGAGCAGAAAGTTGATAGCGTTTTGTCTCGTATGTCTCTCGAAGAAAAGGTTGGTCAGATGGCTCAATTTACGCTCGATGTACTGGGAAAGGGTGGTGGTTTATATGCAAGTGACGAACCTTTTGAACTCGATCCGGCGATGATGGATGTCGTATTTGGCAAATACAAAGTAGGATCTATTTTGAACACGAGTAACAATCGGGCTCGCACAACGGAAGTTTGGGAAAACATTATCACTAATATACAGCAGAAAGCAATTAAGGAAACCGGTATTCCGGTGCTTTACGGCATCGATTCCAATCACGGAACAACTTATACGGCCGGAGGAACGCTTTTTCCACAGGAAATAGGAATGGCTGCCACATTCAATCCTCAGTTGGTTGAAAAAGGTTCTCAGATTTCGGCTTACGAAACGCGTGCCAGCAATATTCCCTGGACATTTAATCCCACAATGGACTTGGGACGTGATGCACGTTGGTCGCGTCAATGGGAAAGTTATGGCGAAGACACTTATCTGAATGCCACGATGGCAGTTGCTTCCGTGCGTGGATTTCAGGGAAAAGACAGAAACAGTGTTGGCAAAGATCGGATTGCTGCCTGCATCAAGCATTACATGGGTTACGGTGTTCCCGTTTCCGGGAAGGACCGTACTCCGGCGGTAATATCCGAGAGCGACTTGCGCGAGAAGTTTTTCGAGCCGTTCCGTGCTTCCATTGTCGATGGCGGTGCTTTGTCGCTGATGGTCAATTCGGGTATTATCAACGGTGTTTCCACTCATTCAGACTATCGGTTGCTTACCGAATGGTTGAAAGAGGATTTGAATTTCGACGGTGTCATCGTTACCGATTGGGCTGATGTGCAAAATCTGCTTTCTCGTGATCATATTGCCAAAGATTATAAAGACGCTATTCGCATTGCTATTAATGCAGGAATCGATATGGTGATGGAACCTTATAATTTGCAATTTTGCGATGAGTTGGTTGCCCTTGTCAAGTCGGGTGAGGTAAAACAGACGAGAATTGATGACGCTGTTCGCCGTATTTTGAGGATGAAGTATCGTCTCGGATTGTTCGACCGTCCTTATTGGTCACGCAACGAATATCCCGATTTCGGAAGTAAGGCGCATGAAGCCGCAGCCAAAGCTGCTGCCGACGAATCGATTACGTTGCTGAAAAATGAGGGCAATATCTTACCGCTTAAAAAAGGAGTGCGTCTGTTGGTTACAGGACCCAATGCCAATTCGATGCGCACGCTGAATGGAGGATGGAGTTACTCGTGGCAGGGCGAAAAAACGGAAGAATTTGCTCAGCAATACAATACGATATTTGAAGCGTTGCAAAATAAATTCGGGGGAACAAATGTGAAATACGAGCCGGGCGTGACGTATAAAATGGACGGACAATATTTCGAAGAAAATCCCCCGGAAATCGAAAAAGCCGTTGCTGCTGCTTCCGATGTGGATTATGTGGTGCTTTGCGTGGGAGAAAATTCGTATTGCGAAACGCCCGGAAATCTTGATGAGTTGACACTCTCGGAAAATCAGATTGCATTGGCAAAAGCACTCTACAAAACGGGTAAACCGGTCATTCTTGTGCTCAACGAAGGTCGTCCACGCTTGATTCGTACCATCGAACCCGATGCAAAAGCGGTCGTTCAGGTTTATCTTCCCGGAAATTATGGCGGCGATGCACTTGCCGATATTTTGGCAGGAGATGTCAATCCGAGCGGAAAACTTCCCTACACCTATCCGAAATTCGAACAAAGTCTCATCACCTACGATCACAAACCGAGCCAGAATTTGGCCGAAAAAATGAGTGGTGCTTACGATTATGGAGCACGTACGGATGTACAATATCCATTCGGATTCGGATTGAGTTATACCACTTTCGAATATTCAAACCTTACGGTTGACAAAAAGGAATTTCTTCCGGGCGACATCTTAACGGTTTCGGTAGATGTAAAAAATACCGGAAAAGTGGCAGGAAAAGAGTCTGTAATGCTTTTCAGCAGCGATTTGGTTGCATCTATTACTCCCGATGTGCGTCGTTTGCGTGCTTTCGAGAAAATCGAATTGCAACCCGGAGAAACGAAAAAAGTAGTGCTCAAACTTCCTGCCAACGATCTTGCATTTGTGAACGAAAAAGGCAAATGGATAATCGAAGAAGGTGATTTCAGACTGCAAGTTGCTAATCAAACGCAGCAAATCCGATGCATGAAAACGAAAATCTGGGAAACCCCCAATCGTTAAACGTAAAATCCGAAACGAGTTGTGTACAAATTCTTTTGTGAATAAAACTTGGTTTTTTACGATTTCGGTTAGCAAAAAAAAACTATTGATTAGCAATCATCTATCCTGAAATTGCAACGATTCGGATTCATTGACATCAGGCTCTGTTATGTTGAGCTATGAGGAGGTTAATGAGTTCGAATCGTTTGTTTTAGCAGCACGACCAGGTTAGTACATATTCGGGATGCACTTCGTATCCGATTTCGAACCTTCTCTTCAGGGACGTTTTGGACTCGGTTGCTTGGAATGTTCCTTTGGCTTCAGGTATAAATTTTGATAGATGAAGATGATGCTTGAAATCGATTTCGCTTTCCTCCAATAGTTTAAACATAGTTTCCTTGGCTGACCAATGCAGCAGAAGATGAATTTTTTCGTGATGCGGATCGATATATTCATCTTGCGACACAAATTTCGATGCCACCCTGTACACACGATCTGAAATCTCTTCGATGTCGATGCCTACGTTTTTCGAAGGATGAATCAGAATAGCCGCATGGTTGCGCGTGTGAGAAATGCTAACGTTGAATGATCTGTCGGTGAGGTAAGGACGTCCATCGCGATGGTGATGAACAATTTTTTCTTCGTTGAGAAGCAAATAAAGCATTAATCTCACGGAGAGCCATTCTGTTGCTCTTTTCACCGATTTAATTCCTTTGACGTGTTTTTGGGCTTTATCCCTTAATGTTTCAGGAAAAAGCGATAAAAGCTCCTCTACACTTTCGGTCATTTCCCAAACGCCGAGAAGGCAGTCATTCGAGAGATTTTCTTTTCGGACTAACATAGGAAAGCGAGTAGTTACGATTTTTGGACTTTTGGAGGAATAAAACGGATTTTTACGATCCTACGCTTGGTTAGTTCTTCGACTTGAAATTGGTAATCGTTGAAATTAATGATTTCTTTCCTTTTCGGAAAATTACCGTGCAACTCCAGGATAAATCCGGCCAGGGTGTCGGATTCGTTTGTATAGTGTTCGAATTCTTCTTCCGAAAGTCCGGTGATACGAAAGAAATCTTCAAGGGGAGTTTTGCCGTCAAAAAGATATGACCCATCAGGAGTTATGGTGTAGAAAGAAGTCTCTACGTCATATTCGTCGCTGATGTCTCCAACGATTTCTTCCAAAATATCTTCCATTGTGACAATCCCTGTTGTCGCGCCATATTCGTCAACAACGATAGCCATGTGATTTTTATTGGTTCTAAATTCTTCGAGCAAGTCTTCGATGTGTTTTGTTCCCGGAACAAAATAAGCCGGTCTGATGAGTGATTGCCACTTGAAATTCTCTTTTCGGTTGAGATAAGGAAGCAAATCTTTTACGTATAGAATTCCTTTGATGTTGTCGGTATCTTTTTCATAAACAGGAATGCGCGAAAATCCTGCTTCCACAATAAAATCGACTACTTTGTCGAAAGGCAGCGTGATATCAACGGCAATCATATCCGAGCGGCTTACTTTTATGTCGTCCACAATTGTATCTTTAAACCGAATGATTTCTTCGAGCATATCTTTTTCATCCTCATATTCTTTGTCTTTCGAAGTCATCTGTAATGCCCTCGAGAGTTCATCCATCGATAATTCGTGTCGTTGATGATGCAATGTTCTATCTCCTCTGTTCGAAATATTCACTAATAAGGAGGATAAGGGAGAATTGATTTTGTCTATGATATTGATGAAATTTGCCGATCGATATGAAAATTTTTTCGGATTACTTGCTGCGTATAGTTTGGGTGTGATGTCGATCAAAATAACTATCAAAATCGATAAAACAACTATCCATATAGGCTTATTCAGCCATTCCGGTGAAAGCAGATGATGAAACAAAATAAAAGAAAGGGTAAAAATAAAAACCTTTGAGAAAATATCGAGTATATTGATCGATGCAATAAGTCGATCAGAATTTCTCATCAGATGAGCAATTGTTTTATCACGAGGACTTTCACTATTGCTCAATTCTTCAATATCGCTTTGCGAAAGTGCAAAGAATGCGATCTGTGCCCCGCAGGCAACGAAATCAAAAAAAACAAAAAGAATAAGAATGGCAAAAAGAAGATAATCGGATAAAGTTGGAGTTGTGATTACCAACATATTCGAAACCAAAAACGATGAAGGGTCTGATTCCAAGTGAGTTGTTATTAGTGAAACAAAAAGAATGTTTTAAACTTCCTCTAGTGGAAAAAAGATTAAAACATTCCTTACAAAGTTAATGCGTTTTATTTAAAACGGCAAATCATCTATTTGAGCATTGTCTTCCGCATCAATGGAAGGCGTCGGAGAATAAGATGAATCCTGTTTGTCCGAATGGCTGTTATCGCTTGACGTGCTGCGACGACTCAATATTTCGAGTGAATCGGCATAAATTTCGGTGATATAACGTTTCATTCCGTTTTGATCTTCGTAAGAGCGTGAACGTATTTTCCCTTCGATGTACACTTGTGTCCCTTTTTTTACAAATTTTTCTACGATTTGTGCAAGTCCTCTCCAACAAACAATGTTGTGCCATTCCGTTCTTTCGGGTACTTGGGTCCCGTTGGCAGCGGTGTATCCTCTTTCGCTGGTTGCAAGCGGAAAATTAGCTTTCACATTGTCATTGTCGAAATACTTAATTTCGGGATCTTTCCCTACATTTCCTACTAAAATAACTTTGTTTACCGACATAGTATAATAAATTTTTTGGTTGGTTGATAAATCTTTCCAATAGTAACAAAAGTAGTAAAAGTTTTATAAAAACAGATCATTCAACAAAAAAATCTTTCCAGATATTTGTGTATTAATCTCGAAACCGGGTATTTTTCTATATCCGCCATATCGATTTTAATGAAGGAAAGGTCGGGCAAATGATCCATTGATTCTTCCGTTTTCACACGATAAAACTCTGCAAAAATACGCTGATGTGAGAGTATATGTTTCATTGATACGACATGTTCGAACTGCAACGAATGGCTTTTCGAAAACCATTTTCCGAATTTTTCTTCGTCCGAGATTTCGATGAGCGAAACTTGTCCGGAGGTTTCGATAAGAGGAAATTCATATAAGTTTTTCCAAACATCGTCTTCGATTCGCTTACGTAGGAAAGTTTCATTTTCATGCATGATGTGGAAATAATTGAAAAAACGATCTCGCACTTTTGTCTTGACAATTTTCGACGGAAAACTCGCAACCGAATGGTGATGGTGTGCCATGCAAACTGTTTGTAATGGACATTCCTCGCATTTTGGGCGCCGGGGAAGACATATTGTTGCACCCAACTCCATCATAGCCTGGTTGTGGATGCCGGGATGAACAGGATCAATGATCTGATCGGCAACGGACTGAAGCTGTTTTTTCCCTTCGGTGGAATTGAGGGGATGTTGCACTTCGAACAATCTCGATATTACCCGACTGACATTGCCGTCAACAGTAGCGTGTGGTTTGCCAAAGGCAAAAGAAGCGATGGCCGCAGCAGTGTAATTGCCTATCCCTTTCAAAGAGAGTATCTTCTCGAAGTCGCTCGGAAATACGCCTTCGAATTGGTTAACCAATTGTTTTGCGGCTTGAAGCATGTTTCGTGCACGCGAATAATATCCGAGTCCCTGCCATATCTTCAGCACATCCTCCTCCGATGCCGAAGCGAGTGCCCAAATATCGGGAAATTTTCTAACGAAACGAACAAAATAATCATATCCCTGTTCTACACGTGTTTGCTGCAGAATTACTTCGGAAACCCATATCAAATATGGGTCGGAGGTGTGTCGCCAGGGCAAATCTCGTTTATGCTGTGGATACCACGATTGAAGCAGGATACTGATGGTGTGAATGTTGTTATTTGTGTCAGACATTTGTGATCGAAGTGATTTTTGTTGCACAAATCTACATCAAAAGTCTTCGATCGAAACAAAATAAGCAAATTTTTTTTTTTTGCCCGTAATTTATTTTTAACCTTGAAAAAAATGCTATATATTTGCAGTCCAAAAAATTACTCTCTACTATCTTAATAATAAAAAAATTATATTATGACAAAAGCAGACATCGTAAACGAAATTGCTAAAAATACAGGTGTTGACAAAGCGTCCGTATTAGCATCTGTCGAATCTTTCATGGAAATAGTAAAGGATTCGTTGGCTAAAAACGAAAATGTTTACCTTAGAGGATTTGGTAGCTTTATCGTGAAAAAAAGAGCCCAAAAAACGGCACGTAATATCTCTAAAAATACGACCATCATCATTCCCGAACACAACATTCCGGCATTCAAACCCGCCAAAACATTTGTTGTTCAGGTTAAAGATGGAAGTCAAAAAGAGAAAAAATAATCATCATCTTTCATAACGAAAGATAAAAAAGAAAGGAGACAATAATATGCCAAGCGGAAAAAAAAGAAAAAGGCATAAAATGGCTGTTCACAAAAGAAAGAAAAGGCTGAGAAAGAACAGACATAAAAAGAAAAAGTAAGCTCAACTAAAATTTCTTTCGATATCACGGGAGCAAACTTAAAACTTTATTTCTTTAAGTTTGTTCTTTGTGCATATCAAGCAGGCAATTCCGGCGGGAATCCTGAAGTCTTCTGTGACAGAAGCCTATTTATAAACATTAAAAAACAAAAAATGTGGTAAGCGAACTAATTGTAGATGTTCAGCCAAAAGACATTTCCATCGCTGTATTGGAAGACAAAAAGCTGGTGGAATTGCAACAAGAGGCACAAGATGCTTCATTTGCAGTGGGGAATATCTATTTGGGACGGGTCAAAAAACTGATGCCGGCCCTTAATGCAGCATTTGTAGATGTAGGGCATAAAAAGGACGCTTTTCTTCACTATTTGGATTTAGGGGTAGAATTCAATTCGGTTTCTTATTTTCAGAAACAGATTGAAGACAAAAAAAAGATACCGCAAATATCGAAACTGAAACTGCAACCCGATATCGATAAGGAGGGAACCATTAGCGATGTGCTTAAAGTGGGACAGGAGATTCTGGTGCAAATAGCCAAAGAACCCATCTCAACCAAAGGCCCACGACTGACTGCCGAAATATCGTTTGCAGGACGTTTCATGGTACTCATTCCGTTTATCGACAAAGTATCCGTATCGCAGAAAATCAAGTCGCGCGAAGAGCGCGCTCGTCTTCGACAGCTGGTTCAAAGCATTAAACCAAAAAATTTCGGAGTGATCATTCGCACGAATGCCGAAGGTAAGAAGGTTGCAGAACTCGATGCCGAACTCAAGATACTTGTTCAGCGCTGGGATGATATGTGCGAAAAATTGACGAAGGCAAAAGCACCATCGCTCATTTATGAAGAGACCGGACGTACAGTAGCTTTATTGAGAGATATTTTCAACCCCTCATTCGAACAAATATACGTCAACGATAAGGACGTGTACAAACAAATCACCGAATATGTCAGCGTAATTGCCCCGGAGCGTAAAAATATTGTTAAACTTTACACCGGCGCATTGCCCATTTTCGATAATTTCGGTGTAACCAAACAGATAAAATCGCTCTTTGGCAAGACAGTCACATTTAAAAACGGAGCATATCTCATTATCGAGCATACCGAGGCACTTCACGTAATTGACGTGAATAGCGGTAACCGAAACAAATCGAAGATGGGTCAGGAAGACAGTGCTTTTGAAGTGAATGTGGCTGCTGCAGAAGAAATAGCACGTCAGCTGCGATTAAGAGACATGGGTGGTATTATCGTCATCGATTTCATCGATATGATGAAAGGCGAGCATCGCAACAAGCTTCATGCTATGATGCAGGAGTTTATGGCTAAGGATAGAGCCAAACATAATATTCTGCCATTGAGCAAATTTGGTCTCATGCAGATTACTCGTCAACGGGTTCGTCCCGAGATGGATGTTGCTACCAGTGAAGTGTGTCCGACATGTTTTGGAAAAGGGAAAATCAAATCCTCTATCCTTTTTACCGATACGTTGGAACACAAAATCGATTATTTATCCAATAAGTTACAAGTGAAGAAATTCTTTTTGCATATTCATCCTTATGTCGCAGCTTATGTAGAACAGGGAATGTTCTCGTTGAAATATAAGTGGAAAAAGAAATACGGAGTAGGAATGAAAATAATTCCGGATCAGAGTCTCGGATTTCTGCAATATGTTTTCTATGATAAAGATAAAAACGAGATAGACCTGAAAGAAGAAATAGAAATGAAATAAGACTTCGAACACGAAGTTGCGAAAATTTAAAAACCGGATTGCGATAGGCAATACCGGTTTTTTTCGTTTTATGCGTCTGCTTTTAATAGATTGGGCGCTGCATTTCAAGCAGGATCGACGTCATAAAAGAGGGTGATGTATTTAAATTTTTGGTTCTTACGCAAGATTGTTTCAGCATGTTTTACAAGGGTACGAATTTTCTGTGGGGACAACCCGATTTCTGTTTTTAGCAGGATATTTCGGATAAAAAAGGTTTGAACCTTGCCTATTACGGGTTTATTCGGACCCGAAACACGATCACCTAATGAAGATTTGAGTGAATCTGCCAAATAGCGCGATGCCTCATCGGATTTTGACTCGTTTTTGTCTTTGATAACGATCGAAATCAGTCGATAATAGGGTGGATATTTGAATATTTTTCGTTCTGACAATTGAGATGCAAAAAAACTTTCGTAGTCATTTTCTACTATATAACGATAAATGGGTTGATCGGGATCATTGCTTTGAATAATGACTTTCCCCTGTTTGCTTTTTCGCCCTGAACGACCTGCTGCTTGCGTCATGAGTTGAAAACCCCGTTCGTAGGAACGAAAATCGGGATAGTTGAGGAGCGAATCGGCAGAGATAATGCCAACCACGCTCACGTTCCCAAAGTCGAGGCCTTTGGATAGCATTTGCGTACCGACCAGGATTTGAACTCGGTTTTTTTCAAAATCGTCGATTATTTTTTCATAAGAATTTTTTCCCCGTGTCGTATCGGTATCCATTCGCGCAACCTTTGCTTCAGGAAACAGACGGGAGACTTCTTCTTCCAATTGTTCAGTCCCTTGTCCCAATAGGTCGATGTTTTTTTCGTGGCAAGATGGACATTCGGTCGGCATTGCGTATGAGGCATTGCAGTAATGGCATACGAGTACATTCCTAAATTTATGATAGGTGAGCGGAACGTCGCAATGCTTGCATTTTGGAGTCCATGCGCATAGTTTGCATTCCACGATTGGAGCAAAGCCGCGACGGTTTCTGAAAAGAATTACTTGTTCATTATTCGATAGTGCATGATGAATGCTTTCAATCAGAGCAGGACTGAGGAGCGATTTCATTTTCTTTTTTCGTCTCAGTTCTTTCGTATTTTCGATGATGATTTCGGGCATCTCGATTTCTTCAAATCTCTTGCTTAGCGCAACTATCCCGTATTTCCCTATTTTGGCGTTATTGTACGATTCGATGGAAGGAGTGGCCGAACCGAGTAATGTTTTGGCACCGAACAAGTGTGCAAGCATAATGCCGGTGTCGCGTGCATGATAACGCGGCGCGGGCTCTTGTTGTTTGTAGCTTTGTTCGTGTTCTTCGTCGATGATGATGAGGCCGAGATTCCGAAACGGCAGAAACAAAGACGAACGCACGCCAAGAATTATATCGTATGGCTTGTCGGATAACATTTTTTGCCAAATTTCTGCACGTTCGTTGTCGTTGAGTTTGGAGTGATAAATTCCGAGTTTATCTCCAAATACGGCCGACAATCGTTGCATGAGCTGCGTCGTCAGTGCAATCTCGGGAAGCAGATAAAGAATTTGTTGGTTCTTGGCAATCAATTTATCGATGAGGTGAATGTAAATTTCGGTCTTGCCGCTCGAGGTAACTCCATGAAGCAGACAAGTATCCTTCGAATCGAATACGCTTTCGATTTCCTCGAGTGCCTGCTGTTGATATTCGTTCAGGGGAAATGGTCGGTGTGTCTTTATTTCCGATTTGGGCTTGAGTCGTCCCACTTCAACGCCGATTTCGTTCAAGACATTTTTTTGAAGCAATCCTTTCAGAACGCTCGGTGATGCATCGGGTAGTTTTAATACGTCCCGACGATTTATCCTATCGGTTTTTGATTTCGACAGGATTGTCGAAATTTCTTCGAAAAGAGCAAGTTGTTTTTTTGATTTTCCTATAATAGAGCCAATCGAATTTGAATCAATTTCGGAGTTTAATCGGATAAACGATTCGATTTTCGGAACGAATTTTTGTTCTATCTGCTGATTCGTTTCAATCACTCCTTTTCTCGACAATGAATAGATGTGGATATAGATGTTTTTGATATCGAGAATTTTTTCGAGTTTTGAAATTTTCTCGCGCTCGACGGCTTCAAGGTACTCGACAATTTTTCTTTCCGTCGGAGTCAAATTCAGGCTTTCTCGCATCATCGAAAACGAGAGCGAAACAAAAGTTTCGCTTTCCATTCTCAGTTTTGAGGGGAAAGCAGCTTTGTAAACATCGCCTATCGGCGAAAGATAGTAAAAAGCGATCCATTTCCACAAGTCAAGTTGTTTTTCGTTGACCATAGGATAGGAATCGATCAGGGCATAAACTTCTTTGAGATGTAGATCGGCAGAAGATGGCTTGTCGTGCAAAGCAACGACAATTCCCGTATAATATTTTCTTGTACCGAAAGGAACAATTACCCTGAATCCACAACCGATCGCCTGTTCCATTTCCATCGGAACAATATAGGTGAAGATATCGGAAAGCGGAGTGGGTAAAATTACGTCTGCCAGCATTAGTTAGAAATAGATGGATGCATTTAGCGTCCACGACGATGATTTCCCGTTTAAGGGATCATTCCAATTGGGCTTATCTGTACCGTAATTGTCCGTGAGTTTTACCCCATAGTTTACACCAACTTGGATGAGTTTAAATACTTCTATCCCGGCGCCAATATTTGCCCCGGCTTCAAATTTCTTTGCCTCAATATCTTCTGCCGCATTTCCCGGATTGATTTTGTCGCCATTGATCAGGTAACCGAAATAGGGCCCGGCAGTAGCATAAAAATGGATGGGAACCAAAGGAATTTTACCAAAAAAAATCTTGGCATTGATAGGAAGCATCAAATACTGATTCGAGATTTCTTCCGAAGTCGTGCTTGTCCCTTCCAAATTTTGGATATTCATCCTGCTGTTTTGATATAAAAGCGAAGCCTCGATGCCCAAGTCGATAATCGGCACCGGAAGCATTATTTGCAATGATGGCCCAATAGCATAGTCGGTCAGATTATCAACGTTAAGTGCATCGCTGTTGAACGAAGGATTGTTCAATCCTACTCTCGCATTGACACCGAACCGAACCTGAGATGTTGCAGGCAAACTAAAGATGATCACTAAAGAAAAAACGATTCCCTTGATGAGTGTATTTTTGATTTTCATAGCAGATATGTTTTTAATAGTTTCTGACTGTGTAACACCTACGTCAATAAAACAAATGTGAAGCCAAATAGTTGAGGAATGCAGCTCATTTTGAATAAAAAAGCGTTTTGTACATCATTCATGAACAAAACGCTTTATATAAATATAGGTGTTTGTTAATCTTTGAATTTAGCTTTCAGAAATTCGCGATTCAGTCGGGCAATGTTTGAAATGGATATGTTTTTGGGGCATTCTACTTCGCATGCGCCGGTATTGGTACAGTTGCCGAAGCCGAGCTCATCCATTTTTGCTACCATGTTTTTAGCCCGGCGTGCTGCTTCAACGCGACCTTGGGGTAGGAGTGTAAATTGGCTGACTTTCGCGGATACAAACAACATTGCCGATCCATTTTTGCAGGCAGCAACGCAAGCACCGCAACCAATGCAGGCCGCAGCATCCATTGCCATATCGGCTTGCTCTTTAGGAATGGGGATAGCGTTTGCATCCGGTACACCACCGGTGTTCACCGAAATGTAACCTCCGGCCTGAATGATTTTATCGAAAGCTGAACGATCAACCATCAAGTCTTTGATTACGGGAAATCCTGCCGATCGCCAAGGTTCAACGGTGATCGTATCGCCATCGTTGAATTTGCGCATATGGAGCTGGCAGGTTGTAACGTCTTCATCGGGCCCATGAGGATGCCCGTTGATATAAAGACTGCACATTCCGCAAATTCCCTCTCGACAGTCGTGATCAAACACTACCGGATCTTTTCCTTCGTTGATGAGCTTTTCGTTGAGAATGTCGAGCATTTCGAGAAACGAACTTCCTTGTGATACGTTTTGTAGCTCGTAATTCTCAAATCCTCCTTTTTCTTTCGGCCCTTTCTGACGCCAAATTCTCAGTTTGATATTTATATTTTTATCCATGAGATGATCGTTTTTTTTTGAGTTAAGACTTGTAATTACGTTGTTGACGAACTACGAATTCGTAATCGAGTGGTTCTTTATACATTACAGGGGCTTTGTCTTCACCCTGATATTCCCAGCACGAAACGTAAGCATATTCGTCATCATTGCGCAGTGCCTCACCATCCGGTGTTTGAAATTCGGTGCGGAAGTGACCTCCGCACGATTCGTTACGATCCAGTGCATCGTGAGCCATCAGTTCTCCCAACTCGATGAAATCCTGCAATCGAAGGGCTTTTTCCAATTCCACGTTCAGCGAATCTTTGTCGCCCGGGATACGTAAGTTGGTGAGAAAATCCTTTTTCAATTGCTGTAATTTTTCGATCGCAACTTTTAAGCCTTCGGCATCGCGAGCCATTCCGACATATTCCCACATAATATGACCCAATTCCTTATGAATGTGGTCAACAGAATGTTTACCCTTGATACTCATCAATCGGTCGATGCGTTCGTTGATTCCTTTTTCCGCTTCGTCGAATTCCGGACGATCGGTTTTGAATCTCGGTACCTGAATCTGGTCGGCCAAATAATTTTGGATGGTATAGGGCAGAATAAAATACCCGTCGGCTAATCCCTGCATTAAAGCCGATGCCCCAAGTCGATTTGCACCATGATCGGAGAAATTGGCTTCGCCAATAGCGAAAAGGCCGGGAATGGAAGTCATCAGTTCATAATCCACCCAAATGCCTCCCATCGTGTAGTGGATGGCCGGATATATCATCATTGGCGTTTCATAGGGATTTTCGTCCACAATCTTCTCGTACATTTGGAAGAGATTGCCGTATTTTTGTTCCACTACATCTTTTCCCAATCGCTCGATTGCTTCTTTGAAATCGAGATAAACGGCGAGCCCGGTTGGCCCTACGCCATAACCTGCATCGCACCGTTCTTTTGCTGCGCGCGAAGCAACGTCTCTCGGAACCAAGTTGCCAAAAGCAGGATAACGACGTTCGAGGTAATAATCGCGATCCTCTTCTTTGATGTCGTTAGCTTTCAATTTTCCTTCCCGTATGGCTTGAGCATCTTCTTTCTTTTTGGGTACCCATATACGACCGTCGTTACGAAGTGATTCGGACATGAGCGTCAGTTTCGATTGAAATTCGCCGTGAACCGGAATGCAGGTCGGGTGAATCTGTGTCATACACGGATTGGCAAAATAGGCGCCTTTTTTGTAGCATTGCCATGCTGCCGAAGCGTTCGAGTTCATTGCATTTGTAGAAAGGAAAAACGTGTTGCCATATCCGCCGGTGGCTATCACTACCGCATGGGCTGCGAAGCGTTCGAGTTTTCCTGTAACAAGATTTCTGGTGATGATTCCCCTGGCGCGACCATCGATAATCACAAGGTCAAGCATTTCGTGACGAGTATAAAGCTTCACCTGTTTTTTCTGAATGGCACGGCTTAAAGCAGAATAAGCACCCAATAGCAATTGCTGCCCCGTCTGACCACGAGCATAGAATGTGCGCGAAACTTGTGCGCCTCCAAAGGAGCGATTATCAAGCAATCCGCCATATTCGCGAGCGAAAGGAACACCCTGTGCCACACATTGGTCGATGATATTGTTGGAAACTTCTGCAAGACGATAAACATTCGCTTCGCGGGCACGGTAGTCGCCACCTTTTATGGTATCGTAGAAAAGACGATATACCGAATCGCCATCGTTGGGATAATTTTTTGCGGCATTTATTCCACCTTGAGCCGCAATAGAATGGGCGCGGCGCGGCGAGTCCTGAATGCAGAAATTTAGGACGTTAAAACCTTGTTCGCCAAGTGTTGCTGCGGCCGAAGCTCCGGCAAGACCTGTGCCGACTACGATGATATCGAGTCGTCGTTTATTGGCAGGATTGACCAGTTTTTGATGGTCTTTGTAGTTCGTCCATTTTTGGGCAAGTGGCCCTTGAGGAATTTTTGAATTTATTTTATTCATAACATCTAATTTCTTTTGTTATCCTAACAGATTTGAGAAACCGAAGTGAACGGCAATTGCCACGATCATAAATCCGAGACAAATGATGGTAGCAAAAATATTTCCAATAACTTTTATACGTTTCATCCATTTAGTGTTGTTCCAGCCAACGGTTTGAAGTGCACTCCAAAATCCGTGAGTCAAATGCAGCCACAACGCTGCAAATGCTATGATATATATAGCAAGCACCCATCCGTTCGAGAGAACTTCGGTTACGAGCTGAGCACTGTCTTCGCGTGCTCCGGGTAATTGTAGCAATTCCTTGAATTGCATATTATACCAAAATTGGTATAAATGAACGATAAGGAATAACAGAATGAAAACCCCGAGAACAAACATGTTTTTCGACGACCATGCAACCGGTGTTTTGCTTGCCGAAGCGTATTTGTCCGAACCCCGTGCTTTTTTGTTTTGCAGCGTCAGAATAATTGCATAAATGATGTGAACCACAAAACCAAGAGCCAATACGCCTGTGCCGATGATTGCCCACCAATTGGCTCCTAATATTTCGTTTGCAATGAAATTATAGGCATCATAGCTGAAGATGAGCACGAGATTCATCGACATGTGAAACAGTAAGAACAATACCAAAAAAAGTCCGGAAATGCTTTGTACAAATTTCCGCCCGATAGAGGATTTTATTAACCAACTCATAACATTCTTTTATTTTCAGTGATTTAATTGTTTGTTGTGATACTGCGCAAATATTTGAAAATGAATTTATTTATAAGTAAAAAGAAATTTTCTCCGAATAGCACTAAAACGGATTGCAAAAATACTACTTTTGACCATTAAAAAGAATTATTTACGGAAATTTTTCCGTAATGCTGTTTTTTTAGAATGAATATAATTTAACCTCAGAATCATTGTTTACACAAACATAATGAAAAGTTATTGATTATACAAAAAAGATCAGCCTTCGTTTTCTTTTGTTATCTTTGCACTCTCAAAAAATATTGTTTCTTTTTGCATCAGAAATCATGGACATAGTTTTAAGTGGTATTCGTTCTACCGGCAATTTGCATTTGGGAAATTATTATGGGGCATTGCGCAACTTCATCCGCATGCAGGATGAAAATCAATGTTATTTCTTTGTAGCCGATGTACATTCGCTCACAACACATCCCGATCCGCGATATTTGCATGAAAATGTGAAAAATGTTTTGGTTGATTACCTTGCGGCAGGCATCGATCCCGAAAAATCGGTAATTTATGTGCAGAGTGATGTTCCCGAAACGTTCGAATTGTATTTGTTTTTGAATATGCATGCCTATATGGGTGAACTTGCAAAGACTACGTCCTTCAAGGAAAAAGCGCGGAAACAGCCCGAAAACGTGAATGCCGGACTTTTGACCTATCCCACGCTGATGGCTGCCGATATTCTGGTTCACAATGCCGACAAGGTGCCTGTCGGGAAAGATCAGGAACAGCATCTCGAAATGACACGACGTTTTGCCCGCCGATTCAATAATTTTTATGGTGTAGAGTTTTTCAAAGAGCCCGTAGCTTATAACTTTGGGCAAGAACTTATCAAAATACCCGGATTGGATGGAAGCGGGAAAATGGGCAAGTCTGAAGGCAATGCCATTTATTTGGCAGACAGTCCCAAAGAAATTGAGAAAAAAGTGAAAAAAGCACTTACCGATTCCGGTCCCACTGAATTTAATTCGCCCAAACCCGAATATATCGAAAATCTTTTCACTATTCTTCGCGTTGTTTCTGCTCCCGAAGTAGTGCAACATTTCGAAGATTTGTGGAATAAGTGCGAAATTAGATATGGTGATTTGAAAAAACAACTGGCAGAAGATATTATTAAGGTTACTGCACCTATCAGGGAGCGAATTATCGAAATAGAAAACGACGAATCCTATTTGAGGAAAGTTACTACCGAAGGTGCCGAAAAAGCTCGCGAAAGCGCTTCGAAAACTATCCGTCAGGTGCGTGAAATCATGGGATTCAAACCGTTCTGACTATTTATTCTCTAAACATGCACGACGATTCATGTATTCTTGAATTGTTGTGCATGCAGAATCAGCGTTTTTTTGCTTCCATTCAAGCATGTATCTTAGTTGGTGATTGTTCACTATATAAAAGGATATAGTTTTTTTCAATCCGAAATGAGACCATCTCCAAAATATATTTTCCAATATTTTTTTTGCACTTGCCAATTTTTTCCCGGCAAAACCCCACTCGTCATTTTGCCGAACGACCATTTCACTGCCACATGATGTGGTCTCCATTTTGATGAACGACCAATCACTATTCGAAAAGGTTACCGGACTGTTAAAGGAACGATAATTTGATGTGTGAAATTACCGTTTGTTATCACGCGGAACGACTTTTGTGCAGACACAAAACCTACTTTCCATTTTGCGGAACAGGTTTTTATCGGTAAATCACCCCTTCCGCGGGATGCAGAGCGACCTGTTTTTGCCGATTTGCCCGCTCCGCATTGCGCGGAACGACCTTTTACTATCGAAACAACTCACTCCGCAAAATGAGGAACGACCTTTTTCACCCGAAAAAGGTTGTTTGGCGTTAAAAGCAACGACCTTTGCTCGCAGACAAAACTCACTCGTCGCCGCGAGGAACGGGTTTTGTGTAGACACAAAAGTCACTCTCCCTTAAAAATAGTTATCGAAAAGGGCGCAACATCCCATAATTTGTTAACGAAGTGGGTCCTATAAATCGTAAAAGATCGGTCGTCAAAGTGAAAAGCGACCATTTTGGGTTCACAAATGCCTTTCCGCATTTTGGAAAGTACGTTTTGTGTGAACACAAAGGTCACTCGTCAAAATGGAAAGTGACCAATGTTATGACACAAAACCTACTCGTCGCGTTAGAAAGTGTAAAAATCGATATAAAACAGCCGTTTCAACTTAACGACTATATCTAAATGTAAACGAATGTGAACATCTTTACGAATTAAAAAGAATGTAATATTAAATAAATATTGATATTAAATTTCATAAATTAATAATTTATTTTGAAGATAAAAGCCGATGTAAGGAAACGAAAAAGATTTAACAGTTTTCGAAACCTGTTAGATACTCTGAAATTTCATCATCTTTAGGTAAGAATTTACGATTTGAGAAAATGAATTTACGATTTGAGACATTCTCCATTTTCTGATTTCATACTTTTACATCCAAAATTGAATTGATTGAACGTATTTGGAACGCAGAAAGATGCTGATATATATATATTGTGAGAATTTTTTTCCGATTGCCAAGTATTCATCATTGTTTGTTCGTACGATAATTTATTCTTCATTAAAACTTAAAACAATTACAGAAGACAAATACAAATTCTATTTTAAACCCATTAAAAATTAAACGGTTATGGAGAACAGTCAAGAATTTCCCAAAACGGTTGAGCTCTATGAAGCTCCCGCCATTGAAGTAACGGATATCGAAACCGAGCAAAACATCCTCGGAGGAAGTGGAACACCACCTGATTTTGATGGAGGTGATTGGTAAATTTCGATTTAAATAGTGAGTTTTATCATTTTAATAACAGAATAATTATGAAGAAAATACTAATTTTATCCGTAGTGCTGACCGCTTTAATCGCAGGTTGCGCTGACAATAAAGAAATCGTTGAAGAGCAACAGACGGGGAAGGGGCGCACCATCACTCTTACGGCATCCATGCCCGATGAGGGATCGGAAACTGCACCGGCTACGGGCGCAGAAACCCGAATTGCTCTTACGCCCGATGGGAAAAACGTCAAACTTACCTGGCAAGCCGGTGATCAACTTCAACTCTGCTTTGTACAGGGCAGCACAAAGGTGAAACAAACGGTTGCGGTAAGTGATATTTCTGTCGATGGGAAACGGGCTACGTTCGATATTACTATTCCGACAGAAATAACAACCGGAACATTCGATTTATACGGAATGTATGGTGGCGGAGGTTTATCCGACACTGACCCGACGATTGCCATTCTTCCTACGGGATTGTCATTGGCCGGAGACTTGACGGGTGTGCAAGACCAAAAACACGTAATGCTCAAGTTTAGCCAAACAGGTATCGATGTCAATAATCCTTCAATATCCGTTACATTTTCGCACCTCGGTTCTCTTTTTTCGGTACGTTTAAAAAACACATCAGCTTCATCCTGGGATGGCATCTCCAAAATAAAAATTATAGCTGACACAGGGCAATGGTTGTATGGAGACGAGAATGGCGGAGTTCAATATAATCTTGTATCGGGAACGTTTGTTTCGGGACCTGTATCTAACAATTATATGGCCTTCAATTTGTCTTCACCCATTAATTTGCCGGCAGGGGAAGAAAAACAATTTTGGGGATGGTACCCGCCCGTTTCGGACGTTCCCTCATTGAGGTTGGAAGTATTGAACAGTAGTGATCAGATCCTTGCCCAAAGCTCCAATAGCAGACCCTCTCGAGATGCTTCCTCCGGAAAGAGTTACTACTTCTATGCAGTATGGGATGGTACATTGCTGAAGTTTGCAGACGATGCTTTTTCACCCCGTTCGATGATGGAAGATTTGTCCCTTACAGGAGATATCATGCATGCTGCAGAAGGGACCGATTTCATTGGAATCGTTTATTCCAAATCGGGATCTGTTTACTATAATGCCGCAAAATTTGACGGCACATGGACCGGCGAAACTTTGTTGGGTGAAGGAACAGAAGCTCGAATAGCCATCGATGGCAGTAATCATCCTCATGTGGTCTATACCTCCGGCGGGCAAATTATTTACCGCACAACTTCCGATGGCACAGCTTGGAATACGGCCAGTATTACTTCCAACTATAACTCATCTTGCTCTAAACCTGACATTGTCATAGACGCAAATGGTTATGCTCACATCAGCTATACCGATGGAAACGGAAATGGAGATGGATACAGAGATATTATGTATGCACAAAACAGCTCGGGAACATTTGTGAAAACTTTATTCTTTAATGGATTTTTTGACGATTATGGTGGTAGTAGCGGTTATGCTGAATATTATGATAAAAATTCTTATATCGCTATTGATCAAGATGGAGAACCTTTCATTATAACACATCAACGGACTCTAAGTAAGCAACCTAGGTGGCAAGACAACAATTATTACGTTGTCGTAAAATCAAGCTCGGCAAGTGGTAAAACAAGCGGTACATATAAAACGGATCCCAATGATACTTATGATATAGCCTTTAATGGCACTGATGTGGTGGCTCTTTTTAAAGATAATAATGTGAACAGGACCGCTGTTTTGCAGACAAGCGGAACGACCATCAACTTTACCAACTCTTCGGATATTGCTACTACGGGTGTTACCCTCACTTCGTTGTCGGTCAATGCTTCTCATACGGTAATGAGCGGCTATGTCGGTACCGGTCCAAATCTTTTTACAAAATACGATGCGTATGAAAATACGTATTCCGAAATAACCATAAAATCGGGAACGAAGCCGGCAGTAGTTAATGTTTACGGAATTTTTTATGTAGTATACACCGACAATGCCGGGAGTGTAAAAATTGTGAGGGTGAAAACATCCGCCTGATTTCACATTCTGAAGGGAGAAATATACATAAATGAATTTTGAAAAAAAGCGTATCCATATTGGTGAAACAGCGGGTTTATTATCGTATTGCGGGTTTTTTGATTGCCGTTGAATCGGACGATGCGAAAAAGACGGAACGTTTGTTGCCCAATTTTGCCTCCTTCCGGGTAAAAAACGAAGAGGCGACGTGCAAAGGCGGGGAGAATCTGCTGTTCTGCTTATCGTGCAACGAATCGGTTTACGTTATGAAAGACATGACGATTGCAGACGATTTCCGATGGAACGGCATTCGCTATGAGGTATATCGCAACGTTGAGGGTGAACAGCTTATCCGAATGCGTAAGAACGATAACTGCCGTTTACTTCATGCCGACAAAGGTTGGAAATTGCCGGTGACGGATGTGACGTTGAAGGGGGAGACCGAAAACGAATTTTTGAACAATTTTCTCATTGTGAGTTTCGGAATGGCTTCGGCACTGTTTTCCACGTTGAAGCTGCATGCTTCGGTAATCGAAAAAGAGGGGAGAGCGTTGCTTTTTTTGGGGAAAAGCGGTACAGGGAAAAGTACGCACAGCCGTCTTTGGCAACAATATGTACCCGGTTGTTCGCTGCTGAACGACGATGAGCCGGTGGTGCGTGTAAACGAAAGAGACGAGGTGACGGTTTACGGCACACCGTGGAGCGGCAAAACGCCGTGCTATCGGAACGAAAAAGCCCGCGTGGCCGCTTTTGTTTTGCTTCATCAATCTCCGGAAAACCGCCTCACGAAATTGAGCGCGAAGGAAGCCTTTTTCACGTTGTTTGCCTCAAGCAGTATGATGCGCTCGGATGTTCATCATAAAAATGCCGTTTTCGCTACCCTTGCCGCAATACTTGAACATGTACCGGTTTACAGACTCGATTGTCGTCCCGACCGTGAAGCAGTAAGTTTGACAGAATCGTTGCTCTTTTTGTGAAAGATGAAGAAAAAAACGAAAATCGTACGCAACGACATTTTTTTTGATGAAATTGCCGATCGAGTTGCTGCAGGGGAAAAGGTGATCATCAAAGCTAAAGGTGAGAGCATGAGACCTTTCATCCGAAACGGGTGTGACAAAATTATACTGGAAAAACTCGAGAGTGAGGATTTAAAAAAAGGAAATATCGTTTTGGTACGGTTGAGTGACGGTCGTTTTGTTGTTCACCGCATCGAAAAGGTCGAAAAAGAGGGTCTTGTTTTACGTGGTGACGGTAACCTTGCTACCCTTGAAGTTTGTCGATTCCAAGATGTTGTAGCTCAAGCAACGGCAGTTGTCCACAACGGTAAAATGATTACTAAAGGGAGTATTCGATGGAAATGGCAAGGTTGGTTATGGCCTTCCGGCGTTTTTTTACGCCGGCTATTGTTGGGATTGGACAGGCGTTGGAGTCGAAAAACGGGAATAGAACTTGAAACATTAACCGCAGAAAAACGATGAAAATAAAGAAAAATATCAGCATAAGAAAAATAGGGAACGAATATTTTTTAATCCTTAATGACGGCAAAAATGCGGATTATACGCGAGTAGTGAGCATGAACGGGTCTGCTGCCTTTCTGTTGCAGCAAACGGCAAACGAAGAATTCACGATCGACCAATGGGCTGCACTGCTTGTGGAAAAATACGAAATCGATTACGGACAGGCATCCGTCGATGCCGAAGCATTAGCTGAAAAATTGTGCCGGGCAGGCGTAGTTGCATGAACAGGTCGGACATTTATCCACTTTTTCTGGAACTGTTGGTTTCGGCTATTCGGAACCGACCGGTAAAGGAATCCCTATTTGAGAATGTAAGCGAGGAAACCTGGAGTTTATTGGTGCGTTATGCGGGCATTCAACGAGTGAATGCCCTGATTGCCGACGGCGTGGCCAAACTTCCGGAGGTATATGCTCCACCCCGTTCATTAGCTGTTTTGCTTTTGTTGCATGCCGAAAAAATAGAAGCAGCAAACCGGGAGTTGAACCGGGTTTTAATGGAAATTGTTCGTGAGCATGAAGCGGTCGATTTACCTTTCGTATTGTTGAAAGGACAAGGGAATGCGCTTTATTATCCCAACCCTCTGCATCGCACTCCGGGTGATCTGGACCTGTATTTTTACCGGCAAGGCGATTATGAGCGGGCAAAAAAACAGGTTATCGAAAAAAGATATCCTTTGGAAGAGGAAAGCATAAAGCATCAAGGATACAACCGAGGTGCAGTTCATATTGAAAATCACAAGACTGTTGAGGTGGTTCACCTTAAAAAAATCGACAAAAAGCTGCAACGGAAAGTAAAGGAGATAACGGATAAGGAAAATTTTGAAATCATCCGCATAAACGAAACGCCCATAAGTGTTCTACCTATAGAATTCAATGCTTTATACCTTTTTATCCATCTTTTTCATCATTTTGTTTATTTTGGAGTAGGCATGCGCCAGATATGCGACTGGGTGTTGTATCTTTCTGCCCGTCATGCCGAAATCGACAAAAAAAAGTTTACGGAAACAGCTCGGGAATTTCATCTGCTTCGTCCGATGCGTGTTTTTGCACATGCCACCGTGAAATATTTGGAAATGCCACCCGAAATTTTTCCTTTCGAGTTGGGAGAATATACGCCTTATTCCGATTTGGTGATGAACGATATTTTGGATGGGGGTCATTTCGGATTTTATCGTTCCGGCAAAAAACGTCCTGTAGGAAAATGGAGTGGTAGGTGGTTTTCTTTCAGACATGCCGTACAAAGAAGTTGGGTATATGCTTCCATAGCGCCGTCCTATATTTTTACCATGCCCATTTACAAATTTTCTACGCGATTGAAATTGACATTAAAGGGTTTTCGATGCTGAAGTTTTTGCGGCATATTGTCAAAGGGTTTCGTCGGCATTTAACGGCGATTGTGTTGATAGGCATTGCCGAAGTGGGATTGTCATTGCTCTTTGTGTGGTTTTCGAAAATCATCATTGATATAGCCACAGGTGCACGAACAGGCATATTGCTACAATATGCCGTTTTTCTTATTTTATTGATCGCAACACAGATTATGTTACGGATGTTGGATGTTCGTTTGCGGAACATTACTGAAGTTCGTTTAGGAAATACCATCAGACATACTGTTTTTTCGCATCTCCTTTATGCAAGGTGGGAAGATTTACCCACATTGCATAGTGGAGATGTGCTTACCCGTATCATTCGGGATACGGACGACGTGGTAAATGTGCTTGTTACGGCTTTTCCGTTGACAATTTCCGCATTGGTCCAATTTATCGGTGCAGTGGTCTTATTGTTTGTTTTAGATCCTGTACTGGCCATAATTCTGGGAGTTGCAATGCCGCTGATTGCCTTGTTCGGAAGGGTTTACTACCATAAGATGCGGAAGTATTCGCATGAAGTAAAAAAAGGAGAAAGCCGTATTACGGAATGGATCGAGGAAAGTTTGCTGAATCAATTGGTGATACGTACTTTTGAAAAGCAGGATGACCGTCTTGCCAAATTGAAAACGCTGCAAAATGATCTGGAACAGAGCGTAAGCAAAAAAACAAACGTATCTGTATTGGCCAACACATTAATGAGTGTGGCATTTAACGGAGGGTATATTGCGGCATTTCTGTGGAGTGCATACGGACTGGCGAAAAAAACAATTACTTTTGGTACGGTTACTGCATACTTGCAATTGGTTTCGCGCATACAGCGTCCGGTTTTCGATTTGATACGCCTGCTGCCCGGAATAATTGCGGCAAAAGCAGCTTACGATCGGTTACACGAATTGATGAAATTTGAATTGGAAAATCATGAGGACAAGATTTTTTTGCCGGGTGCTTTGAGGCTAACGATAGAAAATCTTTCCTATGCATATTCATCTGATTATCCTGCTGTTCTTCAAAATTTCTCTTTAGATGTTGCTCCGGGAACAATGGTTGCTGTGGTAGGTAAAACCGGGGCAGGAAAAACAACTCTTTTGCGTTTGCTGCTCGGCTTATTGAAACCGGACAAAGGGTCGATTCTTGTTGGAAACGAAACCCAACTGCTTGAAGTTTCTGAAGTTACACGCCCCAATTTCGTTTATGTTCCGCAACGCAATTTGCTTTTCAGTGGGACAATTCGCGATAATTTATTGATTGGGAATGAAAAGGCCGATGACGGAATGCTGCGAGAGGCATTGATGGCTGCTTCCGCATCGTTTGTTTTCGATTTTCCCGATGGGTTGGATGCCTATTTGAGCGAAAATGGATCAAGTTTATCCGAAGGTCAAGCACAACGCATAGCTATCGCCCGTTCGTTACTTAGGCCGGGAAAAATTCTTTTGTTGGATGAAGCAACTTCGGCCTTGGATATCGAAACAGAAAAGAATTTCCTGCATCACCTGAAGCAGGGCATCGGGGACAGAATCGTGATTTTTGTTACGCATCATGTGGAGGTGGTGAAGTGCTGCGATATTGTGGTAAGGATTTAACCGAATCCGTTTGGATTTATCAATTTGACTTGTAGGTCACCCCAAAATTAGATAGCTATGACTCTTTGTTTAATACCAAGGAATAAGTTTTCTTTAAATTAAAAGGTAAATGAAATGGTGATACATAATAACTATACATTTCAAAATCTATTCCTGGTAAACAATTTCATGACATGGTTGTTGTTTTTAGTAAACAATCATCAAAACGAATACATGTTAGCATTTCGAAAGATCGAGCTTTCCGATAAACAACTTATCGATTCCTATCTGCAGGGAAATAATTACCGTTCATCCGATTTGTGTTTTTGTAATTTATATTGCTGGCAGGAGAAATTTAAAACCGAGTTTACAACCACCTCCGAATGGCTTCTGATCAGGTTTCGAGACAATGTCGATGGCAATTCGTATCTGTTGCCCATCGGCAAAGGCGATTTGAAAGAGGTTGTCAATCTGCTGAAACAAGATTCGGAGAAATTGGGTACAAGGTTTCAAATAAGAGGACTCACGCAGCAAATGTGCAACGAATTGCAGGCCGTCGAACCGGACAGATTCACCTTCAATCTCAATCGAAGCGTTTCGGATTATATTTACACGTCTGAAAAATTGATCCATCTGACAGGGAAAAAGTTACAGAGCAAACGCAATCATATCAACCGATTCACGAAAGAAAACAATTGGTCGTACAAGTCGCTGACGAACAATCCCGATCTTGTGAAAGAATGTCACCGTATGTTGCAGCAATGGATGATTGACAATGCAGAGGACAAAGATCCTTCACTGGTTTACGATAACATTGCCACTAAACTGATGCTCGAAAATTTCGAATATTTCGGACTTCGCGGCGGAGTGATTTGTGTTGAAGGCCGGATGGTTGCGTTTTCACTGGGCGAACCTTTGACGCAGGATACTTTCATCGTACATGTAGAAAAAGCCATGACTGAAAATGTTCATGGTGCTTACGCCATCATCAATCAGCAATTTGTCCTTCACGAAGCGGCAGAATTTACCTACATCAACCGCGAGGAAGATATGGGCATCGAGTCGCTTCGAAAAGCCAAATTGTCATACCAACCCGATATTTTGCTCGAAAAATTTGTGGCTCGCGAAAAGGAGCAGTAGCTTATGATAACATTTGCCACCGATCAAACGATGTTGCTCGTCCGGAAAATGTGGAAAATTTGCTTTGGAGACAGCGATGAGTACATGGAACTTTATTTCCGCGAAAAATACCGCAACGAAGATACACTCGTCTATTTTGATGACAATCAGGCTGTGGCTTCGTTGCAAATACTTCCGTATATTTTCACATTCCATCAGACTGAAATTCCGATTGCTTATTTTTCGGGATTGTGCACGTTGCCCGAAGCACGAAAAAAGGGATTTATGGCAGCTCTCATCCGAAAAGCATTCGAGGTGCTTCGGCAACGACAGATTCCGCTTGCCGTGCTTGTTCCTCAAGAGAAGTGGTTGTTGGAATTTTACGAGAAATTTGGTTTTGCCCAAACTTTTGATGCGGGGAACAAAGAAATCTTTTCGCTCAGACAACTATGGGAAAAATATCCGGATAATTTGCCTGCTGCTTATCGTGAGTTCGACAACTATTTTCGCGTGCAGGACATGACTGTGCAGAAAACGTTCGACGATTTTCGGGCAATTATGGACGAAGCCAAACTTTTCGATTTCCCTCCGAAAACGAATCTGACAGGAATGTCGAGAATCATCGATGCCGAAAAACTTTTGACCGTTTTTGCCCGACGTTATCCCGAAAAAACGTTTTCTTTTTTCTTGTCAGACGCAGAAATACCTAAAAACCGAGCAAACTTCAGTTTCCGAAACGGATTGGTTGAACCGGATCATAATAATCAAACCACAGAGCATTCATTGGATATCCGTCAACTGTCGCAGTTGCTGCTTGGATATCACACTTCACAAACGGAAGAACCTTTTCGTTCATTGTTTCCCGAAAAGGCTCCTCAAATCAACTTTATGCTGGAGTAAATCCCCTTACAGCCATTTCCTTTTTCGGAAGTAATATAAGATGATGGCTACGGATAATACCATTAATCCGATTGCAGCCGGATATCCCCATTTTTCGTCCAATTCAGGCATAAAGCGAAAATTCATTCCGTAAATGCTTGCGATGAGCGTTGGAGGCATAAAAATAACCGATACGATAGTGAAAATTTTGATGATTTTGTTTTGATCGATATTTACATAACCCAAAAAGGTATCCTGTAAGTAGTCCAGTCGGTCAAAACTGAATTTGATGTGTTCTACCAGCGAATTTATATCCTTGATAATCATCGACAGTTTGGGTTGCAGTTCCTGTGAAATGAAGTCGCTGCGTAGCATGCTCGAAACGGTGCGCTGTTTATCGATAATGTTTTCGCGCAACATCATCGTTTTTTCCTGCAGGTTTTTGATTTCCGACAGCAAATCTTCATCAGCTTCTTGCAGACTGAGACTGTTACTGAGCTGAGTAATTTTTTGAGTCATGTCCTCAATCATATCGGCGTCGAATTCCACGCGAGTTTCGAATAATGCGACAAGAACATCGGCTCCGGTTTTGTAGTTTTTGGGGTTGGCCGATATTTTTTTTACCGTTTCGTGGAACGAAATAAGTTCCTGACTGCGTACGGTAACCAGAATATTATTTTTGAGGATGAAAGATACCGGATCTACTTCAAAATTCGACAGCAAAAAATTGGAATTGACGACCAATGTATCAGCGGTTTCAATATACCGAGACGACATCTCTATTTCAATCATTTCTTCTTCTTCCTGAATATAAATCTTGAGGAAATCTTCGAGTTCGTTTTCAATTTCTTCATCCACGTCCATAAGATCGATCCAGAGGAAGTTTTGGATTGGATTGGATTTTAAAAAATCAAGGCTTCGACTTAACCTGATAATGCCGTCCTTCTGATAAAAGAGTTTGATTTCGGCCATGTCAATCAGTTTTTAATCGGTGAATAAATCAGTTCTTTTTCTCTGTGGAGAAAACATCCTTTACCAAAGGTGTCAAGAGGTTGGTGAGCGTTTCGAATTGAGTTATCGAAAGTTGTTCGGGACGCATGTTGAACATCGGGTGGTCGGGTAAAGGTGTTTCTTCGGGCAGTAACGATTTGATGGAGTTGCGCAGCATTTTGCGCCGCTGATTGAAACTCGTCTTTACTACCAATTTGAACAGCTTTTCGTCGCAGTCGAGTTTTCGTCGCTTGTTTCGAGTGAGCCTGACTACAGCCGATTTGACTTTAGGTGGAGGAATAAAGGCATTTTCGTCAACCGTAAAAAGATATTCGATGTCGTACCAGGCCTGAAGCAAAACGCTTAAAATGCCGTAAGTTTTGTTGCCGGGCGAAGCTGTCATGCGTTCGGCCACTTCTTTCTGTATCATTCCTGAACAACAAGGAATCCTATTTTTGTTGTCCAAAACCTTGAAAAATATTTGAGAAGAAATGTTGTAAGGATAGTTTCCGATGATGCAGAACGAACGATCGCCGTAAAATTTCGTAAAATCGAGTTTAAGAAAATCGGCTTCGACGATTCGTTCCTTTAACGAAGGGAAATGTTGGTGCAGATAGGCTATGGATTCGCGATCGATTTCAACGACCGTCAGATCACGTCCTTTCTCGATCAGAAACCGGGTGAGCATACCTGTTCCGGGCCCCACTTCCATCACAGGAAGCAGGGGAAATTCGTCGAGTGTTGCAGCTATTCGGCGTGCAACTTCAGCATCTTTCAGAAAGTGCTGCCCGAGATTTTTTTTCGGTTTTACCCAATCCATTCGTTATTTGATGAATAATCCGTATCTTTATGGCCGCAAAGGTAGCGATTTTATTAAAAAAACTGCCTAAACCTCATTTAAAAAAGCAGATAGTTTGTTTTCATTCCTATGCAAGCTAATGTTGAAAAAAGAATGTCTGCTCAATATTATTTTGTTTCTTGATATGGGGAACAGGAATATCTAAATAATTTTATGACGAAATCTCTTCAGAACTTTTTGAAGATAGCCATATCGTTGGCATTAGGAATAGCTATTATCTGGTTGCTTTATCGCAAAACAGATTTTAAGGAGTTAATGTCTATTGTAAGGGAATCGAACTTGTCCATTATTCTCTTTTCACTCGTATTTGGGTTGTGTGGACATATTGTTCGCTCGCTACGCTGGGGCGTTTTTCTAAATTCTCTCGGATATCGGCCTAATAAAGTGAGGTTGGTATTGGCAATGTTGGGCAATTATGCGGTCAATTTTTTGATTCCTCGTGGAGGCGATATCTGGCGGTGTGCTGCCGTCTCCAGATACGAAAAAATACCATTCTCCAAAACGCTCGAAACGTTTTTGGTGGATAAAATGGTCGATTTTGTGACATCGGCCTTTTTGGTGCTTTTGAGTGTCATTTTGTATATCGATTTTTTTATTTCCTATTTTCACGAAAATCCCGATTATGGCAATCAAATTATTCGGTTACTGAATTCCCCGTGGTTGTATGTGGCAATTGTTGTTATTATAATTGGATTGGTGCTTATGTTCACGGTTTTTAAAAATACGCGTCCGGTTCGGAAAATTTACAAATTTCTGAACGAAATTTTGCAGGATATGAAAATTATTGTTCGCATGAAAGAGAAAAAGCAAATCCTACTCTACACCATACTTGGATGGATATGTTTTTATCTGTTCTTCTATGTGTGCTTCTATGCTTTCGATTTCACCAAAAATCTTGGTCCGATTGCGGGACTGGTTGTATTTTCGATGTGTAATGTGGGGATTTTAATCCCTACCCAAGGCGGAATGGGCCCTTGGCATTTCATGGCAATTTCGTCGCTCGTGATATTGGGCGTAGCGTATAATCAGGCAAGTGCTTTTGCCGGAGCGGTTTTCACCATTCAATCGATATGGATTATCGTGTTTGGCGCGCTGGCAATTTTGGCATTGCCGTATGTCAAACGCGATGTTCGTCAATTTTCCGAATCTTCAAATAATAATGAATCTATGAATTTATCAAAATAATACAATTATGGCTGATGCAGAAATTTTAAATCTGAAACCGCAACGTGTTTGGGCTCATTTCTATGAACTCACCCAAATTCCCCGACCTACCGGTCATATGAAAGAGGTTACCCAATTCATTGCCGATTTTGGCAAATCTCTCGATCTGGAAACTGAACAGGATAAAGTTGGCAATGTGCTTATCCGCAAACCTGCAGCCAAAGGTTTCGAATCGAAACAAACCGTGATTTTGCAGTCGCATCTCGATATGGTTCCACAAAAAAATTCGGATATCAAGCATGACTTTACCAAAGATCCGATCGAAACGTATGTAGATGGTGATAAAGTAAAAGCGCGTTACACAACTTTGGGAGCCGATAACGGCATCGGTGTGGCAATGATGATGGCTGTTCTTGAAGATAATACGTTGAACCATCCTGCTATTGAAGCTCTTTTTACGGTTGACGAAGAAGTGGGAATGAATGGTGCTTTCGGTTTGCAAAAGGGGGTGTTGAAAGGTACGCTTATGCTCAATCTCGACACGGAAGAAGAAGGAGAATTGTGCGTTGGATGCGCCGGAGGAACCGATGTCAACGTAACATTCCGCTACAAGGAAGATGTCGAAATAGATAAAGGTGACGTAGCTTTTAAGATTAGTCTTCGCGGGTTGAAAGGCGGACATTCCGGTACGCAAATTCACTTGGGCCGAGCTAATGCCAACAAGCTGATGAATCGTTTCTTGAAAGATATTGTTCGCAACTACGAAGCTCGTTTGGCCGGCATTCAAGGCGGAACGCTCCGAAACGCTATTCCACGCGAATCATTTGCTATTATCACTATTCCCGAACAATTATCCGACGATTTGATGGATTTGGTGCAGGAATACGAAGATTTGTTCAACGAAGAGTTTGCCGGTATCGAACAAGGAATTACGTTTGAAGCCGAAAAAACCGAATTGCCAAAATCATTAATTCCTTCCGAAATTCAGGATGATCTCATCAATGCTGTCGAAGGTTGCCCCAACGGCGTAATCAGCATGTTGGCTGATTTTCCGGGTGTGGTGGAAAGTTCGCTTAATCTGGCCATTGTTGAATCGTCGAAAGGTAAAATCGAAGTCAAACTGCTTGTTCGCAGTTCTTCCGAAAGTCGCAAGGAATGGGTTTGCTCGTCCGTCGAGAGCGTTTTCCTGTTGGCCGGAGCCAAAGTGGAATTCGATGGTGCATATCCGGGCTGGCAGCCTAATGCTTCATCGGAGTTGCTGCTTACAATGGAAAAGGTGTATATGGACAAATTCGGGAAACGGCCATCGGTTGTTGTCGTTCATGCAGGATTGGAGTGTGGAATCATTCAATCGAATGTAGATCATCCGCTCGATATCGTTTCCTTTGGACCGACTATCATCGGAGCTCATTCTCCCGACGAATATGTGGAGATAGAAAGTGTTTCAAACACGTATGATTATTTGATTTCTGTTCTCGAGGAAATAGGGTAGATTTTTATCGGTTTATCGCAAATAAAATTTCTTTTCATTTCCGGTGATTTTTTAATCGCCGGAAATGTCACAACAAAAGCGTTCGTTTTTTATCTTAAAAACTTATGAAGCAGAGTGTTCGTAGCAAATTATTTCTAGTTGTACCTCTAATTATTTTTATTTATATCGCCACTATGTCTATCATCAGCTATCCTCGTTACAGTCAGTCGGGGAAAATGGAGGAGTTTTATTTTGTCATCGTAACTTCGTTGATGGTATGTGTGCTCTTGTTTTTTGTTTTGAGAAAAAGGCAGAAATTGCGAGAGCGAAGACGGAAGTAGTCATTAATAGTATATTCCTACTTCAAAAGGGAAAATGTTAGACTTTCCCGACAGCAAAACCGGAAGGGGGGATATTTCGATTATACATCTATTCCGAGAGCATTTTTGAGTAGAAATCCGATTACGAAAGAAAAGGCGGCAACACCCAGACTGATTGATGTCATTTCCCAAAAGCGAGATTTAAAATCTAAATCTTTCGCTGTGGCGATGTAGTAATTGAACAGATAAATGATGAGTACCACCGTCGCAATTGTTATTGCCAAAGCCTGTAGTTTATTAGTCAACAGTAAAAAGGGTAAGATCAGCAGTATTACGGTAATGAGATATGCTACTCCGGTATAAACTGCCGATTTACGTGCTGTAACATCTCCTTCTGCTTTTGACGAAAGATAATCGGAGGCAGCCATAGAGAGTGCCGCTGAAATTCCGGTTACAAGTCCTGCCAACGAAATGATTTTTGTACTTCCGAGGGCTAACGTAAATCCTGCAAGCGAACCGGTAAGTTCAACCAGCGCATCGTTTAGTCCCAATACCATCGAACCGACATACTGCAGCCGTTCCTCGTTGAGCATACTCAAGACTTGTTGTTCGTGGCTTTTTTCTTCTTCCGAAAAAAGTTTAGTTTCCGGATAAAATTCCGACAAAGTGTCATAAAGTTTCGAACCGGTTCCTTCTCGTTTTTCCATTTGTTTCAGCACGAACGACAAACCCAATATTTTTACCAGAAATGTCGTCATCCAGATTCGTTTTTTGTCAGGACCGACGTCTATTCCGGTTTTGGCCTTCCAGAAATTGTAGTGACCCTTCTCCTGATCGCCTATTTTGCGTAATATTTTCGCATTATCGGTATCTTTGCAATTTTGAGCAAGTTTGTAATAAATGTAGTGCTCGGTTATTTCGGTACGTTGGGCCTCGATCGCTAATCGTTTAATTTTCTCTTCCATTGTTGAGTTTTATTCTGCTTTAATTACTTTCAAAAATTTATGGCTGAACTTGGCCTTCAGTTTTCAATAATTCCATCAGATCCTTTATTTGATATTTCAATCGTTTTAACTCCTTTATTTTCTCTTCGTCTTGATCGATGCGTAATCTTTTTAGTAAATTGTACGGTATTTGCGCAGCTTCCTTTTGCATAGTTTTTCCTTTTTCCGATAATCCGATCATCATTTTTCGTTGGTCTTTCGAGGATGGCGAGCGTATGATCAACCCTTGTTGTTCCATTCTCTTCAATAGCGGGGTTATGGTATTGGTGTTGAGGATAAGTTTTTCGCCAATTTCAATTACCGATAAATTTTCTTCTTCCCATAATACCATCAACACCAAATATTGCGGATAGGTGATTCCCAGAGCATCCAAGTCCTTCTGATAGGCCCTGATAATGAGTCTCGAAGCCGCATAAAAAGGAAAGCAGATCTGATTTTCAAGTTTTAGTTGTTCATACATTTTGCAAATATAAGAATATTCTATTCCGTTATGGATAATTATAACAGTTTCTCGATATGTTTCCTGATTTCTTCAGGTTTCACGAAAGGTGCAAATCGTTTGACGGGTTTCCCGTTTCTGTCTATTAAGAATTTCGTGAAATTCCATTTTATGTTGCTGTTAGGGAATCCTTTTAGTTCTTTTTTCAGATATTTGAAAATGGGATGCACATTGTTGCCGTTTACTTCTATTTTCGAGAACATAGGAAAAGTGACGCCATAGTTGACTAAACATCCTTCGCTAATTTCTTTTTCTGTTCCGGGTTCTTGATGGCCGAACTGGTTGCACGGAAAGCCCAGTATGACCAATCCTCTGTCCTTGTATTCTCTATAAAGTTTTTCGAGACCCTCATACTGTGGCGTTAGGCCGCATTTGCTGGCAGTGTTTACTATCAGCACAACTTTCCCTTTGTAGCTGTCCATTCCAATCTCTTTGCCTTGCAATGAGATTGCTTTCATATCATAAAATTTCGATTCCATATAGATTTTGTTTTTACGTTTTTAATGTATCGTTCGCGATACAAATATAATGTAAATATATCGTTCACGATATATTTAGTTGGAAGTATTATAGGTTTTTGGGGAAGATTAAATATTTTTTATTTAAATGTGCTGATGTTTTTCCCTTCGATAGGTTACTGAAAAGTAATGCGGATCCGGATTCAAAGGTTGACAATTTATTGAATCTGAATCGCATCAAAAACATACGTGCAATCGTGAGAATGTGTTTTTGAAATAAATTGAAAAATTCAAACGCTCGTAGATTTTCGCATATGAATTCACAAGAAAGACTTATGGTCGTATTTGCGCCGTATTTGCGTCGTACTTGGTTCGAATCAAGTCCATGCGATCATGGCATCCTATTGTTTTGATTTATTTCGGGTGTTCTCCTTTGCTCATTCTGTTTTCGATGGCTGCACGTACAAAACTCACAAATAAAGGGTGAGGATGAATGACCGTACTGCTATATTCGGGGTGAAATTGCACGCCAATGTACCATTTGTGGTCCGAAAGTTCGATGATTTCTACCAGATCGGATTCCTCGTTAATGCCACTACAAAGCATTCCTGCCTTTTCGAAGTCTGCTCTGTAGGCATTGTTAAATTCGAAGCGATGACGATGGCGTTCTCGGATTTCTTCTTTTTGATAGATTTGAAAAGCTTTGCTTTCCTTTTTCAGCTTGCAGGGATAGGCGCCAAGCCGCATGCTGCCACCCAGGTTGAGCACATGTTTCTGATCTTCCATCATATCTACCACTTTATGAGGCGTGTTGGGATCGATTTCGGTGGTGTTGGCATTAGCGTAGCCTAATACATTGCGTGCAAACTCGATGGACATGGCTTGCATGCCCATGCAGATGCCAAAGCAGGGAATATCGCGTTCGCGAGCATATTTCAGAGCTACCAGCTTGCCTTCGATTCCCCGTGAGCCAAAGCCGGGAGCAATGACGATGCCATCCATTTTTTGCAGTTTCTTCTCCACATTTTCGTTCGTAATGTTATCCGAAAGAACCTTCACTATTTTTACCTTGCGGTTGTTGTAAGCTCCCGCGTGTGTAAGCGATTCCGTTATCGAGAGATAGGCATCCTGCAGCTGAACGTATTTGCCCACAAGCCCGATTGTAACTTCATCGGTAGCATTTTCCAGCTTTTCGACAAAGGAAGTCCAGTTGTTCATATCGGCTTGCGGAACTTGTCGCAAATCGAATCCCATTTTCGACAATACGACCTCATCGAGTTTTTCGGCCTGCATGTTAAGAGGAACACGATAGATCGTAGAAGCATCAATGGATTGCAGAACCGCTTCGGGTTCGATGTTACAAAACAAGGCTACTTTTTTGCGCATTTCGGCAGAAATGTTGTATTCGGTGCGAAGCACCAGAATATCGGGTTGTACTCCTTGCTCCTGAAGTGCTTTTACGGAGTGTTGTGTAGGTTTCGTCTTCAACTCCTTTGCGGCGGCAATGAATGGGACATAGGTTAAATGGATGATCAGGCAATTTTTTCCTTTTTCCCATTTAAGCTGACGCACACTTTCGATATAGGGCAACGATTCGATGTCGCCTACCGTACCTCCGATTTCGGTAATCACAAAATCAAAATTGCCGGTATTGCCCAGCAAATTGATGTTGCATTTGATTTCGTCGGTGATGTGGGGGATAATCTGTACGGTTTTGCCCAAATAATCGCCATGACGTTCCTTGTTAATTACGTTTTGATAGATGCGCCCTGTTGTAATATTATTGGCTCGATGTGTCTCAACCCCTAAAAATCTTTCGTAGTGTCCCAAGTCGAGGTCAGTTTCCTGTCCGTCAACCGTTACATAGCATTCGCCGTGTTCGTAGGGATTGAGTGTGCCCGGATCGACATTGATGTATGGATCGAGTTTCTGATTAGTTACTCTGAAGCCTCTCGCCTGAAGTAATTTGCCGAGTGAAGCTGCGATAATGCCTTTACCGAGGGAAGAAACAACTCCTCCTGTGATAAAGATATATTTTGTGTTGTCGGGATTCTGTTTCATAAATGTGCAGATTTTACTGCAAAGTTACTAAAAACCGTCGATATGTATATCTTTTACGGAACGGCCCGAGGGGTCAGCATTATTTTTGAAAGCAGCATCCCATTCGAGGGCAACAGATGTGCTGCATGCAACGGAGGCTTCTGAAGGGACGCATCGTGCCGCACTGTCCGAGGGGAAGAGTTCGCTATAGATGGAACGATACACGTATTCCTCTTTGGTCATTGGCGGATTGATGGGAAAACGATATTGTACGTTTTCCATTTGTTCGTCCGAAACTTTTTCGTTGGCTATAGCCTTGAGGGAATCGATCCAGCTATAGCCGACTCCGTCTGAAAACTGTTCTTTTTGTCGCCATGCAATTTCTTTGGGCAGATAATCCTGAAAAGCTTCACGTAGAATATGTTTCTCTATTTTGCCGTTGCATGCCATCTTATCGCGGGGGTTGAGGCGCATGGCAACATCCAGAAATTCCTTGTCGAGAAAAGGTACGCGTCCTTCCACACCCCATGCTGCAAGCGACTTGTTGGCACGCAGACAATCGTAGAGATGCAGCTTGCCGAGTTTACGCACTGTTTCTTCGTGAAACTCTCGTGCATTTGGCGCTTTGTGAAAGTAGAGATAGCCTCCAAAAATTTCGTCGGCGCCTTCGCCTGAAAGCACCATTTTTACACCCATCGATTTGATATAACGTGCCAACAGATACATGGGGGTGCTGGCCCGTACGGTGGTAACATCGTAGGTTTCGATGTGGTAAATGACATCCCGAATAGCGTCGAGCCCTTCCTGTACGGTGTAATGAATTTCGTGATGAATGGAACCGATGTGTTCGGCCACCTTGCGCGCAGCAGCCAAGTCGGGTGATCCTTCAAGTCCAATAGCAAACGAATGAAGGCGAGGCCACCAAGCTTCTTCTTTGTTGCCACTTTCGATGCGTCGTGCAGCAAATTTTTTTGCAACAGCCGAAATGATAGAGCTGTCCAATCCCCCGGAAAGGAGGACTCCGTAGGGTACGTCGGACATCAGCTGACGTTCTACGGCATCTTCGAGAGCTTTACGAAGCGTTTCAACGTTGGAGGTATTATCCTTCACATTGTCATATTCCATCCAGTCGCGATGATACCATTGTGTGGGTTGATTGTCAGGACTGTAGAAATATTGTCCGGGTAAAAATTCTTCGATTTTGTTACAATAGCCCTCAAGCGCTTTCAACTCCGAAGCCACATAGTAGGCTCCATCTTTGTCCCATCCCTGATAGAGGGGAATAATGCCGATGTGGTCGCGTCCGATCAGAAAGCGATTGTTTTCGATGTCATAGAGAGCAAAGGCAAAAATTCCGTTGAGATCCTCGAGAAAGTTCGGTCCCTTTTCGCGATAGAGTGCGAGGATGACTTCGCAGTCCGATTGGGTGAGGAATTCGTACTTCCCTTCGAAATGTTTGCGTATTTCGCGATGATTGTATATTTCGCCATTTACTGCCAGCACCAATTTTCTATCCTTGCTATAGAGCGGTTGTCCTCCCGATTCGGGATCTACGATTGAGAGGCGTTCGTGAGCCATAATGGCTTTATCGTTCGAAAAAATTCCTGACCAGTCCGGCCCGCGATGACGAATGGTTTTCGACATTTTAAGGATTTGCGGACGTAACGATTCTTCCGGCCGTTTTATGTTGAATGTACAGACGATTCCACACATAAGAAAGTAGTTTTTGTTTGAATATTTTTTTGACCAAGATCGAAGAAAATCATTCTTTCATCAAAAATTGATGAATGCCTTCGGCAACTTTTCGCCCCGAGGCAATGGCTCGTACCACCAAACTTGCACCGGAGGCGGCGTCACCGGCAGCAAAAACTTTATCGACGCTGCTGCGATTTTTCGAATCGATGGCAACGTTTCCTCGTCCGTCATATTTTACGCCCAGCTCGTCAAGCAACCCTTCGTGCACGGGATGAACAAATCCTAAAGCCAGAAACACGATATCTGCCCTTATTGTACGAGTTTTACCGGTTGACAACATTTGCATTCGTCCATTTTCATCCTTTTTCCACTCAACTTCTTCTACGATTACCTCTTTCACCTTGCCTTCTTCACCTCTAAATTCGAGCGTATTGAGCGACCAGTATCGTTCGCAGCCTTCTTCATGAGAGCTCGATGTCTTCAAAACATTTGGATAGAAGGGCCACGGCGTGTCCGGATTTTTGCCGACCGGAGGTTGGGGCATGATTTCGATCTGAGTAACTTTTTTTGCTCCCTGACGTATTGAGGTTCCTACACAGTCCGATCCCGTATCGCCACCTCCAATCACCAAGACATACCTGTCTTTTGCAGTAATTGTTTCCGGATTCGTTATCTCATCGCCCATGATTTTCCGGTTTTGTTGCGAAAGGAAATCCATGGCGAAGTAAATCCCTTTCAGTTCGCGCCCCTTCGGATTAATGTCGCGTGGATGTCCTGCGCCAATGGCAATGCACACTGCATCAAATTGGTCGAGTATTTCATTTCCCGATATGGTTTTTCCGATTTCCATATCGGGCTTAAAGATGATACCTTCTTCTTCCAACAATGACAGACGTCGATCGATAATGTTTTTATTCAGTTTGAAATTGGGGATGCCATAACGCATCAATCCCCCGATTCGGCGATCTTTTTCGAAGACGGTTACCGAATGGCCTTTCTTATTGAGTTGATCGGCGGCGGCCAAGCCTGCCGGCCCCGATCCAATTACGGCTACCTTTCGTCCTGTTCTGTATTTAGGCGGATTTGCCTTAATCATACCTTCATTGAAGGCTACTTCGGTAACGGCTGCTTCGTTTTCGCGAATGGTTACCGGTGCATCATGCAGATTGAGTACGCAAGCTTTTTCGCAAGGTGCAGGACAAACTCTTCCGGTGAAATCGGGGAAATTGTTTGTTTGGTGGAGCACATCAATGGCTTTTTTCCACTCGTTTTTGTAGATCAGGTCTTGCCATTCGGGCATAATATTCCCCAGCGGACAGCCCCAGTGACAAAAAGGTATGCCGCAGTCCATGCAGCGCGATGCCTGCAACTTTCGGTCTTCGCGATTGAGTGTTTGTTCTACTTCGCCGAAGTCGTATATTCTTTCATAGACGGGACGATAGCCCGCTTCTTTGCGAGGAATCGTCTTGAATGCCTTAGGATTTCCCATTTTTTGTTGAATTTATATCTTGATTGCGCCAATGGCTGTAGTTTTAACCAGTCTATCGGCCTTATCGAGAATTGTTTATTTTTATTTTCTATCGGATAATTATCGATGAGATTTATTTCTAATATTCTCGAAAGCATGATTTCTATTTTATAATGGTAAATGCTGCAATCACGAGAATGGTTGGATGTCAATCGATTTCTTAATAATCTCTTTCAACTGTTGCTATTTTTTTGTTGAGTTCCATCATTCGCTCTTCCTGCAACACTTTCTTGTATTCGATAGGAATTACTTTGATGAATTTTTCTACGTATTCGTCCCAATTGTCGAGAATTTTTTTGGCCAATGGACTACCGGTGTAGCGGTGATGCTTTTGGATGAGCGATTTCAATTCTTTGTTGTCGGCCATTTCTTCGATGAGCGAAAGTTCCACCATCTGCATGTTGCAATAGTAGTCGAAATCGCCCTCTTCGTCAAGCACATAGGCAATGCCTCCACTCATGCCCGCAGCAAAGTTTCGTCCGGTACGGCCAAGCACAACCGTCCGGCCGCCGGTCATATATTCGCAGCAATGGTCACCGGCTCCTTCCACAACGGCTATGGCTCCCGAATTGCGTACGCAAAAACGTTCGCCTACAACGCCGTTGATAAATACTTCTCCACTTGTTGCCCCGTAAAGCAGGGTGTTGCCGCAAATAATGTTTTCTTCGGGCTTAAATCGGCTGCCCATAGGGGGGGCGACAATGATGCGTCCACCGGAAAGACCTTTTCCCAAATAATCGTTGGAGTCGCCGTAAAGTCGGAAGGTAACGCCTTTTGCTAAAAAAGCGCCAAAACTTTGTCCGGCCGACCCGTTGAAGATGGCGGTGATGGTGTCGTCGGGCAATCCGTCGTTGCCATACCGAAGGGCGATTTCACCTGATAACATGGCGCCTGTGGCACGATCGGTGTTTCTGATTGGTGAAACAATGCTGACCGGTTGCTTGAATTCGATGGCTGATATCGATTGACGGATGAGATTGCGATCAAGAACGTCATCTATTTTGTGCTGTTGCGGGGTCGTTTTCCGAATGGAAACTTTGGTCGCTTCCTCCGGGAAAAACATAATGCGCGACAAATCGATTTTTTCGGATTTCTCCGATTCAGGATAATGACGGCGCACGAGCAGGTCCGAACGTCCAATAATTTCGTCCAACGAACGAAAGCCTAATTCGGCCAAATGTTCGCGTACATTTTGTGCCATAAAACGGAAGAAATTAACCAGATATTCATAACGTCCAACAAATTTCTTACGAAGTTCTTCATCTTGTGTGGCAACACCTACCGGACAGGTATTCATGTGGCATTTGCGCATCATCACACATCCGAGCACAATGAGTGCACTTGTCGCAAAACCGTATTCTTCGGCTCCCAACATGGCGGCGATAACTATGTCGCGGCCGGTTTTCAGTTGACCGTCGGTTTGCAATTTCACAACACTGCGCAGATTGTTGATGACCAATGTCTGTTGTGTTTCGGCAAGGCCTATTTCGAGAGGAAGTCCGGCATGCTTGATGGAACTGGCAGGGCTGGCACCGGTTCCGCCTTCCGAACCACTGATTACAATCAAATCGGCTTTTGCTTTTGCCACACCGGCAGCAATAGTTCCGACGCCACTTTCCGAAACGAGTTTTACACTGATTACGGCTCGCGGATTTACATTCTTTAAATCGAAAATGAGTTGTGCCAAATCTTCGATTGAATAGATATCGTGATGAGGTGGAGGGGAAATGAGCGAGATGCCCGGAATGGAGTGCCGTGTTTTTGCAATGATTTTGTCCACTTTATAACCCGGTAATTGTCCTCCTTCACCCGGTTTCGCGCCTTGTGCAATTTTAATTTGCAATTCGTCGGCATTGACGAGATATTCTGTTGTGACGCCGAATCTGCCAGACGCAATTTGTTTGATGGCGCTTCGGGTACTTAATCCGTCGGCACGTGGTTTGAAACGTTCAGGGTCTTCCCCCCCTTCCCCTGTATTACTGCGTCCGCCTATAATGTTCATGGCCTTCGCCATTGCTTCGTGAGCTTCGATGCTGATCGATCCATAGGACATGGCGCCTGTGCAAAACCTCTTCATGATGTTTTCTATTGGCTCCACCTCCGAGATGTCGATAGGGTTGCGTTTATAGCCGAGCAAATCGCGTATGAAAGCAGGGGAAGATTTTTCGTCCGACAGGCGCGTAAATTCTTTGAATTTGCCATAATCGTTTGTTCGGGTCGATATTTGTAGTAAAGCTATGGTTTCGGGATTCCATGCATGATAAGCGCCGTCAATGCGATAGGCATAAAGACCCGAGTTCTTGAGAACAAGTGGTTCGTTGCTGTTAAGTGCAAAAGCTCTATTATAAGGTTCCAGCACTTCCCGAGCAATATCCGAAAGATCGATTCCTTCTATTTTGGAAGAAATATCTCTAAAGTATTTGTTCAGGACTTCCGAAGAAATGCCGAGAGCTTCAAAAATGTGAGCCCCACGATAACTTCGCAAAGTGGAATTACCCATTTTGGAAAGGACCTTCAGCAATCCCTTGTTGACTGCATGAATATAGTTCTGCTTTGCCGATTTGAAATCCATAGGAAGTTCACCCGATTTCACTTTGTCGCTCAAAAGTGCAAATACCAGATAAGGATTAATGGCATTTGCTCCAAATCCGAATAAAAGGGCAAAGTGCATTACCTCACGTGGTTCGGCACTCTCGACAACAATATCGATTTGCATGCGCTTGCGCTTTTCTACCAGATAAAGGTGAACGGCCGATGTGGCCAGGAGCGACGGGATCGGCGCATGATTGGCATCAACGCCTCGATCGCTAAGAACAATGTAGTTTTTGCCTTCATCTACAGCTTTTTCAACGGCAACGCAAAGTTCATCAATGGCCTTGCGAAGTCCTTCTTCTCCTTTTTTGGGATCGAAAAGCATGGGCAGTATGGCCGTTTGAAAACCTTTGTATCGCAGGTTCGAAAGAATGTCGAAATGGGTATTGGTCAGAATTGGGCTTTTTATCTTGACTATTTTAGAGAGTTCGGGTATATTACCCAATAAATTTTGATGGATGGCTCCGATATAACCGGTAAGCGACATGACAAGCTCTTCTCGGATAGGATCGATTGGCGGATTGGTTACCTGTGCGAATTGTTGTCGAAAATAGTTGAATAGTCGTTGTGGCTTATCCGAAAAAGCGGCCAATTCCACATCATTGCCCATCGACGAGGTAGGTTCCTTGCCTTCCTGAGCCATCGGCAATATCAGTTTATCCACATCTTCCACCGTGTAACCGAATGCTACCAATTGTCGGTCGAGATCTTTCATATCGTTATTCACCATACGTCCCGAAGAAAGGTCATCCAGATTGACGCAATTTTTGTTGAGCCATTCTCGATAAGGGAAAGCATTCGCCAGTTCGTCCTTCAATTCTTTATCCGAATGAATCTGTCCTGTGAGAGTATCTACCAGAATCATCTTGCCGGGCTTCAACCGTCCACGTGCTTTGATGTTTTCGGGTTCTATTTCGATAGTTCCGGTTTCGGAAGCAATGATAATTGTGTGATCGTTGGTTATGGTATAGCGGGCAGGTCGCAACCCATTGCGGTCGAGCATTCCACCTGCATATCTTCCGTCGCTGAAAAGTAAAGTTGCCGGACCATCCCAAGGCTCCATCAACATGCTGTGATATTCGAAGAATGCCTTGACGCTGTCCGAAATGGGATTTTTGTCGTTGAAGCTTTCAGGAACGAGCATGGCCATGGCGTGAGGCAAGGTTTTGCCGGACATTACGAGAAATTCGAGGACATTGTCGAGCGAAGCACTGTCGCTCATGCCCGGTTGAACAATGGGATATAGCTCATTGAGATCGCCCAAAACATCTGATTTGAGAACGCTTTCGCGGCTTTCCATCCATTGGCGGTTACCTCGAATGGTATTGATCTCGCCATTGTGTGCCAGCATACGGAACGGTTGTGCCAAATCCCACGTAGGGAATGTATTGGTGCTGAATCGTGAGTGTACGAGCGCCAATCGCGAAGTGAAATTCGGGTTCGTCAAATCGGGAAAATATTCTCGCAGTTGTAGCGAAGTGAGCATCCCTTTGTAAACCATTTGCCGTGCAGACAGACTTACGATGTAAAACGAACGTTGTTTGCCGATTGCGGTATGGGCAATGGCGTTCTCTATTTTTTTACGAACAATATATAGTTTTCTTTCGAGCTCTTCCGGCGAAAAAAATCCGGTAACGAATAACTGTTTGATATCTGGTTCATTGGAAGCAGAAATTTCGCCCAAACAGTCGCTGTTGACAGGAACATCGCGCAGATGAAGCAGTTTTAGACCTTCTTCCTCAAGCTTTTCGGAAATGATGTTGAGACAGAGATCTTGATCTTCGGTCTTTTTGGGCAAAAATACAAGTCCCGTTCCGTAACGACCTTCCGCAGGAACTGCAATACCCTGCAGAAGGATAAATTCGTGCGGGATTTGAACTAAAATCCCGGCTCCGTCGCCGGTTTTGTTATCGGCACTTTCTGCGCCGCGATGTACCATGTTTTCAAGTACGCATAATCCTTTTTCGACGATGTCATGCGATTTTTCGCCATCAAGTGTAATAACCAAACCTACACCGCACGCATCATGTTCGTTTTGGGAGGAATAAAGCGTATTTTGTTCGAATTGAAAAATTTGTTGGAAGGGATTATCTTCGTTCATAGTGGAATTTGTAGGTTTTATTAAAATAGTGGATAAATCACTTATCCACTATTCCTCATTATTAAACTGAAAAAAATAAAAAAATTGAGGTTTTCTCAACTTATAAAGAGCAGTTCGCGATATTTCGGCAGTGGCCACATTTCGTTGTCAACTATAAGTTCGAGCTTGTCCACATGATAACGAATCGTGTTGAAAAACGGTTCTACGGTATCATGATATGCTATAGCTTTCTCGCGGGCATCTTCTATTTTGTTTGCAACCTTGCGCGCTTCCACCATGGCATCTACGCTGTTTTTGATCACCGAAATATGCGAAGCAATCTGTTCGATGAGAGAGGCATCTTCCTTAGACAGTTCTTCCGCTTTTTTTGCATCGAAAACCGCCCTCATTTTATAAAGATTGTCGAGCAATACCGATTGATATTGAGTGGCAACAGGAATGATATGATTGATCGACAGGTCTCCAAGAACACGCGCCTCAATCTGGATTTTCTTAGTATAGGTTTCCCATTTCACTTCGTTGCGAGCATGAAGTTCTTTTTTGGACATGACATTGATGCTTTCGAACATGTGTACCGACTGTTCGGAGGTATATGCATCGTAGATAAGCGGAACACTGGTCTCGCAATCGAGACCACGTTGCTTAGCTTCTTCTTTCCATTCGTCGCTATAGCCATTCCCGTCAAAGCGTATGGGTTTGCATTCCTTGATGTAGATGCGCAGTGTATCGAAAATTGCCTGTTCTTTTTTCATTCCTTGCTTCATCTTTGCATCGATTATTTTTTTGAAATCGATGAGTTGCGCTGCAACGGCGGAATTGAGTGCTATCATTGCCGATGCACAATTGGCCGAAGATCCTACGGCACGAAACTCGAACCGATTCCCGGTAAAAGCGAAAGGAGAGGTCCGGTTTCTGTCTGTATTGTCAATCAAAACTTCGGGAATGTGAGTAATTCCCAACTTCATTTTTTTTAATTCGTCCACCGTAATATCGTCGTCTTCCGAACTGTATTCAATTTTGTCGAGAACAGAAGAGATTTGAGTTCCCAAGAAAACCGAAATAATGGCCGGAGGTGCTTCATTGGCCCCCAATCGGTGTGCATTATTCGCTGACATGATAGACGCCTTGATTAATGCATTGTGCTTATAAACCGCCATAAGCGTGTTTACGAGAAAGGTGACAAATTGCAGATTTTCGTTGGCAGTTTTTCCCGGTGTGAAAAGTCCGACGCCTGTATCTGTTCCTAATGACCAGTTATTGTGTTTCCCCGATCCATTAATACCCGCAAAAGGCTTTTCGTGCAGCAAAAGTTTGAAGTTGTGTTTCGAGGCTATTTTTTCCATCAACGACATTACGAGCAGGTTTTGATCGACTGCGAGATTAGTTTCTCCAAAAATGGGGGCTAACTCGAACTGGTTTGGAGCTACTTCGTTATGTCGAGTTTTCAACGGAATGCCGTATTTGTAGGCTTCAAATTCAACTTCGCGCATAAATGCAGCCACACGAGGAGGGATAGATCCAAAATAGTGATCTTCCAATTGTTGGTTTTTTGCACTTTCGTGACCCATCAAAGTGCGGCCGGTTAGGCTTAAATCGGGACGGGCATCGTATAACGCCTGATCTACCAGGAAGTATTCCTGTTCCCACCCAAGATACGAAAATACTTTTTTGACCGAAGGGTCGAATAATTTGCAGACTTCGGTAGCCGCTTTGTCGATAGCCGAAAGACTCTTGAGCAGCGGAGCTTTGTAATCGAGCGCTTCGCCGGTATATGAAATAAAAACCGTAGGAATGCATAACGTGTCGTCAACGATAAATGCCGGAGACGATGGATCCCAAGCTGTGTAACCACGAGCTTCGAAAGTATTGCGAATACCTCCGCTCGGAAAACTCGAGGCATCAGGTTCTTGTTGCGCCAGCAGTTTTCCCGAAAAACGTTCGATGATATCTCCACCGGCAACATCCTCGTAATCGATAAACGAGTCGTGTTTTTCGGCTGTTCCCTCTGTCAGTGGTTGAAACCAGTGTGTATAATGAGTAGCGCCCATTTCCATTGCCCACATTTTCATTCCTGCAGCCACGTGATCGGCTATTTCGCGTTGAAGGGTTGCTCCTTTGTCAATAGCCTCCAATACTGTTTTCATCGTCTCTTTCGAGAGATATTTAGCCATTCGTTTACGGTTGAAAACGTATTTTCCGTAATACTCCGATGGAAGCCCATCAGGTGCTGCAATTTCTACGGGAGTGTGCTTGCTCGCTTCCTCCACAGCTTTAAATCTTAATCTTGACATAGGTTGTGATATGAATAAATGTGATAAAATATTATCGTTTTTTGTTTGCTTTGCCAAATTTCATTGCTTTATTTTTGATTCAAATCTTTTGACTAAAAATATCGGTTCGAAATCTTTTATGCCACAAAAGTAATACAATATTTTTTTTTCGACAAAATAAATATCCATTTGTTTGTCGAAAAAGATAATATTTAACATTATGATAGGGAAAATTGAAATATTGTGTCAATATGTATGGTTTAGGGAAAGCGATAAATCATATTGATGTGTTTTTGGGGATATGGGTGAAGAATTAAAATGAAAGTGGAATTCAAGATGCTCGTTCGGTTCTATGAGTTGATGTTTTTTCTTTACAAGTTCTTCTTACTTTGGGTATTATCTTTTATGGAAAATACTTTTTGTTATTTTATATTATACGAGTGGTAGGAATTTTGATGATAGTCGTGTACTGAAAATTGATCGAATAGCAGTGAATAGCGTACAGGTACAACTTAGTTCGATCCAAATACGACGGAAGTACGAAGCTAAGATGGTATTCGAAAAATGGTGGGGAAAAGGGGTAAACTTCTCCTTGAAAATCGATTAACGATATCGTTGATATTGTTTTAATGCTCAAAATCTGCAAAAGGACAGCCTGTAATTATTTAATTACAGGCTGTCCGGAAAAATATTGAATGTACCCAGAGCCGGGATCGAACCGGCATGGAAGTGAATCCACTGGTGTTTGAGACCAGCGCGTCTACCAATTCCGCCATCTGGGCAACATTGCTTCACAAAGTGTGTGCAAAAGTACGCATATTTTTGAAAATAGAAAAAAGTTGACTTGTTTTTTTATTTTCTCGAAGCAAAAAACCACAGATGGCGGTTTTTTTTCGTATTTTTATTTCCGAAACACAATGTTAAAACAATCGGTAGCGAATGACTGTTATAATTAGATGAAACATATTTGCAATGCTATTATAAACATACATTTATTAACTGACAAAATAAGAAATTCATAATGAGGAATGACAATTATTGCGTTATTATGAGCGGCGGCGTAGGAAGCCGTTTTTGGCCTTTCAGTACCGAGGAAAAGCCCAAGCAGTTTCTTGATTTCTTTGGCATCGGAAGATCTCTTTTACAAAGCACATATGATCGTTTCAGGAAAATAGTGCCGGCTGAAAATATCTTTATCGTCACCAACGATGCCTATGCCTCAATGACAAAAAAACAACTTCCGGAATTGGCCGACAATCAAATTCTACTTGAGCCAATGCGTCGCAATACAGCGCCGGCTATCGCTTACGCCACATATCGCATACGTGCGGTGAACCCCCGGGCAAATATTATTGTGGCACCATCGGATCATCTCATTCTCAGAGAAGAGCAATTTATATCCGATATCAACAAAGGTCTCGATTTTGTTGCAAAACATCCTGTATTATTTACTTTAGGCATCAAGCCCAATCGTCCCGAAACCGGATATGGCTACATTCAAATTAGTGGGGAAAAACTCGATGGGGTCAGAAAAGTGAAAACGTTTACCGAGAAGCCAAATATCGAGCTGGCCATGAAATTTTTGAGCAGTGGCGAATTTGTTTGGAATTCCGGTATTTTTCTTTGGAACGTAAACAGTATTCTGGATGCTTTCAACAAGTACTTACCCGACATTGTTCTTAAATTTAATGAAGGATTGGAGTTATTTAATACGCCTCACGAAAAGAAGTTTATAGACGATTCGTTCCCTTTTTGTCCGAATATATCGATAGATTACGGCATTCTTGAAAAGGCAGACAATGTTTATGTCAATGTATCTGATTTTGGATGGAGCGACTTGGGAACGTGGGGGTCGTTGCACGAAATTGCCCAAAAAGACGAGTTTGACAATGCAAATCTCAATTGCAAGTCATTATTCATCGAAAGCTACAATAATATTGTTACGATGAGTGATGGAAAACTTGTGGTTGTTCAGGGGCTCGAAGATTTTATCGTGGCCGAATCGGATAAAGTGCTTCTGATTTGCAAAAAAAGTGAAGAACAGCGGATCAAACATTTCGTGATGGATGTGAAATTCCGTTTTGGAGAAGAATTTGTCTGAATATACTCAGCCTATTCTTTCATGCCAAAACAGACACGACATAACGGGAAAATCTCGTTTTGTCGTGTCTGTTTTCATCAAGGAACGAGTGTTTCGTTTTTCACTCACTACCGCCAGCGCTTCTTATTTGTAAACCGCAATACTTCTTCCTCCAAAATGACGCAAGGTTTACCCAAAAAGCGCTAAAAGAATAAGAATTTCTATTCAACCCTACTTTTTTGTTGTTGTTTTTTGCAAAACAATAATTGGGTAATGGTTTTTAATTGTATGCTTTTTCGCCGTGTTCGAAGAAATCAAGCCCAATTTCTTCTTCTTTAGCAGTTACTCTGATTCCGACCGTGTATTTTAATATAGAGAATAAAATAACGGCACACAGAATTGCCCATCCTCCTATTGTTACAACTCCGATTAACTGACTAAGCAATATCTGGGCGTTGCCGCCATACAGAATGCCTAACGAATCAGGATTATTTGAAAAGAATCCTACCATTAATGTTCCAAAAGCGCCACAGACCCCATGAACGGAAATAGCCCCTACAGGATCGTCTATTTTTATGATCTTATCGAAGAACTCTACGGCAAAAACAACCAGCACGCCTGCTATCAATCCGATAATGATTGCTCCTCCGGGCGTAACCACGTCGCATCCTGCCGTGATCGCTACAAGTCCGGCAAGAACTCCGTTCAATGTCATACTGAATGTGGGTTTTCCATACCTCAACCATGTTGTAGCAAGAGTGGCTATACCCCCTGCGGCAGCTGCACCATTGGTAGTTACAAAAATATTGGCGACCAAATCGGGATTGGATAAACCGAGGGTCGATCCCGGATTGAATCCAAACCATCCCACCCAAAGAATAAAAACTCCTAAGGCGGCTAAAGTGAGGCTATGACCTGGAATGGCCATTGCTTTTCCGTTTTTGTATTTACCTCTTCGAGGTCCCAGAAATGCAGCGCCAATTAACGCGATCCATCCCCCGACAGAATGAACAACAGTAGAACCTGCAAAATCGTGAAACGGAGTTTCCATCGCCGAAAGCCATCCTCCTCCCCATACCCAGTGTCCGGAAACGGGATAAATGATTGCCGAAATTACCAAACTATAAATTAAATAAGCTTTAAATTTTGTTCGTTCGGCCATAGCGCCCGAGACGATGGTTGAAGCCGTAGCTGCAAAAACAAGTTGGAAAAAGAAAAAGGCCATATTCGGGAGACCAACAGAAGCCCCATGATCAATTTTTGAAAACCACTCGAACTTTCCGATAAATCCGCTTCCGTTTCCATACATGAGTCCATATCCTATAATCCAGAAAACGACGCTTCCGATGCAAAAATCTATTAGGTTTTTGAACAAAATGTTGGTCGTATTTTTTGTACGAGTGAATCCCGTTTCTACCAGAGCAAAGCCTGTTTGCATAAAAAATACTAAAACGGCCGTTATCAATACCCAGACTGTATTTAATGCAGATAATGTTGATGTGTCCATAAGTGTAAGTATTATTTATTTTTATTCTTTGATGTATAATGATTCGGGACCCATTTCGCCGGTCCTGATTCGAATGGATTCCTCGATGGGTGAAATGAATATTTTTCCATCACCCAAGTCCCCTGTCCGCGCTGCTTTTATTATTGCATTGCAAGCAGGCTCAACGAATTGTTCGCGGCAAACGAAAGAAATGACAATTCGTTCAATCATCCTCGTTTCGTAAACGGTAGCACGGTAAATCGAACTCGATTTTTCGTTGCCTACGCCGGTAACTTCCCAATATGTCAAGAAGTCTATCCCTATGTTATGAAGTTCTTCAATTACTTCGTCATAACACGATCTGCGTACGATTGCTTCAATTCTTTTCATATTTTTATTTTGAAATTAATTTGTCTTCTTTAAAGAGTAATGCCTGCTACCACATAAAATTTCTGGGTGTTGGGATTTAAAATGACGCTTCCCTTAAGCGGGAAAGAAAACGTGGTTGATATGGGAATGTTTTTTGTTATGCCAACTCCGATATTGCTTATGTTGAAATTGCCGCTGACGGAATGCCAACCATCGCCACCACCCACGAAAATTCGGAAGTTTTTGTACGTATAGTCTGCCTCGAAATATACATCACTTCCCTGTGAACCTGCCCCGCCGGCTTTGTTTATAACGTAGTTAGCCGCAATGTTAAACCCCGAAATCCCGTAACCTCCGTTTATTTCAAAGGCGTGAGATCCTGTTTCCTCACTCGCGTCAAAATAGTCGTTCCCGTTTTCTATACTTGGGAAGTAGTAATCGGTCAAGCCCAGCCAAAGACCGAAATTAAATTGATATTTGGCGAATAAATCGGCTTCGAGGTAGCCGTCCACTCCTGCAGAACCCCAGCCACCGATCGAAAATCCATTCGTCGAAAAGGTTACTGTCGGCTGGATGGAAGAATTTGACAAGTAAAGTCCTCGCCACACATAGGAACTTACGATATCGGCACTCGCCGACCAATTCGAGGTCGTTTCCTGAGCATAAGAGCCTACCGTTAAAACGGCCAATGCTACAATCAATGAAATTTTCTTTTTCATAACCTATAAACAATTGAAATTACATAATGAAATAATATCGGTGCAAATATAAATAAAATGATAAATATAATCCAAATTTATAATCAAAAATATTTTTATACTGTTTATATGATATCATAATGTAAGAATGTGCATTAAGGTTGAGGTTTAATAACTTTGTTGAAAATAAGGGTTTTAAAGACAATGAAAATAAAAGATGTTTGAAGAAAAAAAAGTATGCCCGAAAGCATACTTTTTTTTCGATTGAGATGCGTTTGAGGCGCATTATTCTATTTTCAATGTGTTGAGACAGATGATTTTCGAAAAAATGTCTATGGTAATAAATTTTTAGTAAAAAACCTGCTCGAACCTGAATAATATTGACAATCTGTCAAATATCAATTTGATAATCAAATGAACAGAAATGCGATTATTTCTTCATCTGCTCCAATTTGTTTGCCGAAGGCAAGTGGGCCAGAAACGTTTTGTTGGCATGAACTTCCTGTTTCATTTTAACTAAAATCTCACTTTCGATCGGGAGAAAAATATCCATACGCGATCCGAGTTTGATAAATCCGAGAGGATCGCCTATATTGTAGCAATTTCCTTCTTTCACGTAAGTAACAATACGTTTTGCCATTGCTCCGGCTATTTGACGTGTAAGGATGCGATAACCGTCGGGAGTTTCGATAACGATATTGGTACGTTCGTTTTCACTACTCGATTTGGGTAGATATGCAGCATGGAAATGTCCCATCTCATGCGAAAGATGAATTATTTTGCCGGTCACGGGCATCCAATTTGAATGGGCATTAAAAAAGGACATAAAGATGGAGATCTGGATGCATTCTTTATTTAGAAAATCTTTTTCAAAGACTTTTTCTATGACAACGATTCGCCCATCGGTCGGAGCATTTACCGCTCCGAGCAGCATTCCGTTGTATATCCGTTTCGGTTTCTTAAAAAAATTGAGCATCATTCCATAATAAAAAGCCGAAATCGCAAATATCAGATAGGGAATGACTGTGTGCCGAAATATAAAATGACTCGCAACATTGATGGCGAGCAAAATCAGCAACCACTGCATCAGTATTTTTTTCCCTTCTTTATGTATCAGCATCGAGTTTTTCTTGTTTTTATATGGTTATAGTTGTGGTCGTTGAATCGAGAACATCGCTTTTCCCTTTCGGGACAGATCTTTTCAGTTGTTTTCGATAAGTGTCGGGAACATACTGCATCCATATTTCTTGGTTGAGATACGGTACTATTGCCGGAACAACGACGCGTACTCTTTCGAAAAAGAAAGAATTTGTTTTTGTATCCGGTCGGATTATTTTTTCGTTCGTATCGAGCATCAAAACGAGGTTTAACAGCAAACTCAAAAAAGTCATCGATATCCCGATTGAAATGACTCCCCCTAATGTCTTGTTGAAAAAACTCAGATGAACAATTTCGATGAGTTTTTCGATTGCTCTTCCCCAAAAATGAGCTGCCGCCATAATCACGATGAATGCGAATATATAGGACAGGGCTGATGCGACATTGGGCGATATGTCGTGAACATTTTCGACTATCAGGGGTAAAATGTTTTTAGCGACATATCCCGCAAAAACGAGTGCAATCATCAACCCAACCAGGCTGACTAACTGCATTATCATTCCTTTGCGAAAACCCGCGACAAAAGCTATAGAAAGAATAATCAAAACTATCAGGTCGAATGTGTTCATCTTCTTCAATCGATGATCGCTTTTTCCGCATGCACTGTTTCTTGTAGAAAGAGTGATGCTTGTTGTGAAAATTTTTCGGGTGATTCGGTTGTGAAATATTTGACCGTTGCTCCCAGAGTGCATTTCATTGCTATTTCGGGATGCCTTGATAGATAGTTTTTCAAACTTTCGGCTACATATTTCCCTTGAGCGATTATTTCGGCACTTTTAGGCAAAAATTGCTTTATTTTATCCAAGAGAAGAGGATAGTGTGTGCACCCAAGAATAATGGTATCTATTTCGGGATCTTTATTGAGCAAATTGAAGATATGTTGCTTGACAAAATAATCGGCACCGGGTTTATCGTATTCCCGATTTTCTATCAATGGAACCCACATCGGACAGGCTTCGCCGGTGATTATGAGTTGAGGATGAAGTTTTTTTAACTCGATATCGTACGATTCCGACTGAATGGTTCCTTCCGTTCCAAGTACGCCCAAATGACCTGTTTTTGTTATCTCTACCGCAATTTCGGCCGTGGGTCGGATGATTCCCAACACGCGTCGATCGGGGTAAGCTTCCGGTAGATTTATTTGTTGGATGGACCGCAACGCCTTTGCTGAAGCCGTATTGCACGCGAGAATGACAAGTTGGCATCCACGCTCGAAGAACCACCGAACTGCTTGCCAAGTAAATTGATATACGACCTCAAAAGAGCGATTGCCATAGGGCGCACGCGCATTATCACCCAAATAAAGATAATCGTATTGTGGCAAAAGTGCTCGAATTTCGGATAGGACTGTCAATCCTCCGTAACCTGAATCGAAAATTCCGATGGGCCCCAATTGGTGGTTAAGGTCATTCTTCACGTTTGTGTGGTTTGTTGCTACCGTTGTTTTATCTGATTCTGAGTTTGGCTTTCACCAGCGGATTGGCATCAACGGCAGAAGGTGTAATAAAAGCAATAGATGGGTCGGAAATGTCGTATATAACGGTGAAATTTTGTTCGATCCCTACAGCATTGATTGCCTCTTTTATCCTTTGCCGAATAGGTTCGAGCAGTATCTTCTCTTGTTCTTCGATGTCTTTTTGCGCTATTTTTATGAATTCCTGCATCTGGTTCTCGAGATTAGTGAGTTCTTGCATTCGCCGGAGTTTGATGTTTTCGGCAAGTGAGGTTTGATAGGTTATGAAGTCAGAATATTTTTTATTATATTCGTTCTGAAGAAGTTGCAATTCCGCCTTGTAACTTTCGCTCAGCGAAGTGAGTTTTTCGGTAGCTTGAGCTTTTTCCGGAACGGCATCTATTAATTCGGCCGTGTTTACGTAAGCAATTACGGGAGTATTTTGAGCTGCAACGGCAGTACAAAACAGAAGAAAGAGGGCGCTTAAGCTATAAAAAAATTTCTTAGTCATCATTCTTGCGGTTTTATGGTTCGAGTATAAAAAATCACTATCCGATTAAAAAAGTGTATGAGACTGTTTGTAATTTTTTATTCTCTGTGTGTTGCGGCAGCATCTGTCGAGGATTGGCAGATGCTGCCGGCAATCAAGGTAGAGAATTTTAAATTTACAATGTCAACTGGTTTTCAAAGATAATAAAACTTCGTTGATTTTACAACGTTTTCTTTACTTGCACTTCTTCATAAGCTTCGATGATGTCGCCAACTTTTATATCGTTAAAGTTTTTAATATTCAATCCACACTCGTATCCGGCGGTTACTTCTCTGACATCTTCCTTGAAACGTTTCAAAGAATCGAGTTCACCGGTATAAATTACAATACCATCTCGTATGAGTCGGATTTTATTGCTGCGCTTAATTTTCCCGTCTTTCACCATACAACCCGCTACAGTGCCCACTTTTGTGATTTTAAATACATCCAGAACTTCGAGGTTTGCTGTAATTTCTTCCTTTATATCCGGTGAAAGCATTCCTTCCATAGCTGCTTTTACTTCTTCGATTGCGTCATAAATAATGGAATAAAGACGAATTTCAACTCCTTCGCGTTCGGCAATTTTGCGGGCGGCAAGTGACGGCCTTACCTGAAATCCGATGATTACGGCATTGGATGCGGCAGCAAGCGTAACGTCCGATTCGGAAATTTGACCTACGGCTTTATGGATGACATTCACTTGAATTTCAGGTGTCGATAAACGGATAAGCGAATCGGAGAGCGCTTCTACCGAACCGTCCACATCTCCTTTGACGATTATATTCAATTCTTGGAAATTGCCGATTGCAATTCTGCGGCCAATATCGTCGAGCGTTAGCATTTTTTGTGTGCGAAGCGATTGTTCGCGCTGCAATTGTTCACGCCGATTGGCAATCGAACGAGCTTCCTGTTCGTTTTCCATCACGTTGAACGTGTCTCCGGCCTGCGGTGCACCATTTAGCCCCAGAATGAGTGCAGGTTCCGAAGGACCGGCCTGTTCTATTCGTTGGTTGCGTTCGTTAAACATGGCTTTCACGCGGCCATAATAAGAACCGGCGAGGACGATGTCTCCTTGTTTGAGTGTTCCGTTTGCAACAAGTACTGTGGCAACGTATCCACGTCCCTTATCAAGCGATGATTCGATGATAGATCCGGTAGCTCTGCGTTTCGGATTGGCCTTGAGATCGAGTAAATCGGCCTCAAGTAATACTTTTTCCAAGAGTTCTTTTACACCAATGCCTTTTTTTGCAGAAATGTCTTGCGATTGATATTTGCCTCCCCATTCTTCCACGAGATAGTTCATTTCGGCCAGTCGCTCCTTGATTTTATCGGGATTTGCTCCGGGCTTGTCTATCTTGTTAATGGCGAATACGATGGGAACTCCGGCAGCACTTGCGTGATTGATTGCTTCGATAGTTTGGGGCATAACGTTGTCGTCGGCTGCCACGATAATGATAGCTATGTCGGTAACTTTTGCCCCACGAGCGCGCATGGCCGTAAATGCTTCGTGACCCGGTGTATCGAGAAAAGTGATTTTTCGCCCGTCTTCCAATTGAACATTATAGGCTCCGATGTGCTGGGTAATTCCTCCGGCCTCACCTGCTATTACGTTGGTGTTTCGGATGTTATCGAGAAGCGACGTTTTTCCGTGATCAACATGACCCATTACGGTAACTATTGGAGGACGCGGGACTAAATCTTCAGGATTATCCTGCTCTTCGTTTATGGCCTCTATTACATCTGCGCTTACGAATTGGGTTTTGAAACCATATTCGTCTGCAACGATGTTGATGGTTTCGGCATCGAGCCGTTGGTTGATGGCAACCATAACGCCGAGATTCATACAGGTTGATATGACGTCGGTTACGGGAACATTCATCATGTTGGCTAAATCGTTAGCCGTTACGAATTCGGTAAGTTTGAGAATGCGGCTTTCGCGTTCCTGTAAAAGGGTTTCTTCTTCGTGACGCTGTGAAAAAGCTTCTCGCTTTTCGCGACGATACTTAGCTCCACTTTTTCCGCTTCTTTTTTCTGTTAAACGTGCGAGGGTCTCCTTGATCTGTTTCTGTACATCTTCCTCATTTACTTCAGCTTTGTTGGGCTTTTTGAGAAGTGGACGGCGTTTAGCAGAGTGATCTCTTACTGTTTCAGGCGTGGTTGCCCGGTCTATGTTCACTTTACCTTGGCGGATGCGTTTACGTTTCTTCTTTTTATCATCGTCTTCCTCTTTTCTGATGGCAGGCTTTTTTTCTTCAACCGCTTCTTTTTTAGTCTGTTTCAGCTGTTCTTCTTTTAGTTTTTTGCTGTCAAGTGCTTTTTGTTGTTCGCGTTCTATTCTTTCTTTTTTTCGCTGTGCTTTTGATTTGCGAGGGGGACGTGTTTTATCGTTTATCGAGTCTAAATCAATTGTACCTTTGACAACTATATTGGGTTCGATGAGATTTTTGTGAATACGAAACACGCCATCTTCGGTTTTCCCCTTATCCGAAGAATCGATTTCGATCTCTGGCTCTGGCTCTGACTCTATTTCTATTTTTTCTTCATTTTGGCCGGGCGCGTCTTCACTTGTCTCGATCTCGATTTCATCTTTCCCTGTTTCATTATAATCTTTTCCTTGAGGAATATTTTCGATTTCTGTTTCTGTCTTCTCCAATGGAAGTTCTATGTTTGGTTGTTCTGTGTCCAATACTTCCGGAGCAGGTTCTTTTTCGTCGATTATTTCCTGTTTGGTTTCGATTTGTTCTTCCGAGGGTTCTTGGACTTTTTTGTTATTTTTGTTCAGGTCGATGTTGCCAATCACGTTCAAATGTGGCTTTAACTCTTCCGGAATTTCTATCTTGATAGATTCCTTTTCAGATTTTTTCTTTGCTGAAACCCCCTCCTTCGGAAGATCATAGCCTTCGATAGCAATGGTTTCCTTGTTTTCGTGGTGATGCAGTTTTTCGCGTGAACGCTCGATTTCCTCCTTGGTCTTTTTGTCTTTAACAAATTCGGCAATCAATAAATCATACTGTTCATCATCAATTTTTGTATTTGGGTTATTTTCCACCTTGATACCTTTCTTTTCGAGAAAGTCGACCAGGCTGTTGATCCCTACGTTTAATGTTGTAGCTACTTTACTTAACCTTATTGCCATATAATTTTACGAGTCCTTTCTTTTATTGTTTATTATGAACAGTATTCTTCCGTTTTTGAAATAAGCGGGCGATTTTTATTCGAATTCAGCTGCCAGTATTTTCAATACTTCATCAACGGTGTTCTCTTCCAGATCGGCCTCTTTGATCAGCCGTTCGCGATCCATAGAAAGCACATTTTTTGCAGTTGAGCAGCCAATGCGTTTGAGCTGGTCAATCACCCATCCATCGATTTCGTCACGGAATTCATCCAGATATATATCTTCTTCGTCAACTCCCTCAATGTCTCGGAACACTTCGATGTTGTACCCGGTGAGCATTGAGGCCAGTTTGATGTTGGCTCCCCCTTTGCCGATGGCAAGTGACACCTCTTCAGGATTAAGAAAAACTTCGGCACGATGTTCTTCTTCTTTAACCACGATTGAGTTGATTTTGGCGGGACTGAGCGCACGCTGTATATACAGACTGATATTGTTGGTATAATTGATCACATCAATATTTTCGTTTCGCAATTCGCGCACGATACCATGTATTCGAAAACCTTTCATTCCAACGCAGGCTCCCACCGGATCGATACGGTCATCGTAGGCTTCCACTGCAACTTTGGCGCGCTCACCCGGTATGCGGGCGATGCCTTTGATGGTGATGAGCCCGTCTGCAATTTCGGGAATTTCCTGCTCGAAAAGTCTTTCGAGGAAAACCGTAGAAGTGCGGGAAAGAATAATGCGGGGATTGTTGTTCTTGTTTTCTACGCGGGCCACTACCGCACGAACCTGTTCGCCCTTGCGGAAAAAGTCGCTGGGGATTTGTTCTGTCTTGGGCAAAATCAGTTCATTGTGCTCGTCATCGAGCAGCAATAATTCTTTTTTCCAAATTTGATAAACTTCGCCGGAAACGATTTGTCCAACTTTTTCTTTGTATTTGTTGTAAAGATTATCTTTTTCGAGTTCAAGAATTTTGGAAGCGAGGGTTTGACGCAGATTCAATATCGTGCGACGACCAAAATCTTCGAGATGCATCTCGTCTGTAACTTCTTCGCCAACCTCAAAGTCTTCGTCAATTTTTCGAGCTTCCGACAAGGTGATTTCCATGTTGGGATCTTCTAGTTGGTCGTCTTCAACTACAGTGCGATTGCGCCAAATTTCAAGGTCGCCTTTGTCGGGATTGATGATGATGTCGAAGTTTTCGTCGGTTCCGTTCATTTTTGCAATCACGCTGCGAAAAGACTCTTCGAGCACACTGATCATCGTAGCTTTGTCTATATTTTTCAGTTCGTTGAATTCTGAAAAGGTGTCTGTCAGGCTTATGGATTCTTTTTTCTTGCCCATTGTTTATTTAAAACTGATTAAGTATTTTGTGTATTTTGTCTCCTCATACGAAAGGCGGATATTTTCACTAACTTCAATTTTACGCTTTTCACCTTCATTTCTTATTCTTTTCGTTGTCGTGAGTGTGAATCCTGTATCATCAGCCTCTTTGAGTGTGCCTTTTAGTTTTTCGCCTTTCTTGGTGAGAGTTTCTATTTCTTTTCCGATATATTTTTTGTATTGTCGAGTGGTTTTAAGGGGTGACGTTAATCCTGCAGAAGAAATCGTCAAATCGAAATCTTCAATCTCTCGGTCCAGATTTGATTCGATATAACGACTCAGAGCTTCACAATCGTTGATAGCAACACCCTCGTCATTGTCAATTTCCACCATGATAGAGTTTCCCGGATTGACGATTATGTCAACCAAATAGTTGTTGCTTTCTTTCAAAAATGCTTCAACCAATTCCCTTATCACGTCCCTATTAATCATTTTTGGCCTACCTATATGAATAAAAAAGGAAGCCGTGTTTCCTGCTTCCCTCTTAATTACGCTGCAAAGATATAATTTTCAATCGAATTGACCAAATATTTGCGACTTTTTTTGTCTAAAAGGATTTTGTCTTTTCAATTACGATCGAACGAATGAAGAAAGAAAGATTGTGTTTACTTTATACAATGGAAAAATCTTCTTGTACGTTCGACAGATAAATTGTTTTCTTCCCCTTTTTCGCGATTTTGTCTATAATCACAGCAAGTGCTCCGTCGCAAGTCACGTTGCAAGCAGTTCCAAAGCTATCTACGGCCAGATATATCGTGATCATTAACCCGATAAGCTCTTCGTCGAATCCCAATATGCTTTGTATTACTCCTACTGCAGCCATTATTGCACCTCCGGGGACTCCGGGAGCCGCAATCATCGTAATGCCCAGAATGAAGATGAATTGGATGAAGATTCCAGATTCAATCGGCAAATGACCAAAGTACATAAATGCGAGAGAGAATGCAACGATTTTCATCGTGCTACCGGGTAGGTGAATGGTGGCAAACAGTGGCACAGAAAAGGATGCTATGGATTCCCTGACTTTATTGGATATTGTGCATTGAAGTGTAACCGGAATGGTTGCGGCAGAAGAGGATGTTCCCAAGGCCGTTGCATAAGCGGGGAGCATGTTTTTGAGTAGTTTTAGCGGGTTTCTCTTTGCAATTGCTCCGGCTATCGAAAACAGTATAAGTGGGATAATGATGTGTAATGCAACTACCACGACAATCACTTTCAAGAAAAGCAAAATCACTGAATAAACCTGACCGCTTACGGACATGCTGAGAAACATCCCGAAAATATAAACAGGCAGTAAGGGTATAATAACCGATGAAATGATGAGCATAATGATTTGGCGAAAATCGTTAAAGGTGTTTTGAAGGGTTTGTCCTTTGATAAGCGATAACCCAATACCGATACAAAAAGAAAGAATGAGTGCTGACATCACATCGACGATCGCAGGCATGTTGATCGTGAAATAAGGGTCGAGGGCGACGCTCAAACTTTCGTTATGTGTTTGAGGTATAGCTTCAAAACCAATGATGGATGGGTATATTGCCTGACATGAAAAATAGGTGAAAAAGCCCGAGAAGAGAGTCGATCCATAAGCAATTAGTGCGCTGACGAGGAGTAGTTTTCCTGCTCCTTTCCCCAGCTCTCCTATAGCCGGGACAACTAGCCCTATGATGATAAGAGGAATAATGAAGGTCAAAAAATTGCCGAAAAGCCCATTGAAAGTTATGAAAATTCGAGTTGCCCAGATTGGCATAAATTGCCCGAAAAGAATTCCACAAACAATAGCATAGCTATGGCTACGCGAGCAAGTAATGGCATTTTATGTCGTTGCATTGTATGGCGAGATTGTTAAAGTGCGTAAAAATACAACTTTTTTCTAATCTTTTCCGCATTACGGGTGTGGAATATTGTTTTTTGCTTGTCATTTTTTATGCACGGATACTTCCATTCTTATTGTTAAGTGATCTGCTTTTCGATTGAAATGTGGAACGATTTTTGAGTATTATATGCACTCAGTGTCATAGTTTTTTATTGGATACAAGCGCACAAGTGTGCGCTGATAGCAAAATATTAAGTATTTTTGCGTGTGTAATTTAAGATATACAAAATGGCTCGAAAAAAAACCAATGAAATAATTTATTCTCCTCCCGTAATTGACTTTGTTACGGTAGCTGTAGAGTTTTGTGCTTTTCTCGAAAATGAAGAGGAACGACCTCGTCAAGAATGGTTAGAGACAATCGTTCGTCTCCTCCCGCTTATCTACTTAAAAGCGACATTGCTTCCTGAAGTTGTTTCGATAAATGAGGAAAGTTTGCAGCCCTTCGTACGTGAAGAAGATTATGCGCGTGTTGCCGAAAAAATTACTTTGCTTTTAGGAGAGGACAATACTTATCTCGATGTATTTGTGGAAGATATGAAATACAGCGATACTCCCATCTCTGCATTTATTTCGGAGAATATAGCCGATATTTATCAGGATGTAAGAAATTTTGTTTCAGTCTATCAATATGAACTTACCGAGCAGATGAACGATGCATTGTGTGTTTGTCGAGATAATTTCAGAACGTATTGGGGGCAAAAATTAGTGAATGTATTACGACCACTTCATTCGTTGTTATACACCAATTCCGAACAATTGGACGATGAAGGAGAGGATATCAATTTATATGATTCGTGGGATTAAGTATTACTAAAGAACAGCTCAACCAACTCCCCGCAGAGACATTTAAGGGGAAAATATTCGTTATAGATAACGAAGCTGCCGCCATGAAAGCGGTGCAAAGACTAAAAAACTTTTCGCTACTGGGCTTCGATACCGAAACTCGACCTTCTTTTATGAAAGGGAAAGTTAATAAAGTTGCGCTGATGCAGCTTGCCTCCGAAGACGAATGTTATCTGTTTCGCCTCAATAAAATTGACTATCCCGATGCACTTGACGAAATCATTTGTAATCCTGATATCAAAAAGATTGGATTGTCGCTTCGCGATGATTTCGCTGCCATTCGCAAGCGAAGCGACAAAGTGCCTGTCAATTTTGTCGATTTGCAGCAGTTTGTGCACAAATTCGGAATAGACGACAATAGTCTTCAAAAAATCTATGCACTCGTTTTCGGAAAAAGAATTTCGAAGAGCCAACGTTTGACCAATTGGGAGGCCGATCAGCTAACCCCTGCTCAACAAATGTATGCGGCCATTGATGCTTGGGCTTGTGTTCGAATCTACAAACATTTGGTCAATTCACAACATCTTTCACAACATCTTATTAAATAATATATGCAGACGATCGTTTTAAAACCCAAAAAAGAGGATTCTCTGTTGCGATTTCATCCTTGGGTGTTTTCCGGTGCTATCGCACACAATCCCGATCCACTAACTGAAGGAGAGATCGTTCGAGTGGTTTCTGCGAAGGGTGATGTGCTTGGCGTGGGACATTATCAGCTTGGTAGCATCGCCGTGCGTATGCTTTCTTTTCGCGATGAAGCGATCGATGCTGAATTTTACCGACGACGAATTTCCGCCGCCTATACTATGCGTATTCATCTCGGTTTAATTCGTCCCGACAATAACTCATTCCGATTGATTCATGGCGAAGGTGACAATCTGCCGGGGCTGATTATCGACATGTATGCCGGTACGGCTGTCGTTCAAGCTCATTCGGTAGGAATGCATCGCGATCGAGAAAAAATAGTCGCTGCGCTTCGAAGAGTTATTCCTGAAGAAAATCTTCGTAATATTTTTTATAAATCCGAAGCAACTCTTCCTTTCAATGCAAATGTCGAACCTGTGAACGAATATTTATACGGTGGAACAGATGTGGATTACGTGTCAGTTGAAAATGGATTGAGTTTTCATATCGATTGGCTTCGCGGTCAGAAAACGGGTTTTTTCGTAGATCAACGTGAAAATCGTAGTCTGCTCGAAAAATATGCGCGTGGACGAAATGTACTGAATATGTTTTGTTATACCGGTGGTTTTTCGGTGTATGCTCTGCGCGGAGGTGCATCAAAGGTGGTGTCGGTGGATAGTTCGTCGAAAGCCATGATGCTCACCGACGAAAATGTACATCTCAATTTTGGTGACGAGCCTCGCCATGAATCGTTTACCGACGATGCTTTCAGATTTCTGAAAGGAATGCCCGATGGAGTTTATGATTTAATTGTGCTCGATCCGCCTGCTTTTGCCAAACATCGTGGAGCAATCAACAATGCTTTGCAGGGATATAAGAAGTTAAATGCTTCTGCAATCGAGAAAATCGCCTCCGGAGGTATTCTTTTCACTTTTTCCTGTTCGCAGGCAATTAGCAGAGAACAATTTCGACTTGCTGTTTTTAGTGCGGCGGCTCTTTCGCGACGAAAAGTGAGCATTCTTTATCAGTTGACGCAACCGGCTGATCATCCCATCAATATTTATCACCCCGAAGGAGAATATTTGAAAGGACTGGTGTTGTACGTGGAGTAAATATCGTTTCATTTTGTTAATATAGCGTTTAATCTTGGCGTAAAATACTAAAAAAGGCAAAATAATTGATTTTTGTGCCACAAAGTTATGTTTTATAACATGAAAAAGCTTATATTTGCAACGTGTTTTTCATGGTATTAGATTTAAGGTTAACAATGAAGATTGGTTGTCGTGAGACAACCTTTCCTTTTTTATGTCCATAAGACTTTTTCCCCTCAAAAAATTCCGTTATTTTTTGCGCTTTTCAATGCTTTCACAAAATATAAATCTTTCTGTGCTGCTTATTGGCTTGTTTTGTGCTATTTTTGTGTTAAATATTGGGAGAATAACATGACAATGGAATTTAGGACAAAAGTTCCGATATCCCGTTCGGATTTTCAAATCGATCATCACTCGCGACTGATGATTTTCGGATCGTGTTTTTCCGAGAATATTGGGAATCTGTTGCTTGCCAACAAATTTGATGTCGATCTCAATCCATTTGGCATACTCTACAACCCTTTGTCTATTTCCAACGCATTCGATCGCCTTTTGAGAGGTAAAGCTTTTAATGAATCGGATTTGACAATGCGTGACAGAATATATCACAGCTTTTTGCACCACGGAGCGTTTTCTTCAGCCGATCCGCACGTTTGTTTACGTCGAATCAACGATCGCTTTGAGACGGCATCGGCAAAAATTGCACAGACTGATGTGTTTTTTATAACGTTTGGGACGGCGTCTGTTTTTCGTTCAAAAAAAACAGACGATGTAGTGGGCAATTGTCATAAGTTTCCTTCAGATTTCTTTAGCAGAAGTATGCTTTCGGTAGAGGAAATCGTAGTAGAGTGGTCGAGATTGATCGGAGAGATAATGCTGCTTCAGCCCGATTCGAAGTTTGTTTTCACGGTGAGTCCTATTCGCCATTGGAAAGATGGTGCACATCAAAATCATGTGAGCAAGTCGATCCTACATTTGTCGATCGAGGAACTTATCAAAATACATCCTGATTCGGTTGGATATTTCCCTGCATATGAGTTGATGATGGACGATTTGCGCGATTATCGATTTTATGCTTCGGATATGATGCATCCGTCAGAAACCGCTATCGAATATATTTGGGAACGATTTCGCGAGACTTTTTTTTCGAGCGAAACCGAAAAAATTCTTTCCGAGTGGCATCCACTCATGCTGGCATTAAAGCATTGTCCTTTTGATGACGATTCCGCCGTTTACCAATCTTTTTTGAAGAATACCCTTTCTAAAATTCTTCAATTTCAAAATAAATATCCATTTATTTCGCTTTCTGAAGAAATTAAACAATTGCAAAAATTCTGAATCGTGCTGATATGAAATATCCTATTTCTAAAATAATTTCTATTTTGGGCTTGAAAAATTACGATTGGATCGAAACGGAAATATCGATTCTCCTTACCGACAGTAGGCAACTTTCCAATCCCTCCGAAACACTTTTTTTTGCATTCGAAACCAAAAATAATGATGGTCATCGCTACATAGCGGATTTGTATGCAGCCGGTGTTCGCAATTTTGTGGTGTCCAAAATGATGCCCGAGTGGAAAAACTTAACCGGATGTAATTTTCTGCTTGTAAAAAATACTTTAAGGGCTTTGCAAAAAATAGCGGCTTATCACCGTCGTCGTTTCGATATTCCGATTATTGGGATCACCGGCAGTAATGGCAAAACAATTGTGAAGGAATGGCTTTATCAACTTTTACAGGAAGATTTCAATATCGTCCGATCTCCTCGAAGTTATAATTCGCAGATCGGTGTCCCCCTGTCGGTTTGGCAATTGGACGATAATGCGACACTCGGAATTTTTGAGGCTGGTATTTCAATGCCCGATGAAATGGATCATCTCGAACCAATAATCCGCCCAACAATCGGAATTCTTACAAAAATAGGAGAAGCTCATCAGGAAAATTTCACTTCACTCCAGCAGAAATGTCTCGAAAAAATGAGGCTGTTCATTAATTGCAATGTGGTGATTTATGGCGAAGATAATCCAATTATTCGCGAAGCTGCCGATCAGATGCTTATTTCACAAAAAGCCTTCACTTGGTCGCGCAAACAAACAGACGCACCGCTCTACATTTCGAAGATCGAAAAAAAGGCATATTCAACTCTCATTTATTATTCTTTTCTTAGTTTAGATTACTCAGTAGAAATTCCTTTTACCGATGAGGCTTCTATCGAGAATGCCATTCATTGTCTGGCTACTATGCTTTTTCTGAATGTCGAGCCATCGGTTATTTCGGAGAGAATGAAAAAACTCGAACCGGTGGCTATGCGTCTTGAGGTTTTGCAAGGCAAAAACAATTGCATTCTTATCAATGATGCCTATAATGCTGATATCAACTCGGTGAAAATTGCACTCGATTTCATGAATCAACGTAGTGCCGAAAAATCATTGAGAAAGACAATTATTCTATCGGATATTCTGCAAAGTGGAATATTACCCAAAACCCTTTATCATCGTGTAGCCGACATGATGATAGAAAACGGAATCGAAAAAATTATCGGTATTGGACACGATATTTCGCAAAACAGTGATGTATTTGCTATCGAGAAATATTTTTTTCCTTCTACAGAGTCATTCATTCTGTCTGGAATATGGCGAAAATTCGATAACGAAATTATTTTGATTAAAGGTGCCCGAAAATATCATTTTGAGCAAATTATTGCCCTGATTCAAGAACGCATTCACGAAACCGTTCTCGAAGTAGATTTGGACGCCGTTGTACATAATTACAACTTTTATAAATCGAAATTACGGCCAGGTGTAAAAATGATTTGCATGGTGAAAGCTAATGCTTACGGCGCGGGTGCTGTTGAGATTGCCAAAACGCTGCAATATCATCGTTGCGATTATCTGGCAGTTGCTGTCACCGAAGAGGGCATAACACTTCGTTCGGAAGGTATCTCTTTGCCAATTATCATTCTCAATCCGGAAGTAAATGGATTTGAAGAACTGTTTTCAAACCGATTGGAGCCGGAGGTATATAATTTCAGAATTTTGGATGCTTTCATCAAAGAAGCAGATCGACGGGGGATTACCGATTATCCTGTTCATCTGAAAATTGATACGGGGATGCATCGTCTGGGATTTTTGCCTGATGAGATTCCTTTATTGATTGAACGTTTGCGTTCGCAAAAAGGATTGAAAGTAATATCCGTATTTTCTCATTTGGCAGCAAGTGAAAGTTGGACGTTTGACGAGTTCACCGAAAAACAGATCGAGACCTTACAGAGTAGTGCCTCTCATATAGAAACAGGAATTGGCTATTCAATATATAAACACATATTAAATTCTGCCGGAATTGAGCGATTTCCTGAAGCTCAATGGGATATGGTTCGTTTGGGGATTGGTTTATACGGAATCAGTGCAAGCGGATTGAAGGGATTGAAAAACGTAAGCACTCTCAAAACCACGATTTTACAAATTAAAGATATCCCCAATCAAGAAACTGTTGGTTATGGTCGCAAGGAATCTTTAGACCGTGATGCCCGTATCGCAACGGTCAGAATCGGTTATGCAGATGGATTAGACCGTAAGTTTGGCAATAGAGTAGGGCAAGTTCTTATAAACGGTAAAATTGCACCCATTGTCGGAAATGTTTGTATGGACCTTTGTATGGTGGATGTTACGGATATTGATGCCCAAGAGGGTGATGAGGTTATTTTGTTTGGGAACGATCTTTCAGTAATCGATCTGGCAGAATCTATCGGAACTATTCCCTATGAAGTTTTAACCTCAGTTTCGCCTCGAGTAAAGCGGGTGTATATTACCGAATGACATTTTCTTTTTTTAAGTTCAATTCTTCTGCAATCAGGTATATCATAAATTTGGGTATTTCTTCTGTCTAATTGCATTTACTCTTTTTTTCATTAAGGATATTGCTTGTTTTGCATCTTATACTAAAAAAAGCGTCTCCGAAGAGACGCTTTTTTAGTATGTAAATATATTTCAGAAGGCTTATTCAGTGAAGAAGATAGCAACGCGGTTCCATTCATTCACTTCATAAGGTTGTTCAGTGTCACCCTTCCAGTCAACGCTTACGCGACTGCTGTCAATTCCGTATTCGTTGATTAACGCATTAGCAACGGCTTTTGCACGTCTTTCAGAAAGTGCCATGTTGTATGCCGGTGTACCAGTCAAGCGGTCAGCATAAGCAGTGATCTTAACTTTAGCATTCGGATTTTCTTTTAGATATTGAGCCGTATTGTAGATGCTTATTTGTTGACCTTTGTCGATTTTTGCTGAATTCAGACGGAAGAATACAACATTCGGAACATAAACAGTTTCTTCTTGTACTACAGGTTGAATTTCAGGACATTCGGGGCAAGAAGCAGGACGTTTGCTGAGTTCTTCGTTTTCGGCACGAAGTCTGTTGATTTGACTGTTCAGATCGTTGATCAGGTTGTAGTCCATAAGTTCGGCAGGAGTGAATTCTTGTTTTCCAAGACCAAACTTTACGCCCAATACGCCAGATAACATGCTGTCCCATTCGTAATCTCCTCCGCGAGCAAAATCAAATGTTTCTTGCATCACGCGGTACCCCAAATCGATGAAAATGCTGAAGTTTTTTGCTACCTGAAAATTATTGATTAAACCGGCATTCCAAGTAAGCGATTGGTTCTGACCCTTGAAGGTATCCCCGTCTTCATTCGGTTTTTTCCAGTCGACCATTCCATACATATAACCCATTCCCAAATAAGGAATAAGATTCCATACGCGATCCGGATTATAGCCAAACCATGCATTGTTGATGTTGTACATCACATCAAGATGAGCTCCGATCCAATTGTGATCCTTTCCGTTAGGACCGACATTAGGTACATCTGCCACATGTTTGATCAACCCACCATCAATAACACCACGAACACCCCATATTGGAGAAACCCATTTTCCGACTTCAAGTTGTCCCATCCATCCGAGGCGATCTCCAAAATCTGCGTCAGCATCGTTTTCACCTTTCGTTATATACAGGTTAGTACCTCCACTAAGCCCGATATACCAATGGTCACTTGCTTTGTCCTTCAGGTACACGGTACCGTTCGATACATTTTGCACGTCTTGAGCACTCATCCCGATTGCTACAAGAGCTGACATTAAAAGTAAACTAAACTTTTTCATAAATTTAAATTCTAATTAAACATTCTATTTACAATAACTCGATAATTTATTTCTCTCATTATATGCATGCACTATATTTTTAGTACGTTTTTTACACTAACTTTTAAAGAATAAACATTTCTCGCGTTAAAATGTTCGTGCGATAATATCGAAAAAATAAAATTTAATTTCTACCTCGCGTCCAACATTTTCTGTTCATTTTTACGGGAAACTCTATTCCAATAAAAAATGAACTACAAATATAACGCTTAATTTTATATAAAGAAAGATTTTAATAAAAAAATCGATAAAAAATTGCTTCTTATAGTCAAATTCTTCCTGATTCTTTTATTTATACATGTTTTTATACAAGAAATCGTTATCCTAAGTAACTTTTCAAAAGTTTACTTCGCGAGTCCTGACGAAGTCTGCGAATTGCTTTTTCTTTGATTTGACGAACTCTTTCCCGCGTCAACTGAAATTTATCGCCTATTTCTTCAAGTGTCATTTCTTGGCAACCAATTCCAAAAAACATTTTTATAATATCGCTTTCTCGTTCGGTGAGCGTGGATAATGCTCTGTCTATTTCTTTTTGCAACGACTCGTTTATCAAGGTACGGTCGGCCACAGGTGCATCCTCGTTAACCAGGACATCCAACAAACTGTTATCTTCTCCTTCGACAAAGGGTGCATCTACCGAAATATGCCTTCCGGATACTTTCAGCGAATCAGAAACTTTATCTACCGATATGTCCAACTCGTCCGCTAATTCTTCTGCCGAAGGTCGTCGTTCATTTTCTTGTTCAAATTTTTGGAATGCTTTACTTATTTTGTTCAACGATCCAACCTGATTGAGCGGAAGCCGAACGATTCGTGATTGTTCAGCCAATGCCTGAAGGATTGATTGACGTATCCACCAAACGGCATAGCTGATGAATTTGAAACCTCTGGTTTCGTCAAATTTTTCTGCGGCCTTAATCAATCCCAAATTTCCTTCGTTGATCAAATCCGGCAGACTGAGGCCCTGGTTTTGGTATTGTTTCGCAACCGATACGACGAAACGAAGATTGGCACGGGTAAGTTTTTCCAATGCTTGTCTGTCGCCTCGTTTAATTGCTTGCGCCAATTCCACTTCTTCTTCTACAGTAATTAAGTCTTCTCGGCCTATTTCCTGTAGATATTTGTCCAAAGAGGCGCTTTCGCGATTTGTAATCGATTTTGTAATTTTTAACTGTCTCATTCTCTATTACCTCTATTCTAAATAATTTATTTTTTTCCTTGTTTTTATAAGGGGTGCAAAATTACTATTTATTTTTCATAATTCCCATCAATCAACTATGGGATTTCTACAAACCAACAACAAAGGATAAAGTTGAATTTCTTGACCCTTTGTTGTTAAAAACAAGCTATTTGCTTTTTTGTTATCTCAAAAGTTTAAATTAACACTAATTAATGTGTTATTTTTTTGTTGAAAGATCAATTGCTATGTATTGCGTCCTTCCGTTAGGAGGATAAAATCCGGCAACTAATATTACTTTGTCCTGGCTGGTCGTGTTTACATTAGCTACTATTTTTGCTATATCGTTTTGACTGTTCACCGGCATGTTATTAATACGCATGATGATGAATCCTTTATTGATGCCGTTTTTACGAAATAGTCCGTCATTTGTGACACTGGCAACTTCGACGCCGCTGCTTATGCCAAGTTCGTCCTTTTTGCTATCCGCAATTTCTTTGAAGGTAGCCCCGAGCAGTTGCATGGAATCAGTGCTTCGCGTAATTTCCGTATTGCCTTGGGTATTTTTTAATACTACACTATACGTTTTCTTTACTCCATTACGATCAACCGTCACATTCACTTTGTCTCCCGGCCGATAACGGTTGAGCTGATTCTGTAATTCGGCAAAATTATGTATTTCAACATTGTTGATGGATTTAATCACATCTCCCTTTTCGATTCCTGCAGACTTGGCCGGGCTTCTGTCCGAAAAATCCTCTACAACGACGCCCTGTATTTTAGCTAATTCGCTTGCCCTTTTAGGATCTTGACGGCGGACACTTTCAATATTTGGAACCATAATTCCGAGCACTGCGCGTTGCACGCTTCCGAATTCTTTCAAATCGGCGGCAACCTTTCCTGCAGTCGAGATAGGGATGGCAAAGGCATAACCTGTGAAATTACCCGTCTGAGAATAGATGGCCGTATTAATTCCTACCAGTTCACCTTTCGTATTCACCAATGCACCGCCGCTATTACCCGGATTTACGGCAGCATCTATTTGAATGAAAGATTGGATACCTTGATCTTGCCCTACGATGTTGCCACGATTTTTGGCACTAACGATTCCGGCGGTAACTGTCGAAGTGAGATTAAACGGATTGCCAACGGCAAGTACCCACTGGCCAACTTTCAGCGCATCTGAATTGCCGAAAGTAATGTAGGGGAAATCGTCCCCGTCAATTTTTAGCAGCGCTATGTCGGTTTGTGGATCTGTTCCCACTACTTTGGCTGTAAATTCACGATTGTCGTTAAGTGTAACGGATACTTCGTTAGCATCTTCGATTACGTGATTATTGGTGATGATGTAGCCGTCCTTCGATATGATGACGCCCGAACCGAATCCTACTTGTTCTCTCGGTCTCGAATATTGAGGATCGCCGAACCCGAAAAAGAAATCGAATGGGCTTATAATTTGCTCTTGGCGAATCGATTTTGTTTTTACGTGGACAACCGCGTGAACAGATTTTTCGGCTGCCACGGTGAAGTCGGGATAACCATCTTCTGTTGTCAAATTGGTAAGGGTCAATCCCTTGTCTTGTCCGAATGTGTTGGCAAATTGCAACATGTTATCAGACGTTGTATTACCTCCATTGGCGGTTGCGATGGACTTTTCGAAATTTTTTTTCACGATGACATTATATCCGAATAATGTCATTGCGGAACTAAGTATGGCAACCAAAAGGATGCCCAATACATTTTTTGTGCGTGTGTTCATATTTGAGTTTGTTATAAAAGTTACGGTTTTAACATTTTAATTTTCCAAATATAGTAACAAAAAATATACTCTTTCATCATCTTTTTCTTCGGTTTTAACACTTTTAACTAAATCAAAATCGGATTAACCCGTATTAACCCAAATGCCTCTATTTTAGGACGTTTTTAAGTATGACACGTTGTCATTCCAAAAAAGTTGATGCCGAAAAATGTCATCTGTGCCGATAATTGTTTCGTCTGTCCGCGTAGCGTTTGAATCTGAAATTGTTTAAGGGTTGGAGAATGTCGAACAAGCTTGCGGACAGGTAAAATTTTCCGCTCTCGGTGAGTTTTGCATTTTTGTGGATGATGAGATTCTGCACGATGGCTCTTACAATCCACAAGATAATTCCGGAAATGAACAGGAAATAGTTCTGAGATGAAAGCCCCATGATTATCGAAGTGACTGCCAAGAGATAAAACATGTATTTGGAGAACGTTTCCCATCCGAATATTGATGCACGAGATTTTTTGTAAAATTTCTTAGTATAAAGATATTTCGATTTTAGCTGACGCCATGTATGAAAATTATCTACTACATCGCTTTCTGTCATACTTTCGGGGCTAAGTATGACGCCGGTGTTTTTGCCTGTCGCAATCCGGTTAATCATTAAGTCGTCTTCGCCTCCTTCGATGTTCAAGATTGGAGCAAAACCTTTTTGCTCGAGATAAAGATGTTTTTTATAAGCCATGTTTCGGCCAATTCCCATAAAAGGTCTGTGGATGATGGCCATCGACAGATATTTAAGCGAATGGATGAGATTATCGTAAAGGATGAACTTGCGCAAAGGAATTTTCTTCGCAATGTGGAGCTTGCAGTAGCCGAGAACTACTTCTTTGCCTCCCACAAATTCGCGTGCGAATTCTCTGATCCATTGGTTGCTCGAAGGTCGGCAATAGGCTTCGGTAAACAACAAGATTTCATTTTTTGCTGCCTTAATACCTACCGAAAGTGCAAGTTTTTTTTCGTTGTTCGTTTCGGCTTCTTGTGGTATGTAGGTATGATAAAGTTGAGGGTATTTTTGCTCAAGTCCCTTCAACAGGATATCGGTTTCGTCTGTTGATCCGCTATTGACGACGATAACTTCATAATTCGGATAATCCTGTTCGAGAATGGACGGTAAATTTTTGGCAAGGTTTTCCGATTCGTTCTTCGAAGCTATTACTACCGAAATGCCGGGCAGCGATTCATCGGGAATATTCGTGGATTGATATTGGGCTGCATAAGTGTAGGGCTTTCTGAAGAGCAAAATATAAAATAGCAGTTGAACAATGAAAAACAAAATCAGTGCGCCCAAAACGATCCACTCGAGCAACGAAAACTCGAATAACGACGATAAATCCATAGTAGTTTTATATTTGATCCGAAAAACAGGAAGCCGGCAGGGTTCTGCAATTGTATTGCGATGCCATGGCTTCCCCATACGCGCCAGCAGAGCGAATGGCTATGAAATCGCCTCTCGAAGATTCGTTCAGCTCCACATTTTTGCCAAAAGTATCACTCGATTCGCAAATTGGCCCCACTACGTCATAGCGGGTGTAAGGCAGTTCCGAGCTGATATTTTCGATGTGATGAAATGCATGATATAATGCCGGCCGAATCAAATCGGTCATTCCGGCATCGACAATCAGAAATTTTTTACTGATTCCTTCTTTAATGTAAGTTGTACGAGTGATGAGCGAACCACACGGAGCAACTACCGATCGTCCCAGTTCGAAGTGGAGTGATTGACCTTCTTTGAGTTTCAGATATTTTGCAAATAAATGAAAATAAGATTCGAAGTCGGCTATCGGACAGTGATTGGGATGTTGATAATTGATGCCCAAACCTCCACCCAGATTGATTATTTGCAGCTCGATGCCTCGACTGTTGAACCAGCTTTGCATTTCAAGTGCTTTGACGCAAAGATTTTCGAAAGCCGACAAGTCAGTGATTTGCGATCCGATATGGAAATGTATTCCGATTAATTCAAGGTGTAAAGAACGGGAAATTTTCTCGACGGCCTCAGACAAATCTTTTTCGTTAAGGCCAAACTTATTTTCGTTGAGCCCCGTAGTGATATATTCGTGGGTATGAGGGTCCACATTCGGATTGATGCGCAAGGCAACCCTAACTTTTTTGTTTTTTGCTGATGCAATATGGTCGATGGCATCAAGCTCGGGAAGCGATTCTACATTGAAGCAAAAAATATCGTGGTCAATCCCGATCTCGATTTCTTTATCCGTTTTGCCCACTCCTGCAAATGCAATTTTGGATGCAGGGAAACCACATTCAATTGCTCTCAAAATTTCGTTTCCGCTTACGCAGTCAGCACCAAAGCCAAAACTCGAGATTTCTTTCAAAATGCGAGGGTTGGCATTTGCCTTCAATGCATAATGCACATGATAGTTCTTATTTTCGGTTTGCTGCTTGATGGTGCGAAGTGTTTCGCGAAGCAAATCGATGTCGTAGTAATAAAAGGGAGTTTCGATAGCCTCGAATTTATCTATCGGAAATTTGCCTTTAATCATTTTGTGTGGAAATTAGGATTGAAAAATAAGTTCAGGTCGCAAGCGAAAATGTTGTTCTTACGATTTTAAAACACAAATGTACAATCTTTTTTCGATACTTGCTAACCATTTTTTTTGCCTTTTGTGTAAACCGACCACAATTCGAGACACTTCCCGACCTTATCGTCCAATGGCAAAGTGGCATCAATCCAATGGATGGCAAATCCGCGTCGTTCCATTCCTCTGAACCACGTCATCTGTCGTTTGGCAAATTGGTGAATAGCCGTTTCGAGTTGTGCGAACATTTCGTCATACGATAACGAGCCAATGACATAAAGCGTTACGAACTTGTATTCCAAACCATAATAGAGCAAATCATCTACCCGGACACCCGATTGCAGCAATTGTTTGACTTCGTCGATCAATCCTTCCTCGAGGCGTTTTTTTAGCCGCGACGAAATGTGTTGACGACGAAGCTCGCGATCGATATCGATACCGATGATCAGGCTGTCAATCGGGTCAAACGTAAGCTGCTCGGCTTGCCGTTTTGCCTGATAGTCGGCGATTTCTATAGCCCGGATAGCCCGTTTTTTGGTGTCGGTATCGGTTGTGTTATGCAATTTTTTATAGGAAGCAAGTATTTCTGTCAATTCTTCGAGTGTCTTGCCCGAAAGGGATTTTCGAAGTGTCGGATTTTCGGGCACATCAATCAATCGATAACCCTTTAAAACCGATTCGATGTACAATCCGCTTCCCCCACACAGGATGGGAATTTTTTTGCGACCGGCAATGTTTCGAAAAACCCGATGAAAGTCTTGTTGATAATGGAAAAGAGTATATTTTTCGCCCGCATCGCGTATATCGATCAAATGATAGGGAATGTGACAGTCGTTAATCTCATAATCCGAAAGATCTTTGCCTGTGCCAATATCCATTCCCCGATACACCTGTCGCGAATCGGCACTGATGATCTCTCCGTCGAGTTCATAAGCAAGATGCGCGGCCAATGTAGTTTTTCCGCTTGCCGTTGGCCCGAGGATAGTCAATAATGGGTAGTTGTCGAGGTTAGTAGAATTTGTCGCCGTCATTTCCACAATCATTTACCAGCTTCCGCCGGCTCCACCACCGCCAAAACTGCCGCCTCCTCCTCCGCCAAAACCGCCGCCTCCAAAGCCTCCGCCGCCGAAACCGCCTCCCCAGCTGTCACGGTTGCCACTTCCACCAAAAGGCGGCATAAAAATTATGGGGCCTCTTCCTCTATGATGACCATCGTTATCAATGTGTTGATCGCCACCTCCATTGAGAAAAATCAGAATAAAGAAAACGGCAACCACGATAATCAGAATAAGGATTCCAAATGAGAGACCTCCGTCCTCTTCGGGCTGATCGGCATCAAACTCACCCGATAGGCGAGAAATCATCTTATCGATGGCCGCATTCACTCCACTGAAATAGTCGTTTTCGCGAAAATGAGGAATCATGTCGTCACGAACAATGCGACCGGCGAAGGCATCGTTAATTTTGGCTTCCAGTCCATAACCCGTAGCAATAAAAGCATCGCCACGACTTTCAGCGGTCTTGGGCTTAATGAGAATGACAGCACCATTGTTTTTGCTTTTTTGCCCGATACCCCATTCTTCCCCGAGTTTGAAAGCAAAATCGGAAGCGGGATACCCGCCCAAATCATTCACCGTTACGACGTAAATTTGCGTAGAAGTAGAATCGTTGTAAGCGCGTAATTTTTGTTCGAGTGCGGCATTTTGTGAATCCGAAAAAATGCCGGCAAAATCGTTCACCAAACGTGGAGGATTCATTGGCTGAGGGATATTCTGGCCTAAAACACCCGAAAAATGGCACAATAGCCAAAACATCGTAATAAAATATTTATTCCTGAACCACTTCATCTCCTAATTCGTTTTTGTCATTTTCGAGTATGGGATATTTGTTTTTAATCAGTTCTCCCACTTTTGCTATCGCTTTGCAAATCCCATCAACGACCTGTCCGTCCCGACAGCTTGTTAGTAGGTCATCCAACGCCTGGTTCCAAAATCCTTCATCGGCCATCTTGGCAATGCCGGAATCGCCATAAATTGCCGCTTTCCGATCATGTGGAGCTATGTAAATTAGTACGCCGTTATGCAATTCGGTGTCATTCATCTTTAATGACTCGAATTTTTTTGCGGCTTCAACGAGGGGATTCCCTTTGCAACGACGAGCGACATAAACCCGTATTTCGCCGGAAGTAAAGCGTTCAGCTTCGCGAATTGCCGAGGCGATCTTTTCGAGTTCTCGATTGTTCAACATGATTCGGATTAATTTTATCAAAATGGGATTAAGCGCTTCAGAATTCCACTTTAGGTGCTGTTTCTGCACCCGGAGCCGATTTAAAGTATCCTTTCGGCGTAAATTTGAACCAGCCGGCATAAATCACCTGCGGAAATTTGCGGATGTAGGCATTGTATTCCTGAACCACCTGATTGAATTTGTTCCTTTCTACCGAAATTCGGTTTTCGGTACCGGCAAGTTCGTCCTGCAATGCAAGAAAATTTTGATTTGCTTTCAGTTCGGGATAGTTTTCCTGAATAAGCAACAGACGTCCCAGCGCCTGACTCAGCTGATCCTGTGCCTGCTGATATTGTTGGAGGCTTTCTTCGGTAAGTTGTTCGGGATTTACATTGATTTGAGTGGCTTTAGCACGTGCTTCGGTAACTTGTCTGAATGTCTCCTGTTCGTGTTCGGCGTATCCCTTGACGGTTGCAACGAGATTGGGAATAAGATCGGCACGACGCTGATAAGCATTTTCCACATTTCCCCATTGGGCTGTTACGGCTTCTTGTTTTTCCACCATGTTGTTATAACCCTGGCAACTCGATAAACTAAAAACTCCAAGGATGACAACAATTAATAAATAGCTGAAATTTTTCATTTTAGTCGCTGTTAAGTTTTTGCAAAGATATGAATTTTTGCCGGGAAGCCGAATTCCTATTTGTGTTTTTATCGATTCGCAGTCCGAACAAAGTGATAACAATGTGAGAGCAACATTGGAGCAACATTGGAGTTGCCTCGGAGCTATGTCGGAGCTATAAACAAGTTAGGTGATAGCAAACAGAGAGTTGTCAGCGAACAATTCGGGTTTAGGCATATTTTCAAAATCGTGTGCTCACAAACAACAACCAAGTTCGAACTCTGCTCGTATTTGGGCCGTACCAAGTCCGTACCAAGTCCAAGTAAACACACATCACCCGATATCAGTGTTTGCCGGCATCCCTAACAACCCGATGCCGTGATGTACGGTAACCTACATCGAAATAAAAACCGAAAATGATAAAACTTTTCTTATCTTTGCATATTACAAAGAGCTTAATCATAAAAGTGTCTTAAAAATACTTCATGATGAGATATTTAGCGACTTTCATTGTACTTGGCATCAGTGTATTTGCACTGCACTCGGCCGGACAGGACAACCGGAATCAGAATCTACAGAAACAGCAGACGAACGATACTATTCTTATATTCAACGAAATAACCGATGTGGAAAAGCGGTTGAAATCTTCCTCTGAGGATTTTGAAAGGAATGCTGTTTCCACGATCGTGCTACCTCCCGATACTACAGTCAGGAAAAGCGTTAACAGATCTACGCTGCTTTCACCTTTACGATATCGAACCAATTATTTGGATTCTCTTTACGAGAGAAGTCCGAGAGGAACTCTTATTGTTCCCCCACGACTGACAATTCCGTTTTCTCCTCAACTCACTTTTAGAGATACGATTATCGTCAATCCTCTATATCTCCCTATTGTATTCAACGGAAAGATGTTGCCGGACGATTTATCTTTTTACCCACCCAAAACCGATTATCGTTACAAGAGTGCGCTGATAGCTCCCGAAAATACGTTTATTCCACTTCTCGAAAAATTTGAATTTATAAATAATGTGCGCCGACAATACTTTATCCAGTATCCTCAGCGGGTTAAGCTGTCGGTATTTAATTTAGATACTCTTGTTCCTCCGATTAACGAAAGAGATATGCTCGAAAATTTTAATCCCTTTAGAGAGTTGATAAAAGTCGAAAGAGCAGCCTCCCTCGAGGCTCCACCTGTTGAGACTGTACAGATCGGCCGTAAATATTGGGTCACATCCGGTGACCATCGCCTGCAGTTTTCGCAAACGTATTTTTCGGATAATTGGCACAAAGGGGGTAATAACAATCTTGCCTTCAACAACTATCATGTAATTAGAGCAACCTATCAAAAAGATAAAGTGAAATTCGACAATACATTCGAATGGCGCTTATCATTATATACTTCGCCCGACGATACGCTGCGAAGCTATAATATCGGTGATGATTTGCTGCGATACTATGGAAGTTTTGGTTTGGATGCATTTCTCAAGAAATGGTCTTATTCCACAAACTTGGAAATCAAGTCGCAATTGTTCAATAATTATCCGGTCAATAGCAACACTTTGCGATCCTCGTTTCTCTCGCCGTTGTATGTGAATGGCGGTATTGGTATGCGTTATCAACTCGACAAAAAATCCGAACAAGTGAGAAATCGAAGGGTAAGACTTACGCTCGATTTATCGCCCGTTTCTCTTAATTATATTTATGTCCTGAACGATGAAGCGGATGAAATACGCTACGGGCTGCTTGAAGGGAAAAAATCAAAATTCGATATAGGTTCGTCTATTAATTCGAGCTTAAAGTATGATCTGACACGCTATATTACTTGGGACTCGCGCTTTAAATATTTTACCGGTTACAACAATGTGCTTGTGGAATTCGAAAATTCCCTCAATATTATGTTAAGCCAGTATCTCTCGACAACACTTTATCTGTATATGCGTTATGACGATGGAGTTCCGAAAGATTCTAAGTATGGCTACTTGCAAATCAACGAGCTGGTTAGTTTTGGATTGAACTATAAATGGTAGGGTTAGCGCCTCGCTCATCTTACTTTTGTTCCTTCTGAGAGCTGAAAACCGTTTAAAAAATTTTTGATATTCATTCTTTTTTTCCCGGCGATCTGCAAATCGAGAATGCGAAGATATCCTTCGCGGGTGGCAATATCCATATAATTTTTGCTATCGGAAATAATTGTGCCCGGAGTTTTGTGGTTTTCTGAACGAACAATTTCCGAGTTGTATATTTTGAGAGTTAATGCAGACTGATCGGGTAAGATTAATTCGGTCCATGCCGTCGGGGTGGGCGAAAGCCCTCGGATGAGGTTGTATATGTTTTCGGTTGTATCCTCCCAATTTATTCGGCATGTTTCCTTAAATATTTTGGGAGCCGGTTTCAGTATGGTTTCATCGGATATCAACTCGCTTTGGGGAATCGTATCGATGGAATTTTCAAGGACTGCATCCACTGTTTTCAATACTAATTCGGCGCCCAGCTTCATTAATTTATCATGTAGGGTGCCCGCATTATCATCATCATTGATAGGCATCTTTTCCCGGAAGATAATTTTTCCAGTGTCGATTTCGTGCGACAGGAAGAATGTCGTTACACCCGTTTCCTTTTCACCATTAATAATAGCCCAATTGATGGGCGCTGCCCCACGATACTGTGGCAGGAGTGATGCGTGGAGGTTAAAGGTACCTAATCGAGGCATGTTCCAAACCACTTCGGGCAGCATTCTGAAAGCAACAACTATCTGCAAGTCGGCTTTCAGCTGTTTGAGCTCATTCAAAAAAACTTCGTTTTTCAGTTTTTCCGGTTGGAGCAATAAGAGATCGTGCTCGAGTGCATATTTTTTCACTTCCGATGCCTGCATCCGGTAACCGCGTCCGGCTGGTTTGTCAGGCGTAGTTATTACTCCCACTACGTTGTATCCGTTCTCTACAAGCGCTTTAAGCGACTCCACCGCAAAAGTGGGTGTGCCCATAAACACGATGCGTAAGTCTTCTTTTCTCATTTGCTTTGGTTGATTAAGTCAGCCTGATGTATAACATCTTTTTGCCGGTTTTTATTCATCCGTTTCCGAATAATTTTCCAACAGAATATCTCTGTATGCGTTGAATACTGTCGATTGTGAGATTAGTCCAAGATACACGCCGTTGTCATCTACTACCGGAAGGTTCCATGCCTTGGTATCTTCGAAAAGATCCATTACTTTTTCCATCGTCATGTGTATATTAATTTTTGCAGGAGGTCCTACCATAAACTTTTCAACCTTAAATCGGTCATACAATTCGGGACGGAATATGATGTTGCGAATATCGTTCAGATAAACCAATCCCAAAAGAATGCCCTGATCGTTGACTACAGGAAAAATATTGCGATTGCTTGTCGATATTACTTTTACCATTTCTCCTAATGACAATTGTGGCGTTACTACCGGGATATCCGTTTCCAATATGTCTTCCACTTTTAGAAATGTGAGTACGGCTTTATCTTTGTGGTGGGTAATAAGTTCGCCTTTTTTAGCCAACCGGATGGCATAAATGTTGTGCTTTTCGAAAATGATAATTGTGGCATATGCTACACTAGAAACAATCATTAACGGAAGAAAAAGTTCGTATCCACCCGTGAGCTCGGCTATCAGGAATGTGCCGGTGAGAGGCGCATGCATGACGCCCGCCATAACTCCTGCCATTCCCATTAGCGCAAAGTTTTCTTGAGGAAGGCGCGAGGAATAACCCAATTGATTGATGGAATACGAAAAGATGAATCCTACGATACATCCCAGGAAAAGAGTGGGAGCGAAAACTCCGCCGGTGCCTCCCCCTCCATTGGTGGCACTGGTTGCGAAGATCTTGAAAATGACAACCAGTGACAGGAAGATCACGATTCCCCACCGGCTCTGAAGCGAATAAAAGAAACTCCCATTCAATAATTCCTTATAATGATCACCCCCTGCCAGCAGTATTTCGATCGAATTATATCCTTCGCCGAAAAGCGGGGGGAAAAAGAATATGAGAATGCTTAGAATCAAACTTCCCACGATAAACCTCGACCACGAATTTAATTTCTGATACTTATCCTCGTTCCAGATGATGCCTCGTGTAACATAAAGCGAAACCAATCCACAGACTATACCCAGCAGAATCACAAATGGAATGCGATTTAAGATGAACGGTTCCATTTGCGAAAATGCAAACATAGCATCGGTGCCCGAAAGCATATATGAAACTGTGGTAGCAGTGAGAGATGTAACCAATAACGGGAGAATCGAAGACATAGTGAGATCCAGCAGCAATACTTCGATGACAAACAATATTCCCGCGATGGGTGCTTTGAATATTCCTGCAATGGCACCCGCAGCTCCACAACCCACCAGCAACATCAAACTGCGCTGCTCGAGGTGAAAAAATCTCCCCAGATTGGATCCTATGGCTGATCCGGTAAGCACGATCGGGGCTTCCGCTCCGACTGATCCGCCAAATCCGATGGTGAGCGAGCTGGCAATGAGCGACGAATACATGTTGTGTGGTTTGATTCGACTCTTGCGTTGGGAGATGGCATAAAGAATCTTTGTTACGCCGTGGCTGATATCGTCTTTTACAACATATCTTACGTACATCCCGGCCAGAAGCAACCCTATCGCAGGATAGAGCAGATAGAGATAATTGGCGCCCGAGGCTGTGAAATTGTAAGTGAGAAAAGTTTGAATCCAAAAAACAGCTCTTTTCAGCAGAAAGGCGGCAAGCGAAGCAGCAATTCCCACCAAAAAACAAACAAAAAGCAGGAATGTGCGTTCCTTGACATGTTCTGCACGCCAAAGCAGGAATTTATCGTGTATCTGCGAGAGTGAAAATTTCATCGTCAGAGCGTGTTATTTGCGAATGATTTGGATCGTTCCGTTTTTTGTGAGTTTGATGATGCCGGATGGTTTGGATTTTGCAGGGTCGTTTTGTCGGAATTCTACTACATAATCGACTGCCTGTATGATGGCGGGATCGATTTCCCGGAATGAGGCAGGTGATGGGTTACCACTGATATTGGCCGAGGTGGATACAATAGGTTTGCGAAACTGACGGCACAGTTCTTTCGAAAATCCTTCGTTCGTAATGCGGATGCCGATACTGCCATCTTCGGCTAACAGATTTGTAGCCAAATTTTTTGCCCCATCGTATATGATAGTGAGTGGCTTATCGGTTAGTTCGATTAAATCCCATGCAATATCCGGCACATCTTTTACATAAACTTGCAGTTTTGCCGGATTGTCCAATAATATGAGCATCGATTTGCTGTCGCTTCTTTGCTTTATCTCATAGACGCGTTTTACGGCTTCTTCGTTGGTCGCATCGCAACCAATACCCCAAATTGTGTCGGTGGGATAAAGTATTACACCGCCTTTATTCATTACTTCGCACGCTTTTTTTATGTCCTCCTGCATGGATGTTATTTTTTTTATGTCTTGGAATTAATTTTCTGCATCACTATGGCGTCTTCGAAAGAGTGTTGCCACGAAATCCAATCTTTCAAGATGGCTGCGTGGATAAATCCTGCCTTCTCGAAGAGTTTCAAACTCGACGTATTGGTCTTGGGTACAAAGGCGTATAACTGGTGAAGTTTCAGAAAATCGAAAGCATACTTTTCCAGCAATGCAAGGGCTGATGTTGCGAAACCGCCTTGCTGGTAGGCACGATCGATCAGAATACCCACTCCCGCCTTTTGATGAAATGCATCAAAATCATATAAATCCACTGCTCCGATGGGTTGTAAGTCGTATTTGCGGACGATCATCATTCGAAGTTGCCCGTTTTCGTATATATTTTGTTGTTCATGCAGGATATATTCCATCAATGCAAATCGTGAGATGGGGGCTGTCGTGGAGCCGTATTTCCACAAATCGGTATCGTTTTCCCATGCATAGAGGGTATCCAAGTCTTCGGGCTCTACGGCACGTAGCAATATCAGATCGTTTTCAAGCAATTTGTTCATCTTCTTTTTCCCGTGGAATTAATTCTTCAAGTTCTCGATAGGATGGTTTGCAGAAAAGCAATGTAAGAAAAAGAATAACCGTGAGCCACACATAGTTTTGATTGTAAGAAATGGCATACAGTATGATGTTGCCCAAAATTACACAATCCAGAAGATAGAGGCGCAGAAAAAAAGCTTTTTTATATACGATGATAGTTTCTTGAGTTGTCCGTTCTTTATCTCTTTTTCGCTTAATCATATTGGCGAACATTTTCAAAGCCAAAGGAATAGCGGCTAAAGTAATTAAAATGCCGTATTGCTGCAGCGCCATATTCAGCGGTTGAGGAGTTTCCGAAAATCTTTTGCTCCGGAAAAAGACGAACAGAAATAGAGATCCCAACAAAACATAGCTTCCGTAATAGTGAACACGAAGAGAACGAACGGTTTTTTCCTCGATGGATTGCTTCATTGGGTTGAAACGTTTTTATAGGATTCGTCGAAAGGGGTTCGATTAATGATAGATCTGCCCAAAGTAACTTCATCGGCGTATTCGATTTCATCGCCTACAGAAACGCCTCGAGCAATAATGCTCACCTTGACATCGAACGGCTGAAGCTTCCGATAAATGTAAAAATTGGTCGTATCTCCCTCCATTGTCGCACTCAGCGCCAAAATCACCTCCCGAATGCTGCCCTCTTTCACCCTTTCGACAAGACTGTTTATTTCGATATCGGAAGGGCCAATGCCATCTATCGGCGAGATAATTCCACCCAGTACGTGATACAATCCTTTGAATTGCATTGTATTCTCGATTGCCATAACTTCCTTCACGTTTTCCACTACACAAATGGTAGAAGCATCACGAGACTGATCAGCACAAATCGGACAAATCTCGGTGTCGGATATGTTGTGACAGCAGGAGCAATAGCGAACATCGTTCTTAAGAGTAGTTATGGCAGTTGCAAAATTTTCCACGCTCTCTTTGTCTTGTCGAAGTAGGTGGAGCGCCAGTCTCAAGGCGGTCTTTCTGCCAATTCCGGGCAATTTTGAAAATTCGTTGACCGCATTTTCCAGAAGTACGGATGGAAACTTGGAAATCATTTAAATTACGCTTTGATAGACAAAGATAGTACGATTCGTTGGATTGGACAAAAATCTTTTTTCGAAGTTTTGATTCCGTTTTTTATACGCTAAGTTCAACTTAGAAGTGCGAATTTCCTGATAAGTTTTACATAGGATTTTTAAAACAAAACTATGAAAAACATTGCGGGGGATTGCCAAACGGCTGGGGGTGCAAAACCCCCAAAGAGTGTCA